>Ga0307376_10000002_pt1:357500-776758 | contig 776758 bp, 674 predicted proteins | sample TR2MG_FD_202536 | JGI IMG/M metagenome (GOLD analysis project Ga0307376, IMG submission 202536) | Soil microbial communities from Risofladan, Vaasa, Finland - TR-2 | ecosystem: Environmental > Terrestrial > Soil > Coastal area > Acid sulfate soil | place: Finland: Risofladan...
GCCTTTCAATTTTCTTGCTGTGCATGAAACATATCCATGTTGAATTCGAACATTTGCACCAAGTTTTTTAAACCCTTTGATATGAAGATCAACCGGTCTTGAACCTAGTGCACAACCTCCGGGAAGTGCGACCTTTGCGTTTTTGAATCTTGCCAACAGAGGTCCGAGAACATAATAGGATGCACGCATTTTTTTTATCAGTTCATAGGGGGCTTCGGTTGAGACAAGACTTGATGTGTCAATGGTCAATATGTTATTCTTCCATCTGGATTTGCATCCAAGCGTATCGATAACCTTGAGCATCGTGAATACATCACTCACTCTTGGAATTCCCTTTAGCACAACTTTGCCTCCGGTAAGAAGGCTTGCAGTAATAATGGGAAGTGCTGCATTCTTTGCTCCACTAATGTGAACTGTTCCTCGCAGAGGGACTCCACCAGAAATTATGAATTTTTCCATATTCTAATTTCCCTTCTTCAAAATTTGTCTTAGGTTTTCAAGAGTAACAATTGATTACCTCCTCCTTTTTGAGCCATGCCCGTCGTGCTATACCAATACCAAGTCGCCAGTATTTCATCATACCAAGATTGTGTGCATCTGTGCCTATTGAAAACCTCAATCCAAATTTCTTGGTTCTTGCAACATTGATGTCACTCAAGTCCATTCTATCGAAGTAGGAGTTAATCTCCAACGACAAATTTGTTTTTTCCAATTTCAGATTTTTCGAAGAGTTGGATTGCTTCATAAATCTTCTGGGTCTTTTTCTTACCCATTCTGGGCAAAAGAGAAAAACTGCCAACAGATATTGCTTTTTTCAATTTTATCAGACTATCAACACCCAATTTTTGGTATGCTAATCTTAATGTTTTTGGACCTATATATGGGATATTCAGCATATCAAAGATTTCTGCAGGAACTTCCTTCATCAACTCCTGGAATTTCGAAACTTGACCTGTATCAACATATTCCGTTATCTTCTTCGCAATTCCTTCTCCAATCCCGGGTATTTCTGTAAGGGCTTTCTCCTTGATGTATTCATCAAGTTCGATTGGAAAATCCTTTATGATTCCGGATGCTTTCCTGTAGGCGTTAATTTTGAACTGGTTTTCTCCCTTGAATTCATATCCATCCGTAAGTAAGGCAAAAATCCTCGTCAGTTCCCGGTTGATCATCTTGGTTTCATTCTAAGTAATCGAATAATAGATTGGAAAGTCTTTTCTTCGGTTTGTAAGAGATAATTTTCGGTAAAAGGTTTTCAGGATTTAGTATGCTATCGGAATAAAGAACTTTACCCCATTTCTTTAAGTTTTTTTGTAAGGGCTTCTATCTTTCTTTCAAGAGCAAGCTCTTCTTTTCTTTTTGATTCTACTTTTTGAGACAGCATTATCTCTTCTCTTCTTTTTCTAACTATTCTCTGCGTGAGTTCTAATTCTTCTTTCTTTATTTCTTCGATGTCATCGGTAGAAACCTGTGTTTGTTCTTGTGGTTTGGCATCCAGCTTAGTTTTCATATTCGCAATCTGGTCAGTCAGTTCTTCGATTTTTTTACTCTTGGATGCAAGCTGATTTTTCAAATCGCTGGACTCGGTAGAGGAAACTGCCATTGCTTCTTGGTTCTGTTCAAGTTTAATGAGTTCTGCTTTTTTCGCATCAATGCTCTCGGATAGTTTTGTTTCTTTGTCCCGCATTTCCGCAACTCTTTTACTCATTGCAGTTTCGTTTCCAGTAAGCTGGGTTTTCTTTTCTTTTGAATCAGAGATTTCTTTATTTAGTTTTGACATGCTTGTTGTAAGTTCTTGTTTTTTCTTTTCTAGTTTCTCGATTTCAGTTTTTGATATCGTTGCAGTTAGCGTTTTTATTGGTTTTGCAGTTCCCACTGCTCCAATAATAGTCAATATCAATCCGAGGGCCGCTGCAACAATGATCAGTGTTTTTGGAAGACTTGAAGAAGGTTTTTCTCCTTTCATATCTTTCCATGGATTGATAATACCCAGATGAAGTTCTCCCTGTTTGATGCCTTCGAGTGAGACAGGTGTAGCAATATCAAAGACTTCCACGTCACCCTTCATAATTGATTGTGTGATGCTTTCTTTCTCACCTAAGGGCTGCAATTCTTTCGGATTGTAATCTTGCATTATCTGGGAGGAATCGGGATGAAAGAGAATCTTGTTGTTCTTGTTTACAACAATCAAGTAGGACAATCCGGCAATCTTGTCCTTAATTTGTGAGATATTCATACTGACTGCAAACGGGTCATTGTCAAGAACAGGGTCAATTATGGAATATGAAATGCTTGCTGCGAGAGAAACCTGGCTAGATTTCCACATCTTTATTCCTTCGGATTCGGAACTTTCCAACGGAGACGATTTTTGGATTACAAAAAATCCAACTCCACTGAAAATAATTACTACGAGTATTCCTAAAATAAGCGATTTTGTATTCATTTACTTTGTACCTTTCTTCTTTTTCTTCATAGCGAAGTTGCATATTGTAGTCTTCCCCGGTGCTATTCTTACTTTTTTCTGTTTCCAGTAATAATCAGGTGAAGAGGACCTTACTACATAGATTCCCGAGGGAAGTGATATCCTATAACTCCCGGTTTTTCCCAGTGATATAATACTGCCGAGGTCACTTCCAGGGAAGGAAATAACCGCTTTTAACGGTTCCGCAGTTTCTTTATTCCATATTTTCCCTGTCAGTATTCCTGCCTGCTTAATAGCTCTTTCCTCAACAACTGCTTGAGTTGTGGCAGAACCGCCAATTGCGAATCTCGGATAGAGAGCCTGCATACCGCCCAGTCTATGCTCAAGTTTTACTGCAGCCATCGATATTCTTAAATAGGGTGAACGGTATTGAAGTCCTATATTAAAATCCCTGCCATCAAAGTCAATCATCGGTCCAAATCCCTGGAAGAAATCAAATCCTGCTCCCCAGAACAATCCAATCGCATCGTTATGTTCAGTATCACTGTATATGTCCGTATTGAAGTATTTGCTTCTCGAACCATAGCCAACGAACCTTCCCCTTCCTATGCCAAGGTGGTATTGACCCCAGGAGGCGAAGGTTTTGCTCATTACGAAATAGACGGAGAACTGTTCGCTATCCCTTCTTGGATAGGTTTCATCATCCCCCCAACCATTTTTCTGACCTGCCACATGTTCAACACTCGTATCTTCAATATACTCGCCTCTTCCAACCTCTGTTATGAATCTACTATAAGTGATGTTCTGTATGCCAAAGGCGATTGCAGGCACATTTACCGTTTCGTTTGTCAAAACATAAGTTAAGTCCAGAACATAATCTCTGAAAGTGAACATAGAGAGAGCAATCTCCGATTTTCCAGCGATTCCATAGGAAACGGAAAAATCCATATCTGCTGGTTTTTTCTCCCATATGTTTTTGCTCGTTGTGGTAACAGAACCATTCATACTGAATTTCCATACTTTTGCAGGAAGAATATAGGCTGTTGGAATGTCAATCAAGCCTGTGGTTCTATTGAATTCAGCGCCGAGTGTAATTGCTGAGAACATTATGACTGAAAGGGCAAGCATACTTGCTTTTAAGTGTTTCACTTCAAACCTCCTTTATAGCTTTTAGAATTTTTTTTTCTGTTTTTTCTCTCTTCTTTGTCATAACCGTAATAATGGTAGTATCCGTAACCAGAGTATCCACCATAAACATGGTCGATTCTACTAAATCGTGCTTTGTTGAGAACTGCACCAAGAAGCTTACCTCCAACATTTTCAATAATCTCCTTTGTTTCTTTTATTGTATCTTTCCTCGTCCTTCTTGTCTCTACGACAAGAACAACGGCGTCTGTCATACGTGATACCACCACTGCGTCCGTAACCACCATTATCGGTGGGGAATCAAAAAGGATGAAATCGAAATCATCTTTGAGTATATCAAGAATATCTCGCATTTTCTTGGATTCAAGTAGTTCTGTTGGATTTGGTGGAGTGTTTCCACTTGTGATGACATACAGGTTTTCAATGGATGTTTTTCTTATTACATCCTCCATCTTCAGTTTAGGATTGATGATCCAATCGGTAATCCCTGGTTCCATTTTGACATTAAACAGCTTGTGAATCATTGGCTTTCTTAAATCGGCGTCAACCAGAATGGTTTTGAGTCCACGCTGGCTCAATGTTATTCCAAGATTTGAAACAATGGTTGATTTTCCTTCCTTTGGCAAGGTGCTTGTAATCAGCAAGGACTTAATGGGTTTATCCGTATTGAAATACTGCAGGTTTGTCCTTAATGCCCTGTATGCTTCTGAGATAGTCGAGCGGGGTGCATAGTGAGTCAGGAGAAGTTTTCGTACTTCAGGGACTTTCCCGTTACCTTCATATCTTTTCACAAACTCTCTTCCATCAATATTTGGAATCACACCAAGGGTTGGTTCTCCAATAGACTCTTCCAAATCTTTTGGTTCCTTTATTGATGTGTCGAGATACTCTGTAAATACGGTAAAGACAAGACCGATTCCAATACCAACCAGCAAGGCAAATAGTATGTTTTTTTTCTTGTTTGGTTTAATCGGAAATGAAGGAACAAAAGCATTGTCGATTATTTTGACATTTCCCAACTGTCCTGCTTCGGTTATCTTTGCCTCTTCATACTTCTCCATTAGCATTTCGTAGATATTGTCATTGATCTTGTATGCTCTTTCCAACTGGGCGAGTCTAAGTTCCTTGGAAGGCAGTTTAGCAAATTGATATTCGTAAGTGTTTCTGATATTGGCTATTGCAGATTCTCTTGCCTCAAGAGAGACAATCTCGACTTCAAGTGTGGCAATTTCCTCTGTTATTTTTTGATTTTGGGTTAAGAGGTCGCTTTTTTCGGCACCTGAAGATATTAATTTTTTTGTCTCATCTCTCAAGTGTGTTTTTGTATCATCGATAAGGTTTTTGATTCTCTGCATTTTTGGATGGTCAAGAGCCAAACCCTGAAGAAGATAGTTAGAATATTCGGTTTCCAACTTTATTAGTTTGTCTCTGAAGTTAAGAATTACGGGGCTTTTTGTCTCTGTAATATCTACTATGAGGTTTTTTTGATTTTGCTCATACTTTTTCTTAAGATATGATAGTTTCTTATTCTTTGTTATGTAATCGGCATTTGCTTCGTTAAATTCCTTGTCAAATGTGGATAATTTGCTGAATAGTGCTTCAGCTTCAGTTGAGAGGGCAAAGACCTTATTTTTTTCCTTAAAAAATCTTAGAGAGTCTGCTGAATTTTTTAAATTATTTTCAACAACCTTTAGTTGCTCTTCAAGAAATTTTCTAATTTCCGTTACTTCACTTCTTGCGGTTTTCCGAGACTGCTCGAGCAGATTTTCTGCAACTGTATTTGCAATCACTGCTGCTTCTTCAGGACTCGTCGAATGAACAAGAACATTTATGATATCCGTTCTTTCAATTGGCTTTACAATAATGTTATATGCCAGAAAAGTGATTGGATCCGTATTTTTGAAGATTGGAAGATTTTCGTCATCATAATTTTCTTTTATCTTATCTATTACCAATTTAAGGTTTGTTCGTGATTTTAGTATCTGTGATTGGTTTTGGATGAAGTTATCTCTTGCTCCGGTATATTCCCATGGAGTTAAGAAAGTTTTTTGCCCTTCCGGGATTTGCTGGATAAGAATACTTGTGGATGCTTCATATATTTTTGGAGAAATCATTGTATAAATTAGCGTAAACACAAGTGTTGCACCTACTGCAGTTCCCATAACAAGTCTTCTTCTCCATAGAATCTTGAGATATGCAATTATGTCTATGTGAGTGTCCTGTTCTTCTCGTTTATTCTTCTGTTTCATTTTCCAAAGATTTGATAGTATATAATTGCGACCATACTCAATTGAGTAATGAATTTTACGAAATTGCTGATGTTGTAGAAATTTGAAGGCATAATTTCAACGATATCCCCTGGTTTGAGTATTGTAATTTCTTTTTTTCCTGTGAGTAAGGATTTTTTCAGGTTAAGGATGTAAAGAGAGTCTTTTTTTGCGCCTTTTCGAGTTACTTTGATTCTTGAAAGATCTGCATTTTCTGTTGGACCACCGGCAAGAGAAACTAATGTCACCATATCACTCTTTTCCGGAAGGGAGTAAAGGCCTGGGTTTCTTACTTGCCCCCAAATCTGCACATTAATTAAAAGTTCATCGCCTTCTCCGATATACACATAGTATCCCGCAGACTGTGAGGTCTTACCCATTTCAGTCTGTCCGAATACACTAACACTACAGGAAATTAAACATAATACAAAAATTAAAGTCTTCATCTGTCATATACTTAATAAGTCGGTCTATTATACCCAAATGAGGTTGTTTTGTCAAGCAAAAAAAATCAGAGATTCGAGGGAAATGGGAAATTGACTTTGGGATAGGTAAGACTTGTTGCTTTAAGGTTTTTGGCTACTCAAAAAATGCTTGACTTTTTGGCTGTTTATTGCTATATTTATACAGTCTTTGGGTGTATGAGGAGTGTTAAGTGGGGGCGAATGGTCTCGACAGTGGTATGTGGTCTAATGGTTGCATGCCGAGGTGCCACAACCTCGTTAAAAGTGGCAAAAAACTTAATTGGCGTAAGCCAAGTTGCATTTGCTGCATAAAGCAGCAACATCTTCTCAAATCCTGTCTGTCGGGTTCGATGAAGGTGACGGAATGGCAGACTGGTTCGTCTAAATTGCCTTGTTTGGAAGAATGAGATTCTAAAGGCTATGTTTTGAGAGAATCCTGTTCGGAGGAGTTTCTTAAGACGAAATAAAAATCCGAAAAAAGCATGTAGTAGCTATTAGTTTACTGCCTCTGGACGTGGGTTCGATTCCCACCGCCTCCACCAATCTGTAAAGAACGCAGTAAAGGCGAAATTTAGAAATTGGAAATTTGGAAAATAGCAACAATAGAGCACAAGAAACAAGACATGAGACCAGAGACCAAAGACAGTGAAACGGAGAAACGGAGTATCGGGGAAGAACAGCGGTAAGCAGCAAATAAAAAACAGCAAAATGGAAGGAAGAGGTTTAATTGGTTGGATTAGTTTGATTTGTTTAAGCCTTAAGATAAATGTTTTTCCTGTGGCTCTGCGGTTCCCCTGTGAAATACAATTAAGTTCTGCCCATTCTCCTATTTCACGGGGTAAATCTGTGGTGAAGTTTTTAGCAGTACTGGCTTGTAAATGAAGGAGGTAAGGAATGAAGATAACACCACTTGATATTAGAAAACAAGAATTTAAGGGTGTTTTCAAGGGTTATGACAGGAATGAGGTGAATGTTTTCCTTGAGATGATTGCCAAGGAAATGGAAGACCTCATAAAGGAAAATACCATCTATATGGAGCAGCTTCGGGACCTTGATTCAAAGATCGAAGACTATAGAAGGATGGAAAAAACGCTTCAAAATACATTGACAAGTGCACAAAAAACAACCGATGAGTTGCGAAGAAATGCTGAAAAGGAATCAGAACTTATACTGCGAAATGCGCGAATTCAATCAGACCATGTTCTTGAAGAGGCAAGATTTCAGGCTAATAAGTATAAAACCCAGATAGTATCATTGAAGAGTCAAAGGGACAATTTTATTGCTCAGTTTAAGGGTTTGGTTGAAGCACAGCTTCAGGTACTCAATAGGGGCTGGGAGGAGTTGGAAATCGAAGATGTTGAGCAGGGTGGGGAAACCAAGAGGACGGGGGAGTCCGAAAGAAAAGAAGTAAAAAGGGGCACCCGAGAATCTCTTAAGGGGATTGGTGACCTTTTTAGATAAATCTCGCTATTGTATTCGTGATTTGAAGTTGGCAAGTCTTGAAGAATCTATATTTGTTTCAGAGGTTGTAGAAAAAATCTAAATGTCTATACGAAAAGTTTTCTTTCTTGCTTCATCTGCAATGCTCGTTTGCGTCGGGATATTCGGATGCAGCAGAGGAATAACTCTTAAAACAAAGCAGGCGCAGGAACATTTCGAAAAGAGACAATACAAGAAAGCTATCGAGATACTTGAAACGGTTAAACCAGGAAGAAGAACACCGAGCATCGATATTTTACTTGGAAAGTCTTACAGTGCATTGTTTGAATTCAATAAAGCAAATATAATTCTTAAAGAAATGTTAGGAAGATATCCTTCCTCAAAGGATAGTCTTATCAAGACATATATGGAGATTGCGAGAAGATTCGAGAGGAGGAAAAGGAACGACTTATCTGTGAAAGTTTATTTGTCGTTGCTTGAAGTTGAAAATGATTACAATATAGGAAATGGTTTCTACACATTGGGGCACTTCTATTATCTTAGAAATGATGTTACAAAAGCCAGACAGTTTTTTGAAAAGGGAGTTGTGAATATCATAGACAGAAAGATTCTCACAAAGACCAAAAGTGAACTTATAGATATTTACGAGAAGCAAGGTATGCTAAAGGAAGCCTTTGATATATCGCTTGACGACCCATCCGGGGAGATCATTTTCAGAAGGGGAAAAATTTCCTACTCTCTTGCAAAGAATTTCTTTTCAAAGAATGATTTTGATTCTGCGCTTGCCTACTGTGAGAGTGTTGTCAAGATAAAGTCACCAAAAACACTTCTCGATGATACTTATTTCCTTATGGGAGAAATCTATTCTGAAGAAGGTTACTATACAGATGCAATAAAATACTACAAGGAGGTTGTGAAATTGGATAAGTACGGCAACAATGAAATAGCTGCTGTGGCAAGAAAAAAAATAGATATTTTAACACGTCTGCACAAGGAGGGAATGTGAAGTTTTTCTTAAGAATGTGTTTTCTATTTCTAATATTATCTGGATGCACAAAAAAGGCGATTATATACGATATGCCGACAGAAGATTTGTTCAAGATTTCAAAGGACGCTTTTGATAACAAGAAATATGGACCTGCCATCGATGGTTTCAAGAAACTCGTTTTCGAACATCCCGGAAGCGAGTATATAGATGAAGCTCAGTTTTTTCTTGCGGAATCATATCTGAATACGAAGGATTACGAGAATGCTGTGGTTGAATACAGATTTCTCATAGAGAACTTTCCCGAGAGTCCTTATCTTGATGATGCAAGCTACAGACTTGGTTTTGCATATTTTGCAGCATCACCACCTTATTACCTTGAGCAAACAAAAACCGAAGATGCATTGAAGATAATTAAGAAGTTTGTTGTGCAATTTCCGGAAAGTGAATGGATTGGCGAAGCAAGAAAGGTTGAAAAGAAATGTTTTGATAAACTATCCAGGAAAGAACTTGAGAACGGGAAACTTTACTTCAAGTTGGAGCGTTTCAACAGTGCTGAAATCTACTTTCTTGATATTCTAAAATCCTATCCGTCGTCTCATTATATAGATGAAACAAAGTATACGCTCGCACTTTGCTATCAAAAACAGAGTAAAAACGAGGAAGCAAAGAGTTTGCTGCAAGAACTCCTCGATACAAAAGGAAGGTTTGCTGAAAAAGCAAAAAAGCAACTTGGGAAACTAAGATAAGACATTGATTGACAGGAGACATTTGCTTCCATTTTACTTTGTAGTCGACATATCATAATGAGAAGAGTTACAATCTTTGGAGGAACATTTGACCCAATCCATTTTGCCCATCTTTTGACGGGAAGAGATATACTTGAGGTGACAAAAGCAGATAAAATAATATTCTTACCGTCCTTTGCGCCCCCGCACAAGGATGTATATGCATCTCTTGATGATAGATTGCATATGGTGAAACTTGCAATAAAGGATAGTCCTGAATTTGGATGTAGTGAGTTTGAAAAAACACTTGCTCGACCAACTTATACAATTAATACGCTGAGAAAACTAAAGGATGAGCTGGATTTCGTTTCCATATCATTTATTATTGGTATGGATTCGGCATGTGAGTTCGCTTCCTGGAAAGAGCCTGATGCACTCTTAAGGGAGTTCGAGATGCTGGTAATTCCAAGACCTGGTTATGAAAGAAAAGATGTGTCAATGCGTTTTCAGAAGAAATTCAGATTTGTCAATGCTCGGAGAATAGAGATTTCGTCCACTGAAATCAGAGAGAGGGTATTAAAGGGGAAGAATATAAGGTATCTCACTCCTGTTCCGGTTGTTGATTATATCAAGGGGAAAGGGCTGTATCTTGAAAGTGGGAAAAAGGGTGAAGAATAGACTCATTTTGATTGACGGTTCTGCCTTAGCATACAGGTCTTATTTTGCATTCAAGAAAAATCCTTTAAGAAATTCAAAAGGCGAAAACACTAGTGCTATTTTTGGTGTAGCAAATTCGGTTATTAAACTGTTAAATGAACAGGAATTTACACACATTGCAATGTGTTTTGATACACCAGAGCGAACGAAGAGGCACAGGATTTTCCCAGCCTACAAAGCAACAAGAGAAAAAATGCCAGAGGAATTGGGCGAGCAGCTTCAAGACATAAAAGCGATTATCGAAGCAATGGGGATTCCAATAATAGAGAAGGCGGGTGTGGAAGCTGATGACATCGTTGGTACACTGACGAAGGCAGCGATTTCTGAAGATTTTTTTGTGACTCTAATTTCCTGGGATAAAGATTTTCTACAATTGTTAACCGACAAGAAGATAAATATGATAAAACCGGCAAGGGGTAAAATTTCAGAAGAGCTGATTACAGCGGAATCCGTCAGAAAGAAATTAGGAATATCCCCTGAGCAAATGGTCGATTACCTGGCTCTTGTGGGTGATACATCCGACAATATTCCGGGTGTTCCTGGTGTGGGACCAAAATCTGCTGCAAGTCTTTTGCAAAAATTTGGAAGCATTGAGAATATCCTTCTTTATAAGGAGCAATTGAAATCGAAAAAGATAATACAGGTTTTAGATGAGGAGAAAATAGAGCTTTCAAGGAAACTTGTTACCATCGATACTAATGTAGATTTGAATATAGAATTGAATAGCCTAAAATTCGAGGGTAAGGATGAAAGCAAATTAATGGAATTCTTTAAGAAATTTGAATTCACATCACTTTTTGGAGCATTGGTTGATAAAGATGAAAAACACTTCACAGTAAAAGAGATACTTTGGAATGAGATCGAGAATACTGTAAGGAAAATCGATACCCTGGCATCCATTGAATTCCTGAATGTGGGTGACTTTACTTATTTATCGATTGCAGCAGAAGGAAATTGTTGGATAGCAAAAATTGGGTCAGATGAACTTAAAGAGAATGGAGTCTTGCAGGATTTCTTGAACAGAGAGGATGTGCTGAAAATTTCTAACAGCGTTAAGTCGCTTCTTCATCTGTTATGCATAGAGACTTTGTCCACTGCTTACGGTTTTTTTGATACATCCATTGCTTCTTATCTGCTCGATCCTTCGAGGGGAAGTCACACAACGGACTTTGTTGCCCTTAGATTTGAAAACAGGATTGCAAAGAAACCCGTTGATTTGGTGAAGGCATTCAAAAAAGGGAAAATAGAGGAGGCGGAGATAAAAAAGGAAGTATCTAAATATGCTGAGATAAATATTGGTGCATATCAAAAGATGGTTTCGATGCTCAAAGAGGAAAGCCTGGATAAACTCTTCACCGAGATAGAGATGCCGCTTGTCTCTGTTCTGGCAAGGATTGAGAAGGTTGGCATTGCAATAGATAGAACATTCTTTTCCGAACTATCCAGAGTATATGATAACGAAGTAGATGCTATAGAAAAGGGGATTCATCTAATTGCGGGAGAAGTATTTAATGTTCGTTCAACGAAACAATTGCAGCGCATATTATTTGAGAAGTTGGAAATGAAACCGCCAAAGAAAACGAAGACCGGATTCTCAACAGATTCCGAAACCCTGCTCATTCTTTCGCAACAACATGACCTGCCAAAGGAGATTCTTAAATTTAGAGAACTTTTCAAATTAAAATCAACATATATAGACACATTACCAAAACTTGCAGATAATACGGGGAGGATACATACAAATTTAGCACAGGTCACTACTTCAACGGGCAGGCTCGCATCAAGGGATCCCAACCTTCAAAATATACCTACAAGGGGAGAATTGGGAAGGGAAATAAGAAAGGGTTTTATTGCTCCTCCTGGAATGGCACTCCTCTCCTGTGACTATTCACAAATAGAGCTCAGAGTCCTTGCTCACATTTCTGATGATGCAAATCTGAAACAAGCATTTTTTGATGAACTTGATATTCATAGAAAAACAGCTGCAAGTATTTTTAAAATTCCAGAGGAGGACATCACAAGGGAAATGAGAAGAAGAGCAAAGGTGGTGAATTTTGGAATCATCTATGGAATGAGTCCTTATGGTTTGGCTAAGGAATTAAGTATAACACCGGAAGAAGGGATGCTAATAATTAACGCATATTTCGATACATATCCAGGCGTCAAGAAATGGATTGAGTTGAGTATCGAAGAAACGAAGGAGCGAGGATTTACAGAAACTTTACTTGGCAGGAAGAGGCGTATACCTGAACTTGTAAGTGAAGATTTTAATACACGGGAATTTGGCAAGAGAATTGCAATTAATACACCTATTCAGGGTACTGCTGCCGATATAATTAAAATTGCAATGATAAGAATTGATAAAAAAATGAGAAGTGAGTTTTCAGGTGTCAAGATGGTTCTGCAAATACACGATGAGCTGTTGTTTGAAGTGGATGGGAATTCCTTAAAGGATGCAAAAGGGATGATAAAGTTTGAAATGGAAAATGCTTACACTCTTTCGGTTCCGCTTAAGGTTGAGATAGGTGAGGGTAAAAACTGGGACGAAGCACATTGAAGGCAAAGTGGGAAGAGTTGAATTAGTTGAATTTGTTTGATTGGTTGGATTGGTTAAAACGTTGAAATAAATGTGTGCCCTGTGGCTCTGCGGTTCCCCTGTGAAATACAATAAGTTCTGCCCATTCTCCTATTTCACGGGGTAAATCTGTGGTGAAATTTGTATCGAAATTACAAAAATAACACCACAGCAAGATTGTCATTCTGAGTAAGCGATGGTTATTGACGAAGGAAGAATCTCATCACTCATTTGGTTAACTAATCACGAAAGCTGTTTTCGGTGTCCGGGCGGGTTCTCAACAAATAGCTTTATTGTATATTTCAAAAATCCTATCGGCTATTTTTCCCCAATCATATTGCTTTACAGATTCTAATCCATTCTTGGCAAGATTATCTCTAAGTGAGTCGTTTGAAAGAACGGATAGTATCCTTTCTTTTATATCAATAGGAGAATAAGGGTTAAACAATAAACCGTTTTCTCCATCCTCTATAACCTGTCTGTATCCGGCAATATTGGAAGCAACAACGGGAACGGCTGATGCCATTGCCTCCAATAGAACTATTCCGAATGTTTCTGCACCGAGTGCAGGGGAGCAATAAATATCACAGGAGCGATAAACCGATGGAAGCTCCTCGTTTGGCACAAATCCAAGGAAATAAACACTATCCTGCAGTTTGTTTTCTTTAATGTAATTTTCATATTTCGTTCTCTCAGGACCTGTCCCTGCAACTATAAGGTGAGCATCTGTCTCATTTCTTAGAAGTTTGAATGCAGGGAGTAATTGGCCGAGTCCCTTGCGGGTATCGAGTCTGCCTAAGAAAAGAATTTTTTTGCCCTTTATTTTTTCTATTTCCCGGTGTTTGTTTCCATATGGTGAGAAACGTGAAGTATCAACACCATTAGGTACGATAGTGTATTCGCCGGGGATATAAGGCTTGATAAAATCTACTGCGACCGGAGAAACTCCGATACGTGCCTTCAGCTTTTTGTAAAAAGGGAAAATCTTTTGATAGAGTTGCGCTCCAGCGGTTATCTTTTTGAATCCCGTAGTATGAAATGTTGCCACACAGGGAGCAGTGGAGTATTTTAGTGCCCAGTGCGAAATATCGGGAAAGAACGGACCATGCAGATGAACGATGTTAAACGAGTTTTCTATAAAGAAGGTTCTTACCAAAATTGGTTTTATAAGTGGAACAGTGACCAGAGTGCCATTCATTGGAACGAACATTACCCTACCGAGTCTTTTAACTCCTTTTTCTTTTTTCTCCTTCGGATAATGAATTGTAAGAACGGTAACTCTGTGTCCTTTCTCTCTCATGGTTCGAGTAAGGTTGTAAACATGTTCGGTAACACCGGAAGGATATGGGTAATAGGCATCGGATACAACGCATATACGCATAATCTTAGATTATCATACTTAAATTGGATGTCAAGATAAAAACTGGAAACCAATCTCCCATTATTTGAGACTTTCCCATATTTGATTGAGCAATGGAGCAGCTATGAAAAACAGCGTATCGTTCTAAGACATTATTTTTCTATTTTAATTTCTGAATAGTTGTGATATGTTTACATCAGATATAGTACTAATCAGAGGAAGGCGAGATTTTTTATCAGTAATTTTCATAAAACCGCAATCGCTCTTTTAAATCTAAAGCTTGATTGTTTGGGGCGACATCAGCCCAGTCAGCTATGTGATGCTCTTGCGGCACATGAAGTAGTGAGGTAGTGATTTTTCTAAATTCCAATTTCCGTCCTGACCCCATTACCCTTTGACGGACGTATGTCACAAGATAAGTGGGAGCGCATTCAGAGAAAAGTAGGATGGCAATATAATCTATTTTTCAGTTTTCAGCCTGACCCCGTTACGCCCCCATTACGCAACAAACCAAAGCAGAAAATTCCTTGACTTTTGATTATTCTTGCTATACCATAATTAAGGAGTTAATAACTACGTTGAAGTTAGTTGTCATAGTTAGTTTATTATGAATGACCAATGCTTAAAAAAGAATATAATAGGAGGGAATAATGGCTAAGAATAAGTCAAATATCGCCGAGGAAATTAAACCGTACATAGAAGAAATAGTCGAGCATAAACTTTTGGAATTATTAGGCGATCCTGATTCTGGTTTGAAATTGCGCTCAGAAATTAGGAAAAGATTAGAAAAATCTTTAAAGAGTAAGGGAAAAAGAATTTCTGCGAAACAGGTTGCAAAGGAACTCGAGCTTAAATGGTAAGGAAATATAGGGTTGAATTTTTGGCATCGCCAAGGGATGAATTAAAGAAACTGGATAAAATAATAAGCCAGAGGATTATGGATAAAATTCACTGGATAGGAGATAATTTTGAGAGTATAACACCAGAAATGCTTACTGCCAATTTTAAGGGAATGTTTAAATTAAGAGTAGGAGATTGGAGAATAATTTATACTGTAAATCAAAAATCTAAATTAGTCACAATTCATATGATTGGACACCGCAGAGAAATTTATAAGCAATAGCTTTCGTTCTACTAAGGGTTGGGAAATTAGGGAAATTATGGGCGGCGACCTTTTAAGTGCAAATGGAGTCAGCTATGAAAGGAAACATACCATCTGGACATCATTTTTCTATTACCATTTCATATAAATTATAGTATACTTACATTAGACATAGTAATCTTAAGAGGCAGTCAAGGTTTTTCATAAGTGCTTTATTATTGCAACCAAAATCGTTCTTTTAAATCTAAAGCTTGATTGTGCAGGAGGACAATGGCTCAGTCAGTTTTGCGTTCTTTTGCAGTAGGAATAAGGAGGTAGTGATTTTTCTAAATTCCAATTTACGTCCTGACCCCATTACCCTTTGAGGGACGTATGTCACAAGATAAGTGTGAGAGCATTCAAAGAAAAGCATGGAGGTAATACAATCTGTTTTTCAGTTTTCAGCCTGACCCCGTTACGCCCTCAAATCCAGACGAGGGATACACGGAATTGTTTGGGGGAATAAATAGGTTTCTTTCACTTGGGCTTGGTGTTACTGATAGGAATGCATATTGGGTAGGTGAAGCATATCCTTATGCCCTTGAATCCCTAACAACAACAAATGTCCATGTTGGAGGTGGTATAGGAATCCCTGGGGGAATAATGCGTTTTCTAAAACCTTAGTATAAGCAAGGAGAATTCTATGAGTAAAAAACAGGTTACGGCTATAGTTGTGATGAACTGCATCTTCCTGATTAGTAGTCTGGTTTTAATTCTTGCCTTTTGTTCTCTTTATGTATATGTTTTATATCATCCTGGAAGTGAAGACGAAACCTTCGTAACTCTGGCGAAGACTATAATTATATCTTATTTCCCCTTCATTTTAATGAATGCAATAACGGTTTCGTTTCTTGTTAAGCATTACAATAGTTTTGGCTTATGGATAGAAAGTCGGCATAATTCGAATACAAAAAATTCTTCCCAAAAAGTCAATTCTCTCAACAACATCGTAGAAAATCAAAATGTCGGATTGTATTCAATGCAAATGTTTGTTTTGCCATGGGGAATACTTTGTTTTTTGAGTCCCATGTTTTTGCAGGTTCCAATGTACATAATGATGCAAAATTGGAGAAAAATTAGTATTCTGGAAAATGCTTTTCTGCAAAAAGCGGGAAATATACTTGGCATGGAAAATCGGAGTTTAAAGCCCATTGTTTTTTCGACAAAGGATTTGTGGTTTTGGGCACTGGTTTTTAATCTGAGTGGGAGTTTTTTGTCTCCAATTTGGATTTTCTTCTATTTACGAAAGGTAAGGCATTTTGTGGAAGATATAAGAATAAGTCTCAATCTTATAAATAAGTTACTGAATAACTAATTTGGTGCTTTGAACTTATTTAATTGTCTAGTAAAATCCTATTTTTTGTAAGTTTATGAAGTTGACTTATTTCCAAAGAGAAATACATAAGAATGGAATCAAGAAACCATAAGTTAGCAAAAAGTAATATAATTTTTGTTGCTTTAATTTTGACTCTAAATCTTGTTTTTATTTTAAATTCAGGAATTATTCTAATAAAAATTTTTTATGTACAAACTTATCCTTTGTCTTTTCTTATTGCTTTTGTAATATGGTTTTTAGGTGTAATTTTTTTAGTGATATGTATCATAATTGGTTCATACTTGTTTTTTAGATACGGCAAAATAATTAATCGCTTTCTATTTTCTTATCTTATTCTTGCTATTTTAGCATTTAAGGTAAGTAATACCGAGTTTTCATGGTTTATCATTAGATTGGCTATTACTTTTGGAATATCGAGCGTATCAATAGGGATAAATTTTGCAGGAATCCCATTATTGGTCTGGTATTTGATATTTATGGTAAAAAAACAACATTCATCAAAACCAATTCAGCAATATAATTGTTTGACACATCCTTAACATCTTTTCCCTTGAAATTTCTTCTATTTACTGGTAGAAAAGGATAATGAACATTCACAAATTCATCGGCAAGGAATTGCTTGACAAATAGGAGGCACTACAAGATAACAAACCAGTTTCTCCTTGTAAGTACCTTAATTATCATTCTATTTGTGCTTATCAGTCTAGTCGAAAATTAAAAACCAGGAAGTAAAGTAATTCGTTTCAAAACTTGTCGACAGTCAGACTATTTTGATTTAATTTTTTGAATTATTTTGTTGTGGTTTTTCTCTCTCATCCACATTATAGTGTATTTTTTTAAGGACAAACTTTGTAACCAATTTGTGACCATGAGATGATTAAATTGGTGTCTTCTTTCAGCATCGATTGGACAGATGGGAGTAAATTCTCGTAAACACATTACAGGGTTGTGCTGACACCAAAATAGAGGTATTACAAGATAGAAAAAGAAGCTGCTTATGGGAAAGAGAACGGAGAAAAAGGAGTTGACATTGGAGAAAAGGAAGTGGTATAATTTAGGAGTAAATTATGACGGTACAACCTGAAAAGTGTCTATGAAAAAAATGACAAATATGTCCAATTTCCTTGAATTACTACAAAACGTGAATACATAATCGTAATCCTTGATAAAACAGGTTGGAAAATTGGCGAAGCAGCTGAGTTCATGAAGATTAACAGAACGTCACTCTTTAGAAAAATGAAAAAACTAAACATTAAGAAATAAAGAAAATGAGTTTTATAAAGAACAAACTGTTTTTGTACGCAAATGAAATAGGTCTTGACCTTATAGGTGTTACTACTGCCGACCCGTTTGACAGATTTTTGAGGGAGATAAATTTGCGAAAGGAACATTACATGGAACGTTATTCAAACAGAATTGATTCCTGGAAGAGATTTGCTAAGCCGAGAGATATTTTACCCGGGGCAAAAAGTGTAATAGTAATGGGTTTTTATTACCTAACTAATGATGCGGAAGCCTCAGAACCTAATGGTCTTATTGGTAGAATTGTGAGCTATGGTCATCTTGGTATACTTAGAAAAGCAAAGATGATCCGGAAGTTCTTGGAGGAACGAGGATACAAGGCTGTAATTGGAGTGCACAGAAAAGAGGCGGCGGTTCGAGCCGGACTGGGAGCTATAGGAAAAAACAACCTTATTGTAAATGAAAGGTATGGTGCATGGGTTGCATACCAGTCCATTGTAACGGATGCGGAAATAGAACCCGATGAGCCCTTTTCTGAGGACCTATGCAAGAACTGTGATTTATGCTTGCGGGCTTGCCCGACGTCTGCGCTCTACGAGCCCAGAAGAGTTAACCCCAAACGTTGTCTCGCTTATCTTTTGACTTCTAAGGATGTAGCCGAAGAAAATTGGCAAGTAATGGGTGATCATATACTCGCTTGCGATATTTGTCTCGAGGCTTGTCCTAAAAATAAGGGTCTTATACCGAAGAAAGATGTGGAATCTTTATTTCCCGATAATATCGGGATTTATTTTCCCTTAAAGCGCCTTTTTGATTTTACGGAGCAGTCTTTTCAAAAAGGGATGATTGCCCATATACGAGATAAACTTGTTGGTGAGAGTCGACTTGCCAGGTTGCTGGGAAAAGGTCTGATAAGAAAGTTAGTTAAGCCTGTGATTAAGACTTTTGTGAAGGGAAAGGAGATGGTTCCCGAGACATTTACGCTTGCGAGTGGGAATCTTATGATATACAAACGCAATGCCTTGATTGCGGCAGGAAATCAAGGAGATGAGATGCTGCTTGATGACGTGAGCAGATTTATCGACCATCCGTACCTTGGAAAATATGCGAGGTGGTCTACAGAAAGGATAAAACAATAATAGATAACTTTTAAATACTGAAACAGACTATCCTTATACATATCTTTGTGTTCAGGATTGCCAGTTTACTAACGTTAATTTTCAGGAAAATCAGCTGGGGCAGAAATATGGCATTAGTAATTTTTATATGGTTTGTAATATTCATACTTTTTGTTTTTTTTGCGTATGCAGGCTGGATACCTTTTAGTGTGCTAATATTATTGATTGCTTACGTTGGGGTACGCGAGTTCCATGTGCTCAATAAAGTATATAGTAAGGTAACGTTAGTTGTATCAATGTTTTTTCTTTTGTTTATGGCATGGGCGATTGGAAGTGGAAATACTTTGTTTTTCCTGATTGTTCCATGTTTGACGGTGTTTGTTCTGCTCCCATCCAGCCCATACATGGTTCGTATGAAAATATTATTCAAAAGATTTCGCTGCAGGTGCTTGGAATTATATATTGGGGTTGGTTTCCACTTCATTTTCTTTTATTGCACAAAGTCAAGGGTGATTACGGTGCAATAGCAGTGCTATGTACAATGATAGCGTTAAATGATAATTCCGCATATTACACTGGAAAACTTCTGGGTAAGAATAGCAAAAAGCTGGCGCCGAAGATAAGTCCAAGTAAAACGTGGATAGGATTTCTGGGCGGTTCTACTGGCACTGTTTTATCTGCTATGGCCTTTCGCTACGCCCTGCCTCACTTTTCGATATTGCAGAGGCTGGCGTTGGGTTTGGTTACTGCGTGCGCCATACCTGTTGGTGATTTAATTGAATCTGCTATGAAAAGGGATATTGGGGTCAAGGATTCCAGTTTTCTCATCTCCGGTCATGGAGGAGTGATAGATCGTTTCGATTCTTGGGTATTTACGGCACCCATAGTTTATTATTTTATTGTTATCAAAATTGCAAGCGTAAGGTTAATATGGAATCGCTAAAGTATTGCAAGGAATTCAGGAGGTAAAAATGGGTGATTCGAATAGGATTGTTAGGAGAGAAGTCGGCGCGAGAAAAAGGAGTTGGGCAAGACGCACTGCTGCTTTTCTTGCCAGAGTCGGGGTAAAACCAAATACTATTTCAGTACTGAGCATCATCTTTGCCGCGGGTAGCGGTGTGTGTCTCGTTCTTTCTTCTAATGCCGGAGAGACACAGAAGATAATCCTTTTTCTGGGTGCTTCTATTCTAATTCAGTTTAGATTATTATGTAATCTTTTCGATGGGATGGTGGCGGTAGAAGGAGGATTTAGGACAAAATCAGGAGAAATATTTAATGATCTTCCTGATAGGATTTCCGATCCCCTCATACTTGTTGGCGCCGGATACGCTGTTACGCACTTGCGTTTTGTGGTTGAACTTGGTTGGTTAGCCGGTATTCTGGCGGTGCTTACCGCCTATGTCCGTGTGTTAGCCGGGAGTACAGGAGCAGAGCAATCTTTTGCGGGTCCAATGGCTAAACAACATCGAATGGCAGTTATGAGCATTGCCCTGATTGTTGCCGCTGTGGTTGTAAAGGCGGGATGGCACGAACATTTCATAATGATTGCGTTATCTGTTATTGTTCTGGGTTCTGTGATTACGATATTTCGACGCGCTGCCATTGCTGTTCGCGAGCTGGAATCGAGTTAAATGTGGAAGAAGGGGGCAAATCTTTACACTTAGCAAATTTAACATTTTCTAGTTACAATAACATATGTCTGAATATTTTATTAATACTAAAAGCTTCTTTGAGAGGGAAATTATTACCTTAGAACGCAATGGAACGCAATGGGGTCAGCACGGAAATTGGAATTTAGGGTTGGTGGATTGGAGAATAACATAAAGTAATCGCAAAGCGGTTATTTTCAGTCGGCTCTGGTATCTCGTTATTTTTTACTTGAATTTGTGCATTTTTTGTGTATAATGTTAATCAGAAAATATTGGATGCTGCCGGAGTGGCGGAATTGGTAGACGCGACGGACTCAAAATCCGTTGGGATTTATCCTGTGGGGGTTCGATTCCCTTCTCCGGCACTTTGGTTTGCAAGAGAGAAGAGACAAGAGGGAGGAGCGAGACGGAGTGTCGGGGAGAGGGACAAGTTAAAAGCGAAAAGTTAAAAGTTAAATCTGAACAGCAGGAAAGAGCACAGGTGCACCAGTCACAAGAGCATAAGTGCACAAGAAAGCTAAATAGAAAAGAGAAAATAATTAAAACATCAATGTTAATCTGTGCAAATCAGCGTCGAGAAGTAGGAAAATGGAAATTACGAAAATCAGACCAGCAGACATGAGACATAAGACCATAGACTAAACAGACTAAATAGACTAAATGGACTAAATAGACCAGATAAACGGTCCAAACGAATGAAACGAAGGTTAACTAAAAAACAGGAGTGTGTCGAGAATGAATAAGGAAATTTCTGACAAGATAAGTGTACTCAAGAAAAAGATTGAAAAATTGAGAGGTTATCTTTGACATTGAAGAGAGAAAAAAGAAAATCGAAAAACTTTCAAAAAAAGTTTCAAATCCTGACCTATGGAATAACAATCAGGAAGCACAAATAGTATCAAAAGAACTCAGCAGCGAAAAGAGTACCGTTAACAGGTGGGAGACGCTTTCGAGTCAGACAAATGACCTTTGGGACTTAATTGAGATATCGGACGAGGATGAGGAGGAGGAGATTGCAAGCGAAGTTCTGAAGGTTGAATCATCTGTAAAAGAACTGGAATTGCAGTTTTTTCTCAATGAGCCAGAAGATAGGGGAGACGCTATTTTAACAATACACCCCGGAGCAGGTGGAACAGAATCCTGTGATTGGGCATCGATGCTTCTCAGAATGTATCGAAGATGGATTGAGAGCAAGAAATTCTCCTACAAGATTTTGGACCTGCAGCCAAACGAGGAAGCTGGAATTAAAGACGCAACACTTGAGATTCACGGAGATTACGCCTATGGATTTCTGAAGGCTGAGAAAGGGGTTCATAGACTTGTTCGGCTCTCACCATTCGATGCTAATCATAAGAGGCACACTTCTTTTGTGGCTATTTTTGTTTATCCACTTGTTGATGATACAATAGACGTTGAGATAAATGACAAAGATGTTAAAATGGATGTCTACAGGTCAAGTGGACCCGGGGGGCAAAATGTCAACAAACTCAGCACGGCTGTCAGATTAACTCATATTCCTACAGGTATAGTAGCTCAATCACAAAATGAAAGGTCGCAATTTCAGAATAGAAAAAATGCGATGAAGATATTGAGGTCGAAGCTTTACCAGCACTACAAGGATATTCAAGATAAGAAAAAAGAAAAGATAGAAGCAAGTAAAACAGGCATTGCCTGGGGAAATCAGATTCGTTCTTATGTTTTTCAACCGTATACGATGGTAAAAGACCACAGAACAAATGTTCAGACGGGTAACATTCAATCGGTAATGGATGGAAACATAGATGCCTTCATACAGGAATTCCTCTTAAAAAAAGATTAACGGGGGTAGGCTGGTTTTTTTGGTGTTCCCCAGAAAGATTAAATGTATAAAAACACTTATTCACTTATTCGAATAAGTGAATAAGTGGGCATAGATATAGAATGAGTTATCTACTTCTTTTATCTTTGCCGATTTATGATGGACTCAAGGATACGCATATTGCAATGAAAATCTACCCGCTCTACAAGAGAATAATAAACTTTTCTACGGAAAAATCTACTTGAAACGAAACCTGTCTTTTCGAGTATCTTAAGGTTCCGTGAGGCCGTTGCCTGTGGGATTTTGAGTTCAGAATAAATTTCTTCAAGAAGCATTTCCTTATTTTTCAACAATAGTGAAAGCATTCTTAAGCGTTTTCTATTTGCGACAGCCTTATAAACCCTCTCAAGCATATCCATTTTTCCTCCCGAGATATTCACTTATTCGAATAAGTGAATAAGTCAAATTAAAATTTTAGTCGAAATATGCTTCATTTTCTATCCCATTTTTCATCTTGTTTTTAAGTCATAGAAACATGGAGTATCATAAGTTGGGGGTTTTATTTAGAGGAAATTCTGTTTTTAAGATGGTTGTTATGCGGGAAAATCTCTAATCCTTCTTTCCAGGTTTTTATGGCTTTTTCTTTCTTTTTCATTTTAAAGTATAGGTCGCCGAGGGAGATATAGGTTAGCACGAAATGGGATTCCAGAATGTCGGCCTCCTGCTGAATGTAGAGGAGTTTGTGAAAATTTTTCAGTGATAGTTCGTAAGCTGCAAACTCGGGTGGCATATTAAGGTAGAGCATTGCCCTCGAATAAAGTGCACTCCATGAAAGTGAATCCACTTTTAATGCCCTGTTAAATTCATCCAGTGCACTGCCTGCAAGAAACCCTTTTTCTATATCCCCAACCTCCTCTATTTTTGCGATGTAAAAAAGTCCTAAGATTGTGTGAAGTTCGGGAATATTTTTCTTTTTCTCAACAAGTTGCTTTATGAAATCAATGCCTCTGTCAAGCACCTTAAGTGAATCACAGAGGGTTTTGTATCCATTAAGGGTTTCCCAATCAGAAGGTGAGGTGGTAACCCTTTTTTCGAATAATGAAAGCAGAGAATCCTGCTTCTCTGCACAGCATATTCTTGCACTTGACAGATAGGCTAATAGAAGAACCCCAAAAATAATCTTCATCTAATCCTCCTTGAGTCTTGAATATCTGAAGACCATTATGATGAAAAATAAAACTAACCAGCTTAAAAGAACAAGGATGGGGATGTAATTTTCTCTCATTCCAAGTCCTTTATTTACTATATTCCTGAGAATCTTAAGTAAAAAGACAAATGGGTTAATCCTTATTGCCATTTGCAAACCTTTTGGTAGATATTCTATGGGGTAAAAGGCAGAACTTAAAAAAAGCATAGGGTATGAAATAAAATTCACGAGCAGGGTTCCCTTTTCCTCTGAGCCTGATAATGACACAATGGGAATTGCAATAACAATAAATGTTATACTGCCAATCACAACGGTAAGTGCAAAGAATAAGAAATTTCCCTTAAAGGGAATCCTGAAAACCAGAATGCCTAAGAAAAGTAGCAAGAAACTCACAAAGAGCATAATAAATGCTCTATTTATTATTATACCTGTTAAGTAAACCCAGGTCTTTACAGGAGTTGTTCTTATCCTTTTAAGATACCCCTGCCATCTGTAATATCCCACAACAAGACCTACGCTGTGGAATGCATCTGTAAGAATAACCATTCCAATGATGCCTGGGAGAAGGAAGTTTTTATATCCGGGAACCCTCCCCCATACTAAAATAAAGAGGGTGAGAAGAAAGACAGGAAAAAATAAGGTAAAAAACATTGCCTGTTTTTGTCTTAAAAACATCTTCAATTCAACAAGAAAAATCAGCCATAAACTCTTCATTCTCTTATTTCCTTCCCTGTCAGCTTAAGAAAAACATCGTTCAGATTTACACGGGTTACCTTAAACTCCGTGAAATCAATACCTATATTCTCCAATTCTTTTATAACCGACTTTGTGTCATTGCAGTAAATTTGAGCATTTTCTCCAGAAATCTGCACATTCTTAAAAGCTGGGTCTTTCAGCAAACTATCTGTATTCTTCTGCTTATATACCGTAACCTTTGCATTAAAGCCAAAATCCTTTATCAAATTCTCCGGGCTGTCCGTTACGACAATCCTACCCTTATCAATAATCGAAACCCTGTTGCAAAGTTTCTCTGCCTCTTCTATATAATGGGTGCAAAGCAGTAGTGTTTTTCCATCATTTCTCAATTTCAGAAAGATGTTCCAGAGCGTTTCCTTGATATGAGGGTCAAGCCCGCTTGTCGGCTCATCCAGAAAGACAATTTCAGGGTTGCCAATTAAAGCCAATGCAATTTCCACCCTCTGTTTCCAGCCTTTGGAAAGTGTTCCATATTTATAGTTCAGATAATCGGTGAGTTCAAACATATCTGTTATCTCTTTTATGCTCACAGGATTGGAGAAAAAACTATGGAATAGACTCAGTGCTTCTCCTGCTTTCATCAAACCAGGAAGGGTAGATGTCTCGAGCTGAACACCTATTTTTTCTTTTAAGGGGATTGGATTCCTAACAGGATTGTGTCCAAGTATCGAAACCTCGCCTGCATTTGGGTTTTTCAAGCCGAGTATGATACTGATGAGCGTGGTCTTGCCTGCACCGTTCGGACCAAGCAGTCCAAAGATTTCCCCTTTTCTTATAGTAAGGCTCACATTATCCAGGACTGTTTTTCCGCTATAAGATTTTGTAATATCCTTTACTTCTATTGCAGAATTATTCATTTTTTCTTTCATATTAAATAATTTTTCTCACTATGTCAAGGCATCTTTTTGCTCATCGTTTCTATAATCTTATTGTTTACTTAGTTTACTTGGTTTACATAGTTTACATGGTTTACTTAGCTTATTGAGCGAAACAAGACTGCCCTGTTCCGGTCATCAGCCACTGGTCATTTGTCATTGGTTTGCATTTTCCTACTTCTCGACGCTGATTTACACAGATTAACTCTGATGTCTTAACTATTCTCTATTTAGTTTTCTTGTGCACCTGTGCTCTTTCCTGCTGTTCAGATTTAACTTTTAACTTTTGGCTTTTAACTTGTTCGTCTTCCCGTTTCTCCGATACACCGACACTCCGTTTCTCTTGTTTCCCGTCCCGCAGGGACTCAAACCGTCCTGAGCCTGTCGAAGGACCAATTCCGTTTTATCGCAGATAAATTCCTACCGTTGCGCAGCAACCTTCTGTCCTACTGTCATTACATTCACCACCGCCTCATTCACCCCGTCAATCTTCAGCAATTTATGAATCTCATCATCATAAAATCCCCCAAGCATACACGACCCGAACCCCAAACTCTCCGCAACAAGAAAAATTGCTAAAAATCTATTGACATTCAATTTGGTTTATGATAAAAAACATTAATGATAATTTAAACAAAAGGTAGATATCTGAGTTTTATTCGTATGAGTCCTTAAAACGCAGATATATCCAAACTTGTTCGCAAATATTTAACGTTCCAGAAGGAGAATAAAATAAAAAAAATAGACTTTTATGATAGGTTTATGAGACTACTTAAAAACACAAGGGAAAATTACGAATTGGACACACTGCATAACGCTCTAATTATGTGGTTCGGAGAAAATTATTTGTCCCTCGATCCAGATGAGATAAAAGAAAGAATTGTAAACGACAGACGCGCAGAGGGAGTCGATGCCATTTTGATAGATCAAAGAAACTACAGGCTATATTTTATTCAAGCAAAATCGGTAAAGAGTTTTAAAAATACAAGTAATAATTTTCGAGAAAATGATATAAAATCTACATTACAGGGTGTTAGCTTTCTTTTAAAAAGCGATTATAAAGGAAAGATAACCCCCGAACTAGAAAACTTGGCTGACGAGTACCATGAATTAGATAGAACTGGAGATTATAATACAACAATTATATTTCTGACCTTAAAAAGTAAACCGGTTGACGACAAGTTTATTAGGAGCTTTAATCAGACTTTTCCAGGCATAAAAGTTGATTTCTATGACCTAGATTGGCTATTTAATTTTTATGTAAATAAATATTTAACTATAAGAGCGGCGCCACCTGAAAGAATTTCTTTTGAGGTTTTAACCAATCTACTTAAAAAAAAGACCCCAAATAAGTCACGAGTATTTACGTGCAAGGGCAAGGAACTCGCTAAAATATATAATGATTATAAAGAAAGAATATTCCAGCAAAATGTGAGATTTTCCTTGGGATTAAAATCAAAGAGCATAAATAGGCAAATATTAGAAACTGCCACTGATAAAGAAAAAAATATATATTTCTGGTATTTTAATAATGGAATTACAATAATTTGTGACCAAATAAAGGAAACTTCCTCCGAAAAAGTGATTAATCTTGACCATGCCCAGATAATAAATGGGGCCCAAACTACCTATGCGTTGTATGAAGCATTCAGGAATGGGGAGTTAGATGACGATGTGCAGGTTTTGATTAAAGTGATTGAAACAGACAATAGAGACTTTGTAGAAAATGTCACGCTGTATACTAATTCCCAAAATGCAATTAGATTAAGAGATTTATGCTCCAATGATGAAGTTCAACGAGAGATACAAACAATACTGTTAGGTTCTTACCGCTTTTTTTATGAACGTAAAAGAGGTGAGTTTGATTCATTATACCCAACGATTGAAGCGAAAAGAAGACTGCTAGGACAAAATTACAAAACTAGAGTAATTAGCAATGAAAACTGTGCGCAATCTTTTTTGGCAATGTATCTAAATAAACCCGCACAGGCTAAAAGTGAGAAGGGGAGAATTTTTTTAAAGGATAACGCAGGATTTTACGTCGATATTTTCAATAGAAAAGATAATATTCTTGCTGAGAAACTCCTATTATCTTGGAGACTATTGAAATACATTGAAATGCACAAAAAAGAGTACAAGAAAATATATAAGATTGCTGACAAATTGGCAGAGGGCAAAAGAAAGGAAATTTATAAATATGATTTCTTGCTGCATAGTGAATATTTCATCCTAAATATACTTAAGGATTTCTTAAAAAGCAAGGGATTTGATATTAACGCAAAAAAGGATGATTTGCTAGAGATAGTTTCGGGAGTTAAAAATAATGATAAGTACATTCAAGAATTCTACGAAACTATTACGGAAATACTGGCAGAATATTTGAATGGTCTTAAAACGCAGCCGGGATACTATCATAATAAGTTTTTCAAAAATGAAAAAAGCATTGGCCTTATTCGCAATTTTTTTAATCCAAAATATGAATTTGTAGAAGTTTTACAATAAATCAACTGTGTTTAAATTGAGATATGGGGCATATTGTCAAGAAAAGGAAGAATGATGAACAATTATGGTTTTGAAGAGGTGGGAAATTGGACGTTGGAGGGACACTTAAAGAGCGGAATCACTTTCCTACTTAATAAGTTTGGCGAAGAAAGGGTAGTTTACATTTTTGCAGTAGATGATGAAGTTATGTATGTAGGAGTTTGTGATAGTTCCGCCACAACCTTGAAAGAGAGGATGAATAGATACAAAAGTCTTGCAGGTTCCGGTACCAATGAGCGCATCGCCAAAAAGATCAAAGAATGCTTAGAACAGCAAAAAGCCGTTAAGATATCGGCGTTAAAACCAGAATCAACATTACAATATAAAGGTTTGAATGTTGACCTTGTAAAAGGGTTAGAAAATCCTTTAATCGAAAGACTAAAGCCGGAGTGGAATATACAGAAATGAAGGATAATGAGAAAGCACGTCGCCTAACAGATCGTATCTGGCCACGTGCCTTAGCCAGCTCGCCTAAATCCAGCCTGCCGGCTGGGCTTCAGATACGCTCAGGGCGTTATCCGAAATGCAAGCCGCCGCTATTAAAAGATTAACAAAACATTAAAAAATCAGGAGGAACATCTATGGATAAGATCCCGAAAATAGTTCAAATACTTGAGGATTTTTGGCCAAAAAACAAAGCCAAAGGACTGCTTGCCCAGACTATCTTTTCGCAGGAAATTAAAGCCAATAAATTCGGTTCAGATGCTGGGGAAAAAATTATTCCGGGGTGCTGGTTAATAGCTCCAAAAGGTGAAGATTTTTACAAATTCAGATTCTGCTTTTTTGTGCATCCTGAAGTAGTCAAAACGAATGAACTAACTGCCGAAATCAAACGTCATCTTGGAGAAATGTACAGACCATTCTATGCAATTGCCGAATTTATGAATAATGGTGGTATAGGAATTATTTATGTTACAATTCACACAAAAGATGGACTCCTACCTTTTGATGAAATCAAGAAAAGAAATTTTGAAAATGTAAAATGGCATTTTTTCAGTTTTGAAAATGGCAAATTTATTACAAAAAACCCTTTTGGCTTTTTTGAAAAGTGGGAAGGTAACAGGGGAAGAGCAAGTTATGGTCATGGATGGGAGTCTGTTATAAAAAACAAAATCATAAAACTGAATAATGAGGTCCTTACAGAATTATTGCTGAATGAAATGTTTTATGTAGGCTTTGTCAAAGGAACTCTTAAAAAACCACTCAATGACCCTTACGATGTTGATTCTTTCCTTTTAAGCATATCACAAAAACATATTTTTCCTATGGAAATAAAACAGAAATTTCCGGGCCAGAACAGGAACGAGAAGTTTTTCGGAATTGACGCAGGAAGGATAATGATGTTATTGAGATTATGTATCCCAAATGATGCAAATGCAATATACCTTGTCCGGGAAATGGACGAAACCGGGGTCTTTATAGGCTGGAAATATATAACTCTCACCGACATTATAATGACTTCGAGCTGGAACCTTCAGGCAGGTGGTCCTGGTATGGGTGGTCAAAGTACACAGACCATTAGACTACCTTATGACTACTTCAAAGAATTTAATGAAAACGAACTTTCAGAAGATAATCTAAAGAAAACGGGAAATCTGCCAAAGGACATTAAGGAAATGGCAAGACGTTTTGGCACGGAATTATCAAAAAGATTTCACGGTAAATAAAATGAACCAGATAAAGTTTATAGATTTATTTGCCGGGATTGGAGGAATAAGGCTTGGTTTTGAGAGAGCTGGCTGTAAATGTGTCTGGTCTAATGAATGTGAAAAAAGCTGTGCAGTAACCTACATTGCCAATTTCGGGGGAGAAGATCTTGTTGTAAAAGACATAAGAGAGATAGATTCTTCTGAAATTCGTGATTTTAATATCCTGTGTGGGGGTTTTCCATGTCAGCCATTTTCAATTGCAGGTGTTTCAAAAAAGAACAGTCTTGGAAAGCCACATGGCTTTGAGGATAAAACACAAGGAACTCTGTTCCATGAAATTGCTAGAATACTAGGAGATAAAAAACCTGATGCATTTTTCCTTGAAAATGTCAAAAATCTGAAAAATCATGATAAAGGAAAGACTTTTGTTATAATCAAAGAAATATTAGAGAATTTAGGGTATTCTGTATATTATAGTGTTATTAATGCCAAACAGCTCGTCCCACAAAACAGGGAAAGAATATATATTATAGGCTTTAAAGATCGAAAACTTCATTTCAACTTTCCCAATATTCCTGATAAGAGCCCAAAAATAAAAGATATTCTTTGGGATAATGTGCCAAATAAATATACATTATCTGATCACTTGTGGAATTATCTTCAAAACTATGCAAGAAAACATCGTGAAAAAGGCCATGGTTTTGGTTATGGGCTAGTTGATTTTAACAGTTACACTAGGACATTGTCAGCAAGATACTACAAAGATGGAAGTGAAATTCTTATTCCACAGAATGGAAAAAATCCCAGAAGACTTACACCTAGAGAATGTGCAAGATTACAAGGTTTTCCTGATAATTTCAAAATTCCTGTATCTGATACACAAGCATATAAACAGTTCGGGAATAGTGTTGCAGTACCTGTGATAGAGGCTTTAGCGAAAGCGGTTGTCAAAACATTGATTGAAAGACCAAAGAGAAAAACCCCTTACGCAGTTCAATTGAAATTGGAGTTTTGATATGACAGACGTATTGACCATAAAACAACGAAGTTACAACATGTCTCAAATAAAAGGAAAAGACACAAAACCTGAACTTACACTGCGTAAACTATTATACTCAAGTGGTATTAGAGGATATCGTATTCATTACAATCTTCAGGGAAAGCCCGATATTGTCTTTTTAAAAAAGAAAATAGTAATATTTATTGATGGATGTTTTTGGCATAAGTGTCCTGTGTGTTTTGTTAAACCAAAAACCCGAACCGATTTCTGGATGAAAAAGATTGGAAGTAATGTAAAAAGAGACGAAACCGTTACGAAAATCCTTAAAAAGGAAGGATGGATAGTTTTAAGATTCTGGGAGCATGAAATAAAGAAATCACCCGATAAAGTTGTGTCAAAAACACTAAAGTGGTTGAAATGAAATCATATAAAGACGTAGAACCTAGCGTAGCGGGGCTTGCACTCTGCGGAAACCTTCGTTTTCCTTGCTTCGCCTTCGGCTCGGTCATATAACAAATGGGTATCAGGCTTCAGGGGTTGCACTCCTTACGCCCCAATTTGCTCCGCTTCGCTATACGCAAACTTCAGATACCGACCAGACGTTGAATTCCGCAAATATGAATTATAATGAATTGAACGAATATATTAAACGTTTAAAAAACAAAAGCCCGATTTTTCTGGTTGAAGGGAAAAGAAAAGTTAAAGAAGAAGATAAAATAATGATAGTGAAATTGGGTGAACAACTGGCTAAAGATTTCCCAAATGTTATTTTTCGAACTGGAAACGCTAACGGAGCGGATGAACTTTTTGCTCAAGGGATTTCTAAAGTTTCTCCTGAGAGGTTGGAATTCATTCTGCCATATAAAACCCATAAAAGAAAAAAACGCATTGAAAAGGCAAAATACTATTCATTGGATGAAATAAAAATTAGCGAAGTAGTTATTAATCAAACAATAGAGATGAGTGGGAGAAATAGGAAGATGATAGATTTATATTTAAGCGGCGTAAGAAACAATTTTACAATGAAGACACCGTATCTATTAAGGGACACATTAAAGGTATTAGGGATGGAACCTATAATATCAAAAGCAGATTTTGGGATTTTTTATGATGACCTAGAAAATCCATTAACTGGAGGAACGGGGTATACTATTAAAGTTTGCAGAAAAAATAATGTTCAGGTTGTTACACAGGAAATTTGGGTTAAATGGCTAAAGTGATTAAAACAATGGAACAAAAAAACACGGGGAAGAAAAAGAAGATACGCGCCCCAAAACATAAGGGTAAAGATTGTAAAGGAACTTCTTTTTTATCCAAACCATATTCGGAACGGCAATTTATTGTTGTGGCTGATGATAAACTGATAAAGGGAAATGAAAAATTAAGACATAAGCCAGAAATGACATTTAAAAGTGAGGGTGTCAAACGAACTAAAATCATCTTAAGAACCCTTGAGAATATTGTGCCCGCAACATATCTGTTTACAGATGTTGTTGGAACGGTTCTAAAAGCAGTAGGTAAATTGAAAAGCAAGGGAATAGATGCGATATTTATTTCAAAGAAAGAAGCCCAAAAACTAATTTTTCCTCCGGGACATCCGCAGGAAAAAGTTCTTTATGTTGGACATCCTACAAAACCTGAAATTTATTATCCATTCTCTGAATTTCACCGAATGACATTTGAACACAAATTTTCAGAAGCCTTAGAAATGTTGATGTCTTTGGGAGCAACGGAAATTGAAGTTTATCGTGTTAAAGGCTGGTCAAACGAGTTCTCTGCAAAACTGAACGTTTCAATAAAAGACTGGGAACCTGGAATTGAAGTTAGCAAGGATAAAAAAGCTGCCGGAAAATTGCTTTTCAAGGCTTCGTTTAAGGGTAAAAAGAAGCCAACACTTCCTAAAAATTTAGTTTGGTATCCACATGAACAAACCTGGCAAAAAATCGCTGAAGGGAGAATGAAGTACGGAATGAAAAACTTTGCCTTAATAATACAATATGAAGATAATTTTGGTGTTAATACAGGATTGAAGGTGAAAGTAATAAAATCCGGACTTGATATAGGAGGCAAATTCGAAGACCATAAAAAAACCGCATGGAGGATTGTGGGGAAGTTTGGGAAGGCAACTTAAGGCTACAACTTAAAAATGCATACATGGTGTAATAAAAGATCGATGATATGAAGAAAGATAAGAAGACTAACTATTGTCTGAATTGCAAAAAACCTAAAAAAATTGCGTTTGACTTTTGCTTTTGTTTTATATATAGTATAACACATAGTTAAGCGGCAATAAACTTAAATAATGACCGTTGAGCAGATTGTAAAATACTGGAAATAGGAAAATGATAAATGAAATATTTCACCTACTGTTATTATCTCTCCAATTTGGTAGTATAACAACTATGATATATACCCATGTAGTAAATCAAGGTGGAAAAGGAGTAAGAAGCCCGGCAGAATTAATATGAGAAAGAATGATTGGAACAGATTAAGTTGTCATGAAAAGCGACCTTTGCTGTTTTCATTAGTATACCTAATCTTATGTTATACATAATTAAGGAATATATATGAATATTGAAAGCATCTTGGATCCTGAATTATGGGATTCAATTGAAAGTAATTTTAAATCGGGGAAATATACAAACGCAATTGTAGATGCGATGTTGTTTTTAAGTAATGTGCTAAGAGAGAAATCAAATTTAGAAGAAGATGGTGTAAAATTAGTAAACAGTATTTTTTCAAAAAAAGATCCGAAAATTAAAATTACAAAACTTGAAACAGAAACTGAAAAAAGTATGCAAGAGGGTGCTGCAAATATCCTCAGAGGTATGTATCAATTAATTCGAAATCCCAGACACCATGAAAAAATAGAAGATAGCAAAAATAATGCTCTACAAATTATCTTTTTTATTAACTATATGTTAAACATTCTTGAAAAATCGAGATCGAAATACGAATTAGATGATTTTGAGTCATTAATATTTGATAAAGAGTTCGTTGAAGAGGATGAATATACTAAGCTAATTGTCGAAAGAATCCCTAAAAGAAAGGTTTATGAAGTATTAATTAGTATTTATAGAAAAAAGATACATGGTAATATCAACCATATTCAGAGATTTTTCTCCTCAATATTTATCAAATTAAGTGAAATTGAAAAAGCTGATTTGCTGCAAATTATATCGAATGATCTGCTAAAAACTAATGATGATATTGAAACAAAATATATATTAAAATGTTTTCCGCCAAATTTTTGGTCCCAAGTTGATGAAATTTCAAAAATAAGAACTGAGAATAGAATAATAAATTCTATTGAAGATGGGAAATTTTACGATAATATAAAATCATCTGAGGGATGGTTAGCAACTTGGTGTACTCAGCTATTTAAAGAGTTCTCTTTGAAAGATAAATTGTTCCTTGTTATTTCAGATAAATTGTCATCAGATGATATCTCTCAGATAAAATATTGCTTTAGGTATATAATCGACAACATATGGGATCTACTTGATGATAAGGAATTAGAAAACTTAGATAAAACGGATGATGATCCTCGCTTTTTTGACTTTAAGTATTGGTTTTTGAGAACTATGAAAAATGAGCTCGAGAAAGGTAATAAACTTTTTTATAATTATATAAAAGGAAGTAGATATAAAATGCCACAAGTAGTGGCATCATATTTCACTATAAATTTGGATAATTTCAAAGAGAATGAAGAATTAAAAACTGTGTCAGATGATGATTACGTTGAAACCAAAGAAGATGATCTACCATTTTAGATTTACGCATAACAAATGGCTCAAGTTGACCACAGGGGCTATGCTTCAATTTGACTTTTATACAGCGCATAAAGTTTTTTATAATTCTGGATAATCTGTGCCCCACAAGCCTGCGGCACCTTAGCCAAAATGTTAGATTTCAAGGATTAATCAATGGAAGATCAAATTAAACCAAGTACGGACGCCCTCAAAGAGGCACTTCAATTATCAGAGGAAATTTTGCTCTTCGCAAGTCATTTGCTTAATATAATAGATAATAGAAGAAAATGAAAAATAAGAAATATCACCCTGGTTATCTTGAAAATATAATGTTCTTTGGTGATTTTGTAGATATAAGTATGCGCCTATCAGATTTAGAAGGACTACTCAATGAAACTGATAAATATTTCAAAAATCGAATTAAGGACAGAAAAAGTGAAAATTACCTTGACTTTAGAGAATATGAAATAGAAAAATTTCCCGATATCCAAAGAATAAGTTTCTTAATAGTTTTGGTTATGTTAATAGAAATTCAAATTAAAAGTTATTGCAATAATTTATATAGATTTAGAGTCAGTCCAATAAAATTAAATAAGCTACGAGGATCAATAATTGAGCAATTTTTGGTATATGTAGAGAAACTTGCAGGATATGATTTTGCGTTCGAAGAAGGAATTCTTGATAGAATAAGGGAAATTATAGAATTGCGTAATTGCTTTGTTCATGCTGATGGATATTTAAAGGAATTCAATAGGAGAGAACAAATAAAAAATTTGTCAAGAAAAGTCAATGGAATAATTATCGCAAATGGATATGTTGAGCTATCGTCTGAATCATGTTTAGAGTTTATTAAAATTGTTAGAAAGTTTTTTGATATCATATATAATAAGGCGTTGGAGCTTTTTCCAAAAGTGGATTATGATTAGTCCGTAATCTAAGATCCCCGATATCCATATAAAAGATGAGCAATTTTTTCGAATATGATAATATGAAAAAATGGTGGGAGCATTTTGTAAAGCTTCCAAGCAGAAAGAGAGTTGCAATTATAGTCATTATTTTATTTGGATTTATTGCAGTATGGAAGATTGAGGGAAAATTTTAGAAGACTACATAAGTCTGGGTTTTACCATTGACATTCAACAGAAATAATGGTAAAAATTGTAACTACAGAACGAGTAAAGCATTCTATCGATTTTTGCAGGCCATGAGTTTAAGATATTTACTGGAGGTTTAAGTGAAAGGGAAAACCTTTAAGGAAATTGCTTCAACCCTTGCTCTGTTATTTCTATCTAGCTGTGCAACAACAGGAATTTCCAGCATTGCGAATCCCAAGTTTGCGGAAAAATCTTTCAAAAAGATTGTGATTGCTGCCCCTTTCTCGGATATCAGCCTTAGAAAGCAAACGGAACAAGAATTTACTTGCCAGTTCATTATGACCAGTGCTCTAGCTATTCCGAGCTTGGATGTTATTCCTCCATTTAAGGACTACAGCGAACCTGAAATATTGGAGATACTGAGGAAAAATAGAATTGATGCAGTTTTCGTTGTTGCCCTAACGGATTTCTGGATGTCAAAAACGTATATTCCTAAAAGTTCTTCGACCTCTGGAACTGTTTCTGCCTTTGGAGGTTCACTCCATTATCAGAGCTATGCGCAGGAGCACGGAGGCTATTATGTCAACAAACCAAGGCTTGAATTTGACGTTCGCTTGTTTGATGTTGAATCGGGAGAAGCAGTTTGGATGGCAACGTCTTTAACGAAGGGCAATGCCTTTGCCCATTACAAAACTCTATGTATCTCGCTTGCCGGAAGAGTCGTTGACAAGCTTATTGAGGACAACATTATCGGAAAAATAGAAAGTCGGCCCTAAAGAGTGATGTGGTAGGTTAATTTGAAGACCACAAAAAACCGCATGGTGCGTTGTGGAAAAATTTGAGAATGTCTGTTAAGACCTAACTTTAATATGTCACTTATAAATCATAATATTAAAGATTTAATAAGAATAAAAGACCATACACTCAAAGAATTCCAAAATGACGTTATTCCATTATTTAACAACAGTCAGAAAGTTGGATCAAGAGGTAAGGTTTTTCATTTCGGAATTATAAGACAAGTAATGGCATATATAGAATTCTGCGGTGCCATATATTGCGGATGGACAGAAAAAAATCGTAAGGGTCAATTTGAGACAGGAAAAGTTACCACATCTGATAAAGCTATACGATTTATTGAAGATGTAATGGGCAACATAGATACTAACTATAATAGGAATGGAAGACTTTTTTATTGTATGTTTAGACATGGATCAACACACCTTTTAAGACCTCATCAAATTAAGCGTAAAAAATCCAAATTTCTATTTTCATGGCAATGGTATTCTGGAAGGAGAAAACACCAGCTAAAGATAGCTAATGGAAGTGAAATTACAATTAGGCATTTGCAATTATATAAAGAGAGCTCAAAAGAATATGTGTTACCGGTCTCATTTGAATGTATTATAAATGATACTTACAATGCCATGGTGGATTTCTTGGATAGCCTAATAAAAGTCAGGAAATCCAAGACGCTGCCAATAAGCCAAAGAAGGGTATTGACTTTTATTGCAGAGGGAATTGTAAAAAGGGGAGATATTTGAAGTCTATTAAGAAAGTGGCAAATTCGAAAACCATAAGAACACGGAATGGAGCATTGTGGGAAAGTTTGGGAGTGAGAATGCTTAACAAAAGGAGGAGTTATGAGCAATCGGAAAAAGAGCGCTCAACCGATGTACGGAGTGACACTTAATGTTTTTCCTGCGGGCAAACCAACTAAAAGGATAGTAATTCACAAGTACGATTGTGGGTTTTACCAAAAAGCAAGACGGGGTTCAACACCAAGAAAATACACTTTTGCCAAGAATGCGGTTACACTTAGAGCTGCTTTGAAATGGGCTGTAAAAAAGAGCTTGGATTGGCATGCAGAGATAGTTCTGTGTGGAAAATGCATTAAAAGCGGGAAAACCATATTCGTGTAATTCAGGAGGCAAGGATTTGGGACGAGATCACACTATGGGTGACAAAATGTAGTCCTGATTTATTAGGAAATTTCGAAGACCACTTGGAGGATTGTGGGGAAATTCGGGAAATGAGCTTAGGATTACGCAGGTTTAAATTATTAAAACTAAAGAAAACACTTGACTTTCTGGTTGTTTTATGGTAAAGAAATAATGAAGTTAATGAACAAAATAGATTGCAGAAGAAATAAAAAAGCAAAATTCCAGCAAAGGAGTTAAAAGTGCGAGGATTATTTATGTCCAATTTTTATAATTCTTTATCGGAACTTTTTCAAGTAATTTACGAAAAGATTAGTTCGCTATTCAAAAAATAGGGGCAAATTTGAAGACACAAGAAAACAATCTGGAAGATTGTAGGGAAATTTGGAAAGGTTTGATTTTATTTCAATAAAGGATATGCAAAATACCTAAACGAGAATATCTTCTGGTTTAATAGTGGAGTTACTATTAAGGGAGGATTCAATAACTTGTTTTTGATAACAATTTCAATGCCAGCCGGAATACTTAAAGAATTTAGCGAACCAGAAGGACCATATCATATTAATCCAGAGAGCAATTGACTTTTCTTTTATATTTTGATATGTGATATTGGTTAACAAAATGCGCAAAAAAGATATTATTGCAATAATTTATGATTTCGATGGAACTCTGAGTCCTCAACCCATGCAAGAGTATACTGTTTTTCCACAACTAAAAATAAAACCAAGGACGTTTTGGAAAGAAGTTAGAAATGAAAATACTAAAATTAAAGGTGAAGAAATAATAACTTATATGATGTTAATGTTAAAAAAAGCAAATGCAGCAAATTTAAAAATTAGTAAGTCTGATTTAGGAAGGATGGCATCAAAAATTCGATTTTTTCCAGGAGTATATAGATATTTCGATCGAATTAATAAGTTTGTTGCTAATGAATCAAAGAATCGTGTGAAATTACGACATTATATAATTTCTTCTGGGTTAAAAGAGATAATAAATAAAACTAAAATAAAAAAATACATTCATAATATATTTGCCTCTGAATATTATTACAATCAGTATAAAGCTCCCATCTATCCGAAACTTGTTGTAACTGATACTGTAAAAACTCAATTTTTATTTAGAATAAATAAAGGCAAAGAGAAATTATCTGAGAATATCAATGAATACATGGAAGAATCAAAGAGACCCATTCCTTTTTCAAATCTTATTTATGTTGGAGATGGTATGACTGATGTTCCTTGTATGGCAGTAACTTATAAAAATGGAGGCTATGCTTTTGCGGTTTTTAATCCAAAAAAACGAGAGGGATTGCAAGTATGTAAATCATTATTTAAGAATGACCGTGTAGATTTTATTGCAAAAGCTGATTATCGAAAAAATACTGAATTAGATAAATATTTGAGAATTACTCTGAGAGCTATTATTCAAGGATTATCGGTTTTTAATACCCAAAGAGAAATGATGAAAAAGTATATTAAAAAAGGGAGGAGTAATGAAAAAAGAAGATAAAATAAACATTGAAATTGAAAAAAAGGTAGACCGCATTTTTGATAATAGGTTTAAGAGAATGAGATATTTTACTTCTGTAAGACGTATTCCAAAACAAAGACGTTTTTCAATTGATGCAATAGAAAAGAAACATTCAAACAAATAATTACTGGAAAATATTCTTGGAAAAACCAAGGAGGTGTGAAATGAGAGAATTTTTTGCTTATTGCAATGTATCAGAATCAAATACATCAAAATTTAAAACTCTTCGCATTATTAATTTTTTTACCGGAGCAAAAGAAATTTATAGATTTCTTGCAATAGATGAAGAAAAAGATAAAGATGGTTATTGTCAATTTGAAACACCACAATTGGAAAGGTGTAGATTTATTAGATTTTGCGATGAAAAAGAAACAAAATTCTTGCATAAAGGTTCTGCAACAGGAGCATCCGCAAGCTCTAAATAAAGTAATTGGAGATAGGTACAAGAGAATTAAAATATAAATGATGCGTTTTTGTGAATAATCATTTAAGCGCTTAATTTTGAAGTAAAAGGGGGTAAAAAATGAAACCATTTTATGTACTATATCGTTCAAGTAAACAAGAGGATAAATATATGGTAGTGAATATTGTATACCGAAACGATAATTTATTTCTATTTTTGCTTATCGATAGTACATAATGTAAATTCGCTGGTTGCCAGGATAATATTGAAGTGACTATACAAGATAGCATTAAAGTTGAAAAAAACTAAAGGAGAGAAAATGGAAGAAAAACGAGTTTTTGGAGAGATAATGATTGTGATAAAAACGAAAGTTGATGAATTCTATGAGAAATATGGTGAACTAATGAAACAAAGTGAAGAATTAATGAAATCTCGCAATGAAGCATTTAGTAAAACATCGAAAGAATTTGCTGAGGTTGTTAAGTTATTAAACGAAAAATATGGAGAGATTTTTATAAAGAATGCTGAACAAGTCAAGAAATTTAATGAAGTATACAAAAAGATATATTTTGACCTGATACCAAAAATTGATTTAAGCCAATCTCCAATCATCAAAGCTGCAAAGGAATTACAGGAAAAATCAAAATTACTTAACGAAGCAATAAAAAAAGCATTAGAAGGTGAGTGATAATAAAACTAAAGATATTATTATAGACATTATTTGTCCATGGTGTGGTTATCTGGATAAGCATTTTAAGCGTATTTGGTTAAGAAGTTAATTTGGCGAACAAGAGCACCGGAGCACAAGTCACAAGAAAGAAACACCTGAAACCTGTCACCTGATTTACCCTTACACCAGCGCCTTTTGCACGCTGATGATACAATTATAATCATCCGTATTATACGAGCCATTGTTTGGAGACCAGATAACATCAAATCCATCCTTGCTTGTATATTTTTCACCTCGAGTGATATTGTCCTTTTCCACTTCTCCACTTAATGCCATTACTACGATGCCTGGTGATTCTTCTTTGTCTATTAGAATTACTTTCTTGCCTTTGGCTATAAAATGTCTTGTTTTTACCAGGGCACTGGATGAGCGTCCTATTTCCCTTGAACTTTGTCCATTTACAGCGTATTCTGTGATTATTCTTCCTTCGTCTGTAAAATAGATTCTGACCACAGTTATTCCTCCTTATTAAGGTTTACATTATAAACTAACCAAGCAAGAAGTGTGCCAGGTTAGGCACGAATAACATAAATTTCACCACAGAGACACAGAGCACACAGAGAAAACATTTGTTTCAAGGTTTTAACCAATTAAACTAATTAAACCAATCCAACCAATTGAACCTCTTTCTTGCCACGGTTACGGCACGGTTAAACACAATCCAAGGTTCAAACGAACAAACCAATAGAGAGTTGTGAATTGGGGGTTTGATAGTGTGAGTAATTCTGTGTGATTATGTGGCAGGAAACCGGGAATGATGGTAATGTGCCAACTATGTTGACACCCCATTTTGCCCAAATCAGGCTAAAGGCTTAGCAGTATTGGATAAAACCCCTGCCAACTGTGTTGACACCCCATTTTGCCTAAATTAGTGGAAAACCATATCAGTATTGATATTTACCCCTGCCAACTTTGTTGACAGCACCGTTTAAGTATGGATGAATCCAATTCGCCCTCGAAATTCTATAGAAATAAATCCGTTACGAAAATAATATCAGAAGGGTGCGCTGCCTTTCATATCCGACCGAGACCGCCCCTGTTTTGATATAACTAAAAGCGGCAAAATGAAGGTTGAAAGATATAAATAGTGCCAGAGAGATTCGGAAATACGCCAATTGACGAAATACCGAAATTGGTGAAATCTGTGAAAATCATATCAATAAATCTTGACTTGTTGGTGGTTTTCTGATATAAAAAGAAAATAACATAAAAGTAAGCAAGAAAATTGTAAAATATTACGCAGTGTCAATCACAAAAAGGTCAAAGCTCATCTGAATGGTAAAAAAGCAAGGAGGTAGGATGAGAAGAATTACAGGCTTTTCGGTTTCACCTATCGTTTTGGTTTTATTGACAGGATTTATCGGGCTAAGTAGTTTTTGCATTTTGCATGCACAAACCGAGGAGAAGATGATTGTAATCAGTGAGAAAGTAGGAGAGGTGATTGATGCGGAAGAGCGGGCGTATTTTGCTCTTTTTGAGGCTTATAAAGGATTTAAGTCTGCCGTCTTTCTCGAGCTTCCAGACAGCGGTTATGTTGCTGAAATCACATACGAGGAAAATGGTGAAGAGAAAAAGTCAAGATTGCCGCTAAACAAGCAGTCCATCAAATCCCTTAAAAACTATTTTAAAAATTATAAAGAAATTAAGCCCAGGTTACTAGATTTTGAAATTAAAAAACAAAAGGTAGTAAGAACTCCATTTAATTTAGGAAGGGTAGCAGGTGAGATTTTAGGAGGGATTGGTACAGGGATAATAGTCGGTTTCGGAGGTATTTTTATTGGTTCGGTATTTCGGCCCCCTGAGAACGATGACTTAGGGGGTGGGGTACTTGGCTTTGTAATTGCATACCCTATTGGAAGTGCGATTGGTGTTAACATAGTTGGAAATAAGGGAAATGAGACAGGGAGTTTTGGCGCAACTTTAGGTGGAGGTATTCTGGGAGCTGTTGTTGGGATTGGAACATTTTTTGCTGACATTCCGCAAATATCATTCTTATGTCCACCAATTGGTTCCGCAATTGGATTCAATATGACGCGCAGATATAGGACTCCCCCAGTTGAAACTGGATTCATCGATTATAGAGATAGTAGACTAAACCTTGCTGTACCGTCAGTCTACTATACTCAAGAGAATACCTTCGAAGGCAAAACAATGGTACAAAATGTAACGTTGGTTAAGGTCAGTTTTTAAAAAGAAGTGAACCCCAGAGGGAAGAGTGAATCGGAGTGACGGAGAAACGATGAGACGGAGAAACCATTTCGGATTGCGAATTGCGGATTTCGGATTGAACACAAGATCACCAATAACTAATGACCGAAGACCAGAAACCGGAGACCATAAAAGGCGAAATTAGGAATCAGAAAAATCAGGGAGGAAAAGAGTTTGATTTGTTGAATTGGTTTTATTGGTTAAAATCCCCCTAAACCCTGTGAAATAGGAGAAAGATTCAGGAATCATCTTATTTCACGGGGTAAACCCCGCTTTTTCAAAGGGGGAACTTGATACTGATAGAAAGATGTTTTTATTTTTCTCGTTTTTTGCTTGACAGTGTTGTGATTTATCTTTACAATGTTTAAAGAATTAGCTGACTGATTGTTTACAAATGAAATAACCAAAGGAGGTGAGGTTTAATAATAACCTAAAAGTTTATATTTAAAAAATGGAAAGAGGTTTGAAATGACTTATAAATGTTTTTTTTCAGTAATTTTCACAATCATCCTTTCTTCTTATGGATTTTCGTATACACCTACCCTTGAATGGGAGAAAGGACACGGCTCAGACATCGGGGACTATTCATCTATAATTGTTGATGATATTGATGAGGACGGTAATAACGAATTAATTATGGGTAACAGTGAAGGTTTTGTGCATATCATGGGCTACCAAAGTGGTGTTTATTTGGATGAATGGAAAAGTTCACATCTTGGCACACAAACCCACGGTATTGCAACAGGGGATGTTGACGAGGATTCACAGAAAGAACTTCTTATTGGAACCTATGATGGCTACCTTTACATCTTCGGATACAATGGTGTGGATTATACTTTGGAATGGGAAAGCGGGTATGTTACAAGGAATATGTATGGTATTGCAGTTGGAGATGTGGATAATGATGGTAAGAATGAGATTGTATTTGGAGGATGGGAAGGTTATGTGTATGTATATGAATGGAACGGAGCAACCTATGTCCAGAAATGGCAAAGTAGCGACATTGGAACTTATGTGCTTGATGTAACAATTGGGGATACAGATGAAGATGGGATAAATGAGATCGTTGTGGGGAGCGGATTCAGTGATAAAATCTATGTATTTGGATGGGATGGTGCAACATTTCAGGAGGAGTGGCAGAGTGCAAGTCTAAGTTCTCAGACATACGGCGTAGCAGTTGGTGATGTTGATGGAGATTTTGCACCTGAGATTGTAGCGACTACGTTATGGGGAAATGTCTATGTTTTCAGTTATGTTGGTCCTGGAAATTACAACCAGGACTGGGTTAGCCCAGATATGGGAAGCTATCTCTATAAACCTGCCATTGGAGATGTGGATGATGATGGGACGGCTGAATTCCTTATTGGTAACAGTAATGGATTCGTTTATATTTTCAGTTATTCAGGAGTAAACTACAATCTTGAGCATACTATTGGAACAGCGGGCAGTTATCTCTGTCCATCTGTTGGGGATTGTGATAACGATACAAACATCGAGATAGTAACGGGATGTGCAGAAGGTGCCATAATTATCTACGGACACAGTGGTGGTGGATATGTAGAAGAATGGCTCAGCGATGACCTTGGAACAGATATCTTTGGTGTTTCAGGAGGAGACATTGATGGGGATAATACAAATGAACTTCTAATTGGTACTGGCAAGGCATACACAGGATTTCCACTGTATGTTTACGGACATAATGGAACGGGTTACATTGAGGATTGGCAAGGAAACCTTGGACCAAATGCATGGGGTATTGATGTAGGCAACCTTGATGATGATACACTATTAGAATTTGCCTGCGGTAACCAGCAACATTTTACCTATATCTATAGTTACGATGGAGCAGGATATTCACAGGAATGGCAGAGCGCCAATCTTAATAGTTATGTTTACGCAATTGCTATTGGGGATGTAGATAATGATACAACAAAAGAACTTGTTGCTGCTGAAATGTCAGGAGTCCTAGATGTTTGGGGATGGGATGGAGTTAATTATCTATTAGAATTTCAAAGCCCTGTCAATGCAGTTGGTATGGACATATATGGAATAGAGGTAGCTGATGTTAATCCGGGTGGAGTCAAAGAGATTGTAATTGTGGACGGGGTAGCGAGAACCCTCCGTGTATGGCACTATACAGGCGCAACATATACAGAAGAATGGAACAGTGGAAGTTTAGCATCAACCCTGTATGGACTCGATGTGGGTGATATAGATGGAGATGGTGATATTGAGATGGTATGTGGAGATGGCGGGGGAAACATTTATGTTTATGGATGGAATGGTGCCTCCTACGGACAGGAATGGACAACAAATACAGGTATTGATATAACTGGAATTTCAATTGGAGATGTTGATGCAGATGGTGAAGAAGAATTTATAGCTGCAGGTTGCTCTTTTGGTTCGTTTATAGTTTATGGTTATAATGGTGCCGGATATCAGATTGAATCAGAAGTTGATTCTTTCTGCCCAGAGATGGGTTTATTTAATGGTATGAAGATAATGGACTTTGATAACGATGGTTCAAAAGAACTCGCTGTTGGTGCATCCGGTTACTTCTTCATTTTTGGTTTTCCCGATAGCACACCTCCTTCTGTTACCGTCACATCACCAAATGGTGGAGAAGTTCTTACACCAGGAGATACGTTTGATATTACCTGGCTCGCTCGTGATTATGCAAGTGTAGATTCGATTGACATACTTTACTCAACTGATAATGGCGGAACCTGGAGCAATATTGAAACAGGTGAACCAAACGATTCGATTTATTCCTGGATAGTACCAAATACCCCATCGGACAGTTGCCTTGCGAAGGTTATCGCCTATGACCCTTCTATAAATACAGGTGAGGATATAAGCGATTCCCTCTTTGCAATTATAGGCGGGGGAATTGAAAAAGATGTAGATCTTTCATATAAACCGTTCTTCTGCTATTCATATCCGGAACCGTGTAATGATGCTATAAAAATTCTCTATCAACTTCCAACAGCATCAAAAGTGGTATTAAGGTTATTTGATTCATCAGGAAGAGAAATAAAAAAACTGGTGGATGATGCACAGAAGCCAGGAATTCATACTATTTTATATAGCAATCGTTCTCTCCCAAGTGGTATCTATTTTTACAAAATCCGTGCAGGTAGATTTTGTTATAGTGATAAGATAACCTTAATTAGATAGGAAGGGAGGAAGGATGAAAAATTTAGGATTTTTCTTTGTTTTAATGTTTGTATTCGCCTCTATGTTCTCGACAAACTTATTCTCGGAGTCAGTTGATTTTTATGGAGGTATAGAATATTCTGCAAGCACCAAACACCAGGGAAATTCCGTACCTTTCGACCCACCAGGCTGGTCAAACGATACAATTATAAGTCAGAATGATTCAAAAGAATCAATTTATCCAGATATTGAAATTGACTTAAATAAAAACATCCATATTATCTGGAAGGACAATGGCACTTCAACAAATGGAATATATTACAGAAAATATGACGGTTCAAACTGGTGTACAATAATTGACCTTAGTAATCCTGCAATTAATAGTAATTCTCCAACAATTACTACTGATTCGGAAAATAATGTTCATGTTGTTTTCCTGAGATGGTCCGGTCTTCCTTTTGCTCACTACAATGTGAGTTATAAAAGATACGATGATTCAACAGGAACCTGGAGTCAGGAATGGATAATTACAACAGACGATTCCCTTGGCCTCTCTGCAAGACCAAAGGTAGTTACAGATAGTAATATGAATGTCTATGCTTTCTGGTTCGATGAGAGGGATACACCTCTGACCATCTGGTATAAGGTCAATGATGGCACTGGCTGGGGACCTGACACAAGGTTAACTGACAGCACAGCTTCTCCTAATGGATACTTCGGTATCACTGTCTCACCTAACGACTATGTTCATGTCTGCTGGCAGGATTATAGAAGTGGCACTGCTGAGATATATCACAAATTTTTTAATGGTTCATCTTGGTCGGATGAGGAAGCGGTTACAAGCAATGGATTTGCAAGTGTCTATCCAAGAATGGCACCGGATTCCTCTAACAACATCCATCTCTTCTATGGAGGTTCCCAGCACCTTCATTACTTAATGTGGGATAAAACATCAGAGACCTGGGGCAATGGAGAGGATTTCCTTACTGCATTTACAATGCCCCATGCAGACATTGCTGTTGATCTGTTGACAGGTGACAGGCATGTTATCTTTGCTGATTATATAGGTTACTCAGTAATTTTCTATAAGAAATATGATGCCTTAACAGGAACCTGGGAGATGGATGTGCAATTGACCTTTACGACAGATGGTTCCTATGAACCACAGGTAACAACCGATACTGACAATCTTGTCTACATAACCTGGTATGACTACCGATGTGGAACAGGACAGGAAGAGATATACTTCAAACAGACGCTTCCAACTGGTATAAAGGAAGATGGTCCAGATTTCGTTTCTAATATAAGTTCCAAGATTTCCGCATATCCGAACCCATTCACCACAAAGACAGTTATAGAGTTCAAGAGTTCAAGAGTTCAGGAGTTTAACTCTCAACCCCCCAACTCTTCAACTCCCCAACTGCAAATCTATGATGAAAGTGGAAGATTGGTCCGTAATCTTGTGGCTGGTGACTTGAGCTCTGGTGCTCTAACGTGGGATGGGAGGGATAATTCTAATAGAGAGCTTTCAAGTGGTGTATATTTCCTGAAGTTCAAAACCGAGGATTACGAAGAGACGAGAAAGGTTTTGATGGTTAGATAGAACGCGCTGGACGTTTTTTTGCCTTGCTCGAATCAGAAAATGGAAAAGGAACTACTATTACATCACCTTTTACAAGTCCTTCCACGCCTGGTCCTCTTCGGGTCTTAACCAACTTTTCTTAAGGGATGTTTCACTTGCGATTGCCGTCCCTATTGCGCCATCCACAGCTTTTGTTTCTAAAAAGTGGATAAAGTCAAGTACCTCAGGGAGATATTGAATAGGAACTTTTTCGATTTCTTTTTTTATTAACTCCTTCAACTCCATTTTTTCACCTCACCGTTATTTTAATACTTTAACATTGATATAGTATATCTAAAGTAAAGAGGAAAGTCAAGAACTTTTCCTTTTGGGGAAAAAGGGCAAAGTTAAATCTGAGCGGCAGGAAAGAGCACCAGAACACAAGCCACAAGAGCACAAGGAAAGGCAGAAAAGTGAAATCGTGTATATTCATAGTATATTTAGTTGTATATTTGTAGTGTATTTATTGTTTACAACTAATAACGCATGGCAAATACACAGCGAAGTAAATTTACGCCGAAGGCGAATAACCATTGACTAATGACGGATAACTGGTGACCAATAACCAGTGACAGCAAAACCATTTCGGATTGCGAATTGCGGATTTCGGATTGAACACCTAACACCTAAAACTGGGAAATAGGAAATCCCTCGACCCTGAGCTCGAGACCGAAGGGTTGGAAATTACGAAAATCTGAAAACTTAAGAAATCAGGACATGAGACTCAGAAAATACCATGACTAAATTCAAGTGTGAAACTAGAGGGGTGTTTCAAAAAGAGTTGCAAGGTTTTTTTATTGACAGGTGAGGAAAAACATTGTATATGTTTTGAACAGAAATAGAATAAGGAGGATGAAACATGCACAATGAATTTACAGCAATAATTGAAAAAGATGAAAATTTGTATATTGCGTATTGTCCTGAAATACCCGGTGCCAATGGTCAAGGGAAGACAAAAGAAGAATGTCTTAAGAGCTTGGCAGAAGCCATTAGATTAATTCTAGAGGACAGAAGACAGGATGCGATGAGAGGAATTCCCCAAGATGCAGTCTCTGATGTTGTGGCAGTTGAATGAAAAGAAGTACATTGTCTGGATTTAGACGTTGGAACGTTGGTGACGGGGCGGGCATTTTTTCTAATTCCTGAAACTTATCCTCTTCTGAATTTTAATTGTGTAATTTTGGAAACATAGGGATTTTAGCATTGACAGTTAGCATAAAAAAATGATATATTTTTTTGAAGTTAGACAAACGAAAACAGGAGATGGCAAAAAGTGTAATTTAGTTGAAACATTACAAAAAAGTGTTATGTTTTTTTAAATATTAAAATACAAAGGAGGTTGCTCTTATGAGAAGAGTGATTTTGCTATGGAGTGCATCAATCGTGTTGATGGTGGGACTTTTTCATCCACTATGGGCACAGGAAATTCCTCTGACCAGCGATAGTTATAACCATGAGTATTCCCAGTGGTCGCCGGACGGGAACTGGATTGTGTATCAGAAGGACGTAGTCTACGCGCAAATTTATAAGATTCCATCAATCGGAGGAACGGAGATAGCCTTGACCAGTGATACTTGTTCTCACTACTATCCCCAGTGGTCGTCGGACGGAAACTGGATTGCGTATCAGAAGCGGGATGCTACAGGCTATGTCCAGATTCATAAAGTTCCATCATCGGGGGGAACAGAGATAGCCTTGACCAGTGATAGTTATGGCCACTGGAGTCCCCAGTGGTCACCTGATGGAAATTGGATTGTGTATTATAAGTTGACACCCTATTCCCAGATTTATAAGGTTCCATCAGCAGGTGGAGCAGAGATTGCACTGACCAGTGATAGTTGTTCTCACGCATATCCCCAGTGGTCGCCTGGCGGGAACTGGATTGTGTATCAGAAGTGGGATTGGATTGCGCCATACTCGTGGCAGATTTACCGGATTTCATCAGCCGGTGGAGCACAGACTGCCCTGACCAGCGATAGTTGTTGGCACATAGGTCCCCAGTGGTCACCTGATGGAAACTGGATTGTGTATCAGAAGGATGTAGGCTACGATCAGATTTACAAGGTTCCATCAGCCGGAGGAACACAGATACCCCTGACCGGTGATAGTTATGACCATTGGAGTCCCCAGTGGTCACCTGATGGAAATTGGATTGTGTATTTTAAGTTGACACCCTACGATCAGATTTACAAGGTTCCATCAGCCGGAGGAACAGAAATAGCCTTGACCAGTGATAGTTGTTCTCACGCATATCCCCAGTGGTCGCCCAGTGGGAACTGGATTGTTTATCAGAAGCAGGATGAGACAAACTTCTTTCAGATTTACAAAATCGCTTCTGTGGTAGGTATTGAGGAGAGAGAGACAGGTATCAGGCAAGAGGCAACTACCATCAGGATATATCCGAATCCGTTCACTACCTCCACCACTATCTACCTATCCAGCATAGGGCATCCCGATGGAATAGTAGAAGCATTCCACGGGACAAGCAGCGCAAAGGGCATAGAGCTAAACATTTATGATGTGAGTGGGAGAATGGTTAAGAATTTGTCATTGGGCACTGGGCACTTGGAACTTGGCACTACCGTTTCCTGGGATGGGAAGGGTGCTAAAGGAAAAGAGGCAAAGCCAGGAATCTATTTCCTCAAAGTCAAGGGCTGCAAGCCGGTGAAGGTTATAAAAATGAGGTAATAAAACGCTACGCTGCGTAACAAACGTTTCACTGTATAACTAACGCTGACGCTGTGAATAGAACGCCTTGCTGGGAAAGGCAGATGAGTGAAGAGAGAGGAGAGAAGAGCGACGCGGAAACGGAGTGTCGGAGGAATGGAGATAAAACGCTTCGCTGGGAAGAACGTAATTGAGTAATTTGGTAAGTAAGTAATTGGTAACTGAGTAATTTAGGAAACAGAAAGTGCGAAGCAAAAAAATTGTTGGATTGGTTGTATTGGTTGAATTTGTTGCATTGGTTTTATTGGTAGAAAAAAGGAGATTCTTCCAAGGTTAATATGGCACGGATTACTCAGAATGACAAATCTGTGTAATCTGAAGTTAATCTGTGTAATCTCTTTAAATAATCTTGACTTTCGGGTGTTTTTCTGGTATAAAAATGTCTACAAAGTGTAGTAAAAGGTTGATGATATGAAAAAAGATGAGAAGATTAACTACTGGCTTGATATATCACAATACGATTTAAAGACAGCAGAAGTGATGTTAGGGGGAAAAAGATTTTTGTATGTTGGTTTTATGTGCCATCAAGCTATTGAAAAGATACTGAAAGCATTCTATGTATCTGTACATAAAGAGAACCCTCCTTATACACATAACTTAAGTTATCTTGCAGAACAGTGTGGAATATACGAAGAATTATCTGATAAATTTAAGGATTTTATTGACATGTTAGAACCATTGAATGTAGAAGCAAGGTACCCAACCTATAAAGAGGAGCTATTTAAGACCTTGAATGAGCAAAGATGTAGTAACATCATCAATAATACGAAGGAGTTACATGAATGGATAAAGAAGAAGTTATTAAAAAAGTAAAAGAGTTTGCAGGGTTAGTAAGAACTCATTTTCCAGTAAAAATGATTGTCTTATATGGTTCTTATGCAAAAGATGCCGCTGTAAAGCATAGTGATATAGACGTAGCTGTGGTTGTAAGTAGAATAGATGGTGATTTTTTGGAATTGGAAACAAAGTTATTTAAGCTAAGAAGACAGATAGATGTAAGAATAGAACCCATTCTGTTAGAAGACGGAGAAGATAAAAGCGGTTTTTTAGAAGAAATATTAAAAGAAGGAAAAGTAGTTTATAGCGTTTAGCTAACCCAGAGGCAAATTCGAAGACCAAATTACAGTAGCAGAAGAAACGGAGACTGGTGTTTCGACAAGCTCATCACGGTATTGGTTCATCTGCGGTGAACGTTTATTGCCCTTCGGGCGGTATTGGTGCTTCCAGCACGGTGTGAATCCCTTCGGGACGGTGTGGATTTATTCAGGGCAAGGATAAAGGAAAAAGTTAAATTTTATCTTTGACATTTAAGAAAAACAATGGTATAAATTGTAGTACGAAATATGAAAACAACGAGATACTTTGCATAATGCCTTCTTCGATAGGTCTTTCAAGGAGGATTAAGAAATGAAAGTCAAGTATTTTCAAGACACTGATACTGCTCTTGTCGAATTTACTGATAAAGAAATCTATGAGACAAAAGAGATGAGTGAAAATGTTTATATAGATGTAGATGAAAATGGAAATCCTGTAAGTATGACAATTGAACATGCAAAAGCCAATGCGGGATTGTGGGAATTTTCATACCAAGAAATGACCTCGCAGACTACATAAAAACTCCTTAGATTATGCTTCGCTGTAAACTAACGCACTTCGTGCTGTAACGGAATGTAATTGAGTAAATGGTAACCAAGGAATTGAGCACAATAGCAAGTACGATGTAAAGGAACTGTTGTATTGGTTTTATTTGTTTGATTGGTTAAAATCCCCCCAAACCCTGTGAAATAGGAGAAAGATTCGGGAATCATGTTATTTCACGGGGTAAATCCCCATTTGTTAAAGGGGGATTTATTGGTAGAAAAAAGGAGATTCTTCCAAGGTTCACCCCGTGTAATACCATTATGCACAGGACATTTTCCTATTACACAGGGTAAATATGGCACGGATTACTCAGATGTTGTCGTGAGGTAACTCAGGAGTGACCCTCCTAAACACAATCCATCCAGGCTGAAGGCTCGCCTGTTTTTTTCGCAATGACAGCTTACTCGGTTTTCTTGTTGACAGTGGTTTGTTATTGTTGTAAGGTATAGAATATGAAAAAGAGGGAGAGAAAAATGGCAATAAAGATTGCTAAGGTTTTTTCTATATTAGTTGTTCTTTACTTAATTTGTGCTATTTCTGGTGGGGGTAAGGGTCTGGTTGTGAGTTTGCTAAATGGGCAAGAGGATAATAAGGATTATGGAACATCGTTTCGCTTTTTTAGTGATATTTATGGACATAGCGTTTCGCTTCCGCTTCAGTTTGAAGTTCATGTATTAAGATTAGCTCTTGTCTATAGGGGTATAGGCGTGGGAACATCAGGTTTTAAGGTTTACGGTAGGGATTTATTCGATGATTTCGAAAACAATCACAAGCTCGTTGCATACTGGGCTCCTCTTTATTTTTATTATATCCCTTGGTCCTCCAAGCAGAAAACCGGTGATGTAATACCTATAGTTGCATACTCATATCTTGGGCTAAGTGCCTGGGGGCTTGAACAAGCAAAATTTCTTGATTTTGGGCTTGGTTTTAACTTTTATCTCTTAGACTTCCGTGCTGGTTACAACACCATTACTTCAGACAGCAGGGACTGCTTTTATAATTTTGAAAGTAGTGATGAAGTAAAGGACTATCCTGTTAGTTGGAACGGTTTTTATATATCTGTCAATCTCTCAACCGGGTTTTGGATTGCACTTTAATCCAGATTAGCAGGGCTCAGAACTGCATAAGGTTCAGGGCTGAAAGGAGGTGGAAAATCGGGGATGGGGAAACGGAGTGACGGTGAAATGGAGAAAGGCAGACCACAGACATAAGACATGAGACCGAAGACCAGAGACATAAGACTTTCCGTACATCCCAACCCGTTCACCTCCTTTGCCCGGATCCCTGGCTACGAGCGGGAAAGCTTCCTTGTGTATGATGTCATGGGCCGCAAGGTTGGGATATACACCGGCAATCGCATCGGCGGTGAACTCGCACCCGGAGTCTACTTTTTCCGGGGTTTAGACACCGTTTCTGCACCCGCACGGTTCGTGAAAGTCAGGTAGCAGGAGCATAAACACAGAATGGAAAAGGAGCAAAGGAACCCTATTGAAGTCATTGACAAACTCGCAATCTATAGTATAATAAAATAAGTGTTATCATAAAAAGGAGGAAAACATGAAACGGATAATGTGGATTATCGTCCTTGCGGTGCTGACGACAGGAACGGCGTACGCCAATTTTCTGGACGAATTCAATAGCCCCGTGCTTGACCCTGGATGGCAGATTGAGTGGGAGGACTCTACTCACTGGAGCCTCACTGCCCGTCCGGGGTTCCTGCGGATCACCACCAAATACGGCGTCAATGATACGATCTGGAATTTCTTCGTCCATAGAGAAGGGATCGCCGGGAATTTCGAGGTGACGACCAAGATCATAGCCCGTCCCGAAGTACAGGGTCAGTGCACCTTCCTCTATGCTGATAACGACTCTTTGTTCCAGCAGAAACCTCGGGTCATCGCGGGATTTGGCAACATTGCGGGTGTGGGTAAGGGTGTGTTGGGGTTGATCGATTCTACTAGCATCTTCTTACCCTATAATGACACCCTGGTTTATATCAGGATCAGAACGAACGGGGACACCGTGTTTGCCGAATACAGCCCAGATAACTCCAGTTGGACGACTCTGATCTCGGACTGGAGCCCTCCCTTTACTGAACATCAACAATCCGGGGTGGACGCGATTATTTACCCGCAGTTCGGCGGGACTCCCCAGACGCCGGAAATTAACGCCGATTTTGACTGGTTCCATCTGGTTGCGCTGACCGGGGTGGATGAACGACCGGCAAACGGCCGGGCTACACGCGCCGATTATCTGACCGTCGTACCCAATCCATTCACGAAAAAGACCGTTATTCGTTATTCGTCATTAGTCATTAATGACCAATTACCAATGACCAATGACTTGCAATACCCAGCATTGTGTATTTATGATGTGAGTGGGAGGTTAGTTCGTAATCTTGTGGCTTGTGACTTGAGCTCTGGTGCTCTAACGTGGGACGGGAGGGATAATTCTAATGGAGAACTTCAGGGTGGAGTCTATTTCATAAAACTATCATCAGGAGATTTTACATCTGTAAAGAAGGTTATCCTGCTGAGATAGTCGAATTATTTTGGTGTTCGTAGCTTTTTAATTTCCCTGATAGTAACACCTTTAGCAAATTTATTGTCAAAGCTGTTTCCAATAAAATATCCGGCTATTGCACCCGTAGTAATTCCAGTATATGCGAAAACGGCAATTCTCTTGTTTTCCTTTTCTGTACTGTGTAAAATATCAAAATCATCAGAAGAAATAACTGCTAGCACCGCACCTGTTACAAGACCCAGTGCACTACCTCCTAATCCACAACCCAAAGCGCAACAAGAAACCTTTTTATGATATCTTAACATTTCATTCTCGGTTATCGGTATTCCTTGCTCATCATAAGAAACTATAGACCATTTTTTTTCGAACGATTCTCGGTTTAGCCTGATTATTTCATATCTATCAACATAATCTGCTAAAATAGATACCATTTTTGTATCCGAAACAACTGAAATGAGTGTATCAGTTACCGTTTGAATCTCTATTAAATAACCGCCTTCTTTTATCGAATAGAATGTTGCACGTTCAAAATTAGGAATATTATTAAACAATTCATATTCATTCCTCTCATTTTTGTCAATTGATGCACCAACTTTCCCTGATATACTTACCAATTCACCCTTTGTATAACTTGCATATTTCTCCTCCTCAGTTTTTTCCACATCTGTCAAAGAGGCGGGTTGAATTTCCCCTTTTGACACTTTTTCAATATAGCTTTTAAGTGATTTGATCGACATATCACTTTGTGGGGTTCTGGCTTTCTTCTCTTCTCCATTCTCTTCATAGGTCACCTCTGCAACATAACTCCCATCGGAGAGTTGTAAAAATATGGTTGACTTAAATCCTTTAATCTCAGGCCAGAGCCCGAATTTTGCCCTTTCCTGGGCATCAATTACCTCCCCTACTTTCTCGCTGATGATAATCACCTTCTCATAATCTTCTGCTATTGCAATGCTATACGGAGTAAGTATTGCAATTACTAAGAAAAGAAATAGTGCTTTCAAGATTACCTCCTCAATGGTTGAACTCGTTATTTAATCAGTCGAAATTGGGGACAACGCCTATTTTTCCTGTCAAATAAAATTCAGGTTATAATTTCTATTTTTCAGCCTGACCCCGGTGCACGGTGCACTAATTTTTGCTTGACAAAATAGGGGCACTACAACAGTTTGTCCTATCGGATGAGGATAAATTTCCCAGATTTTCTCTCCCATGATGACTCAAGACGATAGAAATAAACGCCAGTACTTCCTCCTGAAGTCCAGAATATTTCATAAACACCTGCTGATTTTCTACCCTTTATTGGTGTGTCAATAAATCTGCCTGAGATATCATAAATTTTTAGCGTAATCTCAGAAGCCTCGGGGATTATTAGATTAAAAACCACTTTCCCTCTCGCTGGACTATTCCTTAATCCAAAAGAAAAATATTGGGGAGTTGTACTTGTCTCTTCTATTCCAGTCATATTAGCAATAAATGAGTAATAAGATGCAGGTGCACCATCCGGGTCTGTTGCAACATTCCCTGGCTCAGCATCGTCAATCGCCTTTATGTAATACCGAACAGTATCATCGAGATTGGAGACTGCAGGAATCGTATCAGTGAACCAGTCACCAGATTGATGCATTATCTCTATAACCCAGACAGGGTCCTCATACCTTCTGTAATAGAGAAGGACCGAATCCAACCCTGCAAGTTTGTCTATAACCTTCGTTCTAATTTCAAATGGGCCAACATAGGCGGTGTCAGGCCAGATTTTAGTAGAGTCAATAACAGGCGGTGTAATATCTACTCCAAAAGAATCAGGATTTGCGTAGGGACTCTGATTGCCTGCAAGGTCGTAGGCCATAACTCTCCAGTAGTAGAAGTTCTCATTTAAGGTTTTTGTGGTCGATGTTGCTGCGAGTGTGTCAACAACGAATGGGGATATAAATTCAGTCGTGGTATCTACCTCAAGGATATAACGAATGGGTGAGAATGGAGTGCCACCTCCATTTGCACTGAGTTTGTTACCATCACCAAATGTTACTGCTGACCATTGAAAATCTACAGAGGTATTATTCAGCCAGATACCACCAATTGGTGATGTAAGTATTGGTGCATTAGGTGATTGTGTATCAACCTCAAACTGCCATGTGGTTGAGTATGCACCCTCGTTGTTTACAACATCCACTGCCTTCACATGCCAGTAGTAGATGGTATCTGAAAGAACAGCGTTGAATGTTGTGTCGGTAAGGGTCGTTTCAACCAATCCCGTTGAGAAACCACCATCTAAGGCATACTGCAAAACATAATGGTCAACACCACTCAGTGTATCACTTGCCTCATTCCAGATGAAATTAACAGTGCTGTTCTTCAGATATGCACTGTCTTGAGGTGAAATTATGATAACAGTTGATGGCGGGGTTATATCGTATCTCAAATTGACTGATGAGTTGTTATTATAATCCACATTACCTGAACCATCTTCAAGCCAGACATACATTGGAATACTTGCCTCTATGGTTGAAAATACTGTATCTGGTGGTGTTCCAGACATAGAGCGTGTAGTATCATAATTCGATGTCGGTGCAGAACCTAATTTATATAATGCTCTGGCTATGCCGCTCAGGTCAGGAGGATTGGTCCAGTTGATAATAAATGTAGAATCCCTGGTCCAGGGTGATGGATTTGAGCCATTAGCAGTTAAGCCAATGGGTGCAGCAGGTGGTGTTGCATCTATCCCGTTTCCTGTGAGATAAACGTATACAATAGGCTCATCAGGGTCGTTGCTGAAGATAGACAGCGTATCTTGATATGTTTTTATTGTATCAGGTGTAAACCTGACGGTCACAACTACACTGTCATTGGGTGGCATATTTTGTGGGAAAGAAGGTGATATTGACTGATAGGCAGTCAGGCTATTTTTCAAACTGTCAACATCTAATGGAATGTTTCCAAGATTAAATATCTTGAATGTCCAGTCAGAAGAATCGCTGACAGCAACATCGCCAAAATCATAAGTTGTATCGGATAATGCAATGTCTTGTTGAATGCCTTTGCCAGTTAATACACAATAAACCACAGGCTCATCCGGGTCATTACTTGATATTGTGAGTGAGTCCGTGTAGTCCTTTATTGAATCAGGTGTAAAGGTTACGGTTATGGATAATGAGTCATCCGGAGGTATTGTATCTGTGGTTGGTGCAGGTGCAAAGACAGGATTGCTTGATGTAATGTCTATTACTAAATTGCTATCGACTCCAAGATTATAAATCTTAAAACTCCAGATTTCAGAGCTGTCTTTTTTGACTTCGCCAAAATCATAAGAATCTGCTGAAAGCTCAATATCATGAGTAGGCCGATTGAGAAAAACCGAGACTGTGCTAGAATTCCTATTTGCAACGGCTAAATCTATATCGCCATCTGAATCTAAATCAGAACAAAAGACAGACCAGGGATTAGTTCCAGTTGGGTAATCAGTTTTTGAAGCATAAGTTCCATCACCATTATTGAGCAAAACAGAGACTGTGTAGGAAAGTCGATTTGCAACAGCTAAATCTATATCGCCATCTGAATCTAAATCAGAACAAAAGACAGACCAGGGATTAGTTCCAGTTGAGTAATCAGTCTTTGATGCATAAGTTCCATCACCATTATTGAGCAAAACAGAGACTGTGTTGGAATCCCAATTTGCAACGGCTAAATCTATATCACCGTCTGAATCTAAATCAGAACAAAAAACAGACAGGGGACCAGTTCCAATGGGACCAGTTCCAGTTGAGTAATCAGTTTTTGGCGCAAAAGTGCCATCACCATTATTGAGTAAAACAGATACTGAGCTGGAACCATAATTTGCAACAGCTAAATCTATATCACCATCCGAATCTAAATCAGAACAAAAGACAGACGAGGGATTAGTTCCAGTTGAGTAATCAGTCTTTGATGCATAAGTTCCATCACCATTATTGAGCAAAACAGAGACTGTGTTGGAATCCCAATTTGCAACGGCTAAATCTATATCACCATCTGAATCTAAATCAGAACAAAAGACAGAAGAGGGACTAGTTCCAGTTGAGTAATCGGTTCTTGGAGCATAAGTCCCATCACCATTATTGAGCAAAACAGAGACTGTGTTGGAATTAGAATTTGCAACAGCTAAATCTATATCGCCATCTGAATCTAAGTCAGAACAAAAGACAGACGAGGGATTAGTTCCAGTTGAGTAATCAGTCTTTGATGCATAAGTTCCATCACCATTATTGAGCAAAACAGATACTGTCCAGGAACCTAAATTTGCAACAGCTAAATCTATATCACCATCTGAATCTAAATCAGAACAAAAGACAGACTGGGGAGCACCTCCAGTTGAGTAATCAGCTTTTGGCGCAAATTTAGCGCTCCCATCTATTGCCTCTATAGTAAATGACCAGGAATAGGGATTTATTGAATCACCGTCGGTTGTTAGTATCCCGGCTGATAGGGTTATCCATACAATTTCACCGGGCTTGAAATCTACGAATGGGTCAAATGTAGCGGTTTTTGTGGGTCCATCATAAGAATAAACCCCATAATGTCTGCCAGAAGACATAGCATTTACAGTAAAAGTCGTTGAATCTATAGTAGCAGAGTTCATCGTGGTATCGAATGTTGCCTGGATATTAATTCCACAAGCTACCCCTAACTCATTTTGTGTGGGTAATGTGGAGACCACTGATTGAGCATTCAATTGGTGAGACATGAAACATACAAGCCCAATCATAAACCCAAATACAAATAATGATTTACGCATCTTAAACTCCTTTCAGAATGTTTCTATTTTGCATCATTCCCAGACAATGGTTTTCTAAAAGTGTCTATTACTGTTTTCTCATACTTGAAACCGTCTTTTACCATTCTCGTACTTACTCCTTGTCAAGGTCCATAAAAATTCCGTACTCCTATTTTAATCGTATCCCCTTGTCTTTTTACACATCTTTATCTCCTTTGTCAAGAACTTTTTTCCATTGTCATTGCAAGTAGAGAATGTGAATTTGAAAAAAAAGGGGACAGCACTCGAACACTCGTGCTGTAACAAAGGAGAAAAACCGTATATTCACACTCAACCTTATCCTTAATCTGGGTTAGATTGGTTTGTTTGATTGGTTTTATTTGTTTAATTGGTTAAAATCCCCCTTTTTCAAAGTGGGATTTTGATGTTGCGGATGACAAACCTGTGAAATATTCTAAAAAACTTGACTTTGTTCTTTTTTTCTGGTATAAAAAATAGAGATAATGAAGAGTGTTATCGGACTATTAGAATATGGCGAAAAGGAGAGAAAAATATGAAAACTTCTGAGGTCAAAAGAAAACTTGAGGAAATAATCAATGTGCTTTCAGAGGATGAGTTGAAGACAGTGATTGACTTTGCAAGCTATATAAGGGATAGAGAGGAAACTGAAGAGCTTTTAAGAATGCAGATGGATTCCAAAGCCTATCTGGATTGGCTTAGTTCTGGAAACGACATATATGATGAAGTTTTCAAAGATGAAATTACTTAGAGGTAATATTATCCTTTGCAAAGTTCCAATGCCTTCGGAGGAGTTGAGGAAGTTTAAACTAAGACCAGGCTTGGTCGTTTCAAAAGATTTAAATAACAAAAGATTACACGAGTGTTTGAAGGATGCTCTTGCATTAATATAAGTATACTCTGTAGTTTGTAAATTAGTTCATTCTGGGGTCGGTCATTCAAATCTCTTTAATTTCCTGTTAAATAAAATAGAGGTTATAATTTCTATTTTTCAGCCTGACCCCGGTGCAGGGATTGGATAACTTACTTGACAGTAATGATTTTTCTTGTTGCAGTTTTATTCTCTGCTGTTAATCTGTAGAAGTATACACCAGCAGCAACAGCATTATGGTTGTTGTTAAATCCATTCCATGTCACTGTTTTCTGTCCCGGATTCTCATTCCTGTCAACGAGTGTTCTAACAAGTCTTCCAGCACTGTTGTAAATCTTAAGGGTTACTGGACCCTTATTTGTGATTGAATAGGAAATTGTTGCTTTTCCATTCCTGACTGGATTAGGTGCATTTTGAGTGAGCCCGAAAGTCAGGGCTGATTTTGCTGGTGTTTCAGCGACTCCGATGTAGAAAGGCATTTTCCAGGTCTGAGCTGTTGGAGTCCAAATACCTGAATCGTCTCCACCATTGACATAGATTTCGGGCGATGGGCCTTGTCTTCCGACGAGGATGTCGTTTCTTGCGATGGTCGTCGGATAGTCAGGCAGCGCTGACCAATATGCGATTCCCACATTGTATTCCCAGGCATGATTTGTAATGGTAGATGCATACTCAAATCCGCCAACCATATAGAGACACAAATCACCTCCATATTTTACCAATTGTGTTGCACCGTTATTGAAGTTTGGAATAGGTAGTGTGTCTCCCGTTGACCAGGTAATGGTTTCACAGTTCGATGGGTCAATGACGCCATAGTAAAGATTATTGTAACAGGTGTAAGCTTCGTATCCACCAACGAGCCAGATTGTATCTCCATGCATTGCAACACCTTCCATAAAATCTGATTTAGGCATTCCTGTGCCTGTTGGCCCTGTTGTCCAGGAATCTGTATATGTGTTGTAGATATAAACAGTGTTACTGCCACCAGAACCGGTGTAACCTCCAAGATAGTAAATTAGAGAGTCATTGTAAACTACCTGACCTCCTGCAATTCGGGCTTGTGGCATTGATGCTCCTGTTGACCAGGAGTCGCCATTTATATCGTATATGTAGTTGAAATTGTTGACAACACCATTGTATCCACCGAAGATATAGATGCTGCGGTTCCACTCGGTTACGGATGCATCGATCCAATTAATAGCTGTTGGCATTGCTGTGAGAGATGCCCAGGCATCGGTCACAGGGTCGTATTGATATGTCCAGTTAGCATATTTCATACCGTCACCGCCACCAAAAGCATAGACTTTGTCGTCTATGGGGTCGTATGCTGTTGCATGACAAAGTTCGGGAGTTGGTCTGTCGGCACACTGTATCCATTCACGCTCGGATGTTGCCGGTATTTGTGGTGTCAGGGTATCATTACCTGTTTTTTCGTTGCCAACCGAAGTACTATTAGAACTGATGTCACAGGTGAAACCTGATACACCTGTAGTGGGTATAACATTATCTTCTGTTCCAAAGAGCATAGGAACCGAAAAAAATATTAGGCATAGTGTCAGGATAAAAACTCTCTTCATTTTTCCTCCTCTTATATTTATTCCATTGCAGCCTTACATCATGACAAAGATTTTATAATTTGTCAAGTTTTTTTTGAAGTTTGCTGAAAAAGAAATATCATATTTTTAAGAGAAGGGCTATGGGTTTCAGGCTGCAGCCTTGTCTGTTTTTCGGGCAAGGGAAATATAGTCTTGACTTACGATTATTCGTTTGATATAAATTTATGGTGAGGCAATAGTAATGAATGCCTGCAAAATATATTGCAACCAACATAGATATGAATGAGTTATAAGGGATGAATTGAATTTCGAATAGGAGGTAAAATTATGTTAACAGGACTCCATTTTCTTCTCACATATATGTGTAATCTGGAATGTGACCACTGTTTTGTATATAGTAGCCCTAATGCGAAGGGCACATTTACTTTGAAACAAATAGAGAAGGTGCTTGAAGAAGCAGTAAAGATTGGCACAATCAAATGGATTTATTTCGAAGGTGGTGAGCCGTTTCTATTTTACCCGATAATGATTGAGGGAATCAGAATTGCTAATAAAATGGGTTTCAAAACCGGTGTTGTAACCAATGGATATTACGGTACAAGCAAAGAAGATGCAGAGGTATGGTTTAAACCATTAAAGGAAGAAGGAGTGAGTGACCTTAGCATAAGTGATGATTTATTCCACAACGAAGACGAGAAAGACAATCCTGCAAAACGCGCTTTGCAAGCAGCAAAAAAATTGGAAATTCCGCTCAACTCTATTTGCATCGAAAAACCTACTATCGAAGCTCCCTTAAACAGAGAACAAAACAAAGGTGCACCAGTTGTAGCAGGTGGAGCTATGTTCAAAGGTAGAGCAGTCGAGAAGTTAGTGGAAGGTCTACCACAAAGGAACTGGAAGGAGTTTACAGAATGTCCTTATGAAGATTTAATGGAACCAGAAAGGGTTCACCTCGATGCTTATGGTAATGTTCATATCTGTCAGGGATTGAGTATGGGTAATATGTGGAAAACGCCTTTATCTGACATCGTTAAGAATTACAATGCAGATTCCCATCCAATTTGCGCACCCCTAATAAGAGGGGGACCTGCTCTTTTGGCAAAGGAATACAATGTAGAGCATAAGGAAACTTATGTTGATGCCTGTCATTTCTGCTATATTCTCCGTCTTTCCTTGATAGATAAATTTCCTCGATACCTTGCTCCTAAACAGGTTTACGGGATGACAAATGAGAAAGTTAAAAGTGAAAAGTGAGAACACACAGACCGAAGACATAAGACATGAGACATCAGACATAAGACCGAAGACCTGGGACCAAGAGACCATAAAAGGCGAAAATACGAAATCTCTCGACCCTGAGCTCGGGACCGAAGGGTTGGAAATTCCGAAAATGAGATTGCTTCATAAGAAATATGAGAAGAATATTCGCAATGACAGGCAAAAAGGACTAAACAGACCAAATAGACTAAACAGACCAAATAGACGAGATAACGCCGAAGGCGAATAACCATTGACTAATGACTGATGACCAATAACTAATGACCAATAACTAATGACCAATGACTAATTCTAACATCGAGATTCTTGCAGAGTCATAATGAAGCGGTTTACCTCAGTACCGTAACTTTAGCTGGTTGACTGGTTGCTTGTCCTTCTAATTTCAGGAAATAAATCCCACTCGGGAGTTGTTGTGTCTGCAGCCTGATTTTATTCTCACCAGAGGAGAGTTTGTTCAAGTGGAATGTCTTTATTCTTTGCCCGAGAAGATTATAAAGAGATAGACTTATATTTCCATCTTTCCAATTTTGAAGCTGCACAGTTATATGATTACCCCTAACTGGATTTTGTAAGAGTTTGAATGACGGTGGAAAGAGTGTTTTTTCTTCTGTTTCCTCCACACCAGCTCCATAGAATTGGTAAATCTGTAATCCACAATCGGTAGAAACATAAGCATATGTTCCTGATGCATATACTCCGTGAAACCGGAAGCCGGATGTAAATTGGTGATAGTATCCAGCGGATATTGGGCTGGCTGGTTGAGAAATATTATAAACAGAGATACCGTGGAAGACTTCTGAAATATAGGCATACAAGCCTGATATGTCAATGCCTGAGGGTTCAGTTACATCCATAGAGTTAAGTATTTTCAGAGGGTTATAAGGGTCTGAGATATCAAATAAATCTCCGGGAGAGCTTGAATCAGTGACAAATGCATACATTCCAGAAACACATATATCAGATGGATCATTTAATCCACCGACACATGCGATAAAGGATGGATTTGATGGGTCTGTGATGTCTATTACTGTAAATAGCTCTATGCTTACTACATAAGCATATGAACCTGAAACTTCAACATCATATGCATAGGGAATTTGAACCGTGCACTGACCTGTCACGTAGGGCGACAATGGATTGGAGATGTCTACCACCTTTAATCCATAATAACCATTCGCAACATAACAATAATGACCTGTAATATCAAGACCACAGTGATATTGACAAGGCGGAAGGTCAAGTGATGCAACTATACCGGGATTTAAAGGGTCTGAAATGTCGAACACAACAAGTCCAGAGTACCTTGTTGTAGTGTAAGCATAGGAACCGGATAAAGAAATGTCGTATACAGGAGTTGTAGTATAGCAGCGTCCAACTTCCCTCGGAAAACTCTGGTCCGATACATCGATTATCCATAATCCTTTATCATTTGTCACATATGCGTAAGAACCTGATATACAGACTTCATTGCTTATTCCAGGTGTCACATATGTTGCTAACTGTTGCGGTGAAGATGGAGTGGAAACATTTAGAATCTTGAGATCCGTGTCTCTGTCAACGAAATATGCGATAGTATCTTTGACAAATATGTCTCTTCCTCTGCCAGGGAAAAATCCCAATTCCTGAGCATTCATTGGGTCTGATATATCTACTATCCTAAGACCCAGTCCAGTTGCAAGATATGCGATTGTACCAATTACATGAGCATGGTAAACACCAACAGGACTATCAAAATATCCTGCAAATTGGGGATTATGAGGATTTGAGATGTCTATGATGCGAAACTTTAATGCATAATCGGTTGATAAATACGCATACGAACCTGAGATGGAAATATCTCTTCCAATTTGCCATATGAATGTGTCTATCACAGGATTGTAGGGATTGGATATATTTATCACATGAAAACCACAAGTGCTGCTCCGGGTTAATACATAAGCGAAAGAATCTTTGACTGCTACCGATACCCCAGATATGATGCACCTTCCTATTATTTGTGGGTTCTGCGGAGATGAGACATCGACTATGGAAAAACAGGAATCATCAATACAGTAAGCATAGGAACCTGAAATGAAAATATCATTCGCAGCATATGGGGGTCCTGAGGTAGAAAAATCACTTAGTTTTGATGGAAAATTTGGATTTGAAACATCCCATATTTCAAACCATCTTCCAACTGCAATGTATAACCTTTCTGTGTTTGAGTCATACAGAAGCTCCTGGTTGATAGACTCACGTGTCTGTATAGCATCGGATATTTCAACAGGATTCGAGGGGTCTGATACATCGAGAATATAAACTCCTCCACCTGAGCTTAAGAAAGCCAGATTTCTCAGTGAGTCGTATGCAACATGAAATGGGCGACCAAATGGAAAGTTGCCCACAAATCGAACATTAAGAGAATCAAAATAACTGTAATCTTCGCTGTTAATCGGTTTGGTTTGCTGAATATTATGGCTTGCTAATAGTGTATTAACACTAATTACAAGCAGAAACATAACTGTAATTACAAAAAGGAATTTCTTTTCACTTCCGTGCAAGGTTTTCATTTCCACTCCTTTGTAAAAGTTTTCATTACACTATTAATAATATACATATTTTATAGTTCATTGTCAAGGAAAAAAATTAACCACAGAGGACACAGAGAAAACATTAAAATCAACAGGGACTGAAAGAGAATTTAAGAGATGGCTGAAAACATAAAAGAAAAACAAAAATAAAATCTCTTTAATTCCCTGTTAAATAAAATTAGAGCCCAGAATACAAGAAGGAATTTTTGACTTGACATTAAACCTGTGATGTGATATTTGGCAGTCTATGGCAAATCAGAAAGCAGGGAACAAATCAACAGATTTCACTGTAAGATTTCTTTTTAAGGATATAATCGGTCTTCCGAGAAAGGTCAAAGCACTTGCACATCAGACGGCAAAAAGCGATATACCTGTCATAATTCAAGGAGAAAGTGGTGTTGGAAAAGAACTCTTGGCACATGCTATTCATTCTGAATCAAAGAGAAGTGGTAAACCTTTCGTATCCATTAACTGCGGAGCAGTGCCACGTGAGCTGTTTGAAAATGAACTGTTCGGTCATGAAGCGGGTGCGTTTACAGGAGCACACAAAACGGGTAAACAGGGCAAGTTTGGGCTTGCTCACAAGGGAACACTTTTTCTTGATGAGATAGGGGATTTGCCACTTGCCGTTCAGGGGAAATTGCTAAGGGTCTTAGATTCAGGAGAGACCTGGAAGCTTGGTGCGGAGAAACCTCAGAAGTTCGATGTGCGTATCATTTCTGCAACACACAGAAACATTTCTCTCAGTGTTGAAAAGGGTAGGTTCAGGGAAGACCTTTATTACAGGCTCTGTGGTTCACTTATTGAACTGAAGCCTTTAAGGGAACGCATAGAGTGTATCGAAGAATTTACAGGTTACTTTGCAAACAAATGGTCAAAAGAGGAAATATATTTTACAGATGATGCGGTAGATGCACTGAAACTGTATCCCTGGCCAGGAAATATCAGAGAACTCGAAATGGTTATCAGAGAAGTCGTGGAACTTTGCAGTAGCGGAGTGGTGGATAGTTTTCACCTTCCGGAAAAGGTTTTTTTGTATCCTAAGAGCAATAAGACACTGAAAGAGAGAGTGAAGGACTTTGAAGAAAGGGAAATAAGGAAGACGCTTTTAAGAAATAAAGGCAATATTAGTAAGACTGCGAGAGAATTGGGATATTCACGGTATGGACTTCAGAAAAAAATTAGCAGGTTCAGGGTATTGATGTAGGAAGTATTGAGAAAAAAGAATAAAATAAACCACAGAGACACAGAGAGAAAGATACATTATTGGTTTTTAAAAAAACTCACAAAAAGGCAAAAAAAAGAAAACCCAAAGGGATGGTAAAAGAAAGTGGAAGCTAACATTATCGAGAAGGCAACGGACAAGAGTAAGATATCAAAAGTATTGAGTTCACAGAGGGGTACTATATGAGTGATTATGATGTTGTTATTATTGGAAGTGGACCGGGTGGTTATGTTGCAGCAATAAAATCTGCACAGCTGGGAAAGAGCGTATGTCTTGTTGAAAAGGAATGGGTGGGGGGAACTTGTTTGAATATTGGATGTATTCCGACGAAAGCTTTGATTGTGTCTGCAGAGAAATTTGCAGAAACCAGGAAGGTTGAAATGTTTGGTGTTGAGGTCTCAGGTGAGATATCCTATTCACTGAAAGAGATTATGAAACGGAAGAAGACGGTGGTTTCAAGAAGTGTCAAAGGCGTCGAGTTTTTACTGAAAAAATATGGAGTTACCGTAGAGAGGGGAAAAGGTGAGGTTATTTCGCCTGGTGAAGTAAGGGTTGGAGACAAGAAGGTTGGAGCGGAGTCCATTGTTATCGCAACGGGTTCAAAACCAAAGGTTGTTAAGGGTTTGGAGCCAGACGGAAAACTTATTTTGACAAGCAGGGAAGCACTGGATATCGAAGAAGTTCCTGAAAGATTTCTTATTGTCGGAGCAGGTGTTATTGGTATAGAAATGGCTACTTTTTTCAATTTGTTAGGAACGGAAGTCACAATAGTCGAAATGCTGGATTCCATACTTCCAACTGTTGGAGCTCAAAAACTGTCGAAAGCACTTGAAGCACAGTTAAAGAAGAGTGGAATAAAAATTCTCTTGGGAACCACGGCAGTCGAGATTGAGAAAAAAGAGAACTCAGTTGGAGTCACTTTTTCGAATGGTGAGAAATGTGAGTTTGACAGGATGCTTGTAGCAATCGGTAGGGTCGCTTGTTTTGATGGTATCGATGTTGAAAGGTTGGGACTGGAAATGGAGAATGGATTCATCAGAACCGATGGGAGAATGAAGACGAATATTGGGGGAATCTATGCAATAGGTGATGTTAGTGGAGGGATGCTTCTTGCTCATAAAGCATCAAGGGAAGGTATTGTTGCTGCGCTGAATATTGCAGGGGTCGAAGCAAAAATGGATTACCATGCTGTTCCAAGTTGTATATTTTCTCATCCCCCTGCCGCACTTGTTGGTTTAACTGAGAAGGCTGCGAGAGAAAGCGGGAAAAAGATCAAAACAGGGGAGTATCAGTATATTGGTAATTCAAGGGCGCATACATTAGGCGAAAAACAGGGTTATGCGAGGGTGATTGCTGATGAGGAAGGAGTTGTATTAGGTGGTGAGATACTTGGAGCGGGTGCCGATACACTAATTCAGGAAATTACAATGGCATGTCAGTTCAGGATGAATGTGAAGCAACTGGAAAATGTAATTCATCCGCATCCGACACTTTCCGAAATTGTAATGGAAGCGTTCGATGATGTTTCCGGACATTCAATTCACAAACCACCGGTTGGGAAATGAAACGGAGAAACGGCAGACATAAGACCGAAGACCTGAGACCAAGAGACCAGAAAAGGCGAAATTACGAATCAGAAAAATCAGGGAGGAAAAGAGTTTGATTTGTTGAATTGGTTTTATTGGTTGGATTGGTTAAAACCTTGGAATACTTTGTTAATCAGTGTTAATCTGTGAAATCAGTGGCAAAAAAGGCGAAAATACGAAATCCCTCGACCCTGAGCTCGGGACCGAAGGGTTGGAAATTCCGAAAATGAGATTGCTTCAGAAGAAATATGACAAAACTTTTCGCAATGACGAATTAAACAAACCTTGGTTCAATTGGTTTTATTAGTTAAAACCTGAGATTATGTTTAACCGTGTAGTAACCGTGGCAAGAAAGAGGTTCAATTGGTTGGATTGGTTTTATTAGTTAAAACCTAAAACGATGTTTAACCGTGTAGTAACCGTGGCAGGAGAAATGACAAAATGGATAAATTAATCGGTTTCGATGTATTTTCTGACGCGTGGAAGGATATAAACAGTGTCTATGGGAAGTCTTTTTAATGCTTCGCTGAATACTTCAACTTGTTCAACGCAGGGGAGTCGTTTGTTGATGATTATGTATTCGGTTCCTTTGGCAATGCAGTGACCACCTTTGCCATCGAATTTGTCGAAAATGACCCTACAGGACAATCTTTCCGCAACTTCTCTGAAATGTGTAAGGACTTCTTTATCCTTCATAACAGTATTTTAAGACAAAAGTGAAGAAATGTCAAGGGAAAAAGCAGAAAGTGAAAGCAGTAACCGTGGAAAGAAAGAGGTTGAATTTGTTTGATTGGTTGAATTAGTTAAAACCTGAGATTATGTTTAACCGTGTAGTAACCGTGGCAAGAAAAATCTGTTTGACTGGTTGAAAATGGAAATATTAGTAAAAAGTTTTCACAGGATTCTAATGGTGTTGTTTATGTTTGCTATATTTTCCCAAACATACGCATCTGATATTATCATCAACGAAGTGATGAGTAATGTGAAGGGTTCGGATTCAGGCGTTGGAAGTCCCGGGGACAGGAATGAATTTGTCGAGATTGTGAACATTTCAAAGGATACGGTAGATATTTCATTGTTCCAGATCAGTGATCTTGATGCAGTCGATGATATTATTGCATGGACGGATACTTCGATTAATGACCCTGATGTTATCTTCGGAACGACCCTTCTCGGACCCGGAGGATACGCCGTAATACTTGACCCTGAATATACCGACGCAGGAAATGGAAATTACATAATGCCTTATGATTTTCCAGAAAAAACTCTTGTTGTAACAGTAGGCAATACTACGATTGGAAATGGACTTTCAACTAAGGACCCGGTTGTTCTTCTTAATTCATCTCTTGATACTGTTTCCAGTTACGGAACACCAATGAATGAAAACGATTCTATCCCGTATGACCCCGGCGATGGAATATCCTCGGAGCGTGTTTCTCTATATTATCCAGATAATGAACTTTATTGGGCATCTTGCCAAGATTCATCCGGTTCGACTCCGGGTGGTGTAAACAGTTGTTACTCAACTTCCGCTATTGTTTTCCCTGATTATGGATTCAATATCTACCCCGAAAAGATTAGCAAGAACGAGGTTGCAACTGTGAGTTTGGTTCTTCAGAATCAGAGTGAGGATACAGTAGAGAATGTGAGTGTTGACTTCTTTTCCGATGCCGATTGGGATTCAGCAATGTCGGCGAATGAGTTGATTAAGGAGGTTTTTGAGGTTGAGCCCATTGCTCCATTTGGAGGAACATTAGGGATTGATGTTGAATGGATACCTGAATCATCTGGAAACAAGCGTATTGGTGTTAAACTCGAAGAATCCGAGAAGGCAGAAAACTTCAGGATGATGAAGGTAGATGACCCCATCGGTGAGGTTGTAATAAATGAGATAATGTGCAATCCCACGGTAGGAGGCGAGTGGATTGAATTATACAATCGTTGTTCTCACCCGGTTGATATATATGGATGGAAGATTAGACTTGGTGATGAAAATGCCGAGATAACCACAAAACATTATGTACTTGAAGCGAAAGAATATGTTGTGGTTGTAAAAGATAAAATAATGTTTGAGACAGGATGGGGGGATATCCCCTCACAGATAATCGAACCTGAAAAATGGTTGACTTTAGGGAACGACAGTGATACACTGACCCTTATGGATAATCGATTGTTTGATTTTGACGGAGTTTTTTATGAAGGTGGTTCCGAGTCCGGTGTTTCAATTGAAAGAATCAATCCCGATGCAAAGAGCAATCTTAATGGGAACTGGGGGAGTTCTTGTGATTTTAAAGGAGCGACACCCGGAAAAAGAAATAGTATATTCGCTTCAAGAGCATTTTTGAAAACTGTGCTGAATGTGAATCCTAATCCTTTTTCACCGGATGGAGATGGATTTGAGGAGAGGACGGTAATTTCTTATGAATTAGCCTTTAATCAGGCGAAGGTAGATTTGTCTGTATACACGAGGGGTGGCGTTAGAAAATGTTGTCTTTTGAAACAGCAGGATTCAGGCAGAAATGGAGAGTTTATCTGGGATGGAAAAGATGAGCGGCAGAAGGAGTTGCCTGTTGGATTGTATATAGTTTTTCTTGAAGCAGTGGATAGATTGTCAAATAAAAAGATTGTACAGAAAGCACCTGTCGTAATTGCAAGGAGGAAGTAGAATGAGAGAAAAGATAAGAAAGATGATAGCAAAAGTCAAGGTTCCGTTCATTGAGGTTCATCTCGAAGAGAGAGAAGGTGTTGTAATTCGATATGTTGGAAAGGAACTTGAATTATTAAACCAGCATATCGATGTTGGAGGTAATGTCAGGGCATTTTCAAATGGAACATGGTCGCTTGCGTCGTTCAACAGTTTCGATGAATTGGAATCCAACATAAATTTTACGGCAAAGCAAGCAAGGCTTGGAGGTAAAGGTAACAATGGAAAGTTGGCAAGGATAAAACCATATACAGATGAGGTTATGTTGAACATCTCTGATGACCCGAGAAAGGTTTCTATTGACGAGAAGGTTAGAATAGCGAAGTCATACAACTCAAGGATACTTAGAAACAGAAAAATTCAGAGTTCAAGGGTGCTCTATGAAGACGTTTTTATTAGGAGATACTATCTTAATTCGGAAGGCGCTGACATTGTAGAAGAAAGAGTTCACTGTGGTATTGGCTTTACCGCTATGGCAAAGGACGGAATGAATGTTCAAATGATGAGCAAATCCGTTGGTAATACAAGTGGATTTAATATTGTTTATGGACGCGAGAAGGAAGTAGAGGAGGTTAAAAAGGATGCAATTGACCTTTTAAAAGCTGAAAAAGTTAAAGCCGGTATTTATACCGTGATAGCAGATCCGTTACTTACAGGCGTTTTTGCCCATGAGGCATTTGGGCATTTGAGTGAAGCAGACTTTATTTCGACAAATCGCAAGATGCAGCGAATCATGAAACTTGGGAGGAAATTCGGGAGACACAACCTCACAATTATCGATGATGGTAGTATGAAAGGAATGAGGGGTTCTTATAAGTATGACGATGAAGGAGTGCCTTCCCAGAAAAACTATCTTATCAAAAATGGCATTCTTGTCGGTAGATTACATTCAAGAGAATCCGCATTTCGAATGCATGAAAAACCCACAGGGAATGCAAGGGCAATAAACTACAGATTTCCCCCGATTGTTAGAATGACTAATACATACATAAAAAAGGGGAATATGAGTTTCAGTGACTTGGTCCGTGGTGTTGATAATGGGATATATGCTGTTAGCGCACTTGGCGGACAGACAGAGTTGGAAATGTTTACATTTTCTTCCGGCAAGGCATATATGATAAAAAATGGCAAAATAGGTCCAATGGTGAGAGATGTTGTACTAACAGGTAATGTTTTTGAGACGCTCAAGAATATTGACGGTATTGGAAATGATTTAGAGATGCATGGTGGGCTTGGTGGATGTGGCAAAGATAGGCAATTCCCGCTCCCGGTTTCTGATGGAGGTCCGCATATAAGGATTAGAAATGTTGTAGTCGGCGGGAAGAAAGGATAAGCGAAAGCGAGGAGAAAATGTTTAAGATATTTGAGAGAGCTAAGAAACATAACTGTGAAACAGAAATTTACCTGGTGAAGGGGAAGGAATTCCCTGTGATATTCAAGGCAAATAAGTTTTACAATGCAGAGAAAAAGGATTTCCAGGGTTTGGGTGTAAGGGTGATTAATAAAGGAAAACTCGGTTTTGCAAGCACAACAAAAATAGATGACGCTGAAAATGTATTTGATGCAAGCATAAGGGCATCCAAATTTGGTGAAAAAGTCAAATTTGACTTTCCTCGTGGCGTGAAGATAAAACCAATCCGTACCTTCTTTAATAATGTAAATAGTATTACAACTTATGAGATAAAAGAAGGCTGTGAGTCATTAATCAAAGAAATGGAGAAAAAAGAACCAGATTCCAAGGTAGATATTACATATTCACGCTCGGAAAAAACAGTTAGAATTGCAAACACTGAAGGGCTGGATATAACATACTCAAGAACGAATGTCACTGTATTTCTTCAGATTTTCAAGATAATCGATGGTTCGTTCACCTGGATATATAAAGTCAAGAGCTTTCCTGATAGTCGTTTCATAACCCAGGAAGATATTAATGAGTTGCTTAAGAAAGTTCGACTTGCAAATAAGGAAGTGCAGATTTCGAGCGGGCAGAAAAATGTTATATTTATGCCATCCGTTATGCCAATACTTCTGAGGAGTTTCATGCTCGGTATAAATGGGAAAAATGTACAGAAGGGTTCATCTCCTCTAAAAGATAAACTAAATAGGAAAATGATTAATAATGGAATCACAATTTATGATGATGCTCTCCTTGAAAAAGGTGTGGAGACGCGTCCTTTTGATGCAGAAGGTGTTAGCTCTAAGAGGATTCCACTATTCAAGAATGGAGTATTAAAAAATTTCTTGTTTGACCTTCAAACTGCAGCGCTTATGGGGAAAAAGAGTACGGGTAGTGGAGTACGTGGATATAATTCGCTTCCTGTGCCGGGGGTTTCGAATATTGTTCTCTCCGCAGGTGTTTGGTCTGTTTCCGATATGATAAGGGACATAAAGGATGGTGTGATAGTACATCATGTACTTGGTGGTGGACAGTCAAATCTTCTATCAGGAGATTTTTCGTGCAATATTTCTTTAGGTTTTGCAATCAAAAATGGGAAGATTCTTGGAAGAGTAAAGAACACTATGATAGCAGGAAATGTTTATAGTATGATGAAGAATGTTATAGGAATAGGGAAGAAGGTTCGTAACATTGGCTCTTATTATACTCCTGCTTTTTATCTGAAATCAGTGAATGTTGTAAGCAGATAGGGAATAGAATGGTTGCTGTGCAACGGTATGAGTTCTTCACTTTGCTCGGAACGGGGATTGGTCCTTCGACAGGCTCAGGACGGTGTGAGTCCCTTCAGGACGGTTCCACCCGCATTAAAGACTTACTTCGTGTGACACTTCGTCGGGTAAACTTCCTGTGGACCATAAGTCGGGTGGGCAGGTCTGCGGTTAGATTTTTCACAGAACCAATGTGAAGGATAGGAGGAGATATGGAAAATTTATTTAATAAAGTGAAATCACTTATGGAAAAGGTTGAAGAAAATACGGAGTGGAGACAGAAAAGGTGTTTTAATCTTATCCCGTCAGAATCGACACCAAGTCTTTTGGTAAAAATGTGCGAGATATCCGATGCTGCTGGTCGATATGCGGAACACAGAACAATGAAAGGTGAAGAAGTATATTTCTATCAGGGAATTGACTTCATTAAGGACATTGAGGAGAAGGTGAAAGAGGAGTTGAAGAAATACTTTAATTGTACTCAGATAGAACCTCGTCCTATTAGCGGACAGATGGCAAATGAGATTGTATTCAAGGCTATGGTGAAATTCATAAATAGACCGACAAAAGGTGCTGCACAGCGAAGGATAAGGTTGGTGATGAACAATTTGCTCACATATGGCGGTCATTTGAGTTCGCAGCCAATGGGTGCACTTTTTAACTATGTTGAGAAAGATAAGGAAACGGGCAGTGATAAGGTGATGAATTTTCCCATTTTGAAAGATAATCCATATAAAACAGATACCGGGAAATTGGCTGAGATTTTAGATAAGGAAAGACCAGAACTCATAGTCTTTGGGAAAAGTATGTTTATTTATTCAGAACCCGTTAACTTTGTCTATAATATCGTCAAGGATTGGGAACCCAGACCTGTAATAATGTATGATATGGCGCATGTATTAGGTCTTTACGGAGCATTTCAGGAACCTCTAAAAGAAGGTGCAGATATTGTAACCGGCAGCACACATAAGACATTTTTCGGACCTCAGAGAGGCGTGATTGCAAGTAATATGGATAAAGGGACTGATTTTAGGAAATTATGGCTCGATATCAAAAGTAGAGCATTCCCTGGCTCAACAAGTAATCATCATCTTGGAACTTTGTTGGGTCTTCTTCTGGCAACTTACGAGATGAATGAGTTCAAGGAAGACTATCAAAGACAGGTGAGGAGCAATGCAAAAGAGTTTGCCAGAGCATTGAAGGATAGGGGAATCGATGTTGAGGGAAACGAGTCAGATGGATTTACTGAAACACATCAGGTATTGATCAGGGTGAGGAAATTCGGTAATGGAATAGAAATTGCACGGAGACTTGAAGATAATAATTTAATTACAAACTATCAGGCGCTCCCTGATGATGCAAGTTTTCTTGATGCAAGTGGAATAAGAATGGGAGTTCAGGAGATGACACGATTCGGGATGAAAGAGGTGGATTTTGAGATGCTTGCTGATTTCATTGCAGATGTTATTATCAGGAATAAGGATGTAAAGGGTGAAGTTGCAAAGAAGAGGAGTGATTTTCTCGAGATGAAGTACTGCCTACCGAAAGAAGAGGCTGTCCCGCTTGCTTCAAACTTACTATTTTGAAATTCTTTTCCAGTCAGCGAGGAAACGTTCGATTCCTATATCCGTCAACGGATGCTTGAACATCTTGTCAATAACCTTGAAAGGAATAGTCGCTATGTCGGCACCTGCAAGTGCTGCTTCGGTAACATGCAGAGGGTGTCTTATGCTTGCAACAATTACCTGCGTTGAAAAATCGTAGTTCTCGAATACAATCATCATATTCCTTACGAGTTCCATTCCCGTATGTCCAATATCGTCAAGCCTTCCAATGAAAGGGCTAACGAACGATGCACCTGCCTTGGCAGCAAGGAGTGCCTGATTGACAGAAAAGATAAGTGTCATATTTACCATTATGCCCTGGCTGGTTAGTTTTCTCGTTGCTTTTATTCCTTCTCTTGTTATTGGAACTTTGATGCATATATTTTTCGCAATTTTACTCAGTTGTTTTCCTTCCTTTGCGATACCATTTGCTTCAAGGCTTACCACCTCAGCGGAAATTGGTCCGTCTACGATACTGCAGATTTTCTTGAGGATTTTTTCAGGTTTCATTCCCGTTCTCTCAACTTCGCGTGAAAGAAGGGTTGGATTTGTAGTAACACCATCAAGAAGTCCCAGCTCACTTGCTTCCTTTATCTCATCAAGATTCGCAGTGTCAATAAATACTTTCATCATACCTCCTTTTTCCTTGTTCTTGTCATTAGACATCAGTTATTGGTCATCAGTTATCCGTCATTAGTCAATGGTTATTCGTCTGCGCCGTAAATTCGCTTTGCCGTGTATTTGCTTCGCGTTATTTGTTGTAAACAATCATGGTCCATCTGGTCTATTTAGTCTCTTCTCTTTTCTGCCTTTGTTGGTCTGCAGTCTCTCCGTTTCTCCAATTCACCGTTTCATCGTTTCGCTCTTCTCTCTTCCTTTCGGACGACAGTATTAATATTTGACCTCCTTTAGATACAGTCCATATGGCGGTGCGGTTTCACCAGCCATTTTCCTATCTTTTGCCGCAATTATCGTCTCTATATCCTGTGGTTTCAATTTCCCTTCTCCAACAAGAACAAATGTTCCGACAATTGCCCTTACAGATTTGTGAAGAAATCTATCTGCTTCGATCTCAAGAATTAGCTCATCTTTTTTCTTTTTCCATTCGCATCGTTTTACATCGATATGCATATTTTCTTTTTTTGATTTTGCAATGGCGAAGGAAGTTAAATCCTTTTTCCCCAATAGAAATTTGATTCCCTTTTTCATTAGTGTTATGTCCTGGAATTTAGAGCAGTACCAGGCATAGTTTCTATCGAATACCGAATATTTCCTTGTTATTCTGTACAAGTAAACCCTTGATGTTGCATCGAATCTTGAGTGAAATTTACTCTCCACTTCTTCTGCGTTAGTCACAAATACATCATTGGGCAGATTAGCATTAAGTGCATTTACTATCGTATGTTCATCATAGTTTTTCTCCATACTGAAATTTGCAACCTGAGCAATAGCGTGAACACCGGTATCGGTTCTGCCTGCACCTGTTATTCTGGTTTTCTTTCCAAGGAATTCGGCAAGTGCATTCTGTAAAACACCTTGAACCGTTTTTCTGCCAGGCTGGATTTGCCATCCTGAAAAGTTTGTTCCATCATATTCCAAGGTTATCTTAATATTTCGCAAAATTGTATTCCTGCTGAGAAAAAAAAGATTACCAGGAACGTCGAAAAATCCACTGTTTTTAGTTTCATCTCAACAAAACTCGTTCGCTTTCTACCTGGATGATATCCACGTGCTTCAAGTGCAAGAGCCAGTTCACCTGCTCTTTTAATGGATAGTATCATGATTGGAAGGATGAGTGATGGAAGGTGTTTCACCTTTTTCAGTAGTCCTACATCAAAATTGAGTCCCCTTGCTTTCTGGGATAGAAGTATTTTCGATGTCTGGTCAGAAAGCGTCGGAATAAAGCGGAGCGAAGTATGAATGATTATGGATAGGTCATCGACTGGAATTTTCAGTTTCCTCAAACCAGAGAAAAGTTTCGACAATCCATCGGCAATGTCCATTGGGTTTGTCGTAAGAGAGAAAAGATAAGTGAATGAGACAATCAAAAAAAGTCTGAACGAGAAAAAGATACCTTTTTCTATACCTTCACTGGTTAAGAATATTTTGCCTGCATTAAAGAGTACTTTTCCTGGTGTGAGAAACGCATGGAAGAATATTGTCAGGATAAAAAGCCAGATAAAGAACTTAAGTGGTCTAAAAATGAATCTTATTTGAATTCTATTGTAGAGTAATGCAAATAGCATTACAATAAGCCAGATGAAGTAGAATTCAATGTGTTTAATCAGGAGAAGGGACAAAAAGATAAGAAGCAAGGAGAGGGATTTTACCCTCGGGTCAAGCATGAAAACAAAAGTTTTCCCTCTTAAGTTACTCTCGAAGAAATCTATCATAAGGACTTCATAGAATTCCGAGTCTCATAAGATCGTGAAGGTGGACTATTCCAATGGGGTGTTTTGAAGCATTGACAACCGGTATGGAGGTTATGCCGTAAGCCTCCATTAGTTTCACCGCCTTGATTGCGAGTTCGTCTTTTTTAATCGTTCGCGGGTTCTGAGTCATCATTTCACTTGCAGTGAGTTTGAATATATCGGTTTTGCTTTCAAGTAACCTCCTTAAATCACCATCTGTGATAACTCCCTTGATTTTGCCTTTCCCATCAACGACGGTCGTTATGCCTCTTTTTGAGGTCATTTCGATAATAGTATTCTTGACAGCTGTATTCAGTTTTACCATAGGAATATAACTTCCTGTTAGCATTACATCCTCAACCTTTGTTAGTAGTTTTCTACCGATATTTCCACCTGGATGGAAGAAAGCAAAGTCTTTGGGCTTGAATTTCTTCAAATGAAAAACACACACAGCAATTGCGTCACCGAGTGCAAGGGTAACAGCCGTACTTGCTGTAGGGACCAGGTTGAAAGGGCAGGCTTCCTCATTCACCGAAATATCCAAAACTACATTGCTTTGCTTTGCAAGTGTTGATTCACAATTACCTGTCAGTGAAATTATAAATGCACCAATCTCTTTCAAAGTAGGCAGCAAATTGAATAGTTCTTCTGTTTCACCGCTTTTTGAGATTGTTATTATTACATCATCTTTAGTAACGAACCCGACATCTCCATGCACTCCTTCGGTAGGATGAAGGTAAAATGAAGGTGTACCTGTACTGGAGAGAGTTGCAGCAATTTTTCTACCGATAATACCCGATTTACCTATTCCGGAAACGATAACCTTCCCCTTGCACTTTCTGATAGCTTCAACTGCTTTTATGAAGTTATTTCCAATTCTCTTTTCAAGAGAAAGCAGCTCTATGGCTTCCTTCCTTATAACCTCTCGTGCCTTTTTTATGATTTCTCTCTTTTGCTTTGTCATAATCGATAACCGAATTTAGTGTTCTTTGGATTCGAGGACCATTTCAATTATTTCTCTAACTGCACCTCGACCGCCGTGTTTTTTTGTTACATATTTTGCTATTTCTTTAACCTTATCAATAGCATCTGCCACAGCGACGGGGAAACCAATATATTTCAAAACCGGAATATCAACAATATCATCTCCGATATACATCACTTCCTCACGCTTTAAATTATATCTTGACATAATCTTCTTAATACAATCCAACTTGTCATCTACTCCTTGATGAATTTCGATTACACCGAGGTCCTTTGCTCGTTTGACAAGAGCATCGGAAATCCTTGCAGTGATAAAAGCCACTTCGATTCTGGCTCTTCTTGCAAGTGTTATTCCCTGTCCGTCTTTAACATAGAAAATCTTTATTTCAATATCTTCTGCACCGTATATTATGCTTCCGTCTGTCAACACTCCATCCACATCCATTGCTATTAACTTTATGTTCTTCATAATAACTCCTTATGTTCTGGGTTTGTTTACGACAGAGTGAATGTCTTTCAGAATGGAGAGTAATTCCTCCAACTTGTTTAAATCAAGCATACTTGCAGCGTCGCAAAGTGCTTTTTTTCTGTCAGGATGTGCTTCAATAAATACACCATCTGCTCCTGCTGCGACTCCTGCTTTGGCAAGTGAAAAGATAAATCGGGGTTCTCCTCCCTTTGGGTTTTTTGATGGTCTACCATATATTCTTAGCGAATGAGTTACATCAAAAACAACCGGATAACCCATAGTGTGCATTATATCAAAAGCTCTCATATCCACTACCAATCTGTGGTAACCGAAAACCGTTCCTCTCTCTGTCAGGAGAATTTTCTTGCATCCGCCATACTCTATTTTGCGTACAGTGTTTTTCATATCTTCCGGAGCAATAAACTGTCCCTTCTTTATATTTACTACTTTTGCCCATCTGGCAATCTCCAAAGCGAGACTCGTTTGTTGTGATAGGAATGCAGGGATTTGAACAACATCAAGGACTTTGCTTGCGGGTTTTACTTCCTCTCTTGTGTGGACATCCGAAAGCACGGGAATATCAAATTCATCTCTGATTTTCTCGAGCATTTTCAAGCCTTTCTGAAGGCCTGGACCTTGATAAGAAGTAACTTTTGCTCTATTATCTTTCGTGTAGGAGGATTTGAATATGAAAGGGATTTTTAGCTTGCCAGCAATTTTCTTGATAGTCGATGCTGTTTCCATAACAGTTTTCTCATCCTCGATTACGCAGGGCCCTCCTATCAGGAAGAAAGGATTTTTCTTCCCGCCTATCTTGATGTTTCTGATTTTAATTTCCTTTATCATTTCTTTCTTGTTTTTCTAATGGCTGCTTCGACGAGCCCGAGGAAAAGTGGTGCGGGATCATCCAAAAAGGATTTGAATTCCGGATGAGCCTGAGTTGCAACGAAGAAAGGATGGTCGGGCACTTCAACAAACTCAATCAAGTTTACATCATCGAGTCTTTTATGAAATCCCGTAATTTTAAGTCCGCTATCTTCAAGGAAATGAACAAAATCCGGGGAAACTTCATATCTATGTCTATGCCTTTCTATGATAGTGTTTCTACCTATTGGTGTTTTACCTATTCTAAATCTGTCCTCCTTTTTACCAAGCATATCTTTGAGTCTTTCCTTATCCTTGAGGAGTCTTCCCGATTTCTTGTAAAGGTTTAATGTCAATGAGCCTTCTTCCAGGTATGCTGCATAAGCACCGAGCCTCATTGTTCCTCCAAACTTATCGTTTTCAAGGAGTTTTTTCTGTGTCGGTAAAATATCTATTACTGGATATCTTGTTGTAGAATCGATTTCCGTTGAATTTGCTCCTTCGAGTCCGCAAACATTCCTGGCAAATTCGATCACCGCAAGCTGCAAACCAAGGCAGAGACCCAGAAGTGGGATATTGTGTTTTCTTGCAAATTCAATTGCTATTATTTTTCCTTCGATTCCGCTTTCACCAAAACCACCTGGTATGACTATCCCATCATACTCTGAAAGTTTCTTTACATTTGCCTTGTGTTTTTCAAGTGTTTTTGAATTAATCCATTGTGTATCGATATGTGTTGCGAAATTAGCTCCGGCATGAGTCAATGCTTCCTTTATGGAAATGTATACATCCTGAAGGCTGTAATCGCCAATGTCAAGATACTTACCGACCATTGCGATTTTTATATTCTTCTTCGGATGTTCTATGTTCTCTACTAATTCTTTCCAACGCTTGAACGAAGCCTTCTTTCTTTTTCTAATTCCAAACTTCTTGAGTATCTTCATCCCGAGTTTTTCGGTTTCAAAATTCAGAGGGATTCTGTACAGTGTTGAAATATCAGGAGCAGAAATGACAAACTCACTTTTTATGTTTGCGTAAATTTCTATCTTTTTCTTTCTTACATCATCAAGCGATTCCCTTGCCCTGCACAATATTATATCAGGGAAGATACCATGCTCGCTCAAACTCTTGATTGCCTGTTGCGTAGGTTTGGTCTTCATTTCGTTAATATGTGAAGGTATGGGCAGGTATGTAATAAGAATGTAGAGAACATTTTCTTTGCCTATCTGTCTTTCCAGGCTTTTGGCCGCAAAAAGGAATGGAATATTTTCATAGTCGCCAATAGTTCCACCTATCTCGATGAGGGAAAATTCGTAATTGTTCGATATTGTCCTTATTCGCTCGAGAATTTCATTCGGAACATGTGGTATGAATTGAACGGTTTTGCCAAGAAACTTACCCTGTCTTTCCTTTTTTATGACAGCACTATAAACCTGTCCAGTTGTAATATTGTTATGCTTTGACAAGGTTTCTCCAAGAAATCTTTCATAATTTCCCAGGTCCTGGTCGATCTCGCCGCCATCATCTGTTACCCATACTTCTCCGTGTTCAGTTGGCCTTAGTGTACCGGCATCTACATTGATATACGGATCGATTTTTATTGCTGTTGTTTTGAAGCCATATTCCTTTAGTATCTTGCCAATAGAGGCTGTGGCAACCCCTTTTCCAACTCCACTTATTACTCCACCAGCTACAAATATATACTTTGTATTCAAATAACTCCTCCAATTCTTGGCGCATAATATCACCAAACATTTTCTTTGTCAACTTCTTTTTTGGAGCCACGGTTACTGCCCGGATAGAATCAGTTTCACCACAGATTTACCCCGTGAAATAGGAGAACGGGCAGAACTTAATTGTATTTCACAGGGGAACCACAGAGCACACAGAGTCTGTTCTGTCTTCGACCCTGAGGCTCAGACCCGAAGGGAGCGAAGTCGAAGGAAAAAGATTTGTTTCAAGGTTTTAGACAGTTAAACCAATTCAACACCAGGTTAAGGTTAAGGTTGAGTATATTTGCCATGCGTCATTAGTTGCAAACAATCATGGTCTATCTGGTCTATTTAGCCTGTTTAGTCTATTTCGTCTCTTCTCTTTTCTGCCCTTGCTGGTCTTATGTCTCTGGTCTTCGGTACTTTGTCATTGCGAGTGTTTTCCCTTAATTTCTGCCGAGGCAATCTCATTTTCTCCTTTCAGGTCTCATGTCTGTTCTTCGCAGTTGCGATTTCCCAATTTCGCTTTTTATGTTATAACAAGGAGCAACCGCAAAGCAGCTATTTTTAAGGATGATTAGAGATAGACGAGATTTTTGCGAAAACCTTTAGAATATAAGGAAAGATATGGATTTGTTCTTTATGCTTATACCCTTAATACCCTTATGGACAATAATTTTCATTTGCTTATTGAGGTAGGGAATGTCCGTCATAGAAGGAAGTTTGGGCTGGTAATTTTTCTAAATTTCAGTTTCCAGCCTGACCCCATTGTTCTGTTTCATTTCATTCTGACCCCTGTGCTATTTTGTCATGCTGAATTCATTTCAGCATCTCTTTTCCCCCTTTGAAAAAGGGGGATAAAGGGGGATTTTGTCATTCTGAGTAAGCAGCACTTATTAACTATGGAAGAATCTCGTCTGTTCCAGCACAGGATTTAAGGTAACAAATTTGTTTCCCTTTATTAAAATAGACTTTTTCAAGCAAACTCACAGAAAAGCCCTTGACAATTTATTCTGGGAGTATTAAAATAAAAAAATGGAAAAGTACCATCGATGAGGACACAATTCAGGCTATCGCAGATCTGATTAAATCAATAATCGAAACAACTGGTGTTAGATGTAATATTATTGTTGATGAAGCTTTATCAGAAGGAACTAATCCTGGTCAAATGCCACAATTTATAGATATACATAATGCAAAACAAGTCTTTACACTTTTAGCATCAACAAGAACTATGAATGATGATTTGTGGGAATCGAGGATACATCTTGTTTTAGCAAATGATGGCACATATCCTGATATATTTGGGTGTTGGGGGTTTATGCAAGAACTACATTATAAAGGAATCAATATTATTGACATGCTTTATATATCTAGTGGTGAAAGCTATTCATATTTTAATGATAGGGTCGGTGCGATTGCTTATGCTGGGAGGTTTCATAACAAGCCTGAACTTCATCCCAAAGTTACGGATAGGGAAGGAATTGCTCTTGCTGCAGCTCATGAGATTGGACATTGTCTCGGGCTCTGGCATTATCCTAAGGACACATCAATACCCGTTTTTATGAATATAATGGATCCTATTTATGACATAGATTATGACGATGCATGGTCAGAGCGAAGTCATTTTGAGGAAAAAACTCTGTGTGGGGATCATGATAATGGGAGCGGCTATCCGCATAGCGAAGAATCACCAAATGGTTATATTTGGGATGGTATGAACACAAGACACATTATTGGCATTAATAGGACAGCCTTAGATGAATACAAATGGCCAATAGAAGTGAGAAAAGGTAATTTTAACGTTGTTAACATTCGAAAGGAGAAGTAACAATGATGAGATATTTTATCAGTTGTTTTCTTTTCTTGATTTGTACTACTGCCTTGCTATTTTCATTGTCTTTTGATAGCAATTTTCTCAGAGAGCACTATTTGGATAGTGGATCAGTTCACCTAGATAGGAAAGGGAACATTCACTATCTTTGGATATCTTCAATTGGCAAAAAAAACATAGCTTCTACTACAAACAAATAAATAATAAAGGATATCGGATTACGAATGATATCAAATTGGCAGAGCTTGGACCTGCTTTAGTAAATAAGTCCACTTACGCTGTCTTTGATAGCAAAGGAGAAATTTATTGCTATTGGAATTTGGCTTTTTACACAGATGTAATTTTTGTGGGAGCTCCCGAGAATTACAGACCACTGTTTGCCCTATTATCTGTTAATTTGTCAACCAAAAAGAAAGTCGCTCCTCCATGTCCAGTTTTAGCATTCAATAATTGGGAGTTTTTGTTAGAGGTTGACGATTATGATACAATTTGAGCAATAGGCAGGAGTCCAGGTGCTCAAATAATGGGACTGCAAATTGCACGGATCTATCCGAATCCTTCAAAAGAATACACGATAATTATTGGCCCTGGAATTACTGAAGAGAATAGACAACGAATTCAAGCCACAAGTACTGGATTAAGCTTGTATACACCTGGTTTGCAAAAGGGAATCATTGGATTTACGATAAACTGCGAAAATAAATTCTTATTATGTGATAGAATGCATCCTGAGAAAGAAAGCTCAAAATTCAACAACATTCTGTTGAGTTATATAATGGACAAAAACGGCAATTTTCTGAGAGACCCTATAGAGATTCCAATTGAAGAATCCGCCTTTAAGGTAGTACCCTCATCTAATTTATCTGAAACCAGAGGTCTCTCTCTCTCAAGCATATTCACAGAAGGAACAAGATTGGTAAATTATGGTAAGGATAAAATCTATGCGGTGGTTATCTATGAAGAGAGAATCTATATTATCCATCTATCCGAAGATGGGAAACCAATTAAAGCGGATAAGCAGAGAATTGTAAAACCATTGAAGTTACCAAAAGAATGGAATCCTTCTCTTAGATTATGGACTTATTTAACTAAAGACACCGGTCTTTTCTATATTTTTGGTATTGATGAAGAAGCAAACTTTTACTGGGAAACTGTAACCGTGGAGTAAAAATGAGATACATTAAAGCTATTGTAATTTTCTTTATTTTTCTAAATACAAACCTTCTTTCATCAGAAAACATCAGCAACAACAGGAGTTGTTGCACTCCAAAAAAACATCGGAGGGAATTTCCTGGAGAGCGAATATGAGATTGCTTCCAAAGTCAATAAGAATAGCATACTCGCAATGACAGACTATCGCAGGCTGAAGCCTGCGGCTACCAGTGAAAATGAGGGCTTACTCGCAATGACAAAAAAAGAAAGAAACATTCACTATTTCAAGATTGAGTATGCGAAAAGAGGGCTGGCTTTATGTGAGGGAGAAAACCTTTCAATGAAAGACTGTGCATTCACAAACAACGAAACGGGATTGAAGCTGAGAGGTAATTCTGATGTTTCTGTGAAGGATTGTGTCTTTAAGGGTAATGTGAATTCAGGAATCTTGGTAGGAGAAAACGTATCAGGGACAATAAAGGATGATAGTTTGTATGACAATGGGATAGGGATAAATATTCAAGGATTACACACCTTTAAATCCCCCTTAATCCCCCTTTTCCAAAGGGGGAATTTAAGTAAGAGTGATAGAGGAGACTTTACTGAAAGCGGATACCAGATTGCTTCAAAAGTCAATAACAAGGGCATACTCGCAATGACACCTTTGTCTCGTCATTGCGAGCCCGAAGGGCGTGGCAATCTCATATTGACAGAAAGCAAAAATGACCAACAAAGTGGAAATATCTTATGTCCTGAACTTGTATTGAAAGGGCTTTATGTGTCTGGGAATAATACAGGAATGCTATTCGGTGGAGTAAGCACGCCAGAAATAAAGGAAACCAAGATAATCAACAACATAGATTATGGAGTCTACATAACAGACAATTCAGAACCAAACTTGGGCGGTAGTGGTCACAACTGTATTTACGGAAGCGGAACCTATGACTTATACAACAACACATCTAAAAAGATTATGGCGAAGAAAAACTACTGGGGAACAGTGGAGGTAGACTCTGTAGAATTACACATTTATGATTATTACGATGACAACTTTCTCGGAATTGTAGAAATAGAGCCATTGTGGAATGGCAGCAAGGCAGCAGAAGGAACAATGTCCTCGGGAATAGAAAACAGGTTCATTTACTCTCTCAAATACGCTTCTCCGAATCCATTTACAGAAAATACAGAGATTATGTATAGCATAGCGCATAGAGCAGAGGACATAGAGTTAAACATCTACGACATAACGGGAAGGCTTGTCAAAACACTTGTACATGGTAAAAAGGATGCGGGTGTTTACAGAGTGAAATGGAATGGAAACGACAACAATAACCGCAAAGTCGCTACAGGTGTATATTTCACGAGGTTGGTATCTAATGATTTTACATCTGTAAAAAAGGTTATACTTGTGAGATAGATTTTAGCCAAGAAAGAGAAGAAAGACAGCCTCGTTTTGGGGGCTGGTTTTTTTGTAGGGAAAGAGATGAAGAAATAAAATATTTCTTGCAAAATATGAAAGGATATGTTAATAGTTACAAAGTTTTTACAATAAAGATGATGATAATAAAGTCAATTATTCTCGGAATTGTGCAGGGTTTAACCGAATTTTTACCTATATCAAGTTCAGGTCACCTTGTTCTCGTTGAGAATTTTCTTGGATTCAAGAAGGTTGGGATTTTCTTCGAAGTATTGCTTCATTTCGCAACTTTGCTCGCGATTTTCATCGTGTTTCGCAAGAGAATCGGGAAGATTATCAAGGCTGTTTTTACTTCACGCATACAGATGAAGGGCAAACACTGGATAGTAAGCAACGAAAATCTTGCGATGTTCTTTTATCTTTTGTGGGCGTCAATTCCGAGTGCATTGGTTGGCATTTTTCTAAAGACTAAGATAGAAAATCTTTTTTCAAACCCCGTTCTTGTATCTATAATGTTCCTTTTGACGGGTGGAATTCTCTTTTCGACAAGGTTCATAAATATTAAAGAAATTCACAAACACAATGAGATTTCATCCACAGTGATAGGTATTGCACAGGCACTTGCAATTGTCCCTGGTATTTCGCGCTCTGGTGCAACCATATCGGCAGGCTTATGGGGTGGTGTTTCAAGGGAGGCATCTGCTGAGTTTTCTTTTATTCTTGTTATCCCTGCAATCCTTGGGGCAATGGTGCTTGAGGCAAAAGAAGCAATGGTGTCCATCCATCAGGGACTTATGGGAATTTACCTGGCAGGTGCTTTAGCAGCGTTTGTTTTTGGGCTAATTTCGCTCATATTATTGTTAAAGATTGTGAAAAAGGGGAAACTACATTTTTTTGCTTACTACTGCTGGTTTGTTGGTGTGTCTGTTATTTTGCTAAAACTGTGGGTAGCTTATCACTGAGAGAGGGGAGAAGAGTGAAACGGAGAAAGTGCTGGGTAGAAAATGAGATTGCTTCATAAGAAATATGAGAAGAATATTCGCAATGACGAACTGAACGGCGGAAGAGGCGTGTATATTCATAGTATATTTAGTTGTATATTTGTAGTGTATTTATTGTTTACAACAAATACAGCGAAGCAAATACACAGCGAAGCGAATATACACCGAAGGTAAATAACCATTGACTAATGACCGATAACTGATAACCAATAATCATTGACTAATGACGAATAACTGATAACTAATAACTGATAACTAATGACAAACGAACCAAACGGGCTAGATAAACCAAAGAAACAAAAGACATAACATTATACGGGAGGTGGTATGGCAGTTGTAAAAAGGGTTCATTGGGATTCACGCACTGCTTTTGTTCTGGCAGCGATTGGTTCTGCAATTGGATTGGGAAATATATGGAGATTTCCATACATATGCTACAAATATGGAGGTGGTGCATTTCTTATTCCTTACTTCGTTGCCCTGTTGACAGCGGGTATTCCACTCCTGATACTGGAATTCGCAATTGGTCACAGAATGGCAAGTTCGGCACCGATGTCTTTCAGGAAGATTTCAAAAAACACTGAATGGATTGGATGGTTTGCACTCCTTGTCGGATTTGGCATTGTGTGTTACTATGCAGTCATAATGGGTTGGGCAGCCAAATACTTGCTGCATTCGTTCACACTTGCATGGGGAACAGATACGAAAACATTCTTCTTCTCACGGATGTTGAACCTTTCATCCGGGGTTTTTGAAGTTGGAAAGCCACAAGGCTTTCTTGTGCTTGCGCTGTTCATCTGCTGGGTATGGATTATTTTATCCACCTGGAAAGGTGTAAAGACTGTCGGCAAGGTTGTATATGTGACTGTTACATTACCCTGGTTAATGCTAATAATTTTCGTTATCAGGGGTTTAACACTTCCCGGAGCGATGGAGGGGGTTAAATATTATCTCACACCGAATTTCAAAGCACTCGCTGACCCGGAAGTGTGGCATGCGGCATACAGTCAGATATTTTTCACATTGACGGTCGGTTTTGGTGTGATGATTGCTTATGCAAGTTTCTTGCCAAGGAAGTCCGATATAGTTAACAATGCGATACTTATTGGACTTGCAAACTGTGCAACTTCGTATGTTGCCGGATTTGCGGTTTTTTCGACTCTTGGCTACTATGCACATGTTTCCGGAACCACTGTTGCAAATGTGATGAAAAGTGGTCCTGAACTTGCATTTGTTACATATCCTACAATCATAAATCATTTGCCATTAGCCAATCTCTTCGGTATATTCTTTTTTGTCATGCTTTTAACCCTTGGAATTGACTCCGCATTTTCCTTGACCGAAGCGATTGTTGCCGGTGTGAGAGATAAGTTCAAGTGGAATCAAAAAGCAATAAATATTACCGTTGGAACAATTGCTTTTGCAGTGGGAATTATTTTTACAACAAGAAGCGGATTATACTGGCTTGACATTGTAGACCATTTTATGAATAATTTTGGGCTCTTTATGGTTGGTTTGTTTGAAGCAATATTTATTGGATATATTTTTGGTGCCGACAAATTGAGGAAATATGCTAACGACCTTTCCGAACTCAGTGTCGGCAGGTGGTGGAATTTTGCTATCCGCTATTTTATTCCGTTTGTTTGTCTTGGTTTGCTTGTATACTCGTTAACGGAAAGAATACTGAAACCTTATGGAGGTTATCCGAGGTTGGCTGAATTTCTTGGCGGTTGGCTTATACTGATAGTCTTTCTTGTTGTATCGATAATCTTTAGTAAAATGAAATCCAAGGAGGAATGATGCCCATCTCTGCATGGATAATGTTTTCTGTTGGTACGTTAATTCTTTTTGGCGGAATAGCATATTCTATTGTTATGTCGTTTCGTAGATAACCCAACAGCCACGGTTACTGCACGGCTAAATATTACCTTGAGGGTTTTAAATACCCAAACCAGTAAAATATCCTCTTGCACGGATTTAGGAAATACAAAAAAATATGAGGAGCACGGATGCTCCTCATATAAAATCTGATCTCGAAATCGAGGTGTCTAAAGAAAAACCGCTACTTTTTTTTCTTCGTTGCCTTTTTCTTGGTGACCTTTTTCTTCACGACCTTTTTCTTGGTTGCCTTGCAAGGTTTCTTCTTGGTTGTCTTTTTCTTCGCAGTCTTCCCTTTTGTGCCGCTCTTCTTTTTTACCGGCATATTTTACCTCCTTTCTTCGAGATTTGTGTAAGTATATAGTTTAATTTAGATTTTGTCAAGTGTTTTCTGCATTGTTTAGTATTTAAAAATGCGAAGGGTTAAGAATAGATGCATAAATATAATGTTTTACAAGTGTTAATTAAGGAGTTGTAATGATAGGAAATGAAAAAAGTTTTGCAGCTCTAAATATATTTTTGTGTGAAAGGAGACAAGACATTAAAGTTTTTATATAAGTCTTATTTAAAAAACGGAAAACTTGAGTGATGTTGAAGTTTTTGATTAAAAAAAAATATGGAAGAGAGCAGAACTTGAGTTTCAAAAGTTGTCGGGTATAAAGAATATTATACCAGGAGGTGTAAGAGAAGTGTTTTTGCCAAATAGAAAATGCTTGACAAAAGTATCTTTTTTGTATATAGTTAAACAAAGAGCTTGATAAGTGAACTATTATGAAGGCAAATAGAGCAAGATTTTTTTTGGGTTTATGTTTCGTATTTTTCCTTAGTAGTTCGGTTTGTGGGAGTTTTAGACCGTTTAACAAGGGAGAGAAACTTATTTTTTCTGTGGAGTATGGACCATTAAAAGCCGGAACTGCAATTATGGAGGTTAGTGAAATCGTAGACATTGATAGCATAACTTGTTTTCACATAGTTTCGATTGAGAAAACGAATTCCTTTTTTAATAAAATGTATAAGATAGACGATAGATACGATTCCTATGTTGATACCTTGAATCTCTATTCGGTGCGTTTTGAAAAGCATATTAGAGAAGGGTCATACGAAAAAGACCAGATTGTTGAATTCAAACAGGATAGTGGAAAGGTGATTTACTCAGATAGTACGGAGTATGAGATTAAAGAGGGGGCAAAAGACATTATTGCGTCTATTTATTTTGCCAGAACCCTTGACCTTGAAGTCGGAAATTCTTGCTTCATAAATAACCATACGGATGGGAAAAACTACAACCTGGAAATCAAAGTTCTAAAGAGAGAAAAGGTAGAAACAACAGCAGGTGAGTTTGAATGTCTTGTAATCCAGCCAGTTATAAAAGGAGGAAAGATTTTTGCTTCAAGAGACGGTCTGACTATTTGGTTAACGGATGACATCTGGAAGATTCCTGTTTTGATTCGGAGCAAGATTATGATTGGAAGCATTCAGGCAATATTGAAGGAAGCTTACTTTGAATGATTGTTTCGTCTTTAGGCAAATTATCTTAGAAGAGAGGAGATATTGCAATACGCCGTTATTTTAGCAGGGGGAAAGGGTGAACGATTCTGGCCAAGGAGCAGGAAATCGCTTCCGAAACAATTACTTAACATTGTTGATGATACAACAATGGTGGAGAAAACCATTGAGAGAATTTCTCCAATAATCCCGAAGGAAAGAATTTTTATTGTCGGCAATAAGGCGATAGAAGATGGAATTCGAAGAATCAGTCTTGGTATTCCGGAAGAAAACCATCTCTTTGAGCCACAGGGCAGAAATACAGCTCCTGCAATTGGTTTTGCAGCTTTCACCATAAGAAATATAGATAAAGATGCAGTTATGATTGTTCTCCCGGCTGACCATCATATTAAGGACAGAAGGTCTTTTTTAAGCTGTGTGAAGAAAGCTTCGAGGTTTGCAGAAAAGAATTATCTCCTCACATTTGGAATTGTACCCACCAGGCCAGAAACAGGATATGGTTACATAGAAAGTGGTCCTATAATAAGCAACGATGTATGCATAGTTAAGAAATTCAAGGAAAAACCAAATCACAAGAAAGCAAATGAGTTTATCAGGAAAGGGAACTTTTTATGGAATTGCGGCATTTTTGTATGGAGAGTTGATAGAATAATCGAGGAATTCTACAGGTTTCAACCGGAGTTTGCAGAAGACATAGAAGAATATGTTAAGAAGAATCAAACAGGGAAAGATGAAGGAAAACTTGAGAGGATTTATGAAAGGACTGAATCTATATCCATTGACTATGCCATAATGGAAAAGGCTTCTAATGTTGCAGTTATCCGTGCTTCTTTTGGTTGGGATGATGTTGGTTCCTGGAGTGCGCTCGAAAGGTTGAAAGAAAAAGACGAAGATGGCAACACGAAGGCAGGCAATATGGTTTTAATGGATACAAAGAATTCTATACTGGTATCGGATAGCGGAGTTATTGCAGCAGTTGGTGTTTCGAATCTTGTGATTATTCATACAAAGGACGCAACGCTGGTAATTCCAAAAAAAAGAACCCAGGAAGTGAAAGAAATAGTTCGGAGATTGAACAAGAGAAAAAACTTGAGAGAATATACTTAAAGAAAGGAGGTAGAGGATGAAAAGGCTGACATTTCTTTTAATTCTTTGCATCATTGTTGTACTTGCTTTCTCCTGTGCGAAGAAGCCACCACCGGGGGAGTTAACCGAAGAAGAACCAATCGTGATAGAGGAAGAAGGTGTCATAACTGAAGAGGTAGCTGAGACTACAGCAGTTGTTGAGGATACAACCGTAGTTGAGCCGCCGCCACCACCTGAGCCAACGACCGTATATAGAATTCAGATTGGAGCATTCTACGGTGTTTCGGGAGCGAACAAAAGAAAAGCAAGAGCTGTTTCTTATTTCGATAAACCTGTTTATGTTGAATACATCGCACCATACTATAAGGTTAGAATTGGGGATTTCGCCACAAAAGCGGAGGCTCTTAACTATAAGTCTTATACAACTCAGTACTTCACTGACGCATTTGTCGTGGAAACTTCTAAGACACCTTGACGCATTGACCGAACTCTTACTTGCAACGCGAAATGAGAACAAAATATCCGAGATAAAAAATTGTCTCGGAGAGTTGAGTTTAAGGATCCTTACATTCAAAGAAATGAGGGACTTTCCAGTTATCATTGAGGATGGAAAGTCCCTCTATGAAAATGCGCTGAAAAAGGCAAAGAATATCGCTACCTTTTTCAACAAACTTACCCTTGCTGATGATTCAGGATTAGAGGTTGATTTCCTTCTTGGTAAGCCAGGTGTTTTTTCCTCAAGATTTGCAGGAATTTCCGCAACTTACGAGGACAATAATAAGAAACTTCTGAAACTACTCTTAGCTGTTACCAGAAACAGAAGGAAGGCGCAGTTTAAGTGTGTAATGGTTATTTCGTCTCCTGACCGTATTATCGGGAGGTTCGAAGGTTTGCTCAAAGGTGAAATATTGGAAAAAGGAAGGGGAGAGGGTGGTTTTGGTTATGACCCCGTATTTTATGTTGACAAGTACGGAAAGACGCTTGCCGAACTAACTTTGAGTGAGAAAAACGAAATAAGCCATCGAGGCATAGCACTGAGAAAAGTTCAGGAATTCTTGAAGGAAAATAATTCCGTTTATTGAACTATGTTTGCTTTGGATTGTATATTGAAGAGAAATAACAGCGATATTTCATGGGATTTGATATGAATTTGGTCAATTTGGAGTTAAATCTTTTTCTTGTGGTTATAGGTGTTTATTTAATTAGTTTCATATTTTATCTGGTTTATCTCGTTTTCCCTCGTTTGTTTAATGAGGGAAAGATTGCGTTCTATTTTTTGCTCATCGGTGCAGTCTTTCACACTGCACTTATAATATTAAGGACAATTGAAGCGAAACACGCACCATTTCAGACATTGTATGAAAGTCTCTCATGGTTCAGTTATTCTGCCGTGATTGCATACATCTTTGTAGAATGGAGAAGAAAGGTTAGACTTGCCGGGGTTATAGTAACCGCTATTGTGGTTGCTGCATCTATTTATGCAATTACTTCGCTTTCTCCCGAGGTAAAACCTCTCCCACCTGCTTTGCAGAGTAAATGGTTCATCTGGCATGTTGTGGTTGCCTTTGCTTCATACGCGATATTCGTTGTGTCTTTTTCCGTCGAGATAATCTTCCTGTTGCTCGGTAGAAGAGGTGCAAGATATGGTCTCGACAGGAAGAAAAAGAATCTTTTTCATAGAATGTCTTACAATTTAATCTTGTTTGGATTTCCACTCTTAACATTCGGAATCATATCAGGTGCTGCATGGGCACAGGAGGCATGGGGTGGATACTGGGGATGGGACCCAAAGGAAACCTGGTCACTGATTACCTGGATTGTGTATACCCTATATTTACATGCAAAGGTAACACCAGGCTGGAGTGGAAGAAGAACTTCGGCTCTTAATATTCTTGGTTTCATATGTATGATATTTACATTTTTGGGAGTAAATTGGCTGTCACACTTACTGCATATTCCCAGTCTGCACGCTTATTAGAATAAATATGAAAACGTTTTTGAAAATTGTCTATTGGTTTTTGTCATCCACAAAACTGACATTGACTGTATTGTTCATACTTGTTTTCCTTATGTTTTTGGGTACCCTCTTTCCTCAAGGTGGAACATATGAAGAACTTGAAAATGCTTTTGGTACCAGTCTGTATTTGAAATTTGCTCCGCTCGGTTTATTCAATATATTTCACTCCTGGTATTTTATCACAGTATCAATCGTGTTATACTTGAACCTTCTGCTTTGCACACTGAGAGGATATCTGCAGGAAAGAAAGAAGCTTACGGTTGCATTCGGTAAATCCGAGAATGAAAGGAAAATGAAAGTCGAGGGTGGGTTTTCGATGATTGAGGGTGTATTGAGAGACAGAAAATACAGGTTCAAGAAAATATGGACTAGAGATAAAGATGTATCTCTGGTTGGTGTAAAAGGTATGAGAAGAAGATTTGTTTCCATATACTATCATTTTTTTCTTGCTGTTACAATCGTAGGTTTTTTGATTTCTGCTTTTACCCGATTTGATGGTTTTATATCTATGGAGGTGGGGGACAAGCGAAAAATCCCCAGGCAGAGCGAGGAAATGGGGATTTATAAGAAATTCATGAAGCTGGATAAGGAAAAAGTGGATTCAGTGGAGGTTGAACTTTCGAATTATGAGATGGAATATGTCTGGTTCAAGAATGACTACTATCCAAAGGATTATAAGAGTACCCTCGCTGTTAGCTACAAAAATTCGAAGAAGTTAAGAACGATAGAAGTTAATAAGCCTCTCACATTCAAGGGTTTGACGCTTTATCAAATGGATTACACACAGAACTTCGATGTTTCTATTGATGATACAATGGTGCATTTGAGTTCGGGAAAGAAGTTTACTATCGACGGAATCAAAGGTTCGTTCAAGATCAATACTGTATATGTTGGAAGATTATTCACCGATGAGAATGTCAGTGAAATCGTTCCAAATTGCAAACTCTATTATCTTGGCGAAGAAGGCAAGAAGTATAAAAAGATTGGCAACCTCATTCTTGACAAATCCGTTACTGTAATGGGTAGGGGTATGATTCTAAAGAATACGAGAGAGGTAAGCGGAATCTATTACAGGAGAGACAATGGTGTTCCTGTTCTCTATATATCATTCTTATTTTTCACAGTCGGTCTTTTCCTGAGAGTATTTTTCCCGACCTATGAGATCAGGGTTCGTTATGAGAAGTCAACTCACGAGGTGTCATTAACGGGCACTGGTTCAGGTTTGGCTGCATACATAGACGAGGAGATTGACGAAATATTGAGGTCACTGAAAGGAATAACTAACTGATTATTGAATTGACAAAAATCCTGAAGTATGATAGAAAGGATAGATTTTTAATCAAGGTCAAGATGAAAGGTGAGTAAATGAAAAAGAAATCTAAAGCAAGAGAATGGATTGAATCTGTAGTCTGGGCATTTGTTATTGCAATGATCATAAGAACACTCTTCATTCAGGCATTCAAGATTCCATCGGGTTCAATGGAGGATACGCTTTTAATAGGAGATTTTTTGCTTGTCAACAAAATGGTTTTTGGAATACATGTTCCATTTTCCAGAAAAAACATCTTCAGTTACAGGGAGCCTAAAAGAGCAGAGATAATTATTTTTATATATCCTTTTACTAACAAGTATTTTGTAAAGAGATGTGTTGCTGTTGCAGGCGACACAGTTGTGCTAAGGCACAAGCAGTTATATATTAATGGAAGGAATCCTTACGAGCCGTATGTAATGCATATAGACCCAAGAGAGTTTCCACCACTGCCAAATGTTGACCAGGCAACATACCAGAGAGACTGGGAGGTGGGCGATTTTCGTCGTGTAGGAGGATACTGCCGGGACAATTTCGGACCTGTAGTAGTACCGGAGGGAAAGTTTTTTATGATGGGAGACAACAGAGATAACTCCGATGATTCGAGGTTCTGGGGTCCGCTAGGGGAAGGATACATTATTGGAAAGCCTTTAATACTCTATTGGTCATGGAAGAGAGAGGTTCCAATTTACAAGATATGGGAGAAAGTAAGATGGAGGAGAATTCTTAACTTTGTGAATTAGATGAAAGTCACAGTAGACCTAAGTAACATAAATCTTGGGGATAGAATTGCTCAGGTAGAAGCCAGAGCACTGAGTGGAAGTTTCATAATTATTTCAGGAAAACATTATGCATCGTTTTCATACAGAAATGGAAAATTTCAGAAAGCACGCTATGATGACATCAAGGGCAAGGATGCTATGGAAAAAATAATGAATGTCAAAGAAGGACTCTTAACAATAGATATTATTGAGGTAGAAAAAGAGAAGAAGCAACTCTGGCAGATAATTGAAAGTCTTCCCAATCTTCTTTTCTGCGGAATTATTGAGGGTGGCATTTTTACTCACATTATTCTTAAGAAGGAAACACGATTTAGCGAGCGTGAGGTGAACAGTTTTCTAAATTATCTTTTCCTATTCTCTGACAGGCGAAAAGTGAAAATCAAGGAGATTATCCTGACATATGATTATTTTCTGCTCTATATTGAAAGGGTGCGGGAAGAGTTTTTTGCAGTTTTCTTATTACCTCGCGTTGATGATATAAGGCTTTTGACTGTTTCAATAAGAAATATTGTGTCAAGAATAGAAGACATAATGTACAGTAAAAAGAAGAAATAGATCCCTCTTGACAAATCAGTATTTTGTTATTATATTCAGGGGTGAAGATTGAAATTAAGGAGGAAGGTTGAGTGCCGAAGAAGATAAAATTAAAGAAGATGAAATAGAGGAGGAGAGAAAAGATAGTGCTGATGAAACCGAAACTGAAGAAACCAATAAGAGTGATAAGCTCAGGGCAGAATTAGAAGAAGCGCTTGATGAATTAGCGAACTATAAGGACAAATACCTGAGAGCTCTTGCGGAACTCGACAATCAGAGGAAGCGGTCCATCAGAGAAAAGGAAGAGATACGAAGATACGCAACCGAGAAGTTAATTTTGTCAATGCTGCCTGTGGTTGACAATTTCGAGAGAGCAATAGGTATAGATAAGAATTCTGGAAGTGTAAAGGACATTATTGATGGGGTGAAGTTGATTTTTAAGCAATTCAAAGAAGTACTTGAAAAGGAAGGACTGAAGTCTTTTGACAGCATTGGACAAAAATTTGATCCTTATAAGCATGAAGCTCTGCTCGCTATAGAAAGCAAAGAGCATGAACCTTCAACCATACTTGAAGAAGTGGAGAAGGGTTATTTGCTTGGGGAAAAGGTCTTAAGACCTGCAAAGGTTACAGTTTCAAAACAGGACGAAGAAAAGGAGAGTGATGAAAATGGCAGCAAAGGATAAAGTAATAGGGATTGATCTCGGAACGACGAATTCCTGTGTAGCTATTATGGAGGGAGGGGAACCAAGTGTAATCCCCAATCTCGATGGTGGCAGAACCACACCTTCTGTCGTAGCAGTCAAGGATGATGGCGAAAGGGTAATTGGTATAATAGCGAAAAGGCAGGAAGTTACCAATCCAGATAATACAGTATATTCAATCAAGAGATTTACAGGCAGAAGATACAGGGAAGTGAAGGAGGAACTTAAAAAGATTTCTTACAAGGTACTTGAATCAAGCGATGGAGATGTAAGAGCTGAGATGGGCGGAAAACAGTATTCGCCGCCTGAGATTTCTGCAATGATATTGAGGTATCTTAAGAAAGCAGCGGAACAGTATTTAGGGTCGGAAGTGAAGAAGGCAGTCATAACCGTTCCGGCATACTTTAACGATTCGCAGAGGAAAGCAACGAAAGATGCAGGCAAAATTGCCGGACTTGACGTGATGAGAATCATAAATGAACCTACAGCAGCGGCACTTGCTTATGGACTTGAGAAAAATAAAAATGAAAAGATTGCTGTTTTTGACCTTGGAGGAGGAACTTTTGACATCTCTGTACTGGAAATTGGTGAAGGTGTTTTTGAGGTCAAATCGACAAACGGAGATACGCATCTTGGCGGTGATGATTTTGATGAAAGAATTGTCGACTGGATTGCCAGTGAATTCAAGAAGGAAAGCGGTATTGATTTAAGAGATGACAAGAGAGCACTGCAAAGGCTTAGAGAATCGGCTGAGAAAGCAAAAATAGAGCTTTCAACGACACTTGAAGCATCTATCAATCTGCCCTTTATTACTGCAGATGCTTCTGGAGCAAAACACCTTGATATGAAACTTACCAGGGCAAAACTGGAAAGTCTCATAGGTGATCTGGTCGAAAGAACAAAGCGACCAGTTGAACAGGCACTTGAAGATGCGAAGGTAAGTGCAAAGGACATTGATGAGGTTGTTCTTGTCGGCGGAATGACAAGGATGCCCATAGTGCAGGAGACGGTGAAGAAGTATTTCAACAAAGAACCACACAAAGGTATAAATCCGGATGAAGTTGTTGCAATGGGTGCTGCAATCCAGGGGGCGGTTTTGAGCGGTGAGGTTAAGGATGTTTTGCTGTTAGATGTTACGCCTCTGACGCTTGGTATAGAAACACTGGGTGCGGTTATGACACCAATTATTGAAAGAAATACGACGATACCAGCAAGAAAAAGTCAGATTTTTACAACCGCTGCCGATAATCAGCCAGCCGTAACGATTCATGTGCTTCAGGGTGAAAGAAAAATGGCTGTTGATAGTAGGACTCTCGGAAAATTCGAGCTTGTGGGTATTCCTCCTGCACCGCGAGGCGTTCCTCAGATTGAAGTATCATTTGACATTGATGCAGATGGAATCCTTCATGTTTCCGCCAAAGACCTTGGGACAGGGAAAGAACAGAAAATTCGAATCTCAGCTTCAGGTGGGTTGAAAGATGATGAAATTGATAGAATGGTAGATGAAGGAAAAACACACGAGGAAGAAGACAAGAAACAGAGAGAGCTCGTCGAAATAAGGAACAAAGCCGATAGCCTAATTTATTCAACTGAGAAAAGTTTAAGAGAATACGGTGACAAATTGTCTGATACCGAAAAGAAGGAAATCGAGGCTGCGGCCAATGAGTTGAAAGCAGTTATGAACACGAGCAATAGGGACGAAATAGAAAGGAAAGTGGAGGAGCTTCAGAAGGCGTCATATACACTGAGTGAAAAAATGTATCAGCAGGCAACCGCTGATCAGCAGAAAACGCAAACGGAACAGACGACACAGGAACAGACAGCTACAGAGAAAGAAGAATCCAGCGAAGAACAGAAGAAATCAGGGGCTGTGGATGCGGATTATGAAGTAATCGATGACGAGGATAAGGAGAAAGACGATAAGTGAAGAGAGAAAAGAGAAGAGAGAAGAGCGAGGAGTGAAACGGAGATACGGAGAATCGGGGGAACGGGGAAGAAAAGAATTATCTGCCCTAAGCAAACCAAACAAACTCAATAAACTAATTTATTAAATAGATACTTATGAAAACAATGGATTACTATAATACTCTTGGTATCTCAAAGAGTGCAACCGATGATGATATAAAGCGAGCATACAGGGCGCTGGCAAAAAAATATCACCCCGATGCAAATCAGGATAACAAGGAGCAGGCAACAGAGAAGTTCAAGGAAATCTCTGAGGCTTATGAAGTTCTGATGGATAAGAACAAAAGATCCACATATGACCGTTTTGGTTATGATGGATTGAAGGGGTCATTTGGAAGTGGTGGTTTCAATATGAATAGGGATTTTACCCACTTCGAGGATTTGGGTGATATTTTTGAAGGGCTCTTTGGTGGTGGTGGTTTAGGTGGTGGGAGTATATTTGACCTCTTTACGGGAGGTGGAAGGAATGGATTCAGGCAGAGAGAAGGAAGTCGAGTCATCAAGGGAGGGGACATAAGAGTAAATATGAAGCTCTCGCTGAAAGAGGTTGCAAATGGGGTAGGAAAAAAGATAAAGTTGAAGAGGTATGAAAAGTGCGATATGTGTGGTGGTTCAGGTGCAAAAAAAGGAAGTGGTGTTGTGACCTGTCCGGAGTGTCAGGGAAGAGGACAGGTTGCGCGAACTTCACGGGGACTTTTGGGAGGTATGGTGCAAACAATTTCAACCTGTAATCGTTGCGGAGGGACAGGTAAGATAGTGAAGGATGCCTGCAGGAAGTGTAGCGGAACGGGAAGGATTAAGAAAACATCTATTATTAATGTTAGAATTCCAGCGGGTGTCAGCGAAGGTAATTACATACCTTTAAGGGGTGAAGGGCATGCTGGTCCAAATAACGGACCCAAAGGAGACTTGATAGTTGTAATAGAGGAAACGAAGCATGAGAAATTCGAAAGACATGGTTCGGACATAGTCCTCAGAACATTCATTTCATATACAACCGCAGTTCTTGGCGGAAAGATTGAGGTTCCTACATTAAATGGAAAGGTGTCTTTATCAATTCCGAGAGGAACGGAATCAGGTAAAGTTTTCAGGTTGAAAGGGCAGGGACTTGCTCATCTAAATTTCGGTGGGAAAGGTGATGAATATGTTGAGGTCACGATATGGACTCCGAAAAGAACAAGTGGTGAAGAAAAAAAATTGTTGAAACATCTTAACGACATTTTGTCGGATCCTCCCAGAGATGCATAGTTTTCTGTAGCAAGAAATTCGTTTGGGATTTCATTATGGGCTATTTTTTTATAAAAAAGAAAGATATTAATGATGATATTTTGACTATCAAGGGTAGTGAGTTCAGACACCTCAAGAGTGTTCTGCGGTCAAGGAATGGCGAGAGAATTATTGTAATTACAGGAGATGGAGAAGAATACCATTCTGTCATTTCAAAAATCGGAACCGATTACATAAGAGCGCGAATAGCAAAAGTAACAAGGAAAACCAATGAGCCGTTAATCTATGTAAGCATAGCCATATCGCCGCCAAAGGGAAAAAGAATGGATTGGTTTGTCGAGAAGGCAACTGAAATCGGAGTGAGAGAAATCGTTCCTGTTGTAACAAAAAGAAGCGTCGTAATTCCGGAAGTAGCAAAAACCGCAAGATGGAAGAAAATCGCAATTTCTGCTGTTAAACAGTCTGAAAGGTCCATTCTGCCAGAGATAAGAGATACCGTACGATTCGATGATTTTCTATATATGTGTCAGGATTTTACATTGAAATTCATTGCTTATGAAAATGAACGAAATAATACTATTGAGAAATATATGGGAGAGAATGAAGCAAGGAAAATTCTTGTCTTCATAGGTCCCGAGGGAGGTTTTGAAGATTGGGAGGTCGATGCGGTCAGTAAACAAGGTTTTTTGTCTGTAACTCTTGGTACTGTAAAATTGAGAACCGAGACTGCTGGTATAGTTGCTCTTTCGAGAATTCTGTCCAGAGGATACTAATGCAGTGCTATTTTTTGTATTCCCTTACAAATTTGAGTTTTTCGTCGGGTTTAAGGTAGTCTATTATCAATACTCCATTGATGTGGTCAATTTCATGCTGAAGAACTCTTGCTGTGAAACCATCTACTTCAAGAATCTTTTTATTTCCTTCTATATCAAGGTATTCAACAATCAGTTCTTTTGCTCTATGCACTTTTACTGTTGCTTCAGGTATGCTTAAACAACCTTCCTCATCAGTTTGCTCTCCCTCCATTTGTTTGATAACAGGATTTATCAGCTTGATGAATTTCTTGTCATCCAAAAGTGCAATGACAAGGCTTTTCGCAATTCCAATTTGATTGGCTGCAAGCCCGGCACCATCTGCTAATCTGACGATATTTATCATATCTTCAAATGTCTTGATAATACTTCCTGTGATTTGTTCGACATCCTTTGTTTTGATCTTGAGAATGGAATCAGGGAAGGTTCTTATCGATTCAACTTTTTTCTTCATTTTTCTTCAAGATTATTCCCAATTCATCAAGTTGCTCTTTTTCAACCTCCGACGGAGTTCCTTCAAATAATCCTTTCCCCGTGAGTGTTTTAGGGAAAGCAATGACATCTCTTATGTTATCGAGACCTTCAAGTATCATGCAAAGTCTATCTATTCCGGGAGCTATTCCTCCGTGAGGTGGAGCGCCGTAATCCAGAGCATTGAGGAGGAAACCAAAGCGGTTGTCTATTTCTTCATCATTAAGACCGAGAATCCTGAAAAGCTTTCTTTGCAGCTTAGCGTTGTGGTTTCTTATACTGCCTGAAGCAATCTCGGTCCCGTTTATGACAAGGTCGTACTGTCTTCCTCTTGCTTCTCCCGGTTCTTGTGTTAATTTCTCCATATCTTCAGCAAGGGGCATTGTGAAGATGTGATGAGAAGGCTGCCAGGTCTTTTCATCTTCATTCCATTCAAAGAGTGGGAAGTTTGTCACCCAAAGAAACTTAAAGTTGTCTCCGTTAATGAATTTCCTGCCAAGCTCGTTTCTTAGTTCTCCAAGGATTGTCAGAACCGCTTCCTTATCACCGGCTACTATGAAGAGTGTTTCCCCGGAAGAGAGCTCGAATAATTGCGGTTTTTCGAAGTGTTTAACAAAAGGACCCTTGTAGTCTTCTTCTTTACTGAGCCAGAGAAGCCCGGGGGCGCCGAGTTTTCTAACAAATTCTTCCAGTTCCTTAATCTGTTTCCTTGAAAAAGATTGTTTTAGCTTGATTCCCTTTACGCAGTCACTGTCAAGGAAAACCTTGAAGTTTCCTTGTTTTGCAACTTTAGTAAAATCCGATATTTCAAGAGGGATACGCATATCTGGTTTATCTGAACCATATTTTTCCATTGATTCGCTAAAGTTTATTCTTTCAAAAGGGATTTCTATTTCAATTTCAAGTAGGTCAGAAAAGAGTTTTTTCATCATTTTTTCTGTTAATGCGAATATATCTTCCTCGTTCACAAAAGACATTTCGATATCAATCTGAGTATGCTCTGGTTGTCTATTGCCTCTCAAATCCTCGTCACGCAAGCATTTCGCAAATTGATAATACCGGTCAAATCCAGCAACCATTAGAATCTGTTTGTAAATTTGGGGTGATTGTGCAAGGGCGTAGAATTTCCCTTTTTCGAGTCTTGACGGAACAAGAAAGTCTCTTGCTCCCTCTGGGGTAGATTTTGCCAGTATTGGCGTTTCTATTTCGAGGAATTTTCTTTTACCTAAGAATTCTCTAATTGATTGAATTACAAGATGTCTTGTTATGAAGTGATTAAGCATTTTCCTGCGTCTTAAGTCGAGAAATCTATACTTTAATCTGAGTTCCTCTGAGGCTTTTACTTTTTCTTCAATTACGAAAGGTGGTGTCGAAGATGGATTGAGAATTTTTATCTCATCGGCATAAACCTCAATTTCCCCTGTATGCATGTCAGGGTTAAACATATTATTGGGTCTTTGCCTGACGGTTCCTGTTACCGACACTACATACTCAGGTTTTATATGAAAACCTGTCCCGGTCGCATCTTTTTGTTCAGGATGAATTACAATTTGGGTAATACCATACCTGTCCCTCAGGTCAAAAAAACTTAAACCCCCATGGTCCCGTTTCCTGTTAACCCAGCCAACGAGAGTTACCTTAGTATCTTTTTGATTTCCTCTGAGTTCTCCACAGGTGTGTGTTCTCATTGTTGTTGAAAGATCTACAGTGTTATGTGTTTTTCCTTTACCGTCGATTGTCAATTTCTTTCCTTATTTCTTCAACCGAGAAGGGAATTCGTTTTTGAGTTCCATCATCCATTCTCCTCAAGGTTACCTCGTTTTTTTCGATTTCATCGCTTCCTATTATGATAGCCAAAACTGCTTTGAGTTTGTTTGCATCCTTCATCTGTGCTTTAAGACTTCGGCTCATAAAATCTTTTTCGCAGCGAATACCGGCTCTTCTTAGTTTGCCAAGCATCAGGAAACCCTGCTCATCGGATTTCGCATCCATTGTTACAATGTAACATTCTGGATGTTTCTTCCGTGTTTTTGTTTTTCCCTGTTTTTGGGCAGCAAGAAGAATCCTTTCCATTCCGCAGGCGAATCCAATCGCCGGGATTCTTGAACCGCCAAAAGACTCGACCATTTTATCATACCTTCCTCCTCCACCCACTGCATCCTGTGCTCCTAAAACAGGCGATATAAACTCGTAAACCGTTTTTGTATAATAGTCAAGGCCCCTTACGAGGTGGGGGTTCAGTATATAAGGTAAATCGCTCTTCCTAAGAAGATTTATAACCTGAGCAAAATGTTCGCTGCATTCTTGACATAGGTAATCAACAGGTTTGGGCGCATCCTTTGTCAGTTCCTTACAATTTTCTTTTTTGCAGTCTAAAACCCTTAGAATATTCGTTTCAAATCTTCTTTTACAGTCGTTGCACAGGAAAGGCAGTTTTGGCTTAAGAAATGATTTGAGAGCCGACTCGTAGGATGGTCTGCATTCCTCACAGCCGATGCTATTCAGGTGAAGTTCGACTTTGTTCAATCCGATGTTCTTAAGAACTTCTATTCCGAGTATAATGGTCTCCGCATCGATTTGGGGAGAACGACTTCCAATGGCTTCGATGCCGAACTGCTGAAATTCACGTAATCTACCAGACTGCGGGTTTTCCTGCCTGAACATCGGTCCGTAGTAGAAGAACTTCTGGAAGAGTTTTTTTTTGTCAAGACTATTCTCAAGATAAGCTCTTATAATCGAAGGTGTTCCTTCCGGTCTAAGAGATATATTTCTACCTCCCCTGTCGGTGAAACTGTACATTTCTTTGTTTACGATGTCAGTTGCTGCACCTGTTGTTTTGATAAAAAGTTCGCTAAGTTCGAAGATTGGAGTCCTTATTTCTCTGTATTCGTATTTGTTCATCGTTTCTCTGAGGATATTTTCTGCTGTAATGAACGCGTCGATTTCTTCGGGTAAAATATCCCTGGTTCCCTTGATTTTGTTGATTTTCATATTTCTTGTGGTTTTGGGCATTCCTATTTTCTTTCTGCACCAAAAACAGAGAACGGACCGAGCCAGCTGAAAAGAATATTGAATCTCTTATCCGGATATGTCGTTTGGAATGTTTTATCTAAAGCAAAGGTTAATGTGATTCCTTTTCCTGGATTCAATCTTATTCCCGGAGTTATTCTCTGTTCGGAATCCGAACCTGAAAGGTTATCGGCAGAATATTCAATAAAGAACTCTGAATAGCCTGTTACAAGTGAAACTGAAAATCCCAGAGGCATTAGAAATTCTTCAGAACTGAAAAAACCGATATTGGTGTTGAACTCAAATGGGAGCTTCTTGTTCATAGCTGTTTTGAGGCTTCCAATCAAATAAGCACCGAATTTTGACTTTGACTCTTCACTTCCTGCAAGTGAGAAGGAAATATCCGGTGCAAGAGCGATACTTAGAGCCCCCTGTTGCATAGCAAGATACTTTAATTTCCATTCATTGGCATCCTGCTCTATGGTGAGTTTTTCCAGGGATGGAAGAATCATTCCCCTAAGGGCAGTCGACAGTTCGATTTTTTCTGTGAGAACGAAGGTCAGTGTTAAAGTGTTGGACAAGGTTCTTTCCGAAACCGATGATGTATCCTCAAGTTTTTCGTTTGCATATCCCTGATAGAAACTGAAATAGAGAAGAGGCATTCCAATTGAAAATGGCTCGTTGTTTGCTGAAAATACTCTCAATTGTCCTTTTCCTCCGCTCAGTGTCGGGTCAGCATAGATATTAACTACTGTGGTCGCAAGCACAATTATGAGACAAAGGGTAAGTATCACCAACATTTTTGATTTCTTCATTAGCTACCTCCTGGTATAATATTTATTATACCTGACATCCTATTAAAGATCAGGGTGTCTTTACAATTGTATTTCAAAAAGAATATCATGGATTGCAAATTCAGTCAAGCGAAAAAACAAGAATGAAATTATTTCAATAGAGATTTTTCTTTTTGCACCATACAGTCCAGTTGCAGGCGAAGTAATTTATCAATGGCAGTTTCAGAATCAATTCATCCAATAATGAAAGTATTCTTTCGATATCTTTACTTATGTACCAATCTTTCTTTGAAATCTTGCTCAGAAGAATTGTAATCCACTGGACAAAACCCAGTGTAAACCAAACAGGTTTTATCTTGATTACAGAAAGACCAGCATTCTTTATCAAAGAAACTAATTCATTTCTTGAGAAAGTTCTTTCAATATTAGGTTCTCTCCAGTTTTCTGTTTTCTCTATCGGAGTTTTGAGTGTTTTGTAGCCGAAGGAAAGAAGTACGGCTTTCTTGAGGATGCTGAATAGAAACCCAAGTGGATTAAGCCATTCATAGCGATTGGGCTCCATCGCAATCACAACGGTCCCACCGGATTTCGTGCATCTTATTATCTCGCAAAACACCTTGTGTATATGCTGCAGATGATGAAGTGCAGCTGTAATGTATGTTCCGTCAAATGTTTCATCGGCAAATGGTATATTTTCTGCATCTGCTACATAGAGAAAAACATTTTCCTTGAATTTATTTTTTGACAATTCTTCTCTTGCCTGCGTTACCTGTCCAGTTGAGATATCCGTAGCTACAACCGTTAAACCCTTGCTAATGAGAAATGCAGCGTCATATCCAGTACCGCAACCCAGTTCCAAAACGATAGAGTCAGGTTTTAATTCCATTATAGGTTTGAGTGAATATTGATGATAGTGAATGTTGCGGAATGTATTCATTTTATGCAGGTTTCTGTACTGGCTGCTAACATTTGAATGGTATTCAGATTCTCTTTGCTTATATTCATCAATGGAAACCAGTAGAATGGGGATGTTATTGAAGATGGGATATAGTGTATTGCAATTGCTGCAGAAAAATCCCTTTTCTGTTCTTGAAATCTTATGTGAGCACTCTGGACATATCAAAAATGATTCAATCTTCTCTTTCTTCGTCACAATCTTCATAATAATGTCTTTCCGGTCAAAGTCAAGAGAAAAGAGACGGAGGTTACGGATTGTCCTTGCGCCGTATTTTTTGCTTGACAAGTTTCATATTATAAGATACTATTTTAAATATGAAGCAAAATGTGAGTGTTTGGATTGTAATAATTGCTTTCCTATTTGTTCTAAGTGTTTTTGTGCAACCAATCCTGTCTGCCGACAGAGTTGTATCTTTGACGATAAAGGACACTTTCAGCGGTGATGTCCCTGATGGTTTCGCATCTCCAGGTGAGGAGATAGCGTTAGGCATAAAGCTTCTAATGGAGTTTATCCCTGAAGATGTGCATATAGCATCGGATACGAGTTTTGTGAGAGTTAAAAAAGGAGAAACGCAGTTTTACAGGAGTATCGACGATACAATAATCAACTCATCTTTTGAACCAACGGTTTTTATTAAGGGTGATTGTCCGACTGATACTATCTTGCCCCTTGCCTTGGTTTACAGGAAGGATTCTGTGATTGATACCCTTTCATTGTTGATACATACCGTTGCAACCATTGATTCCTGTTTTCTTGATGAATCTGTAAACCAGACAAACAGCAAGCTTCGTATCAAGGTTTCGGCAGAATGCAGTTCAGGGAATTCTTCAGGTTACAGTGCAGTAACGGCTAAGATTAAGGATGCTAACGGTATGAATTTGGGCACAATAGAACTCTTTGATGATGGGAAACATTCCGATAAGGAAAAGGATGATGGATTATTTGCTGGCAATTGGTGGTCGCCTTCAAGTCCTGAAGATTATGAAATCGACCTTGAACTGAAAGATTCATTGACCGGTAATTCTCATACAATTGAAGGTATAGCGGGCTTTACGACCAAAAGCTTTGCTCTCTCGAATCCCTATCTTATAATAGGAGACCCATATTCAAATACTTCACAAAATGAATCATTTCAAGTAATCAGCGAGTTAATGGATTCATTGAGTCTCAACTACAGTTACTGGAATGTATGGTTCAGAGATTTTCCGGATTCCACTGAAGTTGAGCAATGGGGGAGAAAAGGTGTTATCATGATTTGGGCAACAAGGTTGGGGGGGAGACTTAAGTATTCAGCAGAGGGGCAAAAAGTGATCAAGGATTTCCTTCTTGGAGGTGGAAGTCTGTTTCTAACAACAACCTATCTTGGCAATTATATAGAGGAATACGGAAATGAAACGGATTCTTGCTTCTACAATGATATTATTTGCTCAAAATTCATTGACAGGTTTTCTTCTGGTGATTCGGTGAGAAACATCGCTTTGCTCAATCCTTTTACAGACGACATTCTGGACACATTTAATATGAGATTATCGCTTCCTGATTCTAATGGATTTTCCTCATTTGCGGATGTAATAAAACCAATTTTCTCTGCTACTTCGGTTGCCAGCCCTGTTTTGAAGAAGGATAGTACCATTTATTCAGATACAACGGTTTGTCTGGGTCTAAAAGTAGCCAAGCGAAGTTCAAGGATGATTTATCTGAGTTTCAATGTGAGCGATATAACCCCATTTTCCACAAGGAAGGATTTCTTTGAATTTTCACTAAAGTGGTTAAGCGAGGAAAAACAAGATACATTTGCATATGAATCCTCCGCTGATGGAAATATTGAACTTGCAAAAATGAAAGACCCTTATCCAAACCCATTTATCAGCGAATCCACGATTCCTTTTACCCTTCTAATATCAAGTGATGTGAATCTTATTGTGTGCGACCTATCTGGAAGGACTGTAAGATACTTGATAAGGTCATCTTTGGGGCAGGGAAACTATTATGCTGTCTGGGATGGTAGAGATGAGAAAGGTGATGGAGTCTCGGCAGGTTATTATTTTGTCAGATTATCCACTAAGACAATCGAAAAGAAAGGCGGAAAGGAAATTGAGGCTATTGTCTCAAAGAAACTGCTTAAATTGCGTAAATAAACTATAGGAGAAAAAATGCTTGGTCATTTTGGTTGGCAGGAAATCCTTTTGATCCTTTTGATAATTATTGTTCTTTTTGGGGCAAGGAAGATACCTGAAATTATGAAGGGAATGGGAAAAGGTATCAAAGAGTTCAAAAAAGGAATAAATTCGAAGGAAGACGATAAGGAGATAGAAGACCAAGAGAAGAAGAAAGAAAATAAGAAGAAAAAGTAGTAGAATCCAAATTAATTCCATTTATTCAATTCTCATAAAATCTTATGGCCCTCAGAACTGGTGGCCAGGTGATACTGCTTTTGAGGTTATGATTGGTGCTATTCTGACACAGAATACGAACTGGAGGAATGTCGAATCAGCAATTCAGAATCTTAAGAGCGAAGGATACCTTGACGCATATGAGGTTTACAAAATGCCCATCAAGAAACTTAGAAGATTGATTAAATCAGCAGGATTTTTTAATGTTAAAGCAGAGCGAGTCAAGACTTTTGTTCGATACCTGTGGAAGGAATATGGAGGAGATATAGAGTTAATGAAGCAGAAAGAGACCTTTTTTTTGAGAGAAGAACTGCTTGGAATTAAAGGTATTGGTCCCGAGACCTGTGATTCCATTCTCCTGTATGGTCTTGGAAAACCGGTTTTCGTTGTGGATGCATATACAAGACGCATCTTCTCAAGGCATAAAATTATCAACGAGAAAGATAATTATGGTGATATTCAGAACATCTTTGAAAGGAGTCTAAAAGCGGATGTAAAACTTTTTAACGAATATCACGCTCTGCTTGTTAATCTCGGCAAGGACAAATGTAAAAGGGAAAAGCCATTATGTGAATCCTGTCCGCTGAACAAAATTCTGTAGGAGGAACTTCCCTGTCCCTTTCTGTTCCTATAATACAGCACCATCTTCCTCATATCCTTAAAGCTCGTATATTTTCTCTACAATGAATCAAGGGTGAATCACTTTCAATTCTGGATTCTCTCGACTCTTGAGTGGAGAATAAACGACATTGCCAAAGTGCTGCAAAGGATAAACGAAAACCTTGTTTTCCTTGAAAGCCATTTAGGCGACAAAAAAGAAAACTGACAAGGGTTCTAATCTTTAGCTGAGAGATTTTCCAAGGCTTAAAAAAGTTCTTGACACTATATTCTTTATGTAATAAACTAATAATTGGACTATGAGACGACAAGATAAACCAGATGAAAGGAGGTGAAAATATGAAGCGGAAATTGGTAGTCATTTTTTGTATTTTTCTGCTGATTGCTATTTTCTTCGGATGTTCGAAAAAGGCAGAGGATGATACACGAAGCACTGCGGTAGAAAAGAGCGATGCTGAACTGCTTTCTCTTTCGATGACAATGATGAATGGGAATATTGGTCAATACGATAGTTATGTAGGTAATGGCGGCAAGTTCAGAGGACCTCCTTTGCCGTGGCAGGGACCTGCTGAGAGAGAGACCCCGGATGGAAATACCGCCAACTGGTATTGGTGGAAGGGTGCTTGGGGAGATACAACTAAAGCAGATTCAATGCTCTATTTGCTTATGCAAACGCCTGATAGATGGGCAGATACATCGGTTGCCTTTGTTACGAAGGTTGAGGTTTGGTTATGTCAGCAGATTGAAAATACAAGCTGGTTCCATTTTGCAATTGAAATGGATTCCACTGACTCCATACATATCAGTGGAATGTGGAAGTGGCATTATCAGGAGACATGGTTAGACTTTACATTCCTCGATATGGGCACCGAAGATTATTCGGGCACCATCGATATCAATACATCGAACAATATTAGTCTCAGCGCTCATTTTTCATTTGACATCGATGGAGATGGAACAGGATGGGGCAAGTTTCAGGGCATAAAGTTTGTTGATTATACATTCTTTACGATGGCGAGCGAGTACAGAGGATACTATACACTGGCAAGCGAAGGCTGGAATGTGAAGCACTATTTTTACCATTAAATTAGAAAGGCAGAAAAAGGCGGGGCTTAACCCCCGCTTTTTTATTTATACATAGTAACCTTATCAATAAAAAGTGATTAAGATTCTGAATAAGGATAAGAACATTCTTCCAGAGGAATTTCTAAAGAGAAAAAGAAATCCAGTTTTCGTAATATTGGATAATTTAAGAAGTGCATATAATGTAGGTGCAATATTTAGAACCTGTGATGCCTTCCTTGTAAAAAAAATGTATCTTTGCGGAATAACGGCACATCCACCAAACACGAAATTAAGGAAGACCGCAATGTCAAGCGAATCCTATGTTCGGTGGGAGTATGCAAGGGAGACGGTCGATGTCATACATTCTTTGCAAGATGTGGGAGTGCGTATATACTGCTGTGAGAGAACGGAGCAGAGCAAGAAAATTAGCAATATTGAATTCCATTTTCCATGTGGTATCGTGTTTGGTAACGAAGCAGAAGGTGTTTCACAGAAGGTTATCGAAGCATCAGATGAAGTCGTTGAAATACCTATGATGGGCTTCAAGAATTCCCTTAATGTTGCCACAACAGTTGGTATTGTATTGTATGAAGCTGTGAGTAAGAATACATAACAGGGAATTTAAGAGATTTTACCAAACTACAACTTTTAGTTATTAGTCATCAGTCACTGGTCATTGGTTCGTTTGTCATTAGTTATCAGTCATTCGTCATTAGTCAATGGTTATTCGCCTGCGGCGTAAATTCGCTTCGCTGTGTATTTGCCATGCGTTATTAGTTGTAAACAATCATGGTCTATCTGGTCTATTTAGTCTGTTTAGTCTATTTGGTCTCTTCCATTTTCTGCCTTTGTTGGTCTGCAGTCTCTCCGTTTCTCCAATTCACCGTTTCATCGTTTCGCTGATTCTTCTTCCCCGTTTCCCCGTTTCGCTCATCGCTCATCCCTCTTCTGCCTTTCAGTTCGTCATTGCGAATATTCTTCTCATATTTCTTATGAAGCAATCTCATTTTCTCCCCAGCCGTTACTCCGTTTCATTCCGCTTTTTCTGTTTTTCCGGTCTCTGGTCTTATGTCTCTGGTCTTAAGTCTGCTTTCCTAAGAATTTTTTGTAGAATGTTAGTGTTCTTTTTGCAATGGCTTCCCAGTTGAACATTTCAATTACATTTTTATATCCAACTCTTGCAATTTTTGTAGCGAACGCTTTGTTTTTAAGCAGTTTAATCATTGCATTAGCTAATTCCTCTATATCTGAAGGGTCAACAAGAATGCCATCTTCTCCGGATACAAAGTTTTCTTTAATACCGCCAAGATTGGAAGCAATCACCGGTGTTTCACATGCTCTTGCCTCAAGTGCGCTCATTCCAAATGGTTCAAATTTCGAGGGAAGCACGAAAAGTTCTGCCTGTCTGTAATACGGAGCCATTAGTTCATCAGGAACATATCCAATGATATGAACCCTATCTTCCATATTGCATTCTGTAACAATTCGTGTCATTTTTGCCTTAACTTCCAATTCTACTTCCTTTGGTTTTGGAGAACCCCCTCCAATTATAAGATGAACATTGCGAATCTTTTTTCTAACAATATCAAAGGCAGATAACAGGTAATCATGCCCTTTGTTTGCATCTATTCTGCTTATTGTAAAAATAAATCTTTTCGGAACATCCAATTCTATTTCTTCTTCTCCTTCATTCAGGGGTTTGAAAATATGAATATTTACACCCGGCGGTATTACTTCAATGTTGTCTTTTGTAAAAGCATAGTATTTTCTTATAAGTTCTTTCTGGATTGCAGTAGTAGCACTCTGCGCCATCACGGTTTTGAATATTCTTTTTTCTTCTTCAATGCGGTGTTTGAAATGGTATAGTTTTTCCATTTCAACTGGATTTCCTCCCATTCTTTCCTTTTTCCAGGCACCAATAGAATGAGCAGTGAAGAATGAAGGTTTAGTAAAATGTTTTGCAACATCGATTGCTACAATGCCACCATCCACATAATGGCCGTGGAAGATATCGTAATTCAGGTCGTTTTGCTTAACAAAGACAATCATATTCTTTTTTAGCTCAGGCAGCACATCATATATATCTTCCTTTCTTATGAATTTCCACTCACCTGAGTGAATGCGGATAACTCTTACATTCGGGCACTCCCGCAAGAGTGCTATCTGTTTTTGGGACTTATCAAACCATCTTGTGTAAATATCTACCTTGATGCCGTATGTGCTGAGTACTTTTGCCAGTTCAAGCACGTATACTACCTGTCCTCCGGTATCTGTTCTGCCAAGCTCTGGCACAGGGTCGAAATACCCATGAGTACTGATCATACAGATTTTCTTTATTTCGCGAACCATAGGTTTACTAATAGCAGAAATGGATAATAGTGTCAATAACTTTATTGTTGAGAAAGTGGACACACACAAAGGTTGGAATGCTTTGTATAGGTTTTGAAAATAATACTTGCAAATCTTGGTTGATTATGCTATATAGGAAAAGCTGTTGGTTTGAATGATGTTTGTTTAGAATTTATGCAAAGATAAAGGAGAATAGATGCCAAGAAAATGTGCAATATGTGGAAAGCAGGCGCAATACGGCGCAACCGTTAGCCATGCCCACAATGTGACCAAGAAAAAGAAACAGCCTAATCTCCATCGTATCTGGGCTAAGGTAGATGGAAAAAAGAAAAGAATTCTTGTTTGCACAAAATGTCTCAGGTCGGGGAAAGTCGAAAAAGCATAGAAGCAGGGTATGTCATTGCGAGTAGTCATTCATATTATTAAACGAAGCAATCTCCATTTCTATTTTTCAATTCTTGCGTTTGCTGTTTTTGCATTTTTCCTTTCAAGTTGTGCCGACAAAAAGGTCGTTAAGGAAAGGGCAGAAACACCCATACTCATTTATGAGCAATTTACTCATGGGATAAGTCCTAAATCCACGACTGTAAAAGTTTACGGCGATGGTTATGCAATTATCTGTGTCAAGAATGAAGTTTCGGGCGAGGAGAACAAAGAATCAAGACATTTGAGTAGCAAGGACTTTAAAGGTCTAATGAATGTTTTTATAGATAGAGATTTTCTTGATGTCAAACCACTCAATATGCCACCTGTATATGGTGGTGTTGTAATAACAATAATATTCAATTATCAGGGCAAGTCAAATACAATAAAATTTTTAGAAGGGACAAAAATCCCACTTTCCGTGCAGAGATGCTGGGAAAAACTGGATAAATCACTGTTTTAATTAAAAGGGGACAGGCTACTTTTCTATTTTTTGTTCAAAAGGCAATTTAGCAAGGTCTTTATGAAAATTTTCTTTCGCCTTGAATAGCTCTTCGATTTTTGTATGTCTATTATTCTCCATAGTATATTTTTTTGAAATGGTCAAGTTTATCCTTTAAGCTATATTTCTTTAAGATTCTAAAATCCATTTTTCTGTGTCACTTCTGTGGAATTTTGTGGTTTTTTGTGAGTAATTTTTCCTTGACTTTGTGAAAAATTTATCGTATTGTGCTCCTATGAAACTTGTTATTCTTGTTGCTTCAAAACGTAGGAAGGGCAATTCTGCAATAGTTGCAAGGTTAATCAAGCAGTATTCACAAGCACATAAGCTCGATATAAAAACGTTGTTCCTGCAGGATTTTAAGATAGATGAATGTGATGGATGTATGAGTTGCGTTTTTAAGGGTATTAGATGCCACCTTGATGATGGTTTCTATGGACTGATTGAGGAAATTAGCGCTGCAGATTTCTTTGTTCTTATAGCACCGACCTATGTACTTTCAATACCCGGTAATCTAAAGACTTTTCTTGACAGATTTTTACTGTTTCGACCATACTACAAGAAGAATTATGGCAAGAGAGCAGTGAGCATTGGCATTGCAAGTTTGAAGGAATGGCAGCATTTTCAATTACCTTTTCTTAATACCATCATTCTATCTCTTGGTTTTGATGTTGCAGATTCTTTTATGCTTTCGGGTGCAGGCCCGGGAGAAGTTTTACTTGATACTCAACTTGAGAAAAAGGTTGAAGACACAATATCTAAGTTATTAAATAAGAGTGTGATAACGGATGATGTTGTGAGTAATGAATGCCCCGTTTGCCGTTCTAAAGTGTTCGAATATATAGATGGAATGTATGTATGTCCTTTCTGTAGAGTAAAGGCAAGACTTATCAATGAAGGTTTCTTATTTGATACTAATGAGGTCAAAAATCACAGGTTTACAAAAGAGAATCTCGACGAGCATTTTGATAACTGGATATTGAAAACCAAGCATATTTTTAGGGACAATTTTCGGGAAATTACAAGAAGAAGGCGCGAAATTTTTGGAGGCAGTAGTGGAACTTAAAGATGCTATTCTGAACAGAAGGAGTATAAGAAAATTTAAGGATAGAAAGATATCGAAAGAAAAAATTGAAGAATTGTTGAAGCTTGCAATGTGGGCTCCTTCCGGGATGAATAGGCAGAATTGGTATTTTATCGTTATCAAGGACGAGAAAAAGGAAAAGCTAATTGAGATTTCAAGAGAAGCATTTGATAGTTTTATTTTAAAAAGTTTGAAAATAGTTTTTAAGAACGGAGAAGGAATAATTAGGGCGTCGGAAGAATTTTTCAGCACTTTAGGTAATGCTCCCATGGTTATATGTGCTTACAGAACAAAGACGGTTGAAGGCGAGCTAACGGATATACAGTCTGTCGCAGCTGTCATAGAAAATTTGCTTTTATTGCTATATGAAGCTGGTTTGGGTGGTTGCTGGATGACTGGTCCTGTTCATCTTGAAAATGCGATTAATGAATTACTTGGTGTTAGAGATATGAAGTTGCAGGCACTCATCCCAATAGGAGTGCCTGATATTTTACCACCTTCACCAAGAAGAAAGGAAGGAAGGATAAAATGGATTGGATGGGATTAAAAGATGAACACAAACTTCTGAAACAGGATATAAAAAGGTTCGCCGCGACGGAGGTTTTGCCGCAAGTTCCCGAGTCTGACAAAAAGACAGAACCTATGATTGATACCTTGAGAAAATTGGCGGGTATGGGTGTACTTGGAATTCTTGTCTCCGAGGAATTTGGTGGAGTTGGTATGGATTTGCTGTCCTTATTGATTACTGTTGAAGAGCTGGCAAAAGTTTCTCCGTCCCTTGCATTATCTGTAATGATGCATAACCTTATCTCTGATGCAATTTTCGAAAATGGAACAGAGGAACAAAAAAAGGAGTTTCTTTCCAAGCTTGCTGCCGGTAAAATTCTCGGTGGTCTGGCAGTGGACACAATGCATAATCCTCTTAAACAGGATGACAAGGATGATAGAATGGTAGTCAATGGTGCATTTGCTGATGTTCTTGGATTTCACATAAATAAGAACGGTGAAGACAATATGGTTCTTCTAAAGGGAGTTAAAGATTTGAAAGCTGAACGCGAAATAAGCGGCATGAGGTCAAGTGGCATCTGTTCTTTTGCACCAGAAGAAGAGCATTTAGGGAAGCATGATTTTTTCACCTTCGAAAAGGACAAATTTTTTGCAAAGGAAAGACTTGTTTTAGGTGCTATTGCCTGTGGAATTTCACTTGCTGTGTTTGATTATGCAAGGTCTTATTCAAAAGAAAGACACCAATTTGGCAGAGCAATAGCAGAATTTGGAATGGTTCGGGAAATGCTTTCGGATATGGTTTCAAAGGCAAAGGCTTCAGAACTTCTTGTTTACGAGGCATCTCAGGGGAATAACGTTATGGATATGGAATTAGCAAGTACATTTGCAGTTGAAAGTAGTCTTTATGTAACGGATAAAGGTGTTCAAATATACGGCGGTTATGGCTATACAAAAGATTATCCAATGGAGATGTTTTTCAGAGATGCAAAGGTTCTTGATGTTCTATGTGGCTCAATTTACTCAGAGAAGGTTTCGATTGGCAGGCTTTTAACTGCTTGATTAGACAATTTTTTAGAGGAGGTCTTAAGTGAAATTAGCGGAGTTTACAGATAAACATAATGCTTTTAGAGAAGAGGTCAGGGAATTTGCTAAAAAGGAATTGCTTGCCGAATCCACAGAGATAGATAGAAGGAGTGAGTTTCCCTGGGAAATAATCAAAAAGATTGCAGAAAGAGGTTGGTTGGGTGTTCCTTATCCTAAGGAATATGGCGGAATTGGTCTTGATGCTACAAGTTATATCATCCTTGTTGAGGAAATCGCAAGGGTGTGTGGCTCAACTGCTATAATGATTGCCGCACATGTGAGCCTTGCATGTCAGCCTATCTATGTTCACGGAACAGAGAGGCAAAAGGAGAAATACCTTATTCCTCTTGCACGCGGTGAAATGATTGGTTCGTTCGGTCTAACAGAACCAAATGCCGGTAGTGATGCAGGGGGGACAGAGACAACTGCAATACATGATGGAGATAGTTGGATAATAAATGGAAACAAAAGGTTTATCACGAACGGCACGATTGCCGATATGATCGTTTTTACTGCAACGCAGGACAAGTCAAAAAGGACTCATGGTATTAGTGCTTTTATCGTGGAAAAAGGAACAAAGGGTTATGAATCTGGTAAGGAAGAAGACAAGATGGGTTTGAGGGGTTCGATAACTGCGGAACTTCATTTTGAGGATTGTAAACTTCCCAAGGAAAATCTGCTTGGTGAAGAAAATGAGGGATTCAAGGTTTTTATGGAAACCCTTGATGGTGGAAGAATAAGCATAGGGGTTCTTGCTCTCGGTATTGCGCAGGGCGCTCTCGACTACGGTATTGATTATACAAAAGAGCATAGTTTGAATGGTAAACCTCTTTACAAGTATCAATGGGTTCAGAAGATTATTGCAGATGCAGCAACCGAAATTGCAGCTGCAAGACATCTGATTTATCATGCAGCAATGCTCAAAGATAAAGGAGCTCTGAGGGTTACAGAAGAGGGAGCAATGGCAAAGTTGTATGCATCAGAGGTTGCAACAAGGGTTTGTTATAAGATTCATAGTATTTTGGGTCAGGATGGACTTACGAAAAAGTATCCATTGGAGAGATTCCTGAGGGACACAAAGTTGATGGAGATTGGAGAGGGCACTTCTGAAGTGCAGAGGATTGTCATCTCAAGACAGATACTTGGAAGATAAAAGAAAGGAGGAGCAATGAATTTTGACTTGACAGATGACCAAAAACTCATAAAAGATATGGTCCGTGATTTCGCAGAAAAAGAGTTAAAGGAAAAAGCAGTGGAGATCGATAAATCCAGAGAATTCCCCTGGGATTCACTTAAAAAAATGGCAAAACTTGGTCTTCTTGGCATGATAGTCCCCGAGGAATATGGTGGAGGAGGGATGGATTTCATCAGTCTTGCCGTAGCAGTCGAGGAGATTTCAAGAGTTTGCGCAACAACAGGTGTAATCGTTGCAGTGAATAATTCCTTGACAGCATATCCCATTGAGCATTTTGGAAATGAGGAACAGAAAAAGAAGTATCTTCCGCAACTGTGTAATGGTGATAAAATCGGAGCTTTTGGTCTTACAGAACCAAATGCCGGCAGCGATGCGGCGAGCATTGAAACAACTGCTCGACTCGAAGGCGATTATTACATACTTAACGGTTCAAAACGATTCATCACAAATGGTGGAGAAGCCGGAATTCTTGTTGTATTTGCATCAACAAATAAAGAGATGAAACATAAAGGCATTAGTGCTTTCATTGTTGAAGATGGTTATAGTGGTTTCAGTAAAGGAAAGCATGAGGACCTTATGGGTTTAAGAGCAACTGCGAACTGTGAATTGATTTTTGAAGATTGCAAGGTCCCGAAGGAAAATTTGCTTGGCGAAGAAGGTATGGGTTTCAAGATTGCTATGCATACCATCGATGTAAGTAGGATAGACATAGGAGCTCAAGCTTTGGGAATAGCTCAGGGTGCTCTGGAAGAAGCTATCAAGTATGCAAAGGAAAGGAAACAATTTGGGAAGCCTATCAGTAGTTTTGAGTTTATCCAGGGTATGATTGCAGATATGGCTACAAAAGTCGATGCGGCAAGGTTATTAATTCATAGAGCTGCCTATATTAAGGATAAGACTGATAGAAGGTTCTCCCTTGAATCCGCAATGGCAAAATGGTATGCATCGGAGGTTGCTGTCGAGGTAACAAGAAAGGCTGTTCAGGTTCACGGAGGTTATGGATACACAAAGGATTATCCAGTAGAGAGGATGTTCAGAGAATCCAAGATAATGGAATTATACGAGGGAACTTCCGAAATACAGAAAATCGTTATTGCGAGGAGTTTGTTAAGATAGACAAATAAGGGAAAAAAGAAAAGGGAAGAGTGAGGAGAAAAAGGAGTTGAATTGGTTCAATTTGTTTATTAGTTCAAACCTTACCTCAACCTAAACCTATGCCTGCCTTTGCCAACGCTCTAAACGATATTAACGCTGCAAACGAAATTACTCAATTACCTAATTACTCAATTACTGATAACGAATAACCATTGACAAATAACCGATGACCAATAACCAATGACTGATGACGGATGACTAATAGCAAATTATGAACGATATTCTTCTTGGATGTATTCAATGTGGAAAATGCACAGGCGGATGCCCTGTATCAGCGAGGTCTGCATTAAACATTAGAAAACTTATTTACCATTCTCTTGTAAAGATAAAAAACAATGTAAACCAACTTGGTATATGGGAATGCACAACCTGTTCAACCTGTTCCATTCGCTGTCCTAAAGGTGTAGATGTGGTGGATTACATAATCGGTTTGAGAAGTTATGAAATTGAAAGGGGAAAGGTGCAGCCACAGTTAAGAGATGCTCTGGAAAGTGTATTCAAGTTTGGCAATCCGTGGGGAAGGATAAGAGAAAAGAGAACGGATTGGATTAAAGATAATGGTGTAAGAATATTAAATGCAGGAGACAAAGTAGATTTTCTGTACTATGTTGGTTGCACACCTTCATATGAAACAAGAACTCAGGAGGTTGCGAGAGCAATGGTCAGGGTTCTTAAACTGGCATCGGCAGATTTTGCAATTCTTGGAAATCAGGAAACTTGCTGTGGTAATGAAATAAAACGGATGGGAGAATTAGGTCTTTTTGAGATGCTGCAGGAAGACAATACGAACCTTTTTAAGCAGTTCGAGATAGGCACAGTTTTCACAACATCTCCACATTGCTACAATACATTCAAGAATGAATATGTTGATATGAATTTTAACATAGAACATTACACAATGGTTATCAATAGGTTTATCAAAGAAGGAAGTTTAAGGCCTGTAGGGAGTTTCGAAAAAAAGGTTGTTTTTCATGACCCTTGTTTTCTTGGTAAGCAGAATAACATATACGAGCAACCGCGTGAGATACTGAAAAGTATTCCCGGTATTGAATTGGTTGAATTTGAGAGAAATAGAGAAAGGAGTCTGTGTTGCGAAGGGGGAGGAGGAAGGATGTGGGTGGAGAGTGAGTCAGCAGAGGAAAGATTGGCAGTAACAAGGGTAAAAGATGCTGCTCGACTCGGAGTAGATGTGATTGCCACTGCCTGTCCATTCTGTCTTTTAACCCTGGAGGATGCGGTAAAAACAGCAGACCTTGAAGATAATATAAAAGTTATGGATATTATTGAGATACTGGACGAGGTAGTAAGTGAAAAAGGGGAAGAGAGAAGAGAGAACCGGAGAAACGGCGAAACGGACTGACGGAGAAACGGAATTACTAATTACTTAATTACCTAATTACGAAAGAATTATGGGGACCAGATAACTTAAAGGAGGTAATATGAACATTGCAGTATGCATCAAGCGTGTTCCGGAAACAGCGGAAGCGGCAGTGAACATCGATTCTTCCGAGAAAAAAATCATAACAGATCAATTGGTTTATGATATTAATGAGGCAGATAACTATGCACTTGAAGAGGCGCTACTTCTAAAGGAAAAGACAGATGGGGAAGTTACATTGTTTACGGTTGGTCCAAAGGAAGCAGACGAAGTTGTTAAAATGGGATTGGCAAAAGGAGCGACGAGAGGAGTAAGAATCACACCGGATAATATCGATAGCATTGATAGTTTTGCCACTGCGAAATTGTTGAACGAACAAATCAAAGAAGGAAATTTCGATATTATCCTTACTGGTTGTATCTCAACCGATCAGGGTAATTCCGAGATAGGCGCTATACTCGCCAGGATGCTTGATATCCCTTTCGCAACCCTTGTTATACAGATGGAAGTGAATGAAAACGGTGTCAAGGTCCAAAGGGAATTAGAAGGCGGTCTTCTCGAGGAACTCGATATGAAATTGCCTGCTGTTATTGGAATTCAGACGGGTATAAATGAGCCACGATATGCCTCAATACTGGGTATCAAGAGAGCGGGACAGAAAGAGATAAGGTTAGTTGAGAGTATAACCGCGGAAGGAATGAAGACCGAGGTAATCAAAATGTATTATCCTCCGGCTGGAAAAATGGCTGTGATACTTGAAGGTGGGGCAGACGAAGTATCAGGCAAACTCTGTGAAATCTTGAAAGGAAAGGGATTGCTATGATGAAGAACATTTTTGCGGTTGTTGAACATAGACAGGGAGAGCTCAGGGATATTACCTTTGAATTGCTTACCAAGGGTTACGAGCTCAGCAAGGACGGAGGTAATTTAACTGCAGTCTTGCTTGGTTATCAGAACAGTGAAATGCTCGAAAAGATAAAACCATTTACGAATTCAGTCTTAAATATCGATGATGAAAAGCTCAAGAATTTCAATGCGGCATACTATGAATTTGTTCTTTCGGAAGTCCTGAAAGATAAGAAACCAGATATTACATTAATAGGACAAACTGCATTTGGCATCGATTTTGGACCAGGTCTTGCCGTTAGATTGGATATACCGTATTCAGCGGATTGCATAGATGTGGATATCGATGGCGAGAACGTTCATACGGAGAGGCAAATTTACGGTGGAAAAGTAAATGCAAGGGTTTCTCTTTTGAAAAATTGGGGTTACCTAGTTTCTTTAAGACCAGGAACATTTGCTCCCGTAGAGCCTGAACTAAATGCCGAGATTGTTGATTTTCCTTCTCCTATAAAAGAGGACATTGATTACAGAAAGTTTGTTCAGTATGTTGAAGCGGCGAAAGGGGAAGTGGATATAACACAGGCAGACATTATTATAGGGATTGGCAGAGGTGTAAAGGAGGATAAGAACCTTCCTTTAATGGAGGATTTTGCAAACTCCATAGGTGGCGTGCTTGCCTGTTCAAGGCCTGTTGTCGATGCAGGTTGGCTGCCGAAAGCAAGGCAGGTTGGTTCTTCCGGCAAAACCGTTAAACCAAAACTATACATTGCAGTTGGTATTAGTGGTGCGTTTCAACATGTTATGGGAATGAAAGGTGCTGACACGATAGTTGCCATAAATAAGGATCCGAATGCTCCCATATTTACGGTAGCCGATTATGGAATAGTTGGAGACCTGTTCCAGGTGATTCCTAAATTAAAGGGAAAGATACTTGAAGTAAAGGGATAAATTTGAAAGACAGACATCAGACATAAGACATGAGACATAAGACATGAGACCATGAAAGGCAGAACACCAGAGCACAAGCCACAAGAGCACAAGTGCGCAAGAAAAGGCAAAAGATGTTTGATTTGTTGGATTGGTTTAATTAGTTTAATTGGTTAGAACCTTGAAACAAATGTTTTCTCTGTGTGCTCTGTGTCTCTGTGGTGAAATTTGTACTGAAAGCAGGAAAATGGAAATTGCGAAAATGAGATTGCTTCGGGAGTCAATATTGAAGTTTACTCGCAGTGACAAACTAACTAAGGATATTAACGAGCGAAACGATCCAAACGGAATTGTTAGTTACTTAATTATTGAAATGCCAAAGAGTTGTACGCCAGATGGAGTAAATAAACCAAAAAAGATATGAAAAGAATTGGTGTTTTTGTCTGTCATTGTGGTGTCAACATTTCGAAAACTGTTGACATAAAGGAAGTTGTAGAGTTTGCAAAATCACTTCCTTATGTTGTGTCTGCCGATGATTACACTTATATGTGTTCTGACCCCGGGCAGCAGCTGATTCAGACACGCATCAAGGAGTTTGAACTTAATCGAGTTGTGGTAGCTTCCTGTTCACCAACAATGCATGGTATCACATTCATGGAAGTTGTGAAAAAGGCAGGTGTGAATCCTTACTGTTTTGAAATGGCAAATATCAGGGAACAGTGTTCATGGGTTCATCTTGATAAGAGAAGTGCAACTGAGAAGGCGAAGGCAATCATTGCCGCAGCGGTCGGAAAGGTGAGTTTATTCGAGCCTCTTGAAGAAAAAACAGTATCGGTTACACCATCGGTTCTTATTATAGGTGCGGGGATAGCAGGGATACAGGCATCGCTTGACATTGCCAATGCAGGTTATAAGGTATATCTCGTAGAAAAAGAACCGTCTGTTGGTGGAAGAATGGCTCAGCTTGATAAAACTTTTCCTACTCTTGACTGTTCTGCCTGCATTCTGACGCCAAAAATGAGTGAAGTCGGACACCACAAGAACATTGAACTTCTGACATATTCAGAGGTCTCTTCCGTGGAAGGTTACGTAGGAAACTTTAAGGTTAATGTAAAAAGGAAATCTTTATTTGTTGATTGGGATAAATGCGACGGTTGCAGTGATTGCGTATCCTCCTGTCCTGTTGAACTGAGAGATGATTTTAATGAAGGATTTTCCACAAGGAAAGCCATATACAGACTATTTCCTCAAGCAGTTCCTAACAAATATCTCATTGATAGAAGAGGGATTCCTCCTTGCCGAGCTGCTTGTCCTGCAGGTGTTAATATTCAGGGCTACATCGCACTTATCAAAGCGGGAAAGTTTAAGGAATCGCTGCAGCTTGAAAGGAAAGATAACCCTTTTCCATCTGTATGCGGAAGGATTTGCACTCATCCTTGCGAGGATCAATGCCGAAGGATGGATTTTGATGAGCCTATTACAATTGCTGCTTTAAAAAGGTTTATAGCGGATTATGAAGAAGAAGTTATGGTTCCACCTGTTGCTGGAAAAAGGGAAGATAAGGTAGCTATTGTCGGTTCTGGTCCCAGTGGATTAACCTGTGGCTATTTCCTTGCTTTGCGGGGTTACGATGTTACGGTTTTCGAATCAATGAAAGAGCCAGGTGGTTTACTGAGGTACGGGATTCCAAAATTCAGGCTTCCATTAAATGCACTTATGAGCGATATAAAATACATTGAGAAGTGTGGTGTTAAGATTAAGACAGAGTCTCGGATTTCCGAAATTAAAGGATTACAAGAACAAGGATTCAGGGCAATTTATATTTCAATTGGTGCTTGGGAAGATATAATGATGGACATTGAAGGGGAAACCCTTGAAGGTGTTCTACCCTGTATAACATTTCTAAGAAGGATCAGTAACAATGAAAATGTTGACATAGGGAGAAATATTGCTGTTATCGGAGGAGGTAATGCTGCATTGGATGCTGCGCGAACCGCAAAAAGATTGGGTGCGGATGTTACAATATTTTACCGCAGGACAAGAAAGGAAATGCCAGCGGACAGCAAGGAGATAGATGCAGCAATTGAGGAAGGTATAAAGTTAGATTTTTTGTCCCAGCCTGTAAAATTTATTGATAAACGGGGTGAAGTATCCGGAATTAAACTTCAAAGAATGAGACTTGGAGAACAGGATGATTCTGGAAGGAGAAGACCTGTACCAATAAATGGTTCTGAATTCAATGTAGAAATTGATAATGTAATAGTTGCTATTGGACAAAAACCAAGTTCTGATTGGCTCAAGAAGGATATTAATCTTTCAAAATGGGGAACGATAGACACAGATGAAGTTAGTTTAGCGGTAGACAAAAGTGGTGTCTTTGCAGGCGGTGATGTGGTCAGAGGTCCTTCAACCGTTATTGAAGCCATTGCAGATGGGAAGAGAGCTGCATTGTCTATTGATGCTTATATTGGTGGTAAGGAATTGGAAATTGAGAATGAACCATCAGCCTGCAACTTCCCTGACCCAATTTCGTATGTGAAGGATAAAAGAAGAAAAGTTCCGACAATATCTATCGAGGAAAGGGTTACCTCTTTTGACGAGGTAGAACTGGGTTTTGATGAGGAAACCGCATTGGAGGAGGCAAAAAGGTGTTTAAATTGCGGCGGGTGCTCTGGATGCGAAGAATGCATAAAGACGTGTGATAAGGAAGCTATAGATTACAAATTCAAAGATGAGGAAATAGAGGTGGAATGCGGTGCAATAATCGTTGCAACAGGTTTTGACCCATTTGATGCAAGCATTAAGAAGGAATACGGTTATAGCGATTATAAGAATGTTGTAACAGGATTGGAATTTGAGAGATTGGTTTCAGCTTCGGGTCCGAGCGATGGAGAAATCATTATTGATGGGAAGGTTCCCAAGAAGATAGTATTTGTTCATTGTGTTGGAAGCAGAGATGAATCTGTTGGCAACGCATACTGCTCGAGGGTGTGTTGTATGTATCTTGCAAAACAGGCTCATCTTGTTAAGGAACACATTCCAGATGCTGAGATAACTATGCTATATATGGATATGAGAGCATTTGGAAAGGGATACGAAGAGTTTTATGATAGGGTGAGGATGGAAGGTGTTATGTACAGAAGAAGTAATCCAAGCGAAATCTACAAGAAAGGTGACAAACTTATAGTGAGAGCAGAGGACACAATTCTCGGAGCACCGGTGGAACTCGAAGCAGACCTTGTGGTGTTGGGTGTTGGTATGGTTCCCCGAAAAGAAACAGAAGATATTCGCAAGATATTGAAATTGTCAAAATCTCAGGATGGTTTTCTATTGGAAGCACATCCAAAGTTAAGACCCGTTGATACTTCTATGGATGGAATTTTCCTTGCAGGATGCTGTCAGGGTCCAAAGGACATTCCTGATACTGTTGCGCAGGCAAAAGCAGCTGCATCTTCAGCAATGACCATCTTGACAAGAGGATTTGTGACAATTGATCCAGTTGTTTCTTCCATTGATTCGGATGCCTGCACAGGTTGTGCTATATGTGAATCTGCATGCGAATATGGTGCGCTTACTCTCGATAATATGAGAAAGGTTATGATGATTAATGAAGTGCTATGCAAGGGCTGTGGAGCCTGTGCATCCAGTTGTCCGTCAAATGCAATTATCTTAAAACACTATACCCCGAAGCAATTACTTCAGCAGATAGAATCTATACTTCGTTAGATTTCTTATTCCAGTTCTGCCAATGAACCCATAGGGTCCCAGGGTGGAAGAATAATGGGTTTCTTTTCAAGCAGACTTGCAATTTTTGCAGGCATATATTTCTTGTTTATAACAACTTGATAGAGAAATTCATCAAACCATTTGTCGCTCATCACAAAGTATCCTTTCCTTCCTGCGGTCTCACCCCAGCTGTTTTCGACTTTCCAACGGTTTGGTTTCCCATCGATAAGGTTTACACCTGTAAGAACCATAGCATGCGTAAGTTTGCTTTCTCCGTAATCAAGTCTTTCACCTTTATTCCATTTGAAGTCCGCATTAAATACAAGATTATAGTCGAATAGGGCAGTATCCATTATGCCTTTTTCTCTATCCGAGAATTTTCCGACATCACACCCAAACCATATAGGTTCATTGTCCATTAACTGCTTAACTGCAAGTTTTTTCAATGTTTTGCCCTGGAGGTTAAGATATAGCACATCTTTACCACCCATTACATTGCCGAGATATTTAACAGTATATGTTTTGTTGTATTCCTTATCTTCCATCGGTGCATTTATAAGGCTTACATAATCTCTTAGGTCAAGATTTATGAACTTTTTGTAAAATTTCTGAGGTGTAACATCTCTATATCTATGGAATTTGTTTTTCTTATCCCTGTATTCTAATGTAAACTTAAGAGGTGGGACTCCAAAACTTATGGCAAGAAACCTGTAGATTTCCTTGAGCATGCTTTCCTTTTTTTCTCTTAAACTTGCGATAGAACTGTGTTTTCGATTCATATTTCTCAAGATGGAAGCATCTTCTCTGAGTTTTTGCGTGAGCAACTTATTTATGAGTGCAGAATTGCTGCTGTTATATGTTTCTGGATATACATTCTTGGGAACAATGCCATATTTCTCGACAAGATTTATAAACATATCCCATTGTCCACCATCGTTAACCGGTGAAGCCAAAAGCCACATAACAATCCTGCTTCTTATATCTTGGTCTATTGTGTTTATTATGTTCTCAAGAAAATAATTGGATTTTTCCAGTTTATCAAAAAAGAATGGATAACTCTGTGATAGTTCGAATTCTTGAAGGCGCAATTTCCGCATCAGATATATTCTCAAAGTATTGGTACCAGCGAATAGCCAGCATCTCCCACTTTTCTTCTGGTGTGTGATTTTTGCTGTTTTTAATTCATCAGAGAAAGCGAAGTCCATATCAATAATGCTGTTTCTGTTCATTGCTACATCGTTTACTGATACCTTCGTAACAGCATCCATCATAATCTTATTATGAGAGTTCTCATCAAATTGTTTCTCAAATTGATTGAGAAGGGTTTTTGTAATCTGTTGTTTTGCATTTTTAGTCATTTTATCTCCTTTTAGGTTTTGTCATTATACATCTTAATTTAACTTACCTTATTTTCCGTGTGTTGTCAAGCATTTTTGGTGAAAAATAATGCTTGCCATAAGTTCGGTTTAGTGATATAAATGCAAAATAATATAAAGGAGATGTTATGCGAGCAAAAATGGTGGGTGTTTGTGGAATCGTTTGCACCGAATGCCCTGCATTTCAGGCAACAAAGAATGATGATAGTGAATTAAGGAAACAAACTGCTGAGAAGTGGTCATCTGATGAATATCCAATCAAGGCAGAAGATGTCATCTGTTACGGTTGTCATATAACCGACAAAAAGATGATGACATTTTGTGCCGAGTGTAAGGTTAGAAACTGTGGACTTGAAAAAGGACTGAAGAATTGTGCTTACTGCAATGAGTATCCCTGTGAGAAACTCGGTGAGCTGTGGCATCACCTTCAGCTTCCAGAAGCAAAGGAGATGCTGGACAAAATAAGAAAACAGTTGTCTTTATAGCAAAAGGGAAATTCGTTAAGAAAAGAAGGAGCGATATTTTTATATCTCTTATATTCTCTCTCAATCCCTGTAAACACTGATTTTCTTTTCCTGGATTGATATTTTTTTCTTGACAATACTACCGAAATGGTATATATTATAGTCAGGAAGGAGGTGAGTAATGTCAAGGAATAGGAAATGGTTGTTTATCATCATAGCAGTTTCGATTTTTATCTTTGTGCTTTTAAGCGCAGATGAAGAAGTTAAGAAACCGGAGTATGTTGGATATAAGAAATGTAAGCCCTGCCACAAAGAGATTTACGAATCCTGGAAGGAGACCAAGCATTACACTAATTTTCAGGCAGTGCTTGACTCTACAGGTCTGAGTGATACCACATGTTTTGCGTGTCATACTGTGGGGTATGGTGAATCAGGTGGTTTTGTGGATACTTCATCTACTCCAGGGCTTGAAGGAGTCCAGTGTGAGAATTGTCATGGTCCAGGAAGTATGTACAAGAAAATGTCGGTTATGAAAGACCATGAAAAAAGCATTACAAACGGATTAATTGTACCAACGGAGGAGACCTGTAAGAAGTGTCACACAGATAAGCAAAGTCCGGATTTCAATTTCGAAGAGACTGTCAAAGACCCAAAAGGTGTGCATATAATTCCGGAGAAAGAAAAAGAAGAATAGAAAAGTACCACCATAAATCTGTGTAATCTGGGGTTTAATCAATATAATCTGAGATTTCAGTCCTACTGAAATCTCTTTTTTTCTTGACATTGGGCATATTTTATTTTAGTAATTGTCTATTGTGAAAAGATATGTAGTTTTTACAATTGGTTCCATAATTTCAGGTTTCCTTATTTTCTACGGAGTGAAACTTGGTGATTTTGTTGAGGTGCTCAGAAATGCTGCACTATTGTGTCTCTCTTGCATTGGCATTGCAAATTAGGCAATGAGAAGAATAATCGTTCAGTTCTTCAGCGCTCTTGGAATAAATAGCTATTTTCAGGCAATTGCAAGGAAGGCAATTTATCAGGGAGGCTTTAAGGGTATCCCTTTTCCTGTTTTGAATTGCTATGCCTGTCCTCTTGCGCGGACTGCCTGTCCTATTGGTTCTTTGCAGCACTATGCAGCGATAAGAGCAATTCCTTATTACCTGATAGGGATTTTTGGAATAACAGGTTTTGCTGTTGGCAGAGCACCCTGTGGCTGGCTATGCCCGTTTGGTTTCATACAGGATTTGTTGTACAAAATTAAGACATTCAAGATGAAAATTCCCAAACTGTTTTCTTACTTCAAATTCGCAGTTCTGGTCATAGTTGCGATAATAATTCCTTATTTCACTCACGAAGCCTGGTTTTCCAAACTGTGTCCAGTCGGCTCGTTAGAAGGGGGTATTCCAATAATTGCGTGGAATCCACAGACAGGTGGGCTTGCGGATTTAAGACATTTAATTGGATGGTTGTATTTCCTGAAACTTGGAATAGTTGCTTTCATAATTGGATTATCTGTTGTATCAAAAAGACCATTTTGCAGAATGTTCTGTCCGTTAGGAGCAATTCTCGCCCTTTTCAACAAAGTCAGTCTCCTGCAAATCAGGCTTAGAGAAAACACCTGTAATCCATCAAGATGCAATACCTGTCAGGATGTATGCCCAATGGATATTAAAATATATGAAAATACCACAAACCTGGACTGTATTAGATGTGGAAGATGTATTTCCGCCTGTCCCGACAGTGCCCTATATGTTACTCCATCTTTCAAAAAATGTAAACTAACCGAAAAACCTGTCGCAACTCCCATTTAATCTTTCAATATTACCCAAACTTTGAAGGATGTCATTCTGAGTAATCTGTTCCATATTGACCCCGTTAGATGTTCCTGTCCCGTTAGATGCTTGTTATCTAATGGGATACTATCTAACGGGGTTGACTAAGGAAGAATCCCGTCTTTAGGTTACAGGTGATAGGTTCTTAGGATTCAAAAAAAGCTTTATATGCTTTGTAAGTTTCGTAAAGGTCTGGCTTGCTGGAGACCTCGAATGGTGAATGCATACCAAGCAAAGGAGGGCCGCAGTCAACCGTTTCAATACTCTGATTAGCAATATATTCTGCCACTGTTCCACCGCCACCTTCATCTACTTTCCCAAGTTCTCCGGTTTGCCAGACTACTTTATTCTTGTTGAATAGTTGTCTTATCTCACCTACGAATTCTGCTGATGCATCATTGGTACTGTATTTGCCACCTGCTCCAGTGTATTTCGTAAGCACGACGCCGTAACCGAGTTTTGCTGCGTTGTTTTTCTCAAGGACATTCTGATAGTTTGGATTTATTGCAACATTGACATCTCCTGAGAGTGCCTTTGAGTTGACGAAAATGTCTCTGACTTTGTCGAATGTTGTTTTGCCTCCGGTAAGTATCACGATTCCTCTGATGCAGTCGGTTAAGAACTGGGACTTCGCTCCTGTTGCACCAACACTGCCAATTTCCTCTTTATCCACAAAAAGGGCAAGGCAAGAGTGTAATGGGTTTTTGATATTGTTTATTGCGGAGAATGATGTGTATCCACATATTCTATCATCCTGTCCGTAACCGCCGATAAGGCTTCTGTCCCATCCAATATCGCGTGCAGGGATAGCTGGCACGACTTCTATTTCGGCACTGATAAAATCTTCTTCCTTGATTCCATACTTTTTGTTGAGAATTTCCATAACTGCGATTTTTACCTTTTCCTTTTCATTGCCATCATCTGCAAAGGGAAAACTTCCAACAAGTAAGCTTAGTTTTTCCCCTTCTATTGCATCCTGTAATTTTTTCTGGGATTGTTCTTTTCTTGAAAGATGGGGGAGAAGGTCTGCAATGGTAAAGACAGGGTCCTTCAGGTTATCACCAATATTTATTGTCACTTTCCTACCATCCCCTTTTACTATGATTCCGTGAAGTGAAAGGGGGATTGATGTCCACTGATATTTCTTGATTCCTCCATAATAATGTGTTTTAAGAAGAGCAAGTTCTGCTTCTTCGTATAAGGGGTTTGGCTTGAGGTCAAGACGGGGGGCATCAATGTGGGATACAACCAATCTAATGCCTTCTGAAATAGGTCTTCTCCCTGCGATTGCAACTGCAATGCTTTTACCTCTGTTCACAAGGTAGTAGTTCTTAGCTTTCCTGTTCACGAATTTCTTGAAGCCATTCTTTTCGGATGCTCGAACTATCCATTCGCAGTTTTCGCGCTCTGTTTTCACTTCTGTCAGAAAGTTCTTGTATGATTCTGCGAATTTGAAAACATCTCTTTTGTCTTTCTCTGAATACTTATTCCAAGCAGGTTTGAGTTCACGCAGCAGCAGTTTCTTTACTTTTTTCACGTTCTTTCTCATACTACTCCTTTCTCCTGCACAATCAAAATCTGCTTAGCAGATTAACTTTGATACCCTCAAATGCTTCCTCTATTCTACACACTCCTCCTGAACACACAAGTCCACCTTTTTCCGAGCCGGCCATAATATTAAGTGTATGGTTATCGGAAAAATCCCATCTCATTTCAAGAACCTTCCATTTAGTTCCTTCACTTTCCAAAAGGACTTCTTTATCTCTGATCTCCCATCTTGCTGAAAGTGTAAGGGATTGTAAAATGCCGAAATCAATGGAGACCCCATTGTCCACAAACTTCAACGTGTCAATCTTAACCATCCGTGAATTGCCTCCTATACTGTAGGAATGTCCAAGAAGTGTGCCTGAAACACCAATATGGGGAATTAACTCAGTTTTCCTATCTATAATCGGTTCGGGTTTCCTGTATGTAATGTTCTTGGTATTAAGCACCAATGTTGGACCTGTAGCTGTTACACCTCCTCTTATTTCGCCGAACAGCTCATCGAATCCAATCGAATCTGTAGAAATAGAGGTAAGTTTTGAAGTGTTGAATCTCAGATACCAGTCATTCAAAATGGTTGATGAGATATCAAACATCCATCCTCTTTCATCTTTTGCTCTGTTTATGGAGTAAGCATCAAGATTTCCTGTAGGAGGTGCATTATACCTGTATATACTTCCTCCGTATCCCAAAGAGTCATAATTCAAGAATTCAAAGCTGGCAGATATGTTTGCAAGAAACACGTTTGCTGAGCCATAAAATCCGTTTCCCTGTGATTCAGTGAAAAGCACCTTATCCCAGCCATTCTTCTTTGCAAATTCAGCATAAAGAACAAGTGGTCCCTTTGCCATATCAATATTGGCACTGTAAATATAAGTTTGATGCGGTTCTTCGACACCCGGGTCAGGAGAAGAAAATCTTACGAAGTTTAAGGACAGGGGAATAATCGGAATAATATTGATGGTAAGTTTTCCTGCTTCGAGAACTTCAGTCGTATCGTTTATTACAGAATAGTTACCGTTTGAAAAAATAAGGTTTTGTGGTTTTCCGCTCAAAAGCAAGAGTGAGAAAGGATGGGTTTTGAAATTCAAGGATAAACCATTGATATCCCGGTCTATGTTTCCATCTTCTTCGGTAGTTTGATTGAGAACTAATCCTCTTCCAAGGGATTGGTAAAAATTACCGACTTTTATAGACCATTCTGGTTTTTTATACTCCAGAAATCTCTTTCGTATTCCTTCTTTTCCGAACACATCTTTGAGATTCGAAGGTTCGTATGTTTGCCACTCAATGAAACCGCGAAAAAAACCGTATGTAGCATTGATGTTGACTGCATCATCAAAAAAATTACGGTTGCCTTCTTTCCACTGCCAGTAGCACAGTTTGTTATTTCCAAAAATCCTGAGTGTAGTAGGAAAGACTATAGAATATGTAAAAAGTATTATGGTTAAAGCAAGGAAACTAATTAGTTTCTTCTTCGGAATTCCCCTCTTCTTCCGGATAGAGCTCCTCCAGTTTTTCCTTTATCACATTTTCATCGCCGTCTTTGAATCCCCTGTGTCTTAGGATGATATTACCTTCTCTATCTAATAGATAAACTTCAGGAATTGCCTGAATGCCAAAGAGTTGTTTTACTTCTTCATTTTCGTCGTAAAGAACTGTATACTCCCATTTATGACCTTTTACAAATCCGGGAACTTTGGAGATATTTCTGGGTCCGTCTTCATTGATTGCAAGATAGACAAGTCCCTTTTCTTTGTATTTATTGAAAATATCTTTCATATCATCTAGACCTTGAATGCAGCTCTTGCAGTAAATTGCCCAGAAATCGATGACAACATATTGACCAAGGAGGGAATCAAGATAGACAGTCTCATTTTCCATAGAATTTAATGAGAATGAAGGTGCCTTTTCAAGCTCTTCTTTTGCCCCGACAGAAAGAATGAGAACAAGCAGGAAGATAGAAATGAGTAAGATAATCTTTTTCATCGCATTCTCCTTATGTTTATCACTTATCACACTAAAACAATATAGTAACAAACGATAGATGTCAAGCAAAATATTTGTTCTGTCCATTGTCATTCGAGGGTTTTCCAATTTTCAGGCCACGGTTTCTGCACGGTCAAAAACAATACAGGGTTACCCAACCCCACCAAATCATTTTAACCACAGATTAACATAGATTTTTCGGTTCCTGGTCTTATGTCTTTCTTAGTTCGTCATTGCGAGTATTTTGCCTTATTTCTGTCGAAGCAATCTCATTTTTGCCCTCAGTGCTGTGTTATTTTCACAATTTCTATTCTCGTAAGTTCGTGTTACAATACAATGACCTTTTTTGAAACAGTGTTCCGGTTATGTATTACGAAATAGATTCCTTTGTGCAGACTTATCTTTAGTAATCCTTTTGATTTATGTATTTGCCACTCTTTTACCGTTCTGCCCGTGACATCTATAACTGCGATTTTGTTATTCTTATTTGTATTAAAGCTGCTGAATTCTATCGTAAGGGTATTTCTATTAAGGGTTGGACAGAAAAGCTTGAGTTTGCCATTAGTTTCATCGGATTCGAAGACCGTAGACCACGCTGTGATAGAATCTTCTACGGAAAGATAACTTTCTGCTCCTGCTTTGATGACTGCGGAGACCGTATAAAAATACTTGTGCCCGTCAATAGCCGATGTATCTATGTAAAAAGTGTCTGGAAAGGGAGTAGCGTTTAATCCACTATAGGGACCTCCTGTGCTATCACTTCTATAGACAAAATAGCCTTTTATGTCAGGTTCAGGATTCTTATTCCATTGGACAAGAACGGCAGCCCTGACTGGTCCAGACAAAGATAGTCCTTGTGGTGCTTCAGGATGAAGCCATCCCGTATTCCAGAGGTCATGAAACCAGGAAAAATAAGGGGCAAGGTATCCCTTATATGGTATACCATCAAGCGTAAATAGATTGACATATGAAGTTGTCCCGGATGTTACCATCAAACATATTTCAAGGTCACCATCTCCGTCTGCATCACCGACCGTCGCACCATTTACCATAAATGTTCCCTGGACATCAAAAGGTGCGCCTGGTACCTGTGTTCCATCATAGTTAAGGACATATATTGTGCCTGGAGTAGAATTGTTTGCAACCAGTAGTTCTATATCTCCATCATTATCAAAATCGAAGGCAACTGGGGTTCCTTCAAGAAATCCTGCAAAATAGAATGGCCATCCAGTTTCTTCTGAACCAGCACTTGAGAAAAGATGCATTGGCCCATTCATATAATGGCTTGATGCATCGGATAGTTCGATGCTTGAATCATTATCTACATCTACAGGAATTGGCGTATTGTAGCTCTGGCTTCCCCATAGATATTGAGGCCATCCGGGAAATGGTGTTCCATCATACTTCCAGATTCCAAGATAATCATTTGAAGTATTCCAATCATAATAAGTAATGCAAGTTTCAAGATTTCCGTCATTGTCAAGGTCAACAAGCGTTGGTTGTGAATAACTCATTCCACCTGCTGGCGCAATATTAAGTGGCCAATTGGATTTCAGGTTTCCATTTGCATCCCATGCATAAAGCGAATAGTATGATGCTGCAACAATGTCGAAGGTTCCGTCGTTGTCTATGTCACCAACTGCGGGTGTTGCAACACACATATAATCAAGTGTATCGGACCAGAGTAATGCTCCGTTTTCTTTGAAAACCTCGATTTTGCCGTTTGGATAATCCCTTTCTCCAACAATTATCTCAAGCGTGTCATCTCCGTTTAAGTCAAACAGCACAGGTGATTTTAAACCACCTATCTCTGATGTATTCACTGGCCAACCAGGATAGTTTGAACCATCAGGTTCCCATATATAAATAGTGTTATCTCTGTTTGTCACAATAATTTCCTTTTGGCCATCAAGGTTCAGGTCACCAATAGCAGGTTTTGATTGTATCATTCCGAGGCCTGCCTTTACCCAGATACTGTCTCCATTTATATTCCAAACTTTGAAATCACCATTTGTGCTACCCGCCATAATTTCCATAATACCATCTCCATCAATGTCTGCCATAGTTGCACCACAGGAAGCATAGTTGGGATTTGACTGAATAGTCATCGGCCAGCCAGGCATTGAAGGCAGATAAGCTCTTGCAGAAGAAGTCACACTTTCTTGTTTTTTCGTCATACCCCCGGTTACAATATCAGTAGTTACTAAAGCGGAAGACTGCAATGCGAAAAGCATAGCTATAATGAAATGCATAGTACCTCCTTTGTTCTTGTTTCAATATTATAAGAAATTCTCTTGAGTGTCAATAAGAAAGTTTATGTCATTAGTTATTGGTCATCAGTCATTAGTCAATGGGTCTTCGGTCTTATGTCTCAAGTCTCATATCTTAATTCTCTAAGGGAATGATAGTCACTACTAAGCTTGCTCGCACTGTCTAATCCCGGCTTTACAGCCTTGAGCAATCTTACATATCCAGCGAAGAAAATGTGTTCCTTAAACTTTTCGAATCCTTCCGCAGTTAATATATTTTTCCAATCCCTTTCAATAAAATCGAAAGCATAAGCACATTCGATAATCTTAAAAGGAATTCTAAAAAAGACAGGACTGTTTTTGAAAGAAAACTCATTGTAGTCCAGGACGAAAAACATACCCCCACTTTTTAGCATCCGAAACGCATTTTTTATAATCTGGTCTCGTATATTTTGTGGAAACCCATGCAAGACAAAAGAAATAAAAACCTTATCAAATGTGTTTTTGTATGATAAAGGTTGGTCAATCCTTAGATTTACGATTTTAACATTAGGAAATTTCGCACATTTATATTGAAACTGTTCTATCATTTCACTAGAAATATCAAGCGCTATTATTTCACCTTTTTTGGAAAGGTAGTTTATCATAAGGCAGGCATTTTTGCCTGTTCCAGCACCTAAGTCCATGATCTTATCATCAGGTCTGATATTCATCAAATCGATAACCTTTTTTATGTGAACGCCGTATTTACCTAATGTTACGAGATTTAGTAGAGTATCATAATGTCTTGCTGTGAAACCTGATAATTCTACCTTTGATTTTGGGTAATGTTTATTCATTTGATTATATTTCACATTTGATAATTCCTCTTTTTATTTCTTGTGTTTAACATTGTATGACATATAGTATGATACCCTGATAAAACAAATAAGTCAAGATGAAAAACTGTTCCTTCTCATGATATTGTGTCAGTTATCATAGAGAGCTGAACAAGACCTCTCTATTCTCTTATATTCTCTTTTAATCCCTGTTATTTTGTTTTTTCTTGACATTTTTGTTTTTTCTTTGTATGTATATAGATAAAATTAATGAAGTATGATGAAGTATAATGAATTTTCTAACAATGCTAATTTTGACAGATAGGAGTAAAGAATGGTTGTACATCTGATTTCACCTAAATCGCCGGTAAAGAGTGGTAGCAGGAGGGAAAAGGCTGTCGTTTTTGCTCAGCTGAGTTTGACAACCGTTGCAGCTTTGTTTCCCAGGGATACGGAAATTCGAATAATCAATGATAATTTAGATGGGATAGATTTTGATGGAAAAGTCGATCTGGTTGGTATAACAACAATAACAGCTACTGCCCCCAGAGCATACGAAATTGCTGACAGGTTTCGCAGCAAGGGAGTCCCTGTCATTCTTGGTGGTATTCACTCATCAGCACTGCCTGAAGAGGCAGCTTTGCACGCAGATGCGGTTGTTTTAGGAGAAGCAGAGGGTGTAATGAAGGATTTGATTAATGATTTTAGAGATGGAAAGTTGAAAAAGTTCTATCGTTCTTCTAACAGACCGAGTCTTGCAAATCTTCCTTTACCAAGAAAGGACCTCTTGGTTGGAAATAGATACTATAAGGAGATGGATTTGATTCAAACTACAAGAGGATGTCCTTTTAGTTGTGAGTTCTGTAGCGTCTCTAACTTTTTTGGAAAGACATACCGCGTGAGACCAATTGCAGATGTAATTAAAGAAATTAAACAATCGAAGAGACGGACCTTAAGATTTTTTGTGGATGACAATATTGCTGGTTACCCCGCATATGCAAAAAAGCTCTTTAAGGCTCTAATCCCCTTGAAAATTAAATGGTTCGGACAGGCTTCCGTGATTATTTCAAGAGACGATGAATTACTCAAGCTTGCTGCTCAAAGTGGGTGTCTCTCCCTTTATATAGGTTTTGAATCCTTATCACCCGCCAGTTTAAAGCAGGTGGGAAAAGGAGTGAATTTACTACAGGATTATAAAACAGCAATTAGAAAAATGCATGACAGCGGGATTGGAATTATTGGAGCATTTATTTTTGGTTTTGATTCCGATGATATGGGTGTTTTTGAAGAAACAGTCGACTTTATAGAAAAGAATCAGATTGAACTGGCAAGTTTTGCTATTCTAACACCACTACCCGGAACAGTGCTTTATAAAAAGATGGAAGAACAGGGAAGAATAATTAATCATGATTGGTCAAAATATACGTGCGGTGAAGTTGTGTTTCGTCCTAAGTTGCTAACCGTTGAACAGCTTCAAAATGGTTATTATTGGGCAAGAAAGCAAATTTCCTCTTATCGTTCAATATTTCAAAGGACATTTCATTTAAGAAAATCCGCTCTTCTTTACCTTCCAATAAATTTTATAATGAGGAAAGCCATTCGGTCTTCCTTAAAGGATAGAGGTGGGTATCGGAAAGCTTCCCATTTTCGTTTTCAACAATTGGTTGCTCTGAAAATGAGGAAAAGACGGATTAGAGAATCATCATAATATAATTCGAATCAGGAAGAATCTCGTCTTCAGGTTTCAGATGACAGCTGATAAGTATTAGGTGCCAGGGGTTGGATATTGAATTCAAAATTTCCAATTTCGTAATTTCGCCTTTTTTGCCACTGATTTCACAGATTAACACTGATTAACAAAGTATTCCAAGGTTTTAACGAATCCAACCAATAAAACCAATTCAACAAATCAAACTCTTTTCCTCCCTGATTTTTCTGATTCCTAATTTCGTCCTTTCTGTGTTTTCGCATTTTCCAATTTCGTAATTTCGCCTATTATGTTATATTGTCTCATGTCTGCGGTTCTATTTTCCTAATTTCCCAATTTCGTGTTTGTGTTCTTTTAAGGTAACTAATATATCTCACTTTTTTATTATGGGCAGGCTATTGTCTTTAGTAAATCCAGAAGAATTTTCTTCTTAAAAAGCTTTAAATCTTGTTCTTGTAAAATAAAGGGTTCAACATCCTTAATGACCTGAGACCAATTAGCAGAATTGATACATTCGTATATAACATTCACCCAATTTGTTTCTGTTATTTCTCCACCATCATATTTTGTTTGTTTTAGAGCATTATTCAAATATTTGAAATTTGGCTGGCAATTTTTCCATCGACTGAGGAAAAACCAGATATCATAAAAATCTCTGCCTTTCGTAAATGGCCTTTGAAGAATTGCATGTAATTTGCCTGAAAGAAATGAATTCTCATCATGATGGATTACACCAAATGGAAAATATTCATTCACCATTGTAAATTTTGTACCAAATCCTTGTGGAGGGTTTGTATCAATTTCAATTCTAACGCTCAATTTCTCTTCAGGGTATGTGCTTAAATTTGCTTCAAAGAGAATGCCCTCAAACTTAATCATACTTGAGTGCACAGCACCGGTAATCTTGTTCTTATAAGTTACTTGATAGTTTTGATATTCAAGATGCTTTATGAGAGTTTCAACAATGGTTTCAATGTGAAGTCTGTGTTCCGGTACTCTTATATGGAAATCAATATCTTCTGAAAACCTCATAAGATTATGAAGAATTCTAAGTGCAGTTCCTCCATGAAAAACCAGTTGCTCCAGTATGTTTTGCTCAAACAGTTCTCTAAGTAAGAGATGCTGTAAATATTCACGGAGACGGTTGGTAGCATCTCTTCTGTTCGATTCCCCTCTGGCGATTGCTAACGCCTGTTCCTTCATTCCTGTTTCTCCTTTGTAAAATACAATTTAAGAAAGTTATTAACTGCATTAGTTACTTTGTGACTGTCGAATCTCTTGGTAAATAATTGCAGTCGCTCTTTTTTTATCATATCAAACCCCTGAAACCGCATTTCATAAATGCGTTCCTTTGTCCATTCTCCCTCCATCAAGTAAAAAAGATCGAGAAGTGTTTTTTCTGGTTCTGCCAGTAGAAATTGTTGTTGTTTTGGAATCTGTTTTTTAGTTTCAGGATATGTTCTATATCCCCAGAAACGTGCTTTTTTGATTGAATAGTATTTGAATGTACCTATTGAAGTTTCCCATTTAGCAGTTTTTCTTGTGGTTATAGCTTCTTGAACTTCTACAGCTTCAGGGATTAAACCATATATTTCTAAGGCTGTCCTCAAACTTATATAGGAAGGTCTGTAAAGGAAATTAGAAATGTATCCCAGAGATGCTTCTTGACGGTGATATTCCTGGGCAAGAAGGTATCTTTTTCGTCTGAGTTGTACAATTTTACCCTCATCGACCCAACGAGAAAGGCGAGCTTGTATCTGCATTGGAGGTTCATTAAAAGCAAGTCTTACCTCAGCAGTCTCAAGAAATGGCCTATATTGAAATAATCTCACTAATTCAATAAATTTCATTTCTATATATTACCACAATTGGTAAGTTATGTCAATAAAAAAATGATTAATGAAGTTTTGTTATTGTGGAAGTAACTTACCAGTCTCAACAAATTCGTTTTTCCCCGACATCGTCATTACGAATCGAATTAAGTAAATCCCCTCTAAAAAGAGGGATGCCTAGGCGAAGGCTCCAGCAGGTTTTAGTCCACCGAATTTTGAACGAAAGTGGAGGATTTTGGGTTGTGTTATTTAAATAGTAAGTCCCCTCTAAAAAGAGGGGATTTAGGGGTGTGTTCCTGTGGAAGCAATCTCCTATTGACATCCACCCCCACTACTTTACTTTTGCAAACTACGGTCATATGGAGCCCTTCGTTTCACTTGAGGATAAACTCCAGAGAGGGATAGCAATCTCATCTCAATTCCCCTTTTCTCTATTTTTTTAAGCAATAATTTTATATTTTACTTGATTTTTTTTACCAAAAAATATATAATGAAGCAATGACTGATAAATATAAAAATGGAGTTATAAAATGTCCCAAATGTGGATTTAATAATCCAGAAGGTTCGAAATTTTGTAACCAATGCGGAAGTCCATTGCTTCCACAATCCCGGAAGGACGGCCACCTTTCTTTGGTGAGAGAACATATACCGGAAGAATTAAAGAAAAAGATTAGCTCGGTAAAACTAAGTGGTGAGAGAAAAAATGTTACCGTTCTCTTTGCCGATATTACCGGATTTACACGCCTCTCGGAAAAGCTCGACCCTGAGGAAGTAACAGAATTGATAAACAAGTGTTTTGAATCTATGATAGATGTGATTTATAAATTTGAGGGCAACATCGATAAATTTATCGGAGATTGTATAATGGCGTTATTCGGTGCACCTATAACACATGAAGATGACCCTGAAAGAGCGGTGTATGCGGCACTGAACATAATGAATGCACTTGATAGATTTAACGAGGGGCAGGGAACAAAACTTTCAATTCACATAGGTATAAACTCTGGGGTTGTAGTAGCTGGTGGTGTAGGTTCCGACCTCAGGATGGATTATACTGTAATGGGTGATACAGTAAACGTTGCTGAAAGATTAATGGAAAAGGCAAAGGATGAAATTCTCATAAGCGAATCGGTGTTTAAGAAAACCTTACACTTATTTGAAACATCAGAACTTTCTCCTGTTGAACTTAAGGGTAAGTCTAAAAAAGTAAAATCCTTCAGGGTTATTGGCATAAAAGAAACACCCTCAAGAAAACGTGGTATTCCAGAGCTCCATTCCGATATAGTAGGCAGGAGTGATGAGATTCAGAGACTTCTTTCCACCTTAGTTGAAGTAAAAAGAACGGAAGGTTCAGTTGCATTAATAGTCGGAGAAGCCGGAGTTGGTAAATCTCGTCTCATCGAGGAATTCAGGAAAAAGATAGAAAAGGATGTTACCTGGCTTTGTGGTAAATGTTATACTTACGGAGAAATCACTCCTTTTCAGGGTTTCAGGACTCAACTGTTCTCATATTTTCAGATAAATGAGTTTGATACAAAATCCAAAATAACCAAGCAGCTTAACGATAAGATAAAAATTTTATTCAGAAATAAATACGGTGAGTATCTGCCTTACCTTTATCTATTCTTGTCGATTGAAGTTCCCAAATCACTTCAGGAAAAGATAAAATATCTTGACCCAAAACATCTACTTTTGCAAGAGTTTGTCTCTGTAAAAACACTATTTAAGGAAATATCTCGTGTTAAACCACTGGTTCTATCTTTTGAAGATACACATTGGATGGACCCCGAATCTCTTGAACTTTTGAATTTCCTTATCGGAGGATTGAAAAACTCAGCTATACTTTTTCTATTTGAGGCAAGACCTGAAAAGGCAACAGAGTTTTTTAAAATTAAGGATATTATACAGAAAATATACAAAAAAAGATTCAACGAAATAAGGTTAAAGCCTCTTTCTCAAACTGATGCCTATTTACTCATTCACAATCTTTTAGAAACACCAGGGTTTCCTGAGAATGCAAAAACATTAATTCTTGAAAAATCCGAGGGGAATCCATTTTATATAGAAGAGATAATACATTCATTTATAGACGCGGGTATACTAATTAAGAAAGAGAAAATATGGTACTTCGAGGATGATATAACATCGTTCGAGGTTCCCGATTCTATAGATGCATTAGTAAGGTCAAGAATTGATGGGCTTGCAGAGAACATAAAAGATACGTTAAGTAAGGCATCAGTAATAGGAAAAATTTTTCCGTACAGAATTCTTTCCTTTCTTTGCAGGAAAAACAAACTCGATTTTGAGCTGCACTATCTTGAGGAGCATGAATTCATTGAGTTAAAGGATTATTCGGATTATAGCTCAATGTCTTTAATACCGAAGTCTCAGTCCCCCTTTGGTGTTGAGTTTCAATTCAAACATACTCTAATAAGAGATATCGCTTGCAAAGGTTTGCTAAAAAAACAAAGAAAAGGGATTCACAAAAAAACGGCAGAATTTATGGAGAAAATACTCGGTAAAAGACTAAAAGACCACTATGAGATACTTGCCTATCATTATTATAATGCAGAAAGTTTTGATAAATCCTACGAGTACTATAATAAAGCAGGGGACTTAGCAAAGCAATTCTACAGGAACGATTCAGCAATAATATGTTTTACAAAGTCAATAGAAATTCATAAAAAACTGTTTCAGGGAGATAGGGGTGAATCACTTGCAGAACTCTATGATAAAAGAGGTGATGTAGAGGAAATTAAAGCCGAATATGAAAATGCAATCAAAGACTATCAGTTTGCCCTAAAAAATTACAGAGATGTTGAGAAAAAAGCAAAGGTGAAAAGTAAAATAGGACGTATACTTAGACAAAAGGGGAAAATAGATGAGGCAATTGCTGCTTACAAAGAAGCAATGGAAATGTTAAAAGGAAAAACATACTCTGTTGTTCTATCCGAAACGCTTATCAATTACGGTTTTGTCCTTGCTGACGGGAAAAATGATTTTAAGAAGGCTCAAGAAGCAATTGAAGAAGCACTCAAGAAATTAAACAGAAAAACGGAAAAGAAAACTTATGCAAGAGGTTTAACTACTCTTGGTAATGTTTTTTCACTTAAAACAGACTTTGAGAAAGCCCTAAAAAACCACCTAAAGGCATTGGCAATATATGATAAGTTAAACGACAAAAAAGGAATAGTCGTAACCTCTAATAACATTGGTAATCTTTACCATGATAATGGTGAACTTGATACTGCGTTGAAATTTTACAAGGTTGGATTACAGACATGTAAAGAGATTGGCTATAAGTCAGGCTTTGGAGTGTTATCGGGAAATATAGGGGTGTTATACTGGAAAAAGGGGAAATTTGATATAGCACTGGATTACTGTAAAACTTATCTATCAATTTCTGAAGAGATAGGAGATAGAGTCGGAATTGGCAGAGCTTCAAGTAAGATAGGAAACATCTATTTTTCAAAAGGCGAACTTGACAAGGCATTAAGTTATTATAAAAGATATCTTGAAATTTCTGAGGAAACAGGAGATAAGTTAGGAGTTGACATTGCATCAGATAGCATCGGCTCTGTATTTCAAAACAAGGGAAAACTCAATACAGCACTGGAATACTTCAAAAAAGGTTACAAAATTGCAGAAGAAATAGGATATAAAGATGGGGTTGGTGTGTCTTCCTGCAATATCGGAACTGTGTACTTAAGCAAAGGGCTCATTAGTACAGCAAAAAAGTATCTTGAGCTATCAGAGAGACTCTTTTTGGAAATAGGCGATAAAATAAATTTATCGTTAGTTTACAGTGCTCTTTCCAGTCTATATACAAACAAGGTGGATTTAGACTCAGCCTTTATGTATTCTAAAAAAGCACTTGCGCTCGTCAAAGAGACAGGCGCAAAACAGATTGAAGTTGTTGCTTTAAGGTCTTTGGGAAAAGCGTTAGCAGAGCTCAGTGAAGAACAAGCAAAAACCCCCAAAAACCGTAGAGAAAAATTATCATCAAGAACTCTAAACAAAGCAGTGATTAATCTAAGAAAAGCAATCTCAATAGCAAGGGCAGAAAAAATGGATATTGATTTAGCAGTATCCCTGAATGAAATCGGCAAAATCTTAAATAGAGCAGGAAAAAGAAAAGAAGCTCTAAAATATGTTAAGGAAGCAAAAACCATCTTTGCAAAGATCGGGATTGTTCCCCCACCATAATGCGCAGAGGCTACACGTCCGATAAAAACCTTCAGAGATCTTCGGGGTCAGACTGGAGTCTGTAATTTAGAAATTATTGCCATTTTCAAATTCTAATTCTCATTTTTTCGCCCAATCCTCTAAATCATCTAAGATTTTCCTGTAAAATATGTTATTCATTTCTATACCCCTCCTTAATTAACAATTTATAAAGTCAAGGCAATTTGTACCTAAATACAAAATAAAGTAAGCTCAATTTTCACCTCATATTACGACAAAGTCAGGGCAATATTCATAAACATTATTTCTTATTTGTTGATAAATTTCCGTATATATCATATAATTTTCCGAAGAGTCATTTTGCGTCGTTTTTCACATTTCTGGCTAAGATATACATTCTCATTAGTCATTCGTTATTAGGCGCTGGTCATTCGTTGTCATACCTGCGAAAACAGGAATCCAGTAGGTCGTGAAGGTAGACGCAGGCTTTACCCCGTGTAATAGGAAAATGTTTTCACATAATGGTATTACACAGGGTTAGCCTGCAAACGATGTCGTTCCTGATTTTCATCAGGACAGGTCTGAGTAATCCGTTCCATATTGACTGTGGAAGAATCTCGCTGTTTCCATTACCATATTCCTTCTTCTATTATTTCACAAAAAAGGTAACTAATATATCTCGTTTTTTGATTATAGACCCCAGAGTTCCAATAGCTGGAGTGCAGGGCATGCCTTTTTAGATCTGAAATATTCTAACGGGATCCCTCTTTTTTCCTATTGCGTTCTGAACGGAGGATTAGAATTGGAGCTAAATTTCAGTTTTCAGCCTGACCCCATGACTTCCTCCGCTTACGCTTCTACTTCTTGATTTTTTTTATCAATTCTTCCGCTAGTTTTTCATCCAAACCTTTAAGGATTTCGTATTCTTCAAGGGCAGCATCTTTATCACCAAGTGAAAAGTATGTAATACCGAGGTGAAAATGCGCTTTTGCATTGTCAGGATTAATACTGATAGCTTGCTTGAAGGCATTACATGCTTCCTCGTACTTTTGTTGAAAAAAATATGCCATACCAAGATAATCTAATGCCTTGTCATTTTTTGGTTTTTGTTGAATCGCTGTATGTAATTCATTAATTGCCTCATCCCATTTTTCAAGCTGAATATATGCAACACCCATATTGTAGTACGCCTGAACAATTTCAGAATTTAGTTTAACAGCATCTTTAAAGAACTTGATAGCTTCGCCGTATTCCCGTTTTTGACAATAAATAATCCCTATGTTGAGATATGCATTCCCATCAGTTGGATTGAGTTCTATGACTTTTTTATAAGCTTCGATTGCTTCTTGTTCGTAGCCGAGGTTCTTATATATTTTTGCAATTGCTTCGTATGCTAAGTTATTCTTCGCATCAATTTTAATTACATTTTTAAGGGCATGAATTGATTCAGTGAATTTCCCAAGTTCAAAATATACCATACCTAAATTATAGTATGCCTCTTCATATCCGATATTATTCTTAATCGCTTTCTTATATGCTATAACAGCTTTCTCTAACTTACCGAGAGCTTCGTACGCTACTCCGAGATTGTAGTTCGCGAGCGAATAATCAGGGTCTATCTGTATTGCTTTTTCATAACTTTCTATGGCTCTTTTGATTTTCCCAAGTTTGTAGTAAAGCCAGCCAAGCTTGCAGTGAACCTTTGGGTCATTGGGTTTTAAGTTTTTTGCTTTTTCATACGACTCGATTGCTTCCGAATATTTGCCAAGATTGAAGTATGCAACACCGAGATTGAAGTAGGCTTCTTCAAAATCGGGTTTGATGCCTATTACTTTTTTATAAGCTTCGATTGCTTCTTCGAAGCGCTTTAATTTATTACAGGAATATCCAATACGGAAATATGCATCAGCAAAGTCTGCTTTATGTTTGACTGCTTTTTTAAAGTAGGGGAGAGCTTTCTCATATTCCTTTTTCGCATAGCACGAAATCCCTTGATTATATAACTCTTCTGCTCGTTGATCGATTTTAGGATTTGGGGGTGAAAGTCCTTCAGCAAGAAGCGGGGAGAAAGAAAGAATACAGTAAATAAAAATGAACAATATCAGCGATATTTTATGAGCAATCAAAAAAATCTCCCCACAAAAAGGCAACCTGCTAATGTTTTTTTATTCGCTTTCGATTTCTGTTTCATATTGTCTTAATATAGAATAATCTTTGAGAAATGTCAAGTATTTATTCCTTTCTCTATTTCCTAACTGTGTTGTTTTAGCATCTCGTTTTTTACCTGTCATTCTGAGTATGCAAAAAATATTGACCTTGGAAGAATCTCGTTGTTAGGTTGCGGTCGTAACCCACCTGTTTTGTTTTTGCTTAGTGTAAAGGGGGCAAAATGAAGTCCAAATTACCCCCTTTAGAGTTTCAGTACCCCCTTTTTGGCAGTATTGCATCCTGCACTGAAAGTTAGAATTGGAGCTAAATTTCAGTTTTCAGCCTGACCCCATGACTTCTCGACCCCATGACTTCTTTTTTTTGTTGAAAAAAGTTATAAAATTGTATATATTAAAGGAAGATACTGTGAAAAACAGTATGAGAGAATATGAAAAAGACAGGGAACTCTCCTGTTCCCCCTTTGAAAAAGGGGGTCAGGGGGATTTATAGGAGGTATATATAAAAAAAGAGGTAAGATGTCTACTCAAGAGGTAAAATTCTTTTTAATATTCTGGAATGGTAATGATGGTTTAGGTAAAAGACTTCCAGGTGGTGTTTACTTTTTGAGGTTGAAAACTGATAACTTCGGTGTAACAAAGAAACTGTGCTTACTGAAAAAATGAAAAAATTGAGGACTAACTCACAAAATGATTATTCAAGAAATAAAATGTAAATCCATTCTCAATAAGTCTGGCATATCTGGCATAGACTATGCACTCAATCCATACACAGGTTGTGAGCATGGATGTATTTACTGCTATGCAGTCTTTATGAAGAGATTCAGTGGACATAAAGAGGAATGGGGTAGTTTTGTTGATGTAAAAATAAACGCTCCAGAAGTTTTGAAGAAACAACTTAGAAGAGCGAAACCTGGTTTAATATCTTTCAGTACCGTTACTGACCCCTATCAACAATTAGAATCAAAATACAGGATTACAAGAGAATGTCTGGAAGAACTGGTGGATTATGACTTTCCTGTTTCTATTTTAACGAAATCCAAACTTGTTCAAAGAGACATAGACATCCTTAAAAGATTAAAAGAGGTTGATGTAGGATTTTCTATAGCATTTATGGACGAAAGGATAAGAAAGCATTTTGAACCAAAAAGTTCAACCACCGAAGAAAGATTTAGCACACTTTCTATTCTCTCAAAAGAGGGGATTATTACCTGGCTATTTTTCAGTCCTGTTCTTCCATATTTTTCCGATACATTGGAAAATATTGAAAGACTTTTCCAAAAGTCTTTGGAGGTAGGTGTAGATTCTATTCTGGTTGATACTTTACAGTTATACCCAAAGGTTTGGGGCACAGTAAGGACTATGCTCCATAGATTTTTCCCTAATGCGCTACCTCAATATAGATACTATCTAACGCATAAGGATTTTTATAAGGAAGAACTAAAATCAAAGATAATAAAAATTGCAAAAAAATATGGTCTTACCATTGAATTTGTATTCTAATTCCTCCCAGTCATGCTGAACTGAGCCTGCCCTGTTAAAGCTTGCTTGTACGGGGTCAAGTCGAAGATGCTGAGTTAGAACGAAGTGCAGCGTCCCCAGCTCACCAATTTCGTAATTTCGCCTATTATGTTATATTGTCTCATGTCTGCGGTTCTATTTTCTTCCCGTATGTCTCAAATCGTGATGAAACATTGGCCAAGAAGTATTAGCCAGGCTACTTGTTCCATAAATTGCATAAAGCGTTCCATCTCGCGAGCCGACATAGATTGTGCCATCACTTCCAATTGCCGGAGATGACCACACTTCTTTTCCTGTAGTAAATTTCCATCTTAGTCTGCCATCAGGACTTATTGCATAGAGATTGCTATCATATGACCCGACGTAGATTGTGCCATCATTACCAATTGCTGGAGATGACCACACTTCACTCCCTGTATTAAAAGTCCATTTTCCGATACCATCAGGCATTATTGCATAAAGTTTGTTATCGTCAGACCCGACATAGATTGTTCCATCACTTCCAATTGCCGGGGATGAATATACACAATCCCCTGTAGTAAACACCCATTTTTGTGTGCCATCGGAATTTATTGCATAAAGATTGTTATCAAGTGACCCGACATAGATTGTCCCATCACTACCAATTGCCGGAGATGAACGTATCCAGTTTCCTGTAGGAAATTCCCATTTTTCACTGCCATCGGGCATTATTGCATAAAGATTGTTATCAAGTGACCCGACATAGATTGTCCCATCACTACCAATTGCCGGAGATGAACACACATCCCATCCTGTGAAAAAAACCCATTTTTCGCTGCCATCAGGGTTTATTGCATATAGATTGTTATCGCATGAACCGACATAGATTGTGCCATCACTACCAATTGCCGGGGATGATTCCACACAATATATTGTAGCAAATGCCCATTTTAGATTGCCATCAGAATTTAATGCATAAAGTGTGTCATCACTGGACCCGACATAGATTGTGCCATCACTACCAATTGCCGGGGATGAAAGTACCCAGTTTTTCGTTGCAAATGACCATTTTAGGCTGCCATCAGAATTTATTGCATAAATGTTGTTATCAAGTGACCCAACATAGATTGTGCCATCCAAACCTATAGAAGGTGAAGAATAAACATTGTCACCTGTTTTATACCCCCATTTTAACCTATCGAGTTCTTCCTCAGGTCCTGTTGTCTGTTTTCTACTGCAGGAAATAATAAGGAGAAAACCAAAAAGGATAACAAAAATAGATTTCATCAACACAGCAGCATATCTTTTCTCCATCTATCCTCCCTTATTTATTAATTTTGTCTTTGTGTTACACGCGTTCTTCTTGTAAACTTTCTCCACTTTTTCACTTCGCCATTCTGAGTAATCCATTCCATATTGACCCCGTTAGATGTTTACTATCTAACGGGGTTGACTAAGGAAGAATCCCGTTTTCAGGTGATAGGAATTAGATATTCAATTCGAAATTTCCAATTTCGTAATTTCGCCTTTTTTGCCACTGATTTCACAGATTAACACTGATTAACAAAGTATTCCAAGGTTTTAACGAATCCAACCAATAAAACCAATTCAACTCTTGCCTTTTCGCTTTTCAGGTGTTAGGTGGCAGATATTATGTCTGTGGTCTTCGGTCTTATGTCTCATGTCTGCCTTTCTGATTTTCCATTTTTCCAATTTCCCAATTTCGTGTTTTCTGCCGTTCATAATTTCCAACCCTTCGGTCCCGAGCTCAGGGTCAAGGGATTTCCCAATTTCGTGTTTGTGTTCTTTTAAGGTCGACTAATTTATCTCTTTTTTTGATTATAGACCCCATGACTTCGATTCCATATGCTGTGTTATCGGAAGTATAACAACAGGCATTATCCATTACTATGTTCAGATATTTCAATTATTATAAGATAAAAATCTTTTATTTCACTTTTATCTATTATTTTAGCTTGGAATTTTCTACTATTTAAATCCATTTCTATAGCCAATATCTTTGCAATATCTCTAGGGATAAAACCCAACTGGGTATTTTCAAACATTAACTTTATAGCATAAATGTCATAAGGGTTTTCAAAGTCTCTTTCTAATGTTAATGTATCGTTAATATTAACCTGTCCGGATAATTTTTTCCTGCTTTCTTCATATGGAATTCCCTTTACATCACACTTAACAGGCTCAAGAGTTTCTGTGGCCCATTTCTTAATGTTTAGTTTCTGAGTCAAATACAGGATGTTCCTTCTTTCAAACTCGGAAATATCAAGATTTTCTATATCAGTTGTATCAAGATTTGCGAACCAAATAATAAATTTCTCGAAGCTATTTTTTCCCGAATATATACTTGCTATCCCTAAGGATGCTTCTCTTGTGCTAACACCAATACTCTTAGTCATGCACGCAGGTATGTTGCTAAGTCCGTATTTAATAAATGATGGTAGATTTCTAATGTTTTCAGGTAAGTCTTTAAAATTTTCTGGTATGTCATCAAAGTGCCTATTTAGATGGTAAACCAAAATAAGTAGGAATACAGTAATCCCCCAAGGGTATCTATAATTCAAAAATTGGTTAATATACAACTGCATTTTATCCTCAATAGCAGTTTCGGAAAAAGAATCGTTCCACAATGTTTTAAGTTCACTAATGGGTGCCCCTTTTATCCACTTCATGGCAAAATCACTTAATATTTCGTTATTCTCTTTGAGGATATGGCTACCTAATTTTCTATCGTTCATTTCATCTATTTCATAAAAGATATTCAGACATTTTCGCAATAAAGACCCATAATCGTCATTTTCAATTATCTCTTCTAATTCACCAATATTACTCTCAATAAATTCTGAGAGTTTATTGCACGATGATAAATGAAATCCCGTTTTTCTGTATACTTCTCTTAGCGTACTATCTTCTACCTGTGAATAAAATTTTCTTCCTATAGTTAACATACCCTCAATCAAAGGTGTCATATCATATCCCGCTTTTTCTGACTGGATCATAAATAAGCTGTAGCCTAGAATTTCTTTTATAAACTCCTCATCTAACGTGTCAACTGTTTCCTCTACTAATAAGTTTAGCAAGGAAGGTTCAAAATAGTATTCTAAATATTTTTCGAAATCTGAAAAAGAAATCCGCTTGTTTACTAAGTATTCTAAGAGGAGAAATAGTAAGCTTTTTCCCTTTTCTATATTGGCTTTATCAGTGTATTTTTTAAATAAATTCTCATCCTTTTCATTAAAAACGAGAAAGATTATTTGCCCTTCAGTTTCTCTTCCTGCCCTCCCCGCACGTCCTGCAATATTCCAGAAATCTCTAATACTGACTTTTTCATCTTTCTGAGGGTTTATCTCCAAAGAACGAATAATGGCAGTTTTTATAGGAAAGTTTACCCCTTGACCTATGGTGTTCGTTGAGATCAACACTTTAAACCGTTTTTCTCTAAAATCTTTTTCTATAGACTTTCTAACAGGTTCAGGTAATGAACCATAATGGATACCAATACCTCTAATCAAACATCTGGTTACAATATCATCTCCTCCAAGCCATTTTTTCGCCATCTCTACAGATTCTATATTTTCTCTATAACTAAAGGCATCCTTAATACCCCCATGAGTTCTTTCTTTCATATCTAATAATCGTAAGAAATTTTTTCCAACAAATCTCGTCCAATCAGGTCTGGAGGAGAATATCAAAACAGGTCCCTCGTCAACAAACTTATAGGAAAGTTCTACAGCCGTCTCTGATTTATTGCTCTTACGTGGGAATCTCTTCTTATTTCTCCTTCCTGTGCTGGGATTGATATATACGTATTCCTTTTCATTAATAATGTTTGGTAAAAATGGCGGTTTTCCAAGTTCTATTTGTTCATAAGGATATACTATCTCCACCGAAGCTTTTGTTTTATACCACCTACACATACCCAATAGTTTTCTCGTTGGTTCCCAATCTTTTTCCTGTATTTTTGGTGGAGAAATAACATTATTTTCCGTACCAGATAACCATTCAGAAAACTCTTTTGCATCTAATTCTGCCATTACTGCCGACATAAATAAGAATCTACTTTCATTTTCAAGTTTTCTTCTTAACTTGACGATTAAAAATTCTAACAAAGGAGATCTTTCGCTTATATCTCCAATGACATGACCCTCATCAATAACTACCAGAGAGATATTTTCAAAGAATTCTGGTTGTAGTCTATAGAGCAAGTCGATTTTTTCTGGAGTAGCAACCAAAACGTCTGAATTATCTATCCAGAATTGCTGGAATTCATCTACTTCGTAACTACCAGTTGCACCAGATACAATAAAACCTAATTTCCCCAATCTATTAATTAAAGTTTCTTCAATTTCAGTAGTCAGCGCCCTAAATGGTGCAATGTAGATACACTTAGAATCTGGATTTTCAATAAGAGAATTAATGATTATGATTTCTGCTATAAGGGTTTTCCCTGCACTTGTAGGCATCTGTATAACGAAGTTCTTATTAGTTGATATTATCCCCTCATTTATTGCTTTTAGCTGAGATTCCCAAAATTCAAAAATTGATGTCCTTTCTTCCTCTGATTTAATTCTATTTGTATCATATATATCCAGGGAAAGTAGCTTCAAATATTTCTCCCATATAGGATTTGGTAATTTTCCTTGATTATTAATTACATCCCATATATTTCTTTCCTTTAGCAATCTCAATCTTGTTTTAAAAAGACCCATAATTTGTGATAGAAGAACATTACCGCTATAAAGCGCTTCCTTATAGCAACTTGTAATGAACTTCAAAAAATCTTTATCTGTTTTCCCCATTAATATGAAAGTAGACAAAGATTTCGCTGTCATATGATAATTTTCAAAAGTACTTCTGTAGTGAGATGATAAATCATTAATACCTTTCATATGCAAATTGTCAATTTCTTTATGAAGAAGAAAAATCTTCTTTTGTAAAAACAACTGGACAGTTTTCAAGATTTTATTTTCAAATTTTGAGATAATTTCATTCTTTTTATCAATCTCTTTCGTTCTCAGGAAATAATATGACTGCGATTTCTTTACTAACTTATCAATTAAACACTGTGCGTTTGCTTGATAACCCGAAAGATCATAGCACAGACTAGATAATATTAGAGAATACTCTTTATCGTACTTCTGACTAACATAGTATAAATTTTCATATATTTCAGCAGCTCGCTTGAGGGATACAATTCCTATTTGATTTTTGGGGTTTTCTTCTAACAGAAAAGCCCCTTTTGATGACAAATATAATGCGTATCTCCATAAGTAATTTTCATCATATTTCTCCGGAAAAACTGCGTTAATCCTTTTTGCGAATATCTGATTGTTATAGCTTACTAGTTTGGTATCTTTCTCTAAAATGTTTCTTAATTCCTCTTCTTTTTTCTGTAGGTAGTCACTCTTGTCCATTATAAACAACCTCCTCAGCCACTTCTGGGATTAATTCATATGTTTCATTAATTAAATCTTGTAAAGAATTTATTAAAACCACATTGAGGGTTAGGTTTGGTAATTTTATTTCAGTAAAATTTAAAAATTCCAAAATTTTTTCGTTCCACTTATCTTTTTCAAAGACAAGAAAAATATGGAAATCTTTAGAGTAAGAACTTGGGTCTTTTATTGCCTTATCAAAGAGGCTTACTAAATCATATTCATCCCGATCCTCCAGTCGCTTCGAGATATAATCAATTATTTCAGGAACTTCGACATTATTCTGGACTAACCCATTATATGCTTCTTTAGCAATTTTTTTGGCATAAGTTATTTTTGATTTAACTTCAGCAAAGATGATTACTGGTTTGTTTGCTAAAATCTTGCATGCTATAACATCAGCTTTTCCCCTCATTGCTTTATTTTTCAACTCTTTATAACGTAGTTTATATATAGGTAAAATTGCTTTCCTGATTTTTTCTAAAATCTCAGCAGTTACAATTTCTCCCCAAAAACTCTGCCGTGGATGAAATGGATCATTTTTATCGGGTAGAATATTGTCTGATACATATTTTTTTAGCTTATCTAAAGGTGCTTTTTCAAATATCGTTTTCAATCTAACAGGATTTTCCAGATGAATCAGAATTTGGTTAGCAAGAAATGTCTTTAATTCTTTTAATTCTTCTTCACACAGATCATCATTTTCAGTTAAATCAATAACTGCAAACTTAGAATAAGTAGTCCTTATTCTTTTTTCTTCTTTAAGCCACTTATCAATCATTCTCTTTTCCCTGAGATAGTGTTATATTTCATGTAACTCGTTTACATCCGAAGCAACCCTCGGGTACAGGTCTATAGCTGTCCTTTTTGTTCTTTATTTATCGTCATCTTCCATTTCCAAATTATCCAAAGAACCAACCTTTCCAGAAATTGTAAACTTTATCTTCCTATGCTTTTCTCTGAAAACTCTTACTAGACTTTTTCTCGCATTATATATCATCAAAATACAATATAATAGGGGAGATGTCAAACAAAAAAATCCCTTAGCAAAATAAAAATGTCCTATTTTATCCGAAGTTCCTTAAACTCCGTTGAGCCTAAATTCCAAATTCCAGCCTGACCCATGACTTCCTCAATTCTTCATTTTCCTACTCATTTCGGGGATATTAGCATAAATTTTCAAATGACTCAAGAGAATTGATAGATAAATCTTACTTAAGTTTGCAATTTCAGAACTGCCTCGCTCAAGATATTATTCTAATTATCATCCGTTACTTGACTGAAAATTAATTTCCCGTAATTTTGACGATCTCTACCGGAAAAATATTCTCCTTCAAGTGAATGAACCTTCGGGTTGTAAATCATATTAGCTGAACCACGATGAATATGCATCGTGTTTACCGCATGTGCCTTTGGTACATTTATATACTGATAGCAAATTTCAAGTTTATCTGATTCTAGTGTTAATATTGAAGCTGAAACACTTCTTGATTCAGAGTCAGAAGTATTTACATTTATTTGAAATTGACTCCAACTCTGGATAATATCCAGAGTTGCTTCAGTCTTATTAGAATGTTCATCAAAAGATGATATTATTGCTCCGTGCCAAACACCATTTAAATTTGGAATTTTAATTAGTCCTATTTTGTGAAAAAATTTACAGCTCCATAGTTTATTGTTAAAAAATGTGTAGAGAAGAGTATAGAAACCAATAACTGAAGGAGCTTCTAGCCACCAAATGCAGTTTAAATTTAACCAGTTATTTAACAATAGTTTATTTAAAACCCACGCAAAAATAATACTTATAACTGAAAGTATTAAAGGAATAAACTTTCTTTCATTTAAATCAGTAGAATAAGGATGCATATTTTACCATGCCTTCCATATATTAATTATACTTTTTAATAATTCAATAGCATTTCTGGGAGACCAACAACCTTCTTTAAATCCAAGAAGAATGCTTTGTTCATTCTGACAAAGAAAATCCTGAAACATATCATCTGAAAAGGATTTGCAAAGCCAATTTAAAACATTGATAAATGAATTAGTATGTTTATAACCGAAATTTTCATCATTTGCATTATATATAAGACATTCGAGAAAATAAGATGGTGCAAGACTTTGTTCAATTATTCCATTTTTCACAAGATATGTTCTAATATTTTTGAATATTCTAACAGTAGGCTTATACCAACCATTAGTCCTAGAATTTTTATTAGTTCCATTTTCATAATGAAGTTTTGGATAATTTATAATTTGATTCCCGTCCCGTTTAGTCCAAAAAGTCATGCCTTCCACAAAATCATGTATATTAATACTGCGATATTTTCTATATTGAGTAGCGACAACAATGTCAGCTTGCAAACGATTCCCATTTGACTCTAATTTAATACATTTGTCTCCTTCTTTAATCTTTGAATGATTATAATAATTTCTCAGACTACTTAAAATATCTTGCCTGAAATGTTCCCATCTATATGAAGCAGGTATTATGCTCAAATACCTTTTCTGTTGTGCGGTCAGATTGCTATAAAAACTTGAATTTAGCTGGACAACAACATCAACATCGCTATCGCTATAAATATTAGTAGAATTTTTATATGAACCATGTAGGTATATCTCAAAGTTAATTTCTTCTGGCCAATCATATGAATGTATTGCATTTCTTATTGATTTATGTGTTGCTTTCGCGGTAGTTACTGCACCTTGGTGAGACCATGTTTCGAGTTGAGATTCGGGAATTCCCATTTTATACTCCCTAAATAATTCTACACATTCTTTGCCTTTTGTAATCGTTGCTATCCTCATTTAGTAGTTGCATAATAAACTGCTTTTCTTTCCTCTTTTGTTAGACGTAATTCGCTGAAAAATAGATTTTCATCGATTTGTTTCTGGATTTTGATTGTTTTTTTGATAAACTATCATGAAATTTACTTTTTCAAATTTACTAAATTCATAGATTCAAGCACCGTCCCCAGTCACATTATTGCCACATCTATGAACATTAACATATTCCTACTTTTATTATATTATATCATAAAAAAGGCAACTAACATATCTCATTTTTTGATTATAGACCCCGTTTGCTCCCTTAGTTCCTTTGCTTATAAAAGGTTTTATGAAAATTTCTATACTTAAAGTATTTTAATGTTCTCCAAAATACGTAATCCCAATCCAATTCATCGTATGTACATTCGTAGTCGTCTTTAAGTTTCGATGCCATATAATCCAAACATAAATGACCATATGCTATCCGAATAAAATCTGTTGCTGTTGAATGATATATGGTTCCAATACTATTGACTATTCGATCGACATAATCCCTTATTCCTGCATCAGAATGAAAGTAATCTAGGACTCTATGTTCTATCCCGTATTTTTTTGAACCTCTATCCATTCTTGAATGAACAGAATTTCCATTAGTATCATCACATATAATGCCTTGTGCTCGAAGAACATCATCAAATTCCAAATGATAGCGTCTTGACGGAGACATCGCTAACTACCTGTTAAATATTGCATGAGCAAACATAATATCATTCTGTAATCATAAATGCCCAAAATTTCATCTTCAACCCTGAACACTTATTTCTGGAAGTTTCCAGTATGCGTCTTGCTAGTTCCAATTTTACCTTCTCTATTTCCACAAGTGAACATTTAGCATCGTTGCGTAATATTTTAGCTCTTAAGTCAACTAATTTATTAATATGGCAGTATCTCAATTCTTTCCCGCTTCCACAATAACACTTCCAGTGTTTTTTAAGCTTTTTGGCAGTTATATAATCTAAGGATCTTTTAATAATATAAATATCTTTGGTTTTCAATTCTTCACAATAGAACTCATATCTTCCTAACGTATTATGTCCTCTAGCACCAAAGCTCGACTTACTACCATTCAAATCAAAATCAGTTTGCCAAAGAAAAAAACTTTTTACAGGTCCTTCAATAAAATCAACTATTGTAGAGCTTGGAGGATAATATTTGTATCGCTCATCTGGCAAAAAGAGACAAGCATTTCCTTTTTCAGGATTAATATGGCGATCAGCTATCCTTGGTATTCTAGCCCCCATCTCTCTCACAATTGGAATGGAATTGGGATAATTCTCAAGGATATTAATCTCTATTAAATAGTGGTCCATCTCTCTTCCGTCAAGCGAATAAAGAAATAGATTGCCCCTGATATAAACATTATCATCTTCTATTAACACGACTAACGTTGGGTATTTCTTTTCTACGGAACACTTTAATTCGTGAAAAAGTGAAGGATTTAATTCAAACCACTTTTTCATTCAGTTTCACACCATGGTTTTACAGGTTTAGGATTCTGTTTTATAATGGTCTGAACAGCCACGATTTTCTCCAAATCACTCATTTTCTCTATTTCTCCAAAAATTTCCCTCCATTGATTTTGTTCAACTAGAATAAGAGTATTTGCAGATATCGCTGTTAATCGATTTTTGACTGTTTCATTAAAAAAAGAAGAGAGATCATTGCCTTGAGGATTTGCAGGATCTTCAGTGTGTATTTCGTCGACATTATCCTTCAATTCCTGCCAAAATTTTATCAAAATTTTAGCATAATCTTCATTTTTAGTTTTCTTAAGAATTTTTATAACTAGTAATTCAAGTACAAATGTTTTTATATCTAAACCATTCCTTACTTTCCAAAATTTAATAAGCTTAATAATATCTCGTAATCCACTGTTTTTTATGTGTTTTATATGTTTCTGAAGATTTGTTTTTAGATATTTTTTCTCTCCGGATGATTGATACAAGAAAGCATCTTCTCTCTTATCGTCCGTAAAACGACCAGGTACAACATCAATATGAAAATATACACCAAACTTTAGTGGGTCTTTATTCTGGAGTTGTAAAGCAGACCTTTTGAGTACAACATGATAATTTGATCCTAAAACTTTCTTAACATTATTATATATTTCTTGTAGTGTTTCACCAGCTTCTGTGTCGTCATGATTAAAGAAACAAACAATGTCTAAATCATAACTATCTTTAATCATTGTACCTTTTTTATAGGAGCCTGCATATTGAATATTAGGTTTACTTTTTTCGAGAGAATCACGCAAAAGCTTCTCTACCATATCTCTCTCTAAACGAAGTGCTTTGATTTCATCACTATCATCAGAAAGTGACTGCTGCTTCAGGATTGTGTTAAGATATTCCTGGGTAGTCATACTAATTAACGTCCATTGTAAAGTTATAGCCCCCTGTTGTTTTGTCATAGACACAAAGGGAAGGGCTTACTGTTTTCATTAGTTCCCTGCCACATATTATGGCAACAGAAATTGGAATAGCAGGGAAAAGTTGAATTTCTTTTGCGTTTGAGTGCAATCTTTCAATTTCTCGCAGAAGCTTTTGATATACGCTCCGAAATGCACCAAGTGTACTTTCCAAGGTCACTATACTTCTATTTGGTTTAATTCCTTCTTCGGGTTCAATTTCGTATATGTTGAAATCGTTATTTATATGATTCGGAAGCTGTTCTAATGTAATCTTTCCGCTTATAGAAAGAATTAGTGCAACCTTGGAATTTTTCTCTCCTTTCTGCAATAAATTCGATTTAAATTGAACTGTCTCACCTCCCTTTCTCCATATCCAACCTTCATCTTCATCGCGATGTTTCTGATAGATATCTGCAACAACCTTATCCCCCAAACAATGCCCAAGGTAAACTAAAAAAGGGATACGTGCTAATGCAAGTATGGATAAATGATTTATTTTCTCTCTTTTTATAGCTGCGAAAATCTTTCTTTCTATTGCATCGTCTATTATTTCCCTTCCAGACTCCCAGTATATTTCCTCATCTTTTTCAGGTAACCCAGTGAGATCGATTTTTATATTATTCTCCGAGGCAAAATACCTAGGATATCGACCATTAGACTCCCATACAGCCTTTCTTATTTCTTCTCTAGAAATGGAAACTGCATGTCCTCTTATATTGCCAACCATACAAATCACAGCTGTTTCGCGTTCAGGTCCTAGTCCTGTAACGTACCGAATACGTTCTTCGTGAACCCTTTTGTATTTCAATAAAACTTCTTTAGGGAACTCTGATAACAACTCTTTTTTATCAACAATTTTGTTATGATGTTCTGAGCAGAGTAATATCAAATTCTCTGCCTTGTTTCGTTCTTCAATTGATAGTGAATCCTCACCACGAGGACTACGAGGACTTTTTTTGCGGCCAATAATATGAGCGACATCTGCTATGCTAACAGGAAAACCTGTAAACTCATCTTCCAAGAGATATTTATTGCAACCATCAAATTCACATCTTCCACCTGCTCTAACCCAAAGCTTTAGAACTTCTGGATCATTCATCTTTAGAGGTGGTACTGCGGTTAGTGATTGCGATTTCTTATTTTTTTGCTTCATGCCTTTGGTTAATTCCTTTCGTTTACAAATTTGGGATTGATGTAACAACAATACCCTGCACCAGAAAATCTCTAGTTAAAACTATAGGTTTGTGCTGGTTGTTTGTAGACCTCGGTTTTAATATAATTGTTTTATCCGAATAGTGAATTTCTTTTATGGTTGCTTCATCGTCAATTAGAGCAACCACAATATCACCGTTTTCCGCTGTCGTTTGCTGACGAATTAGAACCAAATCACCATCATAAATTTCCTTTTTATTCATGGAATCACCTTTAGCCTTTAGTAAAAAATATTTATAAGGTGGGCGAGCTAATTGTGTTGATACAGATATCATCGCATCAATATTTTCTTCGGCAAATATAGGCATTCCACAAGCAACCGAACCCACCAATGGAACATCAACCGTTTGTGCTCGAGTTCTATCATTCTCTAAGTTTTTAATAAATTTGAGTTTACCATCTGGTCTTCGTCCCAATACTCTCTTTTCTATTAAACTACCAATGATTAGCGCGGTTGAGCGTGGTGAGCGATAACCCATAGAAATCATAAGCTTTCGTATAGATGGAATCTGACCTTTATGCATTATTGAGTTTCTAATATGACGAATTGCCTCTAATTCTTTCTGTGTCAATTTTTTCTTTTCCATTATACACTATTATACACTTTGAATGCCTTTTTGTCAAGTCTTTTTTGAATTTTTTTTTTAAGTTAACTAAAAAACCTAATTGATTGAGAATATTCTTAATATTCAAGAAAAGTAATGTATGAAAAGCAATATATTGAAAAGCAACTAAAAAGGAGGTACTTTGATAAATTTTGCGTTGAAAATACACCCTCTCTATCTTTTACCGCATTTTGCCATCTTTAAACGAATGTCTACCCCCATCATCCCATCATCCAAAGTCAAGTCAAAGATACCGATTTAATCGAGGTGCCGTAGGCCCCGAATATTTATATTGAAGGCACCGTCATTAATCATTGCTGACACAATGTCAGCCCCCGTCCCCATTAACACATAGACCCCAATGTCCAACAATTGGTTATCTTAACTTATTCCATCTCCTTTTGCTTATCCAGCTTCTTTGAGGATAGGTCCATTCCATATAATTCAACTCATCTAATAATTTGTAAACAGCAGCTGTCCCTTTTAAATTGAGTTCTGAACATGTTGGACAATTATTAATTGCACTTTTAATACCGTTTTGTGATTGAAGTAATTTCACTTCATTATCAATATCCTTAACAAATTGAAGAAAGCACTCAATGCTTCCTTTTCTATGATGATTATTATGCCAAACGTGATATCTATCAGCTATTTTATTATCCCAGATGGGAATTAAATTATTCCGAAGTATATGTATTGCTTTGACAGTAGCTACTAAGTGGATTTTTTTATTTTCAGATGGTCCGGTTCTTAAACATAGTTTGCTGAAATTTGATAAAATGCAATTTTTATCCATTTTACGGATGGTAGGCACAACTTGATTTAACCAATTTCGATATGATAATTCAGATACTCTCGCTGCTTTATTCCAAGTTAACAAGAGACGCAAACAGCCATCAACATATTGCCCTTTAGATACTAATTTAGAAGCTGAAACATAGTTTTTATCTTGTTTTTCTTTTATATGATAAATCTTACATCCTTTTTTTAAATGTTCAATTGTTAGAATATTTCTCATAACTTAAAACCTCTCATAAAGCCTATTGTATGTGATTCAAAGTTTGGGAAGTTGGTGAATTTGAAAAAGGCTGTTGCTGTTTCCAGAAAGCCGCCAATTAGAAGGCATTAATGACATAATACCTTTTGTTGATGTTTCCACCATCAAATCAAAGTAATTTGAGATTTCATCGTGAATAGTATCTTCAATTGTTGCTAAAAAAGAAGCTTGGAAGACCCCCCTTATCCCGCCTCCATCGATAGTTAAGATTCTTCTCATTAAGATGCCTCCTTTGGAAAAAAATCTTTTCCCAGAAGTAATTGCCATAGAGTAATTGCTCTCTCTTTGTTGGGAGCTTGATTTGCTGCATTAGCAATTTTTGCCCATAAGCATAGGGATTTATGAAATTGGATCCAAGTTACTATATTCCATTCAGAGTTCGTAAAAACTTGTCTTTCCCCACATGGAGTTGTTACGTTTCTCTCACGCCACCATTTCAGCGCTGTGGCTGAGGATATGAAACGAAGCATGTTGGCTATGTATTCGGCAGGTTGACCAAGGAATACATTATTTGGTAAAGAATATAGCAAACACTCAATATGAAATGATACCACATTTTGGTTAAATTTTGAGCGGAGACGCTTCAGTACTTTTATTGCAGGTATAAAATTCCCATTTGTGTATTCCAGTTGATTTTTTGCAGTGAGATAACCTTGGTGATATCGTGCATAACCGTCTTCCCATTGTCTCTTATCTGGCCGATATAAACTAAAAGGCTCTATGTTTGGATCTGTATTTCGTGCTTTGAAAACAACTGGAAGTATTTCAATTTTAATTCCCAATTTGACTTTGATACACATACTTCCTTTATTATATCTTACTTTTCCGCTATATCTTCTATCATGTTTGAGCGGTGCTGCAATTGCGTCAAATATTTGGTCTCTAGTCCATTGTACACCAAATTCATTTCCAGGATATTGCAACATACAAAGAGCAACTATATCAACATCATTAATTGAATAAATAGCGGTTGCTTGTTTATATGAACCCTGAAGGAAGCATATTGGTGAGAGTGAACTAGCTATCCCGTTTTTATTTTCTATAAGTGAAGTTATGTTTGTGTGCTCTCTGGCTGCAATTTGAACAAATGACGGACTCGGGTTAAGTTTCTTAAAGAAATGATTGAAATGAGCTGTTAAAAGATATTTTGTCATTTTTTCCTACGTTTCTTTGCCTAAAGTACATCTTATTTAGTAATTCTTGAAATTCATCTGACCATTTCACAATTCTCCTCTGAACGCCTTTTGCATGAGGGAATTGAAGAGGTTGGATAGTTGTTTTTCGGATTCCCTCTGTTTATCTTTTAGTTTTTCGACCTTTTGAACAATGTTGGCGAATTTTTGTTGTTTAGACAGAGCCAGGACAGGAAGTTTTATTCTTTTCATTAAAATTTCAGGTGTCAGACTAAGAAATAAGATATGGCTGCTCAACATGCATGGACCAAGAATTTCATAAGCCCTGTTCACAGTTTTAACCAAATTCTATTATTATTTTAGAATACGCACCGTAATAGATGCGGATTCAGAATTAAATTTATCAATAAAAAAATATTAACAGAAATTAATTAGTTTGTCAATGAAAAAATGTGATTCTACGTTGCCTGACCTGAGGAGAGTCTAAAATCTTTACTGAACCACAAGGTCGAAGGGTCAATAAATTAAGAAACAAGTAGATTTCATTATTTAGCGATAGTTGACTTATTCACTTATTCGAATAAGTGGATAAGTCAAAAAAGTAGACTGTCCCCCTTTTTCCTACAAGATTGAATGATTTCACGCCTGCCCTATTCCCCTAGCCAGACCCCAATGATTGACTCCTGTCCCCATTCCCGTTCCCATTCCCTGTCCCTCAAATTCCTAATCTATTTCTTTAAATAATCCATAAATTTGGAGAAATCTTGATCTGTAATAACAAAGTTTATTCCTTCGGGCATTGGAACATTAATTAATTGTGATATTGATTGTTTGTACTTTTTAATTTTTTGTGTTTTTTTATTTTCGAAATCTTTAAGGTATCTCATAATAAATCCAGCTAACAGATCTGCACATTGCAATGCTATAAGGTTTTCGGATTTTTCAAAATGCAAAGAGAAATTGTGATTAAAATTAAAATCTACTTTTTGTTCAATGATCGTGTTTTTTATCATTTCATTGGAGTTAAGTTTAGATGTTTTAAAATGTTGAATAATGTCCTTATATATAATATCAAATTGTTTTTGATCATCGTGAATAATAGTAAAATTGCCTAACTTGTTTTTTTTTATATAAAGATTTACTCTACCAATTAAATTTGAGAAAGCATGATAGTTTGGCAACATAAATAGATATTTGTCATTATGTTTTCTGTCTGGAATGGGTAGAAAAGATTTGAAGGCTCCTGTTGGTATTTTCGTTTTTAACTCTAAGTAATGTGTTTCTGTCATTTTAACCATATTTAGTAAAAATCTCTTTGCGTCATTTATCGGGTGTTTACTTAATTTGAATTTAATAAATCGAATAAAATTCTCAAATCCTTCAGCGGTATAATTTTGACAAGTATTACAAAAATTTTCATATATTTCATTGGACAGATACTCTGATAAATTGGATGCGATAGCTTGTTTGTGCATTATCAATTCATTAGAAATAGTCATCAAATGCGAAGGAATTATAAATGCTTCTAATATTTGAGTATCCATATAGTATTTTTTTTCCATTATTTCGATAAAACACGGTATTTGATTTCGTGAGATGTATTCAGTTAATTCTATTATGAAGTTTGGGTTTTTTTCATATAATCTCTTTGCCTTCAATTCACTTGCCTGGATCCTGAATTCTTGAACTAAATTTTCTAAAATTGAACTTAATTGATTTTCTTGTTTATTGTTTATAAGAATTCCGGCTAGTGTATAATATGGTTGATCTGCAAAATTTGATACCAAATTCTTTATTTTGGTTGGTCCAGTATTGCCACTTTCATCGATAAATAATTTCATTATTGTCAATTGCCGAGATTTGACCCCATCGAGACCACTATTGATAGATGTGAAATCTAAATATTAATTTAGAAATAAAGTCAAGCAAATTCTTAGGTTTATATATCCGGAAATAATAAATCGCTGACATATCAAGAGATTTTATGTTCTCAAATAAGTATTTCTAAGTACCTTATTATTCTCGTTAGGTTACTGATTATTGTCTTCTTTTGGTGGAGTTAAACCACGCTGTACACGTGCAGGTAAAACAAATAGAAATTGAGCAAGAGCTAATGCAAAGTCTAAAATTCTTCTAGCCTTAAATTCATTTGGTAACGGTTTCTTTTCGTCTGAGTGACGTGGCTCGTTTGCATCTAATCTTACTTCATGTGCCCATTTTGCCATTTCAGGTGTAATTAAGTGCTCTTCTGCGGCCTTGTTGATTCTGTCATGAAGATTACCTTTCTTATAACCTTTAGATTTTAGCATCGCATCGACAGCACTGGCGGCAAGCATTACTGAACCAGCAGGTGAATGAATGCTCTCTTGTGCTTGCTGTATGTACTCCCTGGCAGGAGGAGGGATAGTTGAAGAAATTTCAGTAGCCGATGGGAAAATTTCCTGTACTTCCCCTTGTTCTCTGTTGGAATATGCTAAAACCAAACCACCACACCTATTACATTTATAGACCTTCCAAAATCTATGATTTGCTCCTCTATGATTGTGAGTATCTTGCTGGTGTATTGAAATTAAATTTGGATTGTCTACTGAGCAATGCGGACATCTGCTTAAATCTAAGTTATTATCAAGTTTTATATCCATATTTAGTGTTTAGTATTATAAGTCAATGGAGACGAAAAGTCAAGATTTTTTGTTATTTTATCAAAGCAAAGCAAAAATGTCCCATTCTGTTCTCATATTTTTTAACTTCCTAAATTCACAGACCATGCGTCCGTCTCCCATCTCAATTCCCACTTTGAAGAAGGGGGTTAGGGGGATTTAAATTCTCTGTTGTCATTCTTGCAACTCAATGTCACACTTGCGAAAGCAAGAGCGAGAATCTATGGGCGGAAATCTATTATTTTCTTATTCTGGATACCTGCTTCCGCAGGTATGACGCGTGAAGTGTGCACCTTGCTGCACGAAACAAGCTTTGCTATTGCTCCATTTTCTTCTTCAGTCTTTCATCTCTTTTTACGAGGTCGTCTGCTCGGCAGAATTCCCAACCATACCCAAGTTTTTCTTTCAGGTGTTCTAATATTTCCACCGCCTTATTGAGTTGTTTGAATGTATGTTCGTACAGTTTTGCCAACTCTAAGTAAGGAAATGGTTCAAGCGGGGTTTCATCTAATAGTTCGAGCCATAATCTTTCTGCTTCGTTCCATCTTGATTTTCTCTTGAAAATCAAAGACAGGTCTCGTTTTATCTCGAATATGAGCGGAATGTCATCCGTAAACCTGAGTGCTCTTTTCATAAGTGTTATGGTTGTTTCAGTGTCTTTTAATTCATGGGTCAATCTTGAGATTGAATAAAGCACTTCAGGAGTTTTTATTTCTTCTATTCTCTCAAGCAGGTCGACAAAATATGCGAGTAGCCTAAGCATTGAGAAGACATCGATTTCATTATGTTTTATAACTTTGTTTAAAAGAGAAACTTCTCCCGTTCTCAGGAAATTGAAATATATCTCAGGTATTAAATTGCCCGCAATGTCTCCAATTCTCGGTGTGTCAAGAAGTTTCTCTTCGAGAGAAGATAGGGAGCGGTCCTCAAAACTCCTTTTATACACGCGCCTTGCTACATGTAGGAGGTCGAGATGCAGGTTGAAAAGTGGTTCAGTAAGCATTTGTAACCTGAATCGCGAAGTGAGAAGAGGAAGGTCGAAGGATTTTCCATTAAAGGTTGTTATTGAATCGAAATTGGCAAGAATGGATGATAATTCCGTAAGAAGAGCCTTCTCATAAGGAAGGTCGGGAAGGAAGAATTGTTTTATTCGAAATTCGTCGTTATCGAGATAGCCTATACCTATGAGAAATGCAAATGTGCCGACGCCTCCAGTGAGTCCCGAAGTCTCTACATCAAGGAAGACATTATTATCGAGTTTAAAATTCTTGAAAAGTTTTTCTTTTGTGAGCAGATGAATCTGTTCGATATTTTCCCCTAAGTAGTCACTCTTTTTTAACTGCTCTTTAACAAGGAATCTACCAAATGCGTTTTCATTCACCTCCGCACCAAAATACTCGGCAAGTTTATCTATGTCCTTAATCCGTTCCTGCTCTTTTATTTGTTCTCTCTGCAGGATTCGCAATTTGGATATTATCTTTGATTTATCCTCTGTGGATGCAAGTTTTTGGTTTTGATTTATTTCTCTTTTTAGTCTATCTAACTTCTCTTTAATATCCATTTTAGGTCTTTACACTTTTTGGCTGTGGAATTGAGCCTGTTTTTGAAAGTCCTATCTTTATCAGGATTGGGCCAATTAACTCATATACTATTGTTGTTGCAACAATAGTGCTGAAGATTGTATTTCCTATTTCCGGGAAATTTGCCTTTGCGATTAAGGCGACTCCAAGAGCAACTCCAGCCTGGGGAACGAGACCCAGACCGATATACTTTCTTATTAGCTTTGGGGTTTTGCTAATCGTGCTCCCCAGGAAAGCACCTGTGAATTTTCCAATAAGCCGCGCAAAGAAATACGATATTCCTGCGAGTCCTATAACGCGCAGAGATGCAATCTCAAGGTTTGCACCTGCAAGCACAAAGAAAAGGAGATAAAGGGGTGACTCAATATCCTGGAGAACTTCGAAAAAGTGTTTTGAGGTAACTTTAAGGTTTACAAGTGTTGCGCCCAGAGCCATCGTTGTGAGAAGGACAGAAAAGTGCAGCCACATTGCAGCACCTATCGAGAGAAAAACGAAGCTTAGTGTGTATATCTCAATTTCTGTATGTCGTTTGAAAAACCTGGAGAAGGCTGCAAGGACAAAACCGAGAAACCCTCCCAATAGCAGTGCTCCTGTAATTTCAATTAGGGATTTAATAGAGACCTTTATTATGAAGAGTTCACTCGAATGATGAAGGAACAGAGCCTTTGCAATAGCAAAGGAAAAGGCGAAAATGATCAGGCACCAGGCATCATCCATTGCAACAACTCCAAGAAGAATTTTTGTAAAGAGTCCTTTTGCTTTAAACTGTCTTATTACCATTAAGGTTGCAGCCGGAGCAGTAGCTGAGGAGATGGAACCATAGAGAAGTGATATGTAAAGCGGTTGCCGTAAAAGGAAATGGAAAACAAGAGTTACAATTATCCATGCACCGACCGCTTCAAAAATAGAAATCCATAGTACGGGTTTCGCTATCTTTTTAAATTCTTTTAAGGAGAAGTTTCTTCCAATAGCGAATGCAACGAAGCCCAGGACGATATTTGAAATAAAACCCGTTGCGGCAAGTATATGTGTGTGGACAAGTCCAAGAAGTTCTTGACCAATAATAATTCCAAGTATCAAATCGCCGGTAACCTCAGGAAGTCTTAGTTTGTCTACTAATTTATTTGCGATTATCCCTGTTAAAAAAATGATTCCAAGACTTAGTATGATATTCATTTGGGACTTAGACTATAAAAAAATTCATTGAAAGTCAAGATATATTTTCAAAACGAATTTCCCTTTTTTCTTGACTTTGATATTTTAATTGTCTATAATTTGACTGTGAAAACAGTGGGGAATACTGAGAGAGGGGATTTTAGACCAGGAATTGGACTTAAAGCCAAATTTTCTCTGTGGATGATTCTCTTTATCATCGCTGTTATGGCTGTTACTTACCTTTACTATTCTTACCAGGTAGGTCATAGGTTGACCAGAGAGATCAAAAAAAGAGGGGAAACTGTTGCAAGAAATGTGGCGGCGAATTCCCGGGACCCTCTTGGAAATGAGAACGACCTCCAATTAGCGAGTTTTGTGTATAACGCAATGAAAGATAACGAAGGTGTAGTTTACTGTTTCATTATGGACAAAAATGACAAGATATGGGCAAGTACTTATAAGGAACAGTTGAACAAGGTTTATGTTGTTCCGGAGGGATTGGAGAGACTTGAGGGTAAGGTTATGCTTGTGCAAGCAACAAAAAGTTTGGAGAGTATTGAGGTTTATGATATTGCAGTTCCTGTAAGGATCAAGGATACAGTAATTGGAGAGGTGCATATTGGTATCTCAAGGGATGTTATTAAGGAGTCTATCAAGGCAACGAGTAAAGGAATGATAATTGTAACAGTTGTGACGATTTTTTTTGGTGTCATTGGGATTCTTGTACTTATAAGTTACATAATTGGTTCACTAGGGGTGATAACACAGGATATCGTGGCGATAGGGAATGGTGACCTCGATAGGGCAATTTTAGTCAAAAGAAGGGATGAAATTGGAAGAATAGCGCAGTCGGTCAAGGAAATGGCACATAAACTGAGAAATGCGAGAGAAGAACTGGTTGAAAAAGAGAGGATGAAAAAGGAGATGCAAATTGCAAAGGAAATTCAACATACACTCCTTCCACAAAGAATTCCTGCGGTGCCGGGGTATCAGATTGAATCATATTATGAATCTGCTGTGGAGGTTGGCGGGGACTATTATGATTATATTAATGTAGACAAAAATCATTTTGGTGTTGTTGTAGCAGATGTTTCTGGAAAGGGTGTCGCAGGTTCCATAATAATGACAATGGTAAGGTCAATGCTAAGAATGGATATTCTGCAGAATCTCTCTCCGCATAATCTGCTTTCTACAACGAATTTCCTTTTAAAGAACGATATTCCAGAAGGAATGTTCATAACACTTTTTTATGTGCTTGTAGATATCGATACAGGTGAAATTTCTTATTCCTGTGCAGGCCACAATCCTGCTTTCTTGTATGATAACCTGAGGAATTCTATTGTCACTCTAAAACCAAAAGGACCTCCATTTGGTATTCCGCTATATGATGGGAAAGAGTTCTCTAAGAGATTAAAAGAGGAAAAAAGAATTCTAAGGAGTGGGGATACTCTGATACTTTACACTGATGGAATAACAGAGGCTTTGAATGAAAGGACCGAACAGTTTGGAGAAGAAAGGCTAAAAAGGGTTCTTCTGGAGAACAGTAAGAGAAATGTTACTGAGATCAAAGAAACCCTACTATCATCTGTCAGAAAATTTACGGGTAACGCTTCACAATCCGATGACATAACCTTTGTATTGGTCAAAAAACTATAGATATGGAAAGATTATTTACGGAGAGTTTTTTAGTAAATACTGATGCGGCAATTTTGAGGCTTAAAGGATTTATAGATTCAACAAATGCTTCTAAGTTAAAGGATGCAATTGAGAATGTGATGCGGGGAAAACGCTTCAAGATTGTTTTGGATTTCAAGAAAATAGAATATGTCTCTTCAGCAGGATGGGGTGTATTGATTGGACATATCAGAGATATAAGAGAAAACAATGGTGATATGGTTCTTTCCGGTATGATTCAAAGTGTCAAGTCTATATATATACTGATGGAACTTGACCAATTATTCAAGGTTTCAGAAACCCTCATAGAAGCACTGAGATTAATTGGAAAACAAGAAAGTGACATACAAAAACCGAACAAAAGTGAACAGATAATTGTTCAGGAAGTTGCAGATATCAAGCAGGAAGCAGAGCAAAAACAGAACTCGCAGGTCGAAAAGCAAGAGAAAAAACTAATAACCAAAGTGAGAAGTTTGGAAGATGCAATAGAGTCAATAATTGCGGAAAAACCACTGATAAGTTTGAAATTGTTGAGCCAGGAGTTGAGAAAAATTGAACATGGAGCATGGAGGATAGGTTGGTTTCAACTCAAACGTGAATTGAAGAGGTTGAGGTTGAATTCTGTTAAAGACAGATTGTATTATGCTTTTCTCAAGGCAAAGGAAGGGAAATGAAAAGGTCATACGGAGTTGATACAAAGATAGACACAGATAAGGGAGAATATCTTATCGAAACATACGCCGACTCCCAGCAGTTCAAGGTAGTTAGCGAAGTGTTCTTTAAGGGTAAAATAGTTGAGGTGAAGGAGGTTGGTTACGAGGCAAGAATATCGGAAGACGGTCTTATAAGATTAATCAAAAGACTTCAGAATTCTGTTATTGCAGACCTTGAGAATCTATTCGACCTCGACGAATCAATAAGAAAAAAGGCAAATGTAGAGGGATTATATAAGATAGGAAGATTATTTTTTAAGCGAAAATTGTTAGATAGGGCGAAAAAGAGTTTTGAAGAATGTATTAAAATGGATGCTGATTTTGGCGATGCATACAGGGACCTGGGACGTATAATGCTTCTTCTGGTTGAGAAGGAGAAGGCACTGGAATATCTTAGAAGAGCGAATAAAGTTAAACCCGATAGACCTGATTACCATTTTTATTTGGGTAAGGTTCTGTTAACATCGGAGAAATATGAAGAAGCCGAAAAAGAGTTTGAAAAGGCACTGGAACTTGATAGCGATTATGCAGAGGCATATTTTTATCACGGGCTGGCTTTGTTAAGAAACTCGGTTTCCGGTGCCGGTATATCATTGGATGATAGTAAAGCTATTTCAATCAAGATCGATTTGAAAAACGCTTCGGTTCTGGATGCGAGATTCAGGGAGAAGAGTTTTAGTGAGGCTTTCAGTCTCCTTGAGAACAAGAATTACAGTGAGGCTCTGAAAGGATTGGTGGATTTTTCAAAGAATTTTGTTGAGATTGAGGCGCACGATTTGATTGATGAATTTTCTTTATTTGGCAAGTACAGTAAAAAGAGGATAAGTTTACTCACTGTGGACGAATATATTAACGATATGCTGGCTCTGGTTGAAGAACATTCGGAGTTTGCCGACCTTCATAATGCTCTTGGAAAGGCATATATTCTTAAAGTGAGGGCATTATTGAATGGTTCGTCGTTGCAGTTTAAAAAGGCATTAGAGATAAACCCGGATTACAAAGAGGCGGAGAAAAATCTTACGCTTGTCGAGAATGAGGGTAGGGGATTTCTGTTGCTCTTAAGAGCGATATTGAAGTAAGTTTACAATAATCTGTGTAATCGTATTCTAAAATCTGAGTAATCAGGTATAATGAATATTATACCAGGAGGATTAAAATGCATAGAAGAATCGCAATTACAGCCTTACTAATTGTATTCAGTGTCTTAACCATTTATGCAGATAGAGGACTGATACCATTTGAAGAACATGTTAAGATTTTTGAACCAAATCAAAGAGCAATGATTGCCTGGAGCGGTAACGAGGAGATTCTTTTGTTAAGTACCGATTTGAGTGCTTCTGATTCGACAATGGTACTAGAGGTTTTGCCTCTTCCATCAGAACCAGAGGTAAAAAAGGGTGACCTTGAAACATTTCGCAAGGCAGTTGATTTGATTAATAGTAAAACGGTTTTAGCCTTAAACGAAGGTAGGAGTAAATCGTATGATAAAGCCGCAGTCCCAGCAGAAGTGACTTTTCATAAGAAAATTGGTGCCCACGATATTTCGGTTACGCATTTGCTTCATACAAAAGGTTTCATTGACTGGGTGAAAGAATACCTGAAGTCTATTGGAGTTGAAAAAGAGGTAGTTTCTAATGAAATGAAAAAACTGATAGAGGAATATACTAAAGATGGATTCGCCTGGTTTGTTTTCGATGTTGTATCCCTGGGTAAAGAAACAGTCACAAATGAGCCAATTCAATATCGTTTCAAGAATAAATCACTCTTTTTCCCTTTGAAGATAACGAAGACAGGGGAAGGTTATACTTCAATAGAATTGTTGATTTTGACTCCTCGTTTATTGAGTAATTTTCCGGGTATGCCCATTGATATGATTCAACTAAAGCATAAGCCGATTACAATCACCGATGAAGAATTAAAGGAATTGAACAAGGATATGTATGGGCTCTTAGGTAAATACAAGGAGATGAAGCTTAGGATCTGGAATATCGAAGGTGAGCTAAAATCCTTCGATAAGGACTTGGTCGCAAATTAATCATCAAGTGTTGGTAGGAAAACAAAAAAGAAAGTTGAAATAAGAGATTGCTTCAACGGAACTTATGGGAACATATTCGCAATGACCGCAAAGAGTGTCATTACTGATAGCAGGTAAAGCTCATTTGACTATTTTGAAATATATTCGGCCCTGGTCGTAGTTTTGATTCCTCCCCTTATATTGAATTCTCCAGTAACATCCATCGATTTTGGTTTTACGAGGGACGATAGGTCATCAAGGATTCTGTTAACGATATGTTCGTAAAATATTCCCACATTTCTGTATTGAAGGAAGTATAATTTTAGGGATTTGAGTTCGATGATTTCCTTGTTAGGTACATATTTTATGGTTATTGTTCCGAAATCAGGTAGTCCCGTTCTGGGACAAACAGATGTGAATTCCTTGTTCTCTATAACTATTTCAACATCCCTCTTGCCACTGTATTCATAATCAACAATCTCTATTACATTTTTAGCAATAGTATCAATGGATTTGATATCCTTTTTCAGTTTCTTTCTAATTTCCTTATCGTTTTTCATCTCTTAAATTCTCTTTCAATCCCTGTTAATTTTGCTTGCTTATTTCACGAAGTCTCGAAACCATTTTTGCAAAGGAGGAAGTGTGTTGTTCTTGATTCTCTCCTGCCATTGTTCGTCTGTTAGTCTATTTGACATATTCTCTTTGAATTCATAGTAGGAGAATGTTGCACCTTCCATTAAATAGGGTTTATTATTTACAGGAACAACGATGAACAATTTGAGAGGATTTCCTACACCTTCTTCGAGCACCTGTTTTGTGTTGACATCTGTATGGACATCAGCAACTAGAGCCATTTGTGAATCTGTTCCACTTGTGATTTTATCCATAATTGGTGGAGAAAACTTTACAACACTCTCAAGTCTTGAAGGAACTGATTGCAAATACCTAACTGTTTCATCATCTAATTTTTCCATTTTGTTTTCTGTTTCTGCTATGCGTGTAAGTTTATCCAGTATGTCTTCGAATCGTTTGAGATTGTCTATTACCTCTTCGGGAACAGCGTTTTTATCGTCCAGTAACTGATAGAGGGCATTAATAAACCTGCTGTTTTCTGAGAAAAAGGAAGGATAGGCTTCGACATAAGCGGGCTGCAGCATTATCTGAAGGTGTGGACGCACCGATGTTACCATTATTGTATAACTTTGTTTTGCATAAAGAATCGTATCATGCCTTAGCTCTGCCCAGGCTCCAAGAAGTGTATTCAGCACTTTGACCGTCCACATCTTTTTGTTTATGTAAGGGTTTTTGAATTCATAAATGTTTTTAATCATCAGTTTGAACTGATATATAACACGATAATATAGGTTTTTTCTCCATTCGGATTCTTCAAGGGTTGCAAATTCCTTCTTGAGCATTGATAGTTGCTCCTCGTAGTTTTTATAAGATGCATCACCTTCGTTTGTAAGAATTTCGAGTGCTGCATCAGAACCAAGAACTGCCATCACATCAAGTCCTCTTGGAAAACCGCGCACTATGCCTACTTGAGAGGTGATTGCGGTAAAAGGCATACCTTTTCCCGTAAAGTTCGTGACATTATCATAAACGAGATTCTGAAACATATAAGAATCAGGTATGAATCTTTGTCCCATAAATTTGAAAGACCTCGGTAATTCTTGTGTTTCTTTGTCGGTTAGAAGGCTAGAGTTAATTAGTGGAGGTTTTTCCTGTTTTGCTCTTTCTATAAATCTGGACAAAGAATTATCATCTCTTAGATTAGTCAGAGCAACATTCTTGCCATACACATCGTTCATCAATCTTATGTAATCAGCAATTCCAAGGTCGTCGCTTTCGCCAACATAAAAGGAAGTTATTTCATAAACTGTATCGTAACTTTCCAGAAGCAGAGGATTGTTGTCAAGTACATATGCTATATACAGCGCACTGAGCGTTAAGCTCTTACCCAGTTTCTCTAAATCGGAAGAAGACACATTGGATTCCGGTGGCTTCACGAAGAATGGCATTCTTCCAAACCACATCATAGCCTTGAAGTATTTTTTGAATGTCTCGTTTCGTGTATAATGTCCTCTTGGTTTGTACTGGCTATAATCTTCCTTGATTTCGAAAAGAGGAGATTCTGTGAAGCCTTGAGCATTATTTATTAGTGTTAATTCCTTTTTGACCTTTTTCTCAACTTCATTCGGAGCTTGATATTCTTTTTCAAACAGAGCGGATGCAACTGCGAAGAAACCAATGTCCCGCTCCAGTGCGTTTTTTTGGAAAGATGAAAGATGTTCAGTCTTTAAACGCTTTAACATTTCGTTAAGCATATCGGAAGAAAGTTCTGATATTACAGGATAGAGTTTTTCAATTTCTACTATTCTCAAAGTATAGTCAAATAATAGATGGTCTGTATGGAGAATTAAATCTGTTGTGATGAAAGTGGGTCGGTTATTCTTCTTAAGTTGGGCATAAACTCCGTAGATATCTTTTTCATCTGTTCTGGTGAAGATAAAGCCATTTTGCTTGAGTCCATCCAGGGCGTCTGGGCTTAGTTCAACTTCGCTCAGGTTTCCTATCGTTTTTACATCAAGGGCGCCTTGAGATGTATTGGAACTACAAGATATGAGAAGTATGGGCAGAAAAAGTCCTATAAATAAACGGTTCATAATGGTCTCCTCCCAGATATAATGTTGATTACACGGGTTTTAGTATGTGATTTCACAGCTCAGATATCCACCTATCTATGAATATGCTATTCCAGTTCCATCAAAGGGGCAAAACCTTCTACCTGGTCACCTTCTTTGACATATATTTTTTTGACTTTCATATCGCCTGATGCGCGCAATTCATTCTCCATTTTCATTGCTTCGACTATAACAAGAATATCTCCTTCTTTTACATCATCATTTTCTTTGACATTTACTTTAACTACCGAGCCTGGCATTGGTGACCTTATGATATTCTCAATAACCTTTGTCTTTTCTTCTGGTTGAAATGCTGTGTCCTTCTCCTGTGCCTCTTCAAAAATAAATTGTTCACCGCCTAAAAGAACGATTTTACTTGAATCATCTTCTATGACTCTTGCAAGGATTGATTTTTCATTATGTATAAGCGATAGGGTGTGGTTGTTTATAAAGACAACATCGAATATCTCTTCTTTCTTTCCGTTATTTACCTTAAATTTGCCATCCCTGAAATCGACAGTAATTTTTTTCTCTTCTTCTTTATAATATACGCTAAATTTCATAGCGACTCCATACAACTTTATTCACCTAATCTCCATGCTCCTATACTCTCCCAGACAGGTTCGATTCCTTTTCCTTTTTCTACATAGGATGATTTTCGTTTTGAGAATGAAAAGATTCCATACGCTGCAAGTGCTTCGTAAAGGTAACGCTTTTTTTCAATCTTCAAATCATCTTTGTGTTCGCTGATAAAAGAGGTATTAAGATTGCCTTTTATAAAATGGGGAGACTTGAAAATCCTTAAAAGAAACGGTATAGTCGTTTTAATACCTATTATTGAGTAATCTGTAAGTGCATTTACCATTTTATTTATGGCGGCATCTCTTGTTTCCGCATAAACTATGAGTTTTGAAAGAATCGGGTCATAAAATGGTGAGACATTAAAGCCTTCGTAAATACCTGAATCAACCCTGATTCCCGGACCTTTTGGTTCTTCATAGTAAATGACTTTTCCGGGTGATGGGAGAAAGTCGTTTTGCGTGTCTTCTGCATAGATTCGTGCTTCGATGGCGTGTCCCCTTTGATAAATGTCGGTCTGTCCTATTTGCAGTTTTTCACCCGATGCTATCCTTATTTGCTGCTCTACGAGATCAATTCCTGTTATGAGTTCAGTGACAGGGTGTTCAACCTGAAGCCGTGCATTAACCTCAAGAAAGTAGAAGTTCTTGTTCTTATCAAGGAGAAATTCTACTGTGCCTGCATTCGAATAACCAACAGCGCGTGCAATTTTCACAGCTGCGTCACTCATTTTTTTCCTTAAAGATTCATCAAGCGCTGGAGAAGGCGATTCTTCAACGATTTTTTGATACCTTCTCTGGATTGAGCATTCTCTTTCGAAAAGATGAATCAGGTTACCTGAGTTATCCCCGATTATTTGAAATTCTATGTGTCTTGGTTTGTTAATATACTTTTCCAAGTAAACAGTATCATCGCCAAATGCAGATTTGGCTTCCCTTCTCCCAGCATCCAGTGCTTCAAGCAAAGACTTGTCATTGTCCACCACTCTCATTCCCTTGCCTCCACCTCCCATCGATGCCTTAACAAGCACAGGATAGCCTATCTCTTTAGCCCTTTTCTTGAAGAAGTTCTTATCTCTTGATGAAACAGTCATTCCAGGAATGATAGGACCACCTGCTTTCTTAACCGTATTTCTGGCAGCAATTTTATCACCTACGAGTTTCAATGCTATTGGAGAGGGACCTATGAAGATGAAGCCCTCATCGCAGCAGCGTTTTGCGAATGCATAGTTCTCGGCGAGGAAACCGTATCCGGGATGGACTGCATCCGAGTTTGTTTTTTTTGCAATCTTTATGATTTTGTCAATATTCAGATATGACTCGAGGGGAGAGGGAGGACCTATTTCTATTGCTTCATCGGCAAACTGAGTATGCAGAGCAAATCTGTCAGAAGTCGAGAATATGGCAACTGTTCTAATGCCTAATTCTCTGCATGCCCTGATTATTCGAACAGCTATTTCTCCTCTGTTTGCTATTAGTATTTTTTTAATCATTTTCTGGTTTATTTAGTTTGTTTTGTTTGTTGTCATTGCGAGTATTCTTGCATATTCACTGTTGTAGCAATTTTATATTCCTTGTCTTTTTAAAGAGGCAAATTGCCATGTTTTTTCTTAGGTAATTTTGCCTGTTTGTTTGCAAGCATTCTCAGAGCCTGTATCAACCTTGGTCTTGTTTTACTGGGTTCTATGACATCATCCACATATCCTAAGGATGCTGAAATGAAAGGATTCGAGAATTTTTCTTCGTATTCTTTAATAAGTTTTTTTCTAAGTTTATCAGGTTCATTCGATGTTGCCAGTTGTTTTCTAAATATGATGTTAACTGCACCCTCGGAACCCATCACTGCTATTTCTGCGGTGGGCCATGCGTAGTTTATATCTCCTCTTATCTGTTTGGACGATAGTACACAGTATGCACCACCATAAGACTTTCTTGTTATAATCGTAATTCTTGGAACGGTCGCTTCACAGAAGGCATAAAGTAGTTTTGCTCCGTGTTTGATTATGCCACCATGTTCTTGAGAAACACCCGGCAGAAAACCGGGAACATCTTCAAATGTAATAATAGGTATGTTAAATGCATCGCAAAATCGCACAAATCTTGCTCCCTTGATAGATGCATTGATATCAAGACAACCCGCAAGCACCATAGGTTGCTGTGCAACAATCCCAATCACATAGCCATCCAATCTCGCAAAACCTATAATTATATTCGGAGCGAACTTCTCGTGAACTTCAAGAAAACTCTCTTTATCCATAACTGACTTTATGACCGTTTTCATATCATAGGGCTGGTTAGGATTATCAGGGATAATCTTATTTAAGGATTCATCCATTCTATCCGGTGGGTCATCTATTTGTTTTCTTGGTGAGTCTTCAAGATTATTGAGTGGGAGATAAGAGAAAAGTTTTCTAATCAGAAGAAGACAGGATTCGTCATTTTTCGATGTGAAGTGCGCAACGCCGGACTTTGCCGAATGTATCTGTGAGCCCCCGAGTTCTTCAAAGGTTACATCCTCATGTGTAACCGTTTTGACAACATCAGGTCCTGTGATAAACATATAACTTGTTTTATCAACCATAAAAACAAAGTCGGTCAGTGCAGGTGAATAAACAGCACCTCCTGCAGCAGGACCCATTATTGCTGAAATTTGAGGAATGACACCTGAAACAATAGTATTCCTCCAGAAAATTTCCGCATATCCTGCCAGGCTTACAACACCTTCCTGGATTCTTGCACCGCCAGAGTCATTCAGTCCCACAACAGGGACACCTGTTTTTAATGCAAGGTCCATAATCTTGCACATCTTTTCTGCATGTGCATAGGAAAGCGTTCCACCAAATACTGTGAAATCCTGGGAGAAAACAAAAAGGGGTCTGCCATTAATCTCTCCGTATCCTGAAACAAGGCTGTCACCCAGAATTTTTTTCTTTTCCATATCAAAGTCTGTGCATCTATGCGTGACGAAGCGGTCAAATTCCACAAAACTGTTCTCATCCAGCAGAATGTCCAGTCTCTCTCTTGCTGAGAGTTTTCCTTTACTATGCTGTTTCTTGATTCTTTCTTTACCACCACCCTGTTTTGCTGCCTCAGCCCATTTTTTTAGTTCTTCGATTTTTTCTTTGGTACTCATTGTTTCTTTCCTTTGTAAATGTACTTACCACTTATTCGGCAATGTTAAACCGTTCTCTTGTCCAGTCTATGATTTCTGTCGTTGATGTTCCTGGCCCAAAAAGCCTTGGAATTCCCATATTCTTAAGTTTTTCCATATCTTCAACAGGAATAATACCACCACCAAAAATTACGATGTCATCCCTTTCTTTTTCCTTCAGGAGTTTTAAAACCCTTGGAAAGATTGTCATATGTGCTCCGGAGAGCACGCTAATGCCTATAAGGTTCACATCTTCCTGGATGGCTGATTCAACAATCATTTCAGGTGTCTGATGAAGACCTGTATAGATTACCTCAAAACCTGCATCGCGTAAAGCTCTCGCTACAACCTTGATTCCCCTGTCGTGGCCGTCAAGTCCGACTTTTGCCATTAGAATTCTAATTCTTTTCATAGTTCCTCCATACAAGATATGCAGAAATTAGGAAATTCGAAATTGTGAAATTGGCAAGCGTCATTGTGCTAAATTTCCATTTTCTTAATTTCGAGGTTTATTTGTTTCACATTTTCTTTAGAATATCGGTGCTTCTTCATATTCACCAAATACATCTTTCATAGCTTGTGTGATTTCCCCAAGTGTTGCATAAGCATGCGCTGCTTGAATCAGTGGGGGCATAATGTTTTCGTTGTTTCTGCACGATTGCCTTATTTTTTCAAGTAATTCTTTCACTTTGTCATTATTTCTCTCTTTTCTTAGATTCAGAAGTCCGTTTCTTTGTTCTTCTTCCACGTTCTTGTCTATCGAAAGTATCGGAATATCAAGCTCTTCATCTTCTTTTTTGAATTCATTGAGTCCGACCAAAATACGTTCTTTTTTCTCTACTGCTTTCTGGAATCTAAAAGCTGCTTCTGTTATCTCCCGTTGAGGGAAATTCGCTTCGATTGCTTTGACCATACCACCCAGCTTGTTTATTTTATCAAAGTATTCATATGTTCCGGCTTCGAGTTTGTTTGTTAGTGATTCAACGAAGTACGACCCACCCAATGGGTCAATAACATTTGCAGTGCCGGATTCATGTGCTATAATTTGCTGGGTTCTCAGAGCTATTAGAACTGCTTTTTCTGTAGGAAGTGCCCATGTTTCATCCATCGAGTTCGTATGTAAACTCTGTGTTCCACCAAGTACAGCGGCAAGTGCTTGAAGTGCTACCCTGACAATATTATTTTCTGGTTGTTGTGCTGTAAGAGAAACTCCGGCTGTCTGTGTGTGAAACCTCATAAGCCAGGACCTTTTGTCCTTTGCGCCGTATGTTTCTTTCATTTCACGAGCCCATATTCTCCTTGCTGCTCTGAATTTGGCAATCTCTTCAAAAAAATCGGAGTGTGAATCAAAGAAAAGGGATAGTCGTGGAGCAAAAGAGTCCACATCCAGTCCTCTCTTTATACCTTCTTCAACATATGTTAATCCATCCTTCAGAGTAAATGCAAGCTCTTGTAATGCCGTAGAACCTGCTTCCCTAATGTGATAACCAGAGATTGAAATAGTATTCCAATTGGGGACTTCTTTTGAACCAAATTCGAAAGTGTCAACTATTAAACGCATAGAAGGTTCCGGAGGAAATAACCAGGATTTTTGTGCAATATATTCCTTCAAAATATCATTTTGTATGGTGCCTCTGAGTTTGTCTCTTGAAATTCCCTGCTTTTCTGCAGCTGCAATATAGAATGCCCACAGCATTGCAGCAGGACCATTGATAGTCATAGATGTGGAAACCTTGTCAAGAGGAATACCCGAAAAAAGTGTTTCCATATCCTTAACTGATGAAATCGCGACACCGCATTTGCCCACTTCACCCTCACTGAAAGGGTCATCGGAATCCCTACCATAGAGTGTAGGAAAATCGAATGCAACGGAAAGACCTGTTTCGCCATGAGAAAGCAAGAACTTATATCTTTTGTTTGTATCTTTTGCAGTTCCGAATCCTGCAAATTGTCTCATAGTCCACAGCCTTCCCCTGTATAGGTTGTGTCTTACACTTCTTGTAAAGGGAAATTCTCCAGGGAAGCCTAAGTCTTTGAGATAATCGAGGTTATCAATATCGCAAGGAGTATATAGCATTTCAAGGGGTATACCGGAGATTGTTTCGAATTTGATATCCTGTCTTGTCTTCGTATTAGTCTTTTGTGTTTCTTCCCATTTAACTTTTGCTTTCCGTATTTTTTCTATTTGGTTTTCTTTTTTGTCACTATCCGGCATTTTTTACCTCCTCCATATAAGAACTTATAGCAAAGCAGGAGAGTATTGTCAAGAGAAAACCATTTATCTTGAAGGGACAGGTCCCCCTGGAAAAATATTCATTTCTTAGGGACCTGTCCCTGTGTTAAAAGAAAAGGCTCGCATTTAGCGAGCCTTTTCTTACGGGTAAGAACATTCTATTGAATGTCCCTACATTTTTACTTTATGACAACCATCTTCCTTGAAATGGTTCTATTCTCAGCTGATAATCTGTAGAAGTATACGCCAGCAGCAACAGCATTATGATTGTTGTCAAGTCCATTCCATGTCACTGTTTTCTGTCCCGGATTCTCATTCCTGTCAACGAGTGTTCTAACAAGCCTTCCAGCACTGTTGTAAACCTTCAAGGATACATAACCCTTCTGAGTGGTTGTGTAAGCGATTATCGAACCATTCCTGATAGGATTAGGAGATACCTTGCCGAGTCCGAAAGTGAGTGCGGTCTTGGTTGGTTTCTCTTCTTCGACTCCTACGTTCCATTGGAGTTTCCATGTCTGTGCTGTTGGAGTCCAAGCACCTGAATTATCTCCACCGTTTACATAAATCTCTGCTTCTGTTGCTGTCCTTCTATAGGTGAGGATATCATTTCTCGCAATGGTCATAGGATAATTAGGCAGTGCATTCCAGGTAGCATTGCTGACATCGTATTCCCAGGCATGGTTTGTAAGGACAGTGGCATTCTCGAATCCACCAACTTCGAAGATGAATGTGCCAGATGGACGATACATCGCTGTACCACCACCATTGAAATTCGGGGCCGGGAGTGCAGGACCGGTATTCCAGCTAATGTTTTCGCAGTTTGCTGGATCGGGAATACCATAGTACATATTGGGATTACAGCTGCTGCCGTTGTAGCTCATAACAAGCCAGAGCGTATCGCCTGTAGTAGCAACAGCCTGCATATACGAAGTGGTCGGAGCATTTGTACCCGTGGTCCATGCATTGGTGTATGTGTTGTATATATAGACGGTATTTGAACCAGCACTTCCGGTGTAACCACAAATCAAATAAATGAGTGAATCGTTGTAGACACATTGTCCAGAAGCAATTCTTGCGGCAGGTACAGGGGCTCCGCTTGACCATGAATCACCATTTATGTCGTATATGTAGTTAAATGTATTGAAGCCACCATTGTATCCACCGAAGATGTAAATGCTGCGGTTCCACTCGGTTACGGATGCATCTATCCAGTTAATTGCTGTTGGTATCGGTGTAAGTGCTGCCCATGCATCGGTTACAGGGTCGTACTGATATGTAAAGTTGACATAGACGGTACCATCACCACCACCAAAAGTATAGACCTTGTCGCCTACCGGATCATATGTTGTTGCCTGGCAAAGTTGAGGAGTTGGTCTGTCCGCACACTGAATCCAGTCACTAACCGTTGTCGTTGTCGTTACCTGGGTTAGAGTGTCGTTTGAAGGATTCATATCACCTGTCATAACGGTGTAAGCCGTTACATCATAAGTAATTCCTTCTGAAAGACCAGGTGTCCATGTTGCCGGAAACACCCATGTCGAACTTGCAGCTGCGTCGAGGTATAGATTTCCAACAGTTCCTGTATAAACATTTACGCCACTTGAATCTATTTCAAAATGGACGTCGAATGTAGCCGGAGTTGCTCCATAGTTATGGTATGTTGCAGATGGATTTCCAGTGAGTCCGACAACAACGCTTGTTGGCGGCCAGACGATTGCCTGTGTTCCCACATCGACTGCCGGCGGCATATAATTCATCCACATAAGAACTCTCTTCATCATACTATCTCTATCCGCTTCAGCGGTTATGTTTTCCCAGCCGAATGCATTGAAATAGAGAAAATATGGAAGTCCAACGGTCGTATCCATTGCAACTGTATTTGTATCGTTGGTTTCGTTAATCATCGAAGTCCAGGATGTGCCGTCGGGTGTTAATATGTCAGCAAAATCGGTAAAGGCTCCGCCACCTGTCGGGAACGATAATGGACTCATTACGATATCGATACCTGTTGCATTAGTGCAGCCCACATCATCACTCCATCCCGAGATATGCATCCAGGATGCCGAACCATAATCATAAAGAACATCCTGACTCGAAAACCATAATTTTCCACCGGCATTGAGCCAGTTGCCAATCTCTGTTACTTCGGCACCTGTTAATGTATTACTGTAGTCTCCACCGGTTGACCATACAACGATTGTATAAGCACTCATTGCAGCTTGATCAGGCGAAACACCTGCACTGTCAAATACTACCCACTTATCATATGGATAAGGGAAGTTATTAAAAGATGTTTCCCAGAATGTTTCTGTTACACCACCTTCATCATCGTCAACATAAAGAATAGCTTCTGGTGGTGCTGGCGGTGGGTCACCGATGTCTATTTTAAATACCCAGGTACCGTAGAATCCTACGGTCCAGAGATACTGTCCATCATATGTAATACCCTCAGGACCATTTCCAGCGTCGGGATGCGCAAATTCACTGACAAGAACCGCTGCTGCACCTGAAAGGTCAAGTTCATTTATGTCGTTTGCGGTACTGTTATCGTTGACAAAGAAGGTTCCCCTTTGATTGTCATATGAAGCACCCATAGGCCACTGTATTACATTACCGATGGTGCAGGTGTGAATTGTACTTCCCGTTGTTGAAACCTGATAAGCTGTTCCACTGTTTGTTGAACCACCTGTTCCAAATATCCAGAGGTCGGTTCCGTCATTGGTTAGACCTCTTGAGCCGGTTCCAGCAGGTGATGTAAAGGAACTTATGGTACTTCCTGTGTTGGGGTCGACCTCGTAGGTGGTTCCCGAGGTGGACCATTCCTGAATCCAGAGACTGCCATTCAGGTATGTACAGCCAAGTACATATGTGCCGATTGAGGTTGTAATCTGACTAATAAGCGTTCCTGATATTGTATCAAACTGGAATGCATTTATTGGAACATTGTTGGTGACATGCCATAGGTATGTTCCATCCCAGCCAAGTCCCATATGGCTTGAACCGCCTGGAGCCGGGACAGAGTCTACCACTGTTTGTCTACTTCCGAGCGTTAAACCATTTCTTTCCATTTCTGTGAGACCGTGATGTCCTGATGAGCCATCTGCTGAGGAATTGTTGGGTGAGTTCAAATCTGCTGTTCCTGCAAGCAAAGAGATGGAAAAGGCAAGAACAAAAATAAATGAAAGAAATAAATATTTCTTCATTTTAACTCCTTCTTATAAAAGGTTAAATTTATTCTTTTCACCTCCTTTCTTTCTTAGATTGTAAAATTTGTTTTTCCAAATTTCATAGTTCAAATAGTATCATAAGCGATTAAGAATGTCAAGTTTTTTTTACAAAAATGTGGAAGGAAAGGTAAAGACCACAGACCGGAGATCATGAAAGGTGAAATTACGAAAATGAGATTGCTTCACAAGAAATACGAAAGGAATATTCGCAATGACGACCTAAATATTTTTCCTGTGTACTCTGTGGTTCCCCTGTGAAATACAATTAAGTTCTGCCCATTCTCCTATTTCACGGGGTAAATCTGTGGTTAGGTTTTTCCCGGAAACTTTGTGGACATTGAGAGGGTATATGATTTGCTTTGTTTAATCTTTGTGTAGTTTCCAAATATATCTATTAGATTTCTCTTTATGAATGCTTTTAGACCGGAAATTGTAACGATGTAAATTCTGCCACCAACTGCAAGATGTTTCTTTGCATCGGATAGAAGGATATAGAGAAGTTCTTTTCCCACTTTTGCAGGGATGTTTGAGGCAATGATATCGAAGTTTTTTTTCTTGACTTCCGTGAATCCATTGCTGAGGAATACATTGCAGTTTTTTATGCCGTTTATTTTCGCATTTTTCTCGGCAAACCTCACAGCGATGTAATCCTTATCCACGAAATGGGTTTCTCCGTCTGGAGCCAACTTCGCCATAACAAGCCCGATTGGACCGTATCCACACCCAAGGTCTAAGCAATCACTATCACTATCAATTTCTAAGTGATTGATGAGTAGTTTTGTGCCTTCGTCGATTTTTCGAGGTGAGAAAAGTCCCCAGGTTGAATGAAATGTGAATTCGTAATCACGCAGGTTGTCGGTGAATAGAATATCCTTTTTTAGTTGTTTTACATTCATTGTATTTATTTAAGCTATAATTTGTCCATTTGTCAAGTTAAATTTGAATGACATAGGACAAAGAATAAAAAAGTCTTGACAACAGTGTTGCAGCAAGTTTATAATGTAAAAGAAATTATTGAGTGAAAGGAGTTGGTCAGAAATGCTGAAAAGGAGTTTTTTATTGATTAATTTATTTTTGCTCGTTGTTTGCATCGTTTCAGTTTCTGCGAAAGACAAAAGGGATTTCATCGTCCGCATTGAAATCGGCAACCATAGTGAAGTGTATAATCTTTCAAGAAGATACACAGTAATTGATGCAAGACAAAGCTATGTTGACCTTCTTACTACGAAGGAAGAAATTTCGGAGCTAAAAAACAAGGGTTACAAAGTTAAAGTCCTGGGAACGGTTTCAGAACAGTTCGAGAAAATCAACAAACTTCCTGGTCGAGGGCAATATCATACGTATGATGAGATGGTAACTATCCTGAACAACCTTGCAAGCACATATCCAAATATCACAAAGCTTGATACGATAGGAACAAGCTTTCAGGGAAGGTTAATACTCGTTCTCGAAGTAACTGATAATCCTGGAACGGCTGAGGCTGAACCCGAGTTCAGGGTTGTTGGCTGCCATCATGGTAACGAATGGCCGTCATCCGAGATTCCCATTGACCTTGCACAGTATCTTTGCCAGAATTACGGTTCGATCGATTCGGTTACGAATCTTGTTAACAATAGAGAAATCTGGATTATGCCTATGTTTAATCCTGATGGTCATGAAGCACAGTCGAGATACAATGCAAATGGAATCGATTTAAACAGAAACTACGGATATATGTGGATAGGTGAGGGGGGAGATGTAGTTCAGTATGGCCAGCCTGAAACACAGGCAATGTTTGGATTTAATCAGTTACATAATTTCGTTCTTGGTTTAAGTTATCATACATATGGAGAGGTTGTAAATTATATCTGGAACTGGACTCCAACAAGGTCACAGGATGATGGAATTACCGTAATACTATCAAACGAATATGCTTCATATAATGGTTACTGGGTTAGCGAAGGTTATGACTGGTATAGAACCAATGGTGATTTGAATGATTACAGTTACGGAATCGATGGAACCATCGACTGGACAATAGAGCTTGCAACATCCTTTGTTCCGCCTGCATCGGCGCTTGATTCTATATGGGATGAGAATAGACCTGCAATTCTTTCTCTTGTAAGGAAATGTATCCAGGGTATTTCGGGTGTGGTAAGGGATGCAAGCACCGGAGATACTTTGACACAGGCAGTAGTCAATGTAGAACAGATTGACTGGCCAGTTTTCTGTGACCCTGTGTCAGGGCATTTTCATAGAATACTTGAACCCGGGACATACACTATCCGAGCCTCTGCAAACGGTTATTATCCAAAAACCATAAGTAATGTCACAGTGAATGCTGATACTGCTACTAATACTGTAATAGACCTCGATTCAGGTGGTGGAAACTATGCATACAAATATGCTGTGGCAAATATTCCTGATAATACTTTCAATCCCACGCATAATATAACACTTACTCCCTGGGCACTTGGTCCACCTGACGGAAAATTTGCATCCATCGGAAAAGCAGGGGAAGTAATCCTGGATATGGGTTCTCTAACACCGATATTAAACGGTGCAGGAGATGATTTTACAGTTTATGAGGGTGACGATGGAATTCCCAATGAAGGTTACGCAAGCTATGTTTCCAATAGTTATAAAGGAGCGTGGACTTTTCTTGCAAATGGGACCGGGACACAATCATTTGATATAGCAAGTTTCGGAAGCAGTGCAAGGTATGTGAGAATAGTGGACGATGGTGATGGCAATCTAACAGACCCGACAGCAGGTTTTGACCTTGAATCGATCGAGGGACAGTCTGTTCAGGGTGTTTTTCTTGTGCTTGAAGGTTATTATGTCGATGATTCATTAATTGGCAACAATAATGGGGTCTTTGACCCTGGTGAATCGGTTTATCTGATTACGACACTTCATAATAGTGGCTCGTTGGATGCCATAAATGTAATTGGGAATTTAAGCGAATCAGACCCGTATGTGAGCGTAGATTCCTCGACAAGCAATTTTGGAAATATTAATGCAGGAAGCAGTAAGGATAATACGTCAAATCCATTCGTTATCTCGTCTCTTTCGTCAACGCCTTCCGGGCATATAGCAACGTTTACCTTAGCAGTTAGTGAAGATAGTGGTTATGTTGATACATTCTATATTAACATAAAGATTGGAGCAGGGGGGGATTTTCTTATTTGGGACCCCGACCCCAATCATTCAAGTGCATCCGAAATTGAAACTGCGCTTGAGGCGGTAGGATACAATGGTGTTTACACAACAGATCTTTCTGTATATTATGGTGAATTGCAATACTATCAAGCAGTTTTTGTTTGTGTCGGTATCTATTCCACTAACTATACAATTCCGGACGGAAGTGTAGATGCCACTGCGCTTGTTAATTATGTGAATGGTGGAGGCAGGATGTATTTAGAGGGTGGAGATGTGTGGTATTTCGACCCTCAGTATAACAGTGGATATGATTTTGGTCCGCTCTTTGGGATCAATCCGACGAGTGATGGTAGTAGTGATCTTGCGACGGTACAGGGGCAGAGTAGCACATTCACGACAGGGATGAATTTTTCATATTCAGGGGAGAACAACTGGATAGACCACATAAGTCCTACAGGCACTGGATTTCTCATATTTGAGAATTCATCACCTGCATATGATTGTGGAGTAGCGAATGATGCAGGTAGTTACAGGACGGTGGGAGTATCGTGGGAGTTTGGAGGGCTTGTAGATGGCAGTCCACCGAGCACGAAAGAGGCTTTAGCGGATTCGATAATGCATTTCTTTGGTATACTTGTGGGGCAGGAAGAGAAACCCGCAAATATTTCCAATATGCCTCGTATTTATGGATTAAGCCAGAGTTATCCTAATCCGAGTAAACAGTCAACGGTTATCAGTTATCAGTTACCAGTGAAGGGGAAAGTGAATCTCAGAGTATATGACGTGAGTGGGAGGTTAGTGGAAGTAATGATAGACAGAGTAGAAGAAGTGGGATATCACAACGAGAGATTAGATACGAAGGGATATGCGAGTGGAGTATATTTTTACCGACTCTCGGCAGGAGGCAAGACATTTACGCGGAAAATGCTGGTGGTGAGGTAGAACAGAATAGTGAAACGGAGAAACGGAGAAACGGAGAAAAGCAGACCAAAGACCAGAGACATGAGACCGAAGACATGAGACCATAAAAGGCAGATGAAAGAAGAGGAAAGGTAGGCGCAGGCTTAAGCCTGCGAAGAGTATCGGTGTGTCGGGGAAACGGTCAAAGACAGACCATAGACATAAGACATGAGACATCAGACATGAGACCAGAGACCAAAGACAATGAAAGGCAGATGAGTGAAGAGTGAAACGGAGAAACGGAGAAACGGAGAAACGGTCAAAGACAGACCATAGACATAAGACATGAGACATCAGACATGAGACCGAAAACCTGAGACCAAGAGACCATAAAAGGCGAAAAACAAGATGTTGAATTAGTTTAATTAGTTTAATTGGTTTGAACCTTGAAACAAATGTTTTTTCTGTGCACTCTGCGGTTCCCCTGTGAAATACAATTAAGTTCTGCCCATTCTCCTATTTCACGGGGTAAATCTGTGGTGGAATGTATATGGAAATTGGGAAAATGAGATTGCTTCAGAAGTTAATAAGAAAGGCATACTCGCAATGACACTCTTCTTTCGTCATTGCGAACCCGAAGGGTGTGGCAATCTCATACTGACGAAAATAATCTCACTTCGTGAAAGTTCATAAAAATGTTGACTTTTTCTATTTTCAGGTTTATATTGGTAATGTTATGAAAAAGATAGTGTTAGTTTTTTCGTTACTGTTGCTTTTTTCTTCTAATGCACGAGCCAACAAAGTATTTGTTGCAAAGTTTCATGGTATTATCGGACCTATATCATCAAGATACATAGTCAAGGCAATCAGGAGAGCAGAAAAAGAAAAGGCAGAATGTCTTATTATTGAGCTTGATACACCAGGAGGGCTCGATACTGCTATGAGAGATATTGTCAAAGAAGAACTTAATGCGAGCATTCCTATCGTTGTTTTCGTTTATCCTAAGGGTGCAAGAGCAGCATCAGCAGGCGTTTTCATAACCCTTGCTGCACACATTGCTGCGATGTCTCCGGGAACTAATATAGGAGCAGCACACCCCGTATCTGTAGGAAAGAAGATGGACAGGGAGATGACGGAAAAGGTTACCAATGATGCTGTTGCCTATATTGAATCTATTGCTCGGGATAGAGGAAGGAACGCTGAGTGGGCAAAGAGAGCGGTTAGAAAGAGCGTTTCAGTTTCTTCTAATGAAGCTATGGAACTTGGAATCATTGATTTCATCGCCGAAAATTTAGATGAATTGCTTGAAAATATCGATGGTGTAAACCTTGAAATAGAAAGAGAAACGAAAACCTTGCACACAAAAGATGCGCAGGTGGAAGAAATCAGTCTTACTTTTAGAGAAGATTTCCTTAACAAGATTACAAATCCTAATATTGCTTATATTCTTTTCACTCTGGGAATTTATGGTTTAATATATGAGTTTACACATCCCGGGGCGATTTTCCCTGGTATTGCTGGAGGAGTTTGTATGATACTTGCTTTTCTTTCATTCCAGACACTTCCGGTAAATTATGCAGGTATCGCTCTGATTGTTATGGGGATAATTATGCTCTTCCTTGAATTGAAAACACCAACAAATGGACCTTTATCCATAGGAGGTATTGCTTCAATGTTACTTGGTTCTGCGATGCTTTTCGAAACAGATGCACCGTTTTTGCGGGTTTCCTGGAGTGTCATACTCCCGGTTGTGGTTTTCTCAGCTGCTTTCTTTTTGTTTGTGGTTAGCATGACAATAAGGGCTATGAGAAAAAAACCAACGACCGGAAAGACGGGATTGATAGGGGAGACTGCAGTTGCAAAAACACATTTCGTTCCAGGAAAGATAGGGAGTGTTTATGTTCATGGTGAATTCTGGGATGCAGTTTCTGGCGATGTGATCAAGAATGGTGAAGAAGTAGAAATTGTATCCGTCGATGGACTGAGACTCAAGGTGAAGAAAAAACAACAATCGGCATAAAATCAGTTCAAACTCCCAAACCTGGCTCTTCTACATAATGTGAGGTTGAAAGCCTCGCGCTGTTCGGATTTAACTTTTGACTTGCCTTTCGGCTTTATCCTTGCAGTTTCTCCGTCACTCCGTCACTCCGTCACTCCATCACTCCGATTCCCTCATTTCTCTTCTGCGTATGTATGTATCGCCTAAAGAGAGTTTATCTGTTTTTAAAAAAGTAATATCCCAAAAACCAGCCAAAGACCATTAACGGTAATGCAGCACCACGGAATACTACACCTATGGAGAGTCCTATGGCTGCTCCAATAAAACCTCTTCTTATTCTTGAGAGGAAAATACCAACTTTTTGCTCTGCCTTGCTTAAGTGTTTTTCATATATTTCCTGAAACCATCGAGACAGGTCTTCCCATTCCTTTTCATATGAATCTTCTCTTGAATGTGAGTGAGAGAAGTTTCTATATAGGTCATACTTTTTTCTTTTTGGCGGGTCGCTGAGTATTTCGTATGCTGTGGATATTTGAGCAAACTTTTTTGTTGACTCTTCGGTTGAATGTTTTTTTGCATCAGGATGCCATTCCTTTGCAAGGTTTCTAAAAGCCTTTTTGATATCCTCATCTGAAGCATCTTTCCCTAAACCAAGGATAGTGTAATAATTCATGAACGTGTTCATAACGAAAATATACTCATATTATTTTTTTTGTCAACTACTTTTTACCAAATGATACAAATACAAGCGGATTGATACAATCATTTTAAGAATGTAAAATTCTTAAGTAAATTTGCAATATTTTTCAAATTAATGAAAAATACTCTTGACAAAAGTAATATTTCTTGTTATATTATCAATGTTGTAGTTTAAAGCTGTTCTTTGAAATTTGAATTAAATATGGAGTCTGTAAGGAGCATCCTTAGGTTAAAGTCTAAGTTACTAAGAGCGTATGGTGGATGCCTTGGCACATACAGGCGATGAAGGACGTGGTTGGCTGCGATAAGCCTCGGTTAGCCGTCAAGCTGGCATAGATCCGAGGATTTCCGAATCCGTGAACGGATTCCGAGTCATGTCGGAATACTCTGTGCTTTATGTGCAGAGAGTGAACCCGGGGAATTGAACCATCTTAGTACCCGGAGGAAGAGAAAACGAAGTGATTTCCTGAGTAGCGGCGAGCGAAATGGAAACAGCCTAAACCAAATAGTGTGTTAAAGTCTGTGCACGTTGCACTATTGGGGTAGTGGGGCATTATCTGGCTTTAGTACAGATAGAGCCGGAAAGTTACAAAATCTTATTTCAGTCGAATGATCCTGGAAAGGTTGACCATAGAAGGTGACAGTCCTGTAGACGAAGGAGTAAGATCTTTCTCGATAATGTTCCCGAGTACCTCGGGACACGTGAAATCTTGAGGGAATTTGTCCCGACCACGGGATAAGGCTAAATACTCGTATGTGACCGATAGTGAACTAGTACCGTAAGGGAAAGGTGAAAAGAACCCCTGGCGGGGAGTGAAATAGAACCTGAAACCGTATGCTTACAAGCGGTAGGAGTCCCAGAATTTTTACCTTCGGGTTTAGATTCGGGATGACTGCGTGCCTTTTGCATAATGAGCCGGCGAGTTATTGTATATTGCCAGGTTAATCTCAGCAAGAGAGTAGCCGTAGCGAAAGCGAGTCTTAATAGGGCGATTCCTCAATTCGTTGAGGAAGGTTGTATGTAGTAGACCCGAAGCCGAGTGAGCTACTCATGGTCAGGCTGAAGTTTCGATAATCTCGAAATGAAGGGCCGAACCAGTTAGCGTTGAAAAGCTATTGGATGAACTGTGGGTAGGGGTGAAAGGCCAATCAAACTCGGCGATAGCTGGTTCTCCTCGAAATAGTTTTAGGACTAGCCTTGAATAGTTAGTAATGGTGGTAGAGCACTGGATGGGTTAGGAACTTCGGTTCTGAATTCAACCAAACTCCGAATGCCATTACTCAAAGTTCAGGAGTCAAGCAGTGGGGGATAAGCCTCATTGCTGAGAGGGAAACAACCCAGACCACCAGCTAAGGTCCCAAAATATAGGTTAAGTGTCAAAGGATGTTAAATTGCTCAGACAGCCAGGAGGTTGGCTTAGAAGCAGCCATCCTTTAAAGAAAGCGTAACAGCTCACTGGTCGAGTGATTTTGCACCGAAAATGTAGCGGGGCTCAAACCTATTACCGAAGCTGTGGCCCTATACCTTTTTGGTATAGAGCGTAGAGGAGCGTTCCATTTTGAGTGAAGTCTTAGACGCGAGTCAGGATGGACAGAATGGAAGTGAATATGCCGGCATAAGTAACGATAATTCCGATAAGAAATCGGAACACCGAAAACCTGAGGTTTCCTGGGGAAGGTTAATCCGCCCAGGGTTAGTCGGTCCCTAAGGCGTAGCCGAAGGGCGAAGCTGATGGGAAATTCGTTAATATTCGAATACCACTTAGAAGGTGTTTTACCGAAGGGGGGACGCAGAAGGGTAGACCAGTCTCGTGACGGAATACGAGATTCAAGCTTGTAGGGGGTTTCAGCAGGTAAATCCACTGAAACATTACCCTGAGAAGTTATGAGGAAGCAGAAATGCTACAAACTGGTTGATCCCACACTGACTGGAAAATCCTCGTAGGGAATCTTCTGGGTGACCGTACCGTAAACCGACACAGGTAGGTAGGGTGAGAATCCTAAGGTGCTCGAGATAACCCTCGTTAAGGAACTCGGCAAATTGACCCCGTAACTTCGGGAGAAGGGGTGCCAGGTCTGGTGATATTTCTTGCAAATGGAGCTTGACTTGGCCACAGTGAAATGGCTTAAGCGACTGTTTAACAAAAACACAGGTCTCTGCCAAATCGAAAGATGAAGTATAGGGACTGACACCTGCCCGGTGCCGGAAGGTTAAGGGAAGGGGTTACCCTGTACCATTTGGTACAGGGGAAGCTCTGAACCGAAGCCCTGGTAAACGGCGGCCGTAACTATAACGGTCCTAAGGTAGCGAAATTCCTTGTCGGGTAAGTTCCGACCTGCACGAATGGTGTAACGACTTAAGCACTGTCTCAACGAGGGACTCGGTGAAATTGGAGTGGCGGTGAAGATACCGTCTTCCTGCGACTGGACAAAAAGACCCCGTGAACCTTTACTGTAGCTTGACACTGGATTCTGTCACTGCATGTGTAGTATAGGTGGGAGGCTTTGAAGTCCCGACGCCAGTCGGGATGGAGCCATCAGTGAAATACCACCCTTGTTTTGTTGGGATTCTAACTTTGCGAAAGCGAAGGAAAATGTCTGGTGGGCAGTTTGACTGGGGCGGTCGCCTCCCAAAATGTAACGGAGGCGCCCAAAGGTTCCCTCAGCACGGACGGTAACCGTGTGTTGAGTGTAAAGGCATAAGGGAGCCTGACTGTTAGGCCGACAGGCCGAACAGAGCGGAAACGCGGGCTTAGTGATCCGGTGGTTCTGTGTGGAAGGGCCATCGCTCAACGGATAAAAGGTACTCCGGGGATAACAGGCTGATCGGTTCCGAGAGTTCATATCGACGAACCGGTTTGGCACCTCGATGTCGGCTCATCGCATCCTGGGGCTGAAAGTGGTCCCAAGGGTTGGTCTGTTCGCCCATTAAAGCGGTACGTGAGCTGGGTTCAGAACGTCGTGAGACAGTTCGGTCTCTATCCATCGCAGGCGTAGGAGACTTGAAGAGAGCTGTCCCCAGTACGAGAGGACCGGGATGGACAAACCTCTAGTGTACCAGTTGTTCTGCCAAGGGCATCGCTGGGTAGCTACGTTTGGAAAGGATAACCGCTGAAAGCATCTAAGTGGGAAGCCAACTTTAAGATAAGGTCTCCCTCCTGTACCTTCGGGTACAGGACTAAAGGTCACTTCGAGATTAGGAGATTGATAGGCTGCAGGTGTAAGTTCTGTAAAGAATTCAGCCGAGCAGTACTAATAGACCGTGAGACTTAGATTCTAAGGATTCCTGACAGGCTCCTTATTTTAATAAATATTAGACCAGAGACTACAGACCTGAGATAATAGACCAAAATCAAGAATGAGAGAAATCAAACAGGTCTTATGTCTTAAGTCTCATGTCTTAGGTCTTGATTGTAATTTCCGGTGGCCATAACGGAGGGGTCACACCTGTTACCATTCCGAACACAGAAGTTAAGCCCTCCAGTGCCGATGATACTACTTGGGTAACCTTGCGGGAAAGTAGGTCGCTACCGGATTTTTTTATTTTAAATATGCACTGTGTTATATGAAGTTCGGCAACATTCTTGTCTTTTTCTGTATTTTTTCCCGTTATCGTATCACTACTACCTTCTCTGTCCTACTGAATTTACCAGATTCTAACCTCACAAAGTAATGACCAGACTGAACCTTCTCTCCATCCTGATTTGTCCCATCCCATCTAATAGTCCAATTGCCAGGCTCTATATTTCTATTCAGGAGTTCTTTGACCAATTTCCCAGCGATGTCGTATATTCTTAAGGAGACCATCCCTTCTCTTTTAATGTTATAGTTACAGACAACCAAAGATGAAAGGGTTATGGTCGGTTTAACCGAGAGACTAAAGAGTTGAGGAATAGAAGATTGCGTCTCCTCAATACCCAGAAATGAAGAAACTTTGTAAATCTGCCAGTAGCCTGTCATATCCTCCTTCTGATACACAATCCAGTTTCCATCCGGCGACCACTGGGGATACTCATGGTCACAACTATCGCTGGTCAGTGCTGTCTCTGTTCCTCCAGAGGATGAAACCTTGTAAACCTGCCAGTTGCCTGTCGCATCGTACTTGTGATACACAATCCAGCTCCCATCAGGCGACCACTGGGGATGCCCATGGTAACAACTATCGCTTGTCAGGGCTGTCTCTGTTCCACCTGCTGATGAAACCATGTAAATCTGCTGGTAGCTTGTCGCATCGTACTTCTCATACACAATCCAGTTCCCATCCTGAGACCACTGGGGCTCCCAATGGTTATAACTATCGCTGGTCAGGGCTGTCTCTGTTCCACCTGTTGATGAAACCTTGTAAATCTGGTTGTAGCCTGCCACATCCCACTTTTCATACACAATCCAGTTTCCATCCTGAGACCACTGGGGCCCCCAATGGACATAATTATCGCTGGTCAGGAGGGTCTCTATCCCACCTGCTGATGGAACCTTGTAAATCTGCCAGTTGGTCGCATTTATCCTGCAATACACAATCCAGTTCCCATCCGGCGACCACTGGGGCTTGTAATGGTCATAACTATTACTGGTCAGGGCTGTCTCTGTTCCACCTGCTGATGAAACCTTGTAAATCTGCTGGTAGCTTGCCGCATCCTCCTTCTCATACACAATCCAGTTTCCATCCTGCGACCACTGGGGATACTCATGCTCATAACTATCGCTCGTCAGGGCTGTCTCTGTCCCTCCTGCTGATGGAACCTTGTAAATCTGTCTGTGGCCTGTCGCATCGTACTTCTCATACACAATCCAGTTTCCATCCTGCGACCACTGGGCATACTCATGCGCATAACTATCGCTGGTCAGGGCTATTTCCTGTGCCCACAGGGGCAGGGCAAGCAGAATTATACCAGCGAAAAGAGAACAAAAAATTCTCCTTTGTTTAATCATACTACACCTCCTTCTCAAGATAAATTTTGAACATTTCACCATTCCTCCTTTCTCTCTTTCTAACTCATTCCAAAGAGAGTAGCTTCCTCCAAAATCCTAAAAACTTCCATAATATCACCTCCTGTTTTTGTTACTGAATTTCATATAACGGTTAAGGCTGTGTGCCGTTTTAATGGCATATAGCCTGAGTTATCGGTTGGTGAATGGTGTCAGGCTAATGTGAATGGTGTCAGGCTAAGAAATAAGATTTACGTCACCATCCTACTTTCTTTAGCAATCTATTGAATTCATCCGGAGCTAGATTCCTTTCTACCCGAGCTAAAGAACCTGGCTCCCGTTTTAGAAATCGAGCAATCTCTCTACGCCTTTCTCGGACATATAAATCGCACAACCGGACGAATAAGCCGCGCGCTTTACCAATCTTCTTTCCACGCTTATGACTCTGCAAATCACTTAAGCTTACCCGCATCACCCTACCTACTGCTTTCGCCACACTATCCAAGGTCTTGCTCTTCACGATGGTATCTTCGCTCCGTAGCTCCTCACCAATCCTACTCTTAACCTTTATCACAAAATCATCCTCTCCCAAAATCCGCTGATCTACTACCTGATAGAAAACAGCAAGATTCCCTACATCCTTCCACTCCAGGACAAAATCCCGATAAAGTTTAACAGCCCGCTCCCTGTTCTTAGCAAATTGACTTAATACGAAATCCGTATTAACCAAATCACTATCATCTAACCCAAGATATGCACGGTGGCTACTCCATTTGTAATTTAATGGATTCGATACTATTCCTGCCCTCACACAGTTGAGATGAAGGTATCGCACAAGTGCCAATAAATACGCATCCCTATCACAGAGTATTGCCTTATATCGCGCCTGGAAAAGATGACCAACTACCCGGTATTTTCTATTGTACCACAGCGTATAAGACTGCAATAATACTTGCATGATCCGTGAAAGTGCTATCTCCCCTGTCTCAAGAAGCAGATGAAAATGATTATGCATTAAGGTATAGGCGTAAAGTGAAAACCTATATCGCTCCTTATATTCTCCAAGTTTCTGAAGGAACCGCTTCCTGTCTCCATCATCCTTGAATATGGATAACCTTCGATTCCCACGCGCATAGGCATGGTAAAATGCCCCAGGATACTCTATTCTTGGTTTCCTACCCATATCACCTTTCTACCATAATTGCTTACAACTGTCAAATCTTATTTCTTAGCCTGACACCAATTCCACTCCATATTGCAGGCAATTTCATATAACGGTTAAGGCTGTGTGCCGTTTTAACGGCATATAGCCTGTGTTATCGGTTGGATTTTGGAGTTTCTTCATCGTTCTACCTTTTATTTAACGTTTAAGCTCACCTGCCGAAAACACGCAGCGTTTTTCGTCAGGTGGAACGATTTGTTATACATTATTTATCCTCATTCAATATTTTTTCATCCATTAAATATTGTTTACAAGTAGGTATTACAAAGTCTGGTACTAAATCAAATTTCGTTAGGTTGAGGTAGTAAATACTATCATTTTCGACATGAAATTGTTCGTCAATATATTTTATTAGTGGGTCATTCTGAACTTTTGACCTTAAGTTATAAACCGCCAAAATAACTCGAAATATTTGCAGCTTGAAATAGCTGTTACTTTCAGTAGAAAACTGACTTATTAACTTGTCTTTTGTAAAATTGTCATTATGGTATTTTTTATATGAGAAATCCGGTATAAACTCTTTAATGTATGCTTCACCTTTACTAATTTCACTTGCTTCTATTTTAGAGTCATCTTGATATGTAGGTTCGTCTTTTCCGTGTAGAAGAGAAGAAATAATATTATAAGATGATTCATCATTAAAATTTCTATTGGTATGCTCAAGTAATTTTCTTATGCATGTGATTCTATGTATAGAATTTAAGGAATTATTTTTTGCGTTTTCAGAAAGAAGAATTGGTAAAGAAATAATATCAGATTCTTTAATTTCATTTATATCAATATTTCCATTATTATTTCTCATGTACTTAGCAGAAACGGCTTGCTCATTTGGTTTTCCAATAGAAATAAAATCGATAACTGGTTGAAAATCGTGGGTGAGCATTAATGCTGTTTTTCTAAAAAAACTATTTTTGCTTGATATATTCGCAAATAATCGATTTATAATTGCATATTTTTTATTCGTGTCAAAAGAAGAAATAGGGTCGTCCAGTATTATTAAACTGGGGTTCCGACTTAAAGCGTAGTGCATGAAAAGAACAAGTGCAAAAGCGTTTCGTTCTCCCCAACTAAGATGTTTGTTAATATCAGAAACAAGAACTCCATCAATTTCTTTGTCCGCTCGGTATTTTAAAATAGTCTGAGTTTGAGTCTCGCTTAAATGTTTAATATCTATCTCATAAGTAATGCCTGCCATGAATAAAAAATTATTTATATCCTTAACTGCTTTTTTTGTGGCATTACCTATATATCTGGTTAATTCACCTATGTTTTTTTTCAAAACCTCTGTTTCTTTTAATAGCGAGTTTACTTCTGAGTTAATTGATTGCACCAGAGACTTGACCTTATCACTATTAAAGATCTCAAGAGCTGAATCATCTATTTTTAGCTTTGTTAGTTGTTCTTCAAGTTTTGATATATCGTCTTTTTGAGCAACAAAGGAATTAAACTTTATAACATTATTTACTTTGTCTATTAGAAAATCTAATTCGCCGTAAAATTTTTTAATCCACAATGATATTACAGCTTCATCTTGTAGTTCCCTTATGCATTTATAGAGAATTTCAATTTTAGCAGAATTCATATATTCTTTTACAGAATCGAAAAATCCCATCATTTCAATGATACTTTTTACACCAGATTTGGAATATGAATCAGAAAAAACCTTTTTTTCAGCCTGATAATCCGTTTCTAATTCGTTTGCACAAAATGGACATATATCATTGTCATCATACTTTCCACCATCGTTTTTCCAACCGACCCAATCAATGTTGTATTCTTTTGACATTAGTGGTTGGAATTTCTTGATTTTTTCTGGTAATTTAAAAATGCTTTTAGAATTGGTTAGATTTTTCATTAAACCAACTTTTTTTAAATCTCCTTTGTTTGTTAAAGAAAATTTCTTCAATACTGATTCACCAACTCGAAATAAGTTACCCAAATTTTCATTAGTTTCAGGGTCGAAATGGATCTTTGATAATTTTTCGTTAATAGAAGCCTGCAATTCATCATATTTTGGTGATTTGATGAAAATATTGAATGCATTATCTATCACTTCACTTTTGTTAAAAACGATAGTATTTACAAATTCTTCATTAAACAATAATACGTTTTCGAGTTCTTCGCTTAAAGTACCGGACGGTGTAACATCACCGTTAAAAGGTTTAAGAGAGTCTAATGTTTCTCCTTTTGCTAATAGTTCTATAGCTTTAACAATAGTTGATTTCCCAGTTCCATTCATTGCATAATAAATATTAAGAGAATCCTTTTTTAAAGAAATATCACATTTGGAAATGTTGTTACAATTTTCTATCTTTATTTTAATCATAATCACCTCATTTCTTTACCATATATGTTCTATTATATTACTTACAACATCATACTTTCCATGTGTTCAAGTATTGTTGGTTTTCATTGTATAAGGCTTGAACTCACTGGTTTTTACGAAGCGCAGCGGAGTAAAAATCCAGTGAAGCGATTTGTTATGTGTTCTCTCCATTTATCTTGTTTTCAACCGCATCATCCTCATCGTCTATAATTAATGCAGTATCAGTAATTTCTGGTAGAATATTTTTCGCCTCTGCTTCACTTAATATCTCCACACTTTTCAACTTTCTTTGGATTGCCCGAGTTCTTTTACCCATTACGTCATCCAATTGATCTAAACCAGTTCGAATATTCTTCTGAGCTTTCCCCATCATTCCACCAAAGTTTTCAAACTCCTTTTTAACAGCTCCTAAGACTTGCCAAACTTCACTACTTCTTTTTTGTATAGCTAAAGTTTTAAAGCCCATTTGAAGACTGTTTAATAAAGCAGCAAGTGTTGTTGGCCCTGTCACAATTATTTTATAATTTCTCTGAAGGTCTTCTAATAATGATGCTTTTCGTACAACTTCTGCATAGATGCCTTCAAAAGGCAAAAACATAATTCCAAAATCAGTTGTGCTTGGCGGGTCGATATACTTATGGTTAATATCCTTTGACATTTTCTTTATTGTATTATCAAGATTCTTTTGAGCAATGAGTATTTTACTTTGGTCTCCTTTGTCATAAGCTTCCTGTAATTGCTCGTAAATATCTTTTGGAAATTTGGCGTCTATGGGTAGCCACACATTCGTTCCAGAATCGTCTCTTCCTGGAAGTTTAATTGCAAACTCAACTGAATCCGAACTACTTGCTTTTGTTTTAACGTTCGCTTCGTACTGGTCTGGTGCAAGAATTTGTTCTAGCAACATCGAAAGCTGAATTTCTCCAATTCCTCCTCTCAATTTTACGTTACTGAGTACTTTTTTTAGTCCCCCTACATCCGTGGCAAGACTTTTCATTTCACCTAGTCCCTCTTGAACAGCTTGGAGTTGTTTGCCAACTGTCTCAAAAGATTGGCTTAGTCTTTCATTTAAAGTCTTTTGGAGTTTTTCATTCACTGTTTTGCGCATTTCATCGAGTTGCTTAGTGCTATCTTCACGTATCGATTTCAATTGTTTTTCAACAGACTCCTTTACCCCCTTGGTATTTTCAGTTGTTTGCTTATTTATTTCCGTCTGCTGCGTTGAAAAGTCACTAAACTTTTGCCTCAACAATTCATTCAGATCCTTAATGTTTTCCGTAAACTTGGTCTCAAATGATTTCAATGTATTGGTAAGTTCTTCTCTGTTTGTCTTATTTCCATCTGTGATTTGCTTGTTGAATTCTGTTTGTTGAGTACGCATTTCGTCATACTTGTTCTTCAAAAGTTCACTGAGTTGCTTTACATTTTTAGCGAATTGGCTGCTGAATGCTTCGAGTGATTTTGTCAATTCCTCTCTATTCGTTTTCGAAATATCATTTGTTTCTGTTCTATTCCTTTGAAACTCGTCCTTGATTGATTTTTCAGTACGCTCAAGCGTAGAATCAAACTTTATCATTGAAGATTCAATCTCTTTAAGCTGAGATTTAATTTCAATTTTGGATTTCTTGAAAAGTCCAATCGCAATATTTACTATGGCGAGTACTATTAGTGTTATTAAAAGTGTTTCTAGCATTGTTTTGTCCTTATTTAATATTGGTTGTAACGTTTACATATAATCATTATTTTTATACCGCTAAATTGATGGGATAAACACAATTGTTTATATTTCTCTTTTACCATTCAGGCACTCCTGCTCAAAATAAATTCGTTGAGATTCTTTTTTACACATAACGCGGCTAATCAGCCGCGCGGCTTTTTGCGTCGACTGCATTAGCCTTGTTAGGTGAATCAGGAGTTAATCTGATAACATTTCAATAAATTTTTCCATAATTGGTCTTCGGAAGTGCCAAATAAAGCTTTCTGCTTTTGCCTCTATACTCAATTTTTCTTCATCTAAAATTCCATAGTTATTAATCGCCAGCTCAATTGATATCGAGTCTTTCTCATTGCAATTTAAGATTTCAGTCTCAAAACTTGGCCATTTCGAATCTGTTTCTATTTGCTTCAAGTCTCTTTCAAAGTCATATAACGCAGAAGAAATAATCTTATTTTCTTCAAATGAAAATTGGATATGATAGCCAATCCAAACACCTTTTTTATCCCTAGGATGCTTTTTCCAAAATTGTACAAGACCGTTTTTGCATTTAGATTTAATATCCTTATTAATTTCATTGTAGAGAGGAAATGCATTTTTGTTTATTAGGAGTTCTTTTTTTTCTTGATACTCTTTAAGAGCTGTATAGAAGTCATCTTGACCATGCAAGTCTTTAGGGCTAAATACAATTTGCCCATAACCGTTAATATGGCTTTCAAGATCCTCGCAGTACTCGATAATTTTGAGAGGATTTTTTTCTTCTAGAATATCCTTCAAAATTTCAACTACATCATCGATATCATATAAAATACCCTGAGCTGCCTTCTTAAGATCGAAAACATAATCCTTAATATCACAATAAAAATTGTCTATATCATCAGTAAAATATTCATCGATTTCGTCAATTTCAATTTTTTTATATCCTACATTTGCGATATATTTCCGCGTAGTATTGTAAGGGAAAAGTTCAAAATCAATCTCAGCATTTGGCATTAACTTCAGTGCTTTTTCCTGATCGCTACGTTCAGGCATAATGAGCTTAATAAGTTTAGATATGTTATTCAGCAAAAAATTTCTTTGATTTATCAGCGATTTTTTTTCATCTATAAATTCGGACCAAAATTCATTGTAAAATTCATCAATCAAACTGATAAGCTTGTCGATATCGATTGCGTCACGGATTATTTTATCGATGCGTTCACTTTTTAAGGTGCCGAAAATGCTATCAAGTGATGTTGCTAAGAACCTTCCACTTGCAACAAGGAGGCATTGATCAATATATACTTCTTTGAGTTCATAAATATCTTTATATGGTTCGTTGATAGCCTGCTTTACCTGATTAATAACATTAAAATAGCCGTCAGAGCTTGAAGACGAACCTGTTATATTACCTTTTTTTACAATAACCGCTAAATATTTAGTTTTTTTGAAAACATCATCATATTCTTTGCATATAATATCCTTGCCTTTTTCACCTCCGTGATGATGATGAATTGGATCAATGAAACCCATTTTAGATAGCAACGGTATTAATACTTTTTGTCTAAGTTCATCTTCATTTAGATTTTGAACCAATTGCTTTTTTTCTGTTATATTCATAGCGGAAACCTTATGGTAACGTTTCACCTAACATAAGATTAGCTGTACTAATGGAAAAAGCAATTGTTGCTTTCCGTGACTACCTAATCTCAGTTGGTTATTATTAGTTAATTGTTTACTATTACTTAAGTTATACATTCTTTCTCCTTCTTTTATTTATTTGTATATGTTGCTTTTTAAGCAACATATACTAAAAATCAGCAGGGCTTCTTACGCCTTTGCCATCCTGGTTAATCACATGTGTATACATCATAGTTGTCTCCACATTTTTATGACCTAATAATTCTTGTATTGTCCTGATATCATATCCTGATTCAAGGAGATGAGTTGCGAAACTATGCCTGAGACTATGGATTCCCACTTGTTTCCTGAATATCTGCTTTACCGCAGGCATTTTCAAATATCCTTTGAGCAGTTCTTATCGTGATATGACTTTCTTTTCTCTGTCTTAAAGATGGGTCTATCCAGACATCTTCATCTTTAAAGATATCAAGGAGCTTCTTTACTACATCATCAGAATGAGGAAACACCCAACATTTTTGCTCTGGATTCCAACTATGACTTGTTACATATTTGAGTTTTTTAATATAAATTGGATTATAAGTGACAGTAACTTTTATCTTTCCACTCTGTCCTTTGTTTGTTTTGATTCTATAATTTTCCATTTTATTAGCCAATAGGAAAAGAATGAGTAAACGCCGTCATTGTATCTAAAAAATAATATAGAGTAAAACGACAATTTTGTCAAGCCCAAAAACAGCCGAGAAAAATTTAAAAAACTTTCCACCAAAAGCAGTTAAAGAAGCGAATGTCCAGTCCTGCGTTTTACATAATGTAAGTAATCAGTAAAGACCGTCATGAGCATTGGTAACAGTTTAAGTAACGAAGCCCGTTATAACCCTAAAACGCTAAATAAGATTGTGATGTTGATGGGAGAAGGTTGCGATATGGGGTTACTGAATATTTACGGATTGGTTTTATTGGTTGAAAAAATTAGAGAAGAATCAGTGTTTATCCGTGGCTAATATGTTTCCTCTGTGTTCTCTGTGGTTTGTTTTGGGGAGGGTGGGGTTATTCGAGGACGACAAGTTTGTCTTCTGAGGCTACCTTTGCACCTTCTTTGACAAGTATTTCTTTCACTACGCCATCTTTTGGGCTCTTTATTTCGTTTTGCATTTTCATTGCCTCAAGTATCAGAATAGGAGTTCCTTTTGAAACTTGATCTCCTTCTTTTACCTCGAGTTTCGCAATAAGACCTGGCATAGGGGCATGGATAACAGAGGATTCTTCTTCTTGAGACTCTGTGAGAAGTGCTTCTCCTGACTTGACTTCGTAAGTGTTCTGACCAATCCAGAGAACAAAATGGTCCTCGCCTTTTTGCTGGCAAAAAACTTCGATTGTTTTGTTGTCGATTAGAATAGAGTGAAACCCATTGAAAGTTGTGTCAGAGATGTTGATATTATGAGTTTTGTTGTTGAAGGTTACTTCAATGTCTTTTTTGCCATAGTTCACTTCAAGTTCATATAGTTTGTTGTCAATTAGGAGTTTTTTCTTCACTGTAGCGCTCTCTGTCTTCCAACTATTTTCCAGAGTGATTCTTTCCTGTTTATTCCGGTGTTTTTCCCATATGTTTTCTTTGCAAGTTTTTCACAAATTGAAGCGATAATTGCAACTTGTTCTTCGTTGGCTGCTAAATCTTCAGGCATAACGAAGTTTTCAAGGAAATGTGTATTGATGTTTCCTTTGACGAATCTATCATCCTTCATAATAGCAGAAAGCAATTTGATGATTGTTTTAAGACCAACTATTTTGTATTCGGAAAGAGCCCTTTCCATTCTGCTGATAGCAGTATTTCTGTTTTCTGCCCAAACAACGAGTTTTGAGATTAATGGGTCATAAAAGACAGGAATTTCAAATCCTTCGTAGATTCCACTGTCAAGTCTGATACCTGGTCCGGAGGGCTCTACAAGATGCAGGATTTTGCCAGGCGAAGGAACAAAATTATTATCAGGGTCTTCTGCATAAATTCTTGCTTCGATTGCATGTCCTCTTTGTTGGAGATTTTCTTGTCTGTATGAAAGTTTATTGCCCTCTGCAATCTTAATCTGTTCACGCACAATATCAACACCTGTCACAAGTTCCGTTACAGGATGCTCAACTTGTATTCTTGCATTTACTTCGAGGAAGTAAAAATTCTTATTCTTGTCAAGCAGGAATTCTACAGTGCCCGCATTTGTATAATTGCATGCATTTACAATCTTGATTGCTTCATCACCCATCTTTTTTCGCAAATCATCATCCAGAGCAGGGGATGGTGATTCTTCTATGATTTTTTGATATCTTCTCTGTATCGAACATTCTCTCTCAAAAAGATGCACCGCGTTTCCAAAATTATCTGCAAGAACCTGCATTTCAACATGTCTTGGTTCCTCTATATATTTTTCTATGTAAATGGTATCGTCACCAAATGCAGAGAGGGCTTCTCTTCTTCCAAGTTCAATTGCACTTGCGAGTTCTCCTTTATTTTTTACAATACGCATTCCCTTACCACCACCTCCCATAGAAGCCTTGGCTATCACGGGGAAACCAATATCTTTTATAACTTTGTCAAAATCACTCGGATTGCTTGTTTTTCCTAGCATTCCCGGAATTATTAGTGCTCCAATATCTTTCACAGTATTTCTTGCAGCTATCTTGTCACCAACAAGTTCAAGTGCATCAGGATTTGGTCCAATGAATATCAATCCTTCATCCCGACAAATTCTTGCAAATTTGACATTTTCCGCAAGGAAACCGTATCCGGGATGAACTGCCTGACAATCAGTGTTTTTTGCAATAGCGATAAGTTTATCCATATTTAAGTAACTTTCCTGTGGATTTGATTTGCCTATATGGTATGCCTCATCGGCACTTCTTGTATGCAAAGCATCCCTGTCAACATCGGAATAGACAGCGACGCTTTTTATTTGCATCTCCCTGCAGGTTCTAATTATTCTTAAAGCGATTTCTCCACGGTTCGCTATCAATATCTTCTTAAACATTATTTGGCATATTTAGTTTCTTTGGTTTGTCTGGTTTACACAGTATATTGAGTTCATTGAGTTTACACGGTTTGTTGAGTTTGTTGTGTTTTTATTAGATTCTTCCTTAGTCAATAACCGTTGCTTACTCAGAATGACAGCCTTCTTTTTGTCATAAATTAGTCCATTTAGTTAATCTTCTTTTTTTGCATTATGGTTACCATTCGGGTTTTCTTTTTTCAAGGAATGCCTCCATTCCTTCTTGAGCTTCTTTGCTTTTTCTTAAATTAGCAAGTGTTTCAGCTGTAAATTCTCTTACTTTATCGAAAGGCTGGAGTGGGACCTTTTCAAGTAAATCTTTGCAGACACGCAGTGCATTGGGACTTCCCTTTAAGAGTTCGTTCACAATCCTCTGAGTTTCTGTGTCGAGTTGCTCTTCTTCTACAACCTTGTTTACAAGTCCTATCCTCAATGCGTCTTCAGCATTCAATCTTCTACCTGTCAGGAAATACTCCCTTATACTTCCCTCACCGCATTTCCTGAGCATAAACGGAGAAATATCAGAAGGCACAAGCCCAATTCTAACTTCACTAAAACTGAATTTCGCTTTTGTTGATGCAACTGCAATATCACAAACAGATACGAATCCAGTGCCTCCTCCAATAGCAGGTCCGTTTATCCTTCCAACAACAGGTTTTGGAAGTGAATATATAAGATAAAAAAGTTCAGCCAATCGCAGGGATTCCTTATAGTTAAATTCAAAACTTTTTGTCATAACATCCTTCATCCAGTTCAGGTCAGCACCTGCACAAAAGCAAGTTCCCTCACCGGTAAGAACTACAACCCTTATATCTCCGCTCTTGTTCATTTCTTTAAACACAGCGAAAAGTTCCTCAACCATCTTCCAGTTGAATGCGTTTCTTACTTCGGGTCTATTAAATGTAATTGTGGCAACCCTGTCTTGCGCTTCATATTTTATTGTTTCAAACATTGGTTCTCCCTATTTTATATTTTTAATAGGATTAGCATTTTGGTCCGAAAGGTTGTCATTGCTCGCCCCGTGAAATACTGTGTATTATTGCTTTCATTTTATTTCACAGGGCGAGTTTTTTATCATAATTTCTGCCGAAGCAATCTCATACTTATCCTCTTTACTCATCCCTCTTTTCGTTTTTCTGTCAATTATTTAACACCTGTCACCTGTTGCTTTCTACATCCTGAATATACCAAATTTATAGTCCGGGATAGGGACGTTCAGAGATGTCTCAAGAGAGAGTCCTAAGACCTTTCTGGTATCAATCGGGTCTATAATGCCATCATCCCATAATCTTGCTGTTGAATAGTAAGCGCTTGATTCTTCTTCGTATCTTTTTAGAATAGGCTCTTTTATTTTTGCTATCTCCGTAAGAGATAATTCCTTTCCCTGTTTCTGAAGCTGCCTTACCTTAACCGTAGCAAGGACACCTGCTGCTTGCTCTCCTCCCATAACACAGATTTTGGAACTGGGCCACATCCATAAAAATCTCGGATTGTATCCTCTCCCGCACATTGCATAGTTTCCAGCACCATAGGAGCCACCCACGATTACTGTGAGTTTTGGAACATCTGCATTGGCAACAGCGTGCACCATTTTCGCACCGTCTTTTGCTATGCCTTTATGTTCGTACTGTTTGCCAACGATGAAGCCTGTTATGTTCTGCAGGAAGAGCAGAGGAACTTTTCGCAGGGCACATAGAGATACAAAATGAGCACCTTTCAAGGATGATTCACTGAAAAGGACACCATTATTTGCAATTATTCCAATCGGGTATCCATAGAGTTTTGCAAAACCACAGACAAGTGTCTGTCCGTATAGCTCCTTGAATTCATGAAATCTGCTTCCATCTACGAGTCTTGCAATTACTTCTCTCATATCAAAAGATTTTTTCAAATCCCGAGGGATTATACCATAGAGCTCTTCGGGGTTATAGTAAGGTTCTTCCGGTTCAACTCTATCGAGTGGATATTTTTTCCTTTTCGGTATATTCGCCACGATATCTCTTGCGAGTTTCAATGCGTGTTCATCGTTTACTGCATAGTAATCGGTTACACCTGATATTCTTGAGTGGACATCTGCACCTCCAAGTTCCTCAGCAGTAACCTGCTCGCCTGTGGCTGCTTCGACGAGTGGAGGACCGCCAATGAATATTGTCCCTTCATTTTTCACAATGATGGTTTCATCACTCATCGCAGGAACATATGCTCCACCTGCTGTACTTGAACCCATTACAACTGCAATCTGCAATATGTCCATTGCAGACATTCTTGCCTGGTTGTAGAAGATTCGTCCAAAATGTTCCTTATCGGGAAAAGTCTCTGACTGATAAGGTAAGAATATCCCGCCTGAGTCAACTAAGTAAACACAAGGGAGATGATTCTCGATTGCAATTTGCTGTGCCCTTATGTGTTTTTTTATCGTTACGGGAAAATAGGTTCCCCCCTTTACTGTTGCGTCATTGGCAACAATCATCACCTCTCGTCCATTAACCCTTCCGATGCCCGTGATTATACCGGCACTGGGTGCTTGATTATCATACATATCGATTGCTGCAAGAGAATTGAGTTCCAAAAATGGGGTATTCTTATCGAGCAGTAGCTCAATTCTGTCCCGAACAAGCATTTTTCCTCTGTCTAAATGTTTTTTTATTGCTCTTTGGGGACCACCTTTGCTTATTTTTTTGTATTTTTTCTTGAACTCATCAAGTAGTTCGAGTTGAGATTGTTTTCTCTGTTTAAATTCTTTGCTATTTGTATCTATTCTTGTTTCAATTCTCTTCATTTTGCTCCTTTTCTCATTCTAAACTTTCACTCATTTCTGTATAACTTAAAAAAAAATCAAAGTCAAGGGAAAAAGGAAATGTGCCCAAGAATTTTATCGACTTCACAATCAGTTTGTGATAGCGTCTTTCTTAACTAATAGGAGTGTGGCAAAACAAAAGAATTATGAAAGCAAGAACGAAATGATAACTTGCATTGACAAATAGAAATTACCTTCCGGTGTATTTTTACTTGACAATAGCTACTAAAAGAATTATATTTAGGCAATGAAAAAGTTTATGGAACCTTAAACTTTTAAACTTTAGAAAGGAGACTGAAATGGTAGGTCTCATCATAATAGTATTCTTTGTTCTCATAATTCTTGCGAGCGCAGTTAAGATACTTCAGGAATATGAGAGAGGTGTTGTTTTCAGACTTGGTAGACTTGTCGGTGTGAAAGGTCCTGGGCTTGTTATCATTGTACCGTTTGTAGATAGGCTGCTCCATGTAAGTTTGAGGGTCATAACACTTGATGTCCCGGCACAGGATGTCATCACAAAAGACAATGTGTCCATAAAAGTGAATGCTGTAGTATATTTCAGGGTTATGGATGCAGCAAAGGCAATTATTGAAGTTCAGGATTATATGTACGCCACTTCTCAGATTGCTCAAACCACGCTGAGGAGTGTTCTTGGTGAGATTGAACTGGATGACCTTCTCGGAAAAAGAGAAATGATCAATCAAAGACTGCAAAAAATCATTGATAAGGCAACAGACCCCTGGGGAGTCAAGGTTTCTACAGTAGAAGTTAAACATATTGATATAGCGGTTGAAATGCAGAGGGCTATAGCAAGGCAGGCTGAAGCAGAAAGAGAAAGAAGAGCAAAGATCATTCTCGCAGAGGCAGAGCTTCAGGCATCTGAAAAACTGAGTCAGGCAGCACATATTATGCAAAAGGAACCAGTATCTATACAGTTGAGATACCTGCAGACACTTTCAGAAATAGCAACTGAAAATAACTCAACCACATTGTTTCCAATTCCAATGGACCTGTTCGGTCCTATTATAGATGCATTTAAAAAGAAAAATGCTGGCTCATAACAATTAAGAATTATTATTTAGGATTCATATAGAGTTTATCAGAATTCCGCACAGAGGTTTTTGATGATTAAATCTGGATGGAGGGGAATATGGATATAATCTATTATGGTCATGCGGCGTTTCTTCTTGTTGGAAGCAAGAAGGTGTTCATTGACCCGTATTTGACAGATAATCCTTTGGCACCAATCTCGTTGGATGATGTAGATGAGTGTGATATTGTCCTTGTAACACACGATCACGGAGACCATCTGGGAGATTCGTTTGATATTTGCAAAAAGACGGGTGCAACTTTTGTTTCTCAGCATGAACTCGCCATAATGGCTCAGGAAAGAGGACTCAAGGTTGAAGGAATGAATATTGGTGGAACAATTGAAGTTAATGGTGTAAAAATTCATATGACGCTTGCTCTCCATACTACTGCAACAGGACACGCTACAGGTGTTATTGTAACAATGGATAACCATTCGGTCTATCATGCAGGAGATACCGGTGTTTTTTCTGATATGAAACTGATAGGCGAGATGTATGCACCAGAAGTTGCGCTTCTTCCGATAGGGGATAGGTACACAATGGGCATAAGAGAAGCAGTAAAGGCATTAGAGTTTGTAAAACCTTCTTATGTTATTCCAATGCATTACGGAACCTGGCCTCCAATTGAAGCAGACCCTGAAAAATTTAAAGAGGCAGTAGGAGCAATTTCCAAGGTTGTTATTTTGAAACCGGGGAATAAATTTGAATTGTAAATCCGATTCCTCGGTTTACCTGATTTTCTGCATAGTTGTTTTTTTGTCCTTTTTCACTGTTCTTTTTTCACAAGAGAACATCCAATTTAATAGTGACTTCTACACTTTTTCCGAGAAGCCAGGTGAAATTGAAATACTGATAATCGTTTATGTTCCATACGACCAAATGAATTTCACAGTTTCTGATTCGTTTTACACGGCAGAACTTGATGTTTCAGCAATTCTTTACAGTAGTGGGAAACAGAAAGGTGGAGAGATATGGAGGAGGGAGGTTTTGCTCTCAGAATATGAAAAAACCAAATCTTTGGAGGATGGGGTAAAATGGTCTTTTTCAATTCCTGCACAACCTGGCAAATTTGATTTACATATTAGAGTGGAGGATACAAACTCGAACAGGTCAGGTGAAAGAATAGATAAGTTAGAGGTGGAAAAGGCAAAAAAAGATAATCTCTGGGTTAGTCAACTCGTATTCTTCAAGATGAAACTAGATGAGCAAAAAGAATGGCTAAATTCGAACGCTCTAAATGTCGAATCAGATTCTATCTTCACACTGGTTTCAATAGTATCTGGCATTGCAAAGGATGAGGACTATCTTTTGAGAGTAAAGGTAATCGACGGGAAAGGAAAAGAGGTGTTGAAGGTAAATAGCTATATTGAAATTGATTCCTTGCTCAGCCAAAAGACAATTGTTTTACCCATTAAAAAACTCAAGGAAGGTGACTACGATTTTCGAGTCGAAGTTTTAAAAAATGGCAAGATTCTTGCTGCAAGCAGTAAATTTGCTCATATTGTTTTTCCATTTTTTCTCTCAAAGAGATATGAAGATAGGGTCGAGCAGATGGTTTACATTGCAGATAGCAAAGAGATGAAGAAGTTAAAAGAGTCGACAAAAGAAGAAAGGGAAAAAGCATGGAATGAATTCTGGAGCACGAAAGACCCTATACCAGAAACCCCTGTGAACGAGACAAGCGAAGAGTACTTCAAAAGGGTCGATTATGCAGATAAGCATTTCAGGAGCTTTCAGTCGGGATGGAGAACGGATAGAGGGAGAATATACATAATCTATGGTAAACCAGATGAAATAGAATATCACCCTTTTGAATTAGAATCGGCACCGTATCAAGTCTGGTATTATTACAATATTGGAAGAAGGTTCCTTTTTATTGATTTCAGTATGACAGGGGATTATGCTCTATCAAAGGAGATAAGATGAAGATGTTTCTAAAAATTCAGATATTTCTATTGTTTATTGCCTGTAGCCTATCAGGTCAGAACACTTTTTCGTACGATATAACAAGGTTTTTCTACAACGGAAACATAAGCAGAGTTGAGGTTCACTACTCGATACCATACAATATGCTATCCTATACTTCCGAAGATGGAAAAATGTTGGCACCTATCAGGGTTGATGTTCGATTTGAAAATATGCTAAGTGGAGAAGCACTTTCTGACACAATGTCTTTAGTTAGTGAGATTGAAAGTGATGAGGCTGCAAGAAAGAGACATCTTCAAGCGGTTGAGCAATTCGATGCGTATTTCAAGCCCGGGAACTACAAAATGGAAATAAGTGTTATTGACAGGAATACGGGAAAAAAAACAGTAAGGGAAGAAATTTTTGCTGTAGACAAACTGAAAGAGGGACTTTCTATAAGTGACATCGAACTGGCAACTTCAATCGAACAGGATACTACAAGTGGGCTATTTACAAAGAATGGTCTTCGAATTATTCCGAATCCATCTGCTGTTTATGGAAATGGCAGAGAGATGTTATATTTCTATGTTGAAGTTTATAATCTGAATATGGATACAATTCCTTACCACGTAAGCTATTCGATTGTAGATAAAGGCGGAAACGCAATGAACAAGGTAGACCCCCAGGAAAGGCGGAAAGAAAAAGAGAGTAATGTGGGTATTGAGGTGGGAGGCTTGAACATTGTCACGCTAAAACCGGGATACTATACATTGCTGATTAGTGTTAAAGATGGAGAGAATACAATAACTGGTGAGAGAAATTTTCAGGTTCACCGAATAGATTTCGAGGAAAACGAGCAGAAGAACTATTTTACGGATGAAGAAATGAAATATTATGATAGAATAGAGTATATAGCAAGTGAAAGGGAATTGAAGGAATACAAAGCTCTTTCAGATACGGGAAAGGCTGAATTTCTCAAACGATTCTGGTTGCGAAGGGATCCAAATAAGGCAATACCCGAGAATGAAGCTATCCAGCAATTCATAAAGAGAATAAATTATGTTGAGGACAAATTCAGAACCCCTTTCAAAACTGGATACCAAACTGACAGAGGAAGGATTTACATAAAATATGGTCCACCAGATGCAGTGCAGAGAAATTACTTTGAGATCGACTATGATCCGTATGAAATTTGGGAGTATTTTTCTTATGGGGGATATAAGTTTATTTTTTCTGACATTAGTGGGGATGGGGAGTTTGCTCTTATTTTCTCAAGCACAAGTAAAGAACCTTCATTCTCAAACTGGCGAAAGTATGTTCCAGAAAATGAAGGTGCGATGCAAGGTGAATAGCTGCAGGATGAAGTAAAGTCTTTTTTTCTTGACAACTTAAGAATATTTTGCTATCCTATTTAGTTAATTAAAGTAGTAAAGGATGTACGAATGAAGGATAATGCTTTTAAAAAAAGTGGCAATACAGATGCAAGACGCTTGCTTGTTTTTGTCCTGGAATCCAAGAATTTCGGGATTGAGCTGAGCAAAATAAAGGAAATCACTGACATTTTGCCAATTACGAGGTTACCAGGTGCGCGAGATTTTGTAAAAGGATTGAGCAACCTGAGAGGAGAAGTCATTCCAATCATAAGTCTCAGGGAAAGACTCAAAATGAGTGGAAATGAGATAGGTAAACAGTTAGTAATAGTAATAGGGAAGAAAATTAATTATGGTTTGCTTATCGATAGAATTGATGGAATCTATGAAACGAAAGGTGAGGTTTCAAAGGCTATAAGTTCCATATTGGCAGGTGATGTAGAGACTTCGTTCCTAAGAGGGGTGGTAAGAGTTGATGGTAGGGATGCAATAATTCTTGATTGTGAAAAGTTAGTTGAGAAAAATGAATAAGAGGAGGTTTTTCGATGGCTGTGAGCATATTAATTGTTGATGACGCAATATTTATGAGAAAGATGATAGGGGATATTCTCAAGAAAGAGGGCTATGAGATTTCAGGAGAAGCTGAAAATGGGATTGAGGCAATCAAAAAATACAAAGAATTGCATCCAGACCTTGTTACAATGGATATTATTATGCCGGATATGAGTGGTATAGATGCTGTTCAAGAAATCGTTACATACGATGCTGAAGCAAAAATATTGATGGTCAGTGCTATGGGTCAGCAATCCCTTGTGGTTGAGGCAATACAAAAAGGTGCAAAAGACTATGTGATAAAACCTTTTCAACCTTCAAGGGTTTTGGAAGCAGTTGAAAGAGTCTTAAAGACAAAATAATGAAAAAAACCGATCTCTTGAAATATACAGAGATTTTTAAGAGCGAAACAAGGGAATACCTGTCTCAACTGAATCAATTCATAGTTAATCTTGAAAAATCTCCAGAAGATAGGGGAAACATAGATGCTATATTCCGCAACTTTCACACTATCAAAGGAATGGCTGGAACAATGGGATACAAACTTGTTGAAACACTGTCTCACTCTCTTGAAGATTTGCTGTCACTTGTGAGGAGTGGAGATTTATCTGTCACTTCTGATATTATCGATACTTTGTTAACTGGAACTGACAAAATTGAAGAATTGGTGGAAACCAATAATAATGAGGACGAAGATGTCGAGGAATTAATAAGAGGCATTTCAGATATAGGCAAAGGGAAAGTATCTGTGCGCAAAAAGAAAATTCTTGGGGGGAGCCTTGACAATATCAATCTTGAAATATCACTGGATGAGAACACCCCACTTAAAGGGGCACGGGCAACAGTTTTGATTTCCGATATAATGAAAATGGCAGAAATAGTTGATTTTTCTCCGTCAAAGAATTCTATCGAAAATGGAGAATTCAAGAAGAATTTTTCGCTGACACTTATACCACGGATTTCACCTGACAAAATTAAGGAGTCGATTCTCGCCTACAGTGATGTTAAATCTGTAAGTTTCGCGAATGAAGAGAGTAAAACCAATATTGCTAAAGACATTTTAAAGAAGAGTGACATCAGAGTTGGTATTGAGAAACTTAATAAACTTCAGAATTTGCTATCAGAATTAGTCATTTCTAAAGAGAGCCTCAAAGCTTTTGTACGAACCGAAGAAACAGAAAGGATTGTGAACGAAACTGAAAGGATTGCAAATATTATATCATCTTTGCAGGATGAAGTAGTCAAGATAAGAATGGTTCCAATATGGCAGGTTTTTGAAAGATTTCCCAGGGTTATTAGAGATACTGCGAAGGCTTTGGGAAAGAAGATAAATTTCGAGATTAAAGGTAAGAATATTGAATTGGATAGGTCAATGTTAGAAAACCTTGCCGAACCTCTTCTCCATCTGCTTAGAAATGCAATATACCATGGAATAGAAACACGAGAAGACAGAAAAAGATTGGGAAAAACTGAAGAAGGCCATCTTGTTCTTGAAGCAGAAAGACAGAGAGGAAGAGTGCTTATCAAGGTTTGGGACGATGGAAAGGGAATGGACATAGAGAAAATCGGAAAGAAAGCACTTGCTATGGGTCTCATAAGTCAAGATAAATTGGCTTCATTAGGTGAAAGAGAGATTTTGGATTTCGTCTTTGTTAGTGGATTTACGACCTCTCTTGTTGTTGATGAGGTTTCAGGAAGAGGGGTTGGTTTGGATGTTGTCAAGACAAGGATGAGAACGCTCGGGGGAACATTTGAGTTTAAGACCACAAAAAACAAAGGTACTCTATTCATTCTCAAGGTTCCTTTGACGATGGCGATAATAAAAGCTTTTCTGGTTAGAATTGAGGACGAGACATTTGCAATTCCTCTCACTTTTGTTGAAGAGACAATCGAGGTCGAGCATAAATCAATCAAGACTGTCCATTCGAAGGAACTCTTCATATTGAGAGATGAAGTTATTCCTATCAAAAGGCTTCATAAGATTTTCAACATCAAGAATGGCAAGAAGAAGGATTTTTATCCTGCTGTTATTGTGAATTCTGAATCAAGAAAGGTTGCTCTCGTTGCCAGTGAATTTCTTGAGCATACTGACATAGTAGTGAAGACACTTCCAAGAACCTTGACCAACATTAAGGAATTTGCTGGTGTTACTCTACTAAGCGATGGTAAACCTGCGCTGATATTAGATGTGCCGAATATAGTTTAGGAACAGGAGGACAAAGTTAAATGGATTTAAAGAAATTAAATGAAAGACAGTTGGATAGCATTAAAGAAATCGCTAATGTGGGAAGTGGGCATGCAGCGACAGCACTTTCCCAGCTAACAAAACGCAAGGTTATGGTAAATGTGCCTGAGGTTAAGGTAATCAACGTTGAAGAATTGCCAACGCTCTTTCCGGAAGCAGAAGAGGTTGTTGTTGGTATTTTGATAAATTTTCTCGGAGATATTACAGGAAGAGTTCTTCTTATTTTCCCGAAGAATGAAACTTCGCTTCTGACAGATGCATTACTGTCGCATGAGATCAGTAATCCAAGTGTTTTTAGTGAATATGAAAAATCATACTTTAAGGAAATTGCGAACATCGTAATTGGTGCTTATGTTACTGCACTTGCCAACTTTCTTGGTTTTCTTATTCTGCCTTCAGTCCCGGCTCTTGTGGTTGATAATGCATTAGCTGTTCTATCATCAGCTCATCTTGATTTCAGCCGGGATAAGGACCTGATATTCTGTGTGGAAACCCTGTTTTATTTTGATGGCAAGACAGCTCCTCTTCATGGATATCTGTTACTTTTGCCGGATCCCGCTTCGCTTGAAGTTATTCTCAAAGCATTTAAACTTTTTTAAAATGGTACAGCAAAAAAGATTATCCGAACAGGAAAAAAATATACTGCTTAATTTTGCTAAAAAGATTGACCCCAAAGATGCGGGAGCACATAATAATCTTGGGGTAGTATATTATAATAAAGGTTTATTCGCTGCATCGATAGAAGAGTTGAAGAAGGCTCTTGCAATCGACCCTAAGTTTATTCTTGCCAAGAATAATCTCGAAGTTATCGAGAAAACAACTGGAGTTTTTGATGAGACTGTTGAAAAATGCAAGAAAATTCTTGAGGGAAACCAGGAGGATTTGGAAACAAGATTAAAACTTGCTGTGGCGTACAAGAACACCGGAAGATTTCTTGATTCGATACCGGAGTTTAAGAAGATCATTAAACAGGACAGAGATAATATTGAAGCACGTCTTGAACTAGGTATCGTATTCAAGAGTCTTGGGTTATACGATGAAGCTCTTGAGGAACTAAGGACAGTTTCAAGTTTGCAGGGTCCAAAATCATCTCCTGTCGTTCACCTGAACCTGGGAGAAGTGTTCTATAACAAGGGATTATTGGATAAGGCAATCAGCGAGTTTAAGACGGCGATCAGATTGGATGATAATCTTGCTGAAGGGCATTTCTTGCTTGGTTTTGTATACGGAGAAAAGGGTTTGTTTGCTCAGGCAGTTAGTGAGACAAAAAAGGCAATCAAGTTAAATCCGAAATTTGCCAGAACACATCCGAATCTTGGGGTATTCCCACCAGAGAAAGCAGATATTATTAGAGTTAGAAAAGAATCACGAGAGACCCTTGGTATTCAACCAGATAGTTTCCTGACACATTTTAATCTTGGAATGGCTTACAGGAACAAGGGTTTTTTTGACGATGCACTCAAAGAGTTTATGAAGGCAGATGAGATTCAGCAAAATCAGTCGCTGATTCATCAGCAAATTGCCGAGATTTATCTTCTGGAAGGAGAGAATGAGAAGGCAATAGGGGAATACACGAAAGTTCTTGATATCGAGCCAAATTCTCCCAAAGCCATTAATGACCTCGGTGTAGCATATCACAAATTGGGAAAGCTTGAAGACGCAATCAAGTATTATCAAAAGGCTATTGATATTGACAATGGTTATGTCATGGCTTACAATAATATAGCGGTTGCTTATTTCCATATTGGTCAAAAGGATAAAGGGATTGAAAGTCTTCAAAGCGCAATCGGTCTCGATAACGAATATCCCGACGCTTTCTTGAATCTTGGAATGATATATTTTCAAGAGGGAAGAAATGAGGACGCAATGAGGGTTTTCCAGAAGATTTTTACAATAAAAGAGGATTATCCTGTTGCTTACAACAATGTGGGAGTTGTATATTTAAGCCAAAAGAAGTATGAAGATGCCATCAAGGTGTTCAGAAAAGCAGTCCAACTGGACCCAAAATACGCAGAAGCACATTATAATCTGAGTTTTACGCTTTCTCAGATCGGGAAATATGATGAAGCACTTGAGGAAACAAAAAAGGCTTTAGAGATTGAACCATACTACACAAGCAACAAATTCAAGCTTGGTGTTGACCTGTATGCTGATAATCTGGATGTGTTGGTTACTCAAGACCTTTCGAAGGAAATGACCTCGTCTGAAGAGAATCTTTTTCTGATTGATATGGAAAAGGACATAGAATTACCAAACATTTTTGATGTCGAAGAAGAAACGGAATTTGAAGTTCCGAAAAAAAATCTCCTAAATTTGGCAAAAGAGGGTATAGAGAAAGGAGATCGCAAAGAAGCAGAAGATTATCTAAGGGAACATCTGAGAAAGAATAGCAGGGATGTCGAGGCTTTAAGTTTAATCGGTAATTTATACTATAGTGAAGGATTATGGGGTGAAGCACTTACGGCATTCGAGAGAACAAATGAAATTTCTCCGAATCATAGAAAAACAGTATTTGGTATTGCAAAATGCTTTCGAGAGATGTCACGATTTGACGATGCAGAAGAGCTTGTTAACAATCTCCTCGCGAGAGAGCCCGAGGATATGGAACTTCTTCTCTTTCTTGGTGAACTTTATGTCAAAGAAGGGAAGTTCGGAGATGCTGAGAGAATATTGAAGGAATATTATGCGAAGAAGCCAGAAGAAATCAGGGTGATTGCAGACCTTGGGAAGCTTTATGAGCAGCAAGACAAACTGAGCGAAGCGATTTCATACCTCGAGCGTGCTCTAAGATTGAACCCTGATTCTGTTTCGGTTCATTTTGATTTGGGCAGACTTTATGTGAAAGACAAGAAATATGAGGAGGCTCTGAGTGAGTTTAATAAGGTTCTCAAAATAGATGAGAGCAATACCTACATATACCGTTTTCTTGGAATTTGCTATAAAGCTCTTGCGAAGCCAGATCTTGCTCTCTCTTCATTCAGGATGGCTACTGATGCCAATCCACTTGATGGTGAAGCATTTACAGAAATTGCAGAGATATATACAAATGAAAGTCAATACGATAAGGCGTTGATTGCGCTTGACAAGGCGCTAAAGATTAAGAGTGATAATTTAAAAGCAATGTATCTTTTGGGTATCATCTTTGCCAGGAAGGGAAATGTGATGGAAGCGATTGGTAAGTGGGAGGAAGTTGTTGCCATTGACGGCAACAGTGAAGAGGCAAGAGAAGCAAGAAAGGACATTGCAGTTGCTCAGAACTGGGCAAAAATCCTTGGTAAGGCCAAGAATTAGGAGGTAAATAAAGTTGCCATTTGGTGGTCCAATACAAGAATTAAGTCTTTTTGACCTATTTCAGCTTCTATCCCTAAGCCAGAAAACTGGAACTCTTGCCGTCTTAGCAAATGGTGATGAAATAAATATTTTCTTTAAGGGGGGGAAGATAATTTCTCTTAAGAAAGGTGATATTGTTAGAGGAAAGAAGGAAGCTCGGGAAGTAATTTTCGATATTCTTAATGCAACCGAGGGAAATTTCTCATTCAGTGATGGAGAAATGCCAGCGGAAATATCAGAGGATTTTAGTCTGAAGATTGATAATCTGATACTGGAAGCGTCCAGACGCATTGATGAACTTGCAAAGATCAAACAGAAACTACCTTCTGCTGATACCATATTGATGTTGTCTCCTAAAGCATCGGATGGAAACAGTCTGGACTTGACCACCACAGATTGGGAAATTATTTCCTATGTAGATGGGATGAGGAATGTCGGAGATATAATTCAGATTGTAGGAAATGAGTATGATACAAAAAAACATATTTACGGATTGATGAAGACGGGATTGCTAACTGTAATTGAAGAGGTTTCGGAAGAAGAAAGCAAGGAGATGCCGAAAGGACCTAGGCAAATCTTACTGGATATGGCAAACGAATTTTTCCTGAATGGTAATTTTGAAGCGTCAAAGTCAATATATGGAAAATATGTTACACTTTATCCCGAAGACAGAGAAGCTTTGTATAATCTTGTTTTAACAATGATAAGAACAGGAGACATTGCTGAGGCAAAGAAGATTACCGGGAAACTCCTACTTTCACATAGCGGTTTCTCTTATGGTAACATCGAAGAATTGGATGGTATTTTAACTTCTCTTTTGAGGCTTGTCAAATGATAAAAAAAGAAGATAATCTAAAGACAGCACCTAATTCCTTGATTTTTGTTTCCCTTGCTTCAATGTATCTTGACAACGGCATGGTTGATGAGGCTATCGACCTTTGTAAGTCAGGACTGAAAATTGAACCTGAAAACGAAGAAGCATATTTGATTTTAGCCCAGGCAGAAATAGAAAAAGGAAACATAGATGATGCCCAAAAAAGATTGGTCGAATTGTTGGAGAGAAATCCAGAGAATGCAGCAGCAAAAGGACTGTTGGACCAAATAGAGAAACACAAGAAAGAGGAGGAGGAGGAAAAGGTAGAAGAGGGAGGAGAGAAGAGAGAAGAGGAAAATGCAGAAGAGGCAGGAGAGAAGAGGGAGGAGGAAAAGGTAGAAGAGGGAGGAGAGAAGAGAGAAGAGGAAAGGGCAGAAGAAAGAGAAGGGAAGAGGGAAGAACCTGTCGAAGAGGAGATAACTGAGGAAGATAAACGGTTGGAGGAGTTATTAACCAGCAATATTGATGATATCATTAGAATCGAGGGAATAATAAATTGCTTCTTCAGACTTAAAAGTGGAAGGATAATAAAATCGGCAAACTTTGTGGGGCAGATCGATGAAGTACTGCCAATGCTTGACTCATTATTAGATGCCGCTAAGTCATCCTCTCAGGAACTAAATATGGGAAAAGTAACTTTGGTTCTTATTGAGATAGAGAAAGGTATTTTTTATATTTTTGCAAGCTCTGACTATGATTGTTTCCTAATCTCCAAGAATGCAGAGAATTTCGGTTTAGTAAAAGCAATTCTTCCAAGGATTTTAGGTTGAATACTTTAAGGGTAATTGAAATTGATAATTGACAAAGGAGTTGAAAAAATATTAGATGAGATTCTCAAAATCAGTAAAGTCCTTGCTGTTACTATTTCAAGCTATGAAGGTTTAGTCATTTTCGAGAAAGGTGTTGAAGCGATTGACAAGAGAAAGCTGAGCGTCGAGATTGCAAAAATTGCCAAAAGCGTAAAAAAACACCTACCTTCTCAAATTAAGGAAGGTATCAGCCTCTATGTTTATTACGAGAAATATGAGCTCATAATGGTTTTTTTGGAGAATTCTATTTTCTCTTCACTGTGCGAAAAGAATGTAAATATGGGTTTTCTGAAGATCAAAATGAAAAAGGTTATCCCTCAAATAAAAATTTCTTTTTAACTCTGGAGTGATTTATGCCGTTGGGGGAAAGGATAATTCTCTCGGAAGAAATATCGAATACCCTGAGTGTTTGTCTTGGGAGATTTATTAATTTGTCAAAAGTAAAGGCTGCTTTTTTGATCACAAAAGGAGGACAACTCCTAAATCAGAAAGGTATGTCAGCAAAAAGCGGGAAACTGTTCCCCATCGTTTCTCTTGCATCAGGAATTTTTAGTTCTACTCAGAGACTTTCCACTCTTCTTGGTGAAGAAGGTTTCAGAAATTTCTTTCAGCAAGGGAAGAGGTTTTCAATCTATTATTCCCTGCTTATCGAACCTTTTGTATTTGTAACTATTTTTGATGATGTCGCCATTTTAGGAGATGTTCAGTTAAGAGCCGAAGAATTGAAGGAGGAGATTAAGAAAATGCTTCTGTCAACTTTCAGACGCAATACAGATAGCCCGGTTCTAACTGTAATTTCCCGCACTCCTGAAGAGGCTTTAACAGACCTTTTTGATTTCAATATGTAGTTTAGGATATAATACATAGGACAGAAGACCTAAGACTAAAGACCTAAGACCTAAGACCTAAGACCTAAGATAGAAGACCCGAAACCTGAAACCTAAAATCTGAAACCTAAGACCTAAAACATACGAATGATGAAAAGAACAAGGAGATTTAACCCTAAATACATACTATGGATTTCTATCATCCTTGCACTGCTTATGGTAACTTCTTCCTTACTCATTATCAGAAGGATTGAGTCAAGTTTTCTTGAAATTTTGGAAAAAGAGGGATATGCGCTCCTTGAGAGTTTGATAATAAGTAGTGGAAACAGCATTAAAGCAACGAATGTTGCCCAGCAAATACTTGAGGATAGACTGCTTGACAATGCTAAGGCGATAGATCAAATGGGGAAGCTGAGCAGAGCAAGGCTTTTGACATTCACAAGTGAAACACATCTGGAAAGGGTTGATGTTTTCAGTAAGGATGGTAAGCTTCAACTGTCGAGTGCTATTTATATTCCTGGTGATGAAAAACCTCCTTCAGCACTTCAGTTTATTTTCTCTGAAAAAACGAGGATAATGAGTTTCAAAACCGAAGAAGGTGATTTCGCAGTTGCAATACGAAGACTGAGTTCAAAAGACATCATAGTTTGTTATTCCCTTGCTAAATATATCAACGAATTTAAAAAATCGATAGGAATTGGTAATCTTATACAGAAAATCAGCATGGAGTCAGGAATCGAGTATGTATTACTGCAAAATGAAGATGGTATTGTTTTTGCTACGAAGAACATTGAAAAGATGAAGAAAATCTCGAAGGATGAATTCTTAAGAAGTGCGCTTCTCTCCAATAGCAAGAGTAGCAGAGAATTCGTCTTTGAAGGCAGAAAGGTGCTTGAAGTGGTGGAACCATTTTCTATAGACAATAGCCCGTATGGAATTTTTAGGCTCGGACTTTCACTTGAAGATTATAATTCGGTCTTGCATGATACAAAAAGGCATATCGTGATTGTTTCATTATTCATTTTCTTGATAGGCTTTATTGTTATAAGCTTCATTATTACAAACCAGAATTACAAATTGCTTAATGAGTCGTTTGGGAAGATGGAATCCTTCACCAGAAAGGTTATGGATGGAATCAATAGTGCAATTTTGTCAGTTGATGAGGACCTTATTATAACATTCAGCAACAAAATGGCTGGTGAAATTTTCTCCTTTGGAGAGAGAAACCTGATTGGGAAAAACTACAAACTCCTTTTTCCTTCCGATGAACTGATGGTTGAGAGAAGTTTGTCTGCAAATGCAAATATTGATGAAATCGAGAAACAGTACACCCTGCCATCGGGCAAATTACTTCATCTTGGTATTGTAACATCACTTATTACCGATGAAAATGGAAGAGCAAAAGGAGTAACAGCTCTCATAAGAGATCTTACGCTTTTGAGAAAGTTAAAAGATGAAGTCCAGGAGAAGGAAAGGTTAAAGGCTCTCGGTGACCTTGCCTCTGGTGTTGCACACGAAATTCGGAATCCTTTGAATGCATTACGACTTTCCTTTGAGAGATTAAAACAGGAACAGGGAAAAGGGAATGACAAATTGCTTGACATTATTACCGAAGAGATTGCCAGGATAGAAAAAACAGTCGAGGATTTCTTGATTTTCACAAAGCCTTTCATTTCACGACCTAAACCGGTAAATATAAACCATATTCTTGGAGAAACACTTTCATTATTGGAAGGGAAAGCCATCAAAAATGGTGTTCTTATTAAGAAGGTTTTTCATGTTATTCCGGATGTTGATGGAGATGAGGATGCCTTGAGAAAGGTGTTTATGAATGTCTTAAGAAATGGCATTGATGCAATGGAAAACGGCGGAGAGATTTTTGTCAAAACTTTTGAGAGCAAAATGGGTGTGGAGATTAGAATAATGGATACAGGCGTTGGAATTCCTAAAGATGAAGCAACGAGAATTTTCGACCCGTATTTCTCGAAGAAAAAGGGTGGTACTGGACTTGGGTTGAGCATCGCTAAAAGAATAGTAGAGGTTCACAAGGGCCAAATAAGTGTTAATAGTGAACTTGAAAAAGGAACGGAAATTATTATTGTGTTTCCCATAGCAGGGAAAGAGTGAAAGAGAGATGATTAGGATTCTTATAGTTGATGATGAGAAAAATCAGAGAGAATTACTATCTTCATCTTTAAGTGATGATTACGAAACAATCACAGCTGCATCGGGAAGAGAAGCATTGGATGTTTTTAAGGTCGAAAAGGACATAGGAATTGTTATTTCTGATTTTAAGATGCCTGAGATGGACGGTTTGGAACTTCTGAAGAAAACAAGGCAAATATCCCCGGACATTATTTTCATTCTTGTAACTGCTTATGCTTCGGTTTCGTCTGCCATAGCGGCGCTTAAGCAAGGGGCGTACGATTATATTGCGAAACCCATTGTTATCGAAAAATTGAAGAGTATTCTTAAGAGAGCCGCAGATAACTATTATCTTGTTGCTGAGAACAGGGAACTCAGAGAGAGGCTCAAACTGCATTATTCTTTTGAGAGTATCATAGTAAAAAGTCATAAGATGAAAGAAATACTGAGCATTGTTTCAAGGATATCTGAATCAAAAACAACTGTTCTCATAACTGGCGAAAGTGGAACAGGGAAAGAATTGATTGCAAGGGTTATACACAATGCAAGCAACAGAAGAAACGAAAACTTTGTGCCAATCAATTGCTCCGCTATCCCGGAAACACTTTTCGAGTCTGAGCTTTTCGGATTTGAAAAAGGTGCTTTTACAGGTGCGGTCAAAACCAAAAAGGGAAAGCTCGAACTTGCAGACAAGGGAACTGCTTTTTTTGATGAGGTTGGAGATGTCCCCCCTGGTTTTCAGGTAAAACTTCTTAGGTTTCTTCAGTTTGGTGAAATTGTCCGTCTTGGAAAAGAGTCATCTGTAAGTATTGATGCGAGAATAATATGTGCAACCAATCAAAACCTGAAAGAGAAGATAGAGGGGGGTAGTTTCAGGGAGGATCTTTTCTATCGTCTCAATGTTATTGAAATACACATCCCTCCTCTAAGAGAAAGGAAGGAAGACATAACACCACTGGTAAACCACTTTGTTGATAAGTACAAAAAAATTTCTGGAAAGGACATTGATGGAGTATCAAAAGAAGCGATGAGATATATTTTTGATCACAACTGGCCTGGTAATGTGAGAGAACTGGAAAGTGTAGTTGAGAGAGCAATAGTAATGTCAAGGGACAGTACTATAGATGTTGATGACCTTCCCATTGCAGTCAAGACTGCTCTGGAGGATTCAGCCAGTCTTACTTTAGAATCATTTGAGAAGAAACATATAGAGAAGATACTAAATTCACAGGGAGGAAATATTTCAAAAGCGGCTTTAGTTCTCGGTATTCATCGAAACACCTTGATGGCGAAAATAAAAGAGTATGGAATTAAGAAGCAATAGTTAGGTTCTGAGGATTTTTGGAGGCGCAGTCTTTACCCCGTGCAATAGGAAAATGTTTTCACATAATGGTATTACACAGGGTTAGCCTGCGAATTTAACTACATATTACGCAACCTAAAGGTTGCGATTACCGTATGAAAATTCATAATTTGACGCAGTGGATACAAAGCAATTCCTATGGGTAATGACACTGCGCTGAGTATCCCACTTGCCATTGATGCAGGATTGGGTGAGTTGGCAGAAATGGACTTTTAATTACACCTGAATATGTACCCTGTGTAAGGATTTGTAAGGTTTTTACAGATTTGCCTCTGGAAGCAGACAAACCCAGGGAGATTGGCATTGCTAATTTTTGCAGAAGGTGCAATTTGTGTGCTGAGGCTTGTGAAGTAGAAGCAATACAAAAAGAACCGGAACCTTCTTACAAGGTTTTATGTCCATCGAACAATCCGGGTGTTCTCAAGTGGGCTGTGGATGTTGATAAGTGTTTTTCGTTCTGGATTAAAAATGGAATGGATTGTTCAACCTGTATCTCGGCTTGCCCACTAATAAATGTCAAAAACGAAAGTGAAAAGGAATTCAAAACTTCGTAAAACCATAAGAATTTCGAATATCGAGGGGCTTTTTACACAGTCATACAATTCTATTGCCTCGCCGGGAAGTATCTTTATTACGAAATTTGCAGTAATGCTGGGAGCTACGCCAATGCAATTCGGGATTCTCTCTGCTATTGGTCAACTTTCTCAAATATTTCAACCACTTGGAGTCGTTTTTACAAGGAAGCTCACATCTCGAAAAGGCGTAGTTCTTAAACTCTATGCGTCTGCCAGACTACTGACTGTGCTTTTTGGATTTTTGCCTTTAATTTTCCCGCAATTTGCCGTTATATGGATTTTTCTCGTTCTTTTCTTCTTTGGCAGTGCAATGCAGGCGGCTGGAATGAATGTATGGATTGCCTGGATTTCAGATATGGTGCCGATGCGGTTCAGAGGTCGTTTTTTCTCAATGCGTTCGCAGTTCCTTGTTATTTCCGGGCTTGTTACAGGATACATTGTTGGCATCTTTATAGATTTGTTTGACCCCGAACCTGGTTTTATTGCCAGGTGGTTTTCTTCTATTCCGGGAAGAATTTCATTTTTCAGGCTTCCCAATTTACCCTATGCTTTTATTGTGGTCTTTGTTTTAGCCACGGTTGTAGGGCTTTATGGATTAAGAATTCTGGCAAAACAGCCTGAAAAAAACAAGGAAATCGAAGAAGATAGTCTTGTAAGAATTGTATCTCAACCTCTAAAGGATAGAAACTTCAGAAAGTTGTTATTTTATGGTTTCTGGTGGATGCTCGCAATTGGGATTGGAGCACCGTTCTGGCAGCCTTTTATGATCAAGAAATTGGGAATGTCTCTTGTAGGAATTCAAGTTTATGGGACTATCAGCACTATTTTTTCTATTGCTTCGCTGCGGTTGTGGGGTTTTTTGATTGACCGTTTTGGGAATAAGTCGACAATGCGAATTGCGCTTTTATTGGGTGGAATAAATCCAATTGTCTGGGTGTTTGCCACAAAAGCGCATTATTATTTTGTATATATTGAAGCAGTTTCTTCAGGAATTATGTGGGCAGGAGCAGGTATTATTGCAATGAATTTTGTGCTTGCAATTGCTCCGGAGGGTAAACGTCAGATTTATTCCGGTCTCTTTGGCGCTTTTTCAGGAATTGCCATGATGATTACAATGCTTGCATCGGGGGCATTCTTGCCTAAGGCGATGCAAATTTTGGGATTGTATCTGGAGCCGGAGCAGGTTCTCTTTGCCATATCGGGATTTGCTCGTTTAAGCGCCCAGATACCTCTTTCCTGGATTGAAGAACCGAAAGCAAAACCTTTCTGGATCATGGTATATTACTTCAGGCAGTTTGCAAAGGTGCGCATTGTTCAGTTTGCAACCTGGATGTTCAGAAGAAGATAAGACCTTAGTGTCTGCCGGTCTGAGTAAACAGCAGTTTTTAACTCTGGAAGAATCTCGCTTATTTTATCGATACAAAGAGTTTTCTTGCTCGCTCAAGGTCTTTTGGCACATCTACACTCACAGTTTGATATTTTGTTTTGACAACCTTGATTTTGTAACCATTATCAAGAATTCGCAGTTGTTCCAATTTCTCCATTTCTTCAAGTCTGGATTTCTTGAAGCTTATTAACTTAGGGAGGAATGCTTTTCTAAATGCATAAATACCTATGTGAATCAGAAATGGATGAGGAATGTTTTGCCGTGAAAAAGGAATAGGTAATCGTGAAAAGTATAGTGCAAAATCATTCTTGTCCAGTATTATTTTTGCAGTATCAGAATTTTCCACAAGTGGATCGTCAAATGAAACAGTACTTGCGAGCGTAGCTACCTGCAGGTTCTCATTTTGCAGCATAATTAGGCACAGCTTATTTATTCCACGAAAGGGTATGAGGGGTTCGTCAGCCTGGATATTAAGAACAATATCACATTGAATAGCATCTATTGCTTCTGCCACCCTTTCGGTACCTGTTTTATTTTTCCTTGATGTCATAATAACCTGAGCACCGAATTTTTCTGCCTCTTCCTTTATCCTTTTATCATCGGTTGCTATTGCGAGATAATCCAGACTTTTTGCTTTCTTGCTTCTTTCATAAACCCATTGCAACATAGATTTACCGTATATGTCCACGAGAACCTTACCGGGAAACCTGGTGGAATCATATCTTGCAGGTATTATTCCAACAATTCTTGTTTTGGATTTACATTTTGAGTTAGCCATTTTAGGTTTCTTTTTCGTTCGATACACTTTCGTCTTCAATTTCCTCCCTGTTATCTTCTTCCTGTGAACTTTCCTTTTCTTCCGTTTTTATGTAATCCTTGTACTCTAATCTTTCGAGCTCATTTTCTGCTTCTTTCTCGCTCAGGATAATCCTTCTGTTTTTCATATTGATTTCAATGATTTTCAGATTTATCGAGCTACCCACTTTAAACTTCTCTTTTTGTTTTACAGGGTCTTCTTCGGAGAGTTGTGCTCCAGGAACAAATCCCTTTATTTTGTTGTTGAGTTCGACGACAACGCCCTTGTCGATTACTTCTGCAATTTTTCCTTTGACAATAGCACCTATTCCAACATTCTTTGCCATTACTTCAAACGGATCTTTCATAAGTTGCTTCATCCCCAATGAGATTCTCCGTCTTTCGGGATCTATTTCAAGAATTCTACATTCGACTTTTTGCCCCTTTTCCAGGAAATGTTTCGGGTGTTTGACTCTATTTGTCCAGGAGAGATCAGAAATATGAATGAGACCATCAATTCCATTTTCGATTTCAACGAATGCGCCGAAATTCGTAAGTGTCCTGACTTTGCCGGTAATGTTTGTGCCAACCGGGAATTTTTCCTTGATTGCTTTCCACGGATCTGGCTCCATTTGTTTGAGACCGAGTGATATACGTTCTCTTTCCTTGTCCACATCAAGAACAATAGCTTCTATGACATCACCAATTGCAAGAAGCTGGGAAGGGTGTTTAATATGTTTTGTCCAGGACATTTCAGATATGTGTATAAGGCCCTCTACGCCCTTTTCCAATTCAACAAATGCACCATATTCGGCAATGGATACGATTTTTCCGCGCACTTTCTTTCCCACAGGATATTTTTCCTCAACATCTTCCCATGGATAGGGGTACAGTTGTTTCATACCAAGGGAAACCCTTTGTTTTACAGTATCGTATGCAATCACCTTTACTTTGATTTTATCAGCAATTGCTACCAGCTCGGAAGGATGTGAAATACGCCCCCAGGACATATCAGTAATATGAAGAAGTCCATCAATACCACCCAGGTCAACAAATACTCCAAAGTCTGTTATATTCTTGACGACTCCTTCTTTGGTCTGTCCTTCTTCGAGCTCTGCGAGCAGTTTCTGCTTGGCTTTTTCCTTCTCTTCTTCGAGAATTACTCTCCTTGAAACGACAATATTCCTTCTTCTTCTGTTCAACTTTATGACTTTTACTTTTATTTCCTGTCCAATAAGCCCATCAAGATTACTTACAGGATGAAAATCTATCTGAGAACCCGGGAGAAATGCTTCAGCTCCACTAATATTTACGATCATTCCACCCTTTACTCTTCGGATGATTTCTCCATCGACAGGTTCCTGGCTTACCTGTTTCTGGTAGATGAAATTCCACACCTTCATAAAGTCTGCTTTCTGCTTGGAGATAACTGCAAATCCTTCGTCATCTTCCAGGTCTTCAAGAAAAACATCCACAATCTCACCGATTTTCGCATCCGCAGGGCTTGAAAATTCATTCAAGGGAATGCATCCTTCAGACTTTAGTCCAAGGTCTATGATTGCATCTTTTTTTGTGACCTTGATTATTTTTCCCTTTACGATACCTCTTGTTTTTATATCTATGAGGTGTTTGTTATAGAGATCTTCCATCTCATCTTTTGAGAGTTTTGGAATTTCAAAGAGTGTTTTGTTTACTTGCTCTAATTTTTCACTCTTCTTAACCTGTTTTGTTGTTCTTTTTTCAACCATTGAACACTTCCTCCTTATGTAATAATCTCGGTCCTACGGGACCGGCAGTACCTTCACTTAATGTTTTAAGTTTTTCAATAACTTCTTTAATGACATAGGCTGGTGTTGACGCTCCGGCGGATATACCAACAACTTTTTTTCCTTTCAGCCAAAGGGTATCTATTTCGTCTGAAGATTCTATATGATATGTAGGTTTCCCTGTATTCTTTGATAATTGTGCAAGATGAGTTGTGTTAGCACTATCCTTTCCCCCTATAATTATCATAATATCAGCTTTTTCTGATAGTGCGAGAGTTAATTTCTGACGCTGCTGTGTCGCTCCACAAATCGTATTATATATTTTTATTTCGCTTGCTATTTCCAGAATTTTCGAGACGAGAAATTTGAAATATTCCATTGACTGTGTTGTCTGCGTCACTATGCCTATCTTCTTCTCACCCTTAAGTTTCTTAATATCAGATTCCTTCTCGACAACTGTGGCTTTTCCGTTTGTATGACCTACAATTCCAATCACTTCTGGATGTTCTGCTTCTCCTATAACAATAACTTTATATTTTTTTTTGAGAAGTGTTTTAGCGAAATTTTGAGTTCTTCTTACAAAAGGACAGGTTGCATCAATTATTTCAAATCCCTTGTTTCTTGCTTCGTCTATTATTTGAGGAGGTATCCCATGTGAACGAACAATCAATCTTCCTGGGTTTACTTCGTCGAGGTTGTTTATTGGATGAATTCCAATCGACCTAAGATAGGAAACAGCCTGTGGGTTATGGATTAAAGGTCCATAAGTGTAAGAGAGTTTACCTTTCTTTGCAATTTTCTCGGCAATTGCCATTGCTCTTTTTACTCCAAAACAAAAACCTGCATTCTCTGCCAATAATATTTTACGCATTTGTTTTTAACGAACGAATTCTGTTCATTACGAAATCAGTTACTTTCTTACTGTCTTTAAGGAGTGAGTGATTGGAGACGAAATTTGCAGTATCGATTTTCTTACCAAAAATAACTTTGACTCGTTTTTTTCTAAACAAGAGATTTATCATTTTTTCAGTTGTTCCAGACATGTATACTGGAATGATTGGAACCTTGTTCTTAATGGCAAGATAGCCTACTCCTGGCTGTGGACTAAGGAAACCATTACCAAGATTTCTTTTCCCTTCCGGGAAGACAATAATTGTTTTTCCTTTTTGCAGCAAAAACGAAGCGACTCTGATTGTTTTCTTATCGATTCCAGATTTTCTTATTGGAAATGCATTATATTTCTTCAAAAGGAGAGCATAGAACTTGTTTACCCAGAAAAGTTCTTCTTTTGCCAGAAAAAACACTTCTCTTTTCAGAGCAATTGAAACTGCTATGACAGGAGGATCCCAGTTGGATGTATGGTTCGGTGCAATTATCACTCCACCTTTCCTTGGTATGTTTTCTTGTCCGCTTATGGTGAGTCCGAAAACGATTTTCAAGAAAAGGAACATCAAAATCAGTGAAATGAAAATGTGAACTTGCATCTATTCTCCTCTAAGTACATAAACCAAGTCAATTACTCTTTCAATTTCCTCTTGCACCGTAAGATTAGATGTGTCTATTATTTCTGCACCTTGTGGAATTGTCAATGGAGAAAGTTCCCGTTCGCTGTCTATCTTGTCGCGTTTTTTTAATTGTTGTTTTACTTCTTCTGTGGTCGTGATTATTCCTGCTCGCTGAAGATCGAGTAATCTTCTTTTTGCTCTCTCGTCTATGGAGCAATCAATGTAAATTTTGATATCAGCATTGGGAAATACAACTGTACCTATGTCTCTGCCTTCGCATACAATATTGCTGTCCTCACCCATCTTTCTCTGGAGAGCGACAAGGTGTTCTCTGACTCCACGGTAGGTTGAAATAAGAGAGACAAGTTGGGTAACCTGTCTGGACCTTATTTCCTTTGATACATCTCTTTTGTTAAGCAGAACCTTCAGTTTTTCGCCGTCGTAAAGTAGGGCTATCAGAGAGTCTCTGACCACTCTTACAACTTCAGTTTCGTTATGTGGGTTAACACCTGCAAGAATCACAGAGAGGGTTGCCGCTCTGTACATTGCACCAGTATCAATGTATTGAAAACCTAATTTTTGTGCAACCAGTTTTGCAGTTGTACTCTTGCCTGAGCTTGCTGGGCCATCAATAGAAATTATTGTCAACAACAACCTCTTTCCAGAGATTATTGGGTTATGAAAAACTCCCATTAATCTCTAAGATATTCAAACAACCATAATGACATAAATTCTTTAAAAATGCAAGCACTTTTTTTGAAAAAAATACAAACAGGGACTGAAAGAGAATTTAAGAGATGGGTAAAAACATAAAAAAATGAAATACTAGGGATTGGGAGAGAATGCATTTTGATATTGACAGATATGGAACTATTGTGATACTCTTTCGTTAATTAAGAAAAGATGGAATCAAAAAGAAGAGGAGGATAGGATGACTGTATGGAAAGTTTTTGCCGTTATCGGTATCTTTTTTGCAACAACTATTGGATGGATGATTCTTGGTGTTAGTATTGTGCAGCGCACCAAAAATGCAAATGATATTCTCACCGGTGAGGTTTCTGAACTATGGGGTTCTGAGCATATTCAGAAGGCTCCGTATTTTGTACACTATACGATGGAGAAAGAAAAGAGAACTAATGAGGAAACAGGCAAGATATACTACATCGATGTAAAAAGAACGCACAGTTATGATGCGGAAAGCTCGGAAATTGGAGTAGATTTTTCACTTAAATATAGAAGGAAAGGTCTGATCTGGTTCAGTACATACAAGGTTTTTTTTGACGGCAAGTATGTTTTTAAGAATGATAACATAAAGCCCTTAAATGGTTTCCTGGTGTTTGAATTTCCAGCAAGTGGTGCAATATATGACAATTTCAAAATACTTGTAGATGGCAAGAAGTTCGACACAAAGGAAAAAATGGGAACGGTTGTATATGTTTCGGTCAACCTTATCCCTCAGGAGGAGAAGCAGATAACAATTTCCTATGATTCTCAAGGGTTGAATACCTGGAAATATGTGTTTGGTGACGGTATCAAACAGGTCAAAAATTTCATCCTTACCTCGAATACAAATTTCGACAACCCTGATTTCCCGAAAGGAACTATTTCACCGACAGAGAAAGAGAAGACTCCGGATGGATGGAAATTCACCTGGAAGTACAAAGATCTTGTTACGGGTTATAGTATCGGAGAGGAGATGCCTAAGAGAATGAATCCAGGTCCACTTGCCAGTAGAATAAGCTTTTTTGCTCCGATACCATTACTCTTCTTTTTAACTACAATTTTGATATTTGGAAGTGTGAGAAGGATTGATTTGCATCCAATGCATTTCTTTTTTCTTAGCGCCTCATTTTTCTGTTTTCATTTGCTCTATGCATACCTTGTAGACCATATTACAATACACTGGACATTCCTGATTTCCTCGATTGTGGTTCTGTTGCTTGTGATTCCTTATTTATGGCTCGTTGTAAATGCACGATTTGCTTTTCTTGTGGCTGGATTTTCTGAGTTGATTTTCCTAATACTTTTTTCATACGCTTTCTTCTTCCCTGGTTTCACAGGCTTGATTATAACAATAGGTTCGATTATTACTCTTTCAATTCTTATGTTCTCGACGGCAAAAGTGAAGTGGGGTGAAGTGTTCAAATGATTGCAATAAGTAAACGAAGCGTTTTCCCTAAGGAGTCTGAACTCACTTCTTAAGATACTTATATTTTCGCCCCAAGCGTAAAGATATGAGAGCTACCGAAATTTGCATATGGTGCGAATGCGTAGTCAAGATATAATTTATTAAAATTAAAGCCGCATCCAGCTCTCAAACCAGAGAGTCCTCCTGGTGTAGCCCCCAATTTATATCCTCCCCTGATGCTCATAATATTGCCAAAACTGTATTCGGTCCCAAGTGATATTTGAAATCCATCGTCGGTGGAATAGCTTAGGTCTGCAGGAATAATTAATTTATTAGAGGCATAAAGTCCCCCAATGGTCATAGAAAGAGGTAACGGATAACCTTCACTATCAAGTTTCATAGATGTTCCGATGTTTCTTACAACAAAGGCAAAACTAAGCGGTGACTGCTGTTGCCGGAGTCTTGCACCAATATCGAGACCGAATGCTTTGCCAGAGGATTCTTCGATTTTTTCCATTATATATTTGAAGTTTACACCGAGTGCGATGGAACTTGTCAAAACTTGAGAATACGAAACAGATACGTTCATATCATAGGCAGAGAAGTTTCCAAGTGGTTGATAGTGTCTATCATAAGCATCAAAACTCCCATATCCAAGATAAGAAACTCCAAGTCCGAATGCACCATATCCTTGAGATGGGAGCGAGAATGCCAGATAATTATAGCTTGTTTGAAGCAGCCAGAAACTCCGCATCAAAAGCACTTCCTTATTTCGACTGTACACGAGTCCACCCGGATTCCAGTATATGCTATTAATATCCGTTGCCAGCGCAGTGTATGCTTCTCCCAGAGCAATCGGTCTTGAACCAGTAGGAATTTTTAGAAATGCTACTCCTTTCTTACCGGATGCAGAAATAAGGACGGGAAGCAGTAATAGTATAATGATAAAATGCATTTTTCTCATTTGTTTTCCTCCTTCATCCTTAATATTTTTCCCTTATCTTTGTTGTTCAATTTCTATTTTATGATTGCTATTTTTCCTTTCTCGATATCACCTGCAGGATTGGTTATGACATAAAAATATATTCCACTGGCATTCTCTTTCGGGTCCCAGGTCGCTAACCCGTCTCCGTCATTTTCGTTTATTTCCTTTACAATTGCACCTGAAACATCACATATGATTATCTTGGCTTCTCCTGTTAATCCCTCGAAATATATTTTTTTGTCTCCAGTCGAAGGTTTGAACGGATTCGGAAAAACCTTAAGGCTGTCAAGGTCTTTCTCAGGTTCTGGTCCTAATATTGTAACCGTAAAAGAATCCACTGTTTCTCCGGAATCAGCACCCGTTGCAACAATCGTAACAAATCCAGAATAGTTTCCAGGCGCTGTTCCTTCAGGAATAAAGAGCGTGAGTTCAAGTTCTGCAGACTGTCCGATTCCAAGCCCTGCTGGTATATCGGAAACGAAACCTGAATCAATAGTTGCACTACCTGGACCGTAAAGCACAACTCCCGGGCATTCTATCTTCACAATCGAATCACTGCTGGGTCCATCTAAACTGTCCGGATTATCTGCTGAATCAGCGTTTACTATTCTGAAATATTTCTTGATGTAAGCTGGACCGGCAGGTGCCTGTCCAAAGTCCATTACATTGTCAACAAGGTCAAGTGCGTTGTTGTCAATGTCTAAGTCAGCCATTGTGATAACAACCCAACCGAGGACATAATAAATGTTGCCATTAGGGTCTTCCGAAAGGTCTTTCCATACAAGGAAAAAATGTGATACGCTATCTATAAGACTTACCTTTAAGCCAGGTGGATAGAAATTGTTTCCGAATGTTCCAGGATTATTTCCTGTATACGTTGAATAGAGTGAATCTGCATGACCGAAGGTTTGAGAGGAATCATCATAAGCACACATATAGATTCTGAACTTTCCTTGCCTTGAAGGATCCGAGTGCCAGGCAACTGCCATGCTACCACTTTCATCAATTGATAGTGATGCACGATAATTCTCATAGGTTTGAGTTGTATCACCTTGAATGTAATTTACCCTCTTGCTATTTGTAAGAAATGTGGAGCCACCGTCTTCTGAACGTGTGAAATAAATATCAGGGTCTGCGTTTCCTCCATGACGCCTGCAGTCTTCCCAGGTTATTAGGATATTCGCATTACTCTCATTGACCGTTAGTCTTGGGTTTCCTCTGTAGCAGTTTGTTAATGTATCTTCAAGGAATATTTTATCCTGGGGTATAAATGTATTTCCGTGGTCCGTAGATTTATTAAACGCAAGCCACGGGTGAGGGTCCTGGTTTGTTCCCCCTGTTCCCCAACGCCACACCGCGTATAGTGTGCCAGTGCTATCAACCTGAATATCAGGGTCTCTGTTTACATTTCCAGGATTGTGGTCTATTATCCCAAGGTCCTGGAAGTTTGCGGCTTCATCAATTGAACGTGCGCATTTTATGTGAAGTTCACCATTGCCATCGTCAACCCAGGACACATATATAAATGTTGAATCCACTGAGCTTTTTGCATCTATTGCAATCTTTGGCTGAGGTCCGCTGTTGACGCCTGAGGTTGTGGAATTGTGGACCGTTATGCCATGGAGTGTATCGGGAAGTGTGAATGTTGAACCCGCATCAGAGGATTTTGAAAGATATACTTTCCAGGACGCGCCATTATCATCGCTTCCCTGCCAGATGATATAGATGTTGTCCCTGTCCACCGCTATGCGAGGAAACAATTCATCGAGCACCTGAGCTGAGGTATCACTGATCGGTAGATCGGGCGTGAAAACGGTATCCTGATAGTTCTCGAGTTTTGAAAAGTAGATGTCGTAAATTCCGTCCTGATCCTTATCATCCTGCCAGGTTACGAAAATTCGCAGTGAATCATCAATTACAACAGCAGGATGGTTTTGCAATGTGCTGTCAGGGTCTGGGTCATTAACCTGTATCTTCGGACCATAGACAATGGTTCCGCCCTGTTGTGCAGAAAGAACTAAAGGGGACAGGCACAAAAGGATAATCAGATGCAAAGAAGCTTTTTTCATTTTTCACCTTCCTTGATATAAGTTATCTTGAAGTAATTATGTGTTCCCGTTATTTATTATTCCGATTTCGTCAAACTAAAGAAACCAGAAAAATTTTGTGGAGCTGACGGGATTCGAACCCGTGACCTTCTGACTGCCAGTCAGACGCGCTGCCAGCTGCGCCACAGCCCCTTATTTATATTTTACCACTCACGTACTACTTTGTCAAACATTTTTTTGCGAGACTGCTCCATATTTTGGGAAACAACTTCTCTAAATGAGACACTAAAAGTGGTATCAGGTGTATATGGTTAGTCACAAAAAGTATAGATATTCACCGTAAAAAGTGTCGTTGCGAGCGAGTCCTGAACGAAGTAAATGAACAGAGCGTGGCAATCTCATACTGACCGAATGAGTATATGCGATTGCTTCAAAGGTCAAAATGGAAAAATATTCGCAAAGACAAACGAACACCATCTTTTGAAAAAAACTCAGTTCAAACTCACTCTATTTGGATGAATTGCACAGGAAATCTGTTTTTTCTTGACTTTAGTAGCTGTTTGTGATAAGCAGATTATATGCGAAAGAGAACAGCAGTTTCGATTCTTGACAGAATAAGGAACAAGAAAATACTCGTTATTGGTGATATAATGCTCGACGAATATCTCTGGGGTACTGTGGACAGGATTTCACCGGAAGCACCTGTTCCTGTTGTTAAAGTGCAAAAAAAAAGTTTTGCACTTGGTGGAGCCGCCAATGTTGCATTGAATACATATTCTCTTGGTGCAAAGCCCATTCTTGTTGGAGTAATTGGAAACGATGATACAGGGAGAATGTTGAAATCCTTTGTCAAGGAAAAGGGAATGGCAGTTAAGGGTATATTTACTGAAAAGGGAAGGACGACAGTACTCAAAAAACGTGTTTTCGCTCAGAATCAGCAGGTCGTCAGGGTGGACATAGAAGAGACTAAGGCAGTAGGGAAGACTACCGAGAGGAAAATTCTCAATTACCTTAAGAATTGCAGAAAGGAATTCTCGAGTGTAATCATTGAGGATTACAACAAAGGTCTTCTCACAAGGCATTTGATATCCAGGATTATTTCATTTGCGAATAAAAAGAGAATTCCTGTTACCGTTGATCCAAAATTTGAGAATTTTTATAGCTACGAAAATGTTGCACTTTTCAAGCCAAATATCAGAGAATTACAAAGGGTTTGTGAAAGTAGATTGTCAAATAGAGGTGAAATTCAAAAAGCACTCAAGAAGGTCCAGAAAAAAATAAAGGCAAAGGCAGTGCTACTTACTCTGGGGAACAAGGGAATGGTTTTACTGGAAAAAGGCAAAATTCCATACTATGTGAAACCTCATTCGATAGATGTATATGATGTGACGGGTGCAGGGGATACAGTAATAAGTGCTCTTACACTTGCTCTGGCAAGTGGTATTTCTCTGAGGGAAGCAACAAGATTTGCGAGTGTTGCTGCTGCGATTGAGGTAACAAAATTGGGTGTTGCCACTGTTAACCCCGATGAGATAATCGAGTTTTGCAGCAACATCAAAAAAAGTGCTTGACAGATTTAAATTTTTTGTTTATTATTAACTTGTTACCACTTGTCAATGGTAACAAGATGGAAAAGACGGAAATATGAATAATAAATGGAACCACGAGATTGCACGAGGATAAAAACAGTTATTAGGTAAAGGTGAAGGTAGAGGTTAAGAAAAGGATGGGAGAAAAAACAAAGGAACTAAAGAAACAAGAAAAACTAAAATATCTTGTGAAAATCTGTGTTAATCTGTGGTTTCAGTTTTTCATAGAATCATAATTTAACAGAGGAGGGCAGATGAAGAGAGTATCTGTACTTGTTTTATTTGCGCTGCCATTGTTTTTTTCATTCTTGAATGCTCAGCTCATTATTACTTCTGACCACTGGCCTTACGGTAGCGATTGTATTGGCAACAGATGGGACTGGTATAGAGGACAGAATAGTACATGGGGAGGATACAATGCCAATCCACCGGACAGCACCTGGGATTTTACATCCGGTCCGACTTCTGAGACAGCAAGTAGTGAAATAAGACCTATTGGTGAGTCTCAGGGGAGCCCTCCGGGAATTGCAACCTATGCAGAAAAACAAACACTCGGTGGGGCAATTTCCTGGGGTTGGGAAAAGAAGATCACATCCGCAATGTATCTTTATGGTTTCTATGCATCGGGTACTAATATCTATTACAATCCTCCGTATCGCAGACCATACTATTTTCCAATGGGTGTTGGGACCAGTTGGAACGATTACTATTCCTGGGATTATTCGGGTATTACTATCTATGACACTGTTTTAACAACGGTAATTAATCAGGGCTACATCATAGTTCCGGAAGGTGGACCATATCCTTGTCTGGTGATGAGGTATTATTTAAGTTCCTATGGTGAGTATATGAGTGTCCCCGTGGTGGATGAGGATTACATCATATATGAATGGATAGGCCCTGATGTCGGAAGCTTTGTAACTGCGCAGAGTCAGAACAAGGAAAGTAATCCGAATTTCACAACATATAAAGATTACTTCAGGATTTACAGCAAAGTAATAAATGAAACGACTCCTCCTGTTTTTACGAATACTACAATAATCAACAATGGATACAATCCTGGACCATACACTGTAGAGTCCACGATTACCGATGCATCCGGGATTGGTACGGATTCTCTCTACTACAGATTCGGGAATTCAGGTGGATATACTCCGGTTACTCATGATAGTGTAAGTGCTAACACATACTATTTTGCAATTCCCGCTGTAAGTCCACCTTACCCTGATACAGTATTTTACTATCTTTCTGCGACAGACCTTGCACCCACGCACAATAGAGCGACCGACCCTCCGAATGCACCTAATGATTCAGTGTTCAGTTTCATAGTAAAAGACCCAGCAGATGACCACAATCCGCCATTGTTTTTCAATACAACACAATGGCCTGATACATCTTACACGGGTCCTTATCCTGTTTTATCAACGATTATTGATTCCTGCGGAGTTGCTGAGGCATATATTTATTATAGAAGAGGAGGCTCGGGAGCCTACAGTCTTGCAGTAACGGACAGCATCATTGCAGACAACTATTATTTTACAATTCCATATACTGTTTCACCACCAGAATTCATTGAATATTACCTTGAAGCGGTAGATGCTTCACCCAACTATAATACCGGACATGACCCACCAGGCGCACCCGCGACTGTTTTCTCTTTTAATGTCCAGGATTATGAAGGTCCCGTTATAGAGAATACAAGGGTGTGGCCGGATACAGGTTTTGCAGGACCATTCGTTGTATGGAGCGATATTTATGATAACTCGGGACTAAGCGAGAATTATATCTTCTACAAGATTCAAACTGCACCGTGGGACTCTGCAGTCGCTGATTCAATTGTGAACGATACCTCGCATTTCTATACGATTCCTGGAGTAAGCCCGCCAAAGGTTATAAGATACTACATAAAGGCATACGATAATTCAGCAAATCATAATGTCTCAACTGACCCACCAGGTGCTCCAAGTGTTGTCTATCAATTCATTGCAAATCCACCGGGGGTTAATGAAGAAACGCAAACTACTCCACTCCGGGTGTATTTTACAGCCTTACCCAACCCTTCGGTCAATAGATGCCTGTTGCATTTTGGTATTCCTGATGAGAAATATATTTCTCTTTCCATCTATAACATTGCAGGCGCAAAAGTGAAAAATATTGTGTGTAAAACGATGAACAAAGGAAATTACATATACTCATGGCAACATAAGGATGAGAGAGGGAAAAGGGTTTCAAATGGTACGTATTTTGCAATACTCAAGTATGGAAATGAAGTATTGATAAAACCAATCGTCATAGTCACGAAATGACATAGAGAGAGAAGCAGAGAAAAGCAAGAATGCGCAGATAGATGGTAACCTCATTCTTATAGAAAGTCAGTGTGGGATTGCTTCGGCAGCGAATAAGAGAGGGCTGCTCGCAATGACAGCCTTTCTCAGTATAGAATCTCTTGATTGAGTATTTCAAGTGAACGAGGAGATGTGAAAAAGGTTTTATTTGCAGTTCTTATCTTATTATGTTACAGCAGGTTGATTCCACAGAATAATGGTGGAATAGTAACGTCTGAAACCTATTTATATCCGGAAAATCAGGTTATTGTTACATATAATTTAGAGGTCAGTGAAAGGGAACGGACCAGGTTTGAGCGAGAAAACAGCCTCCACAAACTTCAAGTTTGCCCAAGGGATAACTGGGTATCTTTTAGAACAGACGGAAAGGTGTCTATTAAAAGGCTTACAGGAGAATTGAAGAAGAGTGAATTGGTGTTAAGGGCTCAGCCAAACTACTATTTTCACATTTCATGGGTGCCCAATGACCCATATTATTCATTCTATCAATGGAACCTGAGACGAATAGCTATGGAAGATGCATAGGATATAGAACAGGGAGGTGATACATCCATTATCGTTGGAGTTCTCGATACTGGATGTGCTTTTGAAGATTATCCGGTGCCGTCTTATGAGAAAGACAAGATTGACAGTAATACGGTGAGTTACAAAAGGTTGCCGGATTACGATGGAGGACATTTCTTATCTGGTTTTGATTTTGTGAATAATGATGCACATCCGAATGACAACCACAGTCATGGGACACATGTTACATCTACGATAATGGAATCCACAAATAATGGTAGTGGACTCGCAGGCATTGCCTTTAATGTGGCTATTCTGCCTGTAAAAGTGGTTAATTGGGTCGGTATAGGAACTGCCGACTTATTTGCACTCGGTGTTTACTACGCTGCTGACCATGATGTGGATATTATCAATATTAGTCTTGCTTCTTCTGGCAATCCAGGGCAGATTGTCAAGGATGCGATAGACTATGCTGCAAGTAAAGGTGTAATAATGGTTGCAGGTGTTGGTAACAGTGGTGCAGGTTCTGTTACTTATCCTGCAAAATATGATGAGATTATTGCAGTAAGCGCCACCTGTTCAAGTGTTCCTGATTCTCTTGCATACTATTCGAATTTTGGCAGTGGGGTGGAGGTCTCTGCACCAGGAGGGGACCTGGTTGACCGGGACAGTAATGGGTTTCCTGACCTTATTGTGCAGCAGGCTTTTTTGCCAGGCATATTCAACAATGGTTTCGCCAAACCAGATTCATTTGTTCTCTTGGGTTATGGTGGAACATCGATGGCGGCACCTCATATAACGGGTGTAATTGCTCTGATGCTTTCGCACGGAATTCCCAGGGAGAATATCAGGGAAGTGCTACATCAGACCGCAGTGGATTGCGGCGATGTAGGTTATGACACGCTTTTTGGATATGGCAGAATTGATTGTTTCAGAGCACTTGGGGGTGAAGATACTGTTCCTCCTCTGATAACGGAGACCACAGTTCTTGAAGACACATATTTTGCTGGACCTTATGCGGTATGGTCAAGGGTTAGCGACCTTTTTGGTATCAAGGATGCAAGAATATGGTATAAGATAAATTCTGGAGGTTGGCAGGATTCCGTCTACGCTGACAAAATCTATCCAGATAAGTATCTCTTCTATATTCCGGAGGTAACTCCACCAGCGGTTATCAAATACTATATTGAAGCAACCGATAATTCAGATAATACTGTAACTGACCCCGATGGTGCACCTACATATTATTATTCCTTTATTGTGCTTGAGAGCGGAATAGAAGAAGTGGAAACAGAGAAAGAATGTAGGATTTTGTGTCCTTCTTTTGTGCGGAGCGATATGTTGATGTTGAAATTTTCGCGAACCCCCCAGACTTCTTTTATTATTTCTTTATATGATATTTCCGGAAGATTGGTTAGAAGTATTAACACGGGGAGAATTAACAACAAAGAGCTTCCATTGAATATCAGTGCGCTTGAAAGTGGCATCTATTTTTTGAAGTTAAAAGCTAAAAGTGAAAAGCTAAACCCCATTAGAAAGAAATTTTCTAACGGGGCAAATATTGAAAAAGTTAGGAAAATAATAAAGATAAAGTAACATTTAAATCCCCTCTTTTTAGAGGGGACTTGAGACACCCGCAATGACGCGTACAAATTTGTCATTGCGAATATTTTTTCATTATTTACCCCGTGAAATAGCATAATGTTTGTGTCATAATCTTATTTCACAGGGTGAACTTTTGAAGCAATCCCATATTAGTTTTCTGTCAGTATAATATTTTCAGACTACTTCTCTATTTACTTCTCTGGCAGTTCGATTTTTAATGACTCCATAACAATAGGCTCTTTTGGCATACCGTTAGCATCAATCTTTGCCTTGGCTATTTTATCAACGACATCCATACCTTTGATTACTTCACCAAACGCAGTATATTGGTTGTCGAGATGTTTGCATTTTTCTCTAGTCAAGCAGATATAAAACTGACAGCTTGCAGAATTGGGGTCAGGTCCACGAGCCATTCCAAGTGTTCCTCTCTTGAATTCTTGGCCATTAAATTCAGCATCGATATTGTATCCGGCATTGCCTGTTCCGGTGCCAAGAGGGTCACCCCCCTGGACAACAAAGTCCGGGACGATTCTGTGAAATGTCAAACCATCGTAGAAACCCCTTCGTGCCAATTTTATGAAGTTTTCCACAGTTTTTGGTGCATCTTTGTAATAGAATTTAGCGACTATTTCTCCTCCGTCTTTAATTTTAATAACTGCGAGTTCGTCACCTGTGACTTTCTGAGGAGTTGCTTCTTCCGTTTTTGTTGTATCTTCCACAATCTTCTTTTCTTCGGACTTCACCTGTTTCTTCGACTCACCACATCCTGCGGCAATCAAAGGGATGGCGAGCAGAAGGGCAACTAATCTAAAAAACATAAAACCTCCTTTTTGGTTTCTCGGTACTTTAGAAACATTTAACCACAGATTCTCACAGATTTTCACAAGATATTCTAGTTTTTCTTGTTTCTTTAGTTCCTTTGGTTTTTCTCCCATTCTTTTCTTAACCTCTACCTTCACCTTTACCTATGACCTGTTTTTATCCTTGTGTAATCTCGTGGTTTGATTTGGTTTTCGTATTCTATCATTATACTTTTCCACTACTATTGCTTCGGAATGACCTTCAAGAACTTTCTTTTTCCAACTTTCAGCAAGAAGGGTTTGGAAATAGGAATCTCTGCATTTGTGTCCTTTATTCTTTCGCCTTCTATTTCCACTCCTCCTTGTTCAATTAATCTTCTTGCTTCGGCATTCGATTGTGCCATATTAGTAGTTGTGAGAAGTTTTACAATCCAGATATTGGATTGTATTTCTGTGAATCTAAATTCAGGAATATCGTCCGGCAAACCCTTTTTGCTGAAGACCTCTTCGAATTCCTTTGCGGCTGCATCTGCAATTTTGCTGTTATGATAAAGTGCCACAATCTCTCCTGCAAGTTTGAATTTTACATCTCTTGGATTCGATTTTTTGTTTCCAAGCTGTTTTCTGACCTTCTCCATTTCTTGTTTACTGTAGCCGAGCGCAAGTTCGAAGTAGCTTTCCAAAAGAGAATCTGGAATCGACATTGCCTTTCCAAACATTTCCCTCGGTGAGTCAGTAATTCCTATATAATTACCATAACTCTTGCTCATCTTCATCTTACCGTCAAGTCCTACAAGCAGAGGCATAGTGAGAATGACCTGGGGAATCATATCCATTTCCCTCATTATTTCTCTGGCAATTATAAAATTGAATGTCTGGTCAGTTCCTCCGATTTCAACATCAGCCTTGATTGCCACCGAATCGTACGCCTGAAAAATCGGATAGAGAAACTCATGTAAGAATATGGGCTGTTGCTTCTTGTATCTGTTAGAAAAATCATCCCTTTCAAGCATTCTTGCGACAGTAGTTTTTGAAGCTAATCTGATTATCTCTGATGGAGTAAGTTTACTGAGCCATTCACTGTTATACCTGAATTCAGTTTTATCCTTTCTTAGAATCCTGAATACCTGTTCGGCATAATTTTCCATATTCTTTTTAATCTCTTCATCAGTCAACTGGGGTCTTGTTTTCGATCTGCCTGAAGGGTCACCGATTTTTGCTGTGAAATCACCCACTATGAGCACAGCAGTATGACCAAGGTCCTGAAAATCCCTCAGTTTTCTCAATACGACAGAGAAACCAAGATGTATATCAGGTCCGGATGCGTCAATCCCTAACTTAATTCTGAGATGTCTTTTTTCTTGAAGTTTGCCAATCAGTTCATCCCCTGGAATTATCTCAGCAGTACCTCTTGCGATGATTTCAAGAGATTTATCTATATCTTTTTTCATTGAGCTTTTTACTTTTAACTATAGATACTTAGTTAACCTTTTGCAGTTCTTGCAAATGGTGATGAGAGCGTGTCATTGCGAGTTCTTCTTTGTGCTCAGCTTATGCGAAGCAATCTCATTCTCCGTTTCTCCGTTGCGTTTTCTTGCTCCATCAATTCTTTATTTTCCGGCAGGAATGTTTAACATTGGTGTTAGTTTTTGATCAAATGGAGTCATTATCACCGTATTATTCGGAGAGTTAACAAGTCCTCCAAGAGTTTGGATATAGTACCACTGCAGGTAACGGGCGGTTAACGAATTTGCAATAACCTTGTTTGCCTTCGATATTCCAGCAGCTTCTATAGTTTTTCTTTCAGCCTCTTGAGTCTCTTTTTGAAGTACGAATTTCATCTTCTGGGCGTCCTGTTCGGCTGCAATCTTCTCATCGATGGCATTTTTTACCTTGTCGGGGAGTTCAACATTTCTCAATAATACTTTTTCACATTCCACGCCTTTAGAAGCAAAATTCGCATCCAATTCTTGCTTAATGTCATCCGTTACATCCATTCTCCTTATTGAATATATATCTGTTGCATTATATTTTACAGCTGCATTTCTTATGGCAGTTCGGATTGCAGGTCTTATAATTTTATCTACATAGTTAAGACCAATGTTTCTATAGACCTTCGCAGCTTCGGTATCTAAAAGGTGATACCAGACGGTTACGTCGAGTTGTACTGTTAAGCCCTCCGCGGTTAATGAGGTAATTGCATCATCGCCTTGGATTTGACCTTCACCTGATTTGATACTCATAGTATAAGCCTGTGTTCTCACAGTCATACGTTCAAGCGATATTAACGGATTAACAAGATGCAGACCACTGCTGAGAGATTTGTCCTGAACTTTGCCGAACAGCACCTCGACACCTGTTTCGCCAGGTCCAACCATTCTCACCATAGAGAGGAACAGGAAAATTATTGCGAGAACGAATGCTGCAGGGGAGAGTATTGGATTCAAGTTTCTAACAGACTTTTTTGCACCCAGAAGAATCAAACCAGCTATAACAGATACAAAAAATAAAAACAACAACATAGCAACCTCCTTTGTTTCACGGTTTCTGTGATTAGTTCCATATGCAGTGTGGCGGCGAAGGGATTCGAACCCCTGACACGCGGATTATGATTCCGCTGCTCTAACCTACTGAGCTACGCCGCCAGTTATCGGTGAAATATAACATACGCCAATTTGATTGTCAAGCAATTAAACATAGCATCCTAATGGATATTCTTTTGATTAAAGCAGTCTTTTGAAAACCCGTTTTTTTATTTGACTTTTGCCATTTTTTGAATTATTATATTATAAGTAATGAAGGAAGAAGAGATTATGTACATTAAAAATGCTAAGAGCCCTGTTTTGTTTTTGTCCATTTTAATTCTCATTTTTGCCAACCTATCCTGTGTGAAGAAGAGCATTAAAGTTGAGCAAGGCAAGGTCCCCGATGGGAAATTTGTAGTTTCTGCCATTGCAGGAATAGACTCAATTCTTGGATTTTCTTACAGCTGGCATTTTGGACGGAAAAAACTAGCAGTTTTACCTGAACTCAATGCAAATCTTGCTGGTAAGATAAGCATTCCGGACAAAACTTATATCAGGGGTACCTGGCAGATAGATAACTCTCTGGAGAAACTAAATGTTTACACTATGAAAGAGAGGGATTACATATATAATACCGCTGCGAAGAGCTGGCAAAGCAAAGGAAAGGGTGAATATCCAAATCCCCTCGACCAGCTGAAACTCATCCTGTCGTTCGGTGATTTTGAATTCTTGAAGTTCGACAGGTTGGAAGGGATTCCATGCTATCTTTTTTCTTTTAGACCAAATGTTTACTTTCTGGACCCAATTGAAGCTACAAAACCAAAAGGTTTAGTCTGGATTTCGATTGATTTGAAACTGCCACTCAAGGTGAAGGTTCAAAGTGAAAGAAATCTCGTATGGTGGGAAATGAGACTTAATGATTTCGATACATTTGCGAATTTAAGCGTTCCTTTTGAAAGTCAGATGATAGAGATTATTGGGATTGACAATAATAGAGACGATATTGAATACATCAAAAATCGTTTTCTTTTCGGTGGTTTTGAAGATTTAAGCGTCAAGGAGAAGAAGGGCAACATAATTCTTTTGGTGAAAGCTGAAACTGTCGAAGAGTCCTTCGTTAATGAGATAATGAAAAAGGGAAATATAGATGTTTACTTAGGAACCTGGCCAACGGACCCTGTTTATTTGCTAAGGGAAGACAATGAACTTGTGAAGGAGAAGTATGGAGCAGAGGCTAAACTGTTTTTTGAAAGAGGAATTGAGACAAAACCAATAATCATTCGGGAGAAAATATTTTCACGGGAAAGTTTCGGTTCTTTTTCGCTTAAGAATGATATTCTTGGAAAGTCTTCAATCTATGCTAATATAAAGGATGAGTACATAGATAGTCTGGGGAAAATTGTCGATGAGAAGAAGGATGAGCCAGTTGTAATTGTTACTGATGGAGAGGCAATGCTTGTGACCCCAATGAGGGATGCATGGCTTCTTGAGAATCAAATACCGGTTGTCAAAGGACTGAATAACTCTGAATCTGTGCTGCTTTATTCCAGGCTGAAGTTCGGACCATTGGCACAAGACTATACAACTAAGCTGAAAAAAAAGGAGGAGTGATGGATAAGAAATTGCTTGACATTCTTGCTTGCCCTAAGTGCAAGGGGGATTTAGAATATGATGAGAAGAATCAGAAACTATTGTGTAGAAAGTGTAATCTTGCCTATCTCATCAAGGATGATATTCCGGTTATGCTGATAGACGAAGCAGAAAAGATAGAATAGGGCAATCAGGCATTAGAGCGTTATGCATAGTAAACCAGATAAATTTAAGGAAATAAATAAGTGAGGTCTTAATGAAGAAGTCTCTTTGTGGCGTTTTTATAATTTTATTATTCTCATCATTACTTGGCGAGAATACCAATGTATTTACTTCCAGTAAAAAGGGTCTCACATTTGAAATGGAAATATCAGATTACAGGATTACTTCGCTTGAGTTAAGTGGGAAAAGATATGAAAAGATTGAAATAGATGGAATGGGAATGATGAATGAAATCGGGAATCCCGCTCTTCCTGTAAAGTATATTTATGTTGCCGTTCCTCTCGATGCAAAAGATGTGAGCATTTATGTTGAAAAACAAGAGAAACAGGAAATCAAAAATGTGAGGATTCTACCTGCTTTTCTTGAGCAGTGGAATGAGCTTAATGTTTTTGAAGACCCGTCGGTTTATGGAAAGAACACTTCTTTTCCAGGGAAAGATTATGAAAAGTTGTACGATAAAGTGTTGTTCCATCAGAGAATAATGAAAATCGCAATCTACCCGTTCAAATACGCTCCTAATATCGGAAGATTGACCTGTTACAAGAGGCTCAAGGTTCACATCGATTTTATTGGCGAAATAAAAAAAGAAGGAGGAAGAAGGTTTTTAGGTAAACCAACGGAAAGAAGGTTTAACAAATTACTTGTAAACTATGATAATGGCAAATTATGGAGAGAATCCGAAAATAACAATAAAGGAATGTCTTTGGATTATACGCCCTATTACAAAGTAGAATTGACTGAGGATGGCATGTATAAGATTGATTACAATTACCTCAAAGACCACAATATTAATCCAGATGATATAGACCCGAGAACATTAAAGATTTTCAACGGAGGAAGTGCTGTATTGAGTTTTGACACAACAAGTTTTCCCGGAGAAAATGACACTGTCCCTTATCAGATTCCCATCTATGTATATGGTGAGAGCGATGGCAAGTTTGACATGGATGACTATTTACTTTTCTATGGAGTATCTCTATCCCTTTGGAGCAGGTGTTCGGTAAGCAACAATGTTCCACTGTTCTATAATCCATACACCGACACAAATGTTTACTGGTTATCCTGGGGTGAAAGCTCGGGAAAGAGAATGGATATGGTTGATGGAAGTCCATCTTTTAACGAACCTTTCGCTCCATCCAGCCACCAGAAAACCCTACACATCGAAGAAAACAAGTTATGCCCTGCAAAATCTGGATTCGGATGGGTCTGGGAAGAGATAGTGCTTCCTGCTAATGTGAATTCAATGTCTCGTGATTATGTATTTTCCGTTGAGAATCTGTATACCGATAGTTTCAATATTTCTTGTGCTGTATATGGAGCTACGACTTCCACTCATAATGTGGAAATAAAAATGAATGATATGCAAATCTGTGATACATCGTGGTCGGGTGTGAATTTTACTTCTCCGTTTACCTGGACCTGTGGTGGCAGCAATCTTGTAAGCGGTGAAAACAAAATCACTTTAAGGCTTCATGAAAGTGGTGGTGGAGACGACATATATGTTGACTATTTTGAAGAGACACATTTCAAGAATTTCAAAGCCAAGAACAACAGCATTGTTTTCTCTGCAAAAGAGACTGACCCACAGGACACTACTTATGAATTTAATATTTTCGGTTTTACGGAATCTCCATTTATTTTTGAAGTTACTAACCCTTTTGATGTGAAAAAGATAAATGGAGCAGATTACAATTCGGGAGGTGTGCAGTTTCAGATTTATGTCCCGCAAGGTGGGGAAAAACGATTTGTTGCAGCCGGAACATTCAAAACACCTCTTGATATGAAAGAAGGAAACCCATATTCGCTGAGGATGCAGGATAAAGCGGATTATATTATCATTACTCATAAGAAGTTCTATTATGCTGCATCTCTGTTAAAAAACTGGAGACAAACCCATCTATTGGGAGTTCAAAATCCCGCTGTTAAACTCGTGCTTATCGATGAAATTTTCGATAACTTTGGATGGGGTTTAAAAGACCCTGTTGCCATAAGGAATTTCCTGTATTATGCTTCGAAGTATTGGCAAGTTCCACCAGCGTATGTTCTTCTTTTTGGAGCGGGTTCATATGACTACAAGAATCTATTCAATAATCCTGTGCCTAAGAATTATATTCCTGTGCACGAAACAGGAGATTATGTTCATTTTCAGGCATTGATGAACAATAACCCCTGTTACGAGGACTGGTTTACGGATTTTACGGGTGACCTGCTTGCTGATATACCCATTGGAAGAGTAACTGTTATAACACAAGAGGAGGCAGCTGATGTAGTTGAGAAGATTAAAAGGTTTGAAAGTGATAATCTTGGTAACTGGAGAAACAAGGTTATTCTTCTTGCGGATGATGAATTCGATGACAAGGGAATTGATGGGCTCTATGTGTTTCATGTTGCGGGTACTGAAGAGATTGACGGTTTAATTCCATATACATTTGACAGAGAGAAGATATATTTGACCGAATATCCTGGAAGTAACCCCGGGTCTATTCCACCTGGAACAAAACCTCAGGCAAGAGCGGCTCTCATAGATGCAATAAATAAAGGTGGGCTATTCGGCACTTACTTAGGACATGGAAATTTCGAGCAGTTAGCTCACGAACTTGTATTTTACAGTCCATCCGATGTTGGAATACTGGAAAATGATTATAGAGAACCTTTTTTCTATTTTGGCTCCTGTAGCGTTGGCGATTTCGATAGGGTTGAAAAAGAAAGCATCGCAGACTTATTGCAGAAGAAAGACAGGCGAGGTGCAATCGCAACCCTTGCCTGTGCAAGAACATCGGGTTATCCAAGCATTACTGCACTTGGTAAGGAACTTGCTGTAAATATTCTGGGTGACCATAATTCAACGATTGGCGATGGGGTTCTTCTATCAAAAAAACATACGAGTTTCGGTAAAACATATGCATTTTTTGGTGACCCTGCGACTCCAATCTATCCTGATTCCATTGGCTTCCAGGCTACAATTAACAGCGAAACATTAACAGGAGGGATGAAAACAGAGATATATATTAAAACAACAGACCCTGCTTTTGTCGGTTTCCTATACCTTTCTGCTTTCGGCACGATAAAAAAGATTGCGCATCCGGTTCCTCAGACAAGTTACACAATGCACTACAATCTTCCCGGTAATTCACTATTTCAGGGAATCTACAATATTACAACGGAGGAAGTAGATACCGTTTCGTTTTTTGTACCTACCGGGCTTGATTCTGGTAATACATCAAGGATAAGCATGTATATCTGGAATAATTCAAAGGAAGGAAGAGGGAGTTTTGATTCACTCATAACCAATAGTATATATGATAGCTCAACTGATATAATTCCGCCTTCCATTGCAATATACTATAGGGGCGAGCTCCTCCAAAACGGAAGCACAATTCCCAATAATGCAGAGATTACGGGTGTTCTTGAAGATGGGAGTGGAATTGATATGACAGGCAGAGATTCGACTAAGTCTATATACCTTGCTATTAATGAAGATTATGCCCACAAGAAGATACTTGACGATTATTTCTTTTATGATATTAACAGTTCAACAAAGGGATCATTTAGTCATTCACTTGCGCTTGATACGACTGCGAGTACTGTTGAATTAAGATTTAGCTGCTACGACAATTGTAAAAATCATGCTACGAAGATTCTTAACTTAAATGTTATTAGTGGAGGAAAATTCACTTTAACCAACGTTTATAATTTTCCAAATCCCTTTAAGAATAAAACATATTTTACCTTCAATCTTAGTCATCGAAGCTCGGTTGCGCTCTCTGTTTATACTGTAAGTGGAAAGATGGTTTACAAAAGGGCTGTAACTTGCGAGTCAGGTTTCAATAAGTTGCTGTGGGATGGTAGGGACCTGGATGGAGATAAAATTGCAAATGGAATATATTTTTTCAAGATAAGTGCAAAGCCAACGGAAGAAATGTCATACTACAACAATTACAGAGAAGTAGAATACACCGGAAAGATAGCCATAGCTCGATAAATACCTTTTTGACTTGACATTTAAGTAATTTATTGTTATGAATAGATATAAAGAAGATTAGTAAGGAGGTAAAATGAAAAGAATAATAAAAATATCACTGTTGTTGCTCGTGTTTTTAACTTTGCCCAAAGTTCCCCTGAATGCTTTTGCTTCGGAAGCAGGTGCAATATTCCTTACGATTTATCCCGGTGCAAGACCTAATGGAATGGGTGCTGCATTTGTTGGTTTAGCCGACGACGCTCTTGCAACATACTACAATCAGGGTGGTATGGCTTTTATTAATTCAACTGATTTTTCTCTTATGCATGCAAACTGGCTTCCGGGACTATATGAAGATATGTACTATGATATTGTATCTTTTGTAAATCCTGTTAAGGGTTGGGGAACGGTAGGTGGAAATATTATATACCTTACAACAGGGGAGACGGAAGCGGTTGATGAGCAGGGGGTAACAGTAGGGAAGTTCAGAACCTTTGACATAAGTTTTTCTCTTTCTTATGCAACAAAGATGAGTGAATTTCTTGGTCTTGGAGTTGGTGCAAAATTCATCTATAGTTTTCTTGCTCCGCCAGAAATTGTTGAGAGAGTACTTCATATGCGAGGTGGAACAGGTATGAGTTGGGCTATTGATATAGGCACTCTTTATCACACTCCTTTAAAAGGGTTGAATCTTGGTGCCGCTCTTCAGAATATCGGTCCTTCTATCCAGTATGCTTCGAGTGGTGAAAAAGACCCTTTGCCGAGAACACTTCGTCTTGGTGTTGCATACAAATTGTTCGATAGCGAAATAAACAAATTGACTTTTCTTGCTGACCTGACGAAAGTTGTTGTCGATTGGAGTGGAAATTTGAAAGAGGAGAACAAGGACACATGGAAATCTTCAGGCATGGAGTATACATATTACAATTTGCTTACTGGAAGAATTGGTTACTTTAGTGATTTGGCAGGTAGCAGGGTGGGTCTCACCTATGGAGGTGGTATAGAGTTTAAAAATCTTAGGTTCGACATAGGCGTTGACGATAAACTCTACGAGTTCAAGACTTCGAACTACAGGTTTTCCCTCACTTATAGTTTTTAGCATGGAAGGTGTGCTTCTCGCAAACAAACCCAAGGGTCCGACCTCCTTCCAGATTGTAAAATTGCTGAGAAGAGTTACCGGGGCAAGAAAGATTGGTCATACGGGCACACTCGACCCTCAAGCAAGGGGGTTACTCCTGCTTGTGTTTGGAAAGGCGACAAAGAGCGTTGAGCGTTTGCAGGGGTTAACCAAAGGGTATATCGCAAAAATATTGCTTGGTTCCTCGACCGATACAGACGATGTATCTGGTAAAATAATATCGCAGAAGGACATTGCCCCGATTTCACTTGAAAGGCTGGATGCAATTCTTACGGAGTTTGAAGGAAAAATAAAACAGATACCTCCAAGATTCTCGGCAGTCAAATATAAAGGTAGACGGGCTTACACTCTTGCAAGACTGGGACAGGAATTTTCGCTCAAGGAAAAAGAGGTTGAAATTGATAACATTGATATAATCTACTATGAACATCCGTTTTTAAGAGTTCGAGTTGATTGTTCCAAAGGAACATACATTAGAGCATTGGCAAGAGATATTGGAATAAGGTTGTCCTCTTGCGCAACACTCTTTTCTCTCACAAGATATCGAATTGGAAAATGGACATTGGCTGATTCATTGAATATAGATGAATTGAAAAGCAAAGAATTGGTCGAAAGAAACATCTTGTCTGTTCCAGAAATTTTGAGTGGTTCACGGAGCAGAAATAGAGATAATTTTGATATTGAAGCGGTTTGCATAGCGAAATGAAGTTAGTGCATGGTTTTACCAAGAACGGATTTAGCAGGTGGAGAAACATTATTACAATTGGAGGTTTTGATGGTGTTCATGTCGGACACAAGGCAATCATTGAGGCGCTTCAAAGCCAGTCTAAGGAAAATGCTGGTAAAAATATCATAATCACATTCACGCCGTTGCCCAAAGAGTTTTTTAAGAAAAGTGACTTTAAATTGCTTTTAACCCAGAAAGAGAAGTTAGAAATATTGAGAAATCTTGGTGTAGATGGTGTCTGCATTATTCCTTTCACCGACAAAATATCGAAAATCAAACCCTTGATGTTTCTTCAAGAATTGTGGAAATATTTCAAGCCTTTCGAAATTGTAGTAGGTTACAATCATCATTTTGGGAAAAATGGAGAGGGTGGATTCAATATTCTAAAAGAGTTCGCTCACAAGAAAGGTATTTTGTTAAAAAAAATCGGGAAAGTAAAGACTCTCGGTTCTGTTGTAAGTAGCTCAAGAATCAGACAGTCAATTAGCAAGGGAGAAATAGAGATCGCAAACAAAATGTTGGGAAGGGAGTATTTCATAAATGGTCGCGTAATCAGAGGAGATGGTGTGGGAAGAAATATTTCTTATCCGACAGCCAATCTATCAGTTAATTCATCAAAGAAACTTCTTCCGAAAGATGGAGTGTATGCTGTAAAAGTTGAACTTGACAGCAAAATCTATGGTGGAATGTTATATCTTGGGAAAAGACCCACATTCTCGGAAGGTAACCAATTTTCCTGTGAAGTGCATATATTGGGATTCAAGGGAGATATTTACGGGAGAGACTTAAAAGTGAAATTGCTCAAAAGAATTAGAAAGGAGAAGAAGTTTTGCTCGGCTCAGAGCTTAAAGAATCAAATTATGACTGATGAAAATACTGCCAAAAAAATATTGGGCAGTGTGATTACAAAGAAAGGAGGTCAGTGTGTCTCTTGATAATGAAAACAAAAGCAAAATTGTAGGTGATTTCCGAATACACGAGAGAGATACGGGTTCACCCGAAGTTCAAATTGCCCTACTTACTGAACGAATCAAGGATATCACGAATCATCTCAGGACACATAGAAAGGATGTTCATTCAAGGAGAGGTCTTCTCCTGCTCGTAAGTAGAAGACGCAAACTACTGAAATACCTTTCAGGAAAAGGTGAAGCTCGGTATGGCACTTTAATAAAGAAGCTGGGATTAAGAGCATAAGGGTATTTGTAAGAGAATCAAAAATATACACTCATTCTTTGATACAATCGAAAACAGTTTGAAAGATGTGTTTTTTGTTTTCATAATGGCATGGAAATTCGTAGGAGGTTTGATGGAAAATACTGAAAGCATTGAGATTTATGGTCGCAAACTATCGTTTGGTACTGGTAAATTTGCCAAACAAGCGGATGGTTCTGTAACGGTTCAATACGGTGATACAATTGTTCTTGTTAGTGCTGTTTCTTCAAAAGATGAGAAGGAGGAAAATTATTTTTTTCCTTTGACGGTTAATTATATAGAGCGAACCTATGCGGCAGGAAAGATCCCGGGTGGTTTTTTCAAAAGAGAAGGTAGACCGCGAGAAAAAGAGATTCTGTCGTCGAGGATGATTGATAGACCTTTAAGACCACTCTTTCCAGACGGTTTTGTGAGTGAAACGCAGATAGTTGCTATAGTTCTGTCGGCTGATCAAGAAAACGACAGTGACATACTTGGGTTAATTGGAGCCAGTGCTGCCCTTACTATATCCGATATACCTTTTGATGGACCAATAGGTGCAGTGAGAATAGGACTCACTGACGGGAAGTTCCTTGTAAACCCAACTTTCTCCGAGCTCAACGAGAGCAAATTGGACCTTGTTATCGTTGCGAAAGGCGATTCAATAGTCATGATTGAGGGTGGATGTATGGAAGCAGATGAGAGCGATATAATGAAGGCAATCGAGGTTGCTCTTCCTGTTACAAAGGAAATTATCCAAGCACAGGAACGATTGAAAAAGAGTGTTGGTGCAAAGAAAAGAGATGTGCGTCCACAGATAATTCCCGAAGGACTGGAGAAGAGAATCTCTGAATTATCAAAAGTTGAAATAGAGAGAATAAATAGTTTGACGGATAAGGGTCTCAGGAATGAAGCAATCAGTAACCTGCAACAATCCATTATTGAAACATTGTCGCAAGAATTTCCCGAAAGCGAAGATTTAATTACAGATGTTATAGATGAAATTAGAATGAAGAATATGAGGGCAAGAATAATAGCAGGAAATCCCAGAGTAGATGGCCGCAGTCCTGGTGAAATTAGACCCATTAATTGCATAGCTGGAATTTTGCCAAGGGTTCATGGTTCAGCCTTGTTTACAAGGGGGGAGACACAGAGTTTGTGTGCAATATCTCTTGGAACAACAACAGATCAACAAAGGGTGGAGGATTTGGAGGGTGAAAGTGTAAAATCCTTTATGCTGCATTATAATTTCCTACCTTTTAGTGTCGGTGAAACAAGGGCGATGAGGGGGCCTGGGAGAAGGGAAATCGGACATGGTGCATTGGCTGAAAAAGCGATTGAACCCATTCTGCCGATAGAAGAGCGTTTTCCTTATACAATAAGAATTGTTTCCGATATACTCGAATCAAATGGTTCTTCATCGATGGCAACAGTTTGCGGGAGTTCTCTTGCTTTAATGGATGCTGGAGTACCGGTAAAAACATCCGTTGCCGGAGTTTCGATAGGTTTGGTCAAGGAGGGGGACCAGTATGTTATTCTTTCAGACATAATGGGTGAGGAAGACCATTATGGAGATATGGACTTCAAGGTTGCTGGAACAAGAACGGGAATTACTGCTATTCAACTTGATACTAAAATTTCAGGTCTTGCTTTGAATGTAGTATCTGAAGCACTTAACAGAGCAAGGGAAGGAAGAAATTATATTCTTGACATAATGGACAAGACCCTGAAAGAGCATAGAATGTCTCTTTCTGATTATGCACCAAAGGTAATAATGCTGACTGTCCCGAAGGAGAAAATTGGAGAGATTATCGGTCCAGGTGGTAGAGTCATTAGAAGGCTTATTGAGGAGACTGGATGTGAGATTGAAATTTCCGATGAGGGGAAAGTTTCTATTATTGGTTCGGAGGTGGATTCTGTTGAGAATGCAAAGGCCAAGATACAATCCATCATACAGAAGGTGGAAGCCGGCAACATCTTTGTAGGAAAGGTCACAAGAATTATGAATTTCGGAGCATTTGTGGAAATCTTGCCAGGTAAGGAAGGATTGGTGCATATATCTCAATTGGCTGCTCACAGAGTTGCAAAGGTAGAAGATGAAGTGAAAGTGGGGGATGAGATCAAAGTGATAGTAAAAGAAGTGGATGACCTGGGGCGTATAAACTTGTCAAGAAAAGCGCTCATTGCATCTGCTGTTTCAAAAGACCAGGACAACACAAGAAAAAAAACTTATAATGACAAATATCAAAAAAAGTAGACTCCAAAACGGAATAACAGTAATCACGGAAAGAATTGATTCTGTCAGGTCATTCTCTTTAGGTTTTTGGGTTGTTGTTGGCTCAAGGAATGAAGGAAAAAACGCAAAGGGTATTTCGCACTTTATTGAACATAGTGTTTTCAAGGGTACGAAAAAAAGGAGCTCAAAGGAGATAGCAGAAGCACTGGAAAGTAAAGGTGGAGCGCTTGATGCATTTACATCAAAGGAAGTTACTTGTTACTATTCCAGAGGATTGAGTCGTCATCTTGAGATTGCAACAGAGGTTACTTCTGAGCTTGTTACGAAGCCTCTTTTCCCAAAGAATGAACTCAAAAGGGAAATTGGTGTTGTTACTGAAGAGATTAAGGATAATGAAGACTCACCCCAAAAGTACATATTTGACTTATTGTTCAAGAAAATATTCTCCAGGCATCCTCTTGGTAACTTTGTGCTTGGCAGGAAATCCGATGTAAGGAGGTTCACAAGAGATAAAGTCCGTTCGTACTTCAATAAGTGGTATAAAAAGAATAGAATTATCATAGCTGCAAGTGGTTATCTTGAACATAAGAAATTCTTGAATCTGATCAAGAAATCTCTTCCAGGATCGAAATTGAAAAGCAGACCTCTTTTTAGCCGAAATGAAGTATCTTATAAGCCTTTTTCTTATGCATTCAAGAAACCAGGACTTCTTCAAACCCACTTGATTATTGCGGCACCCACATTTGATTTGAATGATTCAAGGAGATACCCACTGTTAATCTTTGATACGATAATGGGGGATGGTATGAGCTCTATTCTATTCCAGAAGGTAAGGGAAGAGAAGGGACTCGTTTATGATGTGTTTTCTTTTGCAAATTTCTTTTCTGATACTGGTGTGTTTGGTGTATATTTAGCCTGTGACCCGGTCAAAATGGAAACTGCGAAGAAAACGGTAATAAAACTGTTCAAGAAACTTTCTACAGAGGGTTTGAGAAAGATGAAGATTGAAGAAGCAAAAGACAGGCTCAAAACAAAGTTATTGATTGGTCAGGAGAGCACATCCAATCGAATGGTTAGATTGGGAAGAGGAGAAATATATCAGAGAAAAATATTAACAATCGATGAAATTGTTTCTAAAATAAACAGGGTAAAAACTGGTGATGTTAATGATGTCCTCAGGAATGTGCTCCAGGAAGACAGGCTTTCATTTCTCTATGTAGGGAACACATCGAAGCAGGTAAAGCAGAACAATATAAATTAGCAGGATAATAGGAAAAATGTTATGGGAAAATATGAAGAACAAACAGAACCACGAGATTACTCAAGAAGAAAGACAGGTACAGGTTAAGGTATAGGTATACGTATAGGTTAAGGAAAGAAGAGAGGAATCGTAAGGGGAAAAAGGAGAGGAAGAAGGGAGAAATGAAAAAAGCAAAGAAACTAAGCAAACCAGAGAAACGAGATAAACCAAAAATCTTGTGAAAATCTGTGTTAATCTGTGGTTTCAGTTTTTCATAGAATAATTGGCACAAAAAGGAGTGGAAATGATTTTTGACAGGATGAGGGTTTCTCATCGGGCAGTGATAATGCCAGAGTCTCCAATAAGAAAACTTGCACCGTATGCTCTTGAGGCTGAAAAAAGGGGAGTGCAAATTTACCATTTGAATATTGGGCAACCGGATATACATACTCCTCAGGCAATTTTTGATGCAATAAGGAATTTTTCATCTGATGTGCTTCCATACGGACCATCGCAAGGTTTACTTGAACTGAGAAAAGTCATCAGTGAATATTTTTCCCGGTACGAAATCAGTGTTATACCTGACGATGTTTTTATAACAACAGGAGGAAGTGAAGCGATCGTTTTTTCCTTTATGGTTGCCTGTGATGTCGGGGATGAGATCCTTGTCCCTGAGCCATTCTATACGAATTATAATGGTTTTGCAGAAATGGCTGGAGTGAGTATTGTTCCATTGTCGACTACTGTACTTAACGGGTTTCGTTATCCAACAAGGGATGAGATAGAGTCAAAGATTACAAAGAGATCAAAAGCCATTCTTGTTTGTTCTCCGAATAATCCGACCGGCACCGTTTACACACGTGAAGAGATGGAAATGATTGCATCAATTGCAAGAAAATTTAATCTTTTTATTCTTTCGGATGAAGTATACAGGGAGTTCACATTTGATGGCAGGATACACACAAGTGTTCTTCACCTCGAACAAGCCCAGGATAGGGCTGTTGTAATGGACAGTATATCAAAAAGGTTTAGTGCGTGTGGAGCGAGAATAGGATTTCTTGTTTCAAAGAACAAAGGTTTCATCAAAAGTGTGTTGAAATTTGGGCAGGCAAGGCTTTGTCCTCCAACAATTGAACAGTATGGTGCTATCGCAGGTTTTGAAACAATCGGTCAGTTCGCCAAGGATATGAAAGATGAATATGAAAGACGGAGAGATGTTGTTTTTGAAGAATTGAATAAAATTGAAGGTGTTTACGCTCAGAAACCAGAAGGCGCATTTTATACAGTTGCCAAACTTCCGGTTGATAATACTGATGATTTTGCAAGGTGGATGCTAACGGATTTTGACGTGGACAAGAAAACGACTATGTTAGCACCTGCCAGTGGATTCTACGCAACAAAGGGTAAAGGAAAAGATGAAGTGAGAATAGCATTTGTGCTTAAAGAAGAAGATTTAAGAGATGCCATAAGAATTTTAAGACTGGGCATAGAGCAGTATAATAGCGAAGATGGACATAAGGCATAAGACACGAAATTAGGAAAATAGAAATTGCGAAAATGAGATTGCTTCGGCAGAATTAAGGAAGAAAACTCGCAATGACGAACTAAGCGACCTAAACGAGATATAAGACATGAGACTTAAGACCGGAGACCGAAGAAAACAGGGAACCGGAGAATCGATGAAACGCAAAGAAAAACAAGTTAAAAGTGAAAAGTCAAAAATTAAATCTAAATTGCATGAAAGGCGAAAATAGAAATCCCTCGATCCTGAGCTCGGGACCGAAGGGTTGGAAATTAGAAAATGAAAAATAGAAGAAGAGACACAAACGACTGAAATGACTCAAAGGACTGAAACAGCGTGGTGAAAAGCATAACAGTTGGCATAAAGAAAATTCACCCCGACGCAAAGATTCCAGTGTATATCTCGTCAGGTGCAAGCGGAGCTGATGTCTTTTCTGTGGTTGATAAAGATATATTACCCAACTCCTACTGTGCGATAGATACAGGTTTTGCATTAGAAATGCCGCATGGAATTGAAGCGCAGATTAGACCGAGAAGTGGTATTGCCGGTAAGTATGGTGTGACCATCCTGAATTCTCCGGGAACGATTGATTTCGATTACAGGGGCGAGATTAAAATTCTGCTTATAAATCACGGTAATACGATATTTAAGATAAGGAAAGGTATGCGCATTGCGCAAATGGTTTTTTCAAGCGTGAAACATATTGATTTTAAGGTTAAGGATAAACTGGATGAAACAGATAGAGGTAGTGGTGGATTTGGGCACAGTGATGTCGGCTGTAATGAGAAAAAGAATGAGGGAATGTGAAACTAACATTATATTTATTAGTTGGAAGTATTCTATTTACTTGTTGTCACAAGGACGATGTCCTTGAACCTCCTTATGGCAATAAACCTGTGACTGTTGTAACCAACAGGGACTATACGTCTTTTCTTCTCTCGGCTTTGCATGAATCAAAGGATTATGTATATATTGCAATGTATATAATGAAATACTACCCTTTTGATTCAAGCTGCGGCGAAAGCCAACTCTTGAATGCAATAATTGAGACAAAACAGAGGGGAGTGGAGGTAAAAGTGCTTCTTGAGTTGAGTGACTACAATAGCAGTCTAAATGAAACAAATGAATCCACCTATGTTTATCTGACTTCAAAGAGTGTAAATGTCAGATTTGATTCTCCTACCGTCACAACACATGCAAAACTTGTAATTATAGATGGAAAGATTGCATTTGTTGGTTCGACAAACTGGACTAAGTCTGCACTGGAAGCAAATAACGAAGTAAATGTTGAGGTAAAGGATGAGGATGTAGTGGGGGAACTTGAGTTATATTTTGAGAATCTCTGGGGAAGCAGCCGCAGGTTTTAGATTGTAAATAATTCATTGCAGAGTAAAACGAGAAGGTTTCCGAAGGGGAAAAAGGAGGCAGTGTAAACTGCCTCCTTTTTTCTATGGATTGTCTCGAATCTTAAAATACGGTGATGGTCCCTGTTGTGCTGTAACCAGGTGTGATGAAATTGTAGAAATAAACTCCCTGTGGCACCACTGCACCGTTTACATCCTTTTTATCCCAGGAAACTGCATGCGAGCCTGCGCTAACATTGCTGTTCATAAGATTATTAATAAGTCTTCCGCTAATATCATAGATATTTATTGCGACATCTGTTTTTCTGGGGACGGAATAAGAAATAGTTCCAGTTCTGCGCATTGGATTCGGGAAAACCTGAATGGAGTATTGTGATTGCCTGAAAGGTGTTAGTATTTCTTTTACCCCAGTACTGGTATGAACAATAGCTCTAATCATAAAATCTCCAGAAAAGAAATCATCGTAGTTCCATTGTGCGCCATCATACCAGTAGTTATAGCCATCGAAATTACTATCCAAACCCATATAAATTGCTGGCAGCGTCAGGTCTTCCCAGCCGGGATAGATATCTCCACCATCGAAGTACACGGGTGTTGATAGATCTATCTGGTACCAGTCACCGTAAGGGGGAGAAGCAACGGTTCCACTTGCAACCTGTGTACCCGGTAAGCCACCTGGTCCATCATCATCCCATACAGACCAGTGAAGCTGTGGAGTTTCAACGCTCGGGTCACCAGGGATAAGGAGTATCGATATTAAAGTACAGGGCTCAGTAGTGGTCAGTTTTACGGCTTCCTTCCAAGTAAGATCCCCATTTGACCCCCAAGAGGTGAGATTTCCGTCGTCAATCAGGAGTGTATCCACAATTCTTCCATCCTTTACCGGACTGTAATGCTGTGCTCTCATAACCGCTGGTTTTGAAGGTGTCTCAATGGATATTTCGGTTTTTGCAAATATTTCCTGGTTGAAAAAGATGAAGCTTACTGCAAGGAAAAATAGTATTGAACATATAAAATACTTTTTAGGCATTTAAAACCTCCTTTATGATTTTTCGATTAGAACAAGGAATTCACCTCCTTTCTTTCCTTTGCACATCATAGCAGAAAGTTTGATTGACTGTCAAGAATTTTTTTATGAGAATAGCAAAAAAAGGAGGCAGTGTAAACTGCCTCCTTTTTACTATGGATTGTCTCGAATCTTAAAATACGGTGATGGTCCCTGTTGTGCTGTAACCCGGTGTAATGAAATTGTAGAAATAAACTCCCTGTGGAACTACTGCACCGTTTACATCCTTTTTATCCCAGGAAACTGTATGCGAACCTGCGCTAACATTGCTGTTCACGAGATTATTTACAAGTCTTCCGCTGATATCATAGATGTTGATAGCGACATCTGTTTTTCTGGGGACGGAATAAGAAATAGTTCCAGTTCTGCGCATTGGATTCGGGAAAACCTGAATATCATAAGCTGAGATTTTTGCATTATCGTCCTTACTGATGCCAACTGGTGCGTTAATGAAAACGCACAGCTGCCAGTTGTAATCCAGACCATATGTTTGAAGCTCACTCCAGGCACCACTTAACATCACCCAGTCACCTTTTCCATCAACTGCTGGTCCCGCATCTACACCAAAAGGATATACACCACTACCAGCCTGGTATATCTCTACAGATGCCCATAAATCACCCGAACCACTTATCAAGACAGAATCGGTAAAAACTACATAAACCCACTCGGCTACGTTAGATGTGTAAGGTTCTGATGTTATCATAGCACCTGGCTGTACTGCCGAACCATTGTCATAAATTTTAATGACATTGTTGAGAGGAGATGTATCATAGTGGTAGAATTTGGCTCCGATGATATACCATCCTGCATACCCACCGAGCTCCGTTGGAGTCATTCTTATTGCACCTTCCCAAGTGCCAGCGGAAGTAAGACCGATGGAATTATAGCCAACGAGTGTTCCGAAATAAAGACTGTCATCGTATCTCGTACCCAAAGGCAGTTCTGTAACTTTAGACAGGGAAGGATTTGGGCTGAGCGAAAAAGAATTATTCTGGATGTCTCCAGCAAAACCGGCAGTTACTGCAAATAGTAACACTAAAGAAACTACAAATGCGCATTTAAGCATAACATACCTCCGTTTGGTTTAAGGTTGGATTTAAGAATCTCACCTCCTTCCTCATTATTACTCTTTATCCATTTATATAGGTAATTTGTTATTTTGTCAAGGATTTTTTATAAAATTTGCAGTATTTTGAAATCTTACAGATACTGCAATTCGGAGATATAGGTTTGCACAGATTCTGTCCGTAGGTTACAAGTAAGTCATTTATGATTATCCAGTATACCTCTGGAAGTTTTGCTCTCAATGCCATCTCGGTTTCAAAGGGTGATTTTGTATGCACATAACCCCACCTGTTTACAATTCGGTGTACATGTGTGTCCACGCAGATGCCCTGTTTTTTATAGGCAACAGTTACAACAAGGTTTGCTGTCTTTCTTCCTACACCAGGTAATTTTAATAGTTCATCGATTTCATCTGGAACAGTTCCATTATAATCGGTCATTAGTATTTTGCTTATTGTCTTAATTGTTTTTGCTTTTTTTCTGTAGAAACCAACAGGGTAGATTGCTTTCTGTATTTTTTCTATCGCGAGTTTCTGCATTCGCTCAGGACTCTTCGTGAGAGAAAAAAGTCTTATTGAAGCCTTTTCTGTCGTATTATCCTTTGTTCTTAAACTCAGAATGCAGGAGATAAGTACGAGATAAGGGTTTTTATACTTTTGGTCAATTCTTCCAACGACCGGAATCTGCCATTTTATTACATCTTTCTTTAGAACTGCAATGACCTTATGGATATCTTTGTTATTCACATATAGGAATGCTAATTGTAACCAATGTTCCTTTGCCTTCCTTGCTCTTCACATTTATGCTACCACCGTGTTCTTCGATAATCCTTTTTGCTATGGACATCCCAAGCCCTATCCCTTTTCTTTTGCCCTTAGAATAGAAGGGTTCAAAAATGTTTTTGAGTGTTTTGCTATCTATTCCTATTCCGGTGTCTTGAAAGGTTATCAAGACCTTGTTATCTTTTTGTTGGCTATAGATAGTAAGATTTCCGCCATCCAGCATTGCATCTTTTGCGTTTGATATAATATTGAAAAATACTCTCCTTATTTTTTGAGGGTCTACTTCGCAATGACAGTTAGTATTTAGATAAAGCACAAGTTCAACTTTGCTTTTCTCAAGCTCTTTTGCAGATATTACGGATATTTCGTTTATTAGTTTGTCAATTTTTATGGGAATTTTCTCAAGTCTGTAGTCATCTTTTGAGAATTCGAGAACCTCCTGAGTCATATTAAGAATAATATTTACAACATGCAAAATAGTTGTTGCTGCATGCATCACAGGTTCTGGTAATCCTTTGCTCTGTTTTAAATATTCGGCATAACCTTTGACAACGCTTAATGGATTTTTTAAATCGTGGATTATGCCTCCTGAAACTTTCCCAATGGTTGTTAGTTTTTCTGATTTTATGAGTTCATTTTGCATATTTTTCAGGTTAGCATAGGCAGTTTTCAATTCTTTGTTTTTTTTTCTCAAATCTTGTATAAGGTTCAGGTCGGTATCACGTATTCTTGCACTCAGGGTTTTCATAATCTCGAATGATATGTTGGGATGTTTAACGATTAGTTTCTCAAAATCGCTTTTACAGACTATTAAAAAAGTGGAATCCTTCCTGGCAATGACGGTTGCCGAACGAGGTTTGTTTTCCAGAATTGCCATTTCGCCGAAAAAATCAAAAGGTTTTAAGGATGCAAAGGTTTTCTTCGTTCGTTTTTCTGCCTTTACAACCTCCACTTCACCTTCGAGGATTATGAACAGAGAATTCCCTAATTCACCTTCCTTGATAATTATTGCACCTTTCTTGTAGCGTTTCCTTGTGGAAAGCTTTGCCAGTTTCTTGAGGGAAGTTGCATCAAGGGTTTCAAATACCGGAATGTTTTTCAGCAATGTTTCTTCAGTCTGCATATTATTTCTTTATGATCTCTACCCTTCTGTTCTTCTTTCTTGAATCCTCTTTCGTATTGTCAAATTTAGGGTTGGTCTCACCTAAATACTCAATCAGGAGATTTGTCTCATCGACTCCTTTGTCTATTAGATAGTTCTTAACAGAGTTTGCTCTTTTTCTTGAGAGTTCCAGATTGTATGTTTCTGTTCCCATGTTGCATGTGTGACCTGCGAGTTCTATCGTAATCTTTTTCTTCGAATCCTTTAGTATAGTGACAAGACTATCGAGTTCTGAGTAGAATTCCTGTTTGATGTTGTATTTGTCAAAATCAAAGATAATATCGTTAAATGTGATAACAAGTTCTTTTTCAGTTTCCTTAATTTCTTTGAGGAGGTGCATCTTATAAATCTTCTCTATTGTTGAATCTGCCTTTATGTATACCGTATCTTCTATTGGATTGTATTTTTCCTTGGAAATCGATACGAAGTAGTTTCTTGGCTCAAGCATTGAGGCAAATTCACCGGTCAATGTGTCGTTTAACATAAATGTTCTATCGTCGAGACGAAGGATAACGGATAGCGGTTTTTCAGTGTCGTAATCGAGTACCCATCCATCGAATCTTCCCGTTTTATCCAGTTTTTTCAAACGGTATTGCCTTTTTGTAGTTTGTTGAGGAAAGACTGATACTGAATCCCATACAGGCTTATAACCATCTTTTGATACGGTTACCTCATATGAGCCTTCGTCTATTTCTGTGAAAAATGTGCCTGTCGTCGAGTCCGTATCAAGTATAAGAAAAATATGTGGTATTATTGCAATGTGTGCTTGTAAAGGTTTATCTGTTTCTTCATCTACCACAGTTCCGCTGAAACTGCTAACAAGTGGTGTTAGAGCAATGTTTACTTTGTCTGTTCCTCCTCTTTCAATTTCTGTCTCTTGAGCTCCTTTGTAATATCCATCTGCAGAGGCAATCAGAGTGTATTCCCCCGGAGGGAGTTCGGTAATAGTAAATTTTCCTTTGTCAGATGAACTAGAGTTCCTGTTGATATCTCCTTCAAGGATAATATCAGCTTTAACAGGTTCATTCGTCTTTGCATCATACACATATCCTTTAATGTTTCCTATACCTATCCGAGGAATCAGCTGAGAACCGCTAAAGGGTCCAAGCCAGCTGAACATAAAGTTAAACTTGTTCTGTGGCTCACCTTCGGTATAAAAATCAACTCCTGTTGATACACGAATTCCCCATAATTTGATTTTGACGCCTGGTGTGATGCTTATTCTCTTTGTATTGTCAATGTCGGGGATACCTGATTCAACGAAGAAATCGACATACTTGCTTGGATAAACAAGTGCTCCAGAAATAGGTATGGAAGCGTTGTCTTTAGATTTGAGATAGCCTAAGTTTGCATGTAATCTGAGAGGAATAAGTTTTCTTGATGCTCCGAGGTCTGCAGTGGCAGCAATGTATCCACCTAAAGTATTTTGTCCTCCACTTCCGCCAATTGGGAAGCCGAATAGACCAATTGGTGATAATTTAAGAAATGGTGTTCTTAGAGTAACTATCTTCAACTTAAATTCATTGGAGAGTGGCTGAGTTCTAAAATCCGAATCAAGATTTTCGATAAGGTAGGAAAACTCGAATCGCTCGAAAACAAGCATTGTCAGGTTTAAACCATAATCCAATTCCCTCATACTGTTCTGTTGCGCATAACCTTGATAGAATCCAAGAAAAAGGGTTGGTCTTCGAGTAGAGTAAAGTTCAGGATCTGCAGCAAAAACCCTTAGCACACCTCTGTTTCCTCTTATTGTTGGGGAAGCAAGTAGTAGAGGGGTTAACAATAGCAAAATGCCTATGCAGATAGATGTTTTTTTCATCTTTCCTCCTTAAGGTTTGTGTGAATAATTTTTCTACCATTTTCTTAAAAGATTTTTTGATTGTTAAAATAAGCCTGTTATGTTTCCATCTTCATCAATATCCACATTTTCCGCTACCGGAATTTTAGGTAATCCAGGCATAAGCAGGACATCTCCCGTAATGGGTACAAGGAAACCAGCTCCGGATGATATTTGAATATTCCTCACTGTTATAAGAAAATCTTTTGGTCTGCCAAGCAGTTTGGGATTATCGGAGAGCGATTTTTGTGTTTTTGCAATACAAACTGGAAGCTGCTCAAGTCCAAGTTTCTTGATTATTCTCAAATCATATCTTGCTGCCTTTGTGAAGTCAACTGCCTTTGAACCATAAATCTCTTTGCAAACCTTTTCGATTTTTTCTTCAACGGAACTTTTAAGGTCATAAAGAGGACGAAATTTACCAATATTTTTGCTAGATTCAACCACTATTCGAGCAAGTTTTAGGGAACCTTTTCCGCCCTTTTCGTGCTCCTCCATCAGTGCACAGGGAACCTTTTTCTTTACGGAGAAATCTTTGATGATTTTTATCTCTCTGTCGGTATCATTTCTGAACTTATTAATTGCAATAACGGCAGGAACATTGAACTTTTTGATATTTTCAAGATGTTTTTCGAGATTCACAAGACCCTTCTTGAGTGCAACAGGGTCTGGTTTTTTCACTTCTTCAAGTTTTTTACCTCCGTGCATTTTGAGTGCTCTTGTTGTTGCAACGAGTACAACGGTTTGGGGATTAAGGTAGGATTTCTGTGCTACTATGTCGAAGAATTTTTCGGCACCAAGGTCAAATCCAAATCCTGCTTCAGTTACTACAAATTCACCGAGCTTCAAAGCCAACTCCATTGACTGCACGGAACATGTACCCTGAGCTATATTTGCAAAAGGACCCCCGTGAACGAAGGCAGGTGTACCTTCCGATGTCTGAACAAGGTTTGGGTTGATCGCGTCTTTTAACAATGAGGCGACAGCTCCTGCTATTTTCAAATCTTTCAGGTAAACAGGGAGTCCTTCATAGGTAAATCCAAGGAGAATAGTGGAGATTCTACGTTTCAGCTCTTCAAAAGTTTCCGAAAGACAAAGAATTGCCATTATTTCCGAAGAAGCAGTAATGTTGAAAGAGGCTTCTCTTGGAAAACCATTCTTTCTTCCTCCAAGACCAATTATCAAACTTCTCAGAGATCGGTCATTCATATCCATAACTCTTGGCCATTGAATTCTCCTGGGGTCGAGCCTCGGTTCCTTTCTTCTGAAAATATGATTATCAATTGTTGCAGAAACAAGATTATGAGCAGAAGTGATAGCATGGATGTCTCCTGTAAAGTGAAGATTTATGTCTTCCATTGGAAGCACTTGTGATTTACCACCTCCAGTTGCTCCACCTTTCATACCGAAAAGGGGTCCGAGAGACGGTTCTCTCAGGGTTACAATAGCAGAATGTCCCATTTTCACAAGTCCCATGGAAAGACCTATGGCTACGGTTGTTTTTCCTTCCCCCGCGGGGGTCGGAGTGATTGCAGAGACGAGAATCAATCTACCATCTTTTTTACCCTTGAGTCTTTCAAATGCACTCAATTTAACTTTGGCTTTGTATTTGCCATAAAATTCAAGCTCTTCATCCTCAAGACCCATGTTTTTTGCAATTTCGCCGATTGGCTTGAGTTTTGTTAATCTTGCTATGTTCATATCTCTTCCCATAATTCTACAGCCTTCCAGTTTTTTCTATTTAGTCAAATATTATTTCTCAATGATCAGGACATCATCGGGTGGACTAAAAGTGAAATTCACTTTTTTGTTGTTATTTGTTCGAACATCTGTAAAATTATACACCGTCTTATTCCCTGTTTTGTCATAAAGTTCGAGCGAGAGGGGAAGCAGTTTGTCATTTGATATTTTTAATGTTAGATTATCGAAGAAATTTTCCTTGTCTTTTTTTGAGAAATGAAGACAAATGAAATTGTTGACGGTTCTTACAGAGTCGACATTGAGATTCTTAAAAGGGCTAAAAATGTATTCAGGTAATTTGCTCATAACATTTTGACTAAGAGCTCTGTATTTTATGCAGTATTTTTCTTTTGGCAAGTAAAGCCATGCGTTGGTTCCATTATAGACAATTAATTGTTCCTGAGGTGTGATGATTGCCATTCTCAAACTGCAAGGTCTTGCGAAATTTATTGTTCCAGCAAAAGACTGTGTATCCCCGATGACTGGTATAATCATCTCAGAGAAGTTTGCTCGAAGGTTTTTTATATTTTCAAAATGTTTTTCGATTCGGTTCACTAATTGGGTATTAATTTCGGAATGAACCTGAGTTATGAAAAAAATAAAAAGTAAAAAAAGGAAGAAAGATTTCATTAAATTTCCATTGTTGGTAGTTGAACAGTAACTGTTGTTCCTTTATCAATTTCACTTTCGATAGAGATGTTACCTCCATGCATTTCTATTATGTCTTTTACTATCGTTAAACCCAGTCCAAATCCGCTTATTGTATGAACCTTCTTCTCTACACGGTAAAATTTTCCGAACAGATATGGGATTTCTGATTTTGGAATACCTATACCTGTGTCCTTGATTACTATTTCAAAATTCCAACTCGAATCTCTTAGTATCATGCCCTTAGTTGAAATCGAGACCTTGCCACCTGGTTTATTGAACTTTATCGCATTATCAATAATATGGGAGAATGAATATTGAAGTGCAAGTTTATCACCTGAAATTTTGATGGATTCTTCCGGAAAATCTACATCAAAGAGTATGTTGCTTTCTTTGGCTTTCTGTTTGAATCCAATCGCAATTTGGCTTATCAAATCAAGTATGGGAACTGTTTCTCTTTTTAATCCAATATTCCATTTGCTGACCTCGTCAAAATCGAGAAGCGCATTGAGTACATTGCTAAATTTCTGTCCCTCTTCTCTTATGATATTTAAGAAGTTTTTTGTGGTTGGTGGAAGATTTTCGGTTCGGTTAAGTTCCTGTTCGAGAATACTTAAACTTCCAAGAATTGCAAAAAGTGGTGTTCTTAATTCGTGAGCAACATTGGTTATAAAGTCATCTTCTTTGGAATACACCATTTCCCATTCAGCAGGATTAGTGAAGTAGAGAACTACAAATTTTCTATCTTTGTAGTTGAATGGGGAAACTCCAAATGCAACAGTAATTTCATGTCCATCTTTTCGGTTAAGATGGAGAGGACTCTGAAAGAAACTCTTTTCAGGGAATGTTGTTAGGAATTCAGAGAGGAGGGGGGAGTCTCCTTTGACATCATTCGAGACAACGATTTCAAGACATTTCTTGCCGACTGTTTCATTTCTGTTAAAACCGAGTGAATCCAGGGCAAAATTATTGGCAAAAATAATTTTGAGATTATCATTTATGATAAAAAATCCAATAGGCGTAATCTCTGAAATTACTGAGAAAGGTAATTTTCCTTCGACCTTTAAGTCTACGGTTTCTTCTTTCTTTTTTTCCTGGCTTAAGTCCAAATAAGAGAGATAAAGTCCGAATACCTTTGAAATACTGAAAAGGTTACGCGCATCGATGTCAGTGAACGGTTTCAAAGGTTTTCTTCTATTAATCTGGATAATGCCAAAAGTCCTGTTTGCAAAAGTGATGGGAGCTGCAAGTATGCTTTCTGGAGTTGGTTCAAAGATGTTAGTTTTCTTATCGAATCGAATATCTTTTTGTGCCTGCGGAAGGAAAGCAGGTTTCAAGCTCTGGATTAGCCAGGCTGCCAAACCTTCCTTTTTGGAAATCTTTCTTCCTTCAACAAAGGATGTTGTGCCAACGGTAGTCTTGCATAGAAGATCTTCATCAGATTCAAGAAAAACGGCTCCCTCATCTCCCTCGAAGGTATATATAAGGTTTTCTAGCCAATCTTCAAGCAGTTTAGCGTCTAATTCTTCCTGCTGAAAAAGTTTACTTGTTAGTGGTGAGTCAAATGAATCCGATTTGCCATTAGAAATGTTTTCAGTTTTATTTTTCCCAAACTGTTTCAACATTGTTCTGTGAGTTTTTAAGGAGTATGTTTTTTGGGTTCTGTTTGAAGCCTATTCCAGTGGAATCTCAGCATCTGGTAGTTTCTCTGGAATGTTGTCTTCAGTTGAAAACTTACCTTGCTTCCACGAAAGAATTAATTCAAGAGCCGATTTGTCTTTGCTCAAACTTGTTTCAGCTTTGACAATCTTCCCGTCTTTTAAGTATATTTTCCCAACATCATTTGGAGTCGTAACAGTAATTGTTACTGCCTTCCTGTATGATTTTTGATACTGAATTAACTTAATAATAGGAAAATCACTTACATCACCCTGTGGAGGGATTTTTTTTGCCGCGGTTCCCTTATCCTTATATTGTTCGATGCTTTTTGCGATTTTTTTGAGTAGGTCATTGAGATTGAAGGGTTTAACGATGTAATCATCTCCCCCGAGACTGAATCCCTTAAGTTGGTCGTCTAATTTTCCCTTTGCTGTGAGGAAGAGAAAAGGTATGTCTTTGGTTTTTGGGTTCTCTTTTGTTTTTTTGCATAATTCAAAGCCATCCATTTTGGGCATCATTATATCAGCAAGTATTAAGTCTGGAAGATTCTTGGAAATGGCCTTTAGAGCTTCTTCGCCGTCGTATGCTTTTAATACTTTGTAGTTTTCCATTTCCAAACTAAAACTCAAAATATCCACAAGGTAAGCATTGTCATCTACAACAAGTATCTTGGATTTAGCCATATAATTCCTTCCTTAAACTCCGAGTATTCTATCCATTAGAACTCTACTTAATTGTCATCTTTATAACAGAAAAAACACTATTTTGTCAAGACTTTTTTTTAATCTTTATTCTGGTTTCTTGAAACCTATTTCTTTTCCCGTTTGAGCAACATTCTTTATTTCTCCGAAACGTTCTTCGTATTTCTTGATATTGCTTTCTAAAGCAGCAAATAGCATCTTTGCATGTTGAGGAGTCATAATAATTCTTGAATGCACTTTTGCTTTTTTCATCCCGGGAAGGATACGAGCAAAATCAATAATAAATTCTGCTGGCGAATGAGTGAGGAATGCAAAATTCGAATAAGTACCTTGAACTTCACCGTCTCCAATTTCGATATTTATCTGTTGCCCTGGTTTTTCCATTATTTTCTCCTTTCTCAAATCGCATCAAATTATATTTATATACTAAAGAGCGATAAAAGTCAAGTGAAAAGAAATTGGTTTCCCTAAAAATACACTTATTCATTTGCATAATTAACGAATGATATAACAGGATACTCTTTCAGTTTATCTCTTCCGTGAAGGAATGATAGTTCAATCAAAAAGGCTAAGGAGACAACCTCTCCGCCCAATTTTTCAATAAGATGGCAGGTAGAAAGAGCTGTTCCACCTGTTGCAAGCAAATCATCAATGATAACGATTTTTTCATTCTTTTCCACTGCATCCTTGTGAATTTCAAGAGTATCTGTGCCATACTCCAGTCTGTATTCTTCTTTTTCCACTGCTGCAGGAAGTTTGTTTGGTTTTCTGACAAGAATTAGACCTTTTTCAAGAATTGTTGTAAGAGCGCCTCCCAAAATGAATCCTCTCGACTCGATTGCTGCAATCTTGTCAAAATGTTTGTCCTTTAATTCTTCCAGAAAGAGATTTATAGAGGAGTGAAATGCAATAGGGTCTAAAAGCAATGTTGTTATATCTCTGAAAATTATTCCCTTTCTGGGAAAATCCGGAACATTTCTAATGTGTTTTTTTAATTCTTCTCCTGTCATCTCATCTCCTCTGCTTTTTTGAAGGTTTAGTCTTCTCTGCTTAACAAATGCAACTGCTTCCATTTTCTTAATTTCGCAGTTTCAGGTTTCATGCCTTGGTCTATGGTTTAAGTCTTATCAGATTTAATTTCGCTTGTCTGTCGCCGATTCTCCGACACTCCGTTTCCCGGATGCTCCGTTTCGCTCCTTGCTCTTCTCTCGTTCTCCGTCTCACTGTTTCCCAGTAAGCAATGTCGGGGCGAGAGGATTTGAACCTCCGACTTCTTGGTCCCGAACCAAGCGCGCTACCGGACTGCGCTACGCCCCGTGTATTTTGTTTTTTTATTCGGCATCAAAATCGTACAGTAAAGTCGCCCAAATTTTCTGTGACTTCTATCCACTCGATTTTAGCACTCCTAACATCTGATGAGATTGGACCTATTTTGACTTCTTCGATAAACTGGTTTAGCATCCCTACATTGCCTTCTGCCAAAATTTCAACATCTCCGTTTAATGTGTTTTTCACGTATCCCATAAGTCCAAGTTGGCTTGCTTTGTTTACTACAAAGTACCTAAAACCAACTCCTTGGACAAGTCCAGAAACGATAATATGTAATGCTTTCATCTATTTTGGTCGTGTTGCCGAAGATCATCTTCAAACATTTGACTTCACCAAAACTGTTTATATACCGAAAAGTCGTTCAAGTCAAGGGAAAAAAGAAAGTTTGCATTTTTTACTTGCTTTTTTTGTTTTTTATCCGTATAGACTAAATATGGAATAAACTCTTCTTTTCTGAGTATATCATATTGAAAAAACAAAGGAGGTTTTATGAAACGGTTTCTTTTTGTAGTAGTTATTATGATTATTCTATCCATGTCGGTTTTTGGGATAGAAGACAGGTCCCTTCTGGTCTTTAATGATAGTCACTCCACGGCAGAACTGCAGAAGGGAATCTTGAAAATAAGCGTTTCCATATCAAAAAAGCTTTGGGTGAGTTTGAGCGGTACAATTACCGCAGAAGTGATAGATGCAAATAATAATGTTTTGTTGTCAGAAAAAAGGAATATTCGTTTCTTTAGAAGAACGATTACAAATGCTTTTAAGTTTGAAACAAAGATTACAAAGGAAGAGCTTTTCACACATAGATTGAGAATTACATTTGAAAGCAAGAAGACAAAGGAATCTCACATAATTTCTTTTTCTCAACTGATGGATAAACTTGAACTCGTTGTTTTGGGACAGAATAGTTTGCTGAGTGGAAGTCAGGCTTCTCTCCGTGTTATTACGATGAATTACAAGGGCAGAAAAGCACTTAGAGGAGTTCTTGTTAAGATTTCCCTTAAAACAGATAAACTGTCCAAAAGGCTTTTTGCTGGCAGGACGGATGCATTGGGCAGCCTGGATGCAACTTTCGCAATTCCAGAGATTAAGGATGACAATGGAAAAATAGAAATCTCAGCAGAATCTTCAATTGGCACTGAAAAAGTAGACTACAATGTTTCTTTGAAAAAGATTTACAATATTTACCTCATAACAGACAAACCGGTTTATCAACCGGGTCAGGTGATTCACATAAGAAGTTTAACTTTGAGGAAACCTTCTCTGAAAGCAGCGTCAGGATTGCCTCTAACTATTTTTGTGGAAGATTCTAAGGGTAACAAGGTTTTCAAGAAATTAATGGATACAGATAAATTCGGTATTGCTTCAATCGATTTTCAGTTAGCCAATGAGATAAATATTGGTGACTATAGAATTGAAGCGGAAGTTTCCAACACAAATGTCGAAAAAACCGTAAATGTTAAAAGATATGTTCTCCCCAAGTTCAAGATTGCACTCAAGACAAATAAGGATTATTATCTGCCTTCCGACAAGCTTACTGGAGATATAAATGTCAAATATTTCTTCGGCAAACCTGTTAGTGGCGGGACAGTGAGGATAACTTTGAGTAAGTTTGATGTAGGCTTTGAAGCATTCCAGGAGATAAAAGGTGAAACAGACAATAATGGGAACTATCATTTTGAAGTTCAGTTACCTTCCAATTTTGTTGGAACTCCACTCGAACAAGGAAAGGCATTCATAAAGATTGATGCTCAAGTGACCGACCAGGCTGAACACAAGGAAAAACTGGTAGAGACGAGAATAGTCGCAAAGACTGATATTAGTATTGTTATAATACCAGAAAGTGGAACATTGGTTCCTGGAATTGAAAACACTCTCTATGTTATGGCAACCTATGCGGATGGCAGCCCTGCAATAACGAAAGTAACCTTAAAGAGTGACAAACTTACATTGAATGGGACAACAGATAATTCTGGAATTGCCGAAATCAAGGTAACCCCAAGAACACTAAACGGAATGACCTTTGATGCTAAAGCGGTTGACGAAAAAGGTGCAGCAGGAGAAGTCACTAAATATTTCTCTTATGATAGTAACTTGCCTCACATATTGCTGAGAACGGACAGGGGGCTTTACAAGGTCGGTCAGGCGATGAACCTTACGATTCTTTCTACAAAAAAGAAAGGTGTCGTTTACATTGATATTATCAAGGATAAGCAAACTATGCTTACGAAGACTGTAGAAATAGGAAAGGGGCTTGGAAAAATTCAGATTCCGCTTTCAGCGGATTTGAGTGGAACTATCTGGCTGCATTCATACACCGTTGCTGGAGGCGAAGAGATTATGCGGGATACGAAAGTTGTTTATGTCAATCCTGCAAACGACCTTTCCATAACAATTGTGCCCGATAAGAAAATTTATAAACCTGGTGAAAATGGATTGCTGGAGTTCTATGTAAAGGACAAAAAAGGGCATAGGGTGATTTCTGCTTTGGGCATAAGCATCGTAGATGAAAGTGTTTTTGCTCTAAGTGAAATGCAACCCGGACTTGAAAAGGTGTATTTTACCCTTGAGAAGGAACTGATGGAGCCCAAATATGAGATCCACTACCTTTCTCCGAGAGAGATAGTTAAGTTAGACACAAAAAGGATAGTGGAAGACAGAAAAGATAAGGCTGCAAAAGTGCTTTTTGCCTCTATTTCAGAGCTTTCACCTTTCAATGTGCGTATGGATAATACAAAGGAACTGGATAACAATATTTATAATATGTATTCTGGCAGAATATGGAGTGACCTTTCGCGCATCCGAAATGTAGTCTATAAGTTCTATAATAAGGAAAAACGTTATCCAACAAAAGAGGAAGGGTTCAAGATTCTTGTAAGCAAGAATCTTGCCACAAGGAAAGATATACTTGACCCATGGGATAATCACTATGAAGTCATAACGAGCGGTAATGACCTTTCTTATTTTGGCATTTTGAGTTATGGACCGGATAAAAAGAAAGACACAGGAGATGATATTAATACAGAAATGTACGGAAGGGGTTGGGGACTGAATAGGGGAGGACTTATGCTTGACGAAGCTGAGGTTGCAGGCGGCCGCATGGAGAAAGGAAGGTTTGCAAAAAAGGCAATAATGCCTGCGGCTGCAAGTGCCGATGCAACCAAATCGGAGGCAACAGGTAAAGGCGGAGCAAAACAAGCACCGAGGATAAGAGAATATTTTCCTGAAACATTTATTTTCGAGCCTGCGCTTATCACAAACAAGAAAGGGGTTGCAACACTTCCCCTCAAGTGGCCCGATTCAATTACAGAATGGCGAATTTCAACAACTGCTTCTACAGTTCTTGGTGCACTTGGGAGCACAACAAAAGGGATAAAAGTATTTCAGGACTTCTTTGTGGATATTGACCTTCCGGTTTCATTGACACAAAATGATATTATTTCGGTTCCTGTTGCTTTGTATAATTACATCAAGGAGAAACAAACGATAGAACTCAAGCTAAATGAAGAGAAATGGTATGAGCTCCTTGATAAAGGTGAAAAGTCAGTGACGCTAAAGGAAAACGAAGTCTCGGTTGTTTATTTCAGGTTGCGCGCAAAGGAGATTGGCAGGCACAGTTTCACTGTGAAGGCGATTGGAAACAAGATGAGTGATGCAATAAAAAGAGATATAGAGATTGTGCCGGATGGCAAAAAATGTGAGGGAGTTGTGAGTGACAGACTAACAGGAACGGTGACGCACACCATCAACATTCCTGAAGAATCCATCGATGGTTCCGGAAAAATCTTTGTTAGAGTATTCCCGGGAATGGTCAGCCAGGTTGTCGAGGGAATGGAATCAATGCTTGGAATGCCTTACGGGTGTTTTGAGCAAACTTCGAGTGTAACATATCCGAATATTCTGGTGCTCGATTACCTCAGGGGAACAAAAAAGATTACTCCTGAAATCGAGATGAAGGCAGAACAGTACATAAATGTTGGTTACCAGAGGTTAGTTTCCTATGAAGTGCCGGGAGGGGGTTTTGACTGGTTTGGAAATCCTCCTGCTAATAGAATCCTTACTGCATACGGGCTTATGGAATTTTACGATATGGGTAAAGTGTTTGAAACAGACCCCAATATAGTCACGAGAACTCAGAGATGGCTTATCAATCAACAGAACAAAGATGGTTCATGGTCACCGGATGCGTGTTATTTGCATCAGAATAGCTGGAACAGAATACAGAAAAATAGGACTCTTCCCACAGCGTATATTCTATGGTCACTGGCTCTGACAGGATACAAAGGAGCAGAGCTAAAGAAAGCAGCTCTTTATATTACCAATAACCTGGGTAAAGAAGAGGATGCATATATCCTGGCAATATGTGGAAATGCCTTTGTTGCGTATGACCCGGAAGGTGAAATCACTAAAAATATATTCAAGAAACTTCTGGATGAGAAGATAGAGGAAAAGGATGTTGTTTACTGGAAGTCCAATATCCCGACATTCACATATGCAGAAGGAAAAGGTGCCGATATTGAGGCTACTGCCCTTGCAACTTATGCCCTGGTCAGGTATAATATGTATCCAAATGTAGTAAACAAGGCAATTACTTTTCTTCTACAATCAAAGTATGCGGGTGGTAATTGGGGTTCCACTCAGGCAACCGTTCTTGCACTCAAATGTCTGCTTGCTTCATTGAAAGGCAGTGTGGAGAATGTAAATGCCAAGGTTATGGTTTATGTCAATGGAAAATCTGCAGAATCTATTGAATTGGATAAGAATAATGCCGACTTAATGTTCCTTGTTGACCTTTCCGAGAAAACAAGGAAAGGTAATAATGATGTAACAATTACCGTTTCTGGCAAAGGAACTCCTATGTATGAGATTGTATCAAGATACTACATTCCCTGGAAACTGGTGAAGCCGGAGGATAAGAAAGACATTCTTTCAATTCTTGTTGAATATGATAAAACCGAGCTTGAAAAGAATGACATTGTTACCTGTAATGTGAACGTGAAAAACAACATTATAGAATCTGCCAATATGGTAATCGTTGACCTTGGTATTCCTCCGGGATTTTCTGTTCAAACTGAGACCCTGAATAAACTGGTTGGAGAACAGATAAAGAAGTATAACCTCACCTCACGACAAATCATTCTTTACATCGAAAGAATAGACTCGGGACATCCTCTAAAGTTTTCATACAATCTTAAAGCAAAATTCCCTATCAAAGCAAAAACACCAACATCAAAGGTCTATAAATACTATGAACCAGAGGTAGAGACTGTGGCAGAACCAGTTGAGATTGAGGTGAGAGGGTAACATTCAGGAGCAAGAAATCTAATTTCAGTAGGGGCAACCCTTGTCTGTCTATTGAAGTATCGACGCAGGCAAGGGTTTACCCTTTTTCCTAAAAATATCTTGACATAGATGTTCTTTTTGATATAATGTTCTTATGCTAAGCCTAATAGCAAAAGAAACATCAACATACTGAATGGATATGGAAAACTACTCGAAAATAGATGCATTTGTGGACACACTTTCTAATGATCCAAAATTGCAACAGCGCGTTTCTCATATTGAAATAGTTAGAGAAAAGAAAGCGGAGCTTTGTCCATTTCCTTCCGATCTGGATAAAAGACTTGTTAATGTTTTAAGACAATCGGGGATAGAAGAATTATACAGCCATCAAGCCGAGGCATATTCATTGCTGATGGAAGGAAAGAACATAGTGGTTGTCACACCGACTGCTTCCGGGAAAACACTATGTTATAACATCCCTGTTATTGATTCTATACTTAAGAATGAAAGCACGAGAGCATTATACCTTTTCCCAACGAAAGCACTTTCTTATGACCAACTTGAAGGTCTCGGTAATATGCTCGTAAGTTTGGAAGAGAATGATATTAATTCTTTTACCTATGATGGTGATACACCGAAAGATATTCGGAAGACGGTTAGAGAAAAGTCCAAAATTGTTCTTTCCAATCCTGATATGCTTCATAAGGCAATCCTGCCTCACCATACAAAATGGAATAGTTTGTTTTCCAACTTAAAGTATGTCGTAATAGATGAATTGCACAATTACAGAGGTGTTTTCGGAAGTCATGTTGCAAATGTCATCAGAAGACTGAAAAGGATTTCCAGGCACTATGGTTCCAATCCACAGTTCATACTTTCTTCCGCAACCATTGCAAACCCAATGGAGCTTGCAGAAAACTTAATAGAGGAAAAGGTTGATTTGATTGAAGAGAATGGAGCGCCCAATGGGAAAAAGTATTTCATACTCTGGAATCCTCCTATGGTTGATAAAGCATTAGGAATACGGAAAAATTACATTTCTGAGGCACAATTGGCAACAGAGAAATTGTTTGAGGAAAGAGTGCAGGTAATTCTGTTCGCCCGCAGCAGACTGAATGTGGAAATTTTGACTTCACGATTGAGAGAGAAATACGAGAAGAATCCAAAGATGCTTGGAAAAATAAGAGGATACAGAGGTGGATACCTGCCGAACGAGAGAAGGCAAATAGAGAGAGATTTAAGGAGTGGAGAAGCAAAGATTGTTGTCAGCACAAATGCGCTTGAGCTTGGAATTGATATAGGCTCTCTTGATGGTGCTGTTCTTGCTGGTTATCCCGGTTCCATTGCAAGCATGTGGCAGCAGGCTGGAAGAGCAGGAAGGAAAGAGAAATCTTCAATAGCAATACTGGTTGCGAGTTCACAGCCGATGGACCAATTCCTTATTAATCATCCTCAATATCTTTTTGGAAAGTCTCCGGAGAAAGGGTTGATAAACCCCGATAACCTTCTAATTCTTCTTGCGCATATAAAATGTGCGGCATTTGAACTCCCTTTCCGTGATGGAGAGCATTTCGGTGGGGAACCACTTACGGAATTTCTTGCCTACCTGGAGGAAAAGGGCGTTCTTCACCAAAGTGAGGGGCAATGGTTCTGGACAGAGGATTCATATCCCGCTGACACATTCGGTTTGAGGAATATTCCGAGTGAGAATTTCGTAGTGGTTGATAGGACAGATGGCAAAGCGAGGAGCATAGGAGAAGTAGATTACAATTCGGCGCCAATGTTGCTGCATGATAAGGCAATTTACATTCACGGTGGAGAGCAGTATCATGTGGACAATTTGGATTTCACGGAGAGGAAGGCATATGTCAGGAAGGTTTCGGTAAATTACTATACCGATGCAATTGAATATACAAAAGTGAAAGTTATCGATGACTTCGATACAAACGGTGAGGCGAGTTGGGGAGAGGTTAGTGTAACAAAAAGGGTTGTGGGATATAAAAAGGTAAAACTCACAACATTTGAGAATATTGGATTTGGAGATGTCAATTTGCCGGAAAATGAGATGCACACAACCTGTTACTGGTTTACCCTGGAGAAAAAGAAGCTTGAGAATTTGGGATTTACCGACGAAGCAATAATTTATGGTCTATATGGAGTTGCCCACATGGTTGGGAATATTGCTCCCCTTTTTCTTCTCTGTTCAAGAATGGACATTGGAGTTCATATTGGTGATAGAGAAGGAATTTGGGCAAGTGAGGGCGAGTTAATGAATAAGGATACGGAAATGATGGATGAACTTAAGAACAAGCTTTTTTCTCCAACCGTATTTGTATACGAGAACTATCCCGGTGGTGTGGGTTTTGCATACGAACTTTTCAACATTCATCCGGAGCCACTCAGAAAGGCAAGGGATGAGATTGCTGCATGTCAATGCAGAGCAGGTTGTCCTTCCTGTGTTGGTCCGTCTCTTAAGACAGATACAAATGTAAAGGAAGTTGCATTGCGGATTCTTGATACAATACTTAACTTGAATTCTAAGACTTAACAGAGAGAAAACAGGTTTGAAATTGTGAATTGATTGAAATGAGGGGAAGAAAATGGAGAACTTTTAAGGAAGGAAATCGCTATGGATGAAAAGGATGAAACAACCAAACAGTTAATCACGTTCCCTGAATTAGTGAGGAGAAATGCCGAAAAGTACGGTGAAAGGGTTGCTTTCCAGATGAAGAGAGAAGGCATTTTTGAGACATTCACTTACAGGAAAGTTTACGAGATGGTAAGGTCAATTGCAGCTGCACTTATATCCATTGGAATTCGAAAAGGTGAGAGAACTGGTGTTATTGGCGAGAATCGACCCGAGTGGCCCACAAGTTATCTATCTATTGTTTATGCAGGAGGAACGATTGTGCCAATTGACCCGCAACTTAAGCATAAGGAAATTGGGCATATTTTAAAACTATCCGGGACGAAAGTCGTTTTTTCAAGTAAGAAGCTTCTTCCTGTTCTGCTGGAGTGCAGAGAAAATACAGGATTGCCCGAAACAATAATACTTATGGGAAAATCTTCTTCGAAAGAATTCGTTGTGATGGATGATTTTATTAAGAAAGGGCAAGAGCTTTTGAGCAAAGGTTCATTTGTTCCAGAGGACAGCGAAAAAGAACTTGACGATTTGCTGGCAATTATTTTCACTTCTGGAACCACTGGAAAATCAAAAGGGGTTATGTTAACTCAAAGAAACATAATGTTTGACGCAATAGCATCAAGTAAAGTAATCCGGGTTATAGAGGGTGACAATTTTATGTCCGTTCTTCCTCTGCATCATACGTTTGAAGCAACTGCCGGATTCGTTCTTCCGTTTTATATGGGAGTTACGATTACTTATGCCAGAAGCCTAAAATCAAGAGAAATAATCGAAGACATAAAAGATTCACAAGCAACGCTCTTGCTGGGGGTTCCACTCCTCTTCGAAAAAATGCTCAAAGGTTTGCGTAAGGGCATTTCTGAACAAAAAGGAATTATCAAAGCATTAGTGGGAACAAATCTTGCAATCGTTCGTGGATTAAAAAAACTGTTCAAGGTGGATGTGGGACATGCACTTTTCAGTAGTGTGAGAAACAAAGCAGGACTTGGTTCGTTACGATTGTTCGTTGCAGGTGGAGCTGCGTTACCTTTTTGGGTATCAAAAGGATTCAAGGAGCTGGGATTTAACATTATTCAAGGGTATGGTTTAACAGAGACATCACCTGTAACGAATGTAAATCCTTTAGACAAAGTCAAACCTACTTCAATTGGGCCACCAATCCCTGGAATAGAAGTTAGAATTGCAGATGCTGATAAGATGGGTGTTGGAGAAATTGCGGTCAAGGGTCCAATAGTGATGAAGGGCTACTACAAGGACGAGGAGGAGACGAATAAGGTTAATAGGGGTGGTTGGTTTTACACCGGGGACTATGGCAGGACAGATAGTGATAATTATTTCTATGTAACGGGACGGAAAAAAAGCGTAATCGTTTCATATGCAGGTAAGAATATTTATCCCGAAGAAGTGGAAGGTGAGCTTCTTACAAGTGATTTTATTGAAGAAGCGCTTGTTGTTGGAAGGATTAATGGCGCAACAAAAAGAGAAGAGGTTCACGCAATTATATACCCCAATTGGGAAGAACTTGACAAATTTACAGAACTAAAGGGGATTGAACAAACAGGAAAGTGGATGGAGGAATTTTTCACAGAGGAGATAGGAAAACACTGTAAGGACCTTGCCGATTACAAAAGGGTGAAATCGTTCTCCATAAGGGAAGAAGAGTTTCCAAAGACAACAACAAGAAAGATTAAAAGATTTCTGTTTCAAGGAGATGCAATAAAAACGAAGGAATAGAAGCAGCTAAAGCACAACAAATAACAACCTTTTTCGTCTTCTTGCAAGATATGATGCGGTTTACCCCGTTTTTTCTTTTTGCTTGACTTTGCAAAATATCTATGATAGGTTGAGCAGGGTTATGGATAGGAAAAAGCTGCGAATAGGACTTGTAAGCGATGCATATTATCCGCATGTTGGGGGCATTCAGGAACATATATATCATCTTGGAATTGAACTAAAGAAAAGGGGTCATTATGTTAAGGTTATCACAGGTTCTGCTGGGGATGACAGCGCACCGGAAGGAATAGATGTAATAAGAATTGGGAGGATTTTTCAGTTTCCGGTAAATAAATCTTTTTCAAAAGCCTCAATTGGCTATGGAATTGTTGGCAAACTAAGAAGAGTTCTTAAGATAGAGGCCTTTGACATAGTGCATGTTCATGGAGCATTAGTTCCATTCCTTCCTCTTTATTCTCATATTCTTTCAGATGCTACGAATATTCACACATTTCATGCCGCATTTGAAAGCAGTTTGGGTTACGACATATTCAAAAAACTTCTGCAGAAAATTACGAAAAATATAGATGGTATCATTGCTGTTTCAGAGACTGCGAAAAAAAGTATCTCACATTATTTTCCTGATAATTATACTATAATACCTAATGGTATCGACACAAAGAGATTCTCACCGAATAAGCAAATACTAATGAAATTCCATAGATTTGCTCCTGTAATACTTTTCGTGGGAAGATTCGAACCAAGAAAAGGTCTCAGATATTTATTTCAGGCATTTAATCAAATAGTAAAGGAACTGCCGAAGGCTGCTCTTGTTGTGGTTGGAGAAGGTAGATTGAAGGAATACTACAAGACTTTTTTAAGTAAAACCGCATTGAAAAATGTCTTTTTTGAAGGAAAGGTATCAATGGAAAAGTTACCTCACTATTTTTCAAGCTGCGATGTTTTTTGTTCCCCTGCCTATACGGGAGAATCGTTCGGAATAATACTTCTTGAAGCACTTGCTTCAGGCAAACCTGTGATTGCATCCAACATTTCTGGATATATGACCGTCATAAAAAGTGGTTTCAATGGTGTTCTTGTATCTCCCAAAGAGCCCGATGCAATAACGCAGGGAATCCTGAGGATAGTAAAGGATGATGATTTCAAAGGACATCTCATAGAAAATGGTTTGAAATCAGTCGAGAAATATGCCTGGGAAAATATATCTCGGATGGTCGAAAACTTTTATTATAAGACAATAAGAAAGAAAAGAAACAAGAATAATGAACATATTTGATAATGTACCAATTCTTGCATATCACAAAGTTGACGATAGCTTTGAATGGGGTGTAACCCGGGTTTCTCGAGGAAGGTTTTCGGAACAAATGCGTTTTCTTGCAAGGGAACATTTCGAAGGTATGACCTTAAGCAAGTTGGCAGAAAAAAGTAGAGTGGGGAAGAGGGTAGTAATAACTTTCGATGATGCTTACAAAAGTATTATTGACAATGCACTTCCTGTAATGGCCAAACATTCTTTCAAGGCTACTGTCTTTGTTGTTACAAGATATGTTGGTAAAAAAAACACCTGGGATGTAAATCTTGGTAGAAACTTTTATCATATGAATTGGCAGAATTTGAAAGACCTAACTCGTGCTGGTTTTGAGATAGGTTCGCATACGCATACACATCCGGACCTTACAAGAATTACGGATACTGAGATTAGAAGAGAATTATCCATATCCAAGAAAATGCTTGAAGACAAATTGGCCACAGATATAAGTTTTGTTTCGTATCCATTCGGAAGATATTCGGATAGGGTCAAAAAGATAGCAATAGACTGTGGATACAAAGGTGCCGTGTGTCTTTCTCATCCATTTAAACGAAGTTACGATGCTTTCGAAATCGACAGGCAGGGAGTTTATATATTCGATACAATCCTTGATTTCAGGGCGAAAATATTGGATTGTGGGAGGGGAGCCTATTTCCTGGAGCATATAAAGGGGAGGAGTATAAACTTTTTTGCCGGGGCAACATATCCACTGAAAAGACTGCAGCACAGTTTTAGGGGTATGTATGGTAAGTAAATTAATGGAAAACAAGAAGTTGAAAATAGATAGGCGATTACAGCCGGCTGATTTATTTTTTTTGATAAGACCACCGATGCTTGTTCCAGTATGGACTTTTTTTCTTGCCGGTTACTGGAGAGCGATGGGTGTTTCGGTAAAATTGATCCCTGAATTCATTAAGAATTCGATAATTCTTTCTCGCAATTTTTGGATTTCTTTTATTGCATATTCTCTTCTGCTTGGAGCTATATATATTGTCAATCAAATCGTTGACAGGGAATCGGATAAGAAAAACAGAAAACTTTTCTTGATACCTCTTGAGATTGTTTCTGTAAAACTCGCAGTAGCTGTTACAGTTGTTCTTATCATTGTTTCATTCGGCTTAACCTTCAAATTTGGGATTCTCTATACTGTTTTTATGTTAATTTCGTTTGTTGTTGGTCTATTATATTCATTTCCACCTTTCAGATTAAAAGGAAGACCTATCGTTGATATTGTTTCAAACGCAGTGGGCTATGGGATTCTTGCTTTTGGAGTCGGATGGCTTACTGCTGCGGGTTTTAGTTGGAAGATTTTTGTTTTTTGCATACCTTATTTTTTTGCTGCTGCATCCATCTTTGCTGTGTCTACCATACTCGATATAGAAGGGGACAGAGAGGATGGGGCAATTACAACTGCGGTAAAATTTGGCAAGAATTCTGCATTATTTATAAGTATTGTAACCCTTTTTATGTCGTTGATTTTTGCATTTTGGACGAAGGATTTACTCATAATTATAACATCATTAATTTCCTTACCTTTGATTATCAAGGCAATTGCTGGTAAAAGGAGAGAATTCATAACACTCTATATGAGAGGTGGCTCATACATATTGATTGTTCTTATTGGAGTGGTTTTTCCATGGTATTTTCTTCTGCTTGTTTTTATCCTTCTTGTTTCGAAGTACTACTATAAACACAGATTTGGCATTAAATATCCGGAACTCTTGGAAAAGGAGAATTAGGCTCTTGTATTCTCTTTTGTTCTTAATCTTGGTTTCATTCCCGCAACAGGATAGCATTGACTGCTACATTCATAAGGCTATGGATGCACTTTATGTTGAAGACTATGATAGTGCAGAATGCTATGCAAGTAAAGCAATTGACTTCGACACAACAAATCCGTTAGGCTACTTTGCTTATACCGCAATTTTCCGATTATATTCCTCTGATTTTGTGACGGATTCTCTTGTTGATAGTTTTTTCTTGTTTGCGGGACGCACACTTGACAAAGCGAATTTGAGGATAAAGGAGAGCAAAAATGATGGTTGGGCTCACTTTTTTATTGCAGGGATAAATATGTATTACTCATCCTATTATATAGAAAAAGGGAGTTTTCTGAGAGCCCTCGGATTTGCGGAGAAATCTGTAATGGAAATTGATAAGTGCCTGGATTTGAATCCCGGGATTTATGATGCCTATCTTCTTAAGGGAAGTTATGAATATCTTAAAGGTTCTTTCCCACTCTGGGGTAAGTATAAGGACAAAGGGATAGAGAATGTGAAAATCGCATCTCTAAAAGGCGAGTATTTCCGTACTATGGCAAAGAATATTCTCTGTATCTTACTGCAAAGAGAAAGAAGATTCGATGAGGCAATAGATTTTGCAACCGAACTTACGGAATCATATCCTAAAAGCAGGACTTTCTTATGGACGCTTAGCAAAGCATACTTTGAAAAAGGGGATTGGGAAGATGCAATTCCGAATTACGAGCGTCTCCTTGAGAACATACTCAATGAACAACCGAATAACATTTACAGCATCGTGCAGGCAGAGTTATCACTCGCTACTTGCTATTATCATACAGAGGATTATGAAAAAACAGTCAAATTCTGTGAGGATATTTTTGAAATTGTCGAGAAGGACGATAGAACAAAGGATATGATGAAGGAAGCAAAGAAACTCTATAATTATGCGAAAGAGAAAATATATCGTTTAGATCGTTGAGAGCGTTTTGTTCGTTAACGATTAAACGATAATAACGCAAGTAACGCTCCAAACGAGTTAAACCATCACGAATATGATTGATATTTCCATAATTATTGTTACATATAACAGCGCAGAAGATATTAAAGCATGTCTTGATTCTGTTCTCGGTGAAACAGGAACGAGGAAAGAGGTCATAGTGGTTGACAATAATTCTTCTGATGAGACTGTTAACATTCTTCATCAGTACAGCAGTCGGATTAAAATAATATACAGCACGAGAAACCTTGGTTATGCAAAGGCAAACAATGCAGGTTTCAAAAAAGCAAACGGCAAGTATATCTTTCTTCTGAATCCTGATGCAATTGTGAACTATGGTGCCCTTGGAAAGATGTTTGCTTTTATGGAAAGGAATAAAGAGATTATCGCCCTTGGACCATTGGTTTTGAATCCTGATGGTTCAATTCAACCGTCGGTAAGAAGATTCCCGAATTATACCATTCTCTTTCTTGAACTCACCGGATTATCAAGGATTTTTCCCTCGTCGGCAATTTTTAACAGATGGAAAATGCCTGGTTTCGATTCCTCAGAGATTCAAGAAGTTGAGCAGCCGATGGCATCGGCATTTTTGTTAAGAAAATCTTTTTTTAATAAGGAAATTATGGATGAAGGATTCTCTATGTTCTTCAATGATGTTGATCTTTGTTTTAGAATTTATAAAGAAGGCGGAAAAATTGTTTTCCTTCCATCAGCTTCCGTTGTCCACAAAAGAGGAAGAAGTACAGGAATGGCAAAGGAGAGGATGATACCTCTTCATACAAAAGGACTATTGAGATTTCTTTGGAAACACAAGAAGTGTTTCAAGGATAAATTCCTTTTTCTGTTATTCCTTCCATGGATAATGATTAATACAATAATGAGAATTCTGTTGCTAAGATTTTCTAATATAGATTTTTAAGTTTATATTACTTCGTTCAATGCGTTTACCGCATCTTCAAGTTGTTCGAAAGTGATTATTAAGGGTGGGAGAAGTCTAATTATATTTTTTTTGATACTGTTTACTAAATAGCCTCTTGCAAAAAGAAGTTCCTTCACTTCGTCTGCTTTTTCTTTGTGTAACTGGATGGCTATGAATAACCCCTTCTGTCTTATTTCCTTTATTCTTGGGTTAGTCCGTAGTTTAGGAATTAGCACATCCTTTAAGAGTTTATCCAGATTTTTTACATGTTCTGAGAGTTCTTCTTTTATTTTCTTGAGGACTACTTTTGCCAATCGCAGAGCAAGGTAATTCCCTCCCATTGTAGTTCCGTGGTCACCTGGTTTTATGCAATCCGCAATCTTGTCCTTGAGGAGTATCGCTCCAAGAGGGATGCCACCGCCAAGTCCTTTTGCCAGAGTAACAATATCAGGTTTCAGTCCGAACAGAGAAGAGGCAAGAAATTCACCGGTTCTACCAAGACCTGATTGAATTTCATCTACGATTAGTCCAAACCCATATTCGGTATGTAGTTCTCTTAATGTGTTGTAAAACTCCTGGCTTGCTATTTGAACGCCTGCTGCTCCCTCTATAGGCTCAATTATCACAAAATCACATTCCTTTTCTACTTCTTGAGTAAGTTGTTTTGCGTCGCCAAATGGAAGAAAAGCAACATTTATGTTGAGTTTCGGAAATTCTTGATGCGCAAATAGTCCAGTTACGGTTAAAGAGCCGAGTGTTCTGCCGTGAAAAGAGTTCCTAAAAGCAATAATCCTGTTCCTAATGTTTCCCTTGGTCTTAAGCCATAGCCACATAAATTTTATTGCTCCCTCAACAGACTCTGTTCCACTGTTAGTAAAAAAGACTTTATCAAATCCTGTTATCCTTGCCAGGTCAGCTGCAACTTCTTCTTTTAAAGGGTGTTCCAAGAGAGAAGAAAGATGTATTGGAAAAGATTCGGAAAGTGCAGAGAGAATATCAGGATGGTTGTGACCCAAAAGATTGACACCAAGACCCGAAAAAAGGTCGACATATTTCTTTCCATCTTCAAGCGTAAGATAAATACCCTCTCCATCTGTCACATTAAGAGGAAAAGGATGATATAACTGCAGAAATTTACTCACCGTGGTTCCTCTTCAATAATAATTCAGCAATTTGAACGGCATTCGTTGCTGCACCTTTTCTAATATTATCCCCAACAATCCACATAGAAAGACCATTCTTGAAGACAGTGGTTTTGCGTATTCTTCCTGCGAAAACTTCATCTCTATCTTGCGCAAGCAGCGGATAAGGGAACTTTGATTTTTTAGGACTGTCATATACTACAACTCCATCGAAGGAATTGACTGCCTTTTTCACCTGCGCAATTGTGAAACTGCTTCTCAATTCCATTGTTATAGAAATTGAATGACCAAATCGAACAGGGATTCTAACACAGGTTGCGGAAATTTTAATCCTGGTATCAGCAAGGATTTTTTGTGATTCGGTGCGCATTTTTCTCTCTTCACTTGAGAATCCTGTATCGAGTGGTTTCCCGATGTAGGGGATAATGTTTCTATGAATAGGAACAGGAAAGAAATGAGGAGGTTTTCTCATCCTATCGAGGTCGAGTAAAGCTTCTCTACCTGCGCCGGAGACAGCCTGATAAGTAGAGGCGATTATTCTTCTGATACCCCATTTCTTGTAAATAGGGTATAGGGGCAAAAGCATAATAATCGTTGAGCAATTGGGATTTGCAATGATTTTATCTTTTTTCTTTATTGCTCCGGGATTTATTTCCGGAATGATGAGTGGTATTTTCTTTTCTTCCCTGAATGCAGTGCTATTGTCTATTACTGTAGCACCCTTTTTTACAAATCTTCTGGCGAATCTCAAAGGTATTTTTGTACCAGCGGAGAAAAATGCTATGTGAGTTTCTGGAATCGTGGAGGTTTCTATAGGGCGAACTTGAATCCTCTTCCCTCTGAAATTTAATCTTTTTTTACCCATACCAGTTGCGAATAGAAAGAGTTTGTCAACCGGGAAATTCCTTTCGTCAAGAACAGAGAGAATTTTCTCACCAACGAGCCCTGTTGCACCAACAACTGCAATATTCAAGCCCATACGCGCTCAGTTTTCGTAAGTTCCAAAATTTCTATCATCATTTTTCTATAGGCTTCTGTCATCGTAACATTTCTTCTCTCCATAACCTTTCTGGCTGTTTCGATAGCATCGTCAATCTTATATGTGCTGAATTTGCGTTTTCCACCCCAGGAAAAGGATGGAACAAACTTAGGTGGGAATCCTTCACCGAAGATATTCGAGGAAAAACCGATAACTGTTCCCGTGTTTATTACCGTATTTATTGCTGTTTTCGAATGGTCACCAATGAAAGTGCCAACAAAAGTGAGACCGGTCTTTACAGGTTTGTTATTTATATATACTGTTACTTCTTTATAATTGTTCTTCAGGTCGCTGTTGTTTGTATCAGCACCAATATTTACCCATTCACCTATGTACGAGTGTCCAATAAAACCTTCGTGTTGTTTATTCGAAAATCCCTGAAAAATTGTTGCTGTTAGCTCTCCGCCTATCTTGCAGACATCACCTATAGAAGTTGGTCCATAAATACGAGTTCCTGCCTTGATAACGCAGTTTTTGCCAATATAAAGGGGACCTTTTAAGAAACTGTTTGCCATTACTGTTGTTCCATTATCGATAATAATGGGACCGTCTTGCGCATCCAATACTGTCCATGGCATAATTGTAACCCCATCGCCTGTAAAAATGTTCTCCTCTTCAAGCATTATTATATTTTCTTGTGCAAGGGGTGCTTTATTACCAAATAAACTGAATTCCTTCTTTATCTCTTCCCCATTATATTTGAGCAGGTCCCAAAGATACTCAACTGTTTTTGCACTTATTTTTTCTTTCTTAAAAGTGTTGAAATCATTTTTTTCAAGGTTTCTTAGGAATTTTCTCGCGTCCCGCACCTTTGCTGCTATCAGTGTGTCTTCTGAAAAGAACAATGTTTCATCCAAAGCAAGCTCAATCGTTTGTTTCAAAGATTTATCAGGAATCAGTCTTCCATTGAAGAATAAAGCGGGTTCAGAAGGGATATGCTGTGATGGAAATATTCTTTTTCCGGATATGGTCTTCTCGAGATAAGGTCTTGTTTTGAGAAACACCTTTTTCCCCGGGAAGAAGTGCAGTATTTTTTCATAAATGCTTGATGTGCCTGTTCGCAGTTCGAATATTGGTCTTGACAGTGTAATGGGAAAAAAATCTCCGAATTTTCCATCCTCAAATATGCAAATATTCATATACTTCTTTTAACACAAATTTTCGAAATCGTCAAGAAGATTAAAATAAGTTTTGATATTTTGACAAGATTAACGATTTTTCTTGACTTCTTGGTAATATTGAATTATATTATGTCAGGAATGGAAAAAGAAATAAAATGGGAGAAACCCCGTGTAAACCTCTTGCGGGGCTTATTTATTTGTAAATGATAAAGTGTGATTTTCTTGTAATAGGTACAGGGATTGCGGGATTAACATTTGCACACAAGGCTGCCAAAGAAGGTAGTGTCGTTATTGTCACTAAAAAGGAAGAAAGTGATGCAAACACAAACTACGCTCAAGGTGGCATTGCAAGTGTTTTTTCTCCCACCGATAGCTTCGATTTACATATCGAAGACACAATGAAAGCAGGAGACGGATTGTGCCATAGGGATGTGGTCGAGACAGTAGTTAAAGAAGGCCCCATCCTTGTAAAAGAACTTATAGATTGGGGTGTGAAATTTACAACCACCGTATCCGGAAATGGAAAGGAAGTTTTCGACCTTGGAATGGAAGGAGGACATTCAAGGAGGCGGATTGTTCACTCAAAGGATTTGACAGGTAAAACCATAGAGAATGCGCTTCTTGAAGCAGTAAAATCTGACAAAGGAGTAAGATTATTTGAGAATCATACAGCTTTCGACCTTATCCCCGATAAACCCAAAAATCCAAAAACCTGTGTTGGAGCTTATATATTCGAGAATGATACAGGAGAAATTCTAAGAATATACTCGCATATCACATTTGTTGCAACCGGAGGAGGAGGGCAATTATACTTGCATACAACAAACCCTTCTATTGCAACAGGAGATGGTATAGCAATGGCGTTCAGGATTGGAGCACCCATAGCCAATATGGAGTTTATCCAATTTCATCCTACTTCACTCTATGAGAAGGAAACTTCACAGCGGGCGTTTCTGATTTCGGAATCCGTTAGAGGGGAGGGGGCAGTTCTGAAAACGCTTAACGGAAATACATTTATGGAAAAGTATCATCCAATGAAGTCACTTGCGCCACGGGATATTGTTGCGCGAGCGATAGATTCAGAACTAAAGAAAAGCGGTGACAAATATGTGATGCTGGATATTAGACCCATTGGATTGGATAAATTCAAGGTGCGTTTCCCGAATATTTACGATACTCTTTGTAAAAAAGGGGTATTTCCTGGCAGTGAATTAATTCCGGTTGTTCCTGCAGCCCACTATCTATGTGGTGGTATTGTATCCGATATGGATGGCAGAACTTCTCTGGTTGGTCTCTATACAGCCGGAGAGGCTTCTTTTACAGGACTTCACGGAGCTAACAGACTTGCAAGTAACTCTCTTCTTGAGGCTCTGGTTTTCTCTGAGAGAGCATTTAGGAGTGCTAAAGTGGATTTAAGGAAATTAAATTTTGCTTCAGCAGAACTATCATCGCTTGAGAAAAATGGAAAGAAAAGAATTGATAAGAGAATAATATATCATAATAGAGATGTATTGAAAAGGATAATGTCTGACTATGTTGGGATAGTGAGAAAAGAAGGTAGACTTATCGAAGCTTTGAAAAGAATCAGAATAATCAAGGAGGAGGTGAACTATATTTTCAAGAATTCAGAAATTTCTTCTGAGGTTATTGAGTTACGGAATATGATATTGGTTGCTGAAATTATTACCTTTTCAGCACTCAAGAGGAAGGAGTCAAGAGGACTGCATTATATTCTTGATTATCCAGAAAAGGACGATAGAATATGGAAGAAAGATACAGTTTTGACTTCATCAAATCTTAAGTGAAGTTCATTATTGTCAAATACAAAACTAACCTAAGAAAGGGAGGATGAAATGGAGGTTTCGATTACATCAAGACATTTTAAGGTATCCGATAAACTAAAAGCACTTATAGAGAACGAGTTTGAAAAACTCAAAAAGTATACAGATAGCATAGTTGATGCTGATGTAATCCTTGAGGAAAACAACAGGAGAAAATCGGTAGAAATAAAACTGAAGGTTGACAAATCGTTGATTACTGCAAAAGTGGAGGACTATGACCTGACAAAGGCAATTGAAGTAGGAATTTCCAAGATTGAAAGTAGAGTTAAAAAGCATGTGGGAAAGTATCATAGGAGAAGAAAAGGATGAAATTGAGAAAGGATAAACTGACGGTAGACACATTTATCAAGGACAAGAAAGAAGAACTGAAACTCAAAGTTTTGGCAGGAAGAAATGGTGTCGAGAATGAAATTAAATCCAATTATCTCTCCTGTCCCGGACTATTATTGACTGGATATAAAAAACATTTCAATGCGGAGGGTATACAGGTTCTTGGAAAACAAGAAATGTCATTTTTGTTTCAGATGAATGATGTTAACCTCAGGAAATCTTTGGGACTTCTTTCAAGCTACAAAATTCCCTGTATTATTGTATGCAGCAAAATCGAACCTCCTGCGTATCTTGAGAAATTATGTGAAACAAAGGACATTCCTTTGCTGAAAACAAAGTTAAAAAAATGCGATATTGTTCACCTGATTTTTGATTATGTAGAGCTCAAGACCGCGCCCTATGTCTACAAACACGCAACGCTTGTTGATGTATACGGCATAGGGATTCTTTTCACCGGGAAAAGTGGCATTGGAAAAAGTGAAACTGCATTGGACCTTGTTGCAAGGGGACATAGGCTTGTTGCCGATGATATCATAAAAATAACGAGAAGAAAGTCCGGAATTCTTATGGGACAGGGAAAAGAACCTGTTGATTTTTTCCACTCACACCTGGAAATAAGAGGTTTAGGTCTTGTTGACCTGGCAAGAATCTTTGGTGTTCATGCTACAAGAATGCAGAAAAGGGTTGAAGTTGAAGTTCACCTTGTTAAATGGAGCGAAGCATCTGATTATGATAGAACAGGGTTGGAAGGGAGAATAACGAAAATTCTTGGTGTTGGAATACCTTCCAAAGTAATCCCGATTGTTCTCGGCAAAAATATTTCTGTGATATCCGAAATGGTAGCATTAGAACACTTGCTAAGGCTGTATGGTTATGACACGCCAGTTATGTTCAACAAGAGGCTGCTTGAGATTTTGAAAAAGAAGGGTAGGAAAACAGCAATGCTTGACAGCGATATCGAGTAGTTGAATCAAAACGGCTGCATCAGTTAGATAGAGACATATTAGAATCTTTCTAATTCTGCATAGTTAAGTGATTATTGTGTGATATTTAATTAGTGATTTCTCTGATAAGGTGGGAGACCTCATTTGGACTGAATGGTTTCTGGAAGATGTGTATTCTTCCATTGCTGAAATGGCTCAGTCCGCTAATTGAATTGGAGAAGACTAAGAAATGGCAGTTATGTGAGATGTTATTCTGGAGCTTTGAGTAAAACCCGTCTATATGATTGGAATTGCCAAAATCCCAGATTACAATGGAAGGTTCTTTCTCGGTGATTTGCTGCCAGATATCATCTTTTTTTTCAACTTTCAGCAGATTGAGTTCCATCTGGTCGATGATTGTAGTCATCATAAAAAGGAAGTTTGCGTCATCAGATAATAATATTGCGTTTCTTTTCATAGTTTCTCCATCAATATTCTCATATACTATTATATGCAAAATCTGTGCCAGAGATGCGAAAGGTGAAAAAAGTTTTGTTATTTATAAGTCATTATTTTATAATTACATATCGTGAAGGTTTGTTTAGTGTTCTTAGAATCTGGAAATTCTATCAAAATAATAGGTAATAATGTGTAAAATATTTTACAATATTTCGCAATTTGCAAATGAAATTCTATATTGAGACACTTGGATGTTTCAAAAACAAGGTAGATAGTGAACTACTTGCATCAATTCTTGAAAAGGATTATGTCTATTCGAATAATCCGCTGGATGCCGATATAATCTTGATAAATACCTGTACATTTATTAAAAAAGCCAAACAAGAATCCATTGAAGCTATCCTTCAATACTGTGAAATGAAGAGAAAGAAAATCATTGTTGTGGGGTGTCTCGGTCAGCGATATGGTCGTGAGATAATGAAAGAGATACCTGGAGTGGATGCGGTAGTTGGGAGTTATGGATTCAAGAGCATCGAAAGGGTTGTTGAAAGGGTTGTAAACTCCGAAAGGGTTATTGAAGTCAGGAAGGTTCCAAAGTATTTTGGAGTCGAATATTCCAACAGAAAACTGTTTAAACCATCGCATTATGCATTCTCGAAGATTTCTGACGGATGTAATCACAAATGTAGTTTCTGCATAATACCCAAAGTCAAGGGAAGATTACAGAGTAGAACAATAGAGTCTATTACAGAAGAGACGAAAAATCTTGTGAAAAGAGGAGTAAAGGAGATTATTTTGATATCACAGGATACAACAGCATACGGAACCGACATCTATGGCAGAGCTCGCCTGGTTGACCTTCTGAATAGTCTTCTTGAAATTGACAAATTGAGATGGATTAGACTGCTCTACAATTATCCTGGGGAGTTAAAAAGTAAATTGCTCGAAGTGATTGCATCTGAACCCAAAGTATGTAGGTATCTTGACATTCCAGTGCAGCACATATCAAATAACATCCTGAAGGCGATGAGAAGGGAAATATCTGGCTCTCTGGTAAGAAAACGTATTCTAAAAGTAAGAGAGCAATATCCTGAGATTTCTCTTAGAACGAGTATTATTGTGGGTTTTCCGGGAGAGAGTGAAAAGAATTTCTATGAATTGTGCAGATTTATTGAAGAGATTGAATTTGAGAGGTTGGGTGTATTTACTTATTCGCGGGAAGAGGGAACAGCATCTTACAGTATGAAAAATCATATTCCAGAAAAAGTGAAAGAAGAGAGAAAAAACACAATAATGAAGATTCAGAGAAAGATAAGTTTAAAGAACAACAGGAGATTTATTGGTAGAGTGATACCCGTGGTAATTGATGAGAAAATAGGGGGGAAGTATTTATTCGATGGACGAACGGAATTTGATGCACCTGAGATTGATAATGGAGTTTTAATAACAAAAGGTGATGCAACTGTTGGTGACATAGTTAAGGTGAAGATTACCGATTCGACAGATTACGATTTAATTGGTGAGATATGTTGAATGTAGGAGGGACTTCCCAGTCACGAAAAGAGATTCTTCCATAGCCAGTAAGAAAAGATTACTCAGAATGACAGAATTATTTTGTTTTCAGTATTAATCCGCGGGTAATATTTTTGGTGTGGTGGTTGGGTTACACTGGTAGGTTTTGGACCGTGCAGTAACCGTGGCTAAGGTGGTTTAATTTTTTGCTTGACTTTTTGGTCAAAAAGAAATATATTTGCTTAAATTTTAGTTAATAAGTGAAGGAGGAATGATGGTTAAAAAGACATCTCTTTACGAAGAACACAGAAAAATGGGCGGAAAACTCGTTGAATTTGCGGGTTTCTATATGCCTATACAATATAAGAATGGTATTTTGAACGAGGTAAGAAGGGTCAGAAACACAGTTGGTGTATTCGATGTTTCTCATATGGGTGAGGTGGAGGTGAAAGGAAAGGACGCACTCGAATTTGTTAATTACATTACTATCAATGATGCTTCGAAACTTGAACCTTACCAGGTTCAGTATTCTGCAATGTGTTACGAGAATGCTGGAATAGTTGACGATTTGCTTGTTTACAGATTGCCTGATAGGTTTTTTCTTGTTGTAAATGCTTCCAACACAGATAAAGACTTTTCATGGATTATGCAGAACAAAAGAGGTGATGTTGAGATTTTAAATATAAGTGATACTATTACCCAGCTCGCTGTTCAAGGTTCTGATGCTCTGAACGTTGTTCAGAGACTAACAGAATATAATCTGAGTGAAATGCAATTTTACTGGAGCATAGAAACGAAAGTTGGAGGAATAGATGCAATTCTTTCGCGAACCGGATATACCGGTGAAGATGGTTTCGAAATATATATAAAGAATGAAAATGGTGTACTACTATGGAATAAGGTTTTTAATGCAGGGGGTGAGTTTAATATTGAACCAATTGGACTTGGAGCAAGAGATTTGCTGCGTCTTGAGATGAAGTACTGTTTATATGGAAATGATATTGACAAAACGACCAATCCACTTGAGGCGGGTCTTTCCTGGATTACAAAACTTGACAAGGACGAATTCATTAGTAAAGAAGTACTTCTTGAACAGAAGAAATTGGGTATAAAAAGAAGACTTGTCTGTTTTGAAATGCTCGAAAAGAGCATTCCGAGACACCATTATGAAATTTTCAAGGACGGTGATAAGGTTGGATTTGTAACAAGTGGTAATTTTTCTCCCTCAATTAACAAGTATATTGGACTTGGCTATATAGATAAACCCTTCCACAAGTTAGGAACCGAAGTCTTAATTGACATGAGAGGCAGCAAGAAAAAAGCAGTTGTTGTGAAACCACCATTTTATAAGAATGCGTCGCATAAGTAGCACAATAAGACATAAGACATAAGACCAAGAAAGGCGAAATTAGGAAATCCCTCGACCCTGAGCTCGGGACCGAAGGGTTGGAAATTACGAAAATAACGTACTAACGATCTAAACGAGAATAACGAACATAAAGTAATCTTAACTTAGAAAGGAGTTCTGAATGAATGTTCCAGAAAATCTCAAGTATACAAAAGACCATGAATGGGTGAGGGTCGAAGGCGAATATGTTTTTGAAGGTTTAACAGACTTTGCCCAGTCTCAGCTTGCGGACATAGTAACGTTTGAACTTAAACCAAAAGGTTCTAAATTCAACAAGGATGATATTTTTGGTTCAGTTGAGGCTGTAAAAGCAGTGGCAGACCTGTATATGGGTGTAGGTGGAGAAATCGTTGAGGTCAATGAGAAGATAATGAGCACACCGGAAATTGTTAACAATGATCCGTATGGAGAGGGATGGATAATCAAAATCAAGGCGGATAATCCCTCAGAAGTCGATTCATTACTAACTCCGGATGATTACAAGAAGTTAGTAGAAGAACAATCTTAAGAGACAGGAAAATGCCATACATTCCCAATACAGATGAAGATAGAAAGAAAATGCTTAAAAAGATTGGTGTAAGGTCCTTTGAAGAATTGCTATGTGAAATACCAGAGGAGTTGTTATTCAAAGGTAAGTATAACCTTCCGCAAGCACTTTCCGAATATGAAGTGAAGAAGAAAATCGAAGGGATATCAGCTCTAAACAAGTCAACAAAAGATAACATTTCATTCGTTGGCGCGGGAATTTATGATCACTTTATTCCAAGCGTAGTAAACACTATTTCCGGCAGGTCAGAGTTTTATACCGCTTATACACCTTATCAGGCTGAGGTGAGCCAGGGAACTCTGCAGTCCATTTTCGAATTTCAGAGTATGGTCTGTGAGCTTTTTGATATGGATGTTGCGAATGCGAGTATGTATGACGGTGCTACTGCGCTTGCCGAGGCGGCACATATGGCAGTCGATATTAGTGGGAAAAAGGAGATTGTGCTTCTTGATACAGTTCATCCTTATTACCAGAAGACGTTGGAGACCTATACAAAAGGACAAGGAATAACGATAAAGAGAATTCCCTGCTCCAGTGCTGGGAGGGTTAACAGTGCTGAAGTTGCCATGGTGATTGATAAGAATACCGCAGCCTGTATGGTGCAGCATCCAAACTTTCTCGGGACGCTGGAGGAAATAGATGAGATTGAAAAGATAGTGCATAGTAATGGTTCACTTCTTATTTCGTGTGTCCATCCTCTAACTCTCGGAATACTGAAAGCACCTGGGGAATATAATTCAGATATTGCCGTTGGTGAAGGGCAGCCACTTGGCTTACCACAGAATTTTGGAGGACCTCTTTTGGGGCTTTTTACAGCGAAGAAAGAGTTCATCAGGAGGATGCCAGGTAGAATTATTGGTGAAACAGTTGACCTTGATGGGAAGAGCGGATTCGTGATGACACTTCAGACGAGAGAACAACATATCAGAAGGGAAAAGGCAACCTCAAATATCTGCACAAATGAAGGTCTCTGTGCATTGAGAGCAGCAGTATATCTTTCTCTCCTTGGAAGACAGGGAGTTGGAGAGGTCTCTAAATTGATATATGAAAAGAGCCATTATCTCGCAAAGTCAATCGAAGAAATCGATGGATTTGAATTGGCTTTTCCTGGGACTCCTTTTTTTATTGAATTCACCGTGAAGTCAAAGAAACCTGCTCAAGAGATTTTAGAAAAAGCTCGAGAGAAAGGGATTTTTGCAGGTGTAGACCTTGGGACATTCAGAGATGAATGGAAGAATTACATTCTAATTGCAGTAACAGAAAAAAGAACAAAGCAGGAGATGGATAGGTTTGTTAATGTTTTGAACTCTCTTTAGCAATTAGTGCAGCACCTAATGCTCCAATAATTTGCGGATCTTCTTTGAGGCATACAAATCTAATTCCAAGAAACTTTTCAAGACTTTTTCGAACTCCTATATTTTTTGCGACTCCACCGGTAAAAGCAACCTCTTTCTCCAAACCAATACTTTTCGCCATAGCACCCACGCGTCTTGCTATGCTTTTATGAAGCCCTGCTATGATATCTTCCTTCTTTGCTCCAGAAGCTATTAAAGAGACAACTTCTGTTTCGGCAAAAACAGTGCAAGTGCTACTAAGGGAACAGGGTTTATCCGATCTTAAAGAAAATTCTCCCATCGAATCAAGCCCGATTTCTAATGCAACAGCCATAACTTCGAGGAATCTCCCGGTTCCTGCAGCACATTTATCATTCATCACAAAGTCTGACATCTTTCCACCTTTATCTAATCTAATTACTTTGCTGTCCTGGCCACCTATGTCCATCACTGTTCTTACATCCGGACTCAAATAGTATGCTCCCACGGCATGACAGGTAAGTTCAGTAACAGTCTTGTTTGCAAAAGAAAAAGAGTTTCTGCCGTATCCAGTAGCTACAATACCCTTTATGTCCGTTCTTTTACAATTAGCTCTGAGGATGGCTTCGTCTAATGCCTGCTCACCTGCTTTTTTTGGGTTGCTGCGCGAACTAACTATTGAGTAACTAAGAATTTTCCCATCTCTTAACACTACGACCTTAGTGATAAGTGACCCGATATCTATGCCAGCGAACATTTCAATTTATGAAATTCTCTCTAAAAACCCTTCTATCCTTGTTTTCAACTGTCCTGTGTCTTCTTCTGAATAGTCAGTCTCAATCTTAAGTAATGGAATTCCTTCCTTATCAAGAGCCCTTTTTACTTTATCATATTCCACATTATAAGTAAGACAGAACTGGAGAGAGTAATAAATTACACCATCTGCCTTGTAATCTCTGGCAAACTGAACTATCTGCTCTATACGGTCATCATTAGGCGTGAAGCAGCTACATTTGATATTGAGATACCTATCTGCAATTGCCTGCAGTTGACCGTCCACATCAGTAGGGGTTTCATCTACAACTGGGGTATCAAAATACCTGGTTCCTGTGCAGGTCTCTTCACAAACAGCGATTGCACCACTCGTCTCAAGGATATGATGCAATTTCCAGTTGGGTACCGCCATAGGACAGCCAGAAATCATAATCCTTGGAACTTCTGGTTTTACTACACCAACTCTATTTTTAATACGTTCATCCAGTTCATCACACAGCGCATTAACCTTGGATGTAAACCGCTCAGGATTATCATAAAATGCTATCTGAGAAATGAGACAGGCATCCTTACCTGAAATGGGAGGTGGAGAGTTCTTTCGGAGTTCGTAAAGTCTTTCCAGTGCTTTCCTCTTTTTGTTTAAAAGTTTAATTTTCTCACCCAGAACCTCTGGTGTGATTTTTGCACCAGATTCTTTTTCCATCTTTTCCTTGAATGCCTTAACCTCTTTCAAGTAAAGTTCTCTATCCATGGTATCCTTCTTCTGAGGGACCTCCATCGTGTATGTTGGAATATAGTTGTTTAGTATTTCCCATACCTTTTTCTTGCCGTCACAGGTTGTTTCACCTGCAAGGAAATCACTTGCTTCAAAGTATGGACATATCTTGCCCAGTTTGAAACCAACTGCAGACTTTATTAGAGGACAAAGATTTCTCGGTAAAATGTTCTCTGCATCGGGTATGGAAAATTGGGCACCACCGCATAGACCAACTCCGATACCACCAGCAGCAAGGATTATTTCATCAGGGACATAGACGCAGAATGTGCCTACAACCTTTCCACCTTTTTTTTTGTGGTCCAATAATTCTTTGATTCTTAAACCATGAACTTCTGAAACAACAAAATCAAAATATTGCATACCCTTGGGTCTGTTTTCTTGAGAAAGATATACATCTTCGTAGATTTTCCCTAATGCGTCAAGAAGGATATTATGTTTTTCAAGGTCTAACCCAAGTCCTTTCCACATTTCCGTATAATTAGCCATTTCTTCTCCTTTCTAACTTAGCCATAGAGCACACAGGGAACAATTTTAATTTTCCAAACAGCTCCCCCTTTCCTACTGCTTCGGTATAGTTTATTAGAAAATGGGGAATATGTCAAATAAATAACTTTGAAATATGGACTTACTTTGTATAAGTAAAATGAATGGAGGGAAAAGGATTATTCTTTTTTTGCTTTTTGCCAGAGGGATTCCATGTCATCAAGGTTGCTTTCTCTGAGGGTTTTACCTTTTTTCTTCAATCCTTGTTCGATGGCGTGAAATCTCTTTTTGAATTTTTCACAGGTTTTTCTTAGAGCCATTTCTGCATCTATCTTCAGGAAATTACCAAGATGTGCAAGGACAAAAAGAATATCACCCAATTCTTCTTGCTCCTGTTCTGTGGTCTCTGATTCCTTTAACTCCGCTACTTCTTCTTTCAATTTCTCATATACACCCTGAACATTTTCCCAATCAAAACCAACAGATGAAGCAATCTGCTGAAGTCTTTGAGCAAGAAGTATTGATGGAAGGGTCATAGGCACATCGGAAAGTATGGATGAAGGTTTTTCTTTTCTCTTGATATGCTGCCAATTCCTTAGCACTTCTTCTTTGTCCTTGACTTTAGTTTCACCAAAGACATGAGGGTGCCTTTTGATAAGTTTTGTGCTTATATTTTTAAGAATTTCCTCTTTAGTGTTTTCTCCTTCTTCTGCGATAATTATCTGCATAAAGAGATTCAAAAGGACATCTCCCAATTCTTCTTTTATCTTTTCTCTATCGTCCTTTTCGATTGCGTCAATGAGTTCGTAGGTTTCTTCCAGCAAAAAAGGGATAAGGCTCTTCTGGGTTTGCTCCGCATCCCAGGGGCATTCTTTTCTCAGTCTCTTAACAAGTTTGTAAAATTGTTTCATATCTTTTTCGCAAGAGGCGTCTTGCTAATCCTTTCCGTTTTTGTGGAATCAGAGATTGCTCTGCTACTCCAAATCTCCTCTGCCTTCCTACATCTTTGCATAAGGGACGAATAATCTTGTGTACTCATCCTGTGCAAATCTATCCGTCATTCCGGCTATGTAATCACAGACAACTCTTTCTCTGCCATCTTGACTAATTCTCTCAAAAAAATCAGGTGGAAGTTGGGCTGGATTCTCTTTGTAAACCTCAAAAAGAGCCTTGATGAATCTCTTTGCTTTGTCTGCCATCTTGATAACTTTGTAGTGCCTATACAGGTTATTGTAAAGGGAACCTTTTAGAATACGATTCTTTTCATGCATCTGGTGGCTAAATGTGATCATAATTGGATTTGTTCTCACATCTTCGAGGGTATGCAATGTCATTGTCTTAAGTTTGTTTGCCGAATGTTCAATAACATCCTTTATTTGTATACCTATCAGATACCTTATTGTTTTTTCCTTTATTATTTTAGTGTCAGAAGGTGAGAGTATTTTATCGAAATGGTCGTATATTTCCTTCCATATTTTAATTGCACTTAATTGTTCCAGGGTTATAAGACCTGATTTAAGTCCATCATCCAGGTCATGACTGTTATATGCAATTTCATCAGCCATACTCACTATTTGTGCTTCAAGAGTTGGTGATTCTTCTTTGGGAAATTCAGAAGAATCTGCAAGTACTGGTGTATCATATTCTGTCTTGTGTTTGATTATGCCTTCTCTGGTTTCGTATGATAGATTTAAACCAAGAAAGTCAGGATACCTTTTTTCTAACTTATCTACCACTCTCAAACCTTGAATATTATGTTCGAATCCTCCAAAATCTTTCATCAGCGTATTTAACATTTCTTCACTTGAGTGTCCAAATGGAGTGTGACCAATGTCATGAGCAAGCGCGATTGCTTCAGTTAAATCCTCGTTCAACTTTAATGGTCTTGCTATGGACCTTGCTATCTGCACAACCTCAATTGTATGGGTCAGTCTTGTTCTATAGTAATCGCCTTCGTGATTTACAAACACTTGTGTTTTGTATTCCAATCTTCGGAATGCCGTAGAGTGGACAATCCTGTCTCTGTCGCGTTGATATCCTGTTCTGAACTCAGTATCCTTCTGGGGATGTTTGAAACCCCTTGTGTATTTGCTTTTTGCCGCATACGGTGCAAGGTTTTTTTCTTCTGAGTCTTCTATTTCTTCTCTTTTTATCATAGTGTCTCCTCGTTTACTCCAATCAATTTCCGTAACCTCCTTTTTCAAAGGAGAAAATAGCTTTAAGCCCCTTATCTTGTTTAATCCCCATAGCAAATATTTTTCCACCATCGTAATTTTGGTTGTAACAATTTGCTTCGTGATTACCTATTATTGGATAAATAGCGACAGAATGGCCTAATAGTATAGCTATGCCATTGGAATCGTTATTATGCAGTTGGCTTATATCTACTGTGTATGATAAAGCATTAGTGCCTGAAATGACGACGATGAGTAAACACAAGAATAATACCTTTTTCATTGGCTGCTTGGATAACCTCCTTATCTCTAATCGAACCGCCTGGTTCTATGACTGTTTTTATGCCTTCTTTGGCTGCGAAATCTATTGAGTCTCTGAAAGGGAAGAAAGCATCGGATGCCAGAACTGTGTTCTCCACTGTTAGTCCTGCCTGTTTTGCCTTCTTTACTGCAAGTTCCGCTGCATCAATCCTGCTCATCTGCCCTGCTCCTATACCAATTGTTTTTTGATGGTTCGCTATAACGATTGCATTTGACTTGACAAATCCAACCACTTTCCAGGCAAAACGAAGGGCACTAAAAACCTCCTCATCAGGTTTTTCAGTACTGACAACTTCCCATTCCTCCTCATTCGACTCATATTGGTCTTTTTCCTGTATTAGCCAGCCGGCAAAGGTTTTCCTATAATCTAAATAATCTTTCATAAGTTTTTCAACGGCAATAACCCTGAGGTTTTTTTTCTTTTTGAAGACCTCGAGTGCCTCTGTTTCAAATGAAGGTGCAACGACAACTTCTTTGAAACTCTTCACAATCTCCATTGCTGTTTCTTTAGTCAATTTCCTGTTGAGAGCAACGATGCCACCAAATGCGGACATTGGGTCTGTTGATAATGCTCTTTCGTATGCTTCCCTGTCGTCCTTTCCTTTGCCAATACCGCAGGGATTTCTGTGTTTGATTATTGCTGCAGAAGGTTCTACAAAACTATTGGCAATTAAAAACGCACTCTCAGTGTCAATAATGTTATTATAGGATAGTTCTTTGCCCTGATATTTCTTGAAAGCCGGGATATCTTCTGATAGGATGTTTCTGTATAAAGCCGCCTTTTGGTGAGCGTTTTCACCGTATCTAAGTTTCGTTGTTTTCTCAAGCGAAACAAAGATATTTTGAGGGAGTTTGAAGTTGTTCTGCAAACTGTGAGAAAGGAAGTTTGCTATTGTGATATCGTAGGCTGCAGTTCTCATAAATGACTTGTTAGCGAGAGATAATCTCTGTTCATCTGAGAGTCCTTGTTTTTGAATTTCTTCAATAATCCAATCGTAGTCAGATATCGAGGACACAACAATAACCTTCTCGAAGTTCTTCGCTGCAGCGCGCAGAAGAGCGACACCTCCAATATCTATGTTTTCCAATGCAATTTCCATTGAGACATTTTTCTTGCGTGTGATTTCCTCGAAAGGGTAAAGATTGCAAACAACCATATCTATTGAATTGATGCCCAATTTTTCAATTTCTGAAGAATCCTTTTCTCTTGCAAGTATTCCGCCGAAAATTTTTGGATGCAGCGTTTTTACTCGACCTCCAAGCATTTCTTTTGTTTGCGTTATATCGCTTACTTCAACAACAGAGAGACCTTTTTCTTTCAAGTGTTTTGCAGTTCCACCCGTTGACACAATTTCATAACTGTTCTCCACCAGTTTCTTTGCAAATTCCGCAATGCCTTTCTTGTCGTAAACCGATATTAATGCCCTCTTCAAATTTCCCCCTCGCTCTTTTGAGTTCTATGCTCCGTATTTCTTCAATTTTAGAGTATGTGCAAGCATCAAAGGAATTGCATTTACTGCTTTGAAATTGCCTAATGTTCCCTTTAAACATTCGAATTCGGTAAAAGTATTCGAATTATTCCTTCTCACGAAGGGTGAATACAGCAGGAATGGAACAGGATGCCAGCTGTGTGATTTCATTTTGCAGGGAGTTGAATGGTCTCCTGTAACTACGAAGCAATCCGGTTGTAATTCAAGTATTTTAGGTATATACGTATCGACCTCTTCTATGACAGAAACCTTTTTTCGGAAATTGCCATCCTCACCGTAGCTGTCTGTTTTCTTAATATGGATATAGAAGAAATCGAATTTTGCCCAGTTGGTTTTTAATGTTTCGAACTCGGATGCAGTATCACTTCCAGTTTCAAGGATTTTCATTCCGACAAGTTTAGCAAGACCTCGATACATTGGGTATGCTGCAATTGCTGCAGGGGTTAGTTTGAAGAGCTCTTGCATAGATGGAATATCAGGATATTTCGAAATTCCTCTGAGGAGTGCAAAATTGGCGGGAGTTTCATCCATTAAAAGAGACGAAGCCATTTCCACAAAACTGTTTACTATGCGAGCGGTTTTTGCTCCTTTGTTATCAAGTGGGGTAGAGGTATTTGGTTTTAAGCCTACTTGTTGGGGATCTGTATCTGTCACACAGTCGGACAAACCATCACCTCTGAAAACAACCACAAATCTGTATTCCTTACCGCTTTTTATAATAATCTGCACATCTTCTATCTGTTCTATCTTGCTTGAGAGTAATTTACATAATTCATTGTTTTTCACTGTAGGAATACGACCCGCCCTTCTGTCAGTAATAATTCCATTTTTGTCAGTAGATGCGAAATTTGCCCTAATGGCAATATCTTTTTTACCAAGGTTTAAATCAATGCCGAGTGCTTCGAGCACTCCTCTGCCAATGTCATACTTCAATGGGTCATAACCAAACAGTGACAAATGAGCAGGTCCACTCCCCGGTGTAATACCCATTGAAACGGGGTAAGTTAATCCCGTCTCAGATTGTTTCACAAGTGCATCAAGATTTGGTGTATTTGCTGCTTCGAGGGGTGTTTTACCATTAATAGGAATGTCTCCCAATCCATCCATTACGAGCAGAATTATCTTCTTATCATTTTTGACACTCAATTCTCTATAAATATGTTCTGAAACCATTATCGTCTCACCTTCGTGTTTCTTATCATTTTGCATAACATTCTATCACAACAAAAAGTTATTGTCAACTGGATTTTGCGATTTATACTTTCTGAAAAATGTGGGAAATGTGGGGTCAGGAAATGTGGGGTCAGGCTGAAAACTGAAAATTCTTTTGGTTAATAGAACGCAAGTCTGTCAACCGTTTTCCTTTCATCCTCCCGGAATGACCTTTTTCCAAAGTATATGTAATCGAAGTTTTTGCGAAAGGCTCAATATATTCTTATCATCCTTAAATAGGGTTTTCTTTCAGTTATCTTTTGTTATTAAATCATAAAACGCTGGTTGGTATTCTACCGTTGGCTTCCTTGCTATGAGAAAATTGTATGACAGTGGTCTTTACTCCGCAAGTATACAATTTTCAGTTTTCAGCCTGACCCCATAAGTACACATAAGTACATAAGTATTAGACTTACTTCTTTGAATTCTTTTCAAGTTGATTTTTCTTGACTTTGCTTTGTTTACTTTGTATAATTCGAGAAAATACGCAGGCTAAAGCAGTTGCTTTCAGTAGAAAAAGCAAGGTAATTCGATGTCAAAAAGGAGGAATGTTGGGGAAGAAGAAAAAAAAGAAGAGTAGAGTAGAAAGACAGGAAAAGACACAGGAAAAGAAACAGTATGAGGTGCGGCAAGAAGACATGAATCCTGAGAAAAAGATTTTCCGTTATCTTCCATTTATAATCTTTCTCATTCTTGCGCTTATCTACTTTGCCCCTTTCCTGTCGGGGAGGAAAATGATGTATGGTTCCGATTGGCTGCTCGGTGGATATTCAAAAAGAGTATGGTCCACTCATTACATATTGGAGCATAAAGAGATACCTATGTGGTTTCCTCACATTTTTGGTGGTTGCCCTACTGTTGCAGCTTTTTTTGGTGACATTTTTTCACCTCATACACTTCTTTTCTTGATATTTCCGGTGCACACTGTGTGGGCTTACCTTTTTGTTACATATATTTTCCTTGCAGGAGTTGGTATTTATCTTTTCTTAAAGGAAATGAAGCTCGGTTTCTATCCAGCCTTGTTTGGAGGTCTTGCATATATGTTTTCCGGTTCACTAATCTCGACAACTTATGCGGGACACCTCGGGAGATTGATTTCAGTCGCTCTTCTACCTTTAATGCTTCTGTTTGTTCATAAGGGTGTAAAGAGACAGAAGTTTTGGTTCTTCATTTTCTTCTCGGGAATAACGGCATTAAGTTTTCTTGCCGGGCATTTTCAGATGACATACTATGCTGCCGGGTTTTCAATTTTTTATTTTGTGTTCCTTCTTGTTGGTGAAAGAAAAAATATCAGAGCAAAAGTCCTCATCAAAATTGTTTCCTTCTTTTTGATCGGCATTCTTATCCTTGGAATGCTAGTCTCCATTTCATTTTTGCCGGTAGCCAAGAATCTAAGTTTTGGGGCACGGGGGGCTACAAAAGGTTATGAATATACAACATCCTGGTCAATGCCTACCGCCGAGCTCATCGACTTTGTTATCCCTGATTTTTCCGGAACACTGAACCATTACTGGGGAGAAAACTATTTTAAGTTGAATAATGAGTACATGGGGATTTTACCATTGCTTTTATTGATTATAGGTATTTTCTTTGTCTTTAAGGATAGGAGAGTAAAGTTCTTTTTCTTTACTGGCCTTGCTGCAATGTTTCTTGCATTGGGTAAGAACACCCCGATTTTCAAGTTAGCCTATTACATTGTTCCTGGTATTAAAAAATTCAGGGCTCCGTCATTAGTATTTTTCGTTATGGTTTTATGTGTTGTTGTAATAGCAGCTTTTGGTATGAAAAGATTGCTTGAGAGAAAAGACACGAAAAGAATACTAATTACGATTCTCGTTTTTTCAGGATTTCTACTCATTCTTACCTTTGTTGCTGCAGTGGGAAAGGATGGTATGGTTTCCTATCTAAAAACACATTTTTCGTATCTACAGTTACCTCAAGGTTCAAACAAGCTTGCCGCTTTCAATGAAAACTACCCATTCTTTGTTAAAGGTCTGTCAAAGGCTCTGATTTTCTCCGTTTTCAGTTTCCTACTGATTTTCTCATTTCTTAAAGGCAAACTAAAAGCAGTGTATGCAGTGTCAGTTTTGCTTATCATTCTCCTCGTAGACCAGTGGATGGTAGAAAAACGTTTTTTGACTGTAGCACCCAACCCTCACGAGTACTACAAAAAAGATGGTGTTATTTCATTCCTAAACAAGGACAAGAGTTTATACAGGGTTTTTCCCTTTCAATATCAAAGGTCTAACGATGGGATTCTTTTTATGAATGATATTCAAAGTCTTGGTGGTTACCATCCAAATCCACTCAGAAGGTATCAAGAATTGACAGGTGCAGGGGGAAGTGTAATGTTTACACCTATTAATCTACTGCAGTATAGGAAACTACTCAACATATTAAACTGCAAATATATGATAGGTGTTCCTCTGCCAGAGGACACTACACGGTTCGATGAGAGAAGCAGGGGGCAGATTAGAGAGCTCAGGGCTTATTATTCAGGGTTCAATCTTGTTCATCAAGGTCAGTATGCAATATATGAGAATCCCGAAGACCTTCCGAGAGCTTTCTTTGTAGAGGATTACAAGGTTTTCAAGAGTAAGGATGATGTGCTCTCATTTATGAAAACAGATGCTTTCAATCCTCGAGATGTAGTTTTATTAGAAGAAGAGCCGGAAATTACACATCCGGATTCAATAATAGGTGGCTCCACTGTTTTGATAGGTTACTATGACGCCAATAGTGTAGAAATGCGGGTTGATGCAAAGAAGAATGGATTTCTCGTGCTGAGCGAAAATTATTATCCCCGCTGGCACGCTTATGTAGATGGTAAAAGAACAAAGGTTTACATAGGCGATTATACATTGAGAGCTGTTGCACTTGCCAGAGGTAATCATACTGTTCTTTTTTCGTATGAAGACAAGTCTTACGGCATTGGAAAGACCTTTTCCGTTGTCGGACTATTGATTTTGTTATTCAGTTTTGTTTTTCAGTTTTTTGGAAAAAAGAGATTTCTGAAAGCCAGAAATCTCTGATTCCACAGATTGACAAGCGGATGATTACACAGATAAAATTAACTTGCCCTGTTAGATATTCTATCTAACAGGATGAATAATTAAGAATTATGCATAATTATGCTAGGAGGAAGAATGAATAAAAACCCAATATCATTAAAAGAGATAATAATAGCCTTCTTAATTGTATTGATTCTGACAGCAATTGCAATTCCAAACTACATAACATCAAGGGATAGGGCAAAGATTGCCGAGGCTAAGTCCAATATGCATACTATCCAACTTGCAGCAGAGGATTTTTCTACAATGGCTGAAGGGTATTATCCAGGTGGTATAAGGACAACCGTGCACCAGATTGTTCCTTATTCTCCAAATCAATTATGCATTGCCGGTGCTGAAAGACCGCCTTTTCCTTCAAATGCTTTAATCCACCAGCTCGTTTTTCAAAACCCTTTTTGTTTTTACTTTCCTGCCGTTAAAAATGGAAGGATTGAAGTTAGCATTAAAGGGTGTGTTTATTACTGTGCTTATGACACAAATGGTGATATTGTTGGTGAGGGAGAGGCTGCAGTAAGATATGAAATAAGGGGAGTAGGGAGGGGAGTGCCATTTACCTTCATGCTTTCAACAGGAGAGTAAAATGAAATATATTTTATCAGTTCTTTTGTTATATTTTCCATTTTCTCTTGCTTTGTGGGGAATAGATGACTTTCCTGTAAGTGAAGATAATTTTGCAGAGACATTTTCCGAACAACTACCTTCTGTTGCATCAGACTCAAACGGAAATTTTGTTGTTGTGTGGATGGATGAAAGAGAGGGTGATTATGCCATTTATGGACAACGGTTTACAAGCGAAGGTTTACCAATAGGTGCAAATTTCAGGATAAGCCAGTTTACAACTGAAGAAAATGCTGCTCCAGCAATTGCAATGAATGCAGAAGGGAAATTTGTAATTACCTGGGTTCAGGGAGATGATATTTATGCAAGGCTCTTTGATGAAAATGGGAATCCTATTTCTTCTGCGTTTAAGATTAATGATGACATTGCACATATGCATGCATCACCTTCCGTTACCTTTTTAGATATTGGGATGTTTGTCATCACCTGGCAGGATACGAGGAATGGGACATGGGCTCCTGATATTTTTGGTCAACTTTATTTTGGAGATGGAACCCCCTTTTTGTCAAATTTTATCGTTAATGACCATACAGGAGGTGAGCAGGGATTTCCTTCTGTATCAATTTCAGAATTTGAAGAAACATATACGATAACCTGGATGGACAAGAGGAATGGAAATTTTGATATATACGCACAAAGTTTCTTGCTTGATTATACAATTGGGTCAAATAAAAGAGTAGATGATGATACAACAGAAGCTGACCAATATACACCTGTAATTTGTCAGAATCTTATTGTCTGGCAGGACTATAGAGAAGGGTATCCAAGTATCTATGCTTCAAGGGTAGATCTATCAAATCCTGTAGGTGTAAATTTCAGGGTTAACGACGATGTTGACACTATGTGGCGTGGAAATCCTTCTGTCTCTTCAATATTTAATGGATACATTGTTGTATGGGTAGACGAAAGGAATGGAAACCTTGATATTTATGCACAGATGTTCGATGCAAATACAAATCCCATCGGCTCCAATTTCCAGGTAAACACAGGAACTGATACTCTGGCTCAGAGTTTTCCATTCGTAACGGGGAATATCTCTGATGCTGTTGTTGCATTTCAGGATGAAAAAATTGGTGAATGTGATGTATATTTCCAAAGATACGATTCTGCGGGTGTTTCTCAAGGTCCTAACACCATAGTAACTAACAATCTCTTCGGTGCACATCAGATATTTTCCGCTATTTCAATTCCATACAATGGAGAGTTTGTAGTGATATGGCAGGATTTACGAGAGTATAACTGGGATATCTTCATTCAGAGGATTGATACATCAGGTTCACTCTTGAGTAATAATATACTCGTAAATGATGATTTATTGTCTAATGAGCAGATTCTTCCTTCTATAGCAAAGGATACTTCAGGAAACTTCGTCAGCGTATGGATGGATTCAAGGGATAATAACTGGGATATTTATGGTGAGGTGTTTGATGCTTATGGTAATTCTATAGGAAACAATTTTAGAATCAATGAAGATACACTTAAAAACGACCAGTTCTTCCCTGATTGTGAAAAAAACATAAATGGAGGATTCATTGTCACCTGGAACGACCTTAACAATATACTGGCTCGAAAATACGATGACAACGGAAACCCTCTTGGTAATTCTTTCAAAGTTAACGATGATACTATACCAGGTTTCTGCCCTTCAATTACTATTTCACATAATGGCAGTTTTCTTATCACCTATACAGCAGGCTGGCATATTTACGCAAGCATGTTTGATTCTTTTGCAATACCTGCCAGACCAACTTTTAGGGTCGATGATGATTCTACATTATCAGAGAAATTCTCTCCTGACATTAGAATAGATGAATCGGGAGATTTTGTTATTACCTGGGAAGATTTAAGGAACACTGAACCTGACATTTATGCACAGAGGTTTGACAGTTCTGGAAATCCTATTGAAAGCAATTTCAAAGTCAGTGACAATGGATGGGGAACAGAGCAATATTTACCATCAGTTGCTGTTTCTCCTCAGGGAAAATTCGTTATCGCCTGGATAGATGATAGGGATGGAGATTTGAATATTTATGCTCAGAGATACCTTTCAGATGGTTCTTCTTACGGACAGAATTTTAAGGTGAACAATGATATAGGACTTTGCCAACATACAGATGTTGATGTTTCTATAGACAATGAGGGAAAAACGTTTTTTTCCTGGACAGATAGAAGAAAGGGGGTATCAGGAACAGATATTTTTGTAAAAATTGTGAGATTTGAAACCGGCGTTCAGTCAGAGAATATTCCATGGGCAAAAAATAAAATGCTCATTCTGGAAATATGTCCTAATCCATTCAGTAATAAATTGGAGATAAGGCTCAATATTGCCGAAATTGCGAAAATGAAAAAAAGAGTTTCCCTCTGTATCTATGATTTGAGCGGAAGGTTGATAAAGACTTTCTCATTAAAGAGTGGGGACTTTTCACCTACGACTACTCTATCTTGGAATGGTAAGGACGATAAGGGTAAAATGGTATCAGTCGGTGTCTACTTTGCCAAGTTCACTCAAGGAAATGTAACTGCTGCTAAAAAAATCGTTAAAATGAAATAGAAGGAAGTTATTGGGTGTTTAAAAGGAAAATAGTTGACAATAGGATTAATTTTCTGTATAAGATTTTATGAGAAATCTTTGATGTATAGAAAGGAGTTTTGTTTTGAAAATTGGAGTGAGTTATTTCGGGAATAGAATTCTCGAGCATGTTGAAACGGATATGCGTCTACTTAAAACAATTGGTTTCAATTTTGTTGTTCACACTTACAGCGAGAATGACTTCGAGTTTTATGAAAAGACGATGCATGAGATTGTAGAGATTACAAAAGAGCAGGGTCTGGAAGTATGGGTTGACCCATGGGGTGTAGGTGGTTTTTTTGGTGGAGAGGCATATACTTCATGGGTCTTGAAGCATCCAACGATGTGTCAGATAGATTCAATGTTTGAAAAAGTTCCAGCTGCCTGTCCTAATAATGAAAGATTTAGGAAGATGATTAAAACATGGATTAAGAGTGCGGCGCAGAGTGGAGCTGATTTTGTTTTTTGGGATGAACCCCACTTTTTTCAACATTTTTCTAAAGCTGGTTTGTGGTGTTGTCGCTGTCCATCCTGTGTAAAGAAATTCGAAACAATGTATAAAAAGAAATTTCCACTAAAGAAAACCGCGAATATCGATTTTTTCAAGATGGAGTCCATAGTCGATTTTCTCTCTTTTGCTACAGGGGAAGCAGAGAAAGAGGGTTTAAGAAATGCTGTTTGCATTCTCCCCGAGGCTGATGAGGGGTTCTTAACAAAAATCGCAACGCTTCCCAGTCTTGAGGTTCTTGCCACCGACCCCTATGGAATTCTATTTGGTAAGCCGCTGGGCGACTATGTCACTGATGAGACAAGGAAACTAAAAAGAGCAGCAGAAAGGTTCGGGAAGAAGGTTCAAATTTGGATGCAGGCATTCAAGGTCCCGCACGAGAACAATGCAGATATTATTGATGCAATGGATAAGACGAAGAAACTTGATGTAGATAGTATTGCTATTTGGGGTTACAAAGCCTGCAAGTATATGTCAAGCATTGCATCGGAGTCTCCTGATGAACTGTGGGGTTTGATAGAAGAATGGGTTATGAGGAATGAAGAGGACAAATAAAACAGGATTTGCTACCGAAGACAGTATGGAGATTCGGTTTATGCGAAGATTCAATTTTTTGATGCACCCCATTCTTAAATTGCCCTGGGAGTTTTTCATTTTTCTGTGTTTTGTGGGTTTGTTCTCCGGAATCCTTATTCACAGTCTGGATGCCATATTTCCTTCCATTGTTGGCGGATTGATTCTGTCTATATTTTACTCAATAAAAAAGTACTCTTATATACTTTTAAGTGAGACAAATATAAAAATAAGACTTGGGTTTCTTGCAGTTTGTGAAATTGAGTATAAAAACATTAAACACGTTTCAATAGTGCGTCATAGTTTGTTATGTGGCATTGGTGTGAGAGTGTGTGGAAGGGGGGAAGTGGCAATAGTAACAACTACCGGTAATATTGTTAGTATCGAACTTAAGGAAAGGAGCTTTCTCCTGTTGTTCAAGTTTATCAGGATTTCCTTTCTTATACTTAGGATTTCTCCGCAGCGTCAAAGCGAGTTTATTGAAATCCTCAAGACTAATACATCAGTAACTATTTCTTAAACCTACGGTTCTCTTGAGGTTACACTTGTGAGTTTTTTGAATTGAAAGTACAGTTATATGAAAAAAACAATATATTGTATTTCAGATGCTCATCTTGGGTCAGGCAGTTGTGAGATAGAACGGAAAAAAGAGCAAAGTCTTTTAATGTTTTTAGATAAACTCAAAGATGAGAGAACAGACCTTATAATTGTGGGTGACCTATTTGATTTCTATTTTGAATACAATTCTGTTATTCCACGGAAATACTTTGATATTTTGGCAAAATTGAAGGAAATTACAAGAGCCGGCGTAAAGATATGGTTTATAGCCGGGAATCATGATTTCTGGGTTGGCTCTTTTTTTGAGAAAGACATAGGTGTGAAGGTTTACAAGAAATCAATGAAGTTCAAATTTCATGACAAGAAGGTCTTTATGGCGCATGGAGATGGTCTCGGAAGATTTGACCTTGGACATTTACTGCTTCAACTCCTTCTCAGGCAACCTTTGAATATTTTTCTTTTTTCTTTATTGCATCCCAATATTGCATATGCTTTGGGACGATGGGTTTCAAAAATGAGCCGACAAAAATCAAGAAATGGAAAGTTCAGGATCAGCGATCATCCTTTGAAAAAGTTTGCAGAGCGTATGTGGGACAAAGGCTATGATATTATAATTTTAGGACATATTCATCATCCATACTTAGAAAACAAGAATGGGAAGGTTTTTGCATTGATTGGTGACTGGATAGAAAATTTCTCTTACTTAAGATTGTCAAAAGATGGTGTTTCACTTCACTATTTCAGTGGATAATCAGAAAATATTTCTGTTATTTTTATTTTCCTTTTGGAATTTGAGCACCAATAGACGCGTGAAGGAATTTCTTGACAGAGATATGACTCCCAATGTAACCCAAGAGTGTTCCAAAAACAAGAACAATAATAAACAGTTCTCTTGTTACTTGAATGAAATCGCCTAACCTTGAGGCAAAAAGGTTATATACACCAAAGAGAAGTCCACTTGCTACTGCACCAGCCATGAGGCCTTCGATGATTCCCTCCACAAGAAAAGGACTTATGATAAATCTGTGTGTTGCTCCAACCAATTCCATTATTTCAATCTGATTTTTTCTTGCAAATACCGTGAGCTTAATTGTATTTGCCACCACAAAGATAGAAGAGAGACTTATTATCAAGCCAAGAATGAGGTCTACACCGACAAGTATTTTAACAACTTTATCAAGAATTTCTACCCATTCTTTACCATATTTGATTTCTTCCACACCTAACATTGCTTCAATCTTAGCTGCAAGCTCTTTGAGATCTTTAGGGTCCTTAAAACTTTCGTATAATTTTATGTCGAGTGAAGCTGGCAGAGGATTGGTTTCAAGTGCGTCAAGCAGATCTGAATTATCACCCAAGTCATCTCGGAACTTCTCAAGTGCTTGTTGCTTGGATATAAATACAACCTCTTTTACACCCATCAGGGAAGATATGTCTCTTTTCAATGCACTTATGTCGTTATCTTCCAATGCATCGGAAAGGAAAGCGGTAATTTCTACCTTTTCCTCAGCTTTGTGAATCAAGAGAAATAGATTGACAGTGGAGATTAAGAACAGGCCAAAGATAAAGAGTGAGAAAAACATAACGCCGAATGTGACGAAAGCCATAAGTTTGTTTTTCGATAATCCTCTAAAAGCTTCTTTCAGTATAAACATTCTTTATTACAGTTTGTCGAGGAAAATCTCTTCCTTTAGATTTTCCTTTGTATCCTCGATCACCTCACCTGATTTTAATGCTATTTTCCTGTAAGGGCTCTTTTTAACCATATCGAGTTCATGTGTCGCCATTATTACTGCTGTACCGGAAGCGTTTATGTTCTTAAGGAGGCTGAGAATATTCTTTGTACTTTGAGGGTCAACATTACCTGTTGGTTCATCTGCAAGCAAGATAAAGGGTTCTCTAATAAGGGCTCTGGCAATGGCAACTCTTTGTTGCTCTCCTCCAGATAATTCGTATGGAAATGAATCTCTCTTGTGGCTCAGTTCAACATCGGCAAGCGTCTTTAATACTTTTCCCTTAATCAACTTTCTGGAAGTGCCCGTTACTTGTAAGGCAAAGGAAACATTGTCAAAAACATCCCTGTCCTGCAGAAGCTTGAAATCCTGAAAAATCACGCCTATTTTTCTTCTGAGTAGTGGAATCTGTCCTGTTTTTATGCTGGACGAATGGAATCCAGAAACGATAACTTCACCCTTGGTGGGAAAAAGGTCCATGTAAATAAGTCTCAGGAGAGTTGTTTTGCCACACCCGGAAGGACCCGTAACAAAGATAAACTCGCCTTTTTCAATCTTGAGGTTAACATTCTTCAACCCATACCACTCTTTGTGGAAAACTACATCTGTATCGTATATCTGTATCATTGAAGGTTACATTATACTAAATTTCAACTTTTGTCAACATATTTCTGGAGCGCTTATTTTCTTTTCAATACAATCAAATCTTCTGTCAATTCGCCCATTAACTGCCAGCATTTTCTGTAATTCTCATAGTTTGATAGTCCAATCAGAGTGCCGTTTCGGTTATAATGGTCAATGTAGACTATTCGGTTACCCTTCTTTGAGAAGGTAGAGGAGAAACCAACAAAAGGCTTCTCATAATATCTATTATTCGGTGTATGATAGACAGTAAAGGATTTTGGAAAAATGAATTCTATTTCGTGGTTTATTTGTTCGGATGTGTTGAAGAAGAGTGGTAGGCTTCTTTTGATGGCACCAACTGAGGCAGCGGAATAGTTTATCTCCGGCAAAGAAAGGAAGAGGTAATTACCAGCAACTGTGCCGAAGTTCTCTATTCTGTAATGCATAGTCAAGGTGACTTCTTCCTGGAGGTTGTCAAGTGCAGAAAGTGAATAATCAACCAGTTCGGCACCCGGGTATATAGATGAGACTTGCTGTTCAATATGTTTTCTTTTCTCTTTTTCATTCATTTCTTTTAAGTGTCTAATATCAACTCCATATCCTCCGTTGAGATATTCTACATGTTTGATATCACATGAACCGTCTTCTTTTATTCTCACCTGCATCTTCAGGTCATATTTTTCATTCTGAAGCAAGGGTATTTTTACAAATTTTCCATTCGATTTCAGTATTAGACCAAATTCTCCCTGTATTTCTTCGTTTATGTACCTTTTAGTATATGTGTCTTCCCTTGGGTCAAGTATGAGGGTGTCCTCATAGACCTTCAGGAGAAGAACTGCATAGGAAAATTGTGTTGGAGAAGGCACATCCATTACCAGTTGTCCTGATTTCTTTTCCCTTGCGAATACAATCGAGCTTGCAATTCCCACTTTTTTCAATAATCCGTACAGAAAATATGCTTTATCAAGGCTATTTGCGTATTTGAGTTTATATATTGTTTTAAGGCTTTTGGGAACTGGAATAGTTGCATTTATAGGTACCGGTGCATACCTGATTTCTTTGCATACGAGGTTGTAAAGCGAATCGATTTTAGCGTTTGTTTCTAATTTTTCGATTTTAGTGAGTCGTGAAAGCAGTAGAGGGGGATAAAGAAGACTATCGCACAAAGATGATGAAAGTAGCGAGTCAACATACTTCCAGGTCATAGAAGTTGCAAATGTTAATCTTGGGAAAATATCTTTATAAGGAGGAGCAAGATTTTCGCGTTTTCTTCCTTTAATATTTTTTACAATCCAAATGTATTTTGTCCTATTTTTTTCTTTCAGGATGATTGGCAGAGATAGTCCTCTGCTTTTGTATTTTAGTGTCTGCCCACGAGGTATGTCAACCATTACGGAATCAGTCTTTGTTGGCTCCCATCCAGCGAAATTAATGCTTGCATAGAATGGCTTATTAGATTGCTGTTTTTCGGTAGTTTTGTAAGAATAGTCAAGAACAGAACCAATGCGTGATTCTGGTATGGCGAATTTCTTCTGTCTTAAGTTGTTGTAATTCAAGAAATTAGGGAAGAAAGGAGCATCCTCAGTCGCATTTTCCTTTATGGAAACGATATTTCCATCGCTTGTTATGCCTCTTGCAAAAAGCAATTGTGCCGACTCTATTCTTGAGAGATAAGTGAATCTCTGGTTTGCTACAGATTTTCCTCTTTCCTGTAGTACCTTATTTATTACTCTTGTCTGTCTCTCTATGTGTCCATCGTCCCCAAGCAAGAATGAGCGATTTCTTAACAATGTAATGTACCCGGCTTCGTTATAGGAGGTTTCCTCTTTCTTGAATAGCAGGTTTTTCAATGCAGCATCGTCAATATCGTCTATCGAAGCCCACCAGTCTCCCTGTCTTTTGTGTGTAAAGTCGATGCTGCTGACGGCTGATTTGTCCAGTCTCAAAGTAGTATCTCTGGTTGCGAAGAGTAGTGAGTCGCCTTTCCACCAAACAAGTTGTCCTGCATACTCCTCTCCATTCTTAAGGTATAGGTTGTCTCTATTGTTGAATCTGGTAATCTTTGATGGTGCGCAGGATAGGCATAGAAGAAGAATTAGTAATACTATTTTTCTTATTGTTCCTCCTCGAAGATTATTTTCTTTTTTGCGTTTAGTGTTACTTTTGTAAGAAATTGTTTGTAACTGACATAGCTTGCGGGAAGAATTATCCTTGCATATCTGTTAAAAGCATCCGTGAAGTTTATCATATATGCATCGTTTATGTAATTAGCAGAGTAGTCTGCGAATAGTACATTTTTCTCGGTGTAGTTTGACAGTGCTACTTTATGAGGAAGGTAAACGACCTTCAAGTTGTGAGGAAATGTAATAGTATAGGAGTTTTTAATTGTCTCTGATGTTGAATATGCGAGCGGATATTTACGGCTTACGAGCCCAACTTCGTCAAATGTATATCTATCGACAAGTTCAGGAAGATTAAATAGCAGGAGGTCACCTGTTCTTTTTACATAATTATTGAGTTTATATTTCATCGTCATAACAAAGGGTTTGGAAATATCATCAACATTTTCGAGGGAATAATCAATGAGTTCGGAGTAAGGGGAAATTTCATGTATCATCTCTTCAAAGGTCTTTTTGATTTCATCTTTTTTCTTATGTTCCCAGTACCATCGAACCCAATCTTCCCAATCACCTGTATAGTGTGCTATGAAGGTGACTGTGCAGTCAAGTGAAGAAATATTGATTTCATATGTGTAGTTTCTCTCATTTTCTTCTGGTTTGGGGATGGGTGTTTTTCTTATCTGTCTCTTGATAGCATTCACGGCATAAACATCGTGGTCGGCTGACCAGCACGATGGGTAGCGTGAGGTCGTTCCTGTAGCATCCAGGTAAATACTTTTCCCGTCAATTTCCACATTGTCAATACAGTGGTTTCCATAGTATCCCGGAACTTCTGTCATTAGTTCCGGAATGTCTTCGTTCGTACCTATATAAACAGGATAGGCTTTTATTCCCACTGCTCTAAGCAGTGTTGCGAAAAGTATCGCTTTGTCCGTGCAATCACCATATCCTTTCTCGAGCGTTTCTTCTGCGGGATGTCCCGATACACCAGATGCAGCACCTCCCTTGATGGATATGTATCTAACATTTCTCTGTACAAAATGGTAGAGTTTTGCGGTTTTTTCAGCATCTGTTTTTGCTGCCTCAGTTATCTTGTTCGACAATTCTTTTATTCTGTCCGTTTGTTTCATTCTTGGAATTTGAAAATCTCCATACCAGTCGTAAAAGGCATCCCATGATTTTTGATTTGACACTTCGATTCGTGGAACTATATCACCGAGAGGTGGCATTTCTTGCTCGCGAATTAAAGGGGGAATGTCTTTCATCCCCCAGTAATAGTATTTGTATCCATTTTTCAGGTAATTTTCATAACTAATTTTTTCTATGTTTCTTTTGCCTATTGTTAATGACTGGGACTCTGGAATAGCAATTTGCATACTGGAAGAAAAGATTGGCTCGGTTGTCTGGAAGTAATGTTCCAAATTCAAGAACTTCATATTCCAGGGATTGAAAGTCTCCTCAGTAAATCTATATTCTATGATATCACCAATCGAAACATCGGGAAGTTCGAATTGGACAATTTTTCCTTTTTCAAAGAAAACCATACCCGATTTTGGGTTTACTATCTTTATATCTTCCTGTGGAAGTATTAGAACGCTTCCATCAGGCTTAATTGTTCTTGCAAGTGTAATGTTTATCTTGCTTCTTTCTTCCTCAAAATATAGTTCTACGGTCGACCATCTCTTCAGAGAGTTTTTGAGAATCTTGGCTGCAAAATGGTATTGGTATTGTCTTGTTCCATCCGGACGAAGAAGGTATTCATCAGTATCGTATATGATAACGCCACCTGCATCTGGATATTTGTTCTCAAGCCATAATCCCTGCTCTATGATATTTTTAACATCTTCTTTGATAGGATGTTTAGGTTCTCCATTTCTTTGCTTTACGAAGAAGATATTCTTAATGTCACTTCTTGAGATTATCGTATCAGGGAGATAAACAAGTTGTTTCTGTATTTCTATGGAAGCAGACTGCTTAACCTTGCCATTAAATAGTTCAACTTTCCATAGACCTTGCTCGGAACTTGTTGAGATTGAGAATAAGAGAGTAAGAAGCCATATCATCATAACGGGGTGATTATAACCACTTTTAAGGGATTGTCAATATGTTTTTCTGTGAAATCTCAATTGAGAATTATTATAGTGTTACTCTTTATCAAAGAGTTTTAAGTATTCTTTGTATCCTTCTTTTTCCATATCTGTCTTTGCAATAAATCGAAGAGATGCAGAATTTATGCAGTAACGAAGTCCTGTTGGCTTCGGACCATCATCAAAAAGATGTCCAAGATGTGAGTTGGCATATTTACTTCTGACTTCAATGCGATTGGTTCCACCTGTCGTATCTGTTTTTGTAACAATATTATTCGGGTCAATGGGTTTTGTAAAACTTGGCCATCCACAACCCGAGGTGAATTTATCGGTCGAAATAAAGAGTGGTTCTCCCGATACTATGTCGACATAAATTCCCTCTTTTTTGTAAGTCCAGTATTGATTAAGGTAAGGAGGTTCGGTTGCGTTCTTTTGTGTGACTTGATACTGCATGGGAGTCAGTTTTTTCTTGAGTTCGTCCTCGGTTGGTTTAGCGAATTGTTGCCATAACCTGCTAACTTTTGAAATAGCTCCCCAGACGTTCTTAAGAAAGCTTTCTCTTCCTGAAAGGTTTTTGTATGTGCTGTAATGTTGAGGATTCTTCTTATAGTAATCTTGATGATAATCTTCTGCTTTATAAAAATTCTTGAACTCAATTATTTCGGTTACTATCGGTTTCTTGAATATTCCGGTGTTCTGTAATGTGGTTTTTGATTCCTCTGCCAATTTTTTCTGTTTTTTGTTATGATAGAAGATTGCAGTTTTGTATTGAGTACCCTTATCTGCGAATTGACCATTTGTATCGGTAGGGTCGATACTCTTCCAGAATACTTCCAATAGTTTCTCGTAAGATATTTGTTTCATATTAAATGTGACCTGAACAGCCTCAAGGTGTCCCGTATTTCCGGTAGAAACTTGCTCATAGGTAGGATTTTCTTTAGTACCACCCGAATAGCCTGATACTACATCAGTTACACCTTTCAGGTTTTGAAATGCAGGTTCCATACACCAGAAGCATCCGCCTGCAAAGGTTGCTTTCCTCAATGATTGACTCTTTTGAGCAGCGGATTCGTTGGCTTGTTCTGATATTATGTCTTTTCCGTTCATATTACTAAAACCCTGTGTTATGAGTAGAATGGAAAGAATTGACCAAATCATTTTCATGATCCTTCATACTCCCTTCCTATTTTATTACCTTTTTTGAGTTGTTTCGATTGACATGCTGCAAAACCAGACAAGCAGCCCCTGTTGCGCCTGCTCTATTGCCTAATTTTGCCTTAACGATATTGAAATCCGTTCTGAAAGGATAGAATAGATTCTTGCTAACCTGATTGTCGAGAAATGGGATGAATATATTAAAAGCGTTGCTAATTCCTCCACTGAGAATAAAATGCTTTATTCCCAGGAAGTTTATGACATTTGCAATTGCTATGCCAAGATATTTTGAAATCTCTCTATATACACCAATTGCTGCTTCATCTCCATTGCTTGCTGCGTTGTAAACGGTCTTTGGGGAGATTGCGTCTTTAGCTGGAAAAGAGTTCAGTACTGTCTTTGTCTCTTTCTTTAAGATTCTTTTTACAATTCGCGCAATAGCTTTGCTTGAGAAATACATCTCAAGACATCCCTTTGCACCACAATCGCATTTAATTCCGTCCGGAACGATTTTTGTGTGACCGAATTCAGCAGCGATTCCGTCTTCACCTGTCCAGAGTTCTCCATCGAGGACCAGCCCACTTCCAAGGCCTGTGCCAAGCGTTAAAAGCATAAAATTCTTAAGTCCTCTTCCATTGCCTTTCCAGAGTTCTCCAAGAGCAGCTGCGTTTGCATCGTTTTCAATGATTACGGACTTTTTCAATGTTTTTTCCAATTCTTCTTTGATTTGGAAATTATCCAAATTTTTCAGATTTGGAGAGTGGACAACAATCCCCCTTTTCTTATCTATTATACCTGCAATGGCTATACCAATTACAGGGATAATATTTGAGTGCTTTTCCTCGAATTCTTCGACTATTTGAACGATTTTGGCAATGACTGTTTGTTTGCCTTTTTTAACGCGAGAGGCGGTTTTAGTCCATTCGATGATATCGGCATGTTTATTGAACAATCCTGCTTTTATGTCCGTGCCACCGATATCAATTCCAATGATATATGATTTTTTCACTGCACTTGTTTGGATAGTCATATTGTATTAATAATTTACTGTTGTCTAATTACGAGCTATGAACCAAACGATTCGTGGCATGGCAATTTCTTATGAGGAAAAAGGTGAGGGTGAGTATGAGTTTGCTTCGGTAGAAATATGACAGAATGCTCGCAATGACATTTATCTTTATGTTAGCGCGGGTTAAGGTTAAGTAAGCCGCCAGCTTTATAAATTTCCAATTGTATCTTTGATGTGGGCTTGCACTTTATCCGTTCCTGTGTCCTGGATATGGTAATTTCTCCTTTAGTAAGGTCAACTTCTATCCAGGCACCTGTCTTCAATTTTTGTGAGATATCTTTGCATTCAATAATAGGAAATCCCGAGTTAATGGCATTTCTTTTATAGATTGCACCGAATGATTCTCCGACGATTGCCTTAATACCGAGTGAGATGAAACAATCAACTGCCTGTTGTCGCGATGAACCCGCACCAAAATTCTTACCCACGACAAGAATGTCGCTTTGCTTTGCCTCATTGGGAAACTCAGTCCAGCCTTTTAGGTTACTGAATGCATACTCCTTCATCTTTTCCTTGTCGGTAATGGTCAGATATTTATTATGGTATATCTGGTCTGTATCAATGTTATCAATAAGATTGCCTTCCTCATCCTTTATGAACCACACTTTTCCTTTTATTGTTTGTGTTTGACTCATAATATTTTTTACTATACAAAACATATTATTAAAAGTCAAGATAATTTAAGAGGTGCGTTTTTCACCTAAAGGAAACGGAGATGAACTCGTTTAGTTCGTTCGGAGCGTTAATATCGTTTGCATCGTTTAAGTACTTTGGTTGTCATTGCGAGTAAGCTTTCATAAGTACTATCGAAGCAATCCCATATTCAACCTATGCTAATATGAGATTGCCGCGCCATGAACCATACGGTTCACGGCTTGCAATGACGCAGCTCTTTACTGTCTTTCTGTGGAAAATCAAGTTTCTTGGTGGGGGTGTGCTAATTAAAAAATGTTTTTTCGGTGTGTTTCTGTGTTAATCTGTGGCTAATGTTTTACTTCCAGAAGAACCAGATGAACATCGAGGCAACCAGAGTTGCAACGATGGTGAAGGGCAGTCCGAGTTTTACGAAGTCGGTAAAGGATACATTATAACCTCGCTTTTTCAGCATACCTACAGCTACTACATTTGCAGAAGCACCAAAAGGAGTTATGTTTCCGCCAATGGATGCTCCCAATACAATGCCAAATGAAAGGAGAAATGGTTCGATCCCCAGAGTACTTGAAAGTATTATTCCAACAGGTATCATCGCCGTCACATATGGGACATTGTCTATGAAAGCGGATAACAACACGGAAACCCACACGACAAGCAGATAGGTGAAAAATTTGTTTGTTCCAGTTATGACGAAAATAAGATGTGCTATTCTATCGATAATTCCCCTCTGGCTTAACATCCCAACAAGAATAAAGATTGCAAAGAGAAAAAATAGGGTTTCCCAGTCGAATCTGAGTAGTAATCCAAATCTTCTATCCTTTCCCTTGTGATGGATTTCGTACCAGGTAAATGCAATAAAGCCAAAAAAGACTGAAATTATTCCACCAAACTTATTGAAATCCAATTTGAAAATGGAAATACTAATCAGTGCTAAAGTCATCAAAATAAGAATAATGGACGGTATCCACGTCTTGACTTTGATTTTTTCAACGCTTCCTGTTTTTTGACTGAATTTTTTGAAAGCGAAAAATAGAACGAACAGGGAAGCAAAAGCTGCGAGTTCCACTGCAAAGAAAAGTCCGGGTTTTGTTGATATGAAGAAGAAATTATTGAAGTTAAGGTGGAGAAAGCCTGCAAGTATCATACTTGGAGGGTCGCCAATGAGTGTTGCAGCTCCTTGAAGGTTCGCGCTTATTGCAATGCCTATGAGGAAAGGAACAGGGGAGACCTTGAGTTTTTTTGAGATTTCAAAGGCAATGGGAGCGACTATCATAACAGTCGCAACATTCTCACAGTATGAGGAAATGAAACCAGAAAATGCCGATACCGCCAATATTGCAAGTCCCACCGTTTTTGTCTTTGATACGAGTGTGTTAGCAAGTAATGACGGGACGTTTGACATTATGAAGATTTCGGCAACAATAGCCGTTCCCCAGAAAATGCCTATGACATTCCAGTTAATTGCAGATATGGCTGAATGAAAGGAGATTATTCTAAAGGCAAAAAGGAGTATAACTCCTGCCCAGAGGATTATTGTTTTTCTTGAATGATAAAACGATATAAAAAGAAATGAGAGGATGAAAATTGAAAGACCAAGTATGTCACTTTGTCCCACATTTAATCCCCATCCTCAATACTTCCGTAAGTCACAAGTTCCCAGTTTTCATTGTCTTCTGTTGACTTGACGAGACCCACATCAGGCGCATACCACTCGAAGTATATTTTTTGAACCAATGAATCACCAATTACTTCTGATTCGATTTTCTCAAATATTGTCAATTTTATCCTATAACAGTTTTTGAATTCTCCTGCATCGGTTCTTAGAGTTTCATAATTCAGCACGGAACCTTCAAGATTATCCGTCCTGTACAAAGGTTTGTTCAAAAAGAGTATTGTGTCTTTCCATGTATCATTCCAGGAATTACCTTTTATTGGAGGAATTTCAATGTAGTTTTGCCATCTGGATTCAACTATAACGGGCTGTCCATTAAAACTGATTTCAATATCTCTGTATCGGGATATAAAGTTGTCGCCTTTATACCAGTAGGTCTCATTGTAGTTTTCCTCAAGAATAATGACTTCTCTGCCGTCTTTTGAAATGTTATTCATATTTTCTTTTGCTTCGATGTATTTTTCGTTTCCAAGTTCATTCTTGTATATCCAGAAATTACCTGTTTTGTCTATCGGAAAATAGTTTGCCTTCATTCTTGCCGTATAGGGATTCTCATAGGAGCAAAATTGGAGAAGCAAAACCACAAATAGCAATAATCGCTTCATCTGTTGTATCCTAATCCAGCTCCTATGGTGAGCATATCAATGCCGCCAAAGAAATGTCTTTCACCAAAGTTCATTGATATAATCCAATTGTTGCCGATTTTGAATTCAGCTCCTATAAGTGAATGGAAAGCTAGGTCATTCCCTTTTTCTGTTACGGAATGCAATTGTCTTTCCATAAAATTATAGGATAGAGAAACATTTGTAAAGAGATTGGAATTTTTAATAAAGTAGAGCGGATAAAATTTAACCCCGCACCCAGTAGAGAAACACTGAAAATGATAGTTACTGTTGATTTTTCCGGAAAATGTTGAAACATCGAAAGAAGCGGAGAGGGCTATGTAGTGTTTTTTTAGAATATCGCTTCCGAAGGAAAAGTACTTGCCGGAATTATGTTCATCTGACCAGGAACCCAAAGGGATAGCAAATCCCGAATTTCCAGTCAGGTTAATTGCAAATAGCTGAGCGGTTATAATGAGTACTAAAAATATGCTTAAAAATATCTTTATCATTCTCTTGCTGTTCTTTAAGTTTTTTACGCAATTGCACTGGAATTACTCAAGACTTACTTTTTGGGCTCTATAGGTGGAGTTAATTTTGTTCCGCATTGCGGGCAGAAAACAGTGCCAACGGGTGATTCAGTTCCACACTTTGGGCATTTTACCATTTCTGGAGCCAGCGATGCTCCGCAATTCGGACAAAACTTACTTTCTTTTGGAACTTGAGCCTTGCATTTTGGACAGGTTGTTGTTTCTAATTCAAGTTTAGTGCCGCAGGAACTGCAAAATTTCGCAGAGGCCGGATTTAATGTTTCACATTTTGGGCACTTAACCTGCGGACCACCCTGCTGTCCATAAGCTTGACTTATCATTCCCGGCATCATCATTCCCATGCCAAGACCTGCACCGAGACCGAGACCTGCTCCAGCAGTTCCTCCTCCTGCTCCTCCTGATTGTTTTGCTGCATCTCTGAGTGCTTTGGCTGTTTCGAATTGTGTAAACTTACCAAGGTCGCCTACTGCACCCATTCCAGAACGTTCATCAATCATTTTCTGAACCTCAACGGGAGGTGTGATTGCATTGATGTAAAAATCAATCAATTCCATTCCGTATTTTGAGAAATCATCCTGAATCCTTGCTTTGGCTCCTGCAGATATTTCATCGTAGTGCTGTGGAAGGTCAAAAATACTTTTTTGATTTTCGCCAAGAAAATCCGTTAGGCGCGCAATAATAATCGTCCTCAAAAAGTTTTCTATTTCTTCCCTTCTGAAGATACCTTGAGTTCCAACAATCTTGTTTATAAATAGTTGTGGTTCAATTATCCTTTCACTATATGTTCCGAAAGCTCGCAGTCTAACCATATGCAGTTCCGTATCTCTGAAAGGAATAGGCTCCTGTGTTCCCCACTTGGCGTTAGTAAAAACCTTCCCGTTAACAAAGTATACTTCAACTCTAAATGGGCTTTTACCGTCAAAGGCTGCGCCAACTATTCTTCGGAGAATGGGAAGATTAAGCGTGGTTAAAGTATGTCTCCCAACTCCAAAAGTGTCAAGCGCTTTTCCATCTCTAAAAAAGATTGCATACTGATTTTCTCTAACGACTAACTGGCTGCCGAGCTGCGTTTCACTTGAACCGGATTCAGGGATTCTGTGTACCATTTCCTCGCCTGTCTGGTCAAAAAATTCGATGACTTCGAAAAACTTAGCCATTTTCTTTTCCTCCAATGATTGTTGTTATTATATCTTCTCTTCCGACTAATTTTTTATTTAGCTCATCAATGTAGTTCATCAATCCATCAAGAAGCGGTAACAGAGTATCAGAGTCAATCGCTTTTGCAATAATATCCACCTTCTCCTTTAGTGTCTTTATGTCTTCATTGAGCGAGAGGTCGAAATTGTAAAGTTTTTCAAGTTCCGGAAAATCAATAGAGACAACATCAAAAAAAGGTTTGTATCCGTGGGCTGCAAATCTGACATTGTCTGTTGTCTTTTCAAGCTTTTTATAAATCCTATCAACGGGTTTTAAAAGGTCAAGATTTCCCTTATCTGTTATTGCATTTGCGACTTCGTCAAAATCGATTTTTACTTCTCTGAGTTTTTCAACCAGATACATTCTGTAAAGATGGTCAGTTTCTCTTCGTTTCTCTCTTTTTTGATAACCTGCATATCCAGGGATATGATATGTAATTTTCTCCATAATATTTTTCAAGCCTTTTCCTATATCGCCCATTTTACCTCCTTCTGGTATAATGTTTATTATACCTGACATCCTGGTCTTTATAGGATGTCTTTTTCTTTATTAATAGCAGATTTTCGCTGTATTGTCAATAAAAAACAATGGAAAAATGTATTCAGTGCTGATTTGAAGATAAGTGTCACAGTTAAAATAAACAAAAAAAAGGGGGACTTGAATTGCCCCCCCTTAGTATCTTGTTTTACTAAGTTCCTGGTTCTGGAGTCGGACTTGGTGTGGATGCAGTTCCTGCAAACCATGCTTTGCCTTGTTCGCTGAAAATATTAATAAGTATAATTATTCCAAGGACTGTTCCTATCGGAATGCTTGGAAGCATTAGTATTCCAAAAATGATTGCCATAATTTTCCCGTAGTTCTTTGCATTTGCAACACCCTTTGCAGTGAAAAAGTAGAGAATGAATATGACAATTCCGAGTATGATGTATAAAATACCTAATCCAGCACCCACAGCCAATGCTGCACCTGCTCCTTCTTGTGCAGATGCTCTTGCTGCACCTCCTATAGCAATTACTGCAATTCCACCTATTACGCAGCCAATGAGTGCTAACCAGGCTAAGACCAAAAAGATAATCTTTACAGCTTTTATTCCTCCTGGCATTTTTTCACCTCCTCTCTATGATTTTTAGGTTTATTTAACATTGGTCTCTTATATCACACATTTTACATTTTGTCAAAAGGTTTTTTTGAGATTTCTGAAGGAATTTTAGAAATCTCTGATTACACAGATTAATACAATTATATTGTTCTGAAGAATAACAATGTTAAAGTGATGTAGCAAATTATTCTTTATAATAAAATAAATACTAGACTTCTACGATTTCAAGGATGGAAGTTAGAATGAGGAACATTCTCACATTCCTTCCTGCAAAGAGTTTTTTTGCAGCAAATCTATATTCTCCCATTTGCTTCGTATATTTTATTTTAGTTTCTGCAACAAATTTTTCTTTTGCCATTCCGTGTACTGCGTCTGTTTTATAATCGTATATGTTGACTTTCTTGTCACGTAAAATGACCTTATCCACTATTCCTCTGATTATTTGTATTTCCCCCTGTTCGTTTACCTTTTCCACTTCAAAGGAGAATTCATTTAAACTATTTTCATCGGTTATTATTTTCATAAGGTCTTTATTCTCTAATACTTTTGAGAAGTGTTTTCCAATATCAAGAAGGAGTTCTCCGTCCGATAAGAATTTTTCGTCTATTTGGTTGGCTGTATTGTGGACGAGAAGATGTATTTCTTCCTTGGAAGGATGTCTGATTGCATGAACAGCAAGTAGTTCCAGAAGTTTGTGAATGATTTTACCCTTCATTTTAGCTTTTTCCCTGTTAATGTCGTATCGCCCGACTTGCTTTCCTATCTTACTTGGTGCTATTTCCATTTCAACCCGCAGGATTTTTTTCTTTTCTGTAAAATTGTAAATTTGATTTAGGTTTTTCGGAATAATAATCATTTCTTCTTGTTTTTGCATCTTTGCTTCCATTTTGGGAATTACTGGAATGCTGGAATCCTGTATTATATTCAACCAGATTGCCTTATTATTACTGTCCTTATTCAATAAAAATAGGTAGAGTTCGTTCATTGCGCGTGTAAGAGCAACATAGAGCAATCTTTTTGACTCTTCTTCCTGCTTTGCTCTTTCTTTCTCTTCATATTTCCTGGAGAGGGGTGTAGGCATTTTCAGATACTTTTTGACGAACAAAAGCATATTGTTTTCTCTATCAATCCATACTCCGTCGCCTTTTACTTTAATATCATTCATACTGATTTCAGGGAGAATAACAATGGGGAATTCAAGACCCTTTGCTTTATGCACTGTCAGCAGGGGAATCGCTCCATTAGTCTCACCAGCTGTGGACGGAGCTGTTGTATCCGCATCGGCATTCATCTGTTTTGCATCTATTACTCGTTTCAATTTTTCAAAGAATAATCCAAAGTTCATTTTCTCTTCATAAATCTCTGTTGCAAGGGTTAGGAATTTCCTGATATTGGCATCTTTTTGCCCTCCCCTTCTATCAACGAAAATTCCTATGGCATTCGTTTCAATGATTGCGCTTTCAATCAATGTATCAACTGGAACCCTGTCTCTGTTTGTTATCCATTGCTCTGTCAAGTTCAGAAAGTAGGAATACTCATTTTTGAAGTTTATTCTTAATTTGTCATAGAGTGAATAGGAATCCGAGTCTTGGATCGTAGTTTCGGAATTCATTATTATTCTAACCAGGTCGCTTAATGAATGATTGAAAAGCGGTGACAGGAAAAGGATAGAGAAAATAACGTCGTTGTATGGGTTTTCTATAAAGTTGATTATCTTGAGTAGTTCCCTGATTTCTGAGTTTTCAAAAAAGGATTTTCCTCCGGATGAGATATAGGGAATCGAGCTCTTTTCCAGAGCTTGTTCATAAAACTGGAAATTTAAGGAATTTCGGAACAAAAGCGCGATATCAGTCCAGGACTTGCACCTTCCTTTTAGAGAAATTATAAGGTCTGTGACCTCTCTTGCTAATTGGGGGATGTCTTGTTTTTTTCCTTTAATTGGCAGTCTAAATACCTTTACCGTTCCACCACCATTCTTATCATTGGCTTCCATTTTTTGATATTGAACAGAAAAAGGGCGGTCGTCAACTATGCTCATTTTCTTCTCGAAGATTTGGTTAACCGAGGTGACAATCTCTCTTTTACTTCTAAAGTTCTTAAGCAGTTGAAATTTTTCTGTGAATGAATCTTCTGTTTTCTTGAGGTTATTTATTATTCTCACATCAGCATTTCTGAATCCATATATAGATTGTTTTTCGTCTCCAACGAGAAACATTGTTGGACAGATATTAAGTTCCTGTTTTACCGCTTCTCCAGAAAACCAATCTCTGGTGAGTTCCGTAAATATTCTCCACTGAATTGGGTCAGTATCCTGAAACTCATCTATCAGGTAATGATTAACTTTTGCATCCATATTGTAAAGGATGTTGAATCTCTCTCTATGAACATTGAGTAAATCGTAAGAAATAGTTTTCAAATCTCCCATTCCAATAACTCCAAGTTCTCCCTTCAATTTCCTGAGTTTATCGACAATTCCAAGTATTAATCGGACAAAGTTTGAAGTTAGTTCTGAAGTTTTAATGTCTCTCCTGAAAGCAAAAGCAAGGATGCACTGTTCGTACAGAGAACCGATTTTTAGTATTATTTCCTTTACCGTTTTATCAAGTCCACTCTGAAATGGTTTCTTTCTCGGTGTAAAGGTTTTTGTGAAGAAAATATTTTTATGACTTACAAACTCGCTTTCTTGTGTTTTTAGGTCAGTGATTTCGGTTCCAGTTACGAATCTGATAAAGTCATTATAAGGGCTATTCGCATCATTAAACACTTCTTTTAGTTCCTTAACCTTTTGCACAAGGGCATATAGGGTTTTGTCCAATTCAAAAGTGTCTCCAATATAATCTCTTAGATTCTGAACTATTTGCTCCTGGTTTTTATGGCTTAAGTCTCCAATCAAGTCGGTATAAATTTCCCAGTTTATTATTATGTTTTTTACACTATCAAGATAATTGAGTTGGTTTTTTCTACTCAGGGAATAGTTAAAATTGAAGAAGTCCAAAAGCCTGATTATCCAACTGTCCTGTTTTAATAGTTCTAAAGATACTTCGTCCACTACTTTATCGATGAGCTCCTCTTCTTCTATCTCATCAATCACCGTGAAGTTAGGATTGACGCCTGATTCTCCTGGGAAAAGTCTGATAAGATTAGAGAGAAATGAGTCTATGGTTGAAATGCGCATATCAAGCGTGAGTTTGTTTAGAGAGTCTTCATCGTTGAGCATATCTTTAAGCTTACAGGCGATGTTGTTTTCCTTTAGTCCATCCCTGAGCAGCAGTAAGTATTCAACAATTCTTTCTTTCATTTCCCCTGCTGCTTTTCTTGTAAATGTAATAGCAACAATGTTCTGCGGTCTTTCTCCATCGACCAATAATTTTAGATATCTTGATGCAAGAACCCTTGTCTTCCCTGAACCTGCAGGTGCGGTGACGAGAATTCTATATGCAGTTTTTTTTCTTTTCTTGTCTGCCATAACTGCATTGAATTGCTGAGGCGTGAGCTTTAATTTTGTCCTTAGAAAATCTTCAAAAAATGTCTGCAAGTCCATGGAGTATCCTATTTTTCTTTCTTCGGTTCCATAATTTATCGAATTACTTATGCTCTGTTTCGCTCCGGCAAAGCTCGCTGAATGAGCAGCTGCTTTCGCAATTGGAACTGTGAACTGGCGGAAAATTTAATTCCTTGATTTCTTTCCAGACGTCAAAGATATTTTTGATGAGCACTTCATTGGGTATCTTGGGTCTTTGCTCGAGAAGAACACCATCTTCACTATTCAGAACATAGTAGGTTAGTCTGGAAACTCGGCCAATACAGTGCTCAACAGCATAACGGTATATAGGAAATTGGAAACTTCCACCCTTCATGATTTTGTTTGCAGTTGGAAGGTTCTTTTTAGAACCTGTTTTGTAGTCAAATATGATGAGCCCTTCTTTTCCTTTGTCAATTCTATCGATTCTCCCCAACAGTCCCAACCGTTCGCCGTTCATACTGATAGATACTTCTTTACCAGTGAATTGCCATTCCACATCCTTTACGGTATGTCCTTCATTCTTCAGTGTCTCTAAATTGAGGAAATCCTTTAGAAGTGGTTTGTGGGTTTTTGAAATAAGTTCCAATCTTAAGAGGATTTTATCTCTCGCACCCGGAGCCATTTCTTCAATTGACTCAAGAGCAATTTCTTTTATTTCTTCCCAATCTGCCGTGCCTGTCTTTTTGATTTTCTTCTCCAACCTCCTTCTGTAAAAATCAGCGAGAATTTTATGTATAACTCTTCCCCTTATGGAACTATCAATACCTTGTTCGGGGTCTCTTAACTCGCTGATTTTCAAGATATAACTTAACAAGAAACTAAAAGGGCATTTATTGTATGCTTCAAGGGCGAATGGGGATATGCCTTTTGACAGTTTAAGTATTCTGTTTTCTACATACTGCTTGAAGCCTTTTATTGATTTCACCATTTCTTGAACATTTTGTGGTCCCGTCATGTCTCTAAAGCGTTTTACTCCCTCCTTAATCAACAAAGTTCTTCTTTCCAAACCCTTGTCGCTGAGCATTTGAAAAGTATCAGGATTCTGATGTACTATTTCACCTATTCCAATCTGCCAGTCAAGCATAGTGTCAATACTATCGCTTCTCTCGCCTTTTTCCTCCAAAATCCCTTGTACGAAAGGGCTTTTTAGAAACACATTGCCTTTCTCATCTCTCTTATAATAGGAGAGACGGGCAGTTTCGGCGCTTTTTGTAACGCTCTCGAAATTGAACTTTGAAAGAGAATACAACATATCATAAGCCGGAAAGCCCATCTCTTCCGTAAGTTTTTCGCTAAAAAGAGGGTTGTGTTTTGGACCTTTTGGAATCTTGCTTTCTACAAGTCCAATCAAATACACCCTGCCAAAATTCATTCCGCCTGTTTGCTCAATGCTTAGTATTTCTATGTTTTTGCTTACTGTCTCATTGGTTTGAAGTTTGACAGAATCACAGTAAGAAAGGAGAATTTTCTGAAAGTCCTTAATTCCAAATTTGTCGATAGTTTCCTTGATAGGTTTTCTCCTGAGAGATGAAATGAATTCAAGGAATTTATTGTATGCTTTTAAATCGTTTTCAACCTGGAGGTAGAGGAATGTATCAAGAATTGTAATGTATGCATCTATGAATGCAATTCCTTTTTTGGATTCTAGCATGGTCAATTGTTTTATGAATTTCGACACCTTTTGCATCGCGGAATCACTATTCCATAGTCTTTCCCAGTCGTTTCCTGATACAATTATCTGCTCTTTTGTTCTTATGTCAATTATCCTTTTCTCCTTTTCCTGCAGGAGATTTATATAGGGAGAAACAAGAAAACTTACAACAGCTCTTCTTCTTAGTTGTTGCTGGATAATCTCGAGAATTGCAAGGCAGGTCTTGATAACTGGTAGCTCGCTGAGCTTTCTCTTGCCAACCGAGGGAGGGATTTTAGAATAGAGAGGAAATATTCTTCTGAAGGGTTTTTCATATTCATCAATTTCAGGAGAAACTATGACTACTTTTCCAACAATGTCCTCCTTATTAAGCTCTCTTACAATGTTTTCCACTTCATAATCCTTTTTGTCGTAGGCATAGAGTCTTATGTTTCGCGTGGTTTCTTTGTGTGTGTTGGGCACTTCTATCGTTTCTTTTTCTCCTTTTACTATTCCAGTTGTTGTAAATTGCGGATGAGGAAAAGGAAATGCATAGTCTAAGAGGGAAATAGCATCGGCATTGCTGTATATTCTCCCGAAAAGATTTTTCTCAACTGTTGTCAAAATAGAAAGATGCTCGACATAAAAGCACATATTTCTGAGGGATTCGGGTTTAAGGTGATCAATAGTCCACCAGGCTTTGTCAGCTTCATCAAAAAGCTCGTTATTGAGGAGAAAAAGCTCGTAATATTCGAATACTTTTCGGAGTGTCGTCAATAATCTTTCGTTGAATCTATTCTCTTTGTTTCTTAGGTCAAAAACAGGGGCATCCTCTCGATACCTGATTTCTCCATCCCTGGTCACAAGATGAAGATTGTATTCCTTGATTTTCTTGACCCATTCAAGAAAAAAGTTACTTGACTCTCCTGACAAAGAAAAATCAGGAGTGGGGAAGAGAAGTGCTTTTTTCTCGAGCAGTATATGTTTGATTATAATATTGGCATATACATCAGTTATTTTGCGCTTTGACGACTTCTTCCTCGGGGGTAGGAAATCGTAGAGTAAGTCAAAAAGCTGCCATATTGTGACCAGTTTAGGGCTTAATAGGTTATTTTTCCTTGCTCCGAGATAGTCATTTAATCTCTTTATCTTTAACTGCGAAGTTGCAACATAAATGACTTTACTTGCTTTCTGTAAGTTCTCCAAAAGAGAATCGGATGTAAATTGTTCCTCCAGGAGTTTATTCAAAAGATAGAATTCCTTGTTATGATTGTCTATTGCAAGTTTAAAAATCCTCATTTTTTTCACAGCTAAAATAATACCATAGATTCACCAGGAAGTAAAGAAGGAAATGAGGTTAAGATGACAATACTCATAACATGAGTTATTGTTCTCATTTACACTAAAGGAAGAAGACCATTATTAAACAAAGAATTAATTATTTCAATAAAATTGAAAAAAATACTTGACAAATTGACAGTATTCCTTTATATTGTTGATATGAATATTAATAATATGGAGGTAATTATGATTACGAAGTGTCCATTTTGTGGTGGAGCATTACAGATACGGGAATTAAGCTGTAACAGATGTGGTGTTAAAATACAGGGAAAGTTTCCTTACTCAGTCTTTTTTCAGCTTTCACCCGAGCAGATGGAGTTCGTAAAGATATTCCTTAAGTCGAGAGGAAACATTAAGGAGGTTGAAAAGGAACTCGGAATATCCTATCCTACCGTCCGAGCGAGACTCAATGCGGTTCTGGGAAGTATTGGAATTGAATCAGATACGGAGGCACCTAAGAGGGTGGAGATACTTGACGCTCTATCAAGGGGAGAAATAGATGCTGCTCAGGCAGTGGAGCAGTTGAAGAAACTCTGATAACAGTGCACAAGTCACAAGAGCACAAGAACACAAGGAAAATGAGAGAAGACAGAAGACAGAAGACAGAGGAGAGAGGAGAGAAAGGGTTGAATCGGTTTAATCTGTTTATTACTTCAAACCTTAACTTAACCTTAACCTAAACCTATGCCTGCCTTTGCCAACGCTCTCAACGAACGAAACGATATAAACGAAATTACCTAATTACTTAATTACGGAATTACCAATTATGAAAAAGCATCTATCTCAAATAAACTAAATAATCACGGAAGGAGGTGAATGAGATGAACGAAAAGATGAAGATTTTGAAATTGCTCGAGGAAGGAAAGATAAATGCAGAGGAAGCAGCAAAATTGCTTGCGGCGATTGGGGAAGGAAAGAAAAAAGATGTGTCTTCCGAGTTTGTTAAAAATATCATGGATGGTGTGTCATCCATTGTTGGAGAGACAATAGGAGGTGTATTTTCCTTCACCAATGGTGGTGAAAAGGAAATAAAGATAGAAAAAGGTGACGAGTTATTCCTTAAATCGGTTGGTTCTTCCATTGAATTTTCGCCATATGATGGCAATAATATCAGCATAAAATCGGGTAGCGGAATAATAAAAGCAAACAAAGAAGATTCAAAAATTACTGCAAAGGTTGTCGGCGGAAGCGCTGAGATTTTGTACCCATCTGTCATATCTGTCTCGGTCAAGGATGTCGGAGGAAGCATTGAAGGAGTTTGTCCCGAAGAATTTACACTAAAGCAAATGGGAGGTTCTGCAAAACTAACCTTCGATGCCATCAAAGATGTCTGCATTAATTCAAAAGGGGGTTCAATTAAACTTTTTCTCGGAGACTGTGATATTGCTTTCGACATTGCTGCACCAGATGGAAATATCGATTTTGACATACCTGCAAAGTTTGAAACAAAAGAGGAGCAGAGAATAAAAGGAGAGTTAGGGAAAGGGAAAGGAAAACTTGAGATACGAGCGGTTGGCGGAGATGTTTCTATCAAACATAAGGAAGAGTAGTGGTAAAGGATTAGAAGTTTGGGAAAAGAAAGGAGAAAAAATGACATATAGAATATGGGGACCAGTTATGCTAATTATACTCGGCATACTTTTCTGGCTTGGAAAGTTCGGTATCATAGATTTTTACTGGAATAGAGATTGGCCAGTAGTCTTGATTGCAATTGGTATTTTCTCGCTAATAAACTACAGTGCAAGACGCTTGAGGAAGAGCAACTCCAAAAAGAAAAACAAAGTTCTTGAGAGTCTCGAAAAGGGCGATATAGATGCTGAAGAGGCTATAAGGAGACTTAAGAAACTTTAAGCAATATAGACCAAATAAAACAAAGGAGGAGAGATGGAGGAAAGGTTAAGGATTCTGAAGATGCTCGAACAGGGCAAAGTTGGCAGCGAGGAGGCTAATAAATTGCTTGAAGCTATCGAGGGTAAGACCGACAAAATAGTAAGTAAGACAAGATGGTTGAAAGTTAAAGTAATAGAGAATGGCACACAAAAGGTTAATGTAAAAATTCCTTTTTCCTTGATTAAGATTGCAGCAAAGCTTGGTGGGAAATTGAATATCAGCCTGCCTGAGAAAGTCAAAGTAAAATTATCGGAGAAAGGAGTAAACCTTGACGATCTTGCCAAAGGTGAGAACATAGACGAGTTGCTTTGTGAATTGGAAAAAGAAGCTCCATTCGAGCTTGTAGATGTAGAGGAAGATAATGAGAGGGTTACTGTAACAATAGAGTGATGAATACTATAAGTAAATAGCATTGTGTTACAATCTTGACGGGACATTATTATTTTTCTAAAGAAAAACACAAATTTTCTCTTGACTTTTTGTTGGACTTATGGTATACGTAGATTTAGTAAAGACAGTAAGAAAGGGAGTGAGATAATTAGATGCCTGGAGTAAAGATTCGTGACGGTGAGAGTTTTGAGGGTGCATTAAGGCGGTTCAAGAGAATTTGTGAGCAGGAGGGCATACTAAGCGAGATCAAAAAACATCAGCATTTCGAGAAACCCAGCGAGAAGAAAAAAAGGAAGATGCTTGCAAGTAGAAGAAAAGTCAGAAGATTTGAATATTAATAAAGGTTCTTAAACCTTTCGATGGTTCTAACCCCTGAAATTCTAAGGCTTTTAGAATTTGATAAGTTAAGAGAAGTCATTTCTTCTTATTCTTTTTCGGTTTTAGGTAAAGAGGCAGTCAGTACTATTACGCCGATATCCGAATACGGAAAAAGAGATGAACAAATATTGCTAATAAAGGAATTTAGGGCACTTCTCAACTCTACACACATTTTTCCTACCCCAAATAACAGGGACTTAAGATATATTATAGAAAGAGCAAGCGAGGATGCATATCATCTCTCAGAAAAAGAACTCATTGCGGCAGGTCAGATAACGAGAGACTATAAGAATGTTGGGGATTTTCTTGGCGGATTAGCCAAGGAATTTCCTGGACTTTCTTCTTTAAGTGAATCTACAAAGAAACTTCCCGACCTGAATAAACAAGTGGAGTTTGTTTTTGATGAAAACGGTGATATAAGAGACAGTGCTTCGGCAGAACTCAAAAAGATAAGAAAAGGGTTCAGGAAGGCACATCAGAGATTGATGAACGCAGCAGCAGGGCTTGTTTCAACAAAGAAAAAATATCTGCAGGAAGAGAATTTCACAACAAGAGAGGAAAGAATTGTTCTGCCAGTCGATTCTGCGGCTAAAGGAAATGTAAGTGGCATTGTGCATGGTATTTCACAAACCCAGAATACGATATTTATTGAGCCTGTCGAACTCGTGGAGTTGAATAATGAATGCTCAACCTACAGGTTACGAGAAGAGAATGAAATCAAACAAATTTTAAGGTCATTATCGGCAATTATTTTTGATAACATTGATTGCTATAAGAAAAGTATAGAAGAGATCACTAAAATTGATAAGATTTATGCCATTGCGACTTTTTCTGAGGAACACGATTTTTCTATTCCCCTATTTAGTAATGACAATTTTCTGCAAATAAGACAGGGAAGACATCCTTTGCTTATAGTAAAAAAGGGAGTTAAAGATGTTGTTCCATTTGATATTGAGCTTGGCAATGAGTCAAAAATCCTACTCATAAGTGGTCCAAACATGGGAGGGAAAACTGTTTTTCTAAAGAGCATTGGGATTATCATTCTGATGGCTTATTCAGGTTTGCACATACCTGCTGCCAACGAATCCGTTATTCCGACTATTGATGCGCTATATTTGGATATTGGAGATGAGCAATCAATAGAAATGGACCTTTCAACTTTTTCATCTCATATAAAGAATATTGTTTCTGCTGTCAAAGGAGCCACAAGTAATTCTCTCATTCTTCTTGATGAGGTTGGTGTTGGAACAGACCCTGAAGAGGGTTTGGGCATTGCTATGGCTGTGTTAGGAAAATTACAAGAGAAAGGAGCACTGACCTTTGCCACTACCCATTATGGAAAACTTAAGCATTTTGTAGCGGATTCAAAGCAGATGGAAAATGCTTCGATGGACTTCGATGCAGAAAAAGGTATACCTACTTATTCGCTTTTGATAGGGATTCCAGGCGCCTCCCATGGTTTTACGATTGCTGAGAGAATGGGATTTCCCTCTGAACTCTTGGACAGGGCTAAGTCTTACATAGATAGAGATGAACTAAAAACAGACAAACTTATTTGCTCTTTGGGAAAACTGATGAAGAAACTAAAAGAGGAAGAAGATGTTGTTCGTAAACATGAAGAAGAGCTTGAAATGCTTCTTGGTGAGTATCACATTAAAAAAACAGAAATTCAAGAAAGAGAGAAAGAATTCATCAAGGATGCTAAAGAGCGTTCTCTGGATATCGTTTATCAAACGAGAAAGCAGATGGAGCATATCATAAAAGATATCAGAGAATCTCAAGCATCCAGGGAGAAAATTAAATTTGCAAAGAAGGTAATAGAAGCGAAAATTGAAAAATGCGAAAGTGAGGGGAAATCGGGGAAGAAGGAGAAAATCCTACCTGGGGATTATGTTTTTTCTACAAAACTCAAGACTTCGGGAACTGTTATTGATATTCTCAACGGTTATGCAAGGGTTGATGGGGAGAATATACGATTTCTGGCTCCATTTGACACATTGGAGATAAGAACAAAGGAGGATGCAAAGCATGAAGAGAAAAGTGATTTATCAAACAAGGATACGGTAACGGAACTCGATATAAGAGGACTGCGTGCTGAAGAAGCTAAAACCAGGATTGTAAGGTTCATAGACGATTGCGTTTTGTCGGGAACATCAACAGTATTTATAATACATGGGAAAGGTACCGGTGTATTAAGGGAGATAGTTGATGAGCTTCTCAGAGAAGATAATAGGGTTACTGAACATAGACTTGGCTCCTGGAATGAAGGTGGAAGTGGAATTACGGTAGTTCAGTTGAAAGCATAAAAAAAAGTTGCAAAGAATAGTTTTTTTGACTATATTGTAATAAATGTAGTGCAGTGAAAAAGTTATAAGGTTATTTCAGTTTATTCTTACACAGGATTAAATACAGGAAGTTAGCTGCTGTCCAATAGTTATTGTTGAAGTTATCTTAGTCTGATACCCGAAAATATTGGACTTTCTTTTTTTAAGAATCTTGTATGTCAAAATATTATCTAAGCCAGAACAAAGTCGAAGAGGTTAGAGAGGCTGCAGATATTGTAGACACAATAGGTGAATATATCCCTATCAAGAAAAGGGGAAAGAACTACACAGGACTGTGTCCTTTTCATTCCGAGAAAAAGCCTTCTTTTACCGTTTCACCTTCAAAACAACTGTATCATTGTTTTGGATGTGGTGCAAGTGGAAATGTCATAACATTTGTAATGAAATATGAATCTGTCTCCTTTATTGAAGCTATTGAAATACTTGGAAAGAAGTACGGAATAAAACTTGATAAGGGTATTTCGAAGACCGAGAACAAAATCATTCAGATTCTTTTGGATATCAATGATTTTGCTCAAGGTTTTTTTCGAGAAGAACTATTTAAGCAATCGGGGAAAAATTGTTTTCTCTATTTAAAGGATAGAGGAATCAATAAGCAGACAATAGAAGAATTTGGAATAGGTTATGCACCAGATGGTTGGGATAATTTCTTGAGAGCAGCAAAAAACAAAGGATTCTCAACTGAAAGGTTGCTTGAGTCAGGGCTTATCGTAAAAAACGAAAAGGGTAATGTTTATGACAGATTCAGAAACCGTGTTGTTTTTACTTTTTACAATGGAATAGGGAAGAAGATAGGTTTTGCAGGGAGAACTCTCGGAGACGAAATGCCAAAGTATCTTAATATTTCAGAAACAGCTTTATACAGAAAAAGGTTTACATTATACGGAATTTATCAGGCAAAAGAGGATATAAGAAAATTGGATGTCTGTCTTGTTGTTGAGGGATACATGGATATGTTAACTTTATTTCAGGCTGGATTCAAGAATGTGGTTGCAATTTCTGGAACATCCTTAACAGATGATCAAGCAAAACTAATCAGGAAATACACTCGAAATGTCCATGTTTCGTTTGATGCAGATAAACCAGGTAAAGAGGCTACTCTTAGAGGTATTTCGACCTTTATCAAGAATGGATTAACACCCTATATTTTAACACTGGGAACGGGTAAGGATCCAGATGAAATAGTTAAAAAGCAAGGTATTGAAACCTTTAAGAGCATCGTGGAAAAGGCAGAACATTTCGTGGATTTTAAAACGAAGTACCTGATAGAGAAGTATGACTTGGAAAAACCAGTGGAAAAAGCAAAAGTAATAAGGGAGCTCAAGAAAACATTGAGTGAGGTTACTGAGCCAACCGAGAAACAGATATGGCTGAGTAAGGTTTCTAAGATTCTTGCAGTTGACGAATCATTGTTTTTACGATATGAGAAGCAATCCCTAGAAACTGAACATTTCACACCCTCGGTTTTGTCTCTTGAAGATTTGTGTCATGATTTAATCGCATACACTGCTTTGTTCCCAGAAAGATATGAGAAAGTAACTGCATTTTTTAGAAAGGAGGAATTATTCGATGATACAACAAGAAAAATGTCCACTTTTATTGAGAAGAAAATAAAAGAAGAGAAAGAAATTAATATCGCAGATATTATAATTTTTGTCGAAAATGAAGATGAGAGAAGACGATTATCGTCCACCATTTTCAATGTTAGTGAAGAAAAACTGAGAAAGATAATAGAACAGTATCTTATAAGGATAAGGAAGCTGAGACTTAGAGGAAAATGGAAAGAAATACGGGAAAAGATCAAGAAGAATGAAGGAAATACTCAGGCTATCCGCTCTCTATTACAGGAACAGAAGATGATAGCTGTGAAACTGAAAAACCTGGGAGGAGATATTGGCAGTGAAAAAAGAGTTTAGGATTGAAGAAATCTTGAAGTTTGTAGATAAGGGGAGGATTTCTTTAACAACTCTGAATAAGATTCTTCCGGAAGAATTGATTAAACCAGAAGAACTGGACAACATTTTAATGTATTTGAATGCCGTAGGGGTAAAAATCTATGATGAAGAAATTGAAGAGAAAAAGAAGAATGAAATTGAGATTGCTATCAAAAAAGATGATAAAAAGACGACCAAATACCAGTCTGAAATAAGAATTGATGATCCTATCAGAATTTATCTCAAAGATATGGGGAAAGTATTTCTGTTATCGAGAGAAGGGGAAGTCTCAATTGCAAAAAGGATAGAAAATGGCAGAATGCGCATTATGAAGAACCTTTTCTACCTTCCTTCAGGTTTGAAAGATATGGTGAAGTATTATGAGAAACTGAAAAATAATGAAATACGAATTGAGGAGTTCATTCATGTCGATGTTAATGATTGGCCATATAACTATTCAGGATGGAAAGAAAAACAAAGAGTGATGAGGCTGTTAGAGGGGATTGATAAATACAGAAAGAGATACTGCGAGTCATTGAAAAGATTGAAGAAACTAAAGTATCAAAAGAAGATTAACGAAGAAACACATATTCTGCAAACTTTTCATGAGAAAATTATAAGTAAGATTGCAAAACTGAAGATACAGGAAAAAATAATTCTCGGTATCGTACTTAAATTGAAGGAAGCAGTATCTCAGATAAGATCAACGGAGAGGAAGATAAAGAAAATTGAAGATTCTTACAAAATGAAAAGTGAGGAAATTATCCAGGTAGGGGAGAAGAGAATTACGAAGAACGTACTTAAGAGAATGAAAAAGAAAAAAGAAGAAATAAAAAGGGCAGTTGTTGATTTGAAGTATCTTGAAGATAAGCTTAATTCAATTGAGAAAAATGAAATAATCTTTGTAAAGGACATAAAGAAAGCATTGCATGCAATCAGAGTGTGGGAAAGAGTGATTTCGCAACTCAAAGAAAAGATGATAGAGGCAAATGTAAGATTGGTTATAAGTATTGCCAAGCGATACACGAACAGGGGACTTGATTTTCTTGATTTGATTCAGGAGGGAAATACCGGGTTAATGAAAGCAGTTGAGAAGTTTGATTACAAAAAAGGATACAAATTTAGTACATATGCAACCTGGTGGATAAGGCAGGCTATAACAAGAGCAATAGCTGATCAGGCGCGAACAATAAGAGTTCCTGTTCATATGATTGAAGTGATACATAAAGTAGTAAAGGCTACAAGGGAACTTGTACAGGAGAATGGGAGAGATCCATCTCCAGATGAAATTTCGAAGAAAATTGGTATTTCCATTTCTAAAGTGAAGAGTGTTTACAAGATTGCTCAGGATACTGTCTCTCTTGATAAACCTATTGGAAACGAAGAGGAGAGTTTTCTTGGTGATTTTATTGCGGATAGAACAGTAACATCTCCTGCTCATTCTGCAGCACTCGGTTTGCTTCAGGAGAAACTCAACAAAGTGCTGGGGACTCTTAGTCCGAGAGAACAGAAGGTGCTTGAAATGAGATTCGGACTCAGTGATGGAACACCAAAAACGCTTGAAGAGGTAGGTATGATGTTTAATGTTACAAGAGAAAGAGTTAGACAGATTGAAACCAAGGCGCTGAAGAAACTAAGACATCCGACAAGGGCAAGAAGGCTCAAAGCATTTCTTGAAATGCCCGAGTAAGTAAACAAACTAAATGAACCAACAAGTTCCCTTGCTATATAAATGATTGAATGGGATGATTACTGGAAGGATTATTCTACTTCAAAAGCAGAGAAATGGCTTATTTCCGAGCGAGATAAGATAATTAACGAATATCTTAACCGTAGTAATAAAAAAAAGAAAAAGGTTATTGAGGTTGGATGTGGGTTTGGTTCAAATCTCAGATTGTTGAAAACCACAAGGACTGATGTTGAATGTTATGCACTTGACATGAGCAAGGAAGCCATTAAAGCAATAAAGCAATTAATTCCAAATTCAGTCGTTGCTGATTGCAGAAAGACCAATTTCAAGTGCAAGAAATTTGATCTAATCTTAAGTGCGGGCCTGATGGAACATTTCAAGAATGAGATGCCTTTTGTCAGAGAAATGAAAAGAATATTGAAGGATGATGGCTTGCTTGTTACATTTGTTCCTGCGCGATACTCGCTGTGGCAGCTTTATCAAAGGCTACATTTTGGATTGTGGAAGCACGGATACGAGAAAGCATATGCACATAATGCACTGAGAAAATTATTCTCTGAGAATGGATTTAAGGTTATTGAAATTAGGGGGATTGATCCATTCAGTGTAAGCGGTTTCATTATGAAATTATTCAATGTTTCATTCCAGCCTGCAATAAGAAGGAGTCCACAGAGAAGTGCTTATACGGAATTGTGCGTGATTGCTCAAAAATGCTTGAGAAAATAAGGATGTTCTGAAGTTGTGAGGAAAAATAGGGAAAAGACATGCTTGCCATAGGGAGACAATTTAAAGTGATAAAGGGGGCTAATTTTGTGATGGTAGGGCAATCTTGAATGTTGTGCCGACTCCATCTCTGCTTTTGACAGAAATACTGCCTTCAAGACTTTCAACAATTTTCTTCACAATCGATAAACCCAGTCCTGTTCCGGATTTTTTCGAAGTGTAGAATGGATTAAATATCGATTCGATATTTTGTTCGCTTATACCTTTGCCTGTATCTGCAACTTCAATCATATAGCTGTGTTTGTTCTTCTTGAAATTGACCTCTATTCGTCCTTTGCCGCCATTTTCTCCAATAGAGTCTTTTGCATTTCTTATTAGATTTGAGACAACGCAACGTAAACCTTCATAGTTGGCTATTATGAGATTTGGTTTCCTATCCTGGTTGAATACCAATGTTGTTCCGTTAAAGGAGTTAGCATAAGTTCTTTTTAGTTCTTCAAAAAGGTTATCGATATTGACGATTTCTTTCTTCAATTGCCTTTGTTTTGAGAAATCAAGAATATCTGTCATCAATACAGTTATTCGCTCCGTTGATTTGATTAACGGGGATGTTAACTCCTTCATATTTCCATTACCGGCGTATTTCATTTCCAGCAGTTGAGCATAGCCGGTTATGTTTGTAAGTAGATTTCTTATTTCATGTGCAACCCAGGCAACAGTTTTTCCAAGATTAGCAAGGCTTTCAGATTGCCTTATCTGTTCCTTCATTTGTTTGATTGCGGTAACATCCTGAAATACTATGGTAACTCCATTGTCTTTCCTCGAACCTTTCAGTGGAGAAAATGTTGTATTGAGAACCTTACCGTTAGCCAGTTCTATTTCATGAATTCCATTCTTTTTTTCATTGATTTCAAGGGTTCTTAGAGGTTCGCGAAATGGTTCGAGTTCGCTGATATCACCAATATTGTGTTTGCTTATATTCTGTGAGTCTAATCCTAAAATGTTTAGAGCCTTGGGATTTAGTGTCGTAATAATGTTATTCTCATCAAGTACTATTACACCAGAGTTCAGGCTTCTTAGAATATTTTCATTATATTCCTTCATTTCTTTAAGTTCGCTTAAGACCGTTCGCTCTTTTGTTAGAGCTTTGCGAATGCCTTCTTCCAGTTCTCTGTTAAATTTTTCAACCCTTTCTTCCTGCTCTTTTTTCTTCTTATACTGTTCGCTCCAGAAACTGGTCCAAAGAGCGGTTATAAAAATGAAAGGGATTTTTAAAGTCACTTCGGGATTACCGATAAGCGCCGATAGGTTTATGTTTTGCTTGAAGGTCAACAGAGAGAAATATAGTATGCTTGCGATGGCAGCAATAAAAAAACTCCATTTCACATTCTGTCCAATAGAGCTGATAAATAACACTGCAAAGAATACAAGAAAAAGTTGATTCTCACTGGAAATGTAGCGGAAGAGAAGCGAAATGGAAATGATGTCTGCCAGAATGAACAGAAATATATACTTGGGTTGATCAAAAAAACGTTCTTTTAAGAATGTTAGAAATGCATTCGAGAGTATCAAAAATATCAGTATTATGACAGCAGGGTCTACAAGACTAAACTCTCTTCTCTTATAGAAAATGAGAACCGAGATGATAAGAATATTAATCCACCTGAAAAGAATAACCATAAGTTTCTTATTCATAATAGCTGGTGTAGTGGATTGTGGCTTGGATATCCGGGTCAAGTTTCTGCTCATATGTGTTTTGCTCATTTTTCTATGTTTTAGCTGATGTGCTTGCGAGGGAGAATTTATTGCTTTGATATTGTATATTTCGCATATATTTTTCTCTTGTAAGAAGAACGAAGTCTATGCTTGCATTGTGTGAACCGTATCCCATTTTATCAAGATTATTCAATCGGAGTTGGATTTCAATTTCGTTCCCTTTCTCGGATGTCTTCTCCCCCGAAGCAAGTATGACATAATCATCTTGAATAAACGGATAGAATCTATTATTTGAGTGAGAGCCCATGGTTTTTATACAATAGGAAAGTGGGGAATCTTCATCAATGAAAAGACTCTTGAATCTTGAATCGTCACTACAGGGCTTTGCCAGGAGAATCCATGTTGCATTGCTATACACTGTTAGAGTAATATTTTTCTTTGTTTCATTCACTCTGGACTTTTCATATTCCATTATTGTTCCGAAGTCCAGCAGCATTTCATTGGACTTCATTTTTGAGTGTTTCATAATTCCTCCTTTTTTTCTCATTTCACATTTGTTTAGTGCAAGAAGTATGCCAGATGAGAGGAGAAACCGTAACTTTAGCCTTTGTTTAACTTAGAATTTGACTGTCGTAATTTGCTTATGGATGGGGTGTTCGGAAAACTTACAAAATGTTCAAATATTAGCCTTATATCTCGTCAGCGAGCTTACTAAATTGCTCTCTGTAGGGGTGAAGATTATGTTTTTCGATTTTATCATATAGTGTTGTTCTGCTGATTTTCAATATTCTTGCTGTCTGCTGTATATTCCAGTCGGAATCCTTGAGCACTTTCAGGATAAGTGATTTCTCGACATCATCGATTTTTAGGGATGGACATTCCAGAGTGAAGATAGCTGCTTGTTCTGAGACAAAGTCTCTTTCTCTGAAAATCTTCTCAAGCTTTATGTCTCCTTTATGAGAAAAAATAACGGCTCTTTCAACTGTGCTCTTCAATTCTCTGACATTGCCTGGCCAGTTGTAAGAAAGTAACATATCTGTCAATTGTTTTGTAAAGTTAAGTTTTTTCTTGTCTTTTGTAAATCTCAGAAGAAAATGACGGGCAAGCGGTATTATATCATCTGCTCTTTCCCTCAATGGAGGTATGTTTATCATTACTGTATTAAGTCGGTAGAAAAGGTCTTGCCTGAATCTTTTCTTCTTTATTTCATGCGGTATATTTTTGTTTGTTGCTGCTATTACACGCACATCTATGTTAATTGTTTCTATCCCTCCAACCCTCTCAAACGCTTTCTGCTCTAAAACACGGAGTAACTTTTTCTGTGTACTCATTGGAATGTCTCCAACCTCATCAAGAAACAACGTTCCCTTATCGGCAAGTTCCAGTCTGCCTTTCTTGCTTGACACTGCACCTGTAAATGAGCCCTTCTCATGTCCGAAAAGTTCACTCTCTATTACACCTTCGTTCAGCTCGACACAGTTCATACGAATAAACGGTTGCATTCTTCTTTCACTCTTAGAATGAAGTAATCTTGCAATTACATCCTTACCTACACCTGTCTCGCCTGTTATGAGCACTACTGCATCGGTTGACGCTACTATCTCAACCTCTTCGAATACACCCTTCATCTCAGTTGATTCTGCTATGTTTGTTTCAGCTCTGGATTTTTTCTTTTTTTTCTCTATACTGCCTTTTTTCTTTCTGAAGTGCGTCTCAATCTTGAGAATTACCTCATCCGGACTGAAAGGTTTTAGAATATAATCGGAAGCACCGTATTTCATTGCTTTTACCGCATCATCAATGGAGCCATACCCAGTTATCACAATCACTTCGGTATCAGAATACTTGTTCTTAATGGTTTTAAGCAATTCTATCCCGTCCATCTCAGGCATTCTCACATCGGTTAAGACTACATCGACTCTATTTTTTGACAGCACATCAAGTGCTGCCTTACCGTTCTGTGCCGTATATGGTTTATGTCCTCTCAGCTGGATAATCTGAGAAAAACTTCTTAAGATGTACTTATTGTCATCAACCACCATAACAGAAAGTCTTCGCACTTTCCTCCTTTGCGAAACATTTAACGGCTCCATTTACTTTATAGACCTTAATTGATTATTTGTCAAGTGTTTTTTGGGAGATTTCTTAAAAGTGGACGGTTTGTGTGTTAGCAATCTGTGCATTTTGTTGCATTTTTTGACAATAAAGCGAAATCGAAATCAATCTAAATTATGGAAATCAGTGGACTTAATTCTCTGGCACGGTTCTTGCAACTAAAAAATAGTGAAAGAAACAGGAAGAGGAGGAGATATGAAAAGACTGTTGATTGTTGATGATGACCCTAACATCCGGTTGCTCTTTTCAGAGACATTAAAAATGGATGGTTATGATGTGAAAACGGCTTCAACTGGTTCTCAAGCGTTGCAGATGATTTTCGAAAACAAGTTTAATCTTCTAATTCTTGATATAAAAATGCCGGGAATTCACGGACTTGAAATCCTGAGGAAGGTAAGAGAAAAGGGGAGTAAAATACCGATAGTTATTTGTTCGGCTTTTGAAGGAATGAAAGATGATTTTACAATTAGATCGTTAGGAATTAGTGATTATTTGGTCAAGCCCGTGGACATTAAGATTTTGAGTTCTTCAATTAGAAAACTATTTGCCGAAAATGCTGCCTAATAAAGTGGATAAAATAGTTTTAAGGAGAGCTGGCGAGGCTCTGAAACTACCATTTTTTCTTGAAGAGATACTTGAAAAAATACAAGGAAGGATAGGTTGTGAGGCATCCTCAATATTAATGTTAGATGATAGCGGGAAAGAATTACTCTTCAAAGTTACGACGGGTGCTAAAAGCAGTGAGATTAAGAAGCTAAGAGTCAGCATTTCTGAAGGTGTTGCTGGTTTGGTTTTTCGGAATAGAAAACCCTCGATTGTCAACTATGCAAAGAATGAAAGACAATTTTCAAGAAGGTTTGATAAACACACGAACTTCAATACAAAATCAATTTTGGCAGCTCCATTGAAACTTGGTGAAGATGTGATAGGAGTAATAGAACTTGTTAACAAGAAAAAAGGCAAGTTCGACCTCAAGGATCTCGATGTGTTGACCTCTTACACGACTCTTGTATCTGCTGTTATTGAGAATGTTGAGCTTTATAAATATTTGAGAACCCTTATTGAGAAGGTCAGGGGCTTGGAAAATTACAAGGAAGTGCTTTTGGAAAGCCTGTCTGACGGTGTTATGTCCACAGATTCAAGTGGAAAGATTGTGAGCATCAACAAGACGATAGAGTTATTGCTGAATCGTAGTAGCAACGACATTGTTGGAACAAATGTTTCAGATTACTTTGAAGAGAAAGATGATGTTGCCAGTATGGCAAAGGATTGTCTTCTCGGGAGGAGAGTGAAAGATAAGTTCTGCTATCTTGAAAATAAAAAAGATGGAAGAACTCCTGTCGCTGTTGATGCATCTGCTTTTCAATATGATAAAGAAAAAGGCATTGTATTTGTAATAAAAGGGCTTAAGAGTGCATTAAATCAAGAGGAAATAAAGAGAGAAACGATCTTAAGGTCAAACCTTGTTGCCAATTTCTCTCATGAGATAAACACGCCACTAACATCGATTCAGGCGGGGATTCAGATTCTTAATAAGAAATTTGGTGAAAACGGCCAGAAAAAATACATAGACATAATAAATGATAATGTAACAGTTCTTAAAGAAAGGGTCCAAGTTTTCGTTGATTATCTCAAGGCGGAAAAAGATGAGTGGAGTTGGAAACCCGAGGAGATAAGGGTTGACACAGTTTTAGAGGAAATTGTTTCAAAGCTAAAACTGCGATTTCCGTCTCACAAGTTTGAACTGACTCTATCCGGGAAAGCAATAAAGATATATGCAGATGAAAGACAGATAGAAAGAGCGTTAGGGTTAATCCTAAATAATGCTATTCAGTATTCTGCTGAAAAAACAAGAGTAATGGTTAGGACTGTCAACAATACAAAGTCTGTCGAGTTATTTATAGAGGATGAGGGGATGGGAATTTCGGAGAAAGATACTAAACATCTGTTTAGCAAATTCAAGCGTTTTAGAGACCCGCTTAAAGAAACGATAGGTGGGCTTGGTATTGGTCTGTGGTTGGCAAAGTATCTTCTGGAGAAAAACAAGGCGACCATTGAAATCGAAAGTAAGATAGGTATCGGCACAACTGCCAGAATGAAGTTTATGAAAATGGAGGGATAAGTTGGCTGAAATTGACAAATATTTTAAGGAACTATTGCAGTTGAATGCCGTGCAATTGAGTTTATGTCCTGGGAGTCCTGCGAAATACATTATGGCTTCGGGCAGACAGTATAAGGGGAAAAGCGTGTTGAGCGAAAGCAAGATTGAAGAAATGTTAGGGGAAATATTGATTAATGGCAAGGATGTCTTGACTCTCCCTGAGCAGTTTGAACTCAAGTATGACATACCAGAAAAGGGTGTTTTCTCGGGACTTATCGAGAAAAAAGAAGATATGGTGTTTTCTTCCTTTGTTTTAGTTGAAAAGTACAAAGAGAGTTTTGAGAAAGAAAATTACTTAGTTGAAGCGGATGAAATAAAAACAAGCATAGATATTGATATTGCAGCCGAAGAAGGCAAACCAACAATAAACAGACTGTTGAGAATATTGGTCAAAAACCAAAGTTCGGATTTACATATTTCGACAGGGGAACATCCATTTATAAGAAAGGATGGAAAGCTTTTTGGAATAAAGAAGATACCAGTCTTAAGTTCAGAGGATATTATAAAAATGATATATGAAATTATATCGGATGAAGAGAAGAGAAAACTGGATAAACTTGAGGAAGTTGATTTCTCATACGAGATAAGAAATCTTGCAAGGTTCAGATGTAATATTTTTAGAGATTTGAAAGGAATTGCCGCGGTCTTTCGCCTAATTCCTATCAGGATTCCAACATTTGACGAATTGGACTTGCCGCTGATTTTGAAGGACCTTGCATTTCTTAACAGAGGTTTGGTTCTGGTAACAGGTCCGACAGGTAGTGGAAAATCTACAACACTTGCAGCCCTTATAGATTTTGTTAATAGAAAGAGGGATGTTCACATAATCACGCTTGAAGACCCAATAGAGTTTGTTCATAAGAATCTGAAAGCCTTGATCAATCAAAGAGAATTGAGAAAGCACACAAATTCGTTTAGTAATGCATTAAAATCTGCTCTACGGGAAGATCCTGATGTGGTTTTAGTTGGTGAAATGAGAGACCTGGAAACAATCTCAACTGCTCTTGAAACGGCTGAAACAGGGCATTTGGTGTTTGCCACCTTGCATACTACATCGGCATACAGCACAGTCAACAGAATTGTTGAGCAGTTTCCTCCAGACCAGCAGGAGCAGATAAAAACAATGCTTGCAGATTCAATAAAGGCGGTCATATCTCAAACACTTTGCAGAAAGATAGGTGGTGGAAGGATAGCAGCATTTGAGATACTTCTTGCCACACCTGCGGTTTCAAACCTTATCAGGGAAGGGAAAACTTATCAGATTCCTTCGTTAATTCAAACGGGGAAAAAAGAAGGTATGTCCACTTTAAATGATTATCTTATGCGTCTTGTTAACAGCAATATGATAGAAACCTATGAAGCATATCTGAAGGCTGTGGATAAAAAAGGTATTATTTCTGCCCTCAGAGCCAAAAAATATAAAACTGATTTTCTTTCAAAACTTGACTTATTGGAAGCTTAGGATTTTAGATGTGGCTGGGTTGCTTTGTTCAGAAAATCGTCATTTTTTAGTGTGTTCAACCCATATTTTTTTATCTTTTCATACAGGGTTGTTCTGCTGAGTTTCAGTATTCGAGATGAAAGCTGTATGTTCCATTTTGCATTGGTAAGTACTTTAAAAAGAAGTGATTTCTCGACATCATTAATTGTTAGGGACGGACATTCCAGAGTGAACACACCTTCTTGTTCTACAATGGAATCCTTCTCTCGGAAAAGCTTAGCCAAATCTATGTCACCATTTTTCGAAAAAATAACGGCTCTTTCAACTGTGCTCTTCAATTCTCTGACATTGCCTGGCCAGTTGTAAGAAAGTAACATATCTGTCAATTGTTTTGTAAAGTTAAGTTTTTTCTTGTCTTTTGTAAATCTCAGAAGAAAATGACGGGCAAGCGGTATTATATCATCTGCTCTTTCCCTCAATGGAGGTATGTTTATCATTACTGTATTAAGTCGGTAGAAAAGGTCTTGCCTGAATCTTTTCTTCTTTATTTCATGCGGTATATTTTTGTTTGTTGCTGCTATTACACGCACATCTATGTTAATTGTTTCTATCCCTCCAACCCTCTCAAACGCTTTCTGCTCTAAAACACGGAGTAACTTTTTCTGTGTACTCATTGGAATGTCTCCAACCTCATCAAGAAACAACGTTCCCTTATCGGCAAGTTCCAGTCTGCCTTTCTTGCTTGACACTGCACCTGTAAATGAGCCCTTCTCATGTCCGAAAAGTTCACTCTCTATTACACCTTCGTTCAGCTCGACACAGTTCATACGAATAAACGGTTGCATTCTTCTTTCACTCTTAGTATGAAGTAATCTTGCAATTACATCCTTACCTACACCTGTCTCGCCTGTTATGAGCACTACTGCATCGGTTGGCGATACTATGTCAACCTCTTGGAGAACCTGTTTCATTCCTTTCGTATCTGCAACAACCACAGGAATATGATATTTTCTGTCTACTACCTGTTTTTCTTTATCAAAGCTCTTGTTCTTGTTGTATATGTCCATTACTTTCAACAGTACTTCATCCGGACTGAAAGGTTTCAGAATATAATCGGAAGCACCGCATTTCATTGCTTTTACCGCATCATCAGTAGAGGCGTATCCGGTTATGACGATTACATCCGTATCCGGATATTTTTTCTTGATGATTGTGAGAAGTTCCATTCCATTCATTTCAGGCATTCTCACATCCGTGATGACTACATTCACATTCTTCTTTGATAGTATGTCAAGTGCCTGTTTCCCGTTCTGTGCTGTTAGCGGTTCGTATCCTCTCAGCCTGATCATCTGAGAAAAGATATTGAGAATGTGTTTATCATCGTCAACAATAAGAATTGTTATCGCATTTTTCCTGCTTTTCATCTTTTTCATTTGTAATCCTGTTTTGTGCGACCTTTCTTGCCTAATATAACATTATTTAATACAGCAATTTTTGTGCCAGTTTATTTGTTATCTTAAGTTTAGGTATTAAGTGAGTTAGATTCTGACATTTTTAATGGAGCGATAGTAAAGTGTTCAGATTTCTGACTCAGTGTTCAGAACCTGAACACTTCTGAGAGTGTATTTGCTGCACCTCTATGATGAGTGAAGTTCTATAAAATAGTATTCTTCACTGCATCAAGCATGTCAGAAATCGTGTAAGGTTTTTGTATAAACGAATATCCTCTGTTTTCTATAATATTCTTCTTGGCTTTGTCATTTGTATAACCACTGCTAAACAGAACCTTCGGATGATGTTTTTGGGTTAAAAGATTTTCTACCAGTTCCACACCATTTTCTCCAGGCATAACTACATCGGTGAAAATAAGGTCGAAATTACCCTTTTCCTTCTTGAAAAGCTTTCTTGCCTGAGCAGCATTACTTGCCTCCAGAACGACATAGCCGTTCTCCTTGAGTGTAATGGCAATAACTTTTCTTACAATTTTTTCATCCTCTACCAATAGAATTCGTTTGCCCACAAGGTTTTTACTATCTGTAAATGAAGAAGTAAAAGGTTTTGAGTCATTAAACTCCGTTGTGAATGCGGGAAAATATATTCTGAATTCTGTTCCTTTTTCTTTTTCTGTCGTAATGTCCATAAAAGCTTTATGTTCTTTTACAATTCCATATACAACGGATAGTCCCATACCTGCTCGTTTTCCGACCATCTTTGTGGTGAAGAAAGGTTCAAATATGCGATGTATTAGCTCCTTATCAATTCCATATCCTGTGTCATAGATAGAAAAACAGAGATAGTTTCCGGGCAAAGCATTAGGTATGGATTTGCATTCTGATTTCGTGAGTTCGACATTTTTCGTTTTTATAGTGAGTTGTCCTCCGTCAGGCATGGCATCATTGGCGTTAAGAACCAGGTTTACTATGATTTGCTCGATATGTTCAGGATCTGCAATGATTTTATTTGGTTCTTTTTGAAGTACTATTGAAAGTTCGATATTTTCTGCAAGAAGGTGTTTTAACATACTTTTGCTTCTTTTAATAAGAGAGTTTAGATTAACATTTCTAAAGTGTGATTCTTGCTTTCGACTGAATGAAAGAAGTTGACGTGACAGTTTTGCTGCCTCTGTTGCTTCTTTCTTGATATTTTCAATTAGATCCTTGTGTTTAAACTTTTTACTAACCTGCATAAGTAGCAGTTCACTGAAACCTATTATGCCTGTTAGTAAATTATTGAACTCATGTGCAACACCTCCTGCAAGTCTCGCGACTGATTCCATTTTGTAAATCTCCATAAAAAGTTGCTGCAGTCTCTCTTTTTCCTGTTCGATTTTCTTACGTTCACTTATGTCTCGAGATACAATAGACAGTGATTTTTTCCCTCTGTAACTAATGAGACTTGCACTAACATCAACATGTATAAGCATTCCATCCTTGCGTTTGTAAATTCTCTCTCCAAGTAGTGCGTGTTTCTTTTTAAGTACTTCGGCAATCTTGGTGTCAATATTATCATGGGAATGCTGCACGAAGTCATAAACAGTTAGACCTGTAAGTTCTTCCTCTGAGTATCCTAAGAGTTTTTGTAGTGACTCATTTGCCTCGATCACTCTTTTTGTTTCAAAATCTAAAAGATATATACTATCAGCACTTTGCTCCAGGATTGCACGGTATTTTTCCTCACTTTCCTTTAACAACTCAAGTGCGTGTTCCTTATTCATTATCGCTACCTATTTTTCACTGCAACTTTGATTAGTTTTTTTACGAATGTGCTTTTTGTCTTTTCTCCGGTTACATATAATTTGATGAAGTAAATTCCTGATGGTACGCGTTTATTGTAATTATTTGTTCCTTTCCATTGTATTTCGTTCATACCTGGTTTCAGTCTCTTGTTAAGGATTGTCTTGATCAATCTGCCAGATGCGTCGAATATCAAGATAGCGGTTTTTCGATTTGCATCATTTTGCGGTAAATAAATGCTAAGTTTAACATTGCTACCGAAAGGATTTGGGAATGGTCGGTAAAAGTGGATTTGCTTTATGTCTTTTACCTTACGGGAGTTTTCATATACCATATCATCCATTTCTTCTCCGTAAAAACATGTGTTTCTGTTATTTGCTCTGTTCTTGAACCATTTTTCGCCAAGGTTTTTGCGACTATTCTTTATTTCCCATACATATATTTTTCTGTCACTCCCTTTTTGAATTAAATCAAGATAACCATTATTATTGACGCTTGCGACGGTCGGTGATGAATACGAGCCATCTCCGTAATGAATAGGAAAACCGGCTAATGTCTTGCCATTATAGTCAAAGGCATACAAATATCCCTCTACTGTATTGGCAATCAAATCTTTTTTGCCGTCATTATCTATATCAACAAGTATTGGGGAAACATAATAGTTACTTACCAGATGAGCTAAATCTCTACTGAATAACATTGCTCCCGTTGATTTAAAGGCATATACGCGATTGGATTTTGTAGTAACAGCTATTTCCGGGTCGCCATCTCCATCCATATCTCCAATAGCGGGAATACAGCTGATTGTTTCATTTAGTGTAATGGGCCAACCCTGTTTTTGGCTGCCGTCTGGATGAAAGACAAACAGTTTTTTTGTGTTTGTTCCAACAATGACTTCGGTTTTCCCATCTGCGTCTATATCGGAAAGTGCAATTCCCGAACTAATAGAACCGCCCGGTGTTTGAGGCCAACCGTTCTGGAGAGTTCCATCTTGATTAAAAACATATATGTTTCCCGCACTGGATGAGATAACGATTTTGACTTGATTATTTCCGAAAAGGTCAGCTGCACCAATACATACAGGGGAATTAACGGAAACCGGCCATCCTAACACTGCAGTTCCATCAATGTTCCAGAAGTAGACCTTGTTGTTCGAGCAGCCAATGCCGATTTCATAGTCTCCATTAGCGTCTATATCTTCGATGATTGGCGATGTAGTAGGATAACCACCTTCGATTTTAGGCCAGATGCCGGGTTTGAAGTTAGAACCGTCACCTTTGAATATGTAAAGGCATACGGTATCTAAAATTCCGCCGCCGACTATCACTTCGTCTTTTCCATCGCCATTAAGGTCACAAACTGCCGGTGAATTTTCGAGCCTAAATCCAATGTTAATGGGCCATCCTTTCACATAGGAGCCATCCTTGTTGTATGCATAAATTTTGCTGTCATTGGATGCGACGATTATCTCATTTTCACCATCACCGTCAATGTCTCCAATTGCAGGGGATGACATATCATAGAATCGCTTGTTTGAGTGAACACTGTAACCACCCGGACCTATATATGCTGGCCAGCCATCAAGGAGAGGTGGATTCGAAACACCAATGATTGAATCGGAGATAATACTCTCATTCATTGATGAATCCACCGCTGTAACACAATATATGTATCGTTTTCCTTTTATGATGCTAAAATCTTCCCAATTTGTGCTGGTGATAGGTTCCTGGAAAGTCCTTATCCATATGTTATTTTCTCGCCTGTACAGATAACATCCAAGCAGACCATTGTCCAGAGAGCGTTTCCAGCTTACTCCGACACTGTTTTTCCTTGACGATGTTTTCAATGATTCTACTTGTGCTGGAGAATTGAATTCAATATTCTTTGTGAATATATGTCCAAGCCTATCTTCAATATTGATTGTAAATGGTGCATTGGACTCACCACAGGATTCGAAAAGAAAACCTTGAGTGGTTGTGATTGTCATATTTGCAGGGATTGAGTCTACGGATACGGTTGAATCCTTTATGGTAATAAGCGAATCTTCACTGCGGAGCACAGCTCTTATATGATGACCCGTTAAGTTGCCATAATTTCTAAGCATAATGCTTGGCACTTGAACTATTTTCAAATGTGAGTTTAAGGGTTCATCAGGATAGTAGATAAGAGGACTGTGACCTGAATAGCAAAGTGAATCGTCTGCAGAAGAGATAATCAACGAATCATCCCATATGTTGTTCTTATAATCAAAAAGCCTGCAAGTTATTTTGATTCGACTTCCTGATGGACATTGTTTGCTCACCTTTACCGTGAAAAAGTTACTTGATGCTTGTTTGTCAGGCAAAATATTACCAAACTTGAGTCCTGTACCTTCGATAGTAACATTAATATTAGTTGAGGTGAGTTCCGCCTGGACTTTTTCTGCAATCTTTCGACCTGTATTCTTTGCGGTAACTTTGATACGCCTTTTCGAACCTGGTCTCATGGTCTGAGGTTCCGGTATAATGGTAAGATATGGAGCCGATGATGTGTTAACACCTATGGATTCGAAGTAGGGGAGTGCATTCGGACTGGAAACGGAAAGGCTCAGTGTACCAGGTTCGGAGCATTTTAGATAAATCACTGCTTTTCCTTCACTGTTAGTGATTGCAATTCTTTTAATGTTTTCATCCTGCTTTGTAACAACAATAAGTGCTCCAACTGCAGGAACATTGTGCTTTGTAATGAAAAAACTAAGAGAATCGACGGGAACAATCAATGTTTTTCTATGGTTAACTTGAAGGATTTCAGGATGTAATGTCCATATGTCTATTGAGGGATCGCCAAGAAGATTCATTGAAATTCTGTAGTAGAGGGAATTGAACAGTGTCGCTGCAAAAGCTGCTCCGAGATTTGTGATGGAATCGCAGTAAATTGCCTGAAAGAAAGCACAGTCCTGAAATGCCTGGCTTGTCCATCCTGTCCTGGAATTTCCAATAAAAGCAAGCCCACCAGGGGAGTTTACAAAATGCTCTGAAACGGAATTCATATCAAACGCATTTGAACTACAAGCAATAGACCACAAAATGGAAGGCCTTGAAGAGTTTGTTAAATCGTCTGCATCATACCAGTGAATGTATCCACCGCCAGTCATAACACCTGTCCCAATTGCATCAGTTGCTCCGTGGTCCAAGTGATTAATAATATTGAAACCCTTGTTTATATTCGAAATAGCATTAAGACTTGATAGTTCCTCGTCACCAATCCATCTTGGTGGATTTTGCAGAGAATCGATTTTGGGCGCATAAAGTCTATAAGGCAGGATATTCGAAGGGATATAGGAGCTAATAATAGTCTCGCTCAATAATGCTCCCCAACCGTCTGTCCCTCCGCCTGAGATGGACGCACCGAGGAAAAGTGTTTTTTGCGTGTAAGAGGTATCCGGAGTGAATTCGTATGTGTATACCCTGTTTATGTATTTTAGAACTTCTTGATTCGTCTCCACGGGAATCCTTCCAACGAGCAACTCGGGATTACCCTCTACGCTATCAATATTACATCCATTGACATATTCGGCAAAGAGACCATCACCATCAGCATCCCAATCTCCATCGAGGTCGGAGAAGTACAGGTCTGTCGGAATTTCCCCCTTGAATTCCCAACTTGAGAAGTTAGAAAAACGTGTAGGAACTAATGAAATGTCACCACCCAGTAGGACCCAGGTGGTTCCCCAATACATAAAAGCATCCTTTAAGAAATTTCTCATTCTTTCAGGAAGGTCTCTTCCTGAATAATTGTCCCTTATCCATTCCGTTGTTGCTACACAGGTAAGAATCCCTTTTTTTCTTTTGATTGATGCAAGGTTCTCAAAACTACTCTGGAGGGTTGCATCTGTAATGATTATGAAATCCTTTGGAGAACCTTCAAGAGATGGCTTTTCAATTGTTTCGTCAGGATTCTTTTTGTTGTAGGAATCTATCTGTGTTTTTATTGCGTTTCTTGCAAGTTCCTCGGGATTAAAAATTCTTTTTCTTATTAGTGAGGTTATGAAAGAATTGCTATATGCACTTTTTCTTATTGGTTCAATCAATGCTTTGTGACTGTTAACCAATTGGACAGTGAAATTTATCTCTTTTATGAGGAAGAGTTTTTCGTGTAAAGGGATATAAACAAGTGGAGTAATATTCAATGCAATGAGTCTATATCCACCTATGTTTTCCTGTTCTACAAAGGCAATAGGACTCTTAGGAAAAGGTGTCGAGCTTCCGAATATGCTATTGTCGATTACGGGTTGTTCTTTAGTATATTGGTTATTGAGCATTTGTGGAGGCTGTTCTGGATAAATCTTTTTTGTTCCTTGAACAGGAATAAGTGTTTTACTTAAAATCTGAATACTTGAGAATTCTTTGTCGGAAGGAATAAGAATCTCGATCCTTTTTACAGGAAGAAGAGGAGTCCCTATTTGTCCCGAGGGTATGCATCCTTTAATATTAATTAAATCAAAGGTGTCCAGATTTGAGAAGGATAAATCACTGCTCTTAAATCTCAGGGTGTAAATTTCTTTTGCGCCGAGTGACATAAAAACACTGAAGAAAGTAATTAGTATTATTGGCACGAACATCATTTTTTTCATCCCTACCTCCATTTTCTTAGTAGAGATGAAGTGCAAGTTTTATGCCAGTGTAAAACTAATTTGTAAAGTTATGTAAATAAATAACTTGTAAATTGGGAGTGTTTGCTAAATATGAAAGGTGTGCACAAAAAACGAACAAACTGTTAGGTTTTCAGTCTATAATTAATGGTTTCTCAACCTCATTATGTCGTTGTAGAAAACATAAGCAATCAGGAGCAGCAATATCATAAAGCCAATTTGTAGAATCCATTGAAGTTGCTTTTCCGTCGGTCTTTTTTTTGTAATTATTTCAATAACAAAAAGAAGAATATGTCCTCCGTCAAGAGGGGGAAAGGGTATAAGATTAAGGATAAACAGGTTAATAGACAAGAGTGCCATAAAACCAAGGTAGAAATCAAATCCCCACCTTGCAGATTCACCTGCAAGCTGGAATATGGAAATGGGACCTCCAAGGGTTTTGGGAGAGATTTGTCTGCGGAATAACATAACTATTACTGAGACAATGAGCTTGACACTGTATGCTGTTCTTTGAGTTCCTTCTTTAAGGGAAGCAGGGAAGGAAAGTTTGAGTTTTTCTGTCCTTGCTGCAACTCCGAGAAATCCTATGTTCTTGAGTTCTCCATTCTCTGATGCTTGCTGTTTTCTCGGTACTACAAGTCCTTTTATTAATTTTCCAGCCCGTGACCATTCTAATTCTATTTCTTTTTCGGGGTTCTTGATTACTTCGGCTCGCATATCTTGAAAGCTCTGAACCTGCTTTCCATTTGCAGAAAGAATCAAATCACCGCTCTTAAGCCCAAGGTCATAAGCAGGACTGTTTTTCTCAACAATACCAACAATCGGTTCAATCAATGGAACCAGAGGAAACCGCTTTTTCTTGTTGTTTTCGATTTCAAGCGAAAATAGACTGTCTTTTCTCATTAGTATGAAACTGAGCGAATCTCCAGAATCCTGTGCAATTTGCGAGATTTCATACCAATTACTCACTTTGATACCATTGACCTGTTTAATCTTATCACCTTTGTTTATTCTCTGGCTTAAGCTCGGATGTTCCAGCAGAGAATCAACAGAGGTTCCCGGAGTTACATCTATACCGAAGAAGCAAACGCTAAAGAAGTAAATCGCAAAGGCGAGAATTAGATTGAGAAATGGACCTGCCAGAACAACTATACTTCTGACAAGGATTGACTTCGAATAGAATTCATCTTTTTCTCCTTTGTATTCGCCCAACTCCATTCCTTTCATTTTTACATATCCACCGAGTGGGAAAAGGGATATTACATACTCCGTTCCTTTGAATCGGAAGCCTAAAAGTTTAGGTCCGAGACCGATAGAAAACCTGATAACTCCGATACCCGTGCTTTTGGCTGCAACGAAGTGCCCAAACTCGTGGCTCACGACCATTACGGTGAAAAGGAAAAGTCCTGCAACTATTGTAAGGATCATCTTTTTATAAGAGCCAGGTTAACTTCCTGTTTTGCCCAGTTTTCTGCCTGCTCAATCTGTTTAATATTTGGGTTGGCAATTGGTATATGTTTTTCAATGATTTGATGAGCTAAGGTTGTAATTTCATCCAGGCTAATCCGTGTTTGTAGAAATGCGTTTACCAGTGATTCGTCTGCTGCATTAAGTACGGCAGTTGTTGTACCACCTTTTTTTAGGGAACGATAAGCGATAGACAGCGCTGGGAATCTGTTTGAATCTGCTTTTTCGAATGTAAGACGAGATATATCCGAAAGTTCAAGTGGTTTTATGATTGATGGGAGCCGTTCAGGATAGGTGATTGCATACTGGATAGGTAATGCCATGTCAGGATTGGAAAGCTGCGCAATAACAGAACCATCGATGAACTCAACTGCAGAGTGGAGGATGCATTCAGGATGAATTACTACTGATATTTTTTCTGCTGGAATCTCAAACAGAAAGTGCGCTTCAATTATCTCAAGTGCTTTGTTCATCATTGTTGCGGAGTCAATACTTATCTTTTTGCCCATTTTCCATACGGGATGATTGAGAGCTTGTTCGATGGTGACTTTGGAAAGATTTGTTTTGTTTCTGAATGGTCCACCTGAAGAAGTTAGAATTATTCTCTTGATAAGTGACTTATTTCTTCCATTTATGCATTGGAATATTGCGGAATGTTCACTATCTACAGGAATGATTTTGCCCCTGGTTTTCTTCAGCACATCTGAGATGATAGTTCCGTACGATACAAGTGTTTCTTTGTTTGCAAGGCAAACCGTCTTGTCTTTTCTTAGAGCAGAAAGTGTTGGGGGAAATCCTTCCGACCCCATGATTGCATTGATAAGAATGTCAACTTCTGGCATTTCTGCAATCCGGGTCAGGCTGTCTTGCCCTGTGATGATTCTTATGTTCTCGTTCCTAAGTGTTTTCTTCAAGAAAGGAACTTCGAGGGGATTTAGGATACTTATTACTTTGGGAGTGTATCTTAATGCCTGCTCGGATAACAGGTGGGCATTGTTTTTTGCAGAAAGTGCAATGGGGAAGAAGTCTTTTGAAAGATTCTCTACAACCCTGAGAGCAGTTCTTCCAATAGAGCCGGTTGAACCAAGAATGGCTATCGCTTTCACTTAACGTTCTGCAAAAAATCTTAGAAAGTAATAGACAAAAGGAGCAACGAAAAGAACACTGTCGAAACGATCGAGGACACCTCCGTGACCTGGGATGTGTGCTGCTGAATCTTTCATTTTTGCATCTCGCTTTATCAGGGATTCAACCAGGTCTCCTACCTGTGCGAAGATAGAACCAAAGAAAGCAAGAGCAAAGCAATCGAAATCCGTCAAGTATCGAAGGTTGAATATTAGTCGGTAAGCAAACAGGAAAATAAGGGATAGAAGTGTTCCACCAATTGCACCAGCCCAGGTTTTTGAAGGACTTACTCGAGCGAGTATTTTTCTCTTTCCAAATTTCCTTCCTGCAAAATAGGCTCCTGTATCATAGCCCCAGGCAATAAGAAAGGGAATAAGGACATAGGAGAAACCAAGGTTATAGGATTTTCCGGTAACGGTAGGGAGTTCTCTCAAAAAGATCAGGTGACTGAATAACCAGGAAACATAAAGAATACCAAAAATTGTTGTCGCTATGTGATTTATTGCTCTATCTTGTTCCTTTCTTGCGAGCTCAGAGGTTGAAAGCAGCATGACAAGAAGGGTTAATACGAAATATGTAAAAACATAACTCTGGAAATAAGCTATAATACCTACTATGATTGCACCAGTAATTCCAATTTTCTTGTATGGCCTCATTTTCTTTGCTCGGAGGATTTCATAGAATTCGAAAGTCCCCACAAATATGCCCAGTTCGATAAGGATGAGAAAGTAAACGCCCCCATTCTTTGCAATGAGCAAGAGTGCAGGTATAAAAAGAATTGCTGTAATTAATCTGTTAGTGAAATTGGTTTTCTTATTCATTAACGCCACCGAATTTTCTCTTACGTTTTTGAAACTCTCCTATTGCTTTGAGAAGATGTCTTTTTCTGAAGTCAGGCCAAAGAGTTTTGGTAATCCAGATTTCACTGTAGGCGGTTTCCCAGATTAGAAAATTTGACAAACGCAATTCTCCACTTGTTCTGATAATGAGGTCAGGATCTGGAATATTGCCGTCGTATAAGTATCTGGGAAAGTTTTTTAAGGTGATTCTTTTAATGTTGTGGTTAATACTCTTGCTTAAAATTTTATTAACCGCGTCAATAATTTCCTGTCTGCCTCCATAGTTCAGTGCAAGGGTTAACACAAGACCCGTGTTGTTGTGCGTGGATTTTATGGCATCGTCTATGACTTTTTGAACCCTTTGCGGAAGTTGGTTGATTCTGCCTATGATTTTCAGTCGGACATTGTTCTTATGCAATTTAACGATTTCTGTCTGTAATAACTCCTTAATCATATTCATAAGTGCATTTACTTCGGTTTTTGGTCTTTTCCAGTTTTCCGTTGAAAAAGTGTACAGAGTGAGGAACTTAATGCCTATTTTTGAACATGCCCTGACTATTGCTCTAACTGACTCTATGCCAGCATGATGACCGAGTATTCTCGGAAGGCCTTTTCTATCTGCCCATCTGCCATTGCCATCCATTATTATGCCAATGTGCTCTGGTATGTTATCTGCATCTATTTTGAATTTTCCAAAAGTACTATGATTCATCTAATGCTTAAATTTCCATTATTTCTTTTTCTTTTTGCTCAACTATTTCATCGACTTTTGCAATATGTTCGTCTGTTGTTTCCTGAATTTTCTTTGTTCCCCTTTTTGCTTCATCCTCGGAAAAATCTCCTGACTTCTCTCCGTTTTTTATTTCATCGTTACATTCCCTTCTGACATTTCTCACTGCTATTTTACCTTCTTCTCCAAGTTTTTTTACAAGCTTTACCAGTTCTTTTCGTCTTTCTTCAGTGAGTGGAGGAATGGGTAGTCTTATTACTTTTCCGTCGTTGTTCGGAGTCAATCCAAGATCCGAAGAGAAAATAGCTTTCTCTATTTCAGGAAGAAGGTTTTTATCCCAGGGCTGTATGAGGAGTAGTTTTGCTTCGGGGACACCAATGTTTGCGATTTGTTTCAATGGGACCTTTGAACCATAACATTCCACTTTGAGACCTTCCAAGAGAGCGGTTGTTGCTTTTCCTGTTCTTATTCGTGAAAGTTCATCCCTAACAGCCTCGGCGCTTTTTGACATTTTATTGTGAGCTTTTGCCTCGATGTTTTTTATAGACATAATGCCTCCTTTGCTGTAAGAATATTTATTTGCCTCTATCAGTAACTATTGTGCCCATATTCTTACCTGAAAGAAACTTTAGCAAAAAACCTTTCTTGAGTATATTGAAGACAAAAATTGGAAGATTATTTTCCATAGCAAGAGTGAATGCAGTGGTATCCATCACTTTAAGACTGTTTTCGATAACATATTTGTAAGACAGCAGTGAAAAGAACTTAGCGTCACCGAATTTCTCCGGGTCTTTATCATAAATTCCTTTAACCTTTGTTCCCTTTATTATCACTTCTGATTCTGTTTCTATTGCCTTGAGTACTGCAGCAGTGTCGGTCGTAAAAAATGGATTCCCGGTTCCACAGGCAAAAATAACAATTATGCCTTTTTTCAAATGTGCTATGGCCCGTCTCCTGATAAATGGTTCAGCGAGTTGAGCGACATTTATTGCACTCATCACTCTTGTGGGAAGATTCTCTGCCTCGAGTATGTTCTGAAGAAGCAAAGCATTGATTAAAGTTGCCAGCATCCCCATATAATCAGCACTTACCCTCTCGACCTCGAAATCTTTTACTGCTTGCTTTCCTCTAAATATATTTCCACCGCCAATGACAATGCCTATTTCAACACCAAGACTATGAACCTGTTTTATTTCCTCTCTGAGGTGTGAAAGAGACTTTTCGGAAAAACCAAAGTCATTTTCGCCAGCAACAATTTGTCCGCTTAGCTTGAGAAGAATCCTTTTATATTTTGAATTCATTGAGATTAGTTCAAGTTATGATTCTTCTCCTATGCGGAATCTTGCAAACCTTTTAATTGTTATGTTTTCCCCAAGCTTTCCTATAAAGGTTTTGATATATTCCTCAACGCTCATATTGGAATCCTTAACGAAAGGTTGTTCTAAAAGACAAACTTCTTTATAGAATTTATTCACTTTGCCTTCAACAATTTTCTTTATTATGGACTCCGATTTTCCGGAATTTTCCATCTGTGTTTTGTAAATAGACTCTTCTCTCTGGATAATGTTGTCCGAGACATCATCCCTTGAAATTGCGATAGGATTTGATGCAGCAATCTGCATTGCGATATTCCTGGACAGCTTCTTGAAATCATCCGTGTTTGCAACAAAGTCTGTCTCGCAATTGAGTTCCAGGAGGACACCTAATCGTGCACCAGGATGAATATAAGATTCAATTGTTCCTTCTTCTGTCTTTCGCATCAATTTCTTCTCGGCTTTTGCAATACCCTGTTTTCTCAATTGCTGAATGGCTTTATCAATATCACCCTCCGAGGATTCCATCGCTTTTTTGCAGTCCAGAACTCCAGCACCTGTCCTTTCCCTTAATTCCTTTATCTTTTCAATAGGGATTTCCATACAATCTCCTTCCTTAAAAACAAGTATTACAGAATTTTTGACTATTTCTTTTCTGGTTTTTGCCTGGTCACTTCGGTCTTTTTTGGTTGTAGTTTTACTGCTTTTGCTGGTTTCTGAATTGTGGTTTTCGTTTTACTTATACTCGTTGTTTTCTCGGCTGGTTTACTAACTGTCCTTCTAATGTCCTTTTTCTTGGCCGTGATTCTTAATTTTACAGGCGGTTTTTTAGCAGATTGTTTACTAATTTCCCCGAGTTTTGCCTCTTTCTTCGGAGGTATTTTTGTCTTTTCTATTTTTTCTTCTTGTTCTTTCTCTGATAGAGCAAGTTGTTTACCATCGATAACCGCCTGGCTCATTATGGATGTTATCAGTTTAAGAGATCTGATTGCATCATCGTTTGCTGGTATGGGAAGTTCAATAAATTCCGGATCAGTGTTTGTATCCACAATGGCAACAACTGGAATTCCAAGTATGTTGGCTTCGTGGACTGCAATATATTCCTTTTTGATGTCAACAACATAAATAAGGTCAGGTGGTGTCTTGAGTTGCTTCACTCCTCCCAGTATATTCTCCATTGTTTCCATTTTTCGCGTCAGAGAAAGAGCTTCTTTCTTTGGAAGTGCATTTAGAAAACCTTCTTCTTTTTTCTTGTCGTAATCAATCAACTTGTCAATGGTTTTGCGAATGGTTCTGAAATTGGTTAACATTCCCCCGAGCCATCTTTCCGCAACATAGAAGGCTCCACACTTTAGAGCCTCATCTTTTATGATGTCTTTTGCCTGTCTTTTTGTTCCAACAAAAAGTATATTTTTGCCTTGTCTTGTGTGTTCAACTACAGCAGTGTATGCCTGTTCCAGCATCCTGACTGTTTTTTGAAGGTCAATTATGTAAATCCCGTTCTTTTCGCCAAAAATGAAGTCTTTCATTTTTGGATTCCATCTGCTCACCTTATGCCCAAAGTGAGCGCCTGCTTCAAGAAGATCTTTCATTGTTACCAAAGGAAACCCCCTTAAAAGTTTTTACCTCCATTCTCCTTATTTCAAAAAGAGCCCTGATAAGGGAACCTCTCTTGATCAGAGAATGTGTGAATTTACTATTAACGTTTAGAGAACTGAAATTTCTTTCTTGCCTTTACCCTGCCGTATTTTTTTCGCTCGACTTTTCTTGAATCTCTTGTTAATAAACCCGCTGTTCTGAGCGCCTTTCTTAAGTCACTGTCATATTTAAGCAGTGCTCTGGCAATTCCAAGCCTCAAAGCGTTTGCCTGTCCGCTTTTTCCTCCGCCCTGGACTTTCGCATTGACATCCAATTTTCCAAGAGTTTCAGTTATGCGGAACGGGTCTATAATAAGTGTTTCAAGCATTGGCCTATGGAAATACTCTTGCAGGAATTGTCCGTTTACGATAATCTTGCCTTTTCCTGTTTTGATTCTGACTTTTGCCACTGATTCCTTCCTTGAACCTGTTGCACAGTATATGTCTTTTTGCAAATTCAAACCTCCTTTCATTGATATTAGTAATTAGTTATCAGTCATCAGTCATTGGATTGAACTTAAAAGTTTACACTTTCAACACTTCAGGTTTTTGAGAACTATGGGGGTGTTGGGAATTCTTGTAAACTTTAAGGCGTGTCAACATTCTGTCTCCAAGTTTGTTCTTTGGCAGCATTCCCTTAACTGCAAATTGCACAATTCTTTCAGGGTGTTTGGTTAACATGTCTTTTGCTTTGGTTTCCGTCAGTCCACCGATATAACCCGAGTGTCTATAATACATTTTTTTTTCGCTTTTTTGGCCGGAAAGAAAAACATCCTTTGAATTCAACACTATGACAAAATCACCATTGTCAACATGGTTTGTGTAAAATGGTTTATCTTTGCCCGAAAGAACGGTTGCGATTCTTGTTGCCAATCTTCCGAGTGTTTTGTCTTTTGCATCTACTATATACCATTTTCTTTGAACATCTTCTTTTCTGAGTGACATTGTTTTCATTTCATACCTCCTAAAACCATAAACTTCTGCTTAATTTTGGAATTTCAATACAGCAAAACTACAACTAAGTATATTAACACAATTTGCCAAGCTTGTCAAGTATTTTGAAGGTGAAAAAATCCAATTCAGACAATTTACGGTCATATTGACAGAAAAAGTCAAAAAGTAAAAAGGTTATACTTTTACGAAGGGATACTTACGGAGTAAATCTATGAACTTTGATTTAATTTGCTCGAGTGCTTGCTGGGTGTTTGCCTCGAAGCGAAGAACCAGGACGGGTTGGGTATTTGAAGCTCTCAAGAGACCCCAGCCATCATGAAAAGTTACCCGAACACCGTCAATATCGAGTATTTTGTAATTCTTTTGGAATTCCCTTTTGACTTCTTGAACAACTCTGAATTTTTCTTTCTCAGGACAATCAATTCTTATCTCCGGTGTTACAAAATACGATGGAACTTCATCTGCAAGTTCAGAAAGGGGTTTTTCTGTGTGGGAGAGTAATTCTATTAGTCTGAGAGAAGCGAAGATTGCATCGTCAAAGCCGTAATAGTTGTCAGCGAAGAACATATGTCCGCTCATTTCACCAGCGAGGGATGCATTTTCTTCTCTCATCTTTGCTTTAATCAAAGAGTGTCCGGTTTTCCACATAATAGGAATACCACCCTTCTTTTCTATATATTCAATCAAGCCTTTTGAGCATTTTACCTCACAAATTATCTTTGAACCTGGCATCCTTTCAAGGACTTTTTTTGAGTATATGGCAAGCAGCTTATCGCCCCAGATGATACTACCTTTTTCGTCAATTGCTCCAATTCTATCGCCGTCTCCATCAAGTGCGATACCAACATCAGCATCAGTTGTTTTTACTTTCTCAATAAGGGTGCTGAGATATTCGGGAATTGTGGGGTCGGGAAGATGGTTTGGAAAATTTCCATTCGGCTCTGCATAAAGGATTTCAAAGTCAAACGAGAGATTGCTGAATAACCTTTTCAATATCGGTCCAGTAGTGCCATTTCCACAATCAAAGACTATTTTGATTTTTCTCTTACCAAAAGAAACTCTTTTCAAAATGTCATCTATGTAGTCACCAACAGCAGTTTCTGTTTTCCTTTTGGCTTTTCCTTCTCGAAATTTACCTGCCTCGGCAATTTCTCTAATCTTTTGAATATCATCTCCAAAGATTGTGTTTTTCCCAATCAGGATTTTGATGCCATTATACTCTTTCGGATTATGGCTGCCCGTAATCTCAACTCCTCCATCCAGTTCATACTTATGAACGGCAAAATACAATACCGGTGTTGGTATCATTCCAAAGTCAACTACATTCTTTCCGGTGGTTAGCAACCCCTGAATAAATGCGTTTTTAATTCTTTCAGAACTGAGTCTTACATCCATTCCTATACTAATTTGTTTTGCTCCCTTCGGTAGTAGTGTGCCGTAGGCTTTTGCAATGTTTCCGATGACATCATTAGTAAGTTCGGTATCCGCAATTCCTCTGATGTCATAAGTTCTGAATATTTCTGGGTTCATATTGTTAAGATACTGGATGGTTATGCTTTAAAGACGAGAATAATGTTTTCGTATCATTGTTTGGTTAATTTTTCTATAGGGTAAATCCCATACTTACAGAATGTGAGGAGCCGAGCGTTTGTGAAATAAAAGCGTATTGAATTGCTATTTTCCAGAACTTGAAACCTGTACCAAACGATAGTGTTCCTTTGTTCCAACCGGTATCAAGAATGAAATTGTTCTTATATGAATATTCTATTCCAAAATGCTTACTACCTTCATATCTGAAGTTGTAATCAAAGGATAACATAATTCCACTTTTTATTTTATTTAATGATGTAAAATAATTAAAACCAAACCTGTAATTTGTGGGGATATTGTCTTTTGATTGAGACTCTGTATTCCATAGTATCTGCGTTCCGAAAGCATCCTCGATATTAATGCCTATGGATAGAATTCCAGGGAGTTTCAGTCGAGGAAATACGAAGATTCCACCAAAATCCGTCCCTATTCCGGTTCCACTGTATCCCCATAAAGACTCGTTAAAGTACTTAAAATTTCCTCCGAGCAGAAACTTTGCCTTTCTTAGATTCAGCTGTTTCGAAACATTTACATAATATATGTTTGCTGATTCGCTAAAGTAACCCAGCGGATTGCCATCGCCCTGCATTGATGGAGTTGTATCACGCTCTTCAGGTGTGCCCTCTAATTGCGGAAAAATCGGTATATCAGAAACACCATGTCTTAAGATTGCTACTGAAACAGCACTCTTTCCGACTATGGGTTTTGTGAACGAAATGAGATCAACGCTTGACATACTAGAGAAGTTTGAATTATGTGTAAAATAAAATTGGCTTGATGGAAAGAGACAGGTACCAGCAGGGTTCCAGAGCAAGGCTGAACCGTCATCAGCAATGGAGGTAAAACTTGCTCCAAGTGCTTTTGCCCTTGTTCCAATCCCAGACGAAAGAAAGTCAAACGAGTACTTGCCTGCGTTTGCGATAGAAACCGACCAGAAAAGCAAGAAAATTATGCTGAATATTTTTGATTTATTCATTACTTCAGTTTACATCATAATTTATCCTGTGTCAATAATTTTCTCATATATTCTGTCACTTCACACTTTTCTGTGGTCAAATTTAACTTGACAGCATAGAAATGAAATGTTAATAATCCGATTGGCTTTGTTATTTGAATTGTTTAAAAACTGAGAACAGGTATAATGAACATTATACCAGGAGGTAAGTAGTGATAAGGCTATATAGTACGCTAAGTGGAAAAAAGGAGGAGTTTAAACCCGTAAAAGATGGAAAAGTAGGAATGTACTTTTGTGGAATGACTGTGCAGGACAGGCCCCACATTGGACACATAAGGGCATTTATCACTGCTGATGTCATCAGAAGATACTTTGAGTTTTCTGGTTTTAATGTTAAACATATTCAGAATATTACAGATATTGACGATAAGGTTATTAAAAAGGCAGAAGAAACAGGGGAGGATTATAGAAGTATTGCAAAGAGGAATATTGACGAATATTTTGAAAGTGCTGATAAATTGAATATTAAAAGAGCGAGTTTCTATCCGGAAGCAACAAAACATATTCAGGAAATACAGGAGCTCGTTGCCGTTCTGGTCGAAAAAGGTTTTGCCTATGTTTCAGATGGAAATGTATACTATGATGTTTCTAAATTCTCTGGTTACGGTAAACTATCAGGAAAGAATCTGAAGGATTTAAGAGTTGGAGCACGTGTAGAGCCCGATAAATTAAAAAGGAATCCTGTCGATTTCTCTGTCTGGAAGGCCGCAAAGCAAGGAGAACCGTGGTGGGAAAGCAAATGGGGTAGAGGAAGACCAGGATGGCATATAGAATGTTCTGCAATGAGTATGCACTATCTTGGAGAGACTTTTGATATTCACGGTGGTGGTGCAGACCTGATTTTTCCCCATCATGAAAATGAAATTGCTCAGAGCGAAGCAGCAACGGGTAAACCATTTGCTCGATACTGGGTGCATAATGGATTATTAAACCTTACAGGGGAAAAGATGTCAAAGTCTGTCGGCAATGTTTTTTTCATAAGCGATATTCTTAAGATTTACAAGCCGGATGTTGTGAGATTATATCTCCTTTCAACTCACTATAGAAGCCCCCTCGACTTCTATGAGGAGAGATTAAGAGAACAGGAAGGTGGTTACGAAAGATTGAAACAGGCTCTATTTCTTCTTTCAAAGATAGATAACAAGGCTCCTGGGGTGGATAAGAAAGTACTGGATGGGTTTAGAGAAGCAATGGATGATGATTTTAACACCCCAAAGGCGCTTTCCTTGATTTATTCTCTTTCAAGAGACGTTTTTGAAGCATTTAAGAAGAATCCGGAGGAGAAATGGCTTCTTACTGCAAGGGTAACATTGAAGACAATGTTAAAGGTTCTTGGGCTTTTTGAGAATGAAGAAGAAAACAATATTGGACATGACAAAGAACTAATTGAACTTATTCTGAACTTGCGCAGGGTTTTGAGAGAAAAGAAACTTTTCGATGTTGCCGACAAGATAAGAAGTGATTTGCTACAACTCAGTATCGAGATTGAGGATACATCCGATGGTAGCCGTTGGAAAAAGATATAGAAGGAAAACTCAATGAAAGTTCTTCCTCTTAAAAAAGGCATTATATATGGTCCTGTTGATTCAAGGAGATTGGGAAAATCTCTTGGTATAAATCTTTCACCGGTAGAGCACAAACTCTGTTCATTCAATTGTATCTACTGTCATTATGGTTGGACTGAAAGGGTGACAAAGGATGCAGCAAAACATATTGAAGATTTTCCCAAAAAAGAAGATGTTTTTACTGCTTTAAGGCAGGCAATAAAACTCGATAGAGAGGTTGACTATATAACTTTTTCAGGTGACGGAGAACCTACATTGCACCCTGAGTTTGAGGAAATCGTTTGTGAAGTACGAAAAATCAGGGATGAACTGGTTCCTGGAACACCCATTGCAGTATTGTCGAATTCATCGATGCTGTTCACTGAAAGTGTTAGGAGAGCGGTTTCGATGATTGATTTGAAGATGCTTAAACTTGATGCAGGGATAGAGAGAATTTTCAGGGAAATCAACAAACCTGTTTCTGGTTTGCATTTGAATTATATAGTTGATGCATTGAAAGGTGTAGAAGATTTTCTGATTCAAACGCTTTTTGTCAAGGGTGTTGTAGACAATACAGTTGAAGAAAATCTTGCTCAATGGATAAAGATTCTTTCCAGCATAAAACCCAGGAGCGTACAGATATATTCTACGGATAGACCGGTTCCCGAGCAGGGAATAGAAAAGGTATCGCGAGAAGGACTTGAACAAATTGCTTTAAGGGTCAAAAAGGAAACCGGTATTCAGGTCGAAGTATTTTCGCTTGAGTAATTAGGACATTAAATATTTCACTGATTCCATTATAAGTCCGCTAACAAGGGGGAGAAGTAGGTTATCGTCCACACCGAAAGGAAACAGTTCAACAAGTGAAGCTCCAACAGCACCGAAAACCAATGCAGCAATGGGAAGCCCGTGGATAAACAAAGAGATTACGACACAGACCAAGAAGCAGGAAAGGCTTCCTTCAAGTGTTTTTTCTCCATAAAGGGATATTCTACCAATTCTGGTACCCACAAAGTATGCTACTGTATCACCAACGGACAGGAATAAAAGTGCTGTGATGGCAATCGGTTTTGAAAAGAGAAATACTGAGAGAAAAGCACTGAGTACATAGGTAGATGCACCTGTAAATATTTTCTTTTCTTTTTCCCACAAAAGTTTTTCAAAAATTCTGTAGAAAAAATTGCCCAGGGGCTTAACCTCGAGTCTCAAAATGTCAATCAAATATGAAATAATAGTTAAAGAAAAAAGCAACAAGAGAATTTCTTTTCGTGATAGATAAATGTAGATTACTGGAATTATTGCAGTCAACAAATGAAGAAATTTTCTCAGTTTGATACCCTTGCTCAATTTTTTCATCTTTTACCTCTTTATAATGTGTTAATGAGTCTCCGACCAGAAATCTTTGATACTGACAAGAAGTTCATTCTCAGTATAACAAATATTGACTGCGGTAGGAAGAGATTTAAGAAATCTTGTGCCATAGTTTTTCTTAACTAATCGTGAATCAAGAATTAACACAACTCCTCTGTCCGTTCTTTTTCTGATAAGTCTGCCAAAACCCTGTCTCAGTTTGATAATTGCTTCAGGAACGAACAGATTGTCAAATGAAGAGACACCTTGTGATTCCAGATGTTCCGCTCTTGCTTCAATTATGGGTTCTTTTGGAGAAGGGAATGGAAGTTTCGTGATAACAAGAATTTCAAGTGACTTGCCAGGAGCATCGAATCCTTCCCAGAAACTATAGGTTCCAAACAAAACAGAGTTTTCTGTTTCGTTAAACTCTTTGGTAATTGTGCTTTTTGAACCAGTTTTTCCCTGTGCAAGCAGTAAAATGTCATTTTTGAGCAGTGTTTCTACAAGTTGCTCATAAACCCTGTTAAGGAGTCTATAAGAAGTGAAAAGTATCAAAGAGCCTTTTCTTGTTGACAGGATAATCTTGCTCAGAATATCTGTAATGTCCATAAAGAAAGCTTTCTTCTGCGGTTCAGTCAAAAAGTAAGGAAGAAGAGCAAGAACCTGTTCGTCAAAATTGAAGGATGAACCAGCTGCGAACTCTGTAAGTCTTTCTTCTTCTATAAGTCCCAATTGTTCTTCCAAGTATGTAAAACGATTTTCTATAAGGGTGGTTGCAGAAACGAGAACTGCCGACGAGAGATTATCAAACAATCTTTCCTTTATCAAAGGTGCAACACTAATAGGAGCGGAAAGAAATTTCACATTCGGAGATTCATTTGTAGATTCAATCCAATAACAGAAATTCCTGTCGCTGCAAGATAGGATAGCGTAGAGGTCCTTTGCAACTTGCTCCAACTCCTTTTTTGTCCGTAATATCTGCTCAATAAATTCTTTAGAAATCAGGGATTTTTCTTTTCCTTCGAAGAGTTCGGAGAACCTCCCTAAGATAATGCAAATATTCCTAAAGTTTGCATACATTTCTTCTATTACTGGTTTGATTTCCTGAATTATTTTATCTGATTCCTTCAGTCGAAATCTTCCAGCATATTCTGAGTTTTCTAATTCCCGTATCATATCCTGGACAATTTCGGCGAGCATTTTCTTGTTCTTTTTAACCATATCTATGCCTTTATCTATTTCATCAATAGAGAATGTTTGCTCTTTCTTTGACAGGAAACCAATAACATTTTGAATTCTAAAAAGAAGACCTTGATCCTTTCTATAGAGTGTATCAAGAATGTTACGCACCTTCCAGGAAGTTATGGTTGTGCCAAGGAAGCTGGTTGCTGCTTTTTCAAGATTGTGCGCTTCATCCACTATCAATCTGTCATATTCTCCAAGTATTTTCTGTTCTGCATTCATATCCGAGAATAGGAGAGAATGGTTTATTACAACAATATTTGCCTCCTGTGCTTCTTTTCTGATTTTTGCAAGGTAGCATTCAGCAAAGAAAGAACACTTATTCATTTCACATTCTCTTGTGTCACAGGATAGTTTCGACCAGAGTGATGCATTGTTGAAAATCCAGAAGGAAGTGTTTTCAGTAATGTCGCCTGTTTTTGTTTTCTCCTGCCACACAATGAGGTTCAACAAAGACCGTTTTTCTTCAATATCGAGAAAGTGAAAACCTTCGTTGAACATGTTATTCCATCGCTTAATGCAAAGATAGTTGTTTCTTCCTTTCAGCAGTGCAGCTTTGAATCTGATTAGAAGCCCATTGGATATATTTTTGATATCCTTAAAGAAAAGTTGTTCTTGCAGGTTTTTTGTGTAAGTTGATATTATAATCCTTTCATTTCGTGAGTTACTCCAGAGGATTGAGGGTATTAAATATGCAAATGTTTTTCCCGTTCCCGTTCCTGCTTCCGAAACAAGTATTTCATCCTTAGCGAAGGTTCTCATCACCTTTTTTGCAAGTTCAATTTGCTCGGTGCGTTTTTCGTATTCACAAACAAATCTGTTCAGTATTTTTTTGTTGCTCAAAATTCGTTCAACTTCTTTCTCTGTTGTGGGGTAGTCCTTCTGTTTTGTGGTTGCGTTGAAATCAATTATATTTTCCGGGACATTAACATTTTCTTCTGTTATCTCCGAGTTTACTGTTCTGGTGTTGTTCTTTACGGTTTTGTTCATCGCATCACTAAAGATGTGCAATGAATCATCCTTCAGTTCTTCTGAAATGCTTAATATTTTCTTAAGCGTATTTAGTGGAAGTTTTTCTGCTGTTTCTTTTAGTTTAAGAAAAACTTTTGCTGTTGCAGAAGCATCGTCAAGGGCTCGATGGAAAGTTGGTGTTCCTTCGAAAAAAGTGTTGAACAGTGTTCCCAATTTATGGTTTGTTATGAAAGGAAACAGAATTCTGGAAAGTACAAGTGTATCATAAACATTCGTCTCAACAGGACACACTTCCCTTTCGATAAAGGAAATATCAAAAGGGGCATTCTGGGCAACAAGTGGAAAATCAGAAATGAAATTTTCTATTCGTTGTCGCATTTCTTCCATATGTGGAGCCTTCCTCAACTCTTCGTTCTTTATGCCGGTGAGTGTAAGAACCTCAATAGGAACATACTTGTCAGGGTTGATTAAGGTTTGAAATTCCTCTTTGACCTCACCTTTTAGAACCTTAACGGCACCGAATTCGATGATTTTATCAGAATCAAGAAGTCCGGTTGTTTCGATATCGAATGCAACAAATGATATAAGGTGCGACTTTTTTCTTTCCAAATTCAGTCTACGGGTTATAAATGTGCTTTGCCCATTGTTTATACAGTGCTTCTGTAAGTCCTGGATATACTTTCTCTTTTGCAAGCAAAATTCGAGTAACACTTTGATTTAGTTGTGTCTTCAATTCTGGATTTGTCTTCAGTGTTGCATTGATTGCTTCAATCAAAATGGGAACCTTTGCGTCCCACATAATGAGCAGTATATCATTTCCAGCGGCAAAAGCTCTTGTCGTTATCATTGATAGGTTTTCTTTGTCGAGCATTCTAAGTGCTGGTGCATACAAGTCATCTGTCATTACCAGAATGTTTGAATTTGAAACCCTTATTAGTTCGATTATGGATTTCGAATAGAGTGCTGGAAGAGTATCGAAATCTTCATATATGACGCTTGACATCATTATGCCGTCTATCTTATGAGCGAGCGAGGCAAATATGTTGAAGTTTTTCAACATCTGAATGGCTGGTAGGTTGAAATGAGCAACAGTGACATCACTGTTTATCTTGACATCGCTGTATCCAGGATAGTGTTTAGCAAAAACGAGAATACCACCGGACTTATAGCCATCTATCAATGCTTCAGCCTTTTCTTTTACAAGAGTTGCTTCACCTCCAAGTGACCTTTCCTGCTTATACATAAGTGCTTTTTCGTCTTTGGAAAGGTCGAGCGATGGAGCTAAATTCATATTGATTCCCAACTTTCTCATTGTCATGGCGGTTCTGTATCCATATTCAATAATGTCTTTCTGCGAGAAGGAATTCCCGAGTTCTTTGGCAGATGGAGTTTTCTCATAACCTGCAATGTGCTTTAGTCTGTTTACTTTTCCACCCTCCTGGTCTATCGCAAAGAAAAGCGGGATAAGTGATTGTTTGTTATAATTACTTATCATCGTCCTGGCTGATATGGAATCCTTGATAAAGTTCTGATTAAGAATTATTCCTCCTATCTGGTATTTCTTGACAAGGTCATAATTTGGAGGATAGCTCATAATCATCTGACCTATTTTGATTTTCAAAGGTAGCTGCTCTATGATTTCAGAGATTTTATCTGTAAGTTTCCGAACTGTTTTTTGCTTGTCGGTTTCCTGGATATTGATGAACAAAGGTTCCTCCGGGTGTTCGAGTTGTGTTTGTGGGTGTTTCATTGCCTGCCGAGAGCAACCGAATATCAAGAATATGAGAAGAAATAAACCTTTAGTTCTTAAGCTCATAATTGTCGCATAGTAATGGAAAGAGCAAGTTATGTCAAACACTTTTTTCTTGACATAAGAGGCAAATAAGGTTAATAGTTATAAGACATTAATGATTTGCTAGAAGTACGCAAAGCAATGCGAGGGTGGCGGAAATGGAAGACGCGCTGGATTTAGGATCCAGTCCTCACAAAGGGTGGGGGTTCGATTCCCCCCCTTCGCATAAAGAGAGTAAACGAGAGTTTTGTTGTGAAACGAACACTGTATTTTGAATAAAGAATCTTCTGCTTAAGTCAAATACTATGCTGTAAACAAACTCAATAAACGGTGTAAACCAAATATGCAAAATACGGTAAATACACGGGTGAAGAGTAAGCGGTGAATATGGAAATAGAAATACAAGAGCCGAAATCATATATAAGAGAAATAAAAATCTCCCTAGCGTATGAGAAATTTGAGGATGAAATAAACAGGGTTGCAAAACAATATGCGAAAAATGCGAGTATTTCAGGTTTTAGAAAAGGCAAGGCACCTCTTTCTATAGTAGCGAATAGTTTCAAGAAAGAAATCGAAGAAGAAGCACAGGACAATTTAGTAAAAAATACGTTTATTACAGCAATTAAAGAGCACAATCTTAGTCCAATTACTTATGCGGATATTAAGAGTATAGAAAAAACAAAAAAGAATGGTCGTTTTTCATTCACTGCTACTTTCCAGGTGATCCCTGAGTTTGACCTTACTACTAAAGGCATTGAAGTTACTTATAAGATTCCTCCGGTTACCGAGGATGAGATTAGTAAAGTTTTATTGGATTTGCAGGAAAAGTATACAGCAGTGAAGCCTGTTTTTAGAGCATCAAAATTCGGAGACAATGTTGAATTCGATTATGTCGTAACAGACAATGAAGGAAAAGAATTGGATAAAGTTCAGGGAATGTCTATAGATTGCAGTAAGAAGGGTAGCGATGCATCGCTGATGTCGATGATTTTAGGAGCAAAGTCTAAAGAGAAGAAAAACGGATTGATAAGCTATCCGAAGGAATTTCCGGTTGTCCAACTTCATGGAAAGTCTGTTCAAATATCTATTACTATGAAAGAGATAAAAGAAAAGGCTGTTCCACCGCTCGATGATGAGTTTGCAAAAATATTTGGGCTTGATTCCCTCAAAGAGTTGAAAAATTCGATAAAAAGACAACTCTTGATAGAGAGAGAAGAGATGGTTACAGGCAAGGCGACGGATAAGATGATTGAAAAACTCATAGAAATCAACACATTTGAAGTTCCGGATTCACTGGTTAAATTTTATTTGAAGGGGTATAGTGAAGCGAGTAGAAGAGATTCCAATAAGGAGGAATGGAATAAAATTGCCGAAAAAAGAGCAAAGATGAATATCATTTTGGATAGAATTGCCATTAGGGACAAGATCGAAATTCCTGAGGATGAACTTGACAAGATTATAGATAAGGAAGCAGCAGGGCAATCCATCGGTAAAAAAGAATTCAAACAGTATCTTGAAAAAACCGGGGAGATTCAGGATATCATTCAAATGTTGAAACGTAAAAAGGTATACGGGTTTCTAAAAGGAAATTTCTTGAGCAAAGGCGAATAAGTAAAAAAAAAGACAAGGGAGGTTTTATGCCGTTAATACCAATGGTAATTGAGCAAAGCGGAAGGATGGAGAGGGCATTCGATATATATTCAAGGCTTCTCAAGGATAGGATAGTTTTTATTGGTTCTGTAATTGATGAAGAACTTGCAAATCTTGTAATTGCTCAACTCCTCTTTCTTGAGGCAGAAGATAAGGACAAGGATATAAGTATATATATTAATTCGGGTGGTGGTATAGTATCAGCTGGACTTGCTATCTATGACACGATTCAATATATTAAACCTGATGTAACTACAATGTGCATGGGGATGGCAGCAAGTATGGCAGCACTATTGCTTGCTTCTGGAACGAAATTGAAGAGATTTGCTTTACCTCATTCAAGGGTTCTCATTCATCAACCTATGGGTGCCATTCAAGGACAGGCTATTGATATAGAAATACATGCAAAGGAAATTATGAAAATGAAGAATGAACTCAATGAGATATTTGCTTTTCATACCGAGCAGGAAATTACAAAGATAGAAAAGGATACTGACAGAAATTTTTGGATGTCAGCAGAAGAGGCAAAGAACTACGGGATTGTTGATACGGTTATTAAGACAAAAGAAGAATTGAAGTAAAAACTTGAAAAAACAGAAACAAAGAAGGAATTTTTACGAAGAAGAATGGTAGATAATAATGAAGAAGTTGAGGTTCTTGATGATGAAGTTATAGAACAGGTTAAAAATGGTGATAATGATGCTTTTGCGATACTTGTCAAGAAATATCAAAAAGGAATTTACAGATTGACCTATAGGATGACAAATGATCACTTTACTGCGGATGAACTTGCAATGGAAACCTTTGTTCGAGCGTACAAATCCATTAAACGATTCAGAAGAGGAGCAAACTTCTTTAACTGGGTCTATACAATTGCGGTGAGATTATGTTTGAACTTCATAAAGAAAGAGAAAAGAAGAGTCGATGTTGACCCGAGTAATATTGATAGCTATGTTGTAAGGAGGAAACAGGAAGATGGACTTCTTGAGAAAATCATAGAAAAAGAGACCAAGGAAAAGATTCGTGAGACAATTCAGAAACTGCCTATGAAACTTAGGGCTGTATTGCTTTTAAAGGTCGATGAAGAGTTGCCGTATGCAGAGATCTCGAAAATCCTTCGAATCCCCACTGGAACGGTTATGTCAAGGTTGAATAGGGCGAGGGAAAGATTAAAAAAGAGTATGAGAACCTATCTAAAAGAATGAAACACAAAACAATAAGGAGTTTTGTCGGTGCATATCTGGATGGCGAACTTCATGGTAGACTTAAGAGTCTGATAGAAGAACATCTTAAGACTTGCTCTGAATGTAGAGAAGAATTAGAGGTATTAAAGGCACTGAACAAAAGGATTAAACAGGAAAAGCTTGTTTTCCCTGCTGACTCTTACTGGGATTATCTCCCCGAACGTATTATTAAGAGGATTGAGAAGAAGGAGGTTACCGGATTTCTGTCATTCAGACTCCCAAGAATCAAATGGGAACTTGCAGGGGGTGTAATCATCCTCCTTCTGACATTTGTAGTTTCCAGGCAGCTCGTAATTGAAAAAGGTAGAGAGCAATTAGGACATAGTATGGCAATTGATAAGACTGAAGAAAAACTTCCAGCAGCTGATATTCCCTCTTCCGGTTTAATTTCCGGCAAGAAAGCGGAAGTGGTTGAGAATAGAAGCACGGAGAAAGCAAAAAAGGGTGGGGAAGAGGTTTCAGGAAGGACTACGATGAAAGAAGTGATGAAAAAGGCTGCACCTCTGCCAAAAATAACTGAGGATAGATATTTCGGAAAAGCTTATACAGAGGAGAGCACGAAGAGTGAAGGTGTAAGCACTCCAGCTGAATCCAAGAGTCAAATGGCGAATGAAGCGGTAGCAGCATCACAGAACGGGAAGGTATCTCGAGGTGGAATAGATGAGGAGGATATTCTTTCTGATATCAAGGCAAAGGAAGATTATATAGGAACATCAAAAGACAAAGAAGAGACTCAAAATGTGAGAAGGAGTCTTGTCAAACTTCTGTATACAAATGCAAATAGAACGAGGAAAAGGGTTGATGTTGAGAAAGCATTTAAGGAAGTTCAAACTTACAGGGACTCTTATCCTCAGGATTATGAGGATACATTAGAACTTTATGATGATTCATTGCAACTGCTAATTAAAGAAATGGAAAAAGAGGAAAAGACATCTCAGGAAAGGAAGTAAAATGTTCAGGACACTTTTTAGTGTAGGTTCTTTCGAGATTCACACATACGGAGTAATCCAGGCGATTGCATTTTTCACAGCTATACTAATTGCAGTGAGAATGGCAAAAAGAGAAAGAATAGACCCAAACATAGTCTTTGACCTCGCAATCTGGGTGCTTGTTTCGGTTGTAATAGGTGCGAGAATATGGTATGTTATTGAGCATTTTAGTGAGTACAGCGAGAATCCGTTTGATGTATTGAAGATTTGGGAGGGAGGTCTTGTTTTCTACGGTGGTTTTATTGGTGCACTTATTGGAGGCTCGCTGTTCTTAAGAACAAGAAAATTAAGATTTACAAAAATAGGCGATATTATGGCGCCATCTCTTGCTATTGGCATTGCTATTGGAAGAATAGGATGTTTTCTTAATGGATGCTGTTATGGAAGGATATCCCGGAGTTGTGGTATCTCTTTTCCTGGAAAGGAGTTCGCACCGCCATATGCAGACCAGCTCAGGCAGGGATTAATTCAACCCGGAGCAACTCACTCATTACCTGTCATTCCGACACAATTGTATTCTACGCTTGATAATCTTGCAATATTTGCAATACTGATTTTCCTATTGAGAAGAAAACCATTTCAGGGTTTTCTAATATGGTTGTTTTTCGGGCTTTATGGTATTCATAGATTTATAATAGACTTTTTCAGATACTATGAGGGGGCAGCAAGAGCGCTTAAGATTATGACACTCTCACAGGCGATGAGCCTTTGTCTTATTGTTGTCTCTGGGATTGCACTACTATTTTTATACCGGGAACATAAAAAGAACAAGAAATAAGCTTTTATATGATTGTTACATTGTCATTCTGAGGAAGTAGCAGTTTCTGACTTGCGAAGAATCTCGTCTTGGCATTTAGGCGTCATTCCTGCAGCAGCAGGAATCCAGTAAGGTTAGGAAGAATCTGAATCATTGTCATAGCGAGACCTCAAGTCCCCTCTAATAAGAGGGGATTTAGGGGTGTGTCTGCAATCCATCCACTTCCGAGCACAATGTCATTTTTGTAAAAAACTGCAAGTTGTCCTGGTGTTATTGCCATTTGTGGTTTATTGAATTTGACAAGAACCTTGTTTCCTTCACATTTTATACTTGCATTCTGTGGCTTGTGCTGAGATCTTATCCTAACAGAAACTTTGCGTAGTATTTTGTCGGGTGAAACCAACCAATTTAGGTTTTCAGCAATAAATTCACTACTAAACACATCGTCTTCTTCACCAACAGTTATCGTATTTTTCTTAGGATTAATTGATATAACATAGAGAGGTTTATTTATGTTAACCTGTATGCCTTTTCTTTGACCGATAGTGTAAAAGAATAAACCCTTGTGCTCACCCAGAATATTGCCTTGCTTATTGATTATTTTTCCAGGTTTCACAAGTGACGGTATTCTCTTTAACAAAAATTTGCGATAATCATTATCTTCAATAAAGCAAACTTCTTGACTTTCTTTTTTCTTAAAAAATGGGAGATTTGCTTGTTTAGCAATCTTTGAAACCTCTATTTTCGTGTATTCACCAATGGGAAAGAAGATTTTCGACAGCCAGTTTTTTTTGATTTGAGCAAGAAAATATGATTGGTCTTTTTTTTCATCTTTTCCTTTTTTTAAATAGTAAATGGCATTTTTCTTTAGCGTTCTTGCATAATGCCCCGTTGCAATAAAGTCTGCTTTTAGTTTTTTTACTTTGTCGTAAAGTGTTTTGAATTTTACCTTTCTGTTACAGACAGCACAGGGATTAGGTGTTCTTCCTTGAGAATATTCTTTGACAAAATAATCGATTATCTGTTTCTTGAACAGTTTCTTTACATCGATTGTATAGTGTTCAATTCGCAATTTCCTTGCCACATTTCTTGCATCACAGATATCATCCTTTGAGCAACATCTGGATGCATCTGAAAATTCTAAGGTTATTCCTATTACCTCAAAACCCTGTTTCTGTAATAGATGTGCTGCTACAGAACTGTCCAATCCTCCACTCATCCCGAGAACAACCCGCTTTTTCATAGAAACAATTTAGCAACAAAATTCATGTATGTCAATGATTTTATATGTACTAAGGTAAAAAGCGGACACTTGAGTGTCCGCTTTTATGCTTTCTTCTTTTTTCTAAACTCAACAACCGCTTTAACCTGCGAAGACTTTTTTCTAATACGAAGAATTTACAACATATGGGAATAACCAGGCATTAGCATCATAGGCAGCAAGCGTATCTTCAAGGGTTCCCTTGCTAAGCATGTCAAATGCTACATGGTGTAATGTTTTGGTTGCGATAGGGTCATCTGACGGTGCATACCATACCCCGGTAAAGACTCCATTGCCAATATTCTTAAATTGTGACCTGTGATGCTGGATATGCCTCATCCAGGAATGGAGAAATACATGTGCCGTGTCATTGTCTGTATAAACCGTAAGCGAGCATTTTTCTTCTGGTGTCAAGGTTACAGTATTCTCTTTTGTAAACAGGGCAAGTGGGTCAGTGAAGAGGGTGTCAGGATAGCTTGAAGAGTTAAGTCTTACACTGTCAACCTGAACGGTATTTCCCTGGGATATTATTTCCACTCCAGAGAGCATTACGAGTCTCCATCCGCGTCTGCGTAAAGGGTCCTCATTCTGGGAATATATCCTCTTGAATATTGCATATCTTTTTCCTGTATCCGTGAAATTCTTTGTATATTCGTCAATCGTATCAGGTGGAAAAGTGTCAGAGAGGAATAAGTGCAGTATTCCATCAACCTCTACAGATCGTGAAACATAAGCCGAATCACCAACAATGTCTATGGTAATGCTTATTGAAGGGTCAGGTAAGATTTCTCTGTACCAGAAATAGTTGACCATAGGAGAAAACATACCAATCTTTCCGCCAGTTGTGTCTTCATCTCCGTAATGGTCTTGAGAACTGAAATAAGATGGATTTTCGTTAATCAACCATCTTATTGCCTCATTATCGTTTTTCGGCTCTGGTTCGGTTGATGATTCCTTACTACATCCAACCAGCACCACTATGAGGACAACTGATAGGAGCACTGCAATCTTCGAAAAATGCTTCATTTGAGCCTCCTTCCTCTCTTTACTGTTTTGGCGCGCCTTCGTTTTCATCTCACTGCTTTAGACATTTTTATCTTAACTTGGTTTAAAACATTCTAAAATCCTCTCCCTTGTTTTGGTTTCACCCCCTTGTTTTCTCTCATTCCCTGAATTATTTTTCTAACCTCCTTTGTAAATTTTTCTTCAAAAAGGAGCAGTTTGGCTTGCTGTTTTATAGAAAGTACGCTCATCACCTCCTGTCTTAACTTCGTTTCCTCTAATTTGCTCTGTTTGTCAAATGACATAATCTTGTTAATCTGAGCAAGAAGTTTACTGTCCGCTGCCTGATTTCCCAAAAGCTTTCTCAAGTTGTCGAGATGTTTTTTTCTTGTCTGAAAGGCGTTTCGTCTCTGTTTTTCAAGCGATCTGAGTCTTGGAAAAAATTTGTCTGATTGCTGTTCGTCAAGGTCTAATAATTCCGTGAGTTTCCATATCTTGATTGCTTCAATTTTTTTTAGAGCTTTGCTGTCCTCGATTGGTGGAGGTTGCTCCACCTGTGCCAAAAGTGACATTAATGGTATGCAAATAAATACAAAAATAAGCAAATATTTCCTCATCGCTCCTCCTTATTTTTTATAAGTCTCTGTGGTTTCTTGTGGTTTCTTTCATACTTGTCAGATATTATCGAAGTTTGTGTTTTTCAGTTTTTCAACAAGTGTATTTACTTCTTCGGAAGATAGTTCGGTTACAAGAGAAGATAATTTACTACCTTCGATTATGTCCTTATCGATAGCGTTTTTTATGTTCGAAATGATTGTATCATTCTCTATTAGTGATGTTGCGATGTAATTAGTGACAGTGGAATCCTCTTGGTAAATGAGGCTATTTAAATTTGTCATAAATGCATAGCGGTAATCCGTTGGTTTTTGACTCTTTATTCCAACAATTGTAAAGACAAGAGCGAGAATTAACGCAAAGCCAAAGCTCAATGCATAAGAGAATTTCCGTTTTTTTACTTGTCTGGTTCTTTTTTCTATTCGTTCCATAACAAGTGGGAAAAGTGTGTTCCTCTTCGCATCACTCAATCGAGGCACTCTATCGGTTTTTAGTGTTATGAATGTTTTTTGCATTTTTTCATATTCTAATCTGCACGTTCCACATCGCCTGAGATGTTTCTCCATTTCTTCCCGAATGGAGTGGGGAAGACATTCTACAAGCAAATCTGGTAAATTATTCTTAAAATTCGAACAGTTCATTTTATTCTTCCTATGTTAAAAGGTCACTGAGTTCATTGCTTAGTTTCTCAGCTGCAAAGTGATAAAGTGCTTTTGCAGTTCCTTCTTTGCATTTTAGTATTTTTACAATATTCTTATATGACATATCGTCATAGAATCTCAACATAAAAACCGCTCTTTGCTTTGGAGGTAGATGATTTATTGCTTTATCTATTTGCTCTGCCACTTCCTGCCTTTCTAATTCCTTTTCTGGAGAATCATCTGTTGTCAAATCTAGGCTTAACCGAGCCATAGGTTTTCGCTTTTTTATAAAATTAAGAGAAAGATTATATGCGATTCTAACCAGCCAGGTATAGACAGATGATTTGCCTTTGAATCCCTTTCGTTTTAAGTATGCTCTCACAAAGGTCTCCTGAACAATTTCTTCTGCATCATCTTCGTTTCTAAGCATTCTAAATACGATGTTATACAACCTTTCGCCGCAACTATTCACAATTTCCCGGAAAAGAACCTCATCACCGCTGTAAAATCTTTCAATGTCTATCTTTTCCATTCTCTATTTATTTGACAGATTTTTAACTGAAAGGTTTAACACTATTTTAGTTGCTTTAATTTTCTCAAGAAAAGTTCGAGGAGGAAAATTGCAATAATTATGAGAAGAATAACAAGGCTATTTGAAAAATTAAATTTGAGACGATGTGATAGTATCCGGGGCTTAAATGAAAGTGATGTCAGGTCATTCTGCAATCTGTGCGGTTCAATGATTCTGCCAGAGCTTGCGTCTGCAATATTTTCGAGTAGCAAAGTATTTGGTTCGGTGTTCAAGTTTTCTATCTCTTGAGGCTCGACATATAAATGCAGTGTTTCTTTGGACCTTGCACTGATAGGCGATTTCGCTTCTGCGGACACTGTATATTTACCTGGTTTTGGCAAGTTAATGGTTTGTTTGTAATTGCCATCGCCAATATCATTCATTATGAAATCATTGAGTTTCTTTCCATCTTTTTCTATATGCAGCTCTATGATACCTCCCATAAGCGCATTCATCATCTCATCATAAAGGGTTGCATTTACAGTAAGAGGTTCTCCCCATAGCAATTTTGTTTTTGGTGCATAAAGCACAAGTTTTTTCTCTTCATTCATAACTGTAATGAACCTTAGAATATTGCTGATTATATTATCATAGATTGGTGTTTCTGACTTAGTTGTGAGAGGAAGCATCTTCCAGTACCAGAGGTTTTCTGCTGTAAATGCAGCAACTTTTCCTTTGCCGTAATTAACACTTCCAAAAAGTGGTATATGCTGTGAACCGTGAAGGCTTCCCTGGAGATAAATGCGTGTGAGAGCTTTTGCTGCTTTGACTCTTAGGGGATTCGAAAGGGGTGGCAGTGAGCTAACAGTAATTTCATTAACCTTGAAAAGAGGCGAATTGTATCCGGTTTGCGTAACTGTCGGTTCCACATCCCCTGTGAGTGTGTTCCCACTTATTATAAAAGGATACATATTTCGAAATTCCGAAAGGTTGGGAAGTTTATTACCAATAATTAAAAGTCCCATACCATTTTTCGAAATTCTCCTTGAAATAAACGAAACAAGTGTGGTTTTAATTTTTTCCGGATTTATCAGTATTACAACATCTGCTGATTTCAGCCTGTTTAAGTCAATTTGCCCAGTCGACTCTTTTTTGTCGGTCTGTATCAAAAACTGGTTGTTGTTAAGTCTCGCGTAACCAGTAAATTCCGTATCCTTTTGATGCATAAGAAAATCTCTCAAAAATCGATAATCCCAGTTGAGCTCGTATGCAATTGCTATTACTATTTTTCTTTTTCTTTTGACTCTTATAGCAAAGGACTTTCTGTTATCTTCTTTGTTGGTCTCATCATCAAAAATGCTAAGTGCTGCCTCATAGTTGATTATTCCTTCCTTGTCGGGAACAATGTATAGCCTTACAGGGTAATCAATTCCGTGTTCTAATAGAGATATGTTTTTCTTGCTAAGAACTTTCCCTTCCCTTCTAATTTGAACTCTCAAGTTTTTCCTTGTTATTCCATTATTAGTAATAAGGATAGTAGCAGGAACAGAATCGCCCTTGTAAACAATTGGATTTATTGTAATTTGCGAAATGCTTATGTTGTTTTCTTTACTAAATGTTCCAACAGGGACTGTAAAAATGGGATAGGTGACTTTCTCGGCAATTTCAACGGGCTCGATACCCGATGTATTTCTACCGTCACTTAAAAGGAAAATTGCCGAAGGCGTCGTTTTAGAAAATTTGCTGAGACTTTTAACGGAGTTTCCTATCATTGTCATGCTTTTATTGACATTCGCTGAGTCTTGCAGTTCGTAGACTGTGTCCGAGAATAACAGCAGTTTTGTTTCAGCTTTTTTCTGCAATGCCGGAAATATTTTGTCTTGTGCCAGGCGAATAGCCTGTTTTTTCCTTGATATTCCGTCTGTTTTTGCATTCATACTACCTGAATAGTCAATGAGCACAAAAACCTCTGGTTTTTCTGACTTTGAGAATCGGAGTTGCAGAATAAGTGAAAAGAGTGCAGAAAAGATGAGGAAGAAGAGGAAGGTTCTCAAAACAATAAAGAGAGTAAACCACAATCTTGACAGTTCATCTCTTATTCTTTGATAGGAGTGAATAGATAGAGAAAGTGCCCCCAAAAGGAATATCACATAAAACGGTATAAAGACTTTACTCAAATATAATGATATTGACATTTTGTTTCACAGTGTGTTGTTTCAGGCTATAATGTAATCTGCCAACCTGTGTCTGCATCGACTATTTACAGCTCAAAACATATCACATAAGTTTTTCATAGTCAAGGAATAATAAAACTATGGAATTCAGACAATAGAGTCTCATATTTTATCCCTAAAATCGGAAAAACTCAATTACTGTGATTCCTGATTTTCATCAGGACAGGTCTAAGTAACCCATTCCATATTGAGATGGGAAGAATCTAAAACATTGTCATTGCGAGTTGTTGTTCATAATTTCTACGAAAGCAATCTCATTTTCGCAGTTTCCAATTTCATAATTTCGTTTTTCAATGTATGCAGTCTTATGTCTTACGTCTAATGTTTTGTCTTTGATATCTCACTCTTGGTTTCATTTTTAATTGTTATTATAAGTGATTATAAGTAATTTTATTCTTGATAATAATCAGAATATGTGCTAAAGTGAATGCGTGAGTGAAAGAATAATGAATACCGAAGAGGTCTCAAAATATTTAGGAATTAATGAAAAAAAGGTCTATAAGTTGATTGCTGAAAAGAAACTTCCTGTATACTTGGTCTCGGGTTTATTCCTATGGTTAAAGAGAGATTTGATATTGTCATCCTAAAAGAATTATTTTTTTTTCAAATCAATACAGATGTTTTTGGAGATATTAAGGACTCCCCAATTTGGAAAGGCTGCACACAAACTTGGTGGTTATAATACAAAAGATTCGGGAAAGATTATCTATGCCAACTGAGGAATTCGATGTCAGATAACAGGACGAGAGTTTGTATCCGATTCCTCATGCTTGTTTTGCTGTTACTTACCTTAATTTCCTGCTTGAACACTAACAAAAAACAAAATCCAAGAATGAAGTTAGCCACCACAACAAGCACTGAGAATTCCGGATTGTTATATGTTCTTCTTCCTCCGTTTGAGAAAACGTTTGATGTGAAGGTGGATATCATTTCTGTTGGGACAGGGAAAGCACTGAAGTTGGGTGAGAATGGTGATGTTGATGTTGTGCTGGTTCATGCAAAAAAGGCAGAGGACAAATTTATAAATGATGGCTATGGTGTGAATCGTAGGGATGTGATGTACAATGATTTTGTTATTGTGGGCCCCATTGATGATCCTGCAAAAATAAAGGGAGAGGGTGCTGTCAATGCTTTCAAGAAGATATTTATCGAAAAAGCAGCGTTTGTTTCGAGAGGGGATGAATCAGGTACGGATAAGAAAGAAAAAAGTTTGTGGAAAGCAGGCAAAATCGAATCCAAGGGGAAATGGTATCTTGAAACAGGTCAGGGAATGGGTGCAACTTTGCAAATTGCAGATGAAAAGCAAGCATACACACTTGTTGACAGAGGAACATATTGTGCGTTTGAAGATAAGATAACTCTTGTTGTTTTATGTGAAGGAGATAGGAAATTGTTCAATCCCTACGGCATTATTGCAGTGAGTCCTGCAAAGCATCCTTATGTAAAGTATGTATATGCAATGGCTTTGATTGGCTGGGTTACTTCACCAGAGGGTCAGAAAATAATAAAGGAGTATGAGAAGAATGGAAAAGTGCTCTTTCATCCCAGTGCGTATGGTAACGAATGACCAGAAATTCCTTATGCAAATCGCCTCTGAAAAAGCGTATCCAGCTGCTAAATATTTGTCTGCAGAGCCCTTTGAATAGCAGACTGGAATAGGTGCGTTAATCGATGAATTATATATTCGAAGCAATAAAGAGTGCATTTAAATTAATAGTAGCCTTAGACCCTGAACTTCTATCTATAATTGCTGTTTCAATAAAGGTTTCTTTCACATCCACGGTTCTTGCCACAGCAGTAGGGGTGCCATTGGGATTTTCCATAGCTATCAAGAATTTCTGGGGTAAAGGAGGAGTTATTGTTGTTCTCAATACTTTACTTGCTTTGCCGACAGTAGTTGTAGGCCTTCTTGTATATGCATTTCTTTCGAGAAGAGGACCTTTTGGGACACTTGCACTTTTGTATACACCAGGTGCTATGATAATTGGGCAGTTTATTCTCGTTCTACCTATCATTACGGCACTTACCGTTTCTGCAATTCAGGGAATGGATAAGAGAATTGAAAGAACTGCTCAAACTCTCGGTGCAAATAGTATGCAAACCGCTGGTGTAGTTCTGTCGGAAAGAAAATTCGCAATATTTTCTGCTGTAGTTGCAGGATTTGGAAGGGTTTTCGCAGAGGTTGGAGTCTCAATGATGCTTGGAGGAAATATAAAAGGGTTTACTCGAAATATAACCACAGCAATTGCACTTGAGACGGGTAAGGGTGAATTTTCTTTGGGCTTAGCACTCGGCATTATTCTTCTTGCGATTGCATTTTGTATAAATGTTCTTGCTAACCATTTTCAGAATCGAGAAGTATGAAATACCCTAAAACTGTTGCCCTGAACCATATTCCAATGCTCAAGGTTGAGAATATCAAGAAACATTTTGACGAGTTTTTACTAAATGTTCCAAATCTGGAATTCCAAAGGGGTAAAATTTATGCTTTGACTGGTCCCAATGGTTCTGGAAAATCAACATTTCTCTCCATTTTGAATCTTCTGGGGAATCCTGATTCTGGAACAATTGCATACAAGGGAGAGATTATTTCACAGAAAGATTCGCTTGATATGAGAAGAAAGATGGTCCTTGTTTTAGAAAACCCATATCTTCTCAATACTACGGTGTTTAACAATATAGCTTATGGCCTCAAGGTGCGTAGGGCTAAGAAAAACGAAATTGCAGGAAAGGTTGAACAAGTTTTGAAATGGGTCAATCTTGAAGGATTTGGAAATAGAAAAGGTAGTCAGCTTTCAAGAGGTGAATTGCAGAGAGTTGCAATTGCAAGGGCAATTGTCCTGGAGCCCGAAATCCTTTTGCTCGATGAGCCTTTTTCAAACATAGACAAGGCACATATCGAATTGGTCGAAAACTTGATTAGAAAAATAAGTAAAGGCAAAGAAACAACAGTTGTATTTACAACTCACAATTTGCTGCAGGCATACAGGCTCAGTGATGAAATATACTCAATGGTGGAAGGAAGTGTTATTAAAGGAAGCATTGAGAATCTTTTTCATGGTTCGGTCAAGAATTATGGGGATTCAAAAAGGGTTTATATAAATCCACAACTGAAGATTACTGTTGTAACTGAAAGGACTGGTGATGTTCATCTCCTGGTACCACCGGAGGATATAATCCTTTCGAGGAATCCTTTCGAATCAAGCGCAAGAAATGTACTAAAGGGTACAATCAAAAGCATTGCAATAGAAGGTAATACGATTGTTGTTTGCTGTAATGTTGGGGTTGAGTTTACCGTTCTTATTACCGGTCATTCGTTTGAAAGGATGAAACTGTCCATCGGTTCACAAGTCTTTTTAACATTCAAAACCACCTGCGTAAAAGTTTTTTAAGCTGTTGCCAAAATGTGGGACAGTCTCTGTGAAAAGCCTTGACTTTTTAATATATTTTTTGTAATATGAAGGAAACCACAGAGAGCACAGAGAAAACATTATATCTCTGTGTCATCAAGAAACAAAACAATCTCTGTGTCCCCTGTGTTGAAGTTTTTCAGAAAACCGTATTTTCACAGAGGAGGTAGAATGAAAATGTCTTTTGAGATTCCCAGAAAAGTGCTGTATGTGAGTTTGATTGTTCTTTTCATAACTGTCATAACCATTTCTGGGTTTATTGTCTTTGCTCCACGCAATGCGAGAGCAGAATGGAACAGTGAGAATACGTCAAGTTCTGACAGTTATACACTGTCCGATATTGAGAAACATCTTGGTGATCTGGTCAGGCAATTGGAAAAACTGAACAGCAGTATGTCCGGAATTGAAGATGAACTTGAAAAGATTCGCAATAATATGTAGTGAAAGGTTGAAGTGTCAAGAGATAAGACGATAATAGAAAAGATTTTTGAGCAGCACTCTCAGGATAGGGTTGAGGTTGGTAATGTTATATGGCTTGACATAGATTACAGGGGTGCAAGAGATTTTGGAGGTCCCAATGTTGTCAAACATCTTAAGGAGAAGTTTAAGAAGGAAAGAATCATAGACTGCGTGAAAACCTTTTTTACATTTGATACATCTGCGCCTGCAAAGACCATTGCATATGCCGATAATCAGCAAATATGCAGGCAATTTGCCAGAGAGGAGAACATAAAGGTTTTTGACGTGGATATGGGGATAGGTAGTCACGTTGCCATCGAACACGGGCTCATCTATCCGGGAATAACGGCTGTCAGTACGGATAGTCATATGAATATCGTTGGAGGAATAGGTGCTTTTGGACAGGGAATGGGGGATGTGGATATCGCATTTATCTTCAAAACAGGTAAAACCTGGTTTGAAGTGCCTGCAACTATGAGAATAAATCTAAAGGGAAAGGTTAAATATCCTGTAACTGCAAAGGATATTATCCTGAAGGTTGTTGGAAGAATCGGACAGAAGGGTGCACTTGGACAAGTTATTGAATATTATGGGGATATAGTTGATAGATTAAAGTTGTGTGAAAGACTGACGATAGCGAGTATGGCAACGGAAATGGGTGCAATAATAAGTTTTCTTGCACCTTCTGAAGAGATTCTGAAATTAACAGGTGAGAATGTTGGAAATGGAGTGCGGGGTGTTTATGCTGATAAAGGGGCTAATTATGTGGACGAGATTACCATTGATGTCAATGGTCTTGAACCTCAGATTGCTGCTCCGCCGTGCCCTGATAATGTGAAGAATGTCAGGGATTTGATTGGTTTGAAGATTGATAGCGTTTTCGTTGGTTCCTGCACGAATGGCAGATATGAGGATATAAAACAGGTTTCAGACTACATTAAAGGGAAAAGGGTTGCGGATGGAGTAATGTTGAGAATTGTTCCGGCTACCAGGTTGGTTTATAGAAAACTACTTGATAGTGGGGAACTCTCAAAATTGGTAAATGCTGGAGCAATAGTCAGTAACCCCGGATGTGGTGGATGTGCTCAGGGGCAAATCGGTATGACGGGCAGAGGAGAAGTGCAGTTAAGCACGGCAAATCGGAACTTTCCGGGAAAACAAGGAGCAGGTGACACATACCTTGTGAGTCCTTTGACTGCAGCCGCATCGGCACTGAAAGGTGAAATTGCACTGCCCTGATAGTCACGTTGGTAGGCGCAAGCTTTAGCTTGCGAACTGGGCTTTTAGTGAACAAAAATATAAAAAAGAGTTTCTATTGCAATCTTATAGTAGTTCTGATATTTTTTAGCATATTTAGCCCTTTTTTGTCTTATGGGAGTTGGTTACCAGATGTCTCTTTGAAACCTTCAGGCTCAATATACTTCGGGAAATACACAGGAAACAGTGAAAGATATAACCTGGACGCAGGTGTCGATGTTTCAGTTTCTCTTCTAAGCTGGGAAAGAACAGACTTTTTTGTTGAATACATAAGCAATCTTGAGATGGCAAAACAGGTGGGAAATGTTACATTTGACCCCCGTTATGCACATTACTTCATAAATGGAGGGTTCAAAGTGGAAAAATGTGGCTATGTGTTCAAGTCGTATTTGGTTCATGACTGTAAACATATTATTGATTTTCCTCCAGATTCCAATAAAGTGGTTTTTAATAGACTCAAATTCTCTGTGTCAAGAAATCTAAATGGCTTTGTGGATAGATTTCAAATCAGACAGGTACAGAAGTCAAGAAAGAGAAGACCAAGATGGCAATTCATCTATGGATTTTATCCGCAATCAAAAGTTATAGATTATCTGAATTCAAAATCCTATTATAGACACGATTTCGAGGGAAAACTTGAGTTTCCGATTTTGTTCCTTTCAAAAGCAGAGCTTTTCTCAGGGCTAAGAGGCAGATATGTAGTAAGTGCCAATCATCCTGCAAGATATTACAGAGAACTATCGTTTCTCCTTGAAGCGGTTTGGTTCAACGAAAACGGTGCGCTGAGTTTCTATATAGAGAATATTCCACTTGATAACGACCCACTAAAATCACCAGAAGGATTATCTATTATTGGAATGCGTTACTATTTCTAAGCCCAAGACCGCAAGATGTCTTGCTCCCCTCCAAAGAGATAGAGGTCAGGTTATCAAAGAAGAATGCGATGAACAAACGAAAGAAGGTCCTTTTGAAGAAGAAATACATTCCTCCAAAGGACCATCCTTGGCGAAAACTCAACAGAGTAGTCATAGTTGAGAACAATAGATGCAGTCAGAGAACTAACGAAAAATGAAGATAACACTAAATCTTAAAATAGGACATTCTTATTTTGCACAAAATAGGACATTTCTATTTTGCGTAGACAAGAAGAATGAAAAATCTTGACACTTTTACGAATTTTTGCCAATATTTGCTATAGCAAACTGAGAAATGAGTATTGTGAGTTGGTCCTTTTTAAAGCATTTATCAGGAGCAAAGGAGGCTTTTGTACCTGAGAGTCCATGGGAAAATGAAGAATTTTAAAGAGGAATGTTTCTCATATAGATGAAAAATTCCTTCCTGGAACTGAACAAGAGGTAAACTTTCTTGAAACCGAAATGGAAATAGATAAGGGAGCGAAAATAATTGACCTGGGTTGTGGAGCGGGAAGACATTCTACTGAACTGGGAAAACGTGGATATAAAGTAGTAGGGGTAGATATTTCAAAGGTTTTACTTGAGGAAGCGAGAAGACGTGCAGCATCAGCAGGCGTTGATGTAAAATTCATAAAAGGAGACGTACAATTTCTTGATAAAATATTTCAAAGTGAAGAAGTGGAGTTTGATGGAGCGGTCTGCATGTGTGAATCCGGTTTTGGAGTTTTAGGTGGAGAGGAGCAGGACTTTCGTTTCCTAAAAACCGTTTATGGTCTCTTGAAACCTAAAGGGAAGTTTGTGCTTACGACTTTTAATGGAATAAGGAGATACAGGAGATATAAAGAGAAAGATTCCGTTTTTGATTACTTAAAAGCAGTAGTCCATTGGAAGACTCCTCCAGGAGAATTTAGAGAAGAATTAAGTGAAGAAACGAGGGTTTATACTCCATCAGAAGTCAATATGATGTTTAAGTTGAGCGGCTTTTCCAATATTAAGATATTTGGCTGTGTTCCTGGAGATTTCGGAAACCAGAAACTGAGTATAGATGATATAGAAATGATGGTTTTGGGGAAGAAATAATAATAATCTGGTTGCGAAAGAAGCGGGCGCAAGGACACAAAAATGGTATGGGAAAAGTATTTTTGTTTGACTTTTCAGAAGATTCTTGGTATATTTACATAGAAACAAGGACAATGATAGATTTGGAGAAAAAATGAGAATAAAAGTAATCTTATTATTTGTCTCAATGGTATTATCTTGCTCATATCTGTATTCACAACCCACGAATACTCAATATAAAAAGAATTGTGTTTATGGTGAAGTTGGGGGGCAAGGGATGTTCTATTCAATTAACTATGAGCGTATGGTTACGAACAAGATTAGTGCTCGGTTAGGTTATACAAATTGGAGCCTATCAGGTTTTCCTTTGGGTTTTGTAACTATTACCGACTTTGGTTTGTGGGGATTTCCAGTGATGGTAGATTTCCTATTGGGAGACAGTAATCGCCATTTGGAATTAGGTTTAGGTGCATTGGTTGGAGAAGTTCACTTTGAAGCGGAGGATATGTTTTGGGGGATGAAAGTCGATGGATACAGATTATTTGCCTTGGGAACGGGGACGTTCGGAGGTCGTTATCAACCGAAAACAGGTGGTTTTTTGTTTAGGATTGGAGTCACACCATTCTTTGATTTTGAAGAAGTCATGTTAAGTGGCGGTATGAGTTTTGGTTTTGTATTTTAAGGGAAAAATGGGGACCCCATGGTGAAAGCGGGGTCATGAAAGCGGGGTCAAATTCGGGACAGCGACCATTTGTTTACCCGAGGGGCAATAGGATTTGGCAAAACTTTTCTAATTAAAAGCTTTTTGTTTTTCTCCTGTTTTAAACAAAGGAGAGGAATAGGGCAGAGTGAAGAGGAAAAATCCTTGACATGTTCAGTTGGACATTATATGATTCAAAAACTTGAAAGAAAAAATGGAAATATTGATGGATAAGAAAAGGTATGATTTGAAAAACAACAGATTATGAAAATAACAGTTTCACAAAGTGTTTTGACGAGGGAACAAGGGCTAAATTTCAGTTTTCAGCCTGACCCCATGACGGTTAGAGAAGGAGAGGAAAATGCAAAATAGAGCAGTTAGTCTTGTGATTTCAATCTTTGTGTGGTTATTGGTAGCGAGTTTAGGTGGCTGTGGCGCTACCCAGAAAGTAAGACAGAGTGAGAAGTCATTGGATAGAGTTGTAGTGACTTCAGAAAAAAAGTTTTCTATTACAGTTGATCCTCGAATGGAGTTATTAGCTGTAGTTCAACATTTTACTACTTGGGCACCAGGTGGGCATATAAAGAGCAAGACCACGTACAAGGAGGATATTGATAATTATTTTAAACCATTTAGGAATCACCCGGCCATATCCTGTGTTGAAACCCTTATTAATGCTGGTTTCACTCATGATGCGCCAGTGGCATTCATACTCTATCATAGTGATCCTCCAAATCTTGGTCAAAAAACTTCGTACTCTGACTACTTGATCAATAGAGCACATGGTGAAGAAAACTTGATAGAATTAGCTGATGCACTTCGGGATTTTGCTCGCAAGACAGATTTTGTGCAATTCTATCAGACTAATAAACCTCTATATGATACTCACATTGTAGAGGTGGAATCACTACTCAAAGAGAAGGGCTATGTTCAGGCTCTTGAAGATTTTTATGGTGAATCGAGAAACAGTTACAGTGTTATCCTACCACCACTATTTTCAGGTGCTTATGGGATCACAATAGAGACCGAGGATGGATATGATATCTGTGGCGTAATCGGCCCTTGTTCACTTAAGGGTAAACGCATAACCTTTGCATGTCTCAGTTACCTTGAAAGTATGATGTTACATGAGTGGAGCCACTCGTTTGTCAACCCATTAGTAGACCAAAACTATGATATTTTTAAGAAATCTATTGAACTATTTGAACCTATCAAAGGAATGATGCGGAACCAAGCTTATCCTAATTGGAGAGTTGCCCTGTACGAGCACGTAGTGCGTGCTTGCGAGATTCATCTTCGAGCTAACCTGTACGAGGATTTCAGAAAAGAAGAACCTCTAAGTGTCCAAGAAGGTAAGGGTTTTTGGTACATTAGTTATATCGATAGTTTACTGGATGTATATGAAACCGACCGAAAGAAGTTTTCGACTTTCAGTCAATTTGTACCCGTTATCGCTAATAAACTCCTCCAGATTTCTATTGATGACTTGCCTGAAAGATTAACAGCTTTTAGAGGACCTTTGAGCGCTATTTTCCCTCGTACTGATAGTATCTATCTCATATATCCAACTGCTATAGAGGAGGGATTAGTCAATAAGATAAAACAAGATCTGACTAGCTTTGCGGGTTTTCTCTATTCTGCACAAATAGAGCCTATACTTATTAGCGATAAAGAAGCACTGGATATCAATTGGCAAGATAAGGTCGGTTTCATTTATGGCAATACAAGGGACAATGTATTTTTCAGACAACTAGAAATTGGGATCCCAGTGGAATTTCATGACAATACATTGGAATTTCATGGAAAAAGGTACGAAGGAGAAGGAATACTTCTGATCTCTTGCATACAAAATCCATTCAATAAAAAATTGCCTTTTGTTTTGTGTGTCGCAAACATGCCGGAAGATCTAATTGGGATTGGTTCAAAGATCGGTAGTCCGAGCGAGTGGAATGCAGACTATGTAGTCTATCGTGCTGATGAAAAGTTGGAATCTGGATGTTATCACAAAGAAAAAAGTGAATGGTCTCTTGTTCCTGAAGAGAAGCAGGATTGAGCCAGAATTTATTCCTTAATTTACCCCGTTAGAAAAGAATTCTCTAACGGGGTTCATCCTTTATCCTTATCAGTATTCTCTGCCTTCTGTCTTTGAATTGGGGACAGCGACCATTTTTTTACCCGAGGGGCAGTAGGTTTTTGAGATTTTTCCAATTAAAACCTTTTTTGTTTTTCTCCTATTTTAAACAAAGGAGCGCAATAGGGCAGAGTGAAGAGCAATTCCTCTTGACATTTTTGCAGATTATTGATAGTCTCGCGGTGCGTATGGAGGAGAAGAATGTTTTTATGTCAAAGGAGGAATTATGGACAAAATGATTGCCTATTGCGGGATATGCTGTAGTGATTGCCCTGCATTCATAGCAACTGTGAGAAACGATAATAATGAAAGGAAGAAGATTGCAGAACAGTGGTCGAAAGAGTATAAGTCAGAAATAAAACCAGAAGACATTAACTGTGATGGATGCGTATCGGCAACTAATCGACACATTGGACATTGGGATGAATGTGAAATAAGAAAATGCGGGCAAGAAAAAAGTCTAAAAAATTGTGCCCATTGTGATGACTTCGATTGCAAGAAACTAAATAAATTTCTTGAAATGGTACCTGAGGCAAAGACTAATTTGGAGGACATCAGAAAGAATCTTTAGACTTGGGTAGTTCACTTGTCACTTTTTTTGATATAAGCACAATGCTTTGTTGATTGAGAACAAAGGCAGATACTAAGTCTTTGATATGGAAAATAAAAGCAATAAGAAGTTTTTCTATATTTCATCATTTCAAATTCTTGCAATGTTCAGGCGAGGATTGTTCTATACTTATCTATCTATTTACTTGAGATATTATCTTGGCCTAACTGTCACAGAAACGACGTTGTTTGCAACTTTACCTATGATTCTCAACATTGTATTTCAAACTCTTGTGTGGGGGCCCGTATCGGATAAGTTTCAAAAAAGAAGAACGCTCATTATACTTGGTGAGGTGTTTGCTTCTGTATCGACGGTTTTCGTTTGGTTTTTTCACAAATTGCCTTCAAGTAACCATGTAGCAGGTTATGTCATAATAATCGGCTTAACTATCGTAGAAATATTCTGGTCAATGTCCAATGTTGGCTGGACTGCTATTATTTCTGACATGTACAGTATTAGAGTGCGTTCAAGTATTCAGGGAAAACTGAGAAGTATTGGAGCCATTGGGAATTTTATTGGCATCTGGTTTGGTGGACTTGCTTACGATGGTCTCTCAAGACATTTCAATGGTTGGGGTTTCTCGCAAGGTTTGCTGTTTTTTGTTGCCTCAGGTGTAATGTTGATTTCCACAATTCCTATGTTTTTCATTCCGGAAGGAGGAGTTGTTGGTATATCCTCTATAGATGAAGGTCGAAAGGAAATTGGGCAGAAAGTGAAAAATGTTTTGTCGTATTCCAGAGCATTCATTATTTTTCTTATTGCTATGGTTTTCATAAATTTCGGCAGAAATTCTGTTGCTCTCCTGAGAGCTCAATATCTTACATTACCTGCAGGGTTTGCTGTGTCATGCAGAATGTTAAGTTATATTGCCAATACTGCAGCTGTTGCAATGTTCATAACAGGATTGTTTGTTGGGATGGTTTCAAAGGTTTTGAAGGATGAGAGAGTATTGTTTTTTGGTTCACTTTTGGCAATATTGTATTTGCTTGGCTTCGTATTTGCGAAAGGTCTCGCCATGGTTTTTATCAGTTATTTTTTAGCAGGAATGTCTGAGGTTTTGATTTTTGCTTCATCCTACTCATATGTCTCAAAGTTAATTCCACCGTCTCACAGAGGGAAGCAATTTGCACTTTTTAATGCCACTTTTTTCCTGAGTTGGGGAATTGGCGCTACTTTTATTGCAGGCCCTATAGCGGATCTGCTTACCAAAGCGGGTAAATCCCAGATGTTCTCCTACCAGATGGCTTTTCTTGCTGCTGCCATTCTTGTAGTTCTGGGGATTTTTATGCTTGTCTATGCCTACAAAAGAGTGGACAAAGTGAACACTCAGTAAACGAGATATGAATTTGATTGATTCAACTCAAAATATTTTTCGCAGTTCGAATATTTGAAAAAGGAGAAAATATGAAAATAAAGTGTTTCGTTGTAGGTCCAATCAGCACGAATTGTTATGTCACCTCCTGTGAGGAAACCAGAGAGGCAATTGTAATTGACCCGGGATTTGTTAACGATGGTGGGGGAGAGGTGCTTGAAGAAATAAGAAAGGAAGGTTTAACAGTAAAATATATTGTAATTACACACGGACACAGTGATCACACAAGTGGTGATGCTATTATGAAAAAGGCAACGGGAGCCAAAATCCTGGTTCACGAAAAAGATGCAACACTTCTACCAGAGCCCTGGAAAGGAATTACTGGGATGGTCGAGAAGGGCGAGTCTGCTCCGTGTCCTGCCTGTGGTTCCCAATCCGTGCATCTTGAAATAGATGAAGATAAGGAAAAAGCAACCTTAAACTGTGATGATTGCGGATTGGACCTTGACCTTTTTGCTTCCCCTCCTGCTGATAGGACGCTGAAGGACGGAGATACGATAGCTTTTGGAAATTACAAACTTCAGGTTATTCACACTCCGGGACACAGCAAGGGAGGAATATCACTATATTGTAAAGAAGAGAACATTCTTTTTAGTGGAGATACACTGTTTGCAGGTTCTATTGGAAGGACTGATATATTTCACTCTTCGTATGAACAGATAATGGATTCTCTTAAGAACAAATTGCTAACATTGCCGGATAATACGGTCGTGTATCCAGGACATGGTGAAAAGACAACAATCGGAAAGGAGAAAGAAAGCAATCCCTACATAAAATAGAAACTTATTTGAGAAATTCCGCGTAGGCTTTGAGGATTTTCTTTGTAAGAGGTTCTTCAATTTCGGCTGAGATATAATTATATTGTCTTACCCTTTTCATAATTTCCTGTTCAAGAACCTTTCCTTCCAGCTTCAATTGCTTGACCTCCTGAAAAATCTCATCAAGCATATAAATTCCTATGGAAATGTCATCAAGGAAAATCTTGTGAACGCTATCACTTGCACTACAGCAAGGTTGGTCCGGTGGTCATATAAATCTACTTGTTCTTGCCATATGTATTCTTATTTTTGTATTATTTTACTTCACTAATATTACTTTTTTACAGAGATGATTTGTCATATCGGGCAAAACGATGAAATATATACCACAGGGAACATTTTCCGGAGACCATGACGTAATGTTATCCTGGTTCGAATATAGACTTTGGACAAGCGAACCCTTTATATCGTAGATGTTAACCTTCTCTCGAGGTTTTATTGTGGTTATTCTAAGATTTCCTGAAAAGAGCGTTGCGGAAACATCAAAGTTAAGCTCTGGGGCTTTCTTTCTTCCTTCTGCGATTTCCAACCCAACTCTGTGTGAGGTCATTATTTCCCAGTTCCCCGTTGAGTAGCTCTGCCAGGTTACCCATACCTCGTCAGTGGATGAACAGGTAACCTGAGGATTGATATCGGCACCATTTATGCTCGCAACTGGTGCGGGAGTGCTCCAGACCGAATCCGTGGTGCAAAAAGAATAATATATATCCCAATCGCCTGCATTTTTGGATTGATAGACAAGCCACAAAGGACCACCGTTTTCTGATGTCATATCGCAAAACAGGTCACTGCTTGGATTTGTCGTAAGTTGAATAGGTGCAGACCAGTTTACTCCATTGTAATGGCTGAGAAAAATGTCGCTATTGCCATTATCAGCAGACTGCCACGCAACCCATATCTTTCCGTTCGAATCCACCGCCGCAGAAGGTTTAAACGCATATTCCTGATTTCCGGAAACAGGTCCTGATTCAATCCAGTCTGAACCATCATAATAGTTACCCCAGATTTCTGTTGAACTCTCATTCCTTCTTGCGTAAAACACCCAGACCCTTCCCTGATTGTCAACAATCATTTCAGGAGATGCTTCGTCTGCTACATTCGTTGTTACCTCATCAGGAGATGACCAGGAAGAACCATTAAATTTTGATGCATAAATATTGAGGTCTAAGTCCCTTCTTGTCTCCCAGGAAACCCAGAGGTAATTTGAACTGTCACGCACAAGGGCAGGATTTATATCAAACCCAGGGTCCAAAGGATAAAGAATCTGTCTAGCTGACCAGTAGCCAGAGAATACACTGTAAAATATATCATACTGATAACTACCATCCTGCCAACCTGCCCATACTGCAACAGGTCTGTTAAGATGGTCTACACCAATATTCGGACAGTAATCCCAGTAATAAGATGACCCAATTACAGATGCAGTTGACCAGGAACCACCACTCCTGTATGCGGAGTAGATGTCTGAGCGACCATTTGTTGTTGAGCGCCCTGTCTGCCAGACTAACCACACTAAACCATCAGAATTTGTGGTAATCTTTGGAAAACCATCCGATTCAGGGTTAGACGCAACTATTTCCGGTTGAGACCAGTCTCTCTGGTAATCATCATTCCATATAGCCTTTTCAGATTGGTCACAAATACTTTCAATTGTTTCAGAAGGTGAATTTGTTTTCAGAACCACCTGGCTTTTGGGTTTTAGTGTCGGGTCACCCAGTATATTCATGCCATAGAACCAATCCCAATCATATTCTCCCCACATTGTGAACCAGTATTTGAATGCATCACCAATACTCATATTTTGTTGCCCAAGAGGACTGTAAAAATCATGAAAATAAAGCATACTCCCGGTTTTCGTGCTGCCTATTGCAAGTAATCCATAAGGGTCTTCAAATATATACCAGCCAGCAGAATAGTTATCTTCAACAAACCTTGTGCCTGAACAGGCAAAGAGATTGTAAAAAAGTCCATGAGGCTCAAGTGTAAAGATTTCATAGTTGAATACCGAACCCTTGTATCCACCTGTACCATCCTTGAATGTGTGTCCCCAGGGCGAAGAATGTGCACATAGGTGCACCCACTCATAGCCTAAAGATAATTGACTCCTGTAATTTGCTGCAGTAGTCTGGTAATCATTGTTTATAACGGTAACATTTGAATAGACCAGGTTGAGATAGCAATTGCCCCAGTATGACCAATCATCATCAACATATGAAAGCCCCCTCTGAGGGAGTGGACTCCCTTGAGTCCTATACTTATGGTTCTTGTGAAAGTAATTTTCAAGCAACCTTACTTCACTATCCCAGGTTAAGTTGCGAGCGTATATCCTACCCAGCCATATTTCCGGTGCAACACTGCCGGTATGGTTGTCATAGAGTCCATCGTTATCAGCATCAATGTATGTTCCGTTAAGGTCACAGAAATAAAGGTCATGGGGAAATTCTTCCCAGTTGCCAAATCCATTTGTTTCGAACCAAGCAACAGGAATCTCACCAACAAAGATTGCACCAACAAGATCTGAAATACCTGCAAGGTGGCTTCTAAGGGCAATATGTGACATTCCGGTAATTGTATCAACCTGAACCGAATAACGGGCACTGGCGAGATCATTTGTAAATGTGTCAATCTGGGCTGCTATGTCAGGGTAAATGCCTGCATTGACAACAACATCAACCACATTCAGTCTATCCCGTATGCCTTTCTTAAAAACAGTGACAATGATAGTCCCTGTTTTCTCCTTAATATGCTCACTGCGCCACTCTGCGTACTTAACAGATGTTCTGCCATAAGGGTCAATCCACCGGGTTAATTTTACGCCGGAAAACTTTGCATAAGATAATGAATTAATTGCAAAGAGTATGATCAAACTTACATAGAGTTTTTTCATCATTTCCTCCTACAATCTTGCTGTAAGAAGAATACTATAAATCGAGAAATATGTAAAGAAAAAAATTAATTTACTTGAAATTCTTTGGAATTTGTGGTAAGAAGTAAATATGAAGAAATCTTGGGTAGTATCTTTTTTAATGTTATGTATCATGACATTTGTTTTTGGCGATGAGTTTTCGGATAAGATTGATTTGCAGGAATCAAATCTTAGAGGGTTGAGGGAAAAACTTACTGAAGCCACGAAGAAAGCGAAGGAACTTGAACAATCGGAGAAGAATGTTCTGGAGAAGGTTTCAAGAGTTGATGAAGAACTTGTCCTGACGCAAAAACTGCTTAAGGCACTTAAGGACAAAGAGAAAATTATTTCCGATGAGATAGACAAGACTGAGAATGTAATAAATATGCTCGAGAAACAAAGAAAAGAAAGAAGCAAAATTCTAAATAAAAGATTGAGGTCAATATACAAGAAAGGAAAGATGAACACAATGGAAATCCTTCTAACCTCTAAAAGTTTTACAGATGTTTTGAAAAGATTCGAATATTTGACAATTATTGCTGAGCAGGACAAAAGGGTTTTTAACGAGCTTCTGGTACTTAAGAATGAACTCGACGAAAAAAAACGATTCTTAAGAACAAATCTTGATGAGATAAGGAAAGTGAATATTGAAGGAGAAAAAGAAACTGTCTTCCTGCAAGAAACAAGAAAACAAAAACAGAGTATGCTGGAGTCTATTCAGAAAGAGAGAGAAAAGCAAGAGGAGCTGGCAAAGGAACTGGGAATTTCTGCAAGAAAAATCCAGAATTTAATCGTAAAATTGGAAAAAGAGAGAAAAGAAAGAGAGAAAATAGAGGGGGCAAAGAATTATTTCGAAAAGGTAGTTGGAAAAATAAAATGGCCGGTAAAGGGAAACATAATGTCAACCTTTGGTGAGAAGGTTAATCCGAAATATGGCACAACTGTGAAAAATAATGGGATTGACATAAAAGCTGCTCGCGGTTCATATGTTCATTCAATTGCCAAAGGAAAAGTTGCATACAATGATAGATTTCTTGGTTACGGTAATGTTATTTTAATAGACCATGGAAAAGGATATTATAGTCTTTATGCTCACCTTGAGGATATTAATGTGAAGGTTAATGATGTGATTGAGAAGGACCAGGTTATTGGAACCGTTGGTGATACAGGTTCCTTAGAGGGTTCAAAACTCCACTTCGAAATCAGAAAAAACGGAAAACCGATTGACCCAATTCCTTTCCTTAAACAAAACAAATGAGTTTTAGTGAAATAATCGGGCAGGAAGAAGTTAAGAAACTTCTTGTTAGAACGCTGAGTAAACAAAGAATAGCTCAAGCCTATCTATTTTGTGGTCCGGAGGGTGTTGGAAAAACCTCAACAGCAGTAAATTTCGTCAAGGCGATGAACTGCAAGAAAGTGATTGCTGATTCCTGCAGGGTTAGTAGTGAAGATAAATGTTCTTCTTGCAGGAAAATCGACGCCTTTTCTCATCCTGATATTAAAATTATTTTTCCTGTCTCAAAAAAGGTAAGAGAAAAAGGCGAAAGGAGTGGTTTACTCCGTGATGGGAAAATGCACTTGTATGCAAAGACGGATATAATTTCCATAGATGATGTGAGAGAAATTGAAGAAGGTCTTTTGTTGAAACCATTTGAAGCAAAGAAAAGAGCTATAATAATTGTGGATTCGGAGACAATGAAAGAATCTGCACAAAATGCCTTTCTTAAAACACTTGAAGAACCACCCAAAAATACATCTTTTATTTTAACCTCATCGCATCCAGAAAGACTGCTACCGACAATTCGCTCGAGATGTATGATAATAAGATTCAGAAGATTAAGTCTTTCCGAGATGAAAGAGTTTCTTGAAGGTGCAGGCAAGTTGACGGATGAAGAAGTTATGTTGTTCTCTTTGCTCTCAGAAGGAAGTGTAAAAAGAGCTATGGAATTTCAGAGTAACGAATTTATTCAAGAGAGAGAAATGTTCTCAAGAATTGTTATTAAAAATGAGTATGATATTCTTGACGAAACTTATGATAAGGATACACTTGAAAGATTCATGAGATTTCTTGTTTTGTTTTTCAGAGATATAGAGATAAATAGGGCAGGAGGAGAAGTCATAAATTATGATCTTAAAAAGAAGATAAATTCCATTAGTCACAATTATACAGAAGAGGAATTACGGGAAGCAGTTGCCGTTTTGGGGGGATGTTTTATGAGTATCCCCCGTAATATCAATCCACAACTTGTTTCAAATATTGCATATAGCACATTGAAGGAATGAAGAATGCTTTATGAGGTGATGTTAAGAGAACGCGAAAAAAATATTTTCACAAATCCGAAGCTTATTGATGTACAGAAAGCCGATTATGTTGTTGTAAAGTGCCAAGATGATATCGAAGCATTCGGCAAAGTTGTCGGGATAGTGGATTATATTAAGGATTCCTACATACAGGGTGAAATTGCAAGAAAGGCATCCAGTGAGGATATTACCGAATGGAAAGAAAACCAGGAAGTCGAAAAGAAAGCATTTGACTTTTGCAAGAAGAAAATATCTGATAGTAATCTTTTAATGAAGCTGATTGATGTGGAGTGCCAGTTTGATAAGCACAAGTTGAAATTCTTCTACATAGCGGATGGAAGAATTGATTTTCGAAATCTTGTTAGAGATCTTGCAGGCTCGTTCAAGACAAGGATTGAAATGAGACAGATTGGAGTGAGGGATTATGCAAAGAGGATAGGTGGACTTGGATTATGCGGAAGACCTTTTTGCTGCAGGACTTTCTTGAAGGAATTTCAGCCTGTTACGATCAGAGTTGCGAGAAATCAAGACATCAATATTAATCCCCAGAAGATATCAGGTGTATGTGGAAGGCTGATGTGCTGCCTTACATACGAAGAAACATTCTATGAGAACGAATTAAAAAAATATCCCAAAATAGGAACCAAATTGGAAACTGAAAAAGGCAAGGGAATAATTAGCAAAATTGATATATTCAGAGAAGAAGTTACAGTAAAATATGAGGATGACTCGGAAGAAATAATTAAAATAGAAAATGTCAAGTTTCCAGAAAAGAGAATGTGGAACATATTCCCACGTCGAAGCTTTCTCAAAAAGGTGAAAAAGAATGAGTAGAAGAATTCTAATTACGAGTGCATTGCCTTACGCAAACGGTCGCATTCATCTTGGACATCTTGCAGGATGCTATTTACCTGCTGATATATACTATAGATATCAAAAATTGAGGGGAAGAGATGTAGTGCATATTTGCGGCACAGATGAGAATGGTGTACCTATAACAATTGAAGCTGAGAAAAGGAAGATTACACCACAGGAGTTAGTTGATTCTTATCACAATGATATAAAAAAGAGTTTTACAAGATTGGGAATTATTCATGACAATTTTTCGCGAACCACCATACCGTTACATCATAAGAACGCACAAAATTTTTTTAAGAAGGTCTACGAAGCTGGTTATATAATAACGAAAAAAGTTAAGCAGTACTACTGCTTCAATTGCAAAAGATTTCTTGCCGACAGATATATAGAAGGTATATGCCCATACTGCGGTTCTATAGGAGCAAGAGGTGACCAGTGTGAGGATTGCGGAAAGTGGCTTGACCCTGAGAAACTCGTAAACCCAAAATGTAAGATATGTGGAAATACACCAGTATTGAAAGAAACTGAGCATTGGTTTTTCAGACTTGACCTTCTTCAGACGAAACTTGAAGATTGGATTGAGAGGAAGAAAAACTGGAAGAACAATGTCAAACGATTCTGCAAAGGATGGTTCAATGAAGGACTTGAACCAAGAGCAATTACGCGAGACCTGAGCTGGGGTGTTCCAGTCCCTCTTGATGAAGCAAAGGGTAAAGTTTTATATGTTTGGTTTGATGCTCCCATTGGTTATATTTCTTCTACGATGGAATGGGCAATAAAGATGGGAAAACCTGACCTGTGGAAAGACTACTGGATGAATCCTGAAACCGAACTTATTCATTTTATTGGCAAGGATAACATTGTATTTCATGCAATGGTATGGCCAGCAATGCTTATGGCACACGGTAATTATATTCTGCCAAAAGAGATACCTGCAAATGAATTTCTTAATATAAAAGGAAGGAAGTTTTCAACGAGTAGAAGAAAGGCTATATGGCTTGATGAAACGCTTGATTCCTTTGAACCTGATATGTTGAGATATGCTCTATCTGTTAATCTGCCAGAGAATAAAGACACAGATTTTGACTGGGATGATTTTCAAAACAAAGTTAACAATGAACTTGCGAATATTCTGGGCAACTTCGTCAACAGAACACTGAGGTTCGTCAGTAGTAATTTTTTAGGTAAGGTACCTGGGGCAGTTAATTTAGCGAGTGAAGACAAACAAATGCTTGAACTCATCACGAAGACCAGAAAAAATATGGAAGAACGAATAGAGGCATTTGAACTGAAAAAGGGAATAAAAATTCTTATGGAGCTTGCAAAAGAGGCAAACAAGTATTTCGATAAATCAAAACCATGGGAAACGATGAAGACAGATAAAGCAAGGTGTGCTGCAACGATAAATACTTGTATGCAGGTTGTAGATGGACTGGCAACGTTGATGCAACCATATCTTCCGTTTAGCTCAGAGAAGATTTTTAAAATGCTCGCAGTTGATCGGTGTAATTGGGATAATGTTGGTGTACCAAGAATACCTGAAAATAAAGAACTTGGTAAGATAGAAATTCTTTATGAGAAGATAGAGGATAAGAAAATCAGTATCGAAAAAGAAAAACTTGAAGTAGGTGAGGTAAAAATGGCTGGAGTTATAACTTTCGATGAGTTTACAAAGGTTGAGATGAGGGTTGCAACTGTTGAAAGTGCAGAGAAGGTAGAAAATACACAAAAACTTGTTAAGTTAATTGTGAATATTGGTGATGAAAAAAGGCAAATTGTCGCTGGACTTGCCGAATATTATTCCCCGGATGAACTGGTTGGGAAAAACATAGTAGTTGTAACCAATCTCGCACCTGCGAAGTTGAGAGGTGTTGAATCAAACGGAATGCTGCTTGCAGCAACTAAAGGCAATGAAATGTCTCTTCTTACGGTTGACAAACCCATTGATTCAGGTGCAAAGGTTAGTTAGATAAAATCAGTCTGCCCAGATTATCTTGATTTCAACTCTTCTGTTTTTCTGTCTTCCCGATTTTGTATCGTTGCTGGTAGAAGAAACCCATTCACCATAACCTTTTGAAATGATGCGTGCAGGATTTACACCATAATGCGAAATGATATACTCTCTTACGGATTCTGCTCTGACTCTCGAGAGTTCGAGATTCATCTGTTCGGTTCCAGTGTCATCGGTATGTCCGCTCACCTCTATCTTAACACCAGGGTTGTTTCTCAGATACTGAATTGCTTTGGTAAAAGTCTTTCCCGCTTCTGGATTTATAACAGCTTTGTTGGATTGGAAGTAAACGGTTCCTATAAGTATATCGTTCTTCACAAGAGGTCTCATTTTTATCAGTACGAATGATTCTTCTCCCTTTTTGATGTTGACCTGGGTTTGGAATGATTCGTATGCTGCATTGCTAAATGTGAGTTCAGAAATTCCCTGCTCAAGAGAGATAGTGAACTTCCCCAGAGGAGTTGCCTCTGATTTTTCCTCTGTTCCTGATACCTTGATGCTTGCATTAACAGGTTTTGAGGAAAACTTGTCAATAACTCTTCCCGAAAGTATTCCTTGTTTTATGGGTAACATTTTAAACTGCTCGGATTTCTCTTTGCCTTTTTTTATCTCAACGAGTTTCACAAGTCTCTTGTAGCCATCTTTTTCCATCATTACTGTTGAGAAATTATCCGGGAGGTTTTTGAACTGAAAGATTCCGGTTTCTTTATCAGTGGTTTTGGAAGGAAGTTCGGAGTTCACTATTCTCACCTTAGCGTCTGCAATTGGTAAGCCTGTTTCGCTGTCAAGAACCTGTCCAACCAGTATTCTCGAGCCGAAGGGTTTAAGTAGTTCTTTTAGTGGTAAGACCCAGGAAGCACTTGCAGTTGCTCTTCTCTCGTAAGGTTTTACCTTTGATATAGGAATATCCACACCTAATTGAAAGGAGAGTCCATAAGGCAGATAAAACGCAAGTCCAGGTGTCAGAAGAATGGGACTTTCACTAAAGGCAAGACTTCCCATTTCGTTTACTTGATATGTAGAGTACTCAAGGGATGGGCTGAATATGTGGGATGGAAGAACGAGTGCCGCCTGAATTTTAAGTGCATCGCTTGCTTCTAAGGTCTGTGGGTCCGATTCTCCAGTTTTTACATAACCAAGGTTGAAGTGAACCATAAAGGGTGAAATATCGTATTTCGTGAGGTCCAAACTCAGAAGTAGTTCGTTATCAATGATCGTTGTTCCTACCCCGTATTCCTCCTCTCCAGTAGGCATCCTCAGTGTGCTGTATATTCCCCATCTTGTCAATGAATTAAGTTTCCTTGAAAATTTTGCTCCGATGTATGTATCGCCAATTCCAACATTTCTTTCCTTTGGATTCTCCTGTTGATATGCACCGGCTGCCTGGGAAACAAAGAACTCAAGGAAGTTGTAGGGCACATAATTTACAAAATAGTTTCCAATACCCCTCTTATAATTTGATGTAAAAGTATTGAGGTCCAATGATGACTGCCAATATAAACCAGACCCACCTATGCCAATCATTCCCTTTCCTTCGTTATCCGCAATGATTGTGTGCAACATACCCCTTTCACCAACATTTGACAATGTGGCGTATGCCGAGTTAAAAAGAAAAAGAACACTTATGAAGGCCAAAAATCTTGCTTTTCGCATTTTACTCCTTCTGTTTTATACGGTTTAGTAAAGAATTTTGCCGTATTGTTAATAGTTTTTTGTGTAGGATGCAAGTGCATGCAGCCAAAATAATATTTTTTCCATAACACAAAATCTGCGGAATGTCAATTCAAAAACATTCGCAATGACACAAATAAGCTTGTCATTGCGAGCGACTAACAGGATCGCGGCAATCTCATACCGACGGATACCGAATATGGGATTGCTTCAGAGGTCGGAATGGGAGAGTATCCGCAATGACGGGTTAAAAACAGGTCTCGTATTTTTCTCTTGACAATAAAGGGAAATTTTAGTAACTTATTAGTGAATTGAAAGGAGGTAGAATGAGGAAACATTCAGTGCTTATTTTTGCATCTATTATTATGGTGTTTTTCTTGATTAACTGCACAAAGGAGACTCAACCAGAACCATCAGCAGGTTACAAACGAAATGTCGTGATTGAATTGTTCTCATATCACGGATGCCCAAATTGTCCATTTGCGGAAAAAGCAGTTGATAGCCTTTACGAAATTCATGGAGATAGTCTTGTGGTCATCGAATATCATGATACTTTAAATGGAGACACGATAAGTCCCTGCATTGGTTTTGTCAAGAACAGAGAGGGATTGTACAATGTGTCGGGATTTCCAACGGTTGTTTTTGACGGAGTTGTAATTCATATTGGTGGAACTGGAGACCTGTTTACTACTTACTTAAATACTATCAAGGACAGATACTCGAAAAAATCCAGTCTTAAAGTACAAGCCCTTACTGCAAGTTTTACGCACGCAACATCCATAAGTTTTGACATAACCATTTCTTCCGATGATGACCTTTCAGGAAAACTATTTCTCGTGCTTACTGAAGACAGTGTCGTATTTGGAGATTCCACTTACCATTTTGTTGCAAAAGAGGTTTTCCCTGATGCACAGGGAACTGATTTTTCTATTACCGAAAGTAATCCTTTTAATATATCGGGAAGTATCCCACTTTCCTGGACTCCCGTGGGTAATGTATGGCTCAATGTCTTTGTTCAGAATTCCAGTGATAACACAATATATCAAGGCGGCAATATTAATCTTGGCAAATCACCGGAGTTTGAACTTACAGTATCCCCGGATACATTTCAAACTGTCCTACCTGGAACAACTGCAACATTTGATTTCTATATCAAGAATACGAGTGCTTTTTCCGATTCTTACATTGTTACGGCTTCACAGGTTGATACGGTCTCCGGTTGGATGTGGCAGATGTGTTCAGGAGGAGTATGCCATATGCCTGCTCCTGTTGTTGTAGATACTTTCGCGATTGCGCCTAACTTAACTGATTCATTTGACATTGAGGTAATTACCAACTCAACTCCTGGGATTGAGAAGATTAACATTAAGGGCGAATCTATGACGACGTCAGTGACTCATCAAATCAACATTTATACAAAGGTTGAGTAGAACCTTAAGAGGAGGCTTTATGAAATACTTAAAGATTTTCTTTCTTTTTGCATTTCTTCTTGTTTCTATTACATCTCTTGGTGCCACTCAGAGAGCAGTTGTTATAGAGAGTATAACTGCAACCTGGTGAAGCTACTGTCCGTATGCTGCTCGTGCGATAAAGCAGCTTGCTAATGAAACAGGAGACAGTCTTGTTGCAATAGAATATCATGCATCGACAAGTGATCCATTTTATAACTCCTATGCTTCGCAGAGAGGAAGTTATTATGGATTTCCGGGCTATCCGACAACCTATATTGATGGTGTTTATGAATATGTCGGAGGAGGAAGCGGGAATTATGCCCAATACAGAAGTGGTTTCAATACAAGGAAGGGTTTATCGAGTCCTTTTGAGATTAATCTCGACGGAAATTACTCTCCCCAATCACATACAGGAAATATTACTGCGGAAATTATTGCAACAGGCACTCCAGGTTCAAACCTGCGCCTAAGATATGCAATCATCGAAACAGATATTGAATTTACATGGGGAACAGAGGATTCGCTCTACTTTGTTGAGAGGAATATGTTCCCGTCTGCATCAGGAGTTTCGATTTCTATGTCGCAGGGAGATACGCTTTACGATTCGCAGAATTTCACATTTGACCCCTCCTGGAATTTCATAAACTCATACATTTCGGTTTTTATTCAAACTGATTCGAACAAGGAAATAAAACAGGCAGCAAAGTGGAGAATTCCAATCAATGTACCTAATATTACTTTTGCCGGTCATTCTATCGATGATTCGTCTGGTGATAATGATGGAAGAGCCGACCCAGGCGAAACTGTTGATATGATAGTTTCACTTTACAACAGCCCTCCATTTATGGATGCCACAAATGTTATGGCAACAATTTCGACAAACGACCCGGACATAACACTACTAAATGCTACATCCAATTTCCCTGATATTCCAGCGGACAGCACCAAGAATAACTCAGCCGATCCATTCAATTTTTCCGTTTCATCGTCTGCAACTGTGCACAGAACACAGTTTATTATGGATATCAGTGCACAGCCTAACAACTATACAACAACAGATACTTTCGAGATTATGATTGGAAGACCTAATATTATCTTTATAGACAACGATGGGGGAGATGCATACGGAAATGTCGAACAGTATTTCACTGCCCCAATAGAAAGTCTCGGGATTATTTACGATGTTGCTTCGGATTCGGCGATAGAGATGCAGTTTCTTAATGAGTATGCGGTTGTTGTTTGGTTTACGGGAGCACTGAATACAAATACTGTTACAAGCTCAGACCAGACACACCTTGCGAATTATCTCGATGCTGGTGGAAAACTCTTTATTACTGGTCAGGACATAGGACACGACATAGGTGGGACCTCCTTCTACACAGACTATTTACACGCAATCTTTGTCACGGACGATGTGAATTATTATGGCATAGTTGGAGTTCCTGGTGATGAGATAGGTGACGGTATCTCTTTGACAATAGTGGGTGCAGGAGGTGCCAATAATCAGAGTTCCCCAAGTGCAATTTCAAAGACAGCAGATTCGGATTCGGTATTCAAATATGCAGGCACACTTGGTCCCTGTGCTGTCAAGTATGACGGTGCATACAGAATGGTTTACTTCTCATTTGGATATGAGGCAATAAATTCTCTTTCAAGACGCATTCAAGTTATGCAAAGAATCCTGCAGTGGTTTGGATTGATTCAGGGAATTGAAGAAAATCAGCTGTCTCCGACCGTTAGGAAACCTGAGATTATTGTTGGTCCAAATCCATTTGCACGAGAGATCACCTTGAGATTCCTTAACACAGGAGAAAAGGAAGTCAATGTGAATATTGCGGACATTACAGGTAGGAAAGTCTGGTCAGATTCCTTCAGAGGTACCAAGGAAACTGTATGGAAAGGTGTAGATAAACAGGGGAAGAAACTTCCTGCTGGCATCTATTTCTGCAATGTAACTGTCGGGAATACTGTCTTGAGACCTGAAAAACTTATTATGATGAAGTAGATAATACAACCTTTTGGACAAGAAAGGCGAAACTTATGTTTCGCCTTTCTTGTATTATGGTTTCCAGCTAACATAAACACTGTCGAATGAATTCGAAGTTGCCTGCCATGCCTTAAGATGGTCTTCAACATATAAACTTACCTTTAATTGACCACTGGACTGTTCCTTATGAAACTTCGCAAAAACCGAATCCGACGAATCAACCACAGTAGCAAAGTAAGAAACATAATTCTCAGCACCCACAGGGACAATGCCTGTAACTGTTGATGTGTCAGAATTATTTCCGTATTCACCTGAAAAATGCAGAGAGTCGTCACCATAAATTCTGATATTTACCTGAACGGGATATGTTGTTTCCGGTTGTGACAGGTCTCCTTGTGAAGCACAGGAAAGGATTATTGAAACCGATAAAATAATCAAGTATTTCATCATTCCTCCTCTTCTTTTGTTATATATTATACAATGTTTCTGTTACTTTGTCAATAATTTTGAAAGGAATCTCTTGCAATGTCTAAGAAGGGTTGTCATTGCGAGTGTTTTTTCCTTAATTTCTGCCGAAGCAATCTCATATTCAGAACCACCGAGATTCTTCAACAGTCAGAAAGCGTTGCTTATTCAGAATGACAGCGTGCCCGACTTGTCATTCTGAATATTCTTTTCCATACTAACCAAGGAAGAATCTGAATTTTGCTCGACCGAAAAAAAATATTTACATATTGCGGGAAATGTGCTATATGGTATATATTATAAAAAGGAGAAAATATGTGTTATCATTTATCCTGCACAAAAAATAGAAATTACATAGAAGATAGATTCACAGCAACTTTTATGGATCCGGAACTGTTTAGACCGATGTATCATGTTTCAGCCTTTGCGACACCATATTTGCCGGTTATCTGTGGCAATGATGTGAAGCACATTAAGATGATTCAGTGGGGTCTTATTCCATTCTGGGCAAAAGACGAAGAGAAGGCAAATAAAATAAAATTTTCGACATTCAATGCAAGAGCCGAGACAGTTTTTGAAAAACCTTCGTTCAAATTTTCGATAGAGAAAAAGCGTTGTCTTGTTATTGTTGATGGTTTCTATGAATGGAGGGAAGTTAGTGGAAAGAAATATCCCTACTATATTTTTCTGAAAGACAAAGATGCTTTTGCTCTTGCCGGGCTTTGGGATATCTGGAAAAAGTCAGGGGAAGGGAAACAGACTTTCTCAATAATAACTACAACTGCAAACGCTCTGATGGAAAAAATTCATAACAGGAAGAAAAGGATGCCACTAATACTGAGAAAAGAAGACGAATTGTATTGGTTGGATGAAAGTATTGACAGGAATGCGATAAAAGTAATGCTAAAACCTTTTAGCGAAGATGAAATGGATGCTTATACAATTTCAAGATTGATAACTCGGAAGGATAAAGATACAAATGTTCGTGAGGTGCTGGATAAAAGCGAATATGAGGAATTAAGTTCTTTGAGTTGATTGTTATTCGGACTTTACAATAAGATGCTTGGTCATCGTAACCATTGTTCCTTTGCCAAGCACAAGACCTTTGACATCTTTCTTGGGTGCTTCGGAAATGCTAATGTTATCGAAGATTCTCTTTAGTAATTCCAGCCCAGCGGAAGGAAGGGCATTATGAGTCGATGCAGAAGGAGAAAATCCTTTCCCGTAGTCTATTACACTTAGTTGTAATTTTTCATTGTCGAGTTTGAAATTAGCCTCTATTACACCAGTTTTTTTGTGGTCATACCCGTGCTTAACAGCATTAGTCATCAACTCCTTTGCTATGAGTTCCACAAGGGCATCATCAACTTCTTCCCGGTCTATCTTTGCCACTCTGGTGATTGTCTTATCGATGAATTTATACAATACACAGGTGTATTTCTCGTCACTGGGGAATGAAATACTATTAGCCTGTTCTGCCTGCAGTATATAGGGCAGCATTTTCTCGACTTCTTTGGTTGCTTCGATTTGTGTTGGGAAGTTTTCTCTAAAGATTTTTACCCATCTCTTCTTGTAACGAATAGTCTTTATGGCTAGTGTTTCATCCTTTATTGCCTGGATGACTTCATCGGATATGTTTGTCCGTGTTTTTAACTCTTCGGCATTATAGTAGAACTTGAAAAGGTCATCCATATCAAGAAGCTTGAAAGCCTTGAGTATTTCTTCCGGAGGAGATGAAAGAAAAATAAAGTTTTTCCTGTACTTCATTATATACATAAGAAAACCGAGTCCGGATGAACTAATATAGGTAACATTACTCACATCAATAATGAAGTTGTAAGTTCTTTTTGCAATCATATCTTTAATCTTTTCCTGCAATTTCAATATCGGGCTCTTATCCATAGAACCGCTGAATATGATAATGAATATGCCTGACTCATCATCATACATCACAGTTGTGAAGAAATTAACAAACTCAAGTGATTCTTTTTTTAGACTCATAATTTCTTAAAACCTGTATAGCATACTGAAAACCTTTTGTCAATAATTTTCGATGTATTTAATTACTAATACTGGTTAGTATGAGAGTACAATACGAAATGTTATCTAAAGTTCGTTATCAAGTTCATATTTCTTGTCTCGATATTCAGCCTGAAAGGTGATATTGTCTTCCAATGAGAACAAAGAGAGAGTAATAATTGTTTTCTTTGTTTCCCATGTTCTTAATATTTCAAGTTTTCCCTCTCTAAGTGCAAGTCCCCACTTTTTTGGCTCTTCTACATATGAGCTATCTGACCACAGGATTGAATCTTCGATTGCATCCCCATACTTGGCGGTCAGAGCCGCACTTATCGTGTCAAAATCAGGAAAGTATTCATTATCGTTTCCATTATTCGGGTCAAAAGAATATCTTCCCTTCACTAACTTCTCTTGCTTAAAAATATAGGTTATGAAGCACTCGAAGAGAAAAACCTTTTCCTTGTAATAGATTATAGTTGCATCATCAGTATCATTCCATCCTTCGAATACAACAGGGCTTTCCTCAGCTTTCTTCACCTGCTCTTTTGTCATACCCCAGTTTGTTTTCCTGAATCCAAAGGGTGCATCCTTTGCTTTAATAGTCTTCACATAAGCCCATTTGCTGTTGTCATTTAAGACAATGCGTTTTCCTGAATCCGTTGTGCCATATTGCTTGGCAGAAACAAAAGCTGGAGAAAGAAAAATTGAAAGCATGAAAGTGAAAAACAGAAAATATTTCATAGTTACCTCCTTAGTACAGCATTCGTTATACCTATTTCTATTAGCTAATATTATCACCTAAATGTCAAGTTGTCAATGTTTTTGTGAGTATACGGGATTGAAAGCAAATTGTTCGTTTTCAGGGAAAAGATTGATTTCTCCTTGACATAGCATTTAGGATATTGTATACGATTGATGCAGAATATGAGTAAAGATACAATGAAAAATGAAAGCTATATGTATATTGATACGAAGTTTACTTCGTATATAATACCTTATTGGAGGGATATCTGCAATTAACTGCGGATATGAACGAGTTAAGTGAAATCTGGAGCGCAGGTTTATTCACTATGAAGGGAGTTTAACACTAATGAAAAACGATAGGTTTCAAAAGAACTGGGATAGAGCCGCCGAAGGATGGGTGGATTTTGTACGCACGGGTAAGGATTGGACAAGAGATGAACTGAATAATCCCGCGATGTTCGCTATGTTGGATGACATTAATGGAAAGAGAATATTGGATTTGGGGTGTGGGGAAGGGTATAACAGCAGGATCATGGCGAAAAAAGGCGCGAAAGTCAGTGGCATAGATTTCTCTGAGAAAATGATAGAATTTGCAGTTGAGGAAGAGAAAAAAGAGAAACTCGGGATATGCTATCATGTGTCAAATGCCAGTGATTTATGGATGCTGAAAGACCATACATATGATGTCGTCGTGTGCTTTATGGCGCTCCAGGATATCGAGGACTACGAGGGTGCGGTTAACGAGGCTTCGAGAGTATTGAAAAAGAAAGGGCGCTTCGTCTTCGCGATACCACATCCGTGCTTTGAGGTTAGGATATTGGATGGCAAGAGGATTGGGGGATGGATATACGGGAAAGGGTCTAAAGAAGCATCAATAGCCAACATACCGTATTGGACCAAAGACAAATTAATTGGCAATGCACTGTATTTCACTGTCGATAGGTATTTCGACGTCTGCAGCGATGTCGTGCAATGGAAAATGGAACGATTGACAAAACACTTTAAGACCACATCATTTCATAGGACGCTGACGGACTATACGGATGCATTACACGGCTCAGGATTCCTTATATCCAGATTGAATGAGCCAAAACCCACGAAAAGAGGGCTCGCAGAACATCCGGATTACTTTGGAGGCAACGTGAGGATACCACAGTCGGTTGTTGTAGAGGCTGTGAAATGCTGATTTGCTCGTTTCTCTTCTTCGTTCTCAGCAATTAGCCGCTAGAAAGCGGGCAGAAAGTAGAACGAATGAGTCATAAATATGGAGTACATTTTGAGAATACCTTTTTATCAAGGAATAATTTTCTTCTTTACTTTATCTCTAATTCTTTATATTATTTTTTAATGGAATTAAGCAAGGTATAATCAAGATAATATCTTTAAGTCAAAAGGGAGGTTGTAAACTATTCTGTTCAGAATTCTGCTCGAGCAAGATGAAGACGCGATATTTGTTGTAGAGTGTCCTTCATTACCCGGATGTGTTTCTCAGGGCAGAAATAGAAAAGAAGCTTTGGAAAATATTCGGGACGCTGTTAGGGGATACTTAGAAAGCCTGAAGAAACATAATGAACCTAATAGGATGTTTGTCAAATGTTCAAATCAAAAGTGTGAGAAGAGGTAAAAAGACAATCAAGGGTATATTTATTTGTGATAGTCCTGCTGTGGACAGCCATAGAGATGTAAATCCGAACTTAAGTTCGCATATAACACCATATTGGAGGTATATCCGCACTTAACTGCGTATATAAATAATTTATCTGCCATTGCAAAAGACCAAGATTAAGGAGGATGGATTATGGGGAACAAAAAGGAAGGTGAATTAGTCCCGAATGATATGGTATCACCGGGTTGGGAAGCCGTGTATACTGGTGAAAATGATTTATCTTTATTCAAATCTGACGAGTACTTGACATATAGTGTTGATAACGAAGGTAATGTGATGAGGAGATATTCGCTATGGGGATTCGCCCATGCAAAAGAAGAAGACTGGAATGATGAAATAAGATATATAAACTCGATGCAGGTGAGGCTTGGATCTCTTTATGAGAATACTCGAAGAATTCGCCAACATATTGCAAGTTTGGTTTGCTGCGATAGTGGCGTGCCGGTGACTATTGATGAAATCCTGAATGCTATCGGTACAGGGCATCTGCCCGATCCGTCTTTTCATCCTGGTTGCTGGATGAGTGGTGGGACGCGAAGCACTCAACCTTACCATGTTGAAAGCATGAAAGTAACTGAGAAGTTCTAACGGGTTACCTTAATGGAAAATTAAAAGAAGAGCTCATTACGAAATATCCGCATACTAAAGGTTTCATCGAACGAACTTACGAGTGGCTTGGACCCCTTGAGGAGTTTTCTGATCTACAGAGATTAATGATGGAACGTATGCTTCTCCCTTTCGAGTTCTTTACGAACCACAATGAGAATCGTGATGCTGTCCACAACAACTGTTTCCTAGAGGGAGGGGAAGGCTTTAGACTTGATGCACGGATTTCTGAGTTGGCAGGATTGCCAAAGATATACCCGAAACATGAAAAAGAATACAGGGATAATTTAAATACCATTTCTGATACGGGAAAGAGAGAACTTTACAAAATATGTGGAAATATAGCGTTCGGCACCTCTGAACTATCAGACTGCCATCATAACGCTTTTCGCTTCATTGAAAATTGGATCTATGGCATAGGCACCCTAAGGTGGGGCATTCCAACACGCATCAAGGGAGCGGAAGGGAAACGCCTTGGTCATCTTCTATTTGATTATGCACTTGGACTCGATAGGTGGTTACAAGGTGTCCCTCATCAATTTCTCTTATTAGACTTAGGACATATTAATCTTGGATTTGATCCTAAAAATGAGATACTTAGAGTTTATGCTTACCTTGGTGACAAAAAAACACGCGTGAATAAATGGCTTGCCGCCTGCTTGTGGTACACACTCACACTTGAACCGCCCGCAAGTCTTTACAAATGGGGTTGGCGGCATAAAGAACTCGTTGAGAGCGCAAAAGGAAATGGGATAAGCGTCCGTGAATGGATGGATTCTGCTCTTGGTGGCAGTTCAAATGAAAGCAACGGCAGATAACAGTGGACATACGGTTTCGCTACGTTTTGCCCAAATTGCCTGCAGCAACTTCTTTTACCCGCAAAAAGTTGGGTGAAATTGCCAAGGAGGAAAAC